>JADMIO010852277.1_pt1 | contig 95506 bp, 81 predicted proteins | sample 8958161 | NCBI WGS metagenome assembly JADMIO01 (sample SAMN16585339, study PRJNA669376) | soil metagenome | isolation source: Crop rotation soil | place: USA: Cullars Rotation, Alabama | collected 2011
CGCGACAACTTGTCCACGTGGAATTCTAAGCTTAGGATCCCAATGTGCTGGAAAGAGTAGCAAACGCGGCCCGGCAACGCCAACGACTGGAACCACCACGTTATGATCTTGAAGGCACTACCAACGCGCAATCACGTCCCACCAACATTCCGCGAATCCAGTTGGATCCGGAAACTTTGGCCGAGGAGGAAAGTTCCAGTGGAATGCTGGGTCCCAATGAGACAACGGCCGAGCCTTTATTTGTCCGGTTGGTTTTGCTGCTGTTGATGACGGGCTGCTCGTATGCGGTGCAGGTACTTTTGGAACGGCAACGCCAAGTGGAAGAGGAAGCTAGAGAGCTGGGCTTGCGCGAAGGCCAGTTGCGTTCGGCCGGCCGGCTGGCCGCGGAGTTCGCACATCAGATCAAGAACCCACTGGCGATCATCAATAACGCTGCCTATTCATTGCAAAAAGGTCTGAGAGACGGAAAGTCGAACCTGACCGAGCAAATCCGTATCATCCAGGAAGAAGTCGAACACTCGGACCGAATCGTCGAGCAAGTCATGGGGTATGCTCAATTAACTGAAGGCCGGGTGGAAAAGCTGAACGTCATTGAAGAACTGGATGCCGCGGTTGAGCGAGTATTTCCACCTGCGGCAGGTTTTCCAATCCAGGTACATCGACAATACGGCTCCTCCTTTCCACCTTTGCTGATGCAACGACGCCATTTCTCCGAATCATTGCTCAATGTGCTGCAAAACGCCCGCGAAGCTCTCAATGGCAAGGACGGAACGATCTGGATCGGCGCTCAGTGCAAGCAGGATTATGCTGTCGAGGTAACTATCCGAGACAACGGAGCAGGCATTCCTCCCGATAAACTGGAGCGGATTTTCGAACCGTACTACACGACCAAAGAAAAAGGGACCGGTTTGGGCTTGGCTACTGCAAAACACAACGTCGAACTGTATGGCGGCTCAATCCGGGTGGAATCGGAGCTTGGAAAGGGAGCGCAATTTACCCTAGTATTACCTGCTAAAACGACATTCAAATTCACTTCGAAAATTTGAAAGCTGAAGCTCGAAGTTTAAGTACCAGTTGCCAAAAGTCCTGGTTTCCCAACAGGGCAAGACAGGGCCGTGCACATCGGAACTGGAAATCCGCGCCTGTTATATGAGTGTTCCCTTGCCCGCTATCCTTGTAGTGGATGATGAGAAGAATATGCGCCTGTCGCTCAAAACGGTTTTAACCGATGAGCGGTATGCAGTTCGTGCGGTGGATTCAGCGGAAGAGGCATTAACTCTGCTCGCCCAGGAAGAGTTCTTTATGACCATCACCGATGCGCGGCTGGGAGGGATGAGTGGCTATGATTTTTTAGCGCGCGCCCGGGCACAGTGGCCCGAGTTGCCGATTCTGATGATCACAGCCTACGCCACTCCAAAGCTGGCGGCTGAGGCAATTAAAGCGGGGGCTATCGATTATCTGGCAAAGCCTTTTGCGCCCGAAGAACTGCTGCACGCGGTCAGTCGTTGTGCCGAGCGTTACCGGCTCTTGCAGGAAAACGCAAACCTTCGCGCGCGCGCGACAGAAACTTACAAGCTGGAGCATATCGTGGGGGAATCTTCCTCGATGTGCGAACTGCGGCAGCTTATCAAGACGGTGGCGCCGACTGACGCTCGCGCACTTATTTTAGGAGAAAGTGGGACTGGCAAGGAGTTGGTGGCAGGTGCGTTGCACAATCTGAGCCGGCGTTCGCGTTCCAATTATGTTCGCATTAACTGCGCTGCCATTCCCGAAACTTTGCTTGAATCCGAGTTATTCGGTCACGAACGCGGTGCATTCACCGGTGCGTTAAAACAAAAACCCGGCCGGGTTGAGGAAGCGGATGGCGGAACAATCTTTCTCGATGAAATTGCCGATATGAGCCGGCCCCTCCAGGCCAAACTGCTTCGTTTTCTGGAAGATGGCAGTTTTACCCGAGTCGGCGGCATCCAGGAATTAAAGGTAAATGTGCGTCTGCTGGCAGCAACCAATCGCGACATCATCCAGGCGATTAGCCAGGATCAGTTCCGCGAGGATCTTTTTCATCGGCTCAATGTCGTGCAATTTCGTCTCTCTCCTCTACGTCAGCGTGGGGAGGATGTCGTCTTGCTGGCGCGACATTTTGTTGAAAGTTTGGCGCCTTCCATGAATAAGGGAATTCGGGACGCGTCGCGAGCTGCGCGGCAAAAGCTGCGTTCGCACCATTGGCCGGGGAACGTGCGGGAATTGCGCAATGTCATCGAGCGCGCGCTGATCCTTGAAAGCAGCTCCGAGATCCAACCGGAAAGCTTGCCGGATTTTCAACTCGAAGCCCGGCTTCATCCGGCCATCGTTCCTAAAAATGCCGTGGGCAGCTCGCTCGACGAAATGACGGAGAATTTTGAGCGAGAACTGATTAATTCGATCCTGGCGCAAAATCGTTATAATCTCGGACGCACCGCTGAACAATTGAAGATCAGCCGGCATGCGCTTCGCTATCGGATGCAGCGCCTGAACATTGCATTAGAGGCGGAAGACGAAACAACTTCTATTGCCGGGAAGGACACACCGATTAACCCCGCCTAACACATGGATTTTCCGGATATCATCGTCACGTGGAAAAAGATCGGACCCGGCACACGGGAAGGTCTCATGGTTTCTGGCGCATTGGGCGGAGTTATAGCGCTGGTTTTGATCTGGGCCATCTTCATCAGAAAACGCCGTCGTAAACGAAAGCATCACTATCATTATCCCTCGGCCAATTCCAGTCCTGTGGCAGCGGATGTCAAGGAATTGGAACAGGCGGGCAAACGGAAATCGCGACGGAGACGCCGCGAACACCGCCCGCGAAATCCTACGCTGGCTGAAACGGGAGGACTGCCGCCTATCAGGCCAGACGGAGATACCGGACCAGTTTTCTGAAAATGGAACAGAGCCGGACCATCACCCGCAATAGTGCCTCCAACCTGGCGTTGGCGTTCATACTTTTGCCCAGACCAAAGCGGGATGGCATGTCCGCCCTTTACGCTTTTTGCAGGCAGGTGGACGATGTGGCGGATGATGAATCGGTCTCGGTTGGAAAGCGCCGGCAACAACTCGCAGCCTGGAGAAGCGATGTGGCTCGCGCTTGTGGAACGGAACTTCCAGAATTTGCCGTGAATCGGGAGCTGCAACCGGTAATCCACCAATATCGTTTACCTTTTGAATACTTCGATGAATTACTTAAAGGCGTTGAGATGGATCTGGATATCAAGCGATATCAGACTTTCGAAGAGCTCGAGCTTTATTGCTACCGAGTTGCCTCCGTCGTGGGACTACTCAGTATCGAAATCTTTGGGTACCAGGACGCACGCTGCCGTGAATACGCTATATACCTGGGCAAAGCTCTTCAATTGACGAATATCCTTCGCGACGTACGCGCGGATGCCGAACGTGGCCGCGTTTATTTGCCTTTGTCGGAGCTGGCTTCCCACGGGATTTCACCTGAACGAATTTTATCGATGGAATATTCAGAAGCGTTTGTAGCCCTCGCCACGAGCGTGAGCAACCGTGCGAAACATTTTTACAGGTTGGCTCGCGAAACTCTGCCTTCGGTGGACAGGCGCTCCATGGTAGCGGCAGAATTGATGGGGTCAGTTTACTGGCGCCTTCTCGGCAAGCTCGAACGGCAACGTTTCGCCGTTTTTGGCCCGAACCTTACTCGGCTCAACAAGGGCCAGAAAATTTTTCTCATTCTCAGCAACTGGTGGCGATTTGCATTTGGAAGCATGTCTCCTAATTATGGCTTTTAATCCTGTGCTGGTTGGGCCGTTCGGGCAGATGTCGCTTCAGCAACGCTCGGGCCCGGCGTGAATAACGCGCTTGCTAAATTCTCGTCGCCCGGCGCGCGCCGGCTTATTGTCAATGCAGATGACTTTGGCCGTTCCTCTTCGATCAACCAGGCGGTGATTCGAGCGCATCGAGAAGGCATTCTGACCACGGCCAGTCTCATGGTCAATGAACCAGCCACAGCGGAAGCAGTTGAATTGGCCCGCGAACATCCCCGACTGGGTATCGGGCTTCACTTGACACTGATCTGCGGCCATTCGGCACTGACTCAAGTCGAAATTCCAGGCCTGGTGAATTCACTTGGTAAATTCGCCGAAAACCCTGCCAAGGTCGGCTTCCGCTATTTTTTCAAAGCCGAGTTACGGGAGCAATTGCGCCGCGAGATTCATCAACAATTCAATAAATTCCGCAAGACGGGCCTTCCGCTCGATCATGTGAACGGCCATTTACACCTGCATTTGCACCCTGCCATATTTCAAATCCTGATGGAGGACGCGAACAAATTAGACATCGAGCGCATGCGGCTGACCTTCGACCCATTCTGGTTGAATATGTCTCTGGCGTCCGGCGAGTGGGGTTACCGGTTGCTTCACACGGTTATTTATCATTGGTTATCGGCAAGTGCTCGGTCCAGATTCCAACGACAAGGCATTCGCCACACGCGCCGTGTGTTTGGTCTGCTTCAGAACGGGCGGGTGGATGAATCGTACGTTTCCAGATTGCTGCCTCGCCTGCCCGCCGGCAATTCGGAGCTTTACTCCCATCCTTCACTCGATGAATTTAAAAACGAGTTCGATGCCTTGATCAGCCCGCGGGTCTGCGCTCTGATTAAAAATTTGGGCATCGAACTGATTGGGTATCGCGACCTTTGACATGACCAAACTTCTTTTGATTCTGCTGATCGGGCTTGTTTTTGAAGCCACAGGCGTTGTGCTGCTTAAAAAGGGAATAAACAAGCTAGGGGACATACAGAGAATCTCGCCTGCCGAAATAGTTCGACTCGTCAAATTCGGAGCTACAAACCCGACGATACTGCTGGGCGTATTTTTCGAAGCGCTCTTCTTTGGCTGTTTATTGATGCTGCTGTCCAAGAGCGACATCAGTTTTGTCTGGCCGCTAACCGCTCTAAGCTTTGTCATGACGACTTTTGCCGCTCTATTGTTTTTGGGAGAGCAAGTCTCTTCGGTGCGTTGGGCTGGAGTGATTTTCATCGTGATTGGCGCCGCTCTGATTAGTTACAGCGAGCACGTTAAGAAAACACCTGTGACGAGTGAAGTGGCAACGCCGCCAAAGAGCCCATAGGCCGGAGTAAACAACACCGGAAAAGGCCGCCCCGTCATAGCCTGGGCTGAAGCGAGTCAGCGAGCGGAGGCCCAGCTAATCGACCACTTTAACCCATTTCCAAAGCGTTAACCACCGTATCCTCCAACAGAGCATCGTTCAAAACCAGCGCCAACTTTTTTGCTGCAGCGGCGCTTTGGCTTTGCAGACGGATCAGCGCCGGGATTTTCCACGGTGCTTTTAGGAGCGCCAGTGCGAGCTTGCCTGGATTCAAATGCTGATTTGCCGTCATCAATTCATTGAAATCCAGCGGCAAATCTTCGTCTGCAGTGTCCAGAATGACTCTGACCGTGCCGCTTGGAATTTTAAAGTTGCGGCACGTGTCACAAATCACCCTGGACTCCATTTCCACCACATCCGCGGACGTGCTTTGTCTCAGCACCCTTTTCTCCTCGGCAGTGGTCGCCACTTTCGGAGCACAATGGAATGAGGTCCGAACTGCTCCGCATGTAAGCAGTTTTTGATCAAGGTTTGTTTCAGGATCCACATTGAAAACAATCGTGCCTCGCATGAGTTCTGGCTTTAAAGCCCCCGCAAACCCGCAGGTTAGCACCAGAGCAGGTTTTCGTTTTTCCATCGCTCCGCGAAGCGCATTTTCTGCATTGCGCGCGCCCATGCCGGTCACCAAGGTGAGTGTTTCCCACTTGTAATTAACGGCTGGTTTGAAAAAACGCGCCTCTTCTTTGACTGCGAAGCAAACGATGCGCAGGGAACGTGTCATGTCGAGAGCCGGGCGGGAGTTTCGATAGCAAGGTCGTCAAGGATCATTCCTGGCAAGTGGCAATTGCCGCCTCTCATCTGATCCCTTGCAACCGGTCTTTCCAGATCTGAAAAAGGAGCACGGTGGCCTTTACGTCGCGCAAACAATATTCCGCGATATCGCGAAAACGTTTTTGTTCGATTAAAGCATTCATATCACTGCCGGTAACGCCATAGCTTTTGGGCGAGTCTATGCCAAAAGCTTTGCAGTAAAAATCGAGGTTGAAACGCCTGGCCGCGCCATCCCGGCCGCTGACTCCGTAAAAAGTTAATTGCTCAGCCAAATCACAATGCGGTTCGGTCTGATACCGGTATCCCAGCCAATCTTTGCGCGTAATAGGCACATTTAGAAGCGCCGAACGCAAATAAATGAAAGGCACATCAAATCCGCGCCCATTGAACGTCGTGATAGTCTCGTAATGCTTTGCAACATCCCAAAAGGCGGTCAGTAATTCCGTTTCATCCACACAAGAGACAAACTCAACAGCCCCGGCTTCGGCGGTTTCCTCATGATCTTCGGCAAGGAACAGAACCTGTCCTCGGGCGGTATCCGCATTGAGCATTGCAATGCAGATCACCTGGGCGGTGAAAGGCCAGAGACTGCATTGTTTGATGATCTCCTCGCGCCGGGCGGTGCGGGCGGTGTCATCGTTTAATCTGGAACATTCGCGGAACAGGTATTCCTGCTGCGCTTCATCGAAGCGATCCAGTGGGAGCGCCGAGCTTTCGATATCAAAAACAAGCCTGGGCATGATTACGTCATCCGGAGTACTTTTCAGAATCAACGGACCGCGAGCCGTCCTCGACTCCGAGCGATTTCGATCGCACAGGGGCTGAAACTTCGAGCCGGCGTTCGTGGTTGTCGCCGCTGCGAGCCGAGGACGGCTCGCAGTCCGCCCGGGCGTCAGGCGCCAAATTTGTCGAACATTTTTGCATGAGCCTGCATTAAGCGCATCAGGTATTTCGCCTCGATTGTCCCAATCGACCCGAGGTTCGCGCCAGTCTCAGTAAAACGGTCAAGTTTGTCTGAACCTGAATAAGCCGAGTGCAATAACACGGGTTGCGGGTGCCACGAATGCCCTTTCATTACGCACGGGGTTGAATGATCGCCCGTGATCGCCAGCACATCGGGTTTTCTGCGCAACAAAATGGGCAGCGCAGCGTCCAACTCCGAAATCGCGTTCCGCTTGGCAGCGAAATTTCCGTCTTCCCCCTGCATATCCGTGTATTTGTAATGGATAAAGAAGAAGTCGTAATTGTGGTATTCAGCATGGTACCGCTCAAATTGTTGGGCGATCGTTTGAGGGCCTTCGAGCTTGGTCATGCCAACAAGTTGGGCAAGGCCTTTATACATCGGATAAACCGCCAAACAAGCTGCGCGTAAACCATAACGTTCAGTGAAAGTGGGTATTGCTGGCTGATGAGCAATGCCGCGCAAAAGGAAACCGTTGGCGGGCTTTTTGTCAGCAATAACCGGCAATGCAGCTTTGTAAAATGCATCGACAAGTTTGGCGGTTTTCTTTGCTCCAACAGACTTGGGATCCACCGGCTCAGTGGCCGGAATGCGCAAGCCCTCTCGATGCGGGTCGGCATCGGTCAAGGGACCTTGCAATCCTTTGCCCCGAAACAAGACCACAAAGCGATGTCCTTTGCCCGCTTTGATGATCACTTCCGCTCCGGCAATCGTTTTTATCTTCTGAGCCAACAATGCGCAGAGTTCCTCACATACTTCTGTGTCGATCCGTCCCGCCCGGCGATCCGTCACGATGCCTTTGTCATCCAGTGTGCAGAAATTTCCGCGTGCGGCGACATCTCCCGCGCGCAGTTCCAAACCTAAACCCAGTGCTTCAATCACTCCGCGGCCTACTTGAAACTCGAGGGGGTCATACCCGAATAGCGCCAGGTGTCCCGGACCGCTGCCAGGAGTGATGCCAGGTGCAACTGGAATCAATCGGCCCTGAGCTGAATCTTTGCTCAAAATGTCAATGTTTGGGGTGGCCGCAGCTTCGAGTGGAGTCAAATAACCCTGCTCGCGCGTCGCCACATCGCCTACTCCATCCAGTACTATCAGTGCCAGCTTAGCCTCACTTTTCAAAGTTAACTCGGAATACAAGATGTCTAAATTCATGTTTGCGACGGATGATGGAGACAAGCTGAGACAAGCGTCAACGGCAATTCTCTCGGCTGTGGAGAGGGGAGCGGGGAGCAGGGAGCGGGGGAGCAATGTTTCTCAAATGACATGGGGTATCATTCCTCCTCTAGGTCCGTTCTCGTTCTCGAAAGAGTCTCTGGTTGTAAGGCGATTATTTGTACAATCCTGGAGGCAGCAAAAATGATTCCTTAGGGTTGTACCCCCTTTCTCTTGAATTCAGGGCAGTCCAATTTCACTGATGCAAAGACACGCGAATGGGTCACATTCAAAGCAACGAGGCAAAAGCAGCACAAGCGATATTTTGGGAAACACAGCCCGCAATGGAAGTTTCAACCGGAAATGGGCACAGCATTATCGAATGCTTACCATGCTCCGAGAGCGGTTTACTCGTGAACTCCACGATCGAAGTGAGAGTGCGCGGGAGGAAATCCCCACTTACAGCGAGCACATGGCGGACTCAGCAACCGATTCCTATGATCGCGATTGCGCATTGGCGATGCTTTCTTCATCCCAAACACTTCTCTACGAAATTGAACAGGCCTTGAATCGAATTGCCAACGGCACCTACGGAGTGTGCGAAGCAACTGGAAAGCCGATTGAAATGGATCGGCTTACTGCGGTTCCCTGGACCCGTTTTACCGCAGACGCCCAAAACGCGCTTGAGGTTCATGGAGCGGTCAACCGTCCTCACCTGGGCGAATTGGGAACTGTTGTCAGCTCAGTTCAGTCGGAAGAATCTGACGAAGAGGAAACCGAGGACACCGGCACAAAAAGACATAAGCAGCACGCAGACTGACCAAAACCGCAGATTCCGACCGTGTGTACCCAATCTGAGGATCCACCCCCGCCGGAGCGGTAGCGGTACTATAGAATCCAGGGCGGCGTCTCCGAACCGCCGAACCCTTGGATTCTAAAAAAATCTCGTTTTTTCCACAATGAGACGCAAGCCTTTATAAATCAGCAGGTTGACAAGGTTTTATCCCCTTGGCATTTTATCGAAGATTTGCACGGTATTTGCTTGATCCGAGCAGACCGTGTAAGTGTTCCCAAATGGGTAAAGCCTTAATCATAACAGAAAAGCCCTCTGTCGCCACCGACATTGCGAAGGCTATAGGTGGCTTCAAGAAGCAGGAAGATTACTACGAAAGCGATCAATACGTCCTTTCTTCAGCGGTGGGACATCTTCTTGAATTGGTCGTGCCACCCGGGGTTGAGGCAGCTCGCGGAAAATGGTCATTTTCCAATTTGCCAGTAATTCCTCAGCATTTCGATCTTGCGCCGATTGAAAAATCCACCGCTCGTCTCAAGCTGCTGGCCAAACTGATCAAAAGAAAAGATGTGGATTGTTTGATCAACGCGTGCGATGCCGGACGTGAGGGAGAATTAATCTTTCGCAATATTGTTCGTTTCACCAATGCGAAACAACCGATTAAACGTCTCTGGCTCCAATCAATGACTCCGGCGGCGATTCGCGAAGGCTTTTCCAGCCTGCGTGGCGATGCCGAGATGTTGCCTTTGTCCGATGCGGCTGTCAGCCGTTCGGAAGCTGATTGGCTCATCGGTATTAACGGAACCAGGGCGATGACCGCCTTCAACTCCAAGTCCGGCGGATTTTTCAAGACCACTGTTGGCCGGGTCCAAACCCCAACGCTGGCGATCGTCGTTGAGAGAGACCAAAAAATCCGCAATTTCGTTCCGCGTGATTACTGGGAGTTGATCGGTACCTTTCAGGCAGAAGCAGGCCAGTACATCGGGAAATGGTTCGATGAGAAATTCTTACGGCCGGAAAAGGATGGCGATCTTGAACTGAAAGCTGAACGCTTTTGGGAAAAGGAATCCCCTGAGGCTCTTCGGGCGAAATGCCGTGGAAAACCCGGCCTGGTTACGGAAGAAAGCAAACCGACAACCCAGCTTTCTCCCTTGCTTTATGATCTGACCAGTTTGCAACGGGAAGCCAACAGCCGATTCGGTTTCAGCGCATCCGGAACTCTGAAGATTGCGCAAACTCTTTATGAGCGGCACAAAGTGCTTACGTATCCGAGGACTGACTCGCGGGCTTTGCCAGAAGATTATCAACCCACCGTGCACAATACTCTCAAGATGCTGGCAGGCACCATCTATGCCCCTTTCGCGGATACCATCGTAAAAAACAGTTGGGTCAAACCGAACAAACGGATCTTTAATAACGCCAAAGTTTCTGATCACTTCGCAATCATTCCGACCACCGAGCCTCCGAAAAACCTGAGCGAACCCGAACAGAAGCTATATGATATGGTGACGAAGCGGTTTCTCGCGATCTTTTATCCAGCGGCGGAGTTTTTGGAGACGACTCGAATCACCCGAGTGGAAGGCGAACCTTTCAAGACCTCCGGCAAAGTGCTGGTCAATCCCGGATGGCTAACAGTGTATGGCAAGGAGGCCCAAAGCGAGGATACCCCAACCCTGGCGCCTGTGCGCGAAGGCGAGCAAGTTAAGACCACGGAATTGGAGATCAAACAAAGCCAAACCAAACCACCGGCAAGATTTACTGAAGCGACTTTGCTCGGAGCGATGGAAAGCGCAGGAAAATTGGTCGAAGACGAGGAATTGCGCGAAGCGATGAGCGAAAAAGGCCTGGGGACACCGGCGACTCGCGCTTCGATTATTGAAGGGCTCATCGCAGAACAATATCTTTTGCGGCAAGGAAAAGAGATCCAGTCCACAGCCAAGGCTTTCTCATTGATGGAATTGCTTAACGGGCTAGGTATTCCGGAGTTAACCAAACCTGAACTGACTGGAGATTGGGAATTCCAATTGCGCCAGGTGCAGCGCAAACAAAAAAGCCGCGCGGAGTTCATGACAGGAATTGCGGGCATCACGCGTCACATTGTCGATCGCGCCAAACGGTTCGAGTTTGATACGATTCCAGGAGATTTCGGCGTCCTCAAGGTGCCTTGCCCGAAGTGCGGCGGTGAAATTCGCGAACGGTACAAGGCGTTTCAGTGCATCAAGTGCGACTTTTCTCTTTGGAAAATCATCTCGAGCCGTTTATTCGAAAGTCAGGAAGTGGAAACACTTATTCGGGACCGTGTCATCGGTCCTTTGCAAGGATTCCGCAGCAAGATGGGAAGACCGTTTGCTGCGGTGTTGCGGTTGACGCCGGAATTTAAGATAGAGTTCGATTTTGGGCAGGACAAGCGCGATGAAAATGGCACTCCTGTGGAAATGGATTTCACCGGCCAGGAACCTGTGGGTAAGTGTCCAAAATGTCAAAATCGAGTGTTCGAGGCTCCCATGAGTTTCATTTGCGAAAAGGCGGTGGGAGCAAATAAAACCTGCGATTTCCGGGTGGGCAAAGTGATTTTGCAACAGCCTATCGAACGGCTACAGATGCAAAAACTGGTCGAAACCGGCAAAACGGATTTGCTCCAAAAGTTCGTTTCGAAAAAGGGACGCCCTTTCAAAGCATTTCTTGTTATTAAAGACGGGGCAGTTGGTTTTGAGTTTGAGCCGCGGCCTGCCAGGGCGAAGAAGGGAGCGGGGAAGACAGAACCAAAAGAGCCTGCGCCCAAGCTGGATTTCACCGGTAAAGAGCCAATTGGAAAATGTCCAACTTGTGAAGGGAACGTGTTCGAGACCGAAAGCAATTACATTTGCGAGAAGTCTCAGGCGGACAAACGGCCGTGCAAGTTTAAGATAAACAAAACGATCGCCCAACAACCGATTGAGCCCGCCCAGGCGATCAAGCTCTTGACCGAGAACAGGACCGCACTCCTCGACAAATTCATTTCGAAAGCCGGCCGGCCTTTCTCGGCGTTTCTTGTCATGGACGATATGGGAAAAATCACCTTCGAGTTCCCGCCGCGTGATGGTGAAAGCTCAACTGGGTTGGCATCCTAAGATGAATCCAGAGTTGGCCGAGCCCGTTTCGGACACACCCGACGTTTGGCGTGAAAGGTTCTTTGCGCATTTGGCAACAGACCGCGGGGCCTCCTCCTATACTCAGCGCAATTATCGGCAGGCGCTGCTGGATTTTTCCAGGTGGCACCGGGAGGAAGGAGGCCAAATGCCCGCATGGGAAAAGATGCAGCGAGACGATTTCCGCGGGTACCTGCGGTTTCTCGGCAGGCAAAATCTGGGCCGGGCCGCAGTTCAACTTCGTTTTTGCGCCTTGCGGACGTTTTACAAGTTCCTCATTCGTCATGGAGCGGTTTCGGCGTCACCAATCAAGGATCTTGCGATGCCCAAACTAGGCAAACGTTTGCCGAAATTTCTCACACCCCAACAAATGTCGGATTTGCTGGCCGCACCGCTGAAGTTATTACCTCGCGGAGGTGAAAAACCTGCTCTGGCCCATGCACAATTTGTAGGCAAGCGGGATACTGCAATCCTCGAAACCATTTATTCCTGTGGATTAAGAATCAGCGAGGTTTGTGGGCTTCTGGCCTCGGATCTGGATTGGCAGGAGAGATTGGCGCGGATCCGTGGCAAAGGAAAAAAGGAACGTCTGGTGCCGATTGGCCAGGCCGCGTTAGGCGCGATTCGAGCATACTGGGAGTCACTGCCACAGCTGCCAGGCAGCGAGTCGCCGGTTTTCGCATCGAGCCCTCGGGGCTGCAAACCGATCTCTCCGCGGGCTTTGCAACTGCGTTTGAAGAAATATTTGGCGACAGCCGGATTGGATCCGCAACTTACACCGCATAAATTGCGGCACAGTTATGCAACCCATTTGTTAGATGCCGGCGCAGACTTGCGTAGCGTGCAGGAACTTTTAGGCCATGCTCATTTGGTAACAACGCAGGTTTACACCCATTTGACTACCGAACGGCTGAAAAAAGCCTATGACAACGCGCATCCGAGAGCGTAGGGTCGTCTCTGGATATTATCTTTTGGAAGGGTGAAGGAACTTTGAAAGAAGAAATATCTTTTTGAATTTGTTTCCCCGCCCGTGGGAACCCTATGACCGCTCTCGACTACTTGTCCTCACTGCCGTTTTGTTTGGCTTTTTAGGTTTCCCCTGCTCCGGACTTGCATTGAACCCAAAATAATCCCGAGCATTGCCATAACAAATATTGCGAATCATCGGACCCACGAGCGAGTCGTCATCCGGCATTTCGCCTTGCTCGATATCCTGGCCAATGAGATTACAGAGGACACGGCGGAAGTATTCGTGCCGTGGGTAAGACATGAAGGAGCGTGAATCCGTTATCATTCCCACAAAACGGGAGAGCAAACCAATATTGGAAAGCGCATTGAGTTGCCATTCGATACCTTCCTTTTGATCGAGGAACCACCAACCCGAACCAAACTGAATTCTGCCGGGCGTGCTGCCGTCCTGGAAACTGCCGGTAATCGAAGCAAACGCGTAATTATCGGCAGGGTTATTATTATAGATGATCAGCTTTGGAAGCGCGCCCTCCTGCTCGCAACGGTCCAGGTACGCCACCAGGGCGGCTGCCTGCGGAAAATCACCAATGCAATCAAAGCCTGTGTCCGGCCCGAGCCGTTGCAACAGGCGTGAGTTATTATTTCGTAGCGGCCCCAGATGTAGTTGTTTTACCCAGCCCTTTTCTGCATCGAGATGAGCAAAGAATAACATCAAATTTGCAGCAAACTGCTCCTGCTCTTCCGCGGTAACCGTCCTGCCAGCTCGCGCTTTGGCAAAGATGTTGGAGGCCACTTTATCCGAACAAAAATCGGCGTAACAGTGACTCAATCCATGATCTGACAGGCGGCAGCCATTCTCATGAAAATAATCATGCCGCCGGCGCAACGCATCGATGAAGGAAGAAAAATTGGTGATATCCACATCAGCTGCATCGCTAAGCTTGCTGATCCATTCATTAAAACTGACTGGTTGATGGATATGCAATGCCTTGTCAGGCCGAAATGCGGGCAAAACCCGGGTAGCCATTTTAGAAGCGGCAATCGCAGCGTGATGCCTCAAATCGTCCGTGGGATCGTCCGTGGTGCAAACAGCGCGAACAAGGAACTTGTTCAGAATGCCTTGGGTGGTTAGATCGGGTTGCGCCAGTTTTTCATTAGCGGCTTTCCAGATGCGGCCGGCGTTTGACTCATCCAGCAGCTCATGGATTCCAAAGTATCGGACAAGTTCGAGATGGGTCCAATGGTAAAGTGGGTTGCGCAACGTGTGTGGAACAGTGGCGGCCCAGGCTTGGAATTTGGCGAACGGTTCAGCGTCTCCAGTCACAAAGCGTTCCGGCACTCCGTTGGCTCGCATGGCACGCCATTTGTAATGATCCCCTTCAAGCCAAATCTCAAACAGGTTTTTGAATTTACGGTTTTGCGCGATGTCCCTCGGCGACAGATGACAATGGTAATCCAGGATCGGCTCAGGTTCAGCAAACTGATGGTAAAGCCTTTTGGCCGTGCGGCCCTGGAGCAGGAAATCCTCATGAATAAATCTCATAAGAAAAGCTGCTTGAGGTGGCGCTCGTACAGATTAAGGGTCACGTTTTTTGAAACAGATGCTTCGCAGTCCTTCAAAGCGTCCAGGTAGCGCTGTCCCATTTTGGCTGCCATCTTGTAACCAACGTGGAGCAATTGACGAAAATGCGGGTTGAATTGCCGGTTGCTTTGATCGTGCCGCAAAGCCGAGACAAATTGGTCCGAGTTCCATCCGTGAACCGTTTGAGTAGAGGGTAACCTGGCTCGATCGATGTCGATGACCGAGGCGTAAGGCGCGCACAGTTCATCAACGTGCTCGAGAGCCTCTGCGTAGACTTCCTTGGCCAGCGCTAAACCGGAGTTGCCTGGTTCCGCCAATCCGATCAGTTCCTCCAGCCACGTGGTGCCGGCCGTTTTAACGTGCAACCCCGCATTGAATTTTGCAACTCCCCTTCGAATGCAAGGATAGATAGAAAATTTGTCGCTGCCTGAATGGACACTTAATTTTAAGGAGGCAGGTAGCGAATATTGCTTCACAGCAAAGGCAATGACAGCAACATCATCACTGAATTCTTTTTCGAACTGCTTCAGGTCCCCGACATAATCCACACCTTTATTGAACCGTCCGGTGAACTTGGGCGCGATGGTTTGGATCGGGATGCCTTCATCCGCTATCGCAGCTAGAATAATCAAAAGCTCAGGCGGGGTTTGCGGCGAGTCCGTTTCATCCATGGAAACCTCGGTGATGAAATTCTGCGCCCCCTTTGCGTCCTTGATATGGCGGTAAATTTTTCCTGCTTCGTTGACCGCGAGCAAATATTTTGTCGAGACATTCTCGACAAAAGCGCGATCCGTGACAAAAGGTTCATCGATGCCGGGGATTGAGAGGCGGCCTGAGAGTTCCGGATGGCGTCTAACAAACTTCTCGATCTCGGAAGCATCGGCGGCTTTGCCGATGCAATCGGCCACATCGATTGTGAAGAAATCCGAGCAAGGCAGGAATTTGTCCACCGTTTCCTTTCGAATGTGGTCGGCATCCACATGATAGGCGCTTTGCCAATTCAAAGCTTTGGTGGCTGCATCAGCAGCCGCCCGGGTGCTTTGCGGGACCGAGCCGATCGTGACATGTTCTCGATTCGATTTATTCCAAACAGGGACAACTTCAATGCCCTGTTTCCGGGCGCGGACACATGCATCCAGTTGAGCCCTGGCCTGGTGAGCAAATCGATCGCCAACGCCCAGGGAATACTTTCCAAGTGGTAAGAAATTCGTCATGTGTCTGAAAGCTTACCAATGACCTCTGTCCATTCACCAGCCGAAACCAGAATATGGCTGAGCCGAGCCATGCAGAGAGGTAGCATAAACCTGTGCCTGGCCGCGCAGTCTATCGGCGGACAGTTCGGAACAAATCTGAACCGTATCCAGTCTGGTTCGGACCTGAGGGTGCTAAAGTCGGGAGGCGCCTGCTACGCTCAAGCCCAATTCGATTTCGTCCGAGACCTTCTCCTGTGGCGCGTTTGGATTGATTCCGAAATCGCTCCGTTTAATGGTGAAGCTGGAACGAATGACAAGGAGGTCCCCTTTCAGATTCGGGACGCGCTGGCTGAGTTTGCCTTTGAGGTATGTCAACTTTACCGGCGTGGTAATCTCTTTCGCGACACCTTTGATAGTGATCGTGCCAACGGCGGTGGCAGTGGTCGTATCGCCGGAGGTTTTCGCGTTTTTTAACTCTTTCGTTTCAAAAACAATTTCCGGGAACTTTGCGACGTCCATCCACTGATTGCCATGCAGATGTTCCTTCATCGTCGGATTTGTCACATGCAGAGAAGAGGCAGTGACGACCAGTTTGCCCTTGGTTGAGGCAGGATCCTGGGGATCGAAGACGACCATTCCGGAGATTCCGTTGGCACTGCCCTGGATCGCTTCGAGGGGCGCATCGAGCTTGAATACGGCATTGTTGACGCCTTTGGGATCTTTGAAGTCGAACGTCTGCGGTGCGGCAAAGGCAAAGCCTGGCAAGGCAGTGAGTGTGAGCAAAGTAAGAATGGTTGCTTTCATTTAGTTAGTTTAATGATTCAGTCGGTTCTGTTGCTATTTGTTTGTTTGAATGATTGCGGAACAACCAGGACAAGCCGGCCAGAAGCGTCGCACCAAACAACGCTGCCCCGAGGAGTTCCAGGCCAGGCACGAATTTGTTCTGGTACTGAACACCTTCGATGCCGGTTACTTCATCGACAGTTTTGATCGGCACGCTGGTCCGGGTCCAGCCGCGATTGGCTCCCAAAGAAAACCAGGCAACCACAGCTCCAACGGCCACGAACAAGGCCAGATATCGCAGGATGCGTCTCATGAATAAGGGTGATTCAGCGTTTGAACTCTTCAAGGGCCATAAACGTGCAGCAGTGGTGTTTCCTGTGCCAAGTGTCCATAAATCACAACGGGAGCAAGTTTAAGCGAAGCTGGTCTAAAGTCCAGCCAGCCAAAGTAGGGCAGGCGTCTCGCCTGCCCCCTTCACGTTCATGGTCCCCCAAACGCCGTTAAAAATGAACCGGACAATAGCCGGAATACGCGGAAGCTGATTTGAAAGCTCCTGTTCGATGCCACCCACTGTAATTGCACCCTCGACAGAGTTTATTCGCCTTTTTATTGCGCCTGATCAGCGGCTGCCATATGATGCATTGATTGATCAGGGTTGCCTGGGAAGAGTTTCAGGGCAATTGGCTGGGTAGCTCAGTTGGTAGAGCAGAGGACTGAAAATCCTTGTGTCGGCGGTTCAATTCCGCCCCCAGCCACCACTTTACCAAACACAACGCATTAGCCCCGTCGTTGTTTGTCTAAGGCGAGGAAGGAGGTACTGGTGTAAAAGTGTACAAGGTAGTAAAATCCTTGCCGTCGGTTTTCACCTAGACTCTTTTCCACATTCTCGCCCACTTTGAATCGCACGATTGCGAAGCCCTCGCCGGGGCGCGAAGTCGAATAGATATATTCGACACCAGGAATTTCCCACAACAACTTCTCGATCGGCCGAGTAGCGCGCTCCTCGACTTCTTTGGCGCTGCAACCAGGCATCGAGACCAGCACGTCCATCATCGGAACCTTAATCTGGGGTTCCTCTTCCCGTGGCAACAGGACGATCGCCACTGCCCAGAGCAGCACCGAGGTGATGATGATCAACGGTGTGAGCTTGGAATCAATGAAGGCACGGGCAACCCGGCCGGCCAGGCCGAGTTCGCTTTTGGAATCGGGTAGTGAAGTCATTTACTTCTCCTGCAAAGGTTGACCGTCAAGCAGTCGCTGTGGGTTATCAACCACCACGGAATCTCTGGAATCGAGCCCGGAAAGAATCTCGGTTCCGTCATTGATGTGCCGACCGGTCTTGACCAGGTGTAACCGGGCGCGCTGGTTCTCGACGACGAAGAGGATTTCCATTTGACCCCGCTGTACGACGGCTGAGTTCGGCACACGCATGGAGGTGTATTCGCCCGCTGGCACGATCAATCGGGCGAACTGACCCGACATCAAGCCAGGACTGGCCGGTATGTCGAGCTTCACGCGAAACGTGCGGCTTATCGGGTCGGCGATTGGCGCTATTTCGCGATTGTGGTATTGGAACTCAGAAGTTTGAAGATCTCTTTCATTTATTTTACTGGGGTTGTTCGGCCAGCAGTGTCTTCACGTCGGCCAGCACGAGGCGCAGGTCGAGCGTGCCGGAACTGTAGATGTTCCGGATGTTGCCATCCCGATCGATGAGGAAGACCCGCAAGATATGATTGAGCGGTCCGGTTGGGTCTTGCGGGTTCTTCTTGCGGTCAACGGCTTGGCCGTAAGCGTCAATGATGGGCGTTAGCTTCTCCTGCGAGGCGGTTGTGATGAAGCACCATTCAGCGGCGGGCTTGCTGCTGTCCGCCAGGGCCGAGTAGGCGGCCATGCGGTCAGGCGTGTCGGTGGACGGATCGAAGCTGATGCTGACGAGGCGCATGTGTTTGGCGAGCGCCTCGTCCTCCGCGCTCAGATGGTGGAGTTGCATCAGCACGCCGGTCGCCATCGGGCAGGCTTTGGCAGCCGCACAACGAGTGTAGATGAAGCTCAGCACCGTCAGCCGGCCATGAGTGAGTTCACTCAGGCGCAGCGGCCGGCCCTCGGAATTGAGCACTTCGCCGTCCGCGGCCTGTTTGACAATGGGAAGCTTATAGCTGCCCGGCACGGGCGCTTCGTAATCGTGGTCGGTCGTGCGCGGAAGATCGGCGGCCCACGCCGCTCCGTTGAGGGCCGCGATCGTCATTGACGTCGTAAAGAAATGTTTGAGCAAGTTCATGCGAAGATTCCTGGTCGCGGGTTCGTGCTCGATTCAGCCTCCGACTTGAGTCGAACCAAACAGCATGTGATGCGGCCGGCCCAACTTGAGCGCGGTGAAATCCAGTTCGAACGCCGGTTTCAGCTCCTTGCCGTCCCAGTGATATGCGCGCACAAACTGTTCGTTGTCGCCGCCGGTCTTGTCCCAGTGCGCCAGCAGCGAACTGCTGAAGTAAAGCCGCTTTCCGTCCCAACTCTGGGACACCATGTTGAGCTGCCGGCCTATCGTCTTCTCGTAAATCTGCCTGGGCTGATGCGGATTTGACACATCGAACACGCGCATTTTGCCGTCGCCGAAGCTATCTACAAAGAGCGTTTTGTCGTCCGCGCTCAGGCTCATATCTACCGGTAACACGCCGCCTTCAGGCCCGATGCGCGCCACCTCCTTCGCCTGCCACTCGCCGTTCTCGTCCAGGTAACAAAGCCAGAGCTTCGAGGTAAGCGCGGTGGCGGTGAAGGCGTAATCGTGCGTCTCGCCCCAGGCCCAGCGGATTTCCAGCGCCGCACCGGGCACCTGGAACACCTTCTTGGGCTGCCGGGTGTGAAAATTCCATAGCGCCAGTGAACTGCCAAACTCCTTCATCGCGTCGGCGTCCTTCGCCAGGTCGCTGAAGTCCCGCGTGTAGTTCTTTAACCCCGTAAACGAGGAGGTAAGCAGCACGTTCTTCCGAGGCAATACACGTGCGTCGTAACAGTAACCATCGGCAAATTCCGCACCCGTGATGCCGGCGGTGTCCTTCGTCGGCAGCCAGTGGGTGGCGAGATAATCCCCTTCATTGTTGAATTCAACGATTGCCGTGCGACCGCTGTGGTCCTTCGCGTTCGAAAGACACGGAATCAACACCCGCCCCGGCAAGGCATAAACGCCGTGCGGACCGGCCGCACCGCCGGTGATTTTCTCGAAGTTATCAATCGTCTTCACGTAACGCGGTCGGGATGGATCTGTATGCACGTCGAAGATGAAAATCCGGCTGGTCTCCAGGCCGGAGAGCCAGAGTTGACGGCGATCATCAGTAAATCCGCCGTGATGCGCTTCGTTTCGTCCGCGCACCGAGTGGGTGTCGATGACCTTGCCGTAATTCGAGGAGCCGGGCTTTACGTCTATCGTGACGAGCTTGTCCGAGCCATCGCCAAGTCCCTCGACGCCGAGTGTCCAAGTGTAAAGAAATTCCTCCTGCCCTTCAATGCGCGCGAGGTAGGGCGAGGAACAAGTTTCATCGGCCTGCGCGATCATGAGGCAGTCCGATGAGGCCCAGATCAACGCGATTGTGGCGATGAGGTTTGCAAGCCGTTTAGCTCGCCTGGTAATAGTGGGTGAATGCGATTTCATGTCGGGTTGTGGATGAATTTTTTTGTTATGGCTTTGAATCGAACAACAATAGGTAGCCGCAAGACGCTGCGGAGTTGAACTGTTGGGGCGATCGTTTGTATGTTTTGCTTTCATCATGAATAACTTTCTTAGTTGCGACCGGTTCATCCGGTACGCCCGGCACTCTGCCCTCAATGTCGTTTGGGTGAAATGGCTGGGACGCCGGATGTCTTGGCCGAAACGCCGCCTTGGCGGTTTTATCGAGCATGGACGCGCTTTCTGACCTGCTGCGTGTGCTGCGCTTTTCGGGCGGGTTGTTTCTCGAAACGAGATTCCGCGCGCCGTGGTGTTTGCGTGCGAAGGTTTCACCGCAGGATTGCGGGCCAGGCGTCAAATCTGTAGGAGAGCTGGCCGCGTTCCACTATATCCTGGAAGGTCGCGTTCAAGTGCGTCTTGGGAAGGAGCGGCCACGCAGTGCTGGTCCGGGTGCACTCATTCTCCTGGCCCACAACGATCCCCACTTGCTTGGAAGCGACGTAACGCTCGCGCCCATTGAGGCCGCGCCGTTGGTTCGCAGAGCGGGGGAACACGAGCTGGCGTACATTGATTTTGGCGCGGGTCGTCAGGTTAGGGATCACTTCGTGTGCGGCTTCCTGGCGACGGCGATGCGCCGGCACCCTTTGCTTATAGCGTTGCCCTCGATGCTCGTGGCCAACCTGCGCGGCCGGCCTTGCGCGGAATGGGCGGAGAGTTCCTTTCGCTACGCCGCCCGCGAACACGCCTCGCGCCGGCCGGGTTCACAAGAAATTCTCGCGCGCCTCTCCGAACTGCTCTTCGTCGAGGCCGTGCGCGGTTACATAGAAAAACTCCCCGAGAAAGCGACCGGTTGGCTCGCGGCGCTGCGCGACCCGTCGCTGGCACGCGCGCTTGCAGCCCTGCACGCGCAGCCCGCGCATCCGTGGACCGCCGAATCGCTGGCGAAGGAAGCCTCCCTCTCGCGTTCAGCCTTTGCGGAACGATTCGCCAGCACTCTGGGTATGCCTCCAATCAGCTACCTTGCGCAATGGCGCATGTTGCTCGCTGGACAACTTCTGCGCGAATCTTCCGAGACCATTGCGCAAATCGCCTCGACCGTTGGTTATGAATCCGAGTCCACTTTTTCGCGCGCGTTCACTCGTGAGATGGGCCTCGCGCCCGGTGCCTGGCGCAAGGGCAGTGCGTAGACAAGGCCCTCTCTTTTTCTTTCGCCGCGAGCCCCCGGTAAGATTTTTCCGTTCGTGCCGTTGCCTAGGGCGCCGTCCCAATTGAAGGCTTGATCCGCGTGATTGGACAAACCCGCGAGCATGAATTCAACTGCGCCGAATGCCAGCGCAACGTCAGTGAATTTGCAGAGCGCCAGGTCGCAGGTCTTCCACTTGAGGGGGCCTTCGCCGGTGTGAAACAGCACTTGACCGTCTGTTCGGAATGCCGCGAAGAATTTCTCGCGCTTGAGAAGATTTTGCGCGCGAGCTAGCAAGCCAACCCGCGGAAGCCTGACGTCGGACTTCTACTGTCGCAGTTCCTGCTACATTCGCATGCGAGACGGTCCCTCCGGGAATTTGCAGATCGAAAAATGGGAGAGTGGTACACAACCAACGGCAACAACCGATGACATATCGTAAACCCCCGACCTGGCGCAAGCCAACATAGGATATGGGAGTCACTGAAGGCGTGTATTCAACGTACCTTGGCTAAGAAAAGCTTTCGGATTTGCGAGGCGGTCAGGGCCCGATTGTAAACGCGCACTTCAGAAATCTTGCCGGAAAAGTAATCAGTCTGGCCAAAACCGATGCGCAGAGGCTGATCGGTTGAGACATCATACTCGTTTGGGTCGAAGGAGGAGGATTTGGCGGCCAGCTTGCCATCCACGTAGAGCTTGAGCAGGCCGCGTTCGCGTACCGCTGCGAGATGCTTCCAACCCGGCCCCAAATCGTCGTCGTAAGACACGCATTTGCCTGCCTCGGTCTTGAATACTTTGCCAAGGACATCTGCGGGATCGGCGGGGGTGTCCAGTACGGCGCTGGTGCAACTGCCAATGCCCGCGAATAGTTTTCCTTCATGAATCGCGAGGCTGGTCACGCGGCTCCATTCCTTGACCTCTTTACTCGTCGCCTTCCCTGGGACTCCCGGTTTCCATCCGTCAGGTGAGTAGAATTGTTTAAGAGAAGTCCAGTGTGGAGCGCCATCGTACCGGCAAACCTCAGCACGAGGAATCGAGCCGCCGTAGAGCTTTCCATTATACACGACCAAAGCGTTGACTTCCGTGCCGTCTTCGCCGACACGGCCAATTTGCTGCCAATCTTCTCCGCCCAGGTACCGAGCGACTTTCGCTTCCGGCCAGGTTCCGGCGCAGAGTTTCCCTTGATAAACAGTCATGGAATGGGTTTGAAGCGGGGGAGACGTGTTTAGCGGACCGGGTAGGCCGGCGTAAGTCCATTCATTGCCGTCGAAGGAGAACACGCAGGGCCATCCGGTGTACAACTTTCCATTGTAACGCCCCATGGCATGCGGAAACAGCCTCCGCTCTCCATCCTTTGAAAAAATGTGGGACGGCTTCCACTGATTCTCACCCAGTTGGACAAATACGCCCCAGGTTGCCGGTCCGCCTCCGACGTAAAGCTTCCCCTTGAAACTCGCTGCACTGTTAAGCGTGCGGTCGTCATCGCTAGGCTGGCCGCAATCCTCCCATTTCGTTCCACCGCCGTAGCGATAGGCACGACCCGCGTCATAGCCCGGTTTATTTATTCGCGTCCAATCGTAAGAGGATGTTACCGCGTACAAATACCCTTCATGCACTACCAGCGGGCCGACACCTCTGGTTTTGCCTGGGCCAACCCGTCCGCAGTCGAACCACTTCTGTTTTCCTTCGTAACGGAAAACGTGGCACCAGTCCTTCTCCTCCTTCGCATCCATGATGGATGCATAGAGTTTGCCCTGATAAACCAGCATCGAATTATTCACATAACGACTGGTCGGACTTGGCCGCCCACAATCCTGCCAATCACTCAAGCGCGCGTTATCGATGCCAAAGCAAACGTGGCGGTCGTTTCCCGGCCCCTGGTACCCGCTGCCACTCGAGTAAACGCTCAGCGTGATGCCACGCCGGAGTGATGGGTCATACAGGTCGACAACATCACCCAATACATCGTCGAGTTCCTTCTCGGTGTAAATCCATGCGCTAAGCGAGAAGTCTCCCGTGCCGAACTTGAGCGAAGGACTACTTGGAACCTCCATATAGGCGTTGATGCCGTCGAAAGTTCCGCGATCGAGTTTGACTCCGTGATTAACTCCGTGATTGCCATAACCGGAATAGTCGCGGCAATCTCCCTTAAGTTTCCAGTAGCCGACTAGACCTTTTTCCCCTCCCTCGCCGGCAGCAGCGTTGTCACTCCTTGGTTGTTTCTGCAGTGCCAGTTCAGCTCCGTACCCGACAAGAGTTGCGCACACAACGAAAAGCCAGGCCATCGAATTTTGTTTTAACGCTGTGTTTGACCACCACGTCTTGAAAGCCACATTCCCGAGTCGAATCGAGGCCGATCGTGGGGTTTTCAGCAGGGTTGTTATCATTTGTTCGACGGAAAACGTATATCAAAATCGTACTGTCGAGGAAAGCAGGCAAAGACGAGTCCACTACGGCCGTCGAGCCGTGGAGCGTTCGAACAACCATCGGACATCCCTGCTGTTTGGCAGAAGCTCTTGCCAGGTAGAGGGGCCTTCAGTACCGGTGGCGGGGAATTTTGTTTTTGCCTCCAGCCAGTGGTGTATTTCCGCATGTCCATCCGCAAATCCAAAGCCACACGCGCCATTATGATAGCTGGCTGGCAAATCGCCGAAAGTCTGGCCATCTCCTATGACAGACATCATCCAGGTGTCATTGATGGAATCGGGGTGTTCGTCCACAAAGACAAAGAGTTTGGTCGGATCCGGAGTGATAATGTCAGTCATTTTATCATACCTGTAGAACTGTGGAAACCAGACGGATCCCCCGCTCGCACTTGCGTAGGCTCCCCCTTCAATATAGCCGTTCATTGACACGCTACGGACGCGTGGGTAACTCCGAGAATAGATTTTGGCTGTGAGTGTGTCCGCCGGGCATTTATAAATTTTGTAGGCTCGTGAGCAGTAAGACCCGAGCTTTGCTTGAGTGAGGAGCAGGGTGTTGGTGTTGTCGGTGTTATCGATTGTAAAGGTCATCCAACCGCGGCACCACGAATTGGTTTCATCATAAACCCCGTTCGGTACCAGGCGGTCATTGAAGTCATCCGAATAGAGTCTCCATGCCAGAGTCAGTTGTTTGTTGTTGTTGAGACAGTAGATTCCCTGGGCTTTTTGTTTGGCTTCGTTTAGAACCGGCAGGAGCAAGCCGGCCAGGATGCCGATAATCGTTATGACTACCAACAATTCTATCAACGTAAAAGCCAGCAGTGAAACCTCGGAGTGGCGGGCCGAGTCAGAAGCAGCTTGCCTCCTCACATCGGCCCGGCCCCGCCCAGCCAGTGCTTTACTGTTGGAACAATCGGAAGAACACGGCACCATTTGCTGGATTGATTGGAATTGTGACTGCATTTCCAGCTACTCCTGTCACAGGACCCCAGTTATTGCTCAATCCAATCGTTATCGGGTTCGTTTGGCCGCGGAGCACAAAACTGGTATAAGACGCAGGCCAGGATAGGCCGATACTCGTTGGGGAGGTGTTGACCGTAATCGTTGGTGGAGTCGTCGGTTCACCGCACGCGCAGGATACAACTTCGATACTGCCATCTACAAAGATTTTGTTAGTCCATGCCAGGCCTGGGCCAGGTGGAGGCAGGACGAGAGTCGGGGAGGAGTTTACGGGCACTGCCGCGAATAGAGTGAATTTATCACCGGCCACCAGGTCAGTGTGGGCGCCAGCGTATGTAACGGTCAATGTGCCGCCGAGATCAACCGTTGAGGTTGCATCCACGGCGTCGTTCGCCAGCGTCGCGCCGTTCTTGGCGATATCCATGAGGGTATTGCCGCGCAATGTGAGATTGCCTCCGACACTCAGCGGCCCGATAACCCCGACACGAGCCGGAGCGATTGCCTGACCCGGATAAACAGTAAATGTCCCACTCCCACCGAGAATATTGATATTCGTAAGGGATAGCGTTGCATAGTTGGTGATGGAACCATCGGTGACGCTAAGAATATTGATGGAGACGTTTCCCGCAGTGGTATCTCCGGTGGGTTTCATGTTTAACAGACTACCTGCCCCCAGGTTGATGGTTGCTGTCCCTCCTCCGCTACCCCCGGAGAGGATGTCGCCATAAACTTCAACTGTGCTGCCGTCTCCGACATTGATTGTTCCCTGGCTGCCCGTGGCATCGGGAGTGGTAGCTCCTGCATATTGCACTGCCATAACAATATTGCTGCGCACAATGAGCAGCGTTGGGGCAGCGACACTATTCACATTAAGCGTGCCACGACCCACGCTGCCGCCAATGAATGGGCCATTGTATTGGATCCCCATCTCGATCGTATTGGCATCGATTGTGCCGCCGCCGTAAGTAAGCGTGCCTACTCCATCGCCAGCTCGGTTAACAGAACTAACCTGAATCTGGCCGCGTCCAAGAGTGATGCGGTCCACAAGCGCGTCCACGGTTGCAGAACCCAGGTCAACGGTTCCGCTTGCATTACCACTGGCAAAGAATCCAATGGTGTTTGTATTTGGCTCGAACATGTCGCCAATTTCCCAGAAGAGTGCCCGGCCGGTCCCAGCGGTATTACGGAGCTTCACCGATGGATTAATGAGATCGGGTTGGAGATCGAGTACGCCTGTATTTTTATGAACACCAATTCTCAGTTTGTCAGCATTGATGGTATTGACTGTGCCGAGGTCAATAAAACACGTGCCGCCAGCATTTTGATAAACCGAGGCAACCGAAATGATTTGCGTGGTGATGTTATTGGTCTTAGCCAGAAGGAGTGTTCCGGTTGGCCGCCATCGCTGGTCCGGTATGGCGAAGTTGTGACCCACGAGAATATTGGAAACAGTGCAGTTGAATGTGTTTACGTTTGTCAGATCCAAAGTGGCCCGATGGGTGCCACTGTTGCTGGCGGTTTGGCTGACGATAAGATTCGCAAATACGTTACTCAGGGTGAGAGAATTTCCAATGATGGACGCATAAACAGTAGCGTTTGCATCACCTTCAGACCGCCCGCTCCCAACGAAGACAAAGCCGGGTTGACCGTCATCCTGGATCCACGCTACATCCGTTGCGGACGAGCCAAGGACACTCAAATTAGTTATTTGGGTATTGTGAAAACCAACTATATTCATATACCCCAGGGCGTTAATGCTGGGGGCCAAAAACCCTGAATCCACAATGTTACTAACCACGCCACCAGCTCCGAATACAAGATCTGAGTAGCCGGCATTGGTAAATATTACAGTATCACTCACTCCGGGCGCCCCTGCCGGTGACCAATTACCGCTAGTGGACCAGAGATTATCGCCCGTCGCATCGTTCCACAGTTTTTGCGCGCCCGACGCGGTGATACTGGTGAGCAAGCTTGCGAAAAGCGCGCTCGTAACAAAACAATATTGCAGCTTTTTCATAGAATCTTAAGAACTACATTCGGACATGGGTGATAACGCAGGTTCGGAGTTTGGGGAGATGGTTCAGAGAGGTTCGTTGGAGGCATGACGCTCGGTCCTTTGTGTTTGATTAAGGATTTTTTAATTGCGCCATTCCGTTGTTCAGTAGCGGCAGCTTCGATCGCAAATCCTATCGTAACATACCAGTCAATGCCATGGGTTCATTCGAGCCCTTGCACGTTTTAGATGATCCGGCTTACAATACCTAAAACCCTTCAGACTTGTCACGTTGGTATGCGTCAAAGTCTATGCGAAAAGCGACATATGCATTTTCAAAATCCAACGGTGCTGTCAGGCCATTTCGGCGGCGCAGGCGGGAGTCTTCTCTGGCACGTCGTGACGCCTGGATGCGCCAACTTGAACCGCCTCACCCGTTTTTCCAATTGTTCGATTTAATTCCCGGCCTTTACTTTTTCGCAAAGAACCGAAAAGGGGAATTCATGTTGATGAATCGCGCCAACCGCCAGATTCATCACCTGGCTGACCCGATCGCAGTGGTCGGGCGGACTGATTTCGATGTTTGCCTCCCGAGCATGGCCCGGTCCTATGTTCGTGACGATGCACACATTTATGCCACTGGCAAGCCCTTGCTCAACCACGTCGAACTATGGTTTCATGCCGAGGGCACGCCTGAGTGGTTCGTTGTAAATAAGATGCCGATCTATTCCAGAACGGGAAAAATCATCGGCGTCATGGGAGTTTTACAGAGTTATGAAAGCCGGCTCAAACTGTTGAAACCTTCGCCGGGAATTTTCAAGGCCGTCACTCACTTGCGACGCAATTACGCTGAAGACGTCTCTGTTCGCCAACTGGCGGAGTTGGCGGGCTTGTCAGCGCGACAATTGGAACGGAAATTCCAAGCTTCCTTCGGGGTTCGCCCGTTGGAATTCGCGATCAAGACCCGGTTAATTGCCGCCTGCCGAAAACTGCGCGATACGGACGATGACATGTCCAGCATCGCGTTTAGCTGTGGTTTTGGGGACCAAAACATTTTAGGCCGGCATTTCCGCCGTTATTTTGGCATGACACCGAGCGGGTTTCGGGCTTGGCAATGGAAGACATTTCCAGGAGCAAGGGCAGCAAACAATCACCAAGGCGGAGAGCATCCCTGAACATTTATGCTGCGTTTTGTTTCTATCTCTTAGAGGAAAGCGCATGCGAAAAAAGACAAGCTCTTTAGCGGTTGCTGTTCAGGGAAGATCCGGGCCGTTTCAGCCGAGGGCTCAGAAACGTTTACTCGCCAAGCGGGACTCCTGGTTGCGACAAATTGACTTTGACCGTTCCTTTCACTGTCTATTTGATGCCATTCCAGGGCTCTATTTCTTCGTTAAAAACTGTCAAGGCGAGTTCATGTTCATGTCCCGGGCTTGCCGTGAACTCTATCATATTCCCAACGAAATGGCTGTCATTGGACTGAAAGACTTTGATCTGAATCCCCCTGACATGGCGCAGACCTATGGACAGGACGATGAGCGCGTCTGCATCACTGGCCAATCTTTGCTCAATCATGTCCAACTCGGGTTCGACGATCAGGGAATTCCTGATTGGTTTCAGATTAACAAGGTGCCCGTCCGTTCTGCTTCAGGAAAAATTGCAGGCATCATGGGGTTTTTCCAAGCTTATGAGCAGCGCGCGGAATTGCTTGAGCCCTTTAAGGCCATCTCCAGGGCTGTTAATCATGTGCGCCAGAATTACGCTCAGGACATTTCCGTGCGAGAGTTGGCCGGTTTGACGGGACTTTCGGTGCGACAATTGGAACGCAAGTTCAAAGCTGCTTTTGGGGTCACGCCGCAGCGATTCCTTATAAAAACACGACTGCTGGCTGCCTGCCGCGCACTACGGCAAACCGCACAGGGCATGGCCGAGATAGCCTTTGCCTGTGGCTTTCGGGACCCCAGCGCTTTTGCCCATCATTTCCGGATGAATCAAGGCATGTCGCCCAGCAAATTTCGACAACAAAGGACGCAGGACTAGCATTGGCGTTCAAGATACAGGTCGGCATTTTTGCGATGTAGAAGTTCCAAGACAGCCGCTGAATTGAAAAGGGTTGGAATCCTCAGCAGCCCAGGTTCAGGCTATACTTTTTAATAATTCGAAGCAGCAACGAGCGGCTGTGGCATCACGGTCTGTTTTGGGAAGGAGCGAGCGGATCTCGGTAGCTATTTTGTGGTTCTTTTTCAATTGCGCGTTCGTGCGACTATCTTGTTTCAAACCATCCAACCAAGAAGTCAATGTGGTCCGAGGTTTAAGTCTGAGCCGAATGCGCATTAATAATTCGCTCGCGGTGACGGGCTTGACATTTGAATTCAGACGCTCTGCAGCCCATATCCCAGGCTCATACCCGCGTGCCGAATCCGGACTTACCTTGTCCTGAGGCACATCCTTTTCTTCGGCATCCAGTGGAGCACCCTTGGAAGCACGGCGAAACCGGGACCAGGCATGGATCAGCACCCATGAAAAAGCGTTCTCTGTGATGGTCTCTCCAGCCTTCGGCAATGCATTCAAATGCGAGGCAATTGCAGCCGGTGTGGCGTCTCGAGGCCGTCCGGTTTGTGCCCAAATAGTGTATCGGCAGGACACAATCGGCACCTCATCGCTTTGAATGCCCTTCACCCAGTGAATTGCGCCTTTCCCGGCCGAGTAAGGATAATATTGAAAAGCAAAAATGCCGAGTAACCCTGGTAATTTTGAAGCAAAGATCTCACAAGCTGCCTGGGCGTCGCTCCCATCCCAGTCTTGGAAATTAAATGCCAGGATACGAATGCCTGTCAGGTCCATGTAGGCACGGAGACGTTCAGCATGTAACTCCAGAGCTCGAGTGGCGCCGCGAGCTTTTCCGTACACGTCTGGATAGAAGTAGCCAGCCCCCGAGAACTGGATAAAGTCGTCGTTGGTCGTGGCCTTGCCCAGAATCTCCGCCAGAGTGCGTGGTGATAATTGGCAAAGAGAGGGAACGGGAAGTCCCCACGTAAATGGAATGAGCCCGCGTTTGGGATGGCCATAGTAGCTCGAGGCTTCGCCCCCTGAGGTGAAACTGCTCATCATCCATTGCACATTATCACCGTCGCTCAAAGTGAAGTTCACATGATGAAGTCCATCGCCCCAATCCAAAGATGACCAATGCAGGGGATGACGATAACGCAATTGCTCGACGGAGACGCCTTTGCCAACCGCATCACTCGAAAATACAGGAAGGTTCAAGCACCAGTTGGTTGCGGTCTGGAACAAACTTCGTCGAGAAGAGGGTATGGTTTGCTTGTCTTCAGCTTCGCATCCCCAACCCAACACGGGAGAATCCTCGAGACATCGGCTAAGCGCCTGCTCGTACACTTCGCCTCGTCCACAACAAACGAAGGCGTTCAGCGCAATCATGAGAGAACGAGCGTGGCGAGTCTTGGGATCAGCGGTGCCCAAGAGGTTGCGCGAAAAGTTGGCCTGCGATAGGCACCACTTCTCACTGCGCTCGCGCACATCCAATACTGGTTTGAGCCAAAGTTTCTCCATTCTCACCGCCAGTTGTTCGGAAACGGTGACAGCCTTGTAAACAGCCGCCAAAGACGTGGCCACGTTTGCGCTTTCATCGAGGTGACCATCGCTATGCAACGGCCGCTCCGATTGTTCGTAGCGAAACAAGAGGTAACCCCGAATCAATTTCGCCTCGAGCAACCGAGTCAAGACCTCATTCAACGTCAAATGCACCAGCTTTGGTTTATTAGCGCGGCAATATTCTTCAAACCATCGTTTATAGCCATCATGTTGAACCTCTTCGTAAATCAACGACTTCCAGTGACCCTGACGCAATCCAAGCGCGGCGAGCCCAATGGCAGATTCAAGGACCAGTCCTTCGTAAATGTCGCCGCTGGATTGCACAACCCAGATTTCTCGGGGTGTAGGGAAGAGAGGGAACCAGCGGTGAAGGCGGCGAACCGAGTGGTTCGTGCCGGCGACCGATAAAGGGGATTCGATCAAAGACACGCCACTTGCGAGGGAAACTGATTGCAAAAAGCGTCTTCGATTCATAGCGCCGCTCATGTTATTTGTTCTTTGCAGAGAATGCGCGGGACATTAGATTAGTTGTGTCGAAGCTGCTTATTTAGTCAACTCTCTTCGGTCTTGCTGCCTTTTAGCCTTGAACGAACGCCCGGGTTTACATTCTTGTATTCTGAATTATCCGACATGGAAACCTTGGTCAAAGAGAAGCTTCGGCTAAATAATCCCGTGAGCAGTTACCGCCAGCGTCTTATATCTTTGGACGCACTTCGCGGGTTCGACATGTTATGGATCATCGGCGCCGCGGCGTTGGTGTCTGCGCTCAAGCGAATGAGCCCCACGCCCATCACCCGTTTTTTGGCCTACGAACTAGGCCACGCCCAATGGCAGGGGTTCCACTTTTATGATCTAATCTTTCCACTGTTCATTTTCGTTGCCGGGGTGTCGCTGGTTTTCTCTCTTGGCAAGGCTCTTGAAGAGAAAGGCCGGTCGGCGGTGATGAAACGATTGTGCCGGCGCAGCCTCATGCTTTATGCGGCGGGAATTTTTTATTACGGAGGATTCGATAACGCGTGGCCTGGAATTCGATTGGTCGGGGTTCTTCAGCGCATTGCTGTGGCTTACTTTTTCTGCGGATTGCTTTTTTGCTTCTGTAAACCACGTGTATTAGCCGGGGTTTGCGTTGGATTGCTGGTTGGCTACTGGGCCGCCATGACTTTTATTCCCATTCGCGACGTTCAAATGACAAAGCGCAATCTCGCAAGGCTCGCCGCGAACGCGGGCGAAACAAATACCGCTGCGCTGTTTGAGCAAGAGGGCAACCCCTCGATGGTAATGGATAGCCCGGTCTGGGCGGCCGCTGAAAAGATGTACTATGCCACTACCAGTCGGGCCACCTCGACGTTTGCTCCGGGACTCAATGTTTCGGACCATTGCGACTTTCTATACCTTCCGGGGCGTAAGTATATTAATTTCTACGATCCAGAGGGTCTGCTCAGCACGATTCCAGCAATCGCGACGGGGTTGCTGGGCGTGTTCGCAGGCTTGTTGCTGAAGACTCCGACCGTCCGAGATCAGCGGAAAATCATCTACTTAATATCGTTTGGCCTGGCGGGCGTAGCATTGGGTTGGTTGTGGAATCTCCAATTTCCTGTCATTAAAAAAATTTGGACTTCTTCTTTCGTGCTGGTTGCCGGAGGTTACAGCGCCCTGTTACTGGCAGTCTTTTACTGGATTGTGGATGTTCTTGGTTTTCAGCGCTGGTGCCAGCCGTTTGTCTGGATTGGCATGAATTCTATCACCATCTATCTCGCAGAAAACATCACTGGCGGTTTCAACCAAATTTCCAGCCGATTCGTCGGGGGCGACGTGAAAGCCTGGTTCGATTTTCGCGTTGCACAAGGTTTCGGAGATTTGATAGTCGCGGCAACCGGGTTGTTATTAGCACTTTTGTTCGTCCGTTTCCTTCATCGGCGAAATATTTTCATCAGGTTGTAGTCAGGAATGTATCTTTGCTCGGCGACCAAATGATTAAAGCAATCCGAATCATCGCAGTTTTGATCGTTACATTTCTTGGCGAGACAGTCCCTGGGGCCGTGCCCGCGAGACCATCGCCTCCGAATTGGCCGCAGTTTCGCGGTCCAAATGCTTCTGGCGTCGCGAGTGAAGCCCATCCGCCAATTCAATTTGGGCCGGACACAAATCTACTTTGGAAAGTGGCCGTGTCTTCTGGGCTATCCGCGCCGGTAATTTGGGACAATCACCTTTTCCTGACCGCCTCCACCAATAATCAATTGCTCACGCTAGCCTTTGACGTCCGAAGCGGTCGAGAACTCTGGCGCCGGCTCGCGCCCGCGGAAACGATAGAGTCATGCCATGAGTTTAGTTCGCCCGCAGCACCGACGCCATGCACCGATGGCGAACGGGTTTATGTTTACTTTGGCTCATTCGGTTTGCTCGCGTACGATTTTTTTGGGAAGGAAGTCTGGCGCCATCCGTTCGAGCGCTTGCCCTCTTCATACGGCACCTCCAGCTCGCCCATCCTTGCCGGTGGGCTGCTCATCCTGCAACACGACGGCGAAAGTACGAACGCTGAGCTCGTCGCCCTTGCACCAGAAACCGGTAAGACAGTCTGGAAGTCGCCACGTCCATTAGCGGGTGCCTCCTACTCCACCCCGATGGTCTGGCGACATGATGGCATTGAAGAACTCATTGTCCAGGGTAAGGGCCGTGTTGCCGCATATAATCTGAGGGGTGGTCCCCCACAATGGTGGGTCAAGGGCTGGGGCTTTTCTGCAATCACGACTCCAGTGACAGGCGGCAGCCTGTTGTTCGTCGGGGGCAGCGGCATGGGTGATCCTTCCCAGCCGGACGATCCACTTTTGGATTGGAAGAAGCTTATCGCCGATTTCGATACCAACAAGGATAGTCAATTAGCCCTCGACGAAGTTCCGGAGTCACTCACCTGGCACATCCGCAAAGAACTGCCTATCGAGACACCAGGGAATGCCTTTCCCGTGCGCAGTATGCTCGCTGCTTATGGTGATACGGACAAAAACGGAATCGTCACCAAAGCGGAATGGGACGCGATGGATGCCTTCGCCAAAAATAAGTTCAATGCCGACCGTTTTGTCGCCATCCGTCCCGGCGGGAAAGGAGATTGTACCGACACACATGTGCAATGGGAAACCACAAAGGGACTTTCCGAAATGCCATCGCCGCTGTTTTATAAAGGGCAGGTCCACTTTCTACGTGACGGCGGACTGTGGACGGTAATTGAGCCCTCAACTGGCAAACGTGTGCTCGACCGAGAGCGCTTGGGTTCCGGTGGTCAAGCCATCGCGTCGCCCATTGCCGCCAACGGTTACATCTATACTGTCAACGGATCCGGAATCTTTACCGTGCTCCGCGCCGGTGACAGCCTCCAGGTGGTAGCGGTCAATAAACTGGGTGAAAGCGTTCGTTGCAGTCCGGCCATCGTGGGTAACACGCTCTTCGTGCGAAGTGCCGGACACCTGTGGGCGTTTGGGAATAATTGATGAGACAGCCTGGCCACCATTCGAACGGGCTCAAAAACACAGCACCAGTAATCACGAGTTTAATTAAGGGAAGTAGAATTGCAGGTTTCCTCCTTCGGTATCTTTTTCGGGAGAATAACCCATGAGTGTTTGAACCAGGCGCGAGTCATTGAGTTGGAGGACCGAACCATCAGATAACGCAACGATCCCGACATTTTCACCGTGACAAATTCCTCTTCGCCATTTGGCGGTGGCGGCGCCGGTATTGGGCGAAGTTAGAATGAAACAATAGATATTGTCGGGGAGGCCTGTGAAATCGAAGCCACTCAGATTTCGATCGGTGGCGAACATGACACGGGGCCTTTTTTCATCGGCTTCGTTGCAAAGAGCATAGCTGACGTTGGTCAGTTCAATGGTCGCAAAGTTTGTTGCCCAGGCTCGGCGCACATCACTGGGGCAAAGCAGGATTTTTGTGGAAGACAACTCATTCGACACAATCGACAATTGGAGGTTTACTTTGGCATTATCAGTCCCATTTGGTTTTCCGCCACCCTGAGCCTGATCGACGTTCCAGGGAAATTTTCCTTCATTGTTGTCCGCCCAAAGCCGCATCGCCAAACCGAGCTGTTTTTGATTGTTCACGCAGGAAATGCGCTGGGCTTTGGTTTTTGCCCGGCTGAGAGCGGGCAACAACATCCCCGCAAGAATCGCGATGATCGCGATGACCACGAGCAACTCTATCAGGGTAAAGGCGTATGATCTCAAACCAGGTGATCTCATAGGCCTTCGTATCCGCGCCCCGAGGTCAGGGCGTGAGCGAAGCTGATATGCGGAAGAACTTGCGATCACCACTCAAAGTATTCGTGTTGGCGACGGAAGCCTCGTAGGCCACCTGGCCTGGCCCACCTCCGTCGGTGTAAGGTCCTTCCACGTTTGTCGACGTGAGGATTTTGTAATAAAGTCCGCGCACCGCATTGAAACGAATTTCCAGATTGTTAGCATCAATTTGGCGTGATGCGAGTGTGACTTGGGAATTTAGGACCGAGCCATCAAAGAATTTTTGAACGAGTCCCCAGGCGTTGGTGCCGACCTGTGAGCCGACACGGCGGCCTGCAAAATCGTCTGCCGGCGGGTGGATTCCGCCCCAAATGCGCGACAGACCCACCTGGTCTGCGGCATCATAATAGGAGGCCCATTGAAGAGTCACCGGTTGCGTGGGGCCCGTTTCGTTGATGAGATGAGTGATGGTGTAGGTGCCCAGTCCATTGGGAAACCACTTGGAACCGGTGAATGCGGTCACGACTTCTGCAGCCGCACGGCTGAAAGTGCTGTGTCCTGAAATATATCCAGGGAACGCGGGTGTCACGAAGGTCTTCTTTTGGTAAGGCATGAAATCCTCGGCATGGATCCAACGCACTCCGCTGGTTTCGGTATCGGGAAAGTCAGGTTGGCCCGGCCAGCAAAAGACCGCGATTTTACCGGGTGTCAGCCCAGCGTGCCGACCGGAACTGACAGTTGCGTCAGTGACAAGTTCAATCAAATCCGGCACGAGCGGCAAGCCGTTGGTATTGTAGGATGGCCAGCCGGGCTCACTGGATTGACCGGCGCCGCCGCAGTAACGAATGGCGCCGATTGGCCGCCAACCGTTATAGTAACGTTTGACAGCCCACGCGGCGCATGCTGCGTCATGCAGCGCGCTGTTCAATGCGAAGTAAAATTTTACATCCCATTGCAAGCGATCCACGTCGGGTCCCGTTCCCCCTATTTTCTTGGTGGGCATGTCGTCGGAAACATGGTTCGCAACAGCGTTCCAGTGACCCGGAGGTGTTTCGGATGAAGGGCCATCCGCCCAAAATTCGGTGAGCGCGCGAGTAAAGTCTCCCCGCAACACGATATTTGAAGAATAGGCCAGACCGGTGACTGGATTGGTGATATAACCATGGCCATCATTTGCGCCCAGAGTGTTGTTGCCGATAGTCGCGGGCGAAATGTCAATCGAGACATTGTCATCGGTGGTCAACTGGCTGCTGTAACGAATCACAGTCACGAGATTGGATTTAAACTCCGCATCGGTAGCCGTGCCCAGATACGGAGGAGGACCCGGATCGATCCAAGGTGTGTTTGCATCGATTCGGCTGAGGGCGAAAGAACGCGTCCATAGCCATGGGGCACCCGCATAACCCTGGAGCGGGTTTTGAGGGAAGCCGTTTTGGTCAACTGCATTGGCTACGATGAGCCGTTGCCATTTGTTAATATCGAGCACAGTGTGATTCGAACCGTCACTGATCCCGTGCAGAAACGGGTTCAACGGCGGGTTCACAAATGCGTAGCGACGTGCATTGTTGGTAGGATAGTCCGGATAGGCGACCGGCGGGTTGGCCGTTGGATAAGGTGTGCCGTTGGTTTGCAAGGATCCATCATTGCTGAACCATGCTAAGACTGCGTCATACACGCTGTTTCCCACCCCGGCCGGTGTGGAAGTATCGCGGGAATTGTTATTTGGATCATATCCCAAAGCAGTCATGAACTCTGGATTTCTGATCGCTTGGTTGGTGGCGGTTCGCGAGTAAGCAAGCCTCTCGACCATCATTCGATACATCGCGTAGCTGATCGCTTCGCGGCGCGCGGCGGCCACATCCGCGGCAGTATGTTTGCCGCGATAAGTCAACCCGACAGCATTTGTGTCGTAAGCGGCCCAGGCGTCGTACATGCATACGGAATAACTATACAAATTTCGCGCCTGAGCAGGAGGATGTGGAGTGTCCATCCGGATGCTCTCAAGTGCGCGTTCACTCCAATGCCGCGCAATCGAGTAGTTTTGGTTGGTGGGATTGTACCAAATGATTTGCGCTCCGCAATGCGCAGCCACGAGAAGGGCGGCCCACGCAGTAAAAAGATACTTACCAGGCTTATTGAACAACAAAGGAGTTCGTGAGTTTTGCTTACCGTACATAGATTGTCAGATTTACCCGCAAGGTAGCTGCGATTTTGTTTGATTTTAATCATTGCAGCCTGATTTCGAAGGCTTCAGGGACCAGTGGCTTACTCTAAGGGATAGAAGGCGGAATTTGCCTTGCAACACGCCCGATTTTGAGTTGTCACTGAAACCGGTCAGGGCTTGTGCAAGCGGAAGAACCCGGTGGCGTTAGTCGTGCTAATAGAGACAGTATAGGCGGCACCGCTCACGGAGACGGCGTTCGTGACCGGCTGCCAGAGGTTGGGAGGAGCGAGACTAATGAGCCTTTCCAGGGTGAAGCCTGTATAGTTGGTCGGCCATTGGAAACGGAATTGTGCAGGAGCAATTTTGGCGATGGTCAAGGTGGGCCGTATGCCAACGGCATAAGTTAAATCGTCAAAGTAAACGGTCTGGCCGCTGCCATCGATGTGAGTGGTAATGAGGCCGAAGCGATTAAAATGAGCGCCAATCTGTTTGTGACCAGGATCCAGATTGAGCGTTACGGCCTGCCCGTCAAGCAGCACCGTGATGCTGCCGGTTCCTCCATTGCCATCTGGATTGTAGTCCAGGACCCAGTCACGCGAGTCGCCGTTCGGATAAATGTAAGGCGGGGTGGGTGTGCCCCGCCCGCCATTGGCTCGCAAGCCTTCCTGGTCAACGCCGTAAGTAGGGTAAAAATAGAATCCCTCAGCGCTCGGGCCTTCGATGGCAATGCCAACAAAGTTCTCCGGTGTCGCGGAATTTTGGGAATCATTGCTGCGGATACTGTCTTCCGAGTGGAAAAAGCCGATCAGAGTAGTGCTGTCGCTGACGCCGCGGAGAAAGCCAACTTTGCCCTCGGCGTGTAACGGTTGATTTAGAGTTAATATTTGGTCGAGCGGACCACCATAGTAAGCCATGCGACTGCCGTTAAACTCAACCCGCGAGTCACCGCGAAAAGTGTAACCGCCGATTTCACCTCCACTCTGCCCGCCAGCCAGGTTTGATCCCGGGCTATAGCCAAAATCGAAGCGCGGACGGACATTGGTGGTGATATAGGTATTGATGTTATTCCGTTCGTCCCAGCCCGGATCGGAGTCAAACGTGTTCGAAAGTCCGTTAATTGTGACGTTATCCAGCCAAACTTGCCCCGCGTCGTCAGCGCTTTTCATCACATTGAGAATCCCGAACCGATTAAAGACTGCTCCATCGGCCTTGTGACCGAAGTCGAGAGTCAGAACGTTGGAGTAGCTGCCGAACGTGGCGCTGACAGTGCCCAGTCCACCGGCGCCATTTGGATCGTAGTTGATTGAGAACGGGTAAGTGGCTACGCCGCTGGGCATGGCAGCCTCTCCGCCGAACGCCGTGCCACCAGCTCGCCACAATCCAGTGCCATACTCGAGATAGGCGTAAAAATAAGTGCCCCGGCCGTAAATACGCAGGACGATCGTGTTGGGCGTGCGCCACTCGTTGGCAGTGTCCGCGTTAAAGAACCCAATCAGGGTATGGCCGCCACCCTGAGGGACATTCAGAACGCCCGAAGCGGAAAGCACATTGCTGAACGACATCGGTGTAATGATTTTCCCGTAAAATGCCGGTTCACCCGCAGGCGTAATGAAGCCGCCAATTTCGCCGGCCGACCCGCCGGCATTAGTCGTAGAACCACTGAACCCAAAGTTTTGAACGATCTGTCTGGGACCCGGATCTGTCGCGCGGTTGTTGTGCCCATCCCAGCCTGGATCCGTGTCGAATGTTTCGGTCTTCAACAACAAGGATTGGCTGCAGGTGGGCCTGATGAAGGCATGAAATGTAAAGAACACCGCAAGCCACACTGGAACTGACAGCAAATGGGTTCTGAACACAGCACGGTTCATTCGTTCGGCCTTTCTCAGGTGAGTTTAATTGAATTGTGATGGATTAAGAACCTGAATCTGCAAAAAAATTTAATCAAAGTTACGGCTTTTGATACGACTCGTTTGAAACCGGTCCCGACTGCTGCAAATCAAATACGACCATGTTTTGGTCCTGGCGAACGCAAGAATAGAGTGAACGCAAATGCTTTTGAAATTGGTGATAATGTTCAAGCCACCAGAAAGTGCTTCGTATAAAAACAATGAATCGAGCATCAGCCAGTCGCATCCTTTCGAGTTCATTGATCGCTGTCTGGTCGTCCTCGGGCAAACCCCAGAATTGCCCCTCCTTTTCCAGGAACGGCAAGGCATTCTGTAGATGAGAAGAACTTCGAATCTGTTCTTCATCAACCAGAATAAACTTTAAATTCCCGGGAATAAGCTTTCGGATTTCTCCAGGGATTGGCAGCAATGCGGTTCGCTCCTGCAGTTGTTGTTTTGAATTTGTCAGGAGCTTTAGGTTCAGTCTGGGCAACCCTGATGGACGATAGATTGCGAGGAGCATGCTGCCACCGATCGTTTGGACCTGCGCATTTCCGAGGCTGCGGAGTTCCTGTGCACTCCAAAGGCTTCTGTGCCGTTCAAACTCATTGCCACAAACATTTTCCTGGCCTGTTTCGTATTTGGGAGTGCTGACGATCACAGCTTTCTCTGCGCGTGCGATCGCATCGCGTAATAAAGTGATGCCAGCTTCCTTTTCAAAGTGTTCGATGATATCCCCAAGAAAAATGAGGTCGTACTTGCCCAACGTTTTTATGAGCGCACCTGCGTCGCCCAGATGGATCTCATCGTAAATATAACGATGCATTTCTGTCAGGTAAGAAAAGTGCCCTTCAATTCCGTCGATCCGCACTCTCCAATTCTTCTTTTGGTATCGGGCGGGATCATTTTCAGATTCCAGAATGTCGGTGTATTCCCGGAACAGATGGCCCCATTTGCCGAACCCTACGCCAATGTCAAGAATCGACCGGGGTTTCAACTGGCGCACCAGTGCAACGACTGTAGGGATCGTGTCGGGGCGGCTGCTAGGCACAAGAGGGGAGCCGAAATATTTTTACACGCTGATTCTCGAGTAGGAGCGCACTTTTTTGACGCAGCCGTTGATCCAAACTGCGATAGTGATCCAGCCACCAGAAGGAGTTCCAGGCAAATACAATGTAACTGGCTCCCATGCGCTGCAGGCGGTCCAGTTCCATCACGGCCAGCGAATCATTATCGGGCGGCCCCCAATAACCGCCGTTATGTTCCATAAATGGAAGGATCCGGTAATCTGGGAACACCCGCGATTCATTGCCCCATTGATCATCATTTACCAGGATGAAGGTGGATCCTGCAGGAACCGTTTGCCGGATGTCCTCCGCAGCAAGGGCCATATGCTGTGGCCAGGCAACCGCATCGGGCATTGGTTCTAGGTTCGAACTCGCGCTTTCCATATTGGAACCGGAGATCAGGGACTCGTACATCTGCTGTTCGAGATCTTGTATCGCGGGCGATAAGGTTGCAGCAGCGATAAACAGTTTCTGTTGCTTGCCATCCACCTTGTCGGGAAGCGTAAACGTTGCGCACTGTAATCCAGCTTCCTCGTAGAGCGCCTTGTAATTGTGCACCCAAACGTGCTCATCGGTTTTCCAGGGCCATTCTTCGCTCCAATCGATGTTAATCAAGTGATGGCCCACGATGCTGAGTTTTTTAAAAAGTTCCAGGACGGCTGCTTGTGGATGATGCAAGAAGACCTCAATGGCTACGACTGCATCGAATGTGTCGGCTGGAAATGGCCGGTCCGAATATAAGTCGTATTGGCCAAAGGTGATATTGGATTGTCCGGCGCAGTATCTTCTCGCGTTGGCCAGTTGCTCAGGACTCAAATCCAGAGCAGTTATCTTAGTTTGTGGAAACAGTTGTCCCAGAAGGCGAGTAATACGGCCAAAGCCGCACCCTAGTTCCAAAATCGTGGCGAGAGGAATCTTGCTGGCCCGCAGTATTTCCAGCAAAAATTTCTCCTGGTTACGATGGAACTGCTGCGGAAATTTCTCATGAACGTAACTACGCCCGCGATTAATCCAGTATTCGTTTACATCAAACCCCATAACCAACTGTTCCCCCGGTTATACAATCTACCGTCATCATTTCTCCAGGGCTTTCCTGTAGAGAGCCACAAGTTGCCGGTTCAACTTGCTTATCTCATAGTTCGCCACAAATTCCCGTCCATTCCTCCCTAGCATAGGCCAAATTTCGCAATGCTCCACCAAATAACTCAGACGCTCGCAAAGGCTGTCTACATCGCGCTCAGGTACGAGAAACCCGGATTTGCCCGGAAGCATGCCCTCGGGAAGCGCGCCATGATTGGTTGCGATTACCGGCAAGCCAGTGGCTTGAGCTTCCTGCAGTGCCAATCCTTGTCCTTCCGCATCGCCTTCAATGCTGATGCTAGGCAACAAAAAAATGTGTGCACGCTCCATGACTTGTTTGATTGCCGCGCCAGCAAGCGCCCCATGCAAAGTGACGTGTTCGGCTAATGCACAATCCTGAATGATTTTTGTGAGATGCGAACGCTCAGGCCCTTCGCCCACGATTTCATAATGAATGTTTGCATGTTTACGGCGAAGTCTGTCTACCGCGCGAATGGCGAACTCGTGTCCTTTGATCGGGACCAGCCGTCCTATCGAAAGGATACGTATCTTTTCACCTGGTTTCAAAGTGCGTTCCCGGAAAGGGAATTGCTCAAGATCCAGGCCTACCGGCAATTTCTGAATTTTTTCCGAAGGCGCGCCGAGTTTGCTCAGGCGGGAGCGGGTAAATTCGCTATTCACCGTTATTAAATCAGCCGTTTGAAAGAGCTTCTCATACACCCCAGGCCCTTGTTTTCGCGGCACGGTAGTAAAATCATACCCATGAAAACTCACGATCAGCGGCGCCTGCCAAAGTTCCCGAGCGAATCGAAAGCTATTTCCATTCGGACCAAAATGCGCATGAAGAATATCGTAAGGACCCGCGGCTTTCGTCAGCTTGTGTAAGCGATAAAGAACGGACAGGCTTTCCGCCTGAAATCCGTACTCCTTGCGACGCAAAGCAGAAACCGCCAATCGAGGATGCGAGCTTAAACATCTGAAAAATACCGGCAGAGCATGGGTAAACCGCTTGAAATTGCTGACTGGCCTGGCGTGACCGGGAATCCATGTTTGGCCTGTCAGAGGCCGAATGGGGAGTTCCCATGGCGCACATTCTGGAGGCATATCCATGAAAACGGTTTTATGCAAAAGATTGTGTTGTTCTACCTCTGGTTGTTGGACTGCCTCAATCGGAGCGCGGGTATCCGCATAGATGTCGACCCGGTGACCCATGGCAAGTAACCCGGTAATTTGCCGAACAATAAAAGTCTCTGAAAGAACAGGGAACGTGCTCAGAAAAATGGCAATTCGCAGTGGACGTTCCACGTTGCCAGCTTCAGACAGGTCTGCTTGCACAGACTTGCTGGTAAAGGTTCAGGTAATCGTTAGCCATGCGTTCAGAGGAGAATCGCTTTTCCGCGTCCTGGCGGATCCGGCGGCGGTCCAAATCAAAACAGTGCGGAATCAGCTGCGCAAAAGTTTCTTTGCTGTCTGCGCTGAAACCGCCAACCCCTTCCTCGACTATGTCCGGCACAGCTCCATATCGCATCGCAGCTATTGGTGTCCCGCATAACATCGCTTCAATTAAGACCAGCCCAAAAGATTCCGCATATTGAATGGGGTACAGCAAAGCCCGGGCTCCGCCGAGTAACTTGTTGCGCTCGTTGGGCCGAGCATAACCAACGTACTCCACTTGCTTGCCATCGATCAGAGGTTTGACCTTTTCACGGAAGTAGGGATTTTCCGGGCCTGCCATCAACAACCGCATTCCGTGGACACGAGCTGCTTCTATCGCCTGAATTGGGCCTTTGCCTGAAGTGAAGCGTCCGAGGTACAAAAGGTAATCGTCTGGCTTTGGATTAAAGGTGAATTGGCTTATGTCTACACCATGCGGAATTACCGCTGCTGGTTTTAAATGCGGGTACTCGTGCCATTGCTGGGTTGAAAGAGCAGTGACACAAGTATCCGGCTCCGATTCCCACAGCCGAGCGTTATTTACGTCCGGTACGATGTGCAAAGTGTGCACCATCGGAATCCGAATCAATTTCTGCAACGGCACTCCCCAGAGATAGGCCTGGGTATGAAGGAGATTGAACCGATTGGAGTGTCGGACAGCAGTACAAAGGTTAATCCACTCGCAAAGTTGCCAATCGTCATAACCGTCAGGCGCGCCGTAGGGGCCTGGCAAGGTGGCGACTAGCTCTCCGTCAGTTCGAGAACCCTGGCACCCGAATACCGTAACGTCATGCCCACGGCGCGTAAGTTCATGTGCCATCAACCAGGTCCAGGCCTCAACACTGCCCGCAGAATCCTGAGTAACCAGCGCCGAAACCGTCGATACAAGGCCGATCCGCATATAAGCTCAGGTCATAGCCGCTTCCAAAAAGTGAGGCAAGACCAGTTCGGTTGCGAAGTATTGCTCGGCCAGAGCCCTTGCGGAGCGGCGGTGGGTCTGATAATCGGCATTGATGGAGTCTACTCCAGCCAGCGCATCGGCTGGTCCTCGAAAAGTTATGATGCCTTTGCCAACAGGGAGCCAATCACTCAATCCTGTATCTTCAATCAATACCGGTCGTCCTGACGCGAGATAGCAAACACTCCGATCGCTAAACCAGCCACCTTGCATTTTGACATACCCATTCTTGGGCACGCTGAACTCCGCGCGCGACTTCTGAATGAAATCCCGATAAGAATCTGGTGTTCTTGAAACGATTTCCCCGTGGAGCACCTCCCAACCGAACCGGGTGAGTTCTTCAGGCTTAATGCCCATTTGAGCGATGCAAAATGACTGAGAAGTTTGACGAGGCAGGTTTAAAAACGCCGGGAATTCTTTGTCTCGCTGACCGTAGGAAACGCCATTGTGTGTGACTTCCCGAAAACCTTGCCACCGCATCACCGAAGTAAATTGAGTGCCATTCAATTCAGTCCACGGCCACTCAGGCAGGTAAACGGGAGGAACAGTTTTTAGCCACGGCCCGCCAGTTTGTGGGATAGGACAATTCGGCGCTCCAATACGTTGCCCGAAAGTGAAGCGGCGCTCGGCCCGGGCGACCCCTTCGACCCAGCCTGAATCGCCATTGGCGAGCGTTATTTGAGTAAATCCAGGATCCACATCGATAAAAGCCCTGCGCCTGGGTTGCTCATATTCGGTCCGCCAATTCCAAAATGGGACTGCGCGCATGACAAGCAGATCCGCGGTGTTACACACCTCCAGGAACTTCGGCAGAGGCATTCCCAGGGAGCGATAATTGTCGCGATAAATCCAGCGGTCCCCAAAACCAAAAGGCGCAAGACATGCGTCGACATAAGCAGCCGGGTAATCGAGTTCATGAGTCCATTCTTCTTTCTCCCAGATGTAAACCCAGGAGGAACGACCACAATCTTCCAGGTAATACACTTCATGCCCAAGCGCGCGAAAACCCAGCAGGTACTGCAGAATAGCCCAGGCCTGTCCGCCTAAACCCGAAAGACCTATTGTGCCGGCGAAAATAATGGTCATGCCGATCAAAACAAAGTCTCGTGACCCAGTTTGGCCCCACAATAAGGGCATCGCAAGAATTCGAATCCGTCAAAATTCATTCTTTGAAGCTAATCGTACCCGTCAGTTCTCTGTTCACAAACCGGCGCGTTTCATCAAGCTGCCGACAACCTTTTCCGAGCCGAAATATTCCGCGGCAATTTCCCGCGCTGCCTGGCAATTGCCTTTATAATCCGTTTCTATGGAGTCGACGGCTCTCAGGATATCTTCCATCGTTCTGAAGCCAAACAAACCTTTGCCGCTCGGGATGAATTTGCTGAATCCCGTCTCCTGGGTAATTACCGGACGGCCGGCTGCCAGGTAGCACACACTCCGATCACTGAACCATCCAGTGTTCGGCCTCACATATTGGTCGCGGGCAACTGTAAATTCAGCGCGGGATTGTTGAATATAATTACGATAGCGATCTGCATCACCGGAAATGCCGATGGAGTCGAGTTGCCGCCAGCCATGGTCCCGAAGCAAGCGTTGAACCTCCTCGCCGACTCCAGTCGCCAACTCAAAAGTGCATTGGCGTTGGCGAGGCAAATCCAGGAATTTTTCGAACTCCCGATCCTTGGTCCAATACCAGGTATCGCCGCGCCATTCGAGATTTTTTCCTTTATTATGCCATGTGGTAATGCTCGTGTAGGCTGAGCCTCCATGCGAACCGTTGTCCCATAGTTCCACCTCCACCGGCTGACGTGTGGGCAGCCATGTGAATTTTTCAATTGGAACATCACAATCGGTGGCGCCCAGGTTTTCGCCGAAGGAAAAATGGGTGTCGTGAGCTTTCAACATTTTGATCATGCCTTCGTCTCCTTTGGCGACCTTAACCTGGGAAGCAAACGGGTCGGATTCGACATAGATCCGGCGTTTGCATATCAGATGTTCGTCGCGGATCTCTTGTGCGCCTGTGACATTGAGAAATGCGTCGGCATCCTGATAAAGCTGGAGGATTTCTTGCTCGCTAAGGCCATAACATTTGCCATCGGGATAGTTGCCGCGAAACGCCCAACGTTCCCCGAACCCATGCTGCTGAAGCACTGGCACAATGGCTTTGAGGTTTGGACTAACATCGGGAGAGAACTCATTGAGCTGTGGGTCGTAAATCCAACGTCCTGAATCTTCGATGTAATAGGGATCATATCCCAGGCGTCTCAAGCCGATCAAATAGTGAAGGAATTGATAGGTAACCCCTGCGAGCGGGTACCAGAACAGAATGCCAAAAACGATGATCTTCCCCTTGGGGGTTGCTGGGCTCATGTAAATTAGATCTGTTTAAAGGATGTCCGCTGCAGCGTTCTGGATTTCGGGTTTGATTTGGCGGATGATGCGCGCAGGGTTTCCCCCGACCACTGTATAGGCGGGCACATTCGCGACGACTACGGAACGAGCCCCCACCACTGCACCGCGACCGATGGTCACTCCCGGCAGTATGCAGGAGTCAAACCCGATCCAAACATTATCTTCAATGTGGATCGGACGTGATTTTGTTTCGAGCAAAGTTCGTCTTGGAGTTCGGTCCGGAAGTGCTTTCAGTTCGGCTCGGCGTTCCGGGATGTTGATCGGCAGACGATACGTATCCATCAGAACCACGTTCCAGGAAATTAAGCAATGATTCCCGATGGTCATTTCAGAATCGCAGATGACTCTCGCGCCATTCATCAGCACATACTCGCCAATGCGCATCTGCGCATTTGGTCCAAAATCAAACATTACACCCAGATAAATCGAGGTACCCCGCCCGATTGAAAGCGCGTTCGGGCTACGACTACGAAACAGTTGAAAACTGTAAGTTGTTTCCAAGTACGCTTCGGGATCGACAGCAACATTTTCTGGCACAGTGCCGGGAAACCAGTCATTCGGTAGACGACGGCCAGAGTTCATTGCGCAGCCTGGTATTGAGTTCCGATTCTACTCCCAGGCAGGAAGACGGAATGAAGTCTGGTCATTGGCAGTTCTAACTTGGGATTTCGGATGTTTCGCTTACCGGCCCCACAATTTGCGCCGGATTGCCCAGGACGCGACTGTTTGGCGGCACGTCGCGGGTCACGAGAGAGCCGGCTTCAACCCACGAACCCGCGCCAATAGTAACCCCTTTGAGGATGGTTGCATTTGGCCCTATCCATACGTCATCCTCAATGACTACAGGTTTGCACGCAATCTCCGGCCGTCGATGGTTCTTTCCGAGCGGTGAGCAGGCGATGGCATCCGCTATTCGTTGGGCTGGCGAGAGGGGATGAAAATCGGTATCGGCAATGGTTGTGTTCCAGCCAATCACAACATAGTTGCCAAAACGCAATTCCTGTTCGCACAGAAGAACAGCATTAGTGAAGTAGCAATAGTTACCAATCCAAATGTGCCCGGCGTGGCCCACGGCGAAATGAACGCCATCCATGGTGCAATTTGTTCCCAAAACCAGAGCTCTCGCTTCTCGCGCCTTGAATCGTTTGAAAGCGTAATCCGCGGTAATTATCGTGTTGTCACCAGCCACAACATTTGCCGGCAAAACACCATGTGTCCACAGGCTGATGCTCGGAACATCACCCGCTGAAGGCCTATCGAGGCTCTGCATGCGGAGAGTCTATCAAAACAAACTTGTTTTGAAAATTATTCCGTGTGCACGCGATAAAAACGTGTTCCAACAATTGGCCCGGGATCCACAATGACCACGTCGCTGCCAGTGCCGGAAAAATTGGTCAAAGGAAACCAGGGCCCCGGCAAAGACGCGGAATACTCGACATCGTGCCTTTTGAAGAGCTCACTACGCACCACGAACGAGAAGTAATTTGATGCTGCCTGCGGGTTAAACAATGTAATTGTGGGAAAATGGATCGTTGCTGCCTGCCAGGTCACATTCCCGAAGTCTATATCGTAAAGCTCGCTCGCAGTATATTTGACAACCAGCGTCTTATTCGAGGAAGCGGCTGAGAAGTCGAGTGTATAAGCGCGATAACTATTTCCAAAGAGGTTGGTAATGGAGTCGTCCGTATACGGAGGCGCGCTGAAGTCGCTCAGGCTGGCTTCGAAGTGTCCACGAGCGGCAAACAGACCCAGATAGATTTTGAGGCGTTTCAGTTTGGTACCGCAGGAACAGTCATTTGGAAGCCGTTGCCAATGCCTTTGACAAAGATTCCGGTCGTTGTGTTATTCGTCGCGATCACGGGAGTGCCATTGCTCCAGGAAAAGCTCACCGCATTGTCGGCATAACGTGAAGAGAGTCCTCCTGACACAATAGAAATCCCGCTGATCTGACTTCCGCCTGCCTTATGGTTGAAACTGTTGAATCGCGACACTCCCCAATGGCCCCAATCCAAAGTTCCCTCCGCGCTCAAGTTTAGCGTGGCGGGCGATGGTGCAGAGCGGCCGGAAAGAGAACCTCCGGTGTTAACCACGTAAAGGCTCACTGCGGTCGAGGTAAATGTCGCATTCTGATTGTCGATTGCTCTGGCTGTAAGGGAATAGTTCCCTGCAGGAACATTTGTCCATATCAGCGTATAAGGCTGGTTTGTCGCTTCACCGATTTTCGTTATTCCCTGAAAGAATTCTACTTTTGAAATCGTTCCGTCATTATCGAATGCATTCGCCTCAAGGGAGACATTGCCGGGTGCAGGAATGATAGTTTGGTTGGTTGGAGAGGTTATCGACGCAAACGGCGGGCTATTAGCTCCCGCAAGCGTGCAAGATTGCAGCGTGACATTACCAAATGAATCAAACACTTCGACCACTTTATAGCGCAGGATCAGCGATTGATTAGGTGAAGCAGCTCTAAAAGTGATCGTATACACCGCGCTCGGCCCATTTCCCGCGTTAATGACTGAGCTGTCAAAGTAAACCGGGCTGCTAAAATCGGACAAAAATGCCTGAAGCCGTCCACGGGCTGCGTAAGTCCCCACATACAGCTTAAGCGTTTTTACAGTCGTGTCTGCATCGACCGCTATTTGAAAGCCGCTGCCGAGACCGGCAAAATACAGGCCAGTGTGAGTATCGGTAGCAGCGCTGGTGGGTGTGCCGCCAGACCAGCTATAACCCTCTACGTTGTCGGTGTAGTTGAATGGGTCAGAATCAAGTGAAGAATAGTTGCTGATTTGCTGAGGAACTCCTGATTTGTGATCAAAGCTGGCGGTAGTGAACACTCCCCAATGTGCCCAATCGGCAGAACCTTCGGCCGCCAAATCAATCGTTGCCCCCGGTGTGGCTTCTACCGCCGAAAGCGACCCTTGGTTTGAGTAAACAAAGAGAATGATCGAGTCAGAAGAATTCGTTTCTCCGGCATTGTCGGTTGCGACAGCCGTAATGGAATGTTCCCCAACCGGCGCATTGGTCCATAGGAAAGAATTGGTGCTGGTTTCACCGATCTTCAAGTCAGCGTCAAAAAACTCGATTTTGGTAACGGTTCCATCGGGATCGGTCGCATTTGCGATGAGTTGGATGTTGGATCCAAGCAGGAAATTTGCCTCGTTCGAAGGACTGGTAATTGAGATCGAAGGGAGTTGATTGGGCGGAGGTTTGAGCGTAGCGGAATGCAAAAGCAGGCGGGAATTGAGCTGATCATGATTCGTCAGTGCGGAGAATCTGACGAAAAGCGTTTGGCCGGGAGAAGCGGCTGCAAAGTCGATCACATAAACGCCACTGTTCTCTCCGCTTGTGGCATTCAGGGCGCTGTTGGTGACACTGGCAGCGCTGGAGTCGCTCAGATATGCTTCGAGCTTTCCTTGTGCCAGGTAACTCCCGGCATAAAGACTCAGTTTCTGCTGGTTTGTGCCGGCAAACACTTGAACCTGAAAGCCATCATTGAGGCCACTCACCGACATTGCTGTCGTCGAGTTCGCAGCGGAAGCCGTAGGAACGCCATTGGTCCAGCTATAGCCTAAAGTGAGCGCGGTCTGTTGCTGCAGAACGCTACTTCCTAATTGGGTAAAGTTACTGATCAGATTTGTCACGGGGCTCTTTCGATCGAAGCTGGTTGCGGAATCAGTGCCCCAATGGACCCAATCCAGCACGCCTTCGGCGCTGAGATCAATGTTGGTCGGGACAGACAATGGAGTAAAATTCACAACTAAACTGGCCGCATCAAGCTTTGGGGCAATCAGGAAGGCGGATGCGATTAACAGCAATCGTGCCGCCTTTTGCGCTTTTGCTAGTGGCTGAAATGACCAGTTTTTGTGTGAAAATAGAACCTTCGGATAAAAATCGGGGAACATCATGATATTCAGTGGGTCGGATAAGGGATGCTTAAAGTAGCACGTCTTAGCTGCTGTGATTTACTGGGCAATTACTCTGTAAAACTTGTTGGAAACCGATGAAAGATTATTCGTGACGTAAGCAATGCTTCCGTTTCCGGGAAAGTTTGTCAACGTTAACCAGTTTGTTGCATTGGGAACTTCCGCATACTCCAGTCGGTAAATCCAATCAGACGCTGTTGCAAAGGAAATCACAATGGTTCCCGCAAACACCACCGGGCGGCCCAGTGTAATCACGGGAACTGTCCGAAGCGTTATTTGCACAGGGTTGGACGTTAAGGAATCCCCGTAGTCATCTGTCACGCGAGCAGTCAATGTGTAGGACCCCGAAACGGTATTTGTCCAAAGCAAACGGTAGGGACTCGTCGTGGACTCAGCCAACTTGTTGGTGTTGGCAAAAAACTCCACCTTGCCAATCACTCCATCACGATCCTCTGCGCTCGCTTGTATATCGACAACGGCTGGAGTAAGAAATGTTTGCCCATTCGTGGGAGCAATGATCGAGACAGTGGGAGGTATGTTCGTAACCACGGATACCAGCGTCGGCACGCTGTCGGCAGAGGCTCCCTCATTATCAGTCGCGACCGCCGTTAGAATGTAACTACCCTCAGGTGGATTACTCCAGACCAGGCTAAAAGGTGAATTGGTCACTTCACCCAGCTTATTTGTGCTTTCATAAAACTCTACTCGGCCAATATGTCCATCAAAGTCCGTGCCGAGGGCCAGCAGCGGAATGTTCGCGGGACGAACAAACTTCTGGGTATTCGTTGGACTCGCGAGGCTGATCACCGGCGGCTGATTACTTACAATAGTGATTAACACGAGAGGTGAAACTGTCCTGGCCTTGTCGTTGTCAGTTGCCACCGCGCTCAGTTCGTAATTGCCAAGCGGCACATTGGTCCATAATAAGGTCCATGGTGAATTGGTCAGTTCCCCCAACCGGTTGGTTCCCTCGAAAAATTCGACCTTCCCGATTGTTCCATCCAGGTCCGAGGCTGAAGCTGCCAATGTAACGATCGATCCTGCTAAAATTCGATCGGCGGGCGCAGGGTTGGTGATTATCACCAGAGGAGGCAAATTGCTAACAATCACGGTGGCAGCCTCTGACCTTTTGATGCCTAGCCAGTTGTCATAGGCCATGGCGGTCAAGCTGAACGTGCCCAAAGGCGCGTTAGTCCACAGAAAACTGAACGGCGCATTCGTCGCTTCTCCCAGCTTGTTAGTCCCTTCATAAAACTCGACTCGGCTGATGAAGCCGTCCGGGTCTGTAGCCGCTGTCGCTAACAAAATGGCTGCGGGCCGGAGAAATATTTGCCCATCAACCGGGTTGGTCAGAGCCACGATTGGCGGCTGGTTACTCACCACTGTTATCGACACGTTTGTGGATATTGTCACGGCTTGATCGTTGTCTGTGGCCACCGCCCGTAGTTGGTAAGTGCCCAGTGGTACATTGCTCCAGACCAAAGACCAAGGCGCGTTGGTCAGTTCTCCCAGCTTGTTGGTTCCTTCAAAAAATTCGACCTTCTGGATTAGTCCATCCAGATCGATCGGCAAAGCTGCCAGGTTGACATTGGTGCCTTCAAATACAAGGTCGCCATCGATTGGATTGGTCAAGGTTACTTGTGGCGGCAAGTTGCTGACGCCAATCGACACTGCAGCAGAGCTATTGCTCCCGCGCCAATTGTCATAAGCCATCGCGCTCAAACTGAACGTTCCCAGTGGCGCATTGCTCCACATAAAACTGAACGGCGCATTAGTCGCTTCTCCCAGCTTGTTCGCCCCTTCATAAAACTCGACTCGGCTGATGAAGCCGTCCGGGTCTGTAGCCGTTGTCGCTAACAAAATGGCTGCAGGCCGGAAAAATGTTTGGCCATCAACCGGGTTGGTCAGAGCCACGATTGGTGGCTGGTTACTCACCACTGTTATCGACACGTTTGTCGATGCGGTCACGGCCTGATCGTTGTCTGTGGCCACCGCCCTTAGCTGGTAACTGCCCAGTGTTACATTGCTCCAGACCAAGGACCAAGGCGCATTGGTCAGTTCTCCCAGCTTGTTGGTTCCTTCAAAAAATTCGACCTTCTGGATTAATCCATCCAGATCCACTGCCAAAGCTGCCAGGTTGACATTGGTGCCTTCAAACACAAGGTCGTCACCGAGATTCGTCAACGCTACTTGTGGCGGCAAGTTGCTGACGCTAATCGACACTGCAGCAGAGCTATTGCTCCCGCGCCAATTGTCATAAGCCACCGCGGTCAAACTGAACGTTCCCAATGGCACATTGCTCCACGCAAAACTAAACGGCGCATTAGTCGCTTCTCCCAGCTTGTTTGCCCCTTGATAAAACTCGACTCGGCTGATGAAGCCGTCCGGGTCTGTAGCCGTTGTCGCTAACAAAATGGCTGCAGGCCGGAAAAATGTTTGGCCATCAACCGGGTTGGTCAGAGCCACGATTGGCGGCTGGTTACTCACCACTGTTATCGACACGTTTGTAGATGCGGTCACGGCCTGATCGTTGTCCGTGGCCACCGCCTTTAGCTGGTAACTTCCCAGTGTTACATTGCTCCAGACCAAGGACCAAGGCGCGTTGGTCAGTTCTCCCAGCTTGTTGGTTCCTTCAAAAAATGCGACCTTCTGGATCGATCCATCCAGATCGATCGGCAAAGCTGCCAGGTTGACATTGGTCCCTTCAAATACAAGGTCGCCATCGATTGGATTGGTCAAGGTTACTTGTGGCGGCAAGTTGCTGATGCTAATTGACACTGCAGCAGAGCTATTGCTGCCGCGCCAATTGTCATAAGCCACCGCTCTCAAACTGAACATTCCCAATGGCGCATTACTCCACACAAAACTAAAGGGCGCATTCGTCGCTTCTCCCAGCTTGTTAGTCCCTTCATAAAACTCGGCTCGGCTGATGAATCCGTCCGGGTCTGTAGCCGTTGTCGCTAACAAAATGGCTGCAGGCCGGAAAAATGTTTGCCCATCAACCGGGTTGGTCAGAGCCACGATTGGGGGCTGGTTACTCACCACTGTTATCGACACGTTTGTCGATGCGGTCACGGCTTGATCGTTGTCTGTGGCCACCGCCCGTAGATAGTAACTGCCCAGTGTTACATTGCTCCAGACCAAGGACCAAGGCGCATTGGTCAGTTCTCCCAGCTTGTTGGTTCCTTCAAAAAACTCGACCTTTTGGATCGTTCCATCCAGATCGATCGCCAAAGCTGCCAGGTTGACATTGGTGCCTTCGAATACAAGGTCGCCATCGATTGGATTGGTCAATGCTACTTGTGGCGGCGAGTTGCTGACGCTAATCGATACTGCAGGAGAGCTATTGCTCCCGCGCCAATTGTCATAAGCCACCGCGCTCAACCTGAACATTCCCAATGGCGCATTACTCCACACAAAACTAAAGGGCGCATTAGTCGCTTCTCCCAGCTTGTTGGTTCCTTCAAAAAAATCGACTCGGCTTATGAAGCCGTCCGGGTCAGTTGTGCTCGGTTGCAAAATGATATTTGTTGCCCGAAAGAACACTTGTCCCTCGACAGGATTGACCAGAGTGATCGTTGGAGCCTGGTTGCTGATCACCTGGATCGTTACTCCGGAGGAAACTGTTATAGCCTGCTCATTATCAGTAGCTCGTGCACTTAGCTGATAATTGCCAAGCACTACATTGCTCCATACTAAACTCCAGGGCGCATTGGTCAGTTCTCCGAGCTTGTTGGTTCCAGAAAAAAATTCCAGCCGCGTGATCGTGCCGTCCGGATCAAAAGCGAAAGCCGAAAGGGTTATATTCGTTCCTTCGAAAGAGCGGCTGCCGGATGCCGGGTTGGTCAAGACGACTATTGGCAACGAATTGTCTATGCTAATAGTGACCGGAGAAGAGACCCGAGCGCCCCCTCTGTCATCGGTCGCCCTTGCGGTCAACTGAAACGTGCCACGAGGGGCGTTGGTCCAGACAGACGTATAAGGCGCATTTGTTCGTTCACCCAACTTGATGCTGTCATGAAAAAATTCGACTACGCGGACGACTCCATCGCTATCGCCAGCCAACGCAGTAATACTTACATTTGTTGGTGTATAAAGCATCGCGCCATTGGGTGGGCTGCTAATCGATACGGAGGGCCATTCGTTCGTCACGACCAGAAAGGCAATCGGAGCCGATGTCCCGGAACCTCCATGTTGATCAGTGGCGACTGCAGTAACATTATACGTCCCCAACGCTGGATTCGTGAAAATCATGGTATAGGGAGTGTTCGTGACCTCGCCCAATTTTGTATTACCGACCAGGAATTCCACTCTGCGGATGGGATCATCAACGCCGCTTGCCTGGGCGGTAAAGGTGACGTTATCTCCTTCAATAAATCGTTGTCCGTTGGTGGGTTTAGTTAGCGACACGGTTGGTGGGATGTTTGAAATGACTGTTACATTGATCGGCAGCGAGATGCCGGTTGCGCCGTCATTATCAGTAGCTTTGGCCGTCAAAGAGTAATTTCCACGAATAACATTGCTCCACGGTATTGAGTAAGGAGTATTGGTGGCTTCACCTAATTTGTTCGTGCCTTCAAAAAATTCGACGAGGGCCACAGAACCATTTGCGTCGAAGGCCTGGGCAGTGAGAGTAAGATTCACCGGTTCGATGCCTTGAGAACCGGCAGTCGGGCTGGTAAGTATCGCCAGAGGAGCAGTCGAATCCAGGGAAGCCGAGCTTAGGGTTACATTGCCGAAAGTAGAATCATAAGTTGCACCCGCGGAATAAGAAACCTGCAGCGTTTGATTTTGCGAAGCGGCTGAATAAGAAAGCGAATACAAGCGATAGGCACTTTTGTAAGTATTCACCAATGAATCGTCAGTGTATGCCGGTGCGCTTGCGTCGCTTAGTGAAGCCTGGAATTTTCCGCGGGCTGCGGATAAGCCCACGTAAAATCGAGCGGTTCGTACATTTGTGTCTGCTGGCAGGGTGAAAGAAAAGCCGTTTGTGAACCCGAGGATGAACACCGCAGTAGCTGAGTTATTCGCGGTGGAAGTCGGAAATCCATCGCTCCAGGACCATTGCGTTCGATCATTGGTCAGCCGTCTAACCACATTCGTGCCGAGTTTTGAAAAATTCCCAATTTGCTGTGGAACTTGGGTTTTATGATCGAAGCTATTGGACGTGACCAATCCCCAGTGGGCCCAGTCATGCGTTCCGTTGGTGGTTAGATTAATGATAGTGACTGGCAGGGAATATACTCCCGAAAGTGTTCCGCCGTTGGTGTAGCCAAAAAGCTGGATAGGTTGTGAATCATGTGTCAGGCCGTTGTTGTCAACAGCACGCGCCGTGACCCTGAAATTCCCGGCCGGCGCATTACTCCAAACAAAAGCATACGGGGTTAAACTGGATTCACCCAATTTGTTATTGCCTTCGAAAAACTCAACGTTGGTCACTGTGCCATCAATATCGAATGCGCTGGCCTCAATCAGGATATCGCTCGGTGCTGCGAATGTGGTGGCGGTAGCGGGGTTATCAATCCAAACAATCGGCGGGTTATTGCTCGGTGCAGCAAAGGACAAAGCCGCTGCTTGCAAAGTAACATTCCCCACCCTGTTGTCATGCATCTGAGCTCCGGTGTAGGTAATCGTCAGCACTTTATTTGAAGAGTTTGCCGCATAAGTAAGGGTGTAGACCGCGCCGGGTCCGTTTCCCTGATTATCGACCGATTCGGCGGTTGGACTGGAGTACGCCGGCGCGCTGCCATCGCTCAACGATGCTTGGAAACTGCCCCGCGCGGCATAGGTGCCGACATAAACTTTTAGCACCCGCGTTGTCGTATCGGCAGGGACAGTGAACTGAAACCCGCTATTTTTGCCGATCTTGTAAACTCCCGTTGTGCTATAACTGATGCCATCCTGCTGCTCTCCATCCTGCCAGCTATACCCGTTGTAATTATCGGCGTACTGGTATGGACCTTCTCCGTTCCCAACAGGCACGAAATCTGAAATTTGACGCACGACTCCCCCTTTGCGATCCGGAGCGAACTCGGTGAAAGTTCCCCAATGGATCCAATCCACGGGTCCTTCAAAACTTAAGTTGACGTCGGTTCCTGTTGGAACAATCGCGAAGGAATGATTTAATATTCCACCATGCGCCGCGAATGAAACCAGGAGTAAACAAAATACCGCCAAGCGGTACGTCCTCAAAGCTGGAACGGCACCTCCAGTACAGCAGTCTTGCGACTCGGCAGACAACGCCATGACTTATGCAAACGACAACGGAAAACTCAGGGCGAGACTATCACAGCAGAGGTCCGCAAAATCAAGATTTAATTCGGAGTAAACCCAAATTTACAAAGTATGCGGCTGGCGTTTCTTCAACTCTTATCCGATTGATTCTGATTGCCAAATTGCAGCTTATGAAGTTCGGCATAGAAGCCGCCTTTTTGCAATAAAGCATTATGTGAACCGCTTTCTGTCAATACCCCGTTATGAAGCACGATAATCCGGGAAGCGCGTCGCACTGTGGAGAGTCTGTGAGCAATGATAAAAGTCGTTCGGCCCTTAGTCAGTCGTTCGACGGCTTGCAAAAAGCTCTGCTCCGTTTCCACGTCTAAAGCGCTCGTCGGTTCATCCAAGAGCAGAATGGGTGCATTCTTCAGTAGAGCACGTGCGATTGAGATGCGTTGCCTTTCGCCGCCGGATAATGTTGCCCCACGTTCCCCAAGGACCGTCTCATACCCTTGAGGCAGCCGAACAATAAAGTCGTGGGCATTTGCTGCCTTGGCAGCTGCTTCAATCTCCTGAGAACTCGCCTCCGGTCTGGCGTAGGCGATGTTTTCTGCCAACGAAATGGGGAACAAAAATGGTTCCTGGAGCACAATGGAAATCTGCTGGCGAAGGGATTTCAAACTCAGGTTTCGCAGATCGTGCCCGTCGATCGAAATTCGCCCTTGCCAGGGGTCAAAAAAGCGCGGCAACAAGCTGATCAAAGTGCTTTTCCCGGCCCCAGTAGCGCCCACGATTGCGATCGTCTGACCTGGTTCTACCGACAAATTTATCCGCTGCAAAACCGGGCGACCTGGTTCGTAACCGAAGGTCACATCTTCAAATTGCACATGACCGCGGGTTAATTGCAATTGATACGCACCGGCTCGATCGGCGACTTCTGTTTCGGTGCCCAAGACCTCCCATACCCTTCGGGCGCTGCCCATCGCCCCTTGGAGAGTCGAGCTGGTATACATTATTGCCTCCAAAGGCCCATACAAGGAACTCAGGTAGGATAAGAACAAAATGATAATGCCTACGTTACTTAAATGCCCCCCCAAGGTATGTTGGGCGCCAACCCACAACACCGCTGCTGTTCCCAGCGCGGTTGCCAGTCCCATCAACATTTTAAAACGCAGTTGCACCTGGGTAACCGCGAGCGTAGTTGCTAGTGCCTCCCGAGTCGTGCGGGACAACCAACGCTCATTGCTTTCTTCGCGGTTAAATGCCTGCACAACTGGGATGGACGCAAATGTCTGCTCAACAACTTCATAGATTTTGCCCTCCGCTTCCTGTTGCTGGTAACTGCGCTCCATCATGGGATTTGCATACCGGACAAATATCCACATCATGAAAGGCACCACCCCCAGCGATAATAATGTTAGCTGTGAATCCTTGTTCCATAGAATGCCAAACATCAACACCAGAGTGACAATGGAGGAGACAACCGGGAGTAAGGCGTCTTTTACGATCACCGATACACAAGTGCAATCAGCCGTTACACGGCGAATATTGTCTCCTACGGATTTTCGTGCATGAAAGTGCAACGATAGTTGTTGCAATTTGGCAAACAGGTCGCCTGCAAGGTCATAAGTAATCCTCTGACCCAGATTAATGTTTCCGTAAGTTGCTACCACCCCTGCAATCCAGCTTAGCAGGAAAATCAACACCGTGCCAACAACGCTCCAGGCCGCCAGGATTTCAGGCGACCCCCCTCCCGGCAACATACGAATCAACCAGGACACCATAGGCGGTTTGGGCCGATCTCGCAGGACGTACTCCAGCAGAAATATCATCGGCCAGGGCTTCAGTACATCCAGCCCCACCTTCACCAGCAAACTGAGCAGTACCGCCGCAAAAGCGGAGCGCCGGTGCAATGCGTACTTTAGCGCCCAAAAGCACAGTCGGGGTAATCTCAATTCGAGTTGAGAAGTTTTCGATGACATATGCCAGCCTGAGTTTACCGTTTCCGCTAGCTGACCACAGCCATTGCATCGGCCCGCTTTTGCATCTCTATCATCCGAGCGTATTGCCCGCGATGTGCGATGAGTTCTTCGTGCGAACCGGTTTCAATGATTTCACCTTCCTTCAGCACGAGGATCGAGTTTGCGCTACGTATTGTGGACAGCCTGTGAGCAACAATAAATGTGGTTCGTTCCAGCATAAGGCGCTGCAGCGCCTCCAAAATGACGTGCTCTGTTTTTGAGTCCAGGGCGCTGGTTGGTTCGTCCAGAATCAGGATGGGTGGATTTTTTAGCAAGGCGCGAGCAATCGCCAGCCGTTGACGTTCGCCGCCGGACAAGGTAGCACCACGTTCTCCAATGACCGTTTCGTAACCTTGCGGCAAGTCGTTGATGAATGCATGGGCATTGGCAGCTCGTGCCGCTTGTTCAATTTGGACGCTTGTCGCGCCCGGCATTCCGTAAGCAATGTTCTCTGCCACGGAGATTGGGAAGAGAAAAGGTTCCTGAAGAACGAGTCCGATTTGATGCCGTAGACTGTGAATCTTCAGATCGCGCAAATCCTGCTCATCGAGCAAAACTCGGCCTTCCCATGGATCCAGAAATCGTGGAATCAAACTGACCAGAGTGGTTTTACCTGAGCCGGTTGCTCCAATAATTGCTATTCTTTGTCCTGGCTGAACCCGGAAAGAAATTCGTTTCAAAATGGCTCGATTGCGCTCGTAACCTGCGGTCACATTTTCAAATTCGATTTTCCCGCGGACATTCTGCACGGCCTGGGCATCTGGCTTTTCAGGAACGTCAGGCAGCGCATCCAGCACCTCGACCACCCGATTGGCGCTCGCGCTTACTCCCTGCAATGTCGTGTATAAACCTGCAAAGACTTTCATCTGTCCTTGTAGTGCGGTGAGATACCCGAGAAACACCACAATATTCCCCAGCAAAAGTTTCCCCTGCAACACGTCACGCGCGCTTACCCAAAGGATCAACCCCGACCCAATAGTTGTGATCAGGCCGGAGCTTAAGCTGTTCAAACTCCCAAGAAACGCGCTCCGTTGCTGAGAACGAATCGCCGCTGAAGCAAAGCTCTGGAACCGCAACGCCTCTCGCTCTTCCTGTCCGAAGGCTTGCACCACCGGAATGCCGGTCAAAGTCTGCTGAATATGGGCTTGCATTCCAACTTCCACGTCGCGCCTTATTTTGGCTGCCTTCCGCAGACGTTGTCCCATCAAAAGAGAGGCTGCCACCATGAAAGGCGCAATCAACAAAGCCATGACAGTCAAGTGATGATTCAGTTGTAACATGACCAATACCATTGCGAGGATCGATAGAATTGCATGAACTGGTGAGAAAAGAAGGGCATCAACCACCTGGTAGACACACCAGCTATCCACCGTCACACGCCCCATGCTGTCGCTGACAGTATTGCGTTTGTGAAACACCAGGGAGCGTCGCTGCAGTCGAGCGAACAAATCCTGGGCCAATTGATAAACCAGGCGCCGCCCGGCAGCAGTCCACATCCAGGTTAATCCCGCGTCGACAACGCTGTTGAGAACAAACAGAACAAGGCCGACGCTTACGAGAAATGCCAGTAATGAGAATGGCGTCACCGGGAGGAAAACCGATTTCAGGGTTTCTGCCAAAAGGTCTGGCATCGGCATGCTCAGCAACACGTAATTAATCAATAACGCCAAAGGCCAGGGTTGAAGCGCACTCAGCACCGCCCCGGCAATCGTCAATATCAGAATGATAAGAAAGGACTTGCGCTCCCTTTGAACGTACTGCAGAAGCCGAAAGTAATGTGCCATCTCTCCCCTTTGGCTTACCATTCCTTGCTGACACGCACAACCATGTACGATCGTAAGAAAAAATAGCTGGAAGATTCATAGCCAGTCCGTAGTCGTGCGCCGCGGAACCGTCGCCGCCTTACGTCGACCCAAAGGGGTGACGCCTCAACCAAATCAGAACTACGGCCATTGTTTACCCCGAAAGAAACGCCCTGGCTTATTGGTCAACGGTGTTTCTATGTAATTCGATCCACTCGCACCGGTTTGATTGGTAAAAATCGCGACCCAATTGCTCAAATAAGGTGACATCTCCAATACATAAGGCTGATCCGGGGTCGGAAAGATTTTCAGTGCCAGGGCACCGTTGGTGGTGAAAAGTTGATGCTGAAGCTCAAATCCGTTGCTGCTGGCTGCGGTAACGGTGATGTACACGGGAGTCGAAGTGCTCGTTGCGGAAAGATTGTCGGTCGCTTTCGCGGTCAGTGAATAGGTGCCCGACGGAACGCCATTCCAAAAAACAGTATAAGGAGCATTGGTGCTTTCGCCTAGTTTCGTATTGTTGGAAAAGAATTCGACCTTTACCACGCTCCCATCATCGGAAGCGCTCGCCGCAAGTGAAATATTTGCCGGAGCGACGAAAGATTCCCCGTTAGTTGGACTCGAGATGTTTACGGTTGGCGGCGTGTTGGGTGAACCGGCATTGGTCCCAACCAGAGTGGCGGCCTGGAAAGTGACATTGCCAAATTCCTGGTCGAAGGTGGTAAGAGCACGATACCGAACGATGAGACTCTGTCCTGAGGACGCCGCGGAGTAATCTAAAGTGTAAACCGCATAAGTATTATCAAAAAAATTACTGAGGGAGGTGTCGGTGAATGCTTTGGTGCTGAAATCACTCAGATAAGCCTGGAAATTGCCTTGAGCCCCGTATAACCCTACATAAACCTTCAAACGCCGAAGTGCTGTGTCTGCCGGTGCATGGAGTTCAAAACCATTATCGGTTCCTCTCCTGAACACGCCAGTGGTGGTATTTAAGACAGCGGATACCGGTGTTCCGTCACTCCACGAACAAGCAGTGGCATTGTCAGTTAGTCGTTCGACCAAATTGGTGCCGACCGGGCTCAACTCACTTATTTGTTGAACAATTCCCGCTTTGTGATTGAAGCTTAAATTATTACTCAATCCCCAATGAGCCCAATCGTTCGTCCCTTCCTTTGTCAGATCGATCAATCCCGGCGGAACACCGCTTGAGCCTGACAAACTGCCTCCGGTTCCATTAACAAAAACTTCCACGGGCATTGAACTGGAAAAATCCGCGTTGGTATCGGTGGCAACAGCTTTGAGCAGATGTAGCCCGGCTCCGACATTGGTCCAGATCATTTCGTAGGGACTGGAAAACACTGTGCCTAGCGTGGTGGCACCGTCAAAGAATTCTACCTTGGCAACGGCTCCATCGAGATCATTGGCGCTTGCCGAAATGAGCAGGTTTGTTCCGGCAGAAAAAGTAGAGTTTTCGACAGGACTCAGGAGAGTCACAAAGGGCGGATTGTTTGCATTGGCGGCTGTCAGGGCAGCACTTTGCAATGTCACATTTCCACTGGGTTGAAAAAACATCAGCAGAGTCCACCGGATATTCAGCGTTTGTCCCGCGGAATTGGCCGCAAACTGGATTGTATACACCCCGTTTTCCGTCGCCCGCATATTAGCTAGCGATGTGCTCGTATAGGCCGCAGCACTCCCATCGCTTAATGTGGCAACAAATCGGCCCTGCCCTGCGAAAACCCCAACATACACTTTTAATGTGCGCAGAGTTGTGTCTGCCGGGACGGAGAATTCAAACCCGGTGTCTAATTGCGGCAACCCATATGCCCAAACACCGGTAGTCGTGTTTGTCACGGCGCTGTTGGGAGTTCCGTCAGTCCAGGAATAGGCATTAGGATTGTCACTGTACTGGTAAGCAAAAACGAAGGCATTCGAACTGCCGTTGGACAGCAAGCTGAAGTTGCCGATCTGTGGGATAACACCTGCCTTTCGATCGAGGCTCGTGTAGGTATGGAGTCCCCAGTGTACCCAATCGACAGGGCCCGCCGAACTCAGATTGATAACCGTTCCTTTCGGAATTGTGCTAAACGAGCCATTGAGTGTTCCTCCGAAGGCCTTTTCAACAACTCCGGAAGTAAAAAGAACCAGAACGGCAATAATTACAATTTTTCCAAAGCCTGGTCGCGACAAACTCGTGTTCAACTTTTTCATAAGCGCAAAAGCCCGCTTATTCCAAAAAAACTTCCATCCAAGTCGAGTTTAGGAAGGGCTATTCTGAGGGACCGAATCTCCGGGTCTTTGGCAGCCGCACTAAGCTGGCGGACATCGTTGAAGAATCATCAAATCATCTTTGCCGTTCGAGTTTCGGACTTTCGGCTCTGGGATTTTTTACACCTGCTTACCATCGCATCGACTGCACGTGCCAATCAAAGAAGAGTTGATTCCGCACTGCTCCATGCACCGGTTTATTTGGTAGATCACTCCACCAGGAAACGCCTGGATTCAGATTAGGAAGGGCCTGATCCACATCAGTGATTGCATAAATCTGTGACCGCGAAGTGTACGTGTCCATAGCGCTGTACTTCACAGGCGGGATAACCGGAGAAGGATAGCCAAAAGGTGGAACGCGATTCAGTGGGCTTGGATCAAGGTCATCATTCAGCAGGTACACTTTCCGTCCCATCATTGAGGTTAAATCGGGAGCGTTCCGTTCGTAACCTGGACAAACAAAGGCTTTCGCAATGATGGTTTGACCGGAAGGCGCAGGGGATCCAAGGTAGGTGGCGAGATAATAGATCAGTTCGTCGGCCGAGTTTTTATCGTAACTGGCACGTGCTCCCGCCCAGACTGGACCTGGCAAACTTTGTGCATTGTCATCGACATACATTTGCAGCCCGAGCCCAACTTGTTTGAGATTGGAGATGCATTGAATCCCGTAAGCTTTTTGTTTGGCTCGAGCCAGGGCTGGCAGCAGGAGCGCGGCCAATATTGCAATGATGGCGATCACTACTAACAGTTCTATTAGTGTGAATGCGTGAAATTTGCTTCCCTTTTCTAAATTCGTCGTATTAGTGATTATAAGACTGGAATCTTTCTTCATAAGCGCACGGTGCCCCGCGCCGTAAACATTAGTGGCCAAAAGCCAGGTTGGCCTGTACCGCAAAGAACGCAGCCTATAGTAGCACGCCTTTCAGGAGGTGCACGTATTTTTTTGTCAAATTACAATCCACAAATCCTGGCTTCCTGTTTCCAATTGGAGTCGATTCCTCTCCAACCAACAGATGGCACGCTACTTATGCGTTATTTCAGGCAAACGCAACTGGTTGCAGAAGCTAGCTGGGTTTTACTTCTCGAACCGGATGAATAGGCTAATTCTGGGACAAACGCCTGAAGCTCGAAAGGTTAGGATGTTCGTATGCCCGAGAGATGTCCTGCTGTGCCGATTGGGACCTGAATAGCGTCAGGCCAAACAAAGCTTGGCCTGACGCAAAACCTCTACCTGCTTAGCTTAGTTCTGTCCTGGAGGCGCGTGGCCAGCCGGATTTACGGCCTCAATGGCTTGCCCGTTATTTGCGCCGCCACCTTGTGGGGTATTGCCGCCGGGATTTTGAAGAACGATAGAGGGAGCGATCCGTTCCTCAAGCAGTTCAACATTCAGTTCGAGTGTTTCTTTCATAGGTTTACCTTTTATTGATTCCCCGTAAACATGGTTGTGGGTTCATCACTACAAACATTAAGCGGATTGAGTTGGAAACCGTTTCGGAGCAGTCCGATTACTACAGTCCCATTCGAGTTGTTTTCGTCTTTCGCTTCGTGAGAGAGCAAAGGGGTGGGCTTCTGCCAAAGCATCGGCCCACCGGTCTTCAGCTCAGGTTAGGAAAGCTTAATGAGAAGAAGGAACTTCGTTTGGGTTGCTGTTCCCCGGCGCATGAGCCGGATTACCTGACGGAAACTGGCCAGGAGGGAAGTTCGCGCTTGAAGGCGCGATTCGCTGCTCCAATTCCTCTACGGTAAGTGTAAGTTCGAGTTCGTCTTTCATGATTTCACCTCCTTTCGTACGTATTGTTAACGTAAATCCCGGACACAAATATAAGTGTTCTGCATCCGGGATTCTGTTGATGAGTTTGCGCCAATTAACAAGTTTGTCAAGTAATTAGGATCAAGTCATAAATTACTTTTCACTCTTTCCCGTTGCCACGATCGCTGTAGTTTCCAAAACAGGGAACAAAAGGTTTGTACTGGATATCGGGAGTATCTTGATGTGCGTTGTGTATTCGAAGGTCGATCGTCGCACTTGAGCTCTCCCTTGTTTCCTTGGGTGACAACAAAGATGCCAGGATCGTTAAACAAGCGGCCACTGCTGTTTGGGGTTCTTCAAATTGATTGGCTTTTTCGAGTTTAACATCAAGGCCTTCTGCATTTAAAGATGAGAGGAGATGAAGGAAGAGATCAAACTCCATGTCGAAATGTTGGAAGAACGCATTGCTCCCAGTGTCGCTCCTGGATTGCTTGGCTATGAAGGCCAACCTGGCAACCAGGGTGGTGGCACCAGTAACGGGCTGAAAGGGTACGAAGGTCAACCTGGTAATCAGGGTGGCTAATTCCTTTAGGCCGCGGGTTCAACTTAACGTTTCACTTCGCGTCCAACAAGCGTTTAGAGTGTGAGATTCTAAAGTTAACCCGCGGTCTTTGCTTCTCAATTTATGTCTGCCGTTTTCCCAAGCCTCCGCCGCGATCTTATCGTCAGCCGTCAGGAACTTCCAGAAGGAGTCGTCTACGTCGTCAAAGACCCTCTGGTGGGCCGATTTCTCCGGTTTAAAGAACCTGAATACTTCATTGCACAACAATTCGATGGCGCAACTTCACTGGAGGAAATTCGACGACGAGGCGAACAACAATTTGGCGCTCGGCTGGCAGAGGCAACCCTCCAGCAGTTCGCTGGCAAGCTGCAAAATTTGGGATTGCTTTCCACCAGCCCGGACCCCGCCACTCAAACCATTTCAGTTTCGAAGACCCGCAAAGTCGGTGGCAATATCTTCTATCTTCGGTTCAGAGCCTTTGATCCGGATGCCGTTCTTTCCTGGCTGGTTCCTCGCTTGCAATTTGCATGGACGCGAACGTTCGCCTTGTCTTCCCTGGCTGTGATTCTATTCGCGGTTGGAGTCATGATTTCGAGCTGGCGGGAGATTCATCAAAGTTTCCCGAAATTGTTCCAGCCCGGAGCCTTTGCTCTGGCATGGGTTACCCTCATCAGTGTCGTCATCGGCCACGAGTTTTCGCACGGACTGACTTGCAAACGGTTCGGAGGCAGCGTGCACGAAATAGGATTTCTCCTGATTTATTTGCAGCCGGCCATGTATTGCAATGTAAGCGATGCATGGTTGTTTCCTGAGAAGTACAAACGCTTGCTTGTGACATTAGCTGGAGCATGGTTTGAAATTTTCTGCTGGGCGTGTGCTACGATTCTCTGGCGCCTTACCGAACCTGGCACCATCCCTAATTTCCTCTTTTTGGTCGTTGCTACGACTTTGGGAATCAAATCCCTATTCAATCTAAACCCGTTGATAAAACTGGATGGCTACTATCTGCTGAGTGATTACCTTGAGATTCCTAATCTCCGCTCATCTGCTTTTCAACATATCGGCGCTAATATCGCTCGTTTGTTCGGTCGCGGTCACGGTTGCTTGGAACAAAGCCCCAGGAACCGCCGTATCTATTGGATTTATGGGTTGCTGGCCGCGATCTATTCCACCTGGTTGCTTGGGTTTATTCTTTTGACCCTGGGCGCATTCTTAATTGCCCGCTACCAGGCCTGGGGCGGTGCTTTCTTTGCCGCCTTTCTCCTGGTCATCTTTCGTCATCCTCTTCGGAAAGCAGCCGGTTTGCTGGCTTCACTTTTCCCTGGCAACGCCCCTATCATGCGGCGAGTGAAACGTCTTGTGAAGCTGACTGCGGTATTGGCATTGATAGCCGCCGGACTGTACTTCATCAAAACTGATTTCAAGGTATCAGGCGAGTTTACTATTTTACCCATCCATAATGCGGATATACGCGCCGAGGTGGAAGGTATCATCGAGGAAATTGTTCATGAGGAAGGTGATGTAGTAAAAGCCGGCGATCTCATCGCTCGATTGTCAGATCGGGACTACCGGGCAGAGCTGGAAAAAGTAAAGGCTGAGTTTGCGGAGAAAGATGCGCGCCTGAAAATGCTCAAGGCGGGCGCTCGTGCCGAGGAAATCGAGTTAGCCAGGACGACCGTTGAAAAAGGACAGCAACGGGTAAAACACTCGAAAAGTCTCCTGGAAATGGAAAGGACCCTGTATGAAGATAAACTTTCTTCCAAAAAAGACTTCGAAACGGCCGCCGAAGTTGCGGCCTTGCGTCAAAGCGAACTGGAAGAAAGTAAGGGAACACTAAAGGTTCTCCTTGCCGGTGCGCGCCCTGAAGAGATCGAAGCAACTCAAGCGGAATTGACCCGGCTCACTGCTCAAATAAAATATCTCGAGAGCCAGCTGCAGCGGTTACGGATTGTCAGTCCAATCGATGGTGTCGTCACCACGCACCGGTTGAAAGAACGCCTCGGTACAAACCTAAAAAAAGGAGAACTGTTCGCCCAGGTTCACCAGGTCAAAACTGTTAATGCTGAGATTGCCGTTCCTGAACACGAGATTTCCGAAGTTCACGTTGGCCAACCCGTTCTATTGAAAGCACGTGCTTATATCGATCTAAGCTTTAGAGGAAAAGTCATCTCGACCTCGCCTGTAGGTATTCAGTCGACCAACGGTGTCGCTCTGCGCAACTTCATTGTCGTCACCGAACTCGACAATCACAATCAGGCTCTCAGGCCTGAGATGACCGGCAACGCAAAAATTTCCTGCGGAAACCGTCGCCTCTACCAGATCCTTTTCCGCCGCTTCATCCGGTTCATCCGTGTCGAATTCTGGTCCTGGTGGTAAGAAAGTCCTCCCCTCATATTTCAGACTGAAGAGAGAAAAAACACCGACAAAGTTTCGGCTTCGTGACTGGCTGAATGATAATAAGCGGGAGGTTTAACATTGCAGCACATCCGGACGGTTTACCTTCGCGACTTATTATGGGTGCGCGACAAAACTTCGGACCGCCCCTGGCAGGCGTGCGCGGCGCGCACGGAGTGACGCGCCCCTCAACGCATCTTTTCCCACTTTTAGTTTCGAAGATTTTCCGCTATGAGTCGCTTATGCGATTTTTTCGCCAGAATACATATCCTTTGTTGTTTCTAGCAGTGCTGGTTTTTTCTTCAGTAATGGTGATCAACCAGTTTCTCGCTAACCAATCTGCGCATTCCCGCAGGCGTGAAGATTTCATCGTTCTTCACGAACGCGGGGATGACAAAACTGCCGCCTGGCTGTACCAGCGGCTGATCCAGGAATTGCCTGGACTTAACGAGCGCAGCCTGGTGGAAGACCTTTCTCGAACCGCGATGTTGGTGGATCCCAAAAAACCGGAAATTGAGAATCTTGCTTGGAAATATTATGTGAGTGTGAAGAAAGAATTGCAACGGCGCGCCGACCGGCGAATTGAAAGTGTCGTGGCAAAAGCTCAAAAGGAATAACGGCAAGAACAACCAAATTTTCGTAATTAGTTGAATGATCTCAGGCTCTGCATCGCGCATTTCGGTCGATGGCAAGTTCTTTCGGTTAGGAATTGAGAAATTCCATATTAAAGGAATCACTTATGGTCCGTTTGCTCCGAACTCTGAAGGCCAGCATTTTTGTTCGAGCGAACAAACCCGCCGCGATTTTGAACAAATCCGAGAGCTCGGTGCCAACTTGCTGCGCGTTTATTATGTTCCTCCTCGGTGGTTTCTGGACTTGTCTGCCGAGCATCAATTGAAGCTCTTCATCGATGTGCCGTGGCCGAAGCACCTTTGTTTCCTTGAATCGTTTGAGGTTGCGCAGGAGGCGCGTGCATCGGTTCGCCGTGCAGTTGCCGATTGCAAAGATCATCCTGCGATATTTGCTTACAGTGTTGTAAACGAGATTCCGGCGGAAATCGTTCGCTGGAGCGGAGTCGATCGAGTGGCCCGGTTTATTGATGAGTTGGTCGATGAGGCCAAAACCATCGATCCAGAATGTCTGTGCACGTTTGCATCATTCCCGCCCACTGAATTTTTAACATCGGTGAACATTGATTTTGTCAGTTTCAACGTTTACCTGCACCAATCTCAAACATTCTCGGCCTACCTTGCGCGGTTACAAATGTTCGCTGATGCAAAGCCGCTTGTGCTTGCGGAATTCGGCGTTGATTCGATTAGGGAAGGGGAAGAGCGGAAATGCGAGCTTCTGAAAAGCCAAATCGAACTGGCCTGCGAGGCAGGAGTTGCTGGAACAGTTGTATATAGTTTTACCGATGACTGGTATCGCGGTGGCCGCCAGGTGGAGGATTGGGCTCTGGGTTTGACATCACGAACGCGTGAGCCGAAACCATCTTTCCGTGCGGTTCAGAAAGCATACGCGTCCGCGCCTTACTTCCCGTTGCCGCGCTCCCCGAAAGTTTCGGTGGTTGTGGCCAGCTATAACGGTGCGCGCACCTTGGAAGCCTGCCTGCGCTCGCTAATGGATCTTAATTACCCTGATTATGAAGTGATCCTTGTGGATGACGGTTCCATTGATGAAACCCAGGAAATAGCCTCTCGCTTCCCCAGTATCCGGAATATTCGCCACGAAAACCGTGGACTTTCTGCCGCGCGAAACAGCGGCATCGCGGCTGCCACTGGAGAAATCGTTGCGTTTACGGATTCCGATTGCCGCGCGGATGAGGACTGGCTGTATTTCCTGGTGGCCGATATGCTTCGCGGAGGGTTCACAGGCATGGGTGGACACAATTTCTTGCCCAGGGAGGATTCTCCAGTCGCTGCCGCGGTATTGGTTTCGCCGGGCGGACCCGCTCACGTGATGCTTACCGATCAGGAAGCCGAGCATGTGCCTGGCTGTAACATGGCTTTTTATAAATGGGCCTTGGATGAAATCAACGGATTTGATCCTGTCTTTCGAAAGGCTGGAGATGACGTTGATCTTTGCTGGCGTTTGCAAGGCCGTGGGTGGAAAATTGGTTTTAGCCCGTCCGGTTTCGTGTGGCATTACCGCCGTTCGACCGTCCGGGCTTATCTAAAGCAACAAACAGGCTATGGGGAAGCTGAAGCGATGCTCATCGCCAAACATCCGGAAAACTTCAATCAACTCGGGGGCGGCCGGTGGCATGGTCGAATCTATTCCCCCTCCAACTATGGTCTGATTCTGCAGCGCAGCATCATTTATCACGGCATTTTTGGGAGTGGCTTTTTCCAGAAGCTCTATTCCCCCGCCCCTGCTCATGGGCTCATGTTCTGCACATCGCTTGAATACTACATCCTGGCAGTGCTGCCTCTTTTGGCACTGACCATTTATTTTCCTATTCTGTTTCCATTAGTTGTCACAAGCCTTGTCGCCTCGGCAACTGTTTGTCTGCTGGGTGCGGCTCAAGCTGTGATCCCAAAGGATAAGAAGCGGTTTTGGTCGCGCCCCCTGGTGGCCGCATTGTTTTTTCTGCAGCCAATTTGCCGAGGCTGGGCTCGATACCGAACCCGGCTGCATCTTCGCTCAACTCCGGGCCTGGCCGGGAAAGAATCAGTGAGTCGACGGCCCGGGACCAGCTCCGTGTCGCATCCTTGCTTCTGGTCGCGTGATGGAAAAGATCGATATTCTTTTCTGAATACGATAGCTACAGTTTTAGCTCGGCATCATATCCAGCCTGATCTTGATTCCGGTTGGAAAACGCATGATCTGCAAATTCTGCAAAGCCCATGGACGTCTCTAACTTTAACCACGGCCAGCGAGTATTTAGCCGAAAGCACAATTTTCCTGCGCTGCCGTTTGATTGCCCGGTGGTCGGCTTTTGCAAAAACCATTTTTGCGACTGTGCTTGTTCTTGAGGTCATTGTTCTTGTTCATTTCTCCGCCGTTCAACCCTGGGTGTGGATGCTGCTTCTCGCTGTGCCCTTGCTGGCCTGGTTTTTTACTGATGAATGTCGGCATGACCATTCCCTGTTGATGGATGTGGTTCAAGATGCAGCGGCTGAACTGAAACTGGAACCTTTTGAACCGACAACAACGAAGATTTAGGTCGAACGTTGCGGAGGTGCAGGATAAAATTGTGATGAAGGCTGGGTGAGCTTGATTTTCAAGCGGCTAATTTGCCCAGGTCTGAGAGGAGACCGATGAAAACATCAGCTTTATCCGTGAACTCCGCATTCCTATGCCCATCCGCGGTAAAATATTCCGAAAGTGACCGCGGATTACCGTTCGTTAGCACGCTTTCACTTGCCGATCGATTTCTTGAATGAGCTGCGGCTCCGGCGGTTGCCAGGATGGATGTTTAATCACTTTCCCGTCCTCGGCGTAGTGCACCTTTCCATCCGGCCAGAGTTTCTTCATGTTCGCGTCGTGAACAATGTCGAACAGCCGGCCGGGGCGCACACCCATTTCGACGAGGGTGCCAAGCGCAAAGTAAATCAAATCGACCATGGCATCGGCTTGATCGTGAATGGAAGAGGCCTGGTGAAATTCTTCCAGTTCCTCCCGCATCCAGTTATATCTTTTAACAACACGTTTCTCGCCGAGCAGTTGTGGTCGCTCAGGGCAATCATGGTTAAAGGCTAAATGAAATTCCCGGACTTTGTTAAAAGGATCATCCAAACTCATAATCTGTTCTCAGGAGAGTAAGGAAGCTCTGTTTTAAGGCAAGCGTTTGGATTTATGGCGCAGGAAAAACCTGTTAAATCTTGTGCTCTGGCGTAAAGTCCCGTCCGCGGAATTCCGCGTCGATTCAAATTCCATTTGGACCAAACGTGGGTTTCCATTCAGAGATAAGTTTCGCGCGTTCATTCCCGAATGAATTCAGCGCCAATCGAACACATTTAAACATGTCTGTACGCCAACTTAAGACCGGTTATTTCCTGCTCGAGGGATTCAATTCCTTTTCCACAGTTTACTATAGTTATTATTTATATTTTTTCATGCATGAGGCATTTGGGTTTGGCAACAAGGCAAACCTGGCCCTGGCTGGAATAAACGGGCTGATTTATATGGCCGGATCGTTTTATGCCGGCAGGCTTGCTGAGCGACATGGCTATTTCACATTACTAAAGTTCGGTTTTGCCATTTCGATCGCGGCGCTAACCGTAGGAATGTTCGTCGGTTCCGCTGCGGGTCAGATAGCAGTGATGGCCGGTGTCGTGTTGGGAATGTGTTGTACCTGGCCGGCTTTGGAAGCGATGGTGAGTGAGAACGAGTCGCGTTCAGGCGTTCAGCACATGGTGGGGATTTACAATATGGTTTGGTCAGGGACTGGCGCCCTGGCCTACTTTGTCGGCGGAGCGATGTTGAAAAATCTGGGCCTGAAAAGTTTGTTTTGGGTGCCGGGAGTGATTCAACTGGCTCAACTCGGTTTTGTTTTTTGGTTGAGTGAAAAGGCGCGGGGTGTTTCGGGGCAGCAAAACCCCGCTATGGGCGAACTGGAGCACGCCACAGCCCCGGACAGTACTGAATTTTTGACTCGCGCGGAGGAATCAAACTTGAGGACTCGCGTTGGTTCGAAAACTTTTCTCACAATGGCCTGGCTGGCCAATCCGTTTGCATACCTGGCTATCAACACTCTGATTGCAGTAATACCTGGCGTGGCAAGAAGGTTGGAGCTATCGACAATGGCAGCAGGATTTTGTTGTTCTATCTGGTGCTTTGCGCGGATGGGTTCATTTTGGTGGCTGTGGCATTGGAAAGGATGGCATTACCGGTTTCGCTGGCTGCTGGCGGCTTACCTGGCGTTGTCAGGCACATTTGTGCTGCTATTGATTGCACCCAATTTGCTCGTGCTTGTGGCGGCCCAAATCATTTTCGGTTGGGCGATAGGATTGATCTACTATTCGTCCCTGTATTATTCAATGGACGGCAGTGAAAACATGGGACAACACGGCGGAATTCATGAGGCTGCCATCGGCTTGGGCAATTTTGCCGGGCCTGCTATCGGAGCTACTTCTCTGCAGTTACTCCCGCAATACGCGAATAGCGCGGTGGTCGCGGTCAGCACGATGCTGATGATCGGATTGGCAGCATTGTTGGCGATCTGGCGGGGCCGCAAGGTTGGATCGCGCTAAAGTTTTCGAGTGCCCCCGCCAGTCCAAAGAAACTCTACCTTTTGGTTGAGCCTTGCCGCATTTACGGCTTTGGATTATTAGTTCATCGCGTTGAAACAATTAACTGTCTGCCCTTGGACAAGAAATCATGTTATTGACCGGCAAAGTAGGAGTGATTTTCGGAGTAGCCAATAAACGTTCGATCGCGTGGGCAATTGCTCAGGCCTGGCACAAAGCCGGGGCCACCCTCGCTTTCACTTACCAGGGCGAACGCCTGAAGGAAAACGTTGAGGAACTCGCCGGAAATTTCGGCAATGATACTTTGATTTTACCTTGCGATGTGACCAGCGATGAGGAAATTGCCGGCGTTTTCAAAAGCATTTCGGAGAAGCACAAAGTTCTGCATCTCCTGTTGCATTCGGTGGCTTTTGCCCCAAGAGAAGCGCTGGAAAATCAGTTTCTCGATACCAGCCGCGAAGCATTTCGAATTGCTCATGACATCAGCGCTTACTCACTCGTCGCACTGTCGAGGGCGGCAGCACCGCTAATGACGGCGGGAGGAAGTATTATTGCCATGACTTATTACGGCGCAAAAAAAGTTATTCCTCGCTATAACGTAATGGGCGTCGCCAAAGCGTCGCTTGAAGCCAGCACACGGTATTTAGCCAACGACCTTGGGCCGAAAAAGATCCGTGTTAATTGTATCAGCGCCGGACCGATGAATACATTGGCAGCACGCGGCATTTCCGGGTTTACCGAGATGCTAAAGCATTATGAAACACATGCCCCTTTGAAACGCAATGTTTTGCCCGATGAACTGGGCGCTACGGGATTGTTCCTGGCAAGTGATGGAGCGGCTGCAATAACAGGGCAAGTGTTGTACGTCGATTGTGGGTACCAAATCATGGGAATGTAGATCCGGCTAGCTAGAACCTGGTGCAAAAGTAGGCGTCATTACTATGCGGCGTGTGGCACTGCAGGTCCGCCCGCTGGTACGCGGGCGAGTTGTCGCAGCGCGACAACTGCTACCTTGGGTGGAACTCGTCGCGCTGCGACGAGTAGCGCCGCGTTCAGCGGCGCAACGGAAATGGGAGGACTATGCGGCCTGTGGCGCTGCAGGCCCGCCCGCTGGTACGCGGGCGAGTTGTCGCAGCGCGACAACTGCTACCTTGGGTGGAACTCGTCGCGCTGCGACGAGTAGCGCCGCGTTCAGCGGCGCAGTAGAACTCAGACTGCCGCCTCTCAGCAATCCGCTATGTTCGCCAGCCTTGCCTATAATGATGCTGGATAAATTGGCTGGCCTCCGGAAAGTTTATTGCTTTCAAACGTTTGGCATCCCACTCCAGTTTTTTCCCGGTACGATACGCTACGTTTCCCAAAAGCACCGTTTCGGTCAAAGCACCTGAATAGTCAAAATTACAAGTGGTATGGCCGCCGCTTTTGCAAGCAGCTATCCATTCATTGTGATGACCGACAGAATCCGGAATGGAGGGTGGTGGCGGGGTGAATCCGGCAAAGTCTTTTTCCGGCAACAAAACGTGTTTTGAGTAATCGGCCAGCAACATTCCCTTCTGGCCCACAAACAAAGTGCCATCTCCCCATTTTGGGAGCTTATCCTCTGCAAAATAGTGGGGACGCTTGCCTCCGTTGTACCAGGTGAGCTTCACAGGGGGAAGCGCCCCTCGAGCGGGAAATTCGTAGTGAACGATCAACCATGAGGGAGCAGTCTGAGAGTTGACAGCCGGCCCTTCCGCTTCGACTGAAACGGGGTGGCGCAAACTCAGCGCCCAGAAAGAAAGATCGATATGGTGACAGCCCATATCGGCCATTGAGCCGCCGCCAAAGTCCCACCATCCACGCCAATGCATTGGCACATAGGCTGGGTCATAAGGCCGTTCGGGTGCCGGGCCGAGCCATAGGTCCCAATGGAGGGTTTCCGGGACGGGAATTCTGTGCGTTGCTAAAGGACGGCCCGCCCATACAGAACCTACCCAGTGATGAACCTCCTGGATTGGACCTATCGCACCGCTTTGGACCAACTCGACTACGCGTCGGTAATTCTTTTCCGCGTGAATTTGAGTCCCCATTTGTGTCACACGCTTGTGCTTTCGGGCAGTCTCCGCAACCAACCGCGCTTCCGAAACGGTGTGTGTCAAAGGCTTCTCACAATACACGTGCAACCCGTGGCGCAAAGCCATGAGCGTTGCAGGCGCATGGACGTGATCAGGCGTGCTGATGACAACCGCATCCAAATCTTTCCGTTCTAAAAGCCTGCGGAAATCGTTGTAGGTCCTGGCGCCAGGACATTTTTGAGAGGCCCCACGCAAGTAAGTGTCGTCGACGTCACAAAGGGCAACGATGTTCTGGCTGGAGACCGCTGAAAAATTTTCAGCCGCTCGGTTAGCGACTCCGATAATCCCAAGGTTCAGCTTGTCATTGGGAGAAATCTTTCGAGTGGAAGTGAGGCAACCTGTCAAAAAAATTCCAACAGTGCTCAGACTCGTTTGCTTCAGGAATTTGCGGCGGCGCATGAGTCTCAGTGGTAGTGATGGCCACAAGATCAGTCAAACCAAATTGAGGTTTTCATCGGATGCAGGTGCAATCATTTACACGGCTGGAAGAGGTGCGCAACCGGGCGAGTGGTTAAGGGGCCGGCTGTTGCTCCCAACCTCCTCCAAGTGATTTGGCCAGCAGAATTGTCGAGATTGCCCGTTGTCCGAGAAGTTGAGTTTGCTGCCGTTCAGCTTGCAAGGCGAGGCGCTGGGCGTCGACCACGTCGAGGTAGTTCGACAATCCCTTTTGGTACCGTTCATTGGCCAGTGAAGCGGTATCGCGGGCCGACATCAGAGCACGATTTACTGCTTCACCTTGTGAGGCGAGCGTGCTCAGGTCCGAAAGCGAGTCTTCCACCTCGCGAAAGGCATTCAGCACAGCACTACGATAGGTTGCCAGCGTTTGTTCGTAGCGGGCTTCTGCTGCTTCAAGGTTGGCCTTGTTGCGGCCGCCTTCAAAAATTGGAACATGAACGCTTGGGCCGACTGACCATGCCCGGCTTTGCCAGTTCACGAAAGAACCGAGATCGACGCTATCTAATCCTGCTGTGCTGGTCAGTCTGATCGTTGGAAAAAATGCAGCTTTGGCAATTCCTATTCGGGCCGACGCAGCTTCGAGCTGTTCTTCTGCTTCAACAATATCCGGCCGGCGTTGCAACAACAACGAAGGCAAGCCTGCTGGAACTACAGGTGGCGTAATGTCGGATGCTTTCGCTACGACAGAGAATGACGCTGGAGGTTCTCCGCAGAGCACCGCCAGAGCATGCTCCACCTGGGCGCGACTGCGGGTAACGGCATGAAGTTCAGCCTGGACGTTTGCCAGTTCCGTTCTGGCTCGTGTCACGTCCATCTCGTTAATCAACCCCGCTTGGTGCCGCGTCTCCTGGAGATGAACAGAATCCCGGCGAAGTTCGATGGTTGCTTCGATCACCAGCTTTTCGTTGTCGAGCGAGCGTATTTGATAATAATGGCGCGCTACATCTGCTGTGAGTGTCAAAAGCACAACCTCAAGATCTGTCGCGATAGCTGCAGCGTCGGCCTTCGAAGCTTCCACCGAGCGTCGGACCCTTCCCCAAACATCCAGTTCGTAGCTGAGATCAAATGAGCTGCTGAAAAGGTCCGAATCGAGTTTCTGATTGGGGAGTTGGGAGCTGTTTGCACTGAAACGATTCCGGGAATAAGCCCCATTAGCCGACACTTTTGGATAAAACTCTGACTTGCTCACACCCACGAGGGCGCGTGCTTCAGTCACGCGCGCCACGGCCACCTTCAGATTTTGGTTGGCCTTGAGAGCTTTTGTTTCAAGAGAACTTAGTGGCTCGTCATCGAAGATTTTCCACCAATCGGTCGGAAGCTTTGCGGCATTGGTGACGACACTCCCTTCCTTCCAGGTTGTCTGTGCTGGAACAGAAGGGCGGGAATAGTTCGGTCCGACAGCACAGCCGGCCAGGAGCAAAAGACTGAATGTGAGCGCAAAGGGATAATGAGAGTAGGAGTCAGAGTGCGAGTGTGAGTCCGAAGAGCAGTTCGGCAGGGACCTGTGCTCACACGTTGAATCAACAGAAAGGCCATTCGGAGAAACCGACTTTTGCAGGTGCTCTCGAGTGCGATGTTTTAGCATGGAAAACTTGTTAGGAGTTTTATCGATGTTGAGTGTAATCGGATCGGTTTCAATTTCCTGGTGCATCATGATTTGCCTTTCACCTGGGCGAATTCTTTCGATGGTTTTATTTTGGCGGCAACCGCGGGAATTTCGGACTTTACGAACATGTCCACCTGCTGTCCCACATAGACGGAACGGTCTTTGGGTCGTTCGAATGAGTAGATGACCTGGAGGACGCGAGTATCGACACGCTCCGTGCTGGAGCCGGTTAAGGAAATTTTCGGCACCACATACGGCTCGATGCGTACAAATTGTAACTCGATCGGCCGGGTCGTATCTCCTTTTAGATAGGCGGTGGCGTTTTGGCCTGCTTGCAACCTGGGCGCATTTTGTTCGTCGACATCGGCCCGCACCTGGAGCCGATCCATATCGCCAAGAACCATGGCCGGAGATTTGGGCGTGGCCGAGGCATACTCACCGGCACGCACATTGACCTGAAGGATCGTGCCTGCTCGTGGCGCAACCACTGTCATGCGTTCAAGCTGAACCTTGTTCTGGGCAACCTGCGCTCGCGCAGCTTCGAGTTGGGCTTGAGCGACAATGACGTCGTGCTCTTTGGTGCGCACTTCGTCCTGGCTGACTGCGCGGGGATCGTTCACACATTTGAACCGGGCGAGCTGATCTTGCAATCGCGCCAGGGTCGCTTCCGCGACGAGGGCATTTGCCTCATTGACGCCGAATTGCGCATGAAGCTCGCGGGTATCGAGCGTAAACAACGGTTGTCCTTGCTGGATGGAATCCCAAACTTTGACGTGGACCTTTGCTACAAGAGCGGACTCGGGGACACCAATAGATACATTCTCGCTTAAGGCTTCAATGATACCCGAGGCTGCCACGCTAAGGTCATAAGGTTTGCGGGAAGGTTCGATCGGGGGCGGCACGCTGGGTGTCTTGCCATTCAGGCGGGCCACCATCACAAGAGTGGCTCCGATACCCGCGACGGCGAGGTAGAAGGTTGGTTTTTTGAATAGCATATGGGTTTCTTATTTTAATTGTGGTGTTGTGAATTTGTTTGGCTGTTTTCAGTGTGATCGATCCGGCCGTCTTCCATGAAGGTCATGCGGTCGGCGTATTTGAAAATCCGGTTGTCATGAGTGACGACAATGGCGCAGCGGTCAGGCCTCCTCGCTGCATGGCTGAGGAACTCCATCACCTTCGTGCCATTTTCGCTGTCCAATGCAGCGGTTGGTTCATCGCAAATGATCAACCTGGGCTCGTGAACGAGCGCCCGGGCAATGGCCACCCGCTGCTGCTGGCCGCCGGACAACATGTTGGGGCGGTGGTGCATTCTCTTTTCCAGACCAACGGCGACGAGCATCTCCGCCGCCTTTTTTTCCGCAAACGCAGCCTTCTGCCCTTGAATGCGCAGTGGCACGCTCACGTTTTCAATACAATTCAAGGTTGGAATCAAATTATACTGTTGGAAAATGAACCCGATGTTATCGGCACGAAAACGTGTTACGGCTTCTTTGTTCAACTGGTGCAAAGGCGAGTTAAAAACCTCCACCTCTCCGCGATCGACCCCAAGGGTCCCGGCGATAATGCTCAGCAACGTCGTCTTGCCGCAGCCGGAAGGGCCGACCAGCATCAGCAATTCCCCCAATCGTGCCTCGAAGTTGATTTCTTTTAGCACCTCAGTTCGAGTCTCCCCCTGGCCGAACCCTTTGCAAACTGTGTTGGTTTTAACTGCGATGTCGCTCATATCGTTCTTGATTTTTATTTACGGCAAATGTGATAGCACTGGATCGAAGAGTCGAAAATAACGCTTCGGTATTAGCTTTCCTGCGCAGTTCTCAGCCTGGTTTCTGTGCGATTAGCCGCGAAACACCACTGCAGGTTCGAGGCTTCGGATTTTGCGAATACCCAATGAAGCTGCGAGCAAACAGATGAACAGTATCGCAGCCAAAGTAATCAGCGGCAGAGGCCAAGGCAGAAAGAATGGGGGCATACCTTTTTTGAGCAGCGCTGCGCCAAAAAGGGTTGCCAGTCCCACACCGCAGCCATAACCGACCAGGCCAACAGTCAAAGTTTGGAGCATCACCATGCGCGCCAGGACACCGTCCGACGCGCCCATGGCTTTAAGCGCCCCCAGATGCCGGAGATTTTCCAGGATGAAGGAGTAAAAGGTTTGGCTGCTGATTGCCAGGCCGACCACAAACCCGAGCAATACTGTTGCCCCAAAAGCAATCGGAATCCCTGTATTTTTGATGTACCACCACACAGTAAGCCAGAAAAACTCTTTCCTGGTGCAGGCTTTGAGCCCGGTCGACTCGCTGATCCGCTTGGCAACCAGGACGGGGTCTTGCCCTGGCTGCGCTCCAGCAAGAACACAGGAAAGCATTTTGCGTGTGCCAGGCGCATATTGCACCGCTTGATCGTACGTCGTGAACAAATAAGGATTGCCGGAAAAAGACATTCGACTCTTGCAAATGCCAACAACGCGTGCCTCGTGATCATTGATCTCAAATGTATCTCCAATGGAGAGCGGTTTGGCCGGATTTCGCGAAAGTTTCTGAACGCCGTACTCATCAACAATGACCGTGTTGGGCAATCGCAAATCCTTCAGTTTGCCCTTCACGATCTCCGTGGGCGCGCCAGCGAAGGTCGTCGCATCGACACCGATCAGTTGCACGAATTTGAACGAACCGTCCGGCATGCGTGTGCGAAGGTTTCCCTGGTAAAACGGGGCAGCCCACGAGACACCCTCGACCGAGCGAACGCGATTCAAGTCGGTGTCGCGAAGAGCCTCGGTATCGTTGACCTGCTCCACCATTGGATCCACTACCCAAATAGGGGCGCTGACGTTGTCGAGGGTCGACCCGGCCCAACGCATGATTCCGCAAAAGATGGCGGCTTGTTCGGTCATTAGCAGGGCGGCAAACGTCAGTCCACTGATGAGCATGATATATTTCGCCCGATCGTTCAGGAGCATCTTGAGCGCGAGGTCGTTCATAAAGTTGGAGCGTCTAAAGTCGTTTAGTTTGAGCCTGCCGGGATTATCCTGGCAAACGACGTCGCAACTGACCCTTTGAGATAATCCCCTCCAGTTGCCTGCCAGAAAGCGAGGTCTGCGATGCACAGTTCTTTGCGCCGGGAACGCTCGAGGCAACAAAGTTGATCGCGCGGCGCTGTCGGCGGTGCAATGCGGATTGTGTGGTACCCCTTTGGTTGAATAAGTTGAAGACAAGGCAAGGATTTGCAATCCGACAGGGCCGCGCTGCCTGCTTTGTTGATTCGATTCGATGAGTAGTTCTGCATATGGGTGTGTTTGTAGCTGGTTGAGTGTTAAGCGAAAATAGTTCTTGGGTATTAGCTCCTGGTTTCCTGGCACAATTCGGTCTGAAATCTGATTTGCTCATTTGCAACTCCTGTTTACCGCAGGAGGACTATTGCCGGAATAGCGCTTGAGTATTAGCCGGGTGATTATTGGAACGAGACAAGAGCTTACCGGCCAGGAGTGACGTTCTTGCCAAAATGGTTTAGATTTCGGACATTCCTTGGGAACAGCAGTTTGTCCCCGTAATATGAATGCATTGATCTTCATGAGCGAAAGACTTTTCCAAGCAGTTGCGGGGGTCCGAGTCAGGTTGGCAGATTCAGGTTTGGCTCCATGCATATTCGGGAAAGCAGCAATTCTGCTTTTGGTCGGGGCTGTATTGACGCAGTCTGCTGTTGCTGCAGAAACAAAATTGCCGCCTCCCGCTTCAACAAAGATCGATTTTGTCCGTGATATACAGCCGATTCTTGCGAAGCACTGCTATTCCTGTCATGGACCCGATAAACAGGAAAAGGAATTGCGCTGGGATATGAAGGCGGCAGCCCTGAAAGGTGGCACGTCCGGGCCGGCTATTGTTCCAGGCCGCAGCACTGAAAGCCGCATGATCCGGCTGGTGGCAGGACTGGAAAAAGATCTGGTGATGCCGAAAAAGGGGGAACGCTTGTCCCTCGAGCAGATTGGATTATTGCGAGCATGGATCGATCAAGGCGTTTCATGGCCTGATTCAGCGGCGAACGCAGCAGCTCCCGACAAATCAGACTGGTGGAGTTTCAAACCTGCCAAACGTCCTCCGTTACCAGCGCTGAAAACGGGCGAAAAGATCAAAAATCCCATAGATGTTTTCATCGCGGCAAAGCTCGCCCAGGAGAAACTGACCGCTTCTTCCGAAGCGGATCGCCGCACTTTAATCCGGCGATTGACCTTTGATCTGACAGGATTGCCACCTACACGAGAAGAGGTTGAACATTTCTTAAACGATCGCGAAGAGCGAGCCTATGAGCGACTGGTCGATCGCCTTTTGGCCTCGCCGCGATATGGTGAGCGCTGGGCCCGGCATTGGCTCGATACCGTGCATTACGCGGATACGCATGGGTATGACAAAGATAAGACCCGGCCTTTTGCCTGGCCATACCGGGATTACGTCATCCGTTCTTTCAATGGGGACAAGCCTTATTCCCGCTTCGTCCAGGAACAACTTGCCGGCGACGTTTTGTTTCCCGATGAACCCGATGGAATCGTTGCACTGGGGTTCATCGCTGCGGGTCCGTGGGATTTCGTAGGACACGCCGAGCTTCCCATTGAGAAAACAGATGGATTAATTGCCCGTTATAACGATCGTGATGACATGGTCATGACCACCATATCCACTTTCGAAAGCCTTACGGTGCACTGTGCGCGGTGTCACAATCATAAATTCGATCCAATTACCCAAAAGGATTATTACAGCTTGCAAGCGGCTTTTTCCGGCGTCGACCGCCATGATCGTCCTTTTGATGGGGATAAAGAGTTGCACATAAAACGCCGGTTGCTGCTGGAAAAACAAAAGCCACTCGACGACCGATATACTGAACTGACAAGCCAGCTTTCTAAACTGACCAGCCCTGAAATTGAAAAGATCGACGAGCAGGTGAAGGAATTGAAGCAGGAATTGCGCGCAAAATTTCCAAACGACAAAAAGAGCCCGGGAAACGGCTACCACAGCGGCATTGAAAAAATGCGGGATATTACCAAATGGGTGCAGGTCGACCTTGGCAAAGTTCTCCCAATCACCGAAGTGCGCCTTATTCCTGCACGGCCGATAGACTTTGCCGACACACCCGGATTCGGGTTTCCCTTACGATTCCGAGTGGATGTTTCTGCTGAGCCGACTTTTGCGGCGCCTCAGTCGATTGCCGTTCATACTTCTGAAGATTTCAAAAACGCAGGCGATGCTCCGGTGCCTTTCCCAGCTTCAGGAAAGCAAGGCCAATTTGTCCGTGTCACCGCGACGCGTTTATGGGAACGCACCAGCGATTATGTATTTGCCCTGTCGGAGCTGCAGGTGATGGTCGACGGCACAAATGCGGCTTTTGGCGCTTCGGTGTCTGCCCTGGATTCGATCGAGGAAGGATTGTGGGCAAAGAAGCATCTCGTGGATGGCTTTGACAGCCGGCAGAAGCTGGGCGGCACCACTCCTCCCGAAAAAATTAAACTTGAAAAGGAGATACAGGCGCTCACTGACAAGCGAGGGCCGTTGATGGAGTCATTACTGGACGAGGCGACGCGCAAAGAACTGGGAGATGTTTCAAACCGGTTGGCTCAAATCAACCAGCAGATCGCGGCACTGCCTGCGCCGGAAATGGTTTATGCTGCCGCCAGTGATTTCAAGCCGGGTGGCAGCTTTGTTCCTCCGAAAAAACCGAGGCCGGTGCATTTGTTGGCTAAAGGTGACGTTAAACGTCCGGGCGAATTGATGAAGCCGGCGGGGATAGCGGCAGTGCCAGGGCCAAGTGCTGCTTTTGAGATTCCCGAGGGTGCAAACGAGAGCGTCAGGCGGGCGGCTTTGGCTGAATGGATCACCTCGCCAAAAAACATGCTGACCCGCCGTTCCATTGTGAACCGGGTATGGCACTACCATTTCGGACGTGGCCTTGTTGAAACTGCCAACGATTTTGGGCACATGGGTTCTCTGCCAACACATCCCGAACTGCTCGACTGGCTGGCTTTCTGGTTTTTAGAAAATGGCGAGTCGTTGAAAAAACTTCACCGGCTGATCGTGACCAGTTCCACCTACAAGCAAAGCTCGGCCAGCAATGCGGAATCGATAAAGTTGGACGCCGAAAACCGCTACCTTTGGCGCATGAACAGGGCACGGCTGGATGCTGAAAGCATCCACGATGCAATGCTCCACATCAGCGGCAAGCTCGATCTAAAAATGGGCGGGCCAGCCATACAACAATTTTATTTTAAAGACGATCATTCCCCAATTTATGATTACACGTTGTTCGATGTGGATAGTCCGGCAGCCTGCCGGCGCTCTATTTATCGTTTCATCGTACGCAGCGTCCCGGATCCATTTATGGATTCATTGGATTGCCCCAATTCTTCCATTCTCACACCGAAACGCAATGTTACGACAACTTCTTTGCAGGCGCTTTCGGTTTTGAACGATCCGTTTGTGTTGAAACAATGCGAGCATTTTGCCGCGCGTCTCGAGAAGGCCGGCAAATTGGACAAACAAATTCAAGAGGCCTACAGGTTGGCGTTAAATCGACTCCCGACGGCCAAAGAATCGGAGACGGTCCGGAAATTTGCCATGGACCATGGCATGCCCAACCTGTGCCGCCTGCTATTCAACCTGTCGGAATTTGTTTTTGTGGATTGAGAAAAAAAGATTAATTGCGCGCAGCCGCATCCTGGCGGATGGTTAGCGCGTGAAACACAAAGTTCCCGTGCTTCTGGCGGAAGACCATGAAGATGAAGTATTTCTGGTAAAGTATGCTTTCCAAAAAGCCAGTGTAGATAGGCCAATCATTGCGGTGCGAGATGGAGAGGAAGCGGTGTCCTACCTGAGGGGCCATGGTACTTATAGCGACCGGTCTGCTTATCCATTGCCATGCCTGGTACTCACAGATCTGAAAATGCCGGGCTTCAATGGATTCGACCTTTTGAGGTGGATGCAAGAACAACCTGATTTGAAACAAGTTCCTACTGTTGTCATCAGCGGTTCAGGGGAAGCCGAGGATGAGGTGAAGGCTCGCAATTTGGGGGCACGAGACTACTATGTGAAGCCAAGCACGCTGGTGGGGCTCATCGAAATCGTGCGCGATTTGGAAGAGAAATGGCTGAAGAAACACTGTAATTAGGCCCTCAGTGCGCTCGGCCAAAATTCCTCCAAACAGGACTTGCCAAGCATGGGGATGGAGGTTAATCTCTCCTCCCTTTTTTGGAAATCATTTGGAATTTCCTTTCGGGTAAAACTGAACGGGTTCGATCTTAGTTTATTATGCCAGTAAGAATTCGCATGAAACGTGTCGGGGCTAAGAATGCCCCTGTATTCCGGATTGTTGTTGCAGATGGCCGCAGTCCTCGCGACGGAAAATTCATCGAGCTGCTGGGCACCTATCAGCCTCGCAAGAAGGGCGATAACTATACTTTGAATCTGGACCGAGCCAACTATTGGCTCAGCAAAGGTGCGCAACCCAGCGAAACCGTGGCGAGTTTCATTAAAAAAGCCTCCAAGGCCCTGACGGCTGCGGCAGGCGCAGGCGCGACAACCACCGCTGCGGCATAGTTGTAAGGGAATGCAGGCTTTTCTGGAATATGTTGTTAAAGGTCTGGTGCAACATGCGGAAGAAGTCGTCGTTACCCCGGTCGAACGGGAAGGCACGACGGTTTATGAGCTGCGTTTGCATCCGCAGGATGTTGGCAAAGTGATAGGGCGGCAGGGATTGACTATCAATGCGATTCGTTCTTTATTGCTTGCCGGCAGCGCGAAAAAAGGGATGCGCTGTACTCTGGAGATTGTCGAAGACCGACCGCCAGGCTGAGAGGAGCTCCGCGCCGACTGAAACAGTTGGTTTAGAAAAACAGCGCCAGGCGCTGTTTTCCATTTTCCGGTGAGTATTGATGGACCCCAAATGAGAATCGATGTGCTCACATTATTTCCCGGCATGTTTCTGGGACCATTGGACGAGAGCATCATCAAGCGGGCTCGAGAGGCCGGCCTTTTGGATTTGAGAGTGCATCAATTGCGCGATTACGCGCATGATCGACACCGGACAGTGGACGACCGTCCTTTTGGAGGCGGTCCGGGAATGTTGTTGAAACCAGAACCGATCTTTGAAGCAGTCGAGACTCTTGCGAACCCCAGGACGCATGTCATTTTGCTTTCCCCAGGCGGGCGACCTTTTACCCAGTCGATAGCTCGGGAGTTAGCGCAAAAACCGGAATTGTTGCTGATTTCAGGCCATTACGAAGGGTTTGACGAGCGGGTGCGCGAATGCCTTGCTGATGATGAATTATCCATCGGCGATTACGTGCTGACGAACGGTTCGCTACCTGCTATGGTGATTATCGACGCTGTAACCCGGTTGTTGCCCGGTGTGCTGGGACACGCCGAAAGCATGGAGGATGAGTCCTTCAGCCAGGGTTTGCTGGAATATCCGCAGTACACCAGACCTGCGGAGTTTCGCGGGATGAAAGTCCCGGAAGTGCTGCTCTCCGGCAATCATGCTCAAATCGCCCGGTGGCGAAATGAACAGGCACAGCAACGAACAACCGAACGCAGGCCGGATTTAGCAAAAAGTTAAACAGCCGGGTGATGGATTTCCACACTCCGCACTTACATTTATGAACCAGGCAATACTTGATAAAATTGAATTGGAACAACTCCGCAAAGATGCAGCGAATTTTGCGGTAGGCGATACAGTGCGCGTCCACACCAAAGTCGTGGAAGGGGACAAGGAGCGGATTCAAATTTTTTCCGGGGTGGTGATTGGCCGCCGGGGACATGGTTTGAACGAGATGTTCACCGTGCGGCGTATTAGCTACGGCGAAGGCGTTGAACGAGTATTTCCGATCCATTCTCCGCGAGTGGAAAAAGTAGAGGTTGAGCGGCACGGCTCGGTGAGGCGAGCAAAGTTGACTTACCTCAGAAAACGCCTCGGCAAAGGCGCTACCCTGGTCCGGGAAAAGGAAGCAAAAGGAGCGTCGGGGATTCCAGCTTCAGAACCGGCCAACCAGAGCTGAGATCCATTTTTCAGCTGCTCAAGAAGTATTTGCCCGCTCGAGAGGACCGTTCTGTTGCAGCCGGGACCAGGTTGTCCTTTTACGCACCGAAAGGTGCGTTGGTTAGTTTATAACTAGCTTCCTTCTTCGTGCTTGAAACAAACGAAAGCGTTCCTGCCAATTGTGTGCCTTTTGATCCGGCTGCGCCAATAGACTAGCATCGCCTCGCGTCAACAATGTAGGCTGTCGTCTCCTCGAGAGGTAAGGTTTTTTCTTCCCGGCTTGCGAGGTTTTTTACTTTCACTCCTTTTCCATCCGATGCCGGTTCGACTTTTGCCGTGAAGGCAGCTTTCAGCTCTTGCGCCCGTTTGAATTGTTTGTCCGATTTGGCAGGGGTTAACGAATAATCAACGGCTAAACCAGCCTCACGCATTTGCTGGATTAGCTTCAAGGACGGTGACCGCAAAGTTTCGTCCTCGATCAGGCAGAAAACATCCAGAATGGCGTTAAATTTTGGAAGGATACCTCTGGCCTTGAGCAGCTCAAGCAGTACCACATCGCCCATGCCAAAGCCGAGGGCAGGCAAATCCACTCTGCCCCCGCTGAGGAGTTTGATCAGATTATCGTATCGACCGCCGCCTGCGATGGCGCGGAACTCTCCTTTGCGGTCGAAAGCCTCGAAAACAATCCCCGTATAGTAGGCCAGGCCACGAACGACACCGTGGTCCACGCGAACGAAATTCTGAAGACCGCGCGCAGTCAGATTATCAAGGACAAGTTTGAGTTCGGATGTTGGTTCAGCCGCTCGAATCATAGTCATTACTTCTCCGAACCCGATGCCCAGGGCGGCAAGCTTTTGCTCAGCCGCCGCGGGGTCTTCGCCTTCAAGCTTGTCCACTACCTGATAAAATTCATACTCCCTGGCGGGGTCTCCTCCACGCGTTTTGTAGAACTCCATCCAGGCATTTCGGCTGCTGATGCGAACGACGAAATCCTGTTCGGTAAGGCCGAAGGAACGCAATGTATCCACGAGCAAGGCAATCAACTCAGAATCTGATGCCGGATCATTTTCCCCGATGATATCTGAGTTGAATTGAAAGTGTTCCCGCAGGCGGCCTTTTTGGTGGCGCTCGTAGCGGAATAATTGCGGGATGGCAAACCATTTGACCGGCTTTTTATAACTCCTCTCGTGAGCGGCGATCATGCGGGCAAGGGTGGGCGTCATCTCTGGCCGCAAAGAAACAGCCCGTTCTCCCTTATCCGTAAAATTGTAAAGCTGGCCAACGATTTCAGAGCCGCTTTTCAGCGTAAAAAGATCCAACGGCTCGAGAGGAGGTCCATCATATTCACGAAAGCCGTACCGTTGCGCGGACGCGCGCCAACGCGAGAATATATATTGGCGCGCGTCGGCGCTCCACATATCGGGTGTGGGCAGCGGTTCGGGATAAAAGTCACGAAATCCTGGCAGACGTTCCATATCGGGATAGAGCGAAGTAAAAGCTAAAAGGGATGCAGTGGGCACCCACCTGAGCAAAAGGACAGAGGAGAGCTTGCGGACCGGTTCTTCCGGTCAGTCACGCGGGTTCGGTCGGCGTTGGCGCCGCGCTATTCTGCTTCTCCTTCTTCTTGGCTTGAATAACTGCGGGGGCAAGCTTGAGAACTTCCGCGCGCATTTCTTTGCCCGGTTTGAATTTCACAACCGAGCGTTCAGGGATGGGAACATCGGTTGCAGGGGAGTTCGGGTTGCGGCCGATTCGAGCCTTCCGGACTTTGACCTCGAACACTCCAAAGTTGCGCAATTCAACATTATCGCCCTTGGCAACGGATTCGGAGATGTAGTCGAGTGTTCGCTGAACTACCTCAAGAACCTGCTGCTGCGGGATATCGGTTTCGGTGCTGATACGAATAACCAAGTCACGCTTTGTTAGTGTCATAAGGTTATGCTCATGGTTTGGGTGAAAGTGCGGTTAACTCTCCCGGTATAACCCCCTTGTGCTCAATGTCAAGGAAGGAAATGCAAAAACAAATAGTTATTTTATGGGCTTCCCGCATTCGATCCACCGTTGTTTGCAGCCCCAATCGCTTGTTTAATGTTTGACCATCCCATCGTTTGGAGCTTTTTCGCCAGGCCAGAGACAATGCTCGAGGCAATTCCGGGACCGTTATAAACCAACCCCGTATAAACCTGAACCAACGAGGCACCCGCTGTTATCTTCTGCCAGACATCCTCAGCATCAAAGATTCCTCCAACCCCGATGATCGTAAGGCGGCCGAGAGTCTGGCGGTAAAGATGCCGGATGACTTCGGTGCTGCGTGCCCGCAACGGCTTTCCACTTAACCCTCCTTCTTCGGCGTAAACCTGGCGGCACTCCGCGTCCTTCCCCTCCGGTCGGGTGGTGGTAGTATTGGTTGCCACGATGCCTGCTATGTGCCCCGGCTCAATAAGTTCTAAAATGCCATCCAGCGCTTCAAACGTCAGATCGGGAGAGACTTTTACCAGCAATGGAACACGGAACTCTCGAGAGTCGCGGGTCGAGTGAACAGAATCTGCAGCCTGCCTTTGGGAGGGCCGCTGGCCCCTCTCCTGCTGGACTTCCTCTATTGCGGCCAGGATTTCGCTTAATGCTGCCTTGTCCTGAAGAGTGCGCAATCCCGGTGTGTTAGGCGAGCTGACGTTTACCACGAAGAAATCCGCATATTCGCGCAAGAGCCGGAAGCTCTTCGCATAATCCTCGGGCGCCTTCTCCAGAGGAGCAGCTTTTGATTTGCCAAGATTGATTCCCACTGGGTGGTGAGGCCACCTTCCCAGGCTGCGCCATTGAGCGAGGGTCTGGGCAAAGATTTCGGCGCCCGGATTATTGAATCCCATTCGATTTACAATTGCTTCCTCGGAAACCGCTCGAAAGAGGCGTGGCCTGGCATTGCCGGGCTGCGACTGATAGGTAACTCCGCCCAATTCACTAAAGCCGAACCCTAAAGCCTCCCAGGCGGGCAACGCCGCTGCAAACTTATCCATCCCGGCCGCCAGCCCAACAGGATTGGGGAAGGTCAACCCAAGAACTTCCACCGGAAGCGGAGGCGCTCGAAAGAACGATTCAACAGCATCGCAAACCATTTCACGATTGCTGATCCAGCGCAACGTTCGCATGGTCCGCTCATGAACAGCTTCAGCCTCCTGAGCAAAGAGCACCGGACGGATTAAACGCCGGTATAGGCCACTCATTGCTCCTAACGATGCAGAAACTCAGCTTGCTTGCCTGACTGCGTGGTCGCGGCGAACATTTCCGAACCCCTGTCCGAGTCTCCATCCTTTACCAGTTCTGTGGCACGGTTGATTTCCGTCAGCAACTTGCGATAGGTCGCCAGTGCAAGAAGCGGCCAACTGTTTCTGTACATGTCGTATTTGAGATAGAATACTTTGGGAAATCCGGTCCCGGTCGTTTCGTGTTCAGTCCAGGAGCCATCCTGATTTTGTGTGGTCGTGAGGTACTCGATTCCCCGAACGATGCTCGGGCGATGGGGATCGTCAAAAGTGCACAAGCCCATCAAAGCCCAGGCGGTTTGCGACGCGGTGCTCGGCCCCTGACCCTTAAAAACAGGATCGTCATAGGTATTGCACCGTTCACCCCAGCCGCCATCTTCATGCTGAACGCTTTCAAGCCAGTCTCGGGCTTTAAGCAACCACGGCTCATGCATGTTCAACTGCAGCGCGCGCAATCCACGCAGAACCTGCCAGGTGCCATAAATGTAATTCACGCCCCACCGCCCGTACCAGGAGCCATCGGTTTCCTGATGCTCGCGGATGAAACGGAGCGCTTTTTGCACTTGTGGATGTTCCACGCTGTAGCCCTCATAGCCGAGCAACTCCAGGATCCGCGCCGTGATGTCGGCACACTCCGGATCGAGCATGGCATTATGATCGGCAAACGGCACCTTTTCGAGCACACCCTTGGTGCAATCTTTGTCGAACGCAGCCCACCCGCCGTCCTTGCATTGGAACGTCAGCATCCAATTCAAACCTCTCTGGAAACATTCATCCCGCTTTTGTCGATCATCCGTCGCGACTTTGCGCAAGGCCAGCAATACCATCGCGGTGTCATCAACGTCCGGGTTCCATTTGTTTTCAAATTCGAATACCCAGCCGCTCGGCTCAACCTTGGCAGGGTTCTTATATTTCCAATCGCCGTGGAAGCGAATTTCCTTGGTCATTAACCACTCGGTAGACCGTTTGAGCGCCGGGTGCTCGCTCGAAATACCCGATTCATGCAAGCAGATATTGACAATCGCGGTGTCCCAAACCGGGGAAAAACAAGGCTCAATCCGGACCTTTTCCTCGGTTTCATGCTCGAGCTTCTTCAGTTCTTTTTCCGCGCGTACGACCTGTGGATGATCATCCGGATAGCCCAACGCTTTCAGCGCAATGAGCGAATTGAGCATTGCAGGAAAAATCGCTGCCAGCCCATCAGAGCCTTCGAAACGTTCGAGCATCCATTGTTCGGCTTTCTTGAGCGCGCGTTTGCGAAACGGGTGAATTTTGTTTTCGGCGAACCACTCGGCAAATTTGTGCAGCCGATCGAGCCATAGAAAAAAATTGCGCCAGGTCAGCCGTTCCGGGTCAGGGGCCGGGGCTAAATCACGCTCATGAATGCCTTCGGGGTAAAGTTCGTCGAGGTTGATGTTGTTCTTGAGAGCGCGGGTGGGTTTATAGTGATTGATAATCGCCAGCGGCACCAGCATGGAGCGGCTCCACGAACTCATCTCATTGAAGTTAACGTAGAACCATTTGCCGATCAGGATCACCTCGCAGGGAATGGTCGGGACATATTCCCAGGGAAACAAACCGAGCAATGCCAGGTACAGCTTCGAGAATGTGTTCATTCTGGGGACGCCTCCCAGGCTCAAAGCCAGTTCCCGCGCTCGCAACATCCTGGGATCTCGCGCCGACACACCAGCGAGTTTTAACGCGAGGTAGCATTTGATCGTTGCGTTTACCTCGGCCGGCCCGCCGTAGTAAATGTTCCAGCCCCCATCGGCCAACTGCATCGAAAAAATCTGGTTTACCGCCTTGCGTTGCCACCGCAGATCAACTTTGCCGTTCCAATGGTGATATGCAATGGTGTCCGCGACCAGGGTCGCGTCCACCATCAATTCTCCGACCCAATAGCCTTCAGGCTTTTGCTCGCGCAACAGCCAGCCTTGGGACCGCCCAATGGCGGTTTCCAGTTTGGATTCGATTTGGCAGTGATCGTCTTGCTGACGTGATATTTGCACTTCTATATTCCTCGGGCCGGTTTCTGAGACAACCGCAACAAACTGGGGGAAAGACGCTCGGATGTAAAGGGCTATTACACCCTATGGCTCAAACCTTTGTTGACATATACCATGTAATTACGATTTTACAAGGGTGATGAGTGTGTCTCCTTCACGGACATTGCGATTGCTGGCCGTCGCCCTGATTTTAATCTCCACTGCGGGATGCGATCAGGTGACGAAACATTTCGCTCGAAAACAGTTGAACCAATATGAATCGTCTCCATTGGCGGGTGGTTTTGTGGAACTGATTCTGGCAGAGAATCCCGGAGCCTTTCTTAGCTTGGGAGCTTCGCTTCCAGAGTCCGTGCGCGGTGCCCTTTTCACCTCAGGAATTGGACTGGGCCTTGTCATCTTATTGATTTATTTACTCAAAGCGGTAGCCATCCCCAAACTCTCCTTTTTTGGCCTGGTCCTCATCTGGGCTGGCGGCATGAGTAATTTGTGGGACCGCTTCGCTCGCCATGGTTTGGTTACCGATTTTATTTTAGTCCGCGTTGGCCCTTTCCACACCGGTGTCTTCAACATGGCTGACCTCGCAATAGTTGTCGGTACTGTCATCGTGATTCTTTCGTTGCGTGCTCAGCAATCGAGGAGCAACCTGCCCCCGAAAAGCTCCTGAATTCAGAAGTTTGCTAGCTTGGATGCCTTACTTTGCCGGTATGTTGTGGTGCGTTCTTCTAACCATTGCATGGATTGCGTTGGCGCTGGTCCATTGGAAATCTCGCCGCGCACTTGTCCGTGCGCTAGACGAATCGCGCCGTGAAATCCAAAAGCTAAAACTGTTGGAGCAGCGGCGCGCCGTTCAGATTGAATCACAGCAACAGGCGCTTTTTAACAGCATGGTGGAAGGCTTGCTTTTGCTGGATGAAAAAGCGCGCGTCCAGATTGCCAACCGCGCATTCGCCAAACTTTTCGATATTCGAGACGAGGTTCGCGGCAAAACGATCCTCGAAGTGCTTCGCCTTCACGAGCTCACGAACCTGGTGGCCCGTTTACCCAGGGAGGAACAAGTTTTGGGAACCGAACTCCGCCTTCCTGGCCCTGAAGAGCGGTGGATTGAAGTCAATGCCGCCGCTATTTCTGGCATCAATGGTTCAACTCCAGGGACAATCCTTGTCTTTCACGATCTGACGCGGATCAAAAAACTGGAACGCACCCGCCAGGAATTTGTTGCCAATGTCAGTCATGAATTGCGAACACCTCTGTCTCTGATTAAGGGCTATGCCGAAACTTTACTCGATGGGGCAAAAGATAACCCGGAAGTAGCGGGTAAATTCCTCCAAACCATCAACCGTAATGCAGAACGATTGAACTTTTTAATTGAAGACCTGCTCACAGTTTCTGAGTTGGAATCAGGTCGAGTGCAATTGAACCTCGAACCTGTGGCCTTGCCCGCCCTTGTCGAGAAAGTGTTCGGAGACTTCCGTGCACGCGCAAATGCCAAAAGCATAAACCTTCTTAGCGAAGTGCCTGATTTGAGTGTGCGCGCCGACAGCGGTCGGTTGGAACAAGTCCTTTGCAATCTTGTGGACAATGCAATCAAATACGGCCGTTCGGAAGGCGATGTGAGGGTCGGCGCTCGCGCTGCCGAAAATGGGCTGACCGAAGTCAGCGTTTATAACGACGGACCGGGAATTGATCCAGGGTCGCTCGACCGTGTATTCGAACGGTTCTATCGCATAGACAAAGCACGTTCTCGCGAGCAGGGCGGAACGGGGCTTGGCCTTGCCATCGTCAAACATATCGTGCAAAGCCACAGTGGAAAAGTTTGGGTTAAAAGCGTGCCCGGTAGCAGTACAATTTTCTCTTTCACTGTCCCTTCTCTCTACGGGGAGCAGATTTACTCTTAGTGAGCTCGGAGGCTCTGAGGGAGCGGCTGGAGAACGGCTTTCACGCGGCTTCCGAGCGCACGTCTATCGCCGAGCTTTCACCTTTCAGTTTGGATGATCACGCGCGTGGACCCGCGCCCGCCCAGATTCTCGCCTGTCGCAGACGTATCAATGATTCTAGTGCGGTGTGGCTTACGAAGTTGCCAAGCGAGCTCTATTGGACGAAACCGTAACTCGTTGCATTTTGCTACTTGTCCCCTCCTGCCTTCTGCCCTTTGTCAATATCCCGTTTCAGCTTTTTTCCTACACGGGGGCACTGCGTGCCGCGATTCGAATTTTTTCCTGGCGGCAGTCGTGGGGAAACATTGGATTGCACTCCACCCACCAAAATACAAACGTCGTACTTCTTATCGCCAAAAGAAAATACTATCTCGACCGCTTCGTTTTTACCCCAAATCTTTGATCCGAGTGCATGGTAAGTACCTTTAAAATCATGAGCCTTTTCGGGGCTTCCGGTCCATTGCCCGGGAGCTTTGTAGTATTTTCCAGTCAGGACGTTTCGGACCAACACTCTCATAATAGTAATTCCCGCCCACGCTTGAAACCTCAAGCCCCTGTCACCCATGACCAGATATGAATGGCCTCTGCCTTAATACAAACTGTTTGTTTTTTTGGAAATAAAAACTTACTAAAACTTATTCACATCCTATTCACAATCGGGTTGCTGATCGCTTCAGGGCCACCGCAACGATTGGACTAATTTAGGTCCTCCGGACGGTGTTCCCAACTTTGTCGACTAAAGGGCTTTGCAGCTCCGTGACCCGCCTAAGATCCTGCATTTCGGGACATTGTGCGGGTGGATTGATTTTTTCTCCTTTTTATCTTCCACCCTTTCGATTCTGGAGCCAAATTAGCGAATAGCCGATGCCAGAGATGGGTAAGTTGAACCTCGCAAGCTGGGGCTTGATTGTTGGCGCCCTGGGACAATGGGGATTTTATGGGCGCTTGTTTCCTCGTGTTCCGAACTGGGCGATCATGATGGCGCTGTTTCTTCCTTGCTACGCGCTCATTCTGATTACCTTTTGCAATTCACCCCCCTTTGGTCCTTGTTCATTTCGGCGTTGTTTGCTTGCAGGGATGTGCAGTTATGCATTCACTCAATATCTGAGCGCATCTGGCATTGTCCCGGTCGAGAACGATCGCACTCAGCCTACCTGATCCTATGGAACAACCACCCAACGATAGCTCGATGCGACGTCGCAAATTTCTGCAACTTTCTGCCCTGGCGGCAGGTGGTGCAAGTGGCCTGGCCGCTGTGGATACGCTGGCATCAGGGCCAGGCGCATTGGCGACAGGATCTACAATACAATCATCACGCCGAACCCGTCACTTCAATAGCGAATATCCAGGTGAGTACCTGGAGCATATTGCGTTTCCTTTGGGCGGTATTGGAGCGGGCATGATCTGTCTGGAAGGAACTGGAGCTCTTTCACATTTTTCCATTCGCAATCGTCCTGAAATCTTCAATCAGCCCCTTGTCTTCGCTGCGATTGCTGTAAAAGGAAAGCCCAGGGTGGCTCGGGTTCTGGAAGGGCCAGTGCCGGCAAGAAAAATATTTGGCCCACCCGGCACCGCCAACGGCGCTGAAGGGACCACGTACGGTCTGCCCCGGTTTTCCAAAGCGGTCTTTCAGACAAGATTTCCTTTTGCGACTATCCGGCTTACCGATCAGCGGCTGCGCCTGGGAGTTCAGGTTGAGGGTTGGAGCCCGTTTGAACCGGGCGATGCGGACGGTTCAAGTTTGCCGGTCGCGGCTTTGGAGTATCAGTTCACAAACACCAGCCGTTCCTCGATGGAACTGGTTTTTTCGTTCAACGCTAAGAATTTTGCGGTCAGCGGAAACAATACACGCGCAGTTCGGCCTATTCCTGGCGGGTTCATCTTTTGGGGTGGCGCTCCCAAAGAGAAACCATGGGAGGAAACCGCTTGTTCAGTAACTGTTTCCGACGCGTCCGTCCAGGTGAACCATGCATGGTTTCGAGGCGGTTGGTGGGATGCTCTGACGATGGCCTGGAAAGACGTCGCGGAGGGCGCTTCGTACAATCGGCCTCCGGTGACAGAAGGAGAGCCGAGTCCGGGTGCAACGCTCTTTGTTCCATTTCAATTGGCGGCTGGGGCTTCCAAGACCATTGCAGTGCGGCTGGCCTGGTTTTCGGGCCAAACAAATTTACGTCTCGGTAAAGATCTCACGAGCAGCGCTGCTGCGCCCGCCACTTTCCGTCCCTGGTATGCGCAACGTTTTGCCGATGTCAACAGTGTCAGTTATTATTGGCGGGATCATTACGACGAGCTGAAACAAAAAAGCAAACGATTCAGCGACTGTTTTTATGATTCAACTTTGCCGCCGGAAGTGCTCGAAGCAGTTGCAGCCAATCTTACCATCCTCAAATCGCCCACTGTCTTGCGTCAAGGAGACGGCAAGCTTTGGGCCTGGGAAGGTTGCAGCGACAATTCCGGATGTTGTCATGGTTCTTGCACCCATGTTTGGAATTACGCCCAGGCCCTGCCGCATTTGTTTCCCATTCTGGAGCGGAGCCTGCGCGAAACGGAATTTAATGTTTCGCAAAACGACTCGGGGCATCAACAATTTCGCAGCAACCTTCCGATACGACCTGTTGAGCATGATTTCCACGCGGCTTCCGATGGCCAGCTTGGCGGCATTATGAAGGTGCATCGGGAGTGGCGTATCAGCGGAGATACGGAGTGGCTGCGCGGCCTGTGGCCAAAAGTCAAACGCAGCCTGGAGTATTGCATTGAAACATGGGACCCGGCCCACAGAGGATGGGTGGAAGAACCACATCATAACACGTACGATATCGAATTCTGGGGACCGGACGCCATGTGCACGAGTTTTTACCTTGGGGCATTGCAAGCGGCCGCGCTGATGGGGAAGGCGCTGGGAGAGGAAAACCCTTTATTTGCCGAGTTGCTTTCGAAAGGAAAGGCCAGAACGGAATCCGACCTTTTCAACGGTGAATATTTCTTCCAACGAATCGAATGGAAGAACCTGCGTGCTAAAAATCCTTTGGAAACCAACAATGCGGGATCACCTGAAGCGGTGGAAGTGTTCCAACGAGAAGGGCCGAAATATCAATATGGAAACGGTTGCCTCTCCGATGGAGTGTTGGGCGCATGGCTGGCTCTGATGTGCGGAGTTGGCGACGTGTTGGATCGAAATAAAGTGTCCCATCACCTTAAATCGATTCATCGCTATAACCTTGTTCAGGACTTATCGGCTTTTGCCAATCCCCAGCGGCCCAGTTTTGCTTGTGGTGCGGAGGGCGGACTGCTGTTGTGCACATGGCCCAAGGGTGGTGAACTTTCTCTGCCTTTCGTTTATTCCAACGAAGTATGGACTGGAATCGAATACCACTTTCCAGCACAGTGGGATCCGAAGCTTGGAATTCACGTGACTTGAAGTCGCGGC
>JADMIO011124106.1_pt1 | contig 95472 bp, 65 predicted proteins | sample 8958161 | NCBI WGS metagenome assembly JADMIO01 (sample SAMN16585339, study PRJNA669376) | soil metagenome | isolation source: Crop rotation soil | place: USA: Cullars Rotation, Alabama | collected 2011
CGCGACAACTTGTCCACGTGGAATTCTAAGCTTAGGATCCCAATGTGCTGGAAAGGTACACCACCACCTGGCTGCCGCAGGACACCATCCATAGTCTGTATTTCCAGGACGACTGGAAATTCTCGAAGAACCTGACCCTGAACCTCGGCCTGCGCTGGTCCACCGAAAGCCCGTTCCACACCGCGCACGGACTGCAAAGCAATTTCAGTCCCACCACGATCGATCCGCTCACCGGCAAGATGGGCGCCGTGATCCATCCCACCGACGGGCTCAACAATCGCGAGCTCCACAATTTCCAGCCGCGCATCGGAGTTGCGTGGCACCCCCGCGACAAATGGGTGTTCCGCGGCGGCTTCGGGCTCAACACCATCGATATCCGCTGGCCCAACTCACTCCAGCAGTTCGACGAGTATCAGGCGCAGGTCGTACAGCAGCGGGCGCCGGGCGATCCGCGGCCGCTGTTCCAGTTGAGCCAGGGTCCGTCCCCGGTTCAGTACAACGTCCTCCCGGACAACTCGGCTGCTTACGTGGGCACGAACTACGGCTCGCGCAACGCCACCTGGCTCGACCCCAATCTCCACCCCGGATACGTGATGAACTGGAACGCCACCATCCAATATCAACTCACCGCCAATAGCCTGCTCGCCGCGGTTTATCAGGGATCGTCCGGCGTGCATCTGGTGGAAAGCTGGAATGTCAACGCGTTCCCGACCGATTTCGGCGCCAACAACCCCGCGCTACAGGCCGCGGCATTCGCGGCGGCGCAGAACTATCTGCCGTATCCGCAATTCGGCAGCATCAATATGATGTCGAACACCGGCCACTCCAGTTACCATGCGGCCACCATTCAATATCAGAAGCGATACTCCCGCGGACTCGTGCTCAATTCCTTCTACACGTTCGCGAAAGCGCTCGATGACTGCGACACCGACTACGGCACCTGCACCGGCGTCGCGCCGATCAGCAACCGCAACCTGAGCAAGGGACGCGCCGGCTATGACATGCGGCACCGCTTTGTCGCCAGCGCAATCTACGAATTGCCGGTAGGCAAGGGACGCCGCTACATGAATCGCGGCGGCATCCTGAACTGGCTCTTCGGAGGCTACGAAATCTCGTGGATCCAGACGGTCGAAACGGGAAACCCGTTCGGCTATACCTTCGCGAACAGCCCATATAATTACTACCCGGCCAACATCGGCGCCCGTGTTCCGAACCTCGTCGGCAACCCCGATATGCCGCACTTCGGCCTGGGCGACAAGATCGGCGGCGCCCGCTTCAACCAGGCGCTCGCGAACCCGCTGATCGACATCAACAACTTCGCCTATCCCGCCCCATTCACCGTCGGCAACGCCGGCCGCAATATCACGACGGGTCCGGCGTCTTACTACTCGCAGGTCTCGGCCAAGAAGAACTTTCGGTTCAATGAGCGCTGGAACCTCCAGCTCCGCTACGACTTCCAGAATCCGTTCCACAACTACGGATTCTCGCCGCCCACCAACTCGGTTGATTTCCGCAATCCGCAACTGTTCGGAAAGATCACCTCCGACGTCGCGACCGCCAGCCTCAACGGCGAGCCGCTCATGAATCTGATGTTGCGCCTGACCTGGTAAGCCAGCCGCGCAAAATAGCCCGAGCCGCGCCCGGAGGAAGCGGTTTCCGTCCGTTAAGTCTCGTGACAGCAAGGCCCTCCGTCCTCCATCCGCTAACAAGTTATTTCCTCTTTTTCACACCGTTTGCCCTCCAAAAGTGAATTACATATAATACTCGGTGCTCCGGTCCATGAGTCCGGGGATTTGCTTACGGGGAGGGTTCCATGCAGCAGCCTGGTAGTAGCAGATTGCTTTTTGCTGCCGCGCTATGTAGCGCTGTAGCTTACGCGCAAATCGGCACGTCCACACTGACAGGACGTATCACAGACACGACTGGCGCAGTCGTGCCCAAGGTGCAGATAACGGTCGTTCAGACCACCACCAACTTTACTCAAAACACAATCAGCAACGATGAAGGACTCTATCGCGTACTCTCGCTTCAGCCCGGGATATATCGGATTACTTTCGAAGCGCAGGGTTTCAAGAAGGCCGTTCGCGATGCCGTCGAGTTACGCACGGGTGACACGCTTGCGGTAGACCAGGCAATGCAAGTCGGCAACGTCAGCGAGTCGATCGAAGTCACCGGCGGAGCCCAGTTGCTCGAGACCGAAACCTCAGCTACGGGCACCGTGGTCAGCGGCAACGTTCTATACGACATGCCGCTCTATCAGCGCTTCGTCAACTCCACGATGAACATCACGCCCGGCATGACCACAGGCGGCTACGCCTACGGCGGCAGCCTCGGTTCTTATCACCTCGCCGGCCAGCGCGCCGGCGCCATCGGCATCTTCGAAGATGGCGTGAATGGCAACGATCAGAACTCCGGCACCGAGACGACGAAGCCGATCCAGAATTCGATCGCCGAAGTAAAAGTGCTCACCACCGTGCCTCCCGCCGAATACGGCCACTCGGCCGGCGGCGTGATCAGCGCCGTGAAAAAATCCGGCACCAACGAATTCCACGGCCTCGCCTCTTTCTATGGCCGCTCCCGCATGATGCAGCATCGGCTATTCTTCGATGCGCTCAAGAGCTCCGATCCCCGCCCCGGCCGGCCCAACGGTTTGCCGGTGTTCTTCATGATGCCCGACGCGAATGTCTCAGGCCCGGTCATCATCCCGAAGCTGTACAACGGCAAGAACAAGACCTTCTTCTTTTTCGGCTTCCAGCGTCTGCATGAAAAGAAGGGCGCGCAGGTCGACTCCGGCGTGCCCAGTCTGGCCATGCGGCAGGGCGACTTCAATCTCCCCGTCTACAACCGCATCTACGATCCCGCCACCACCCGGAACGTGAACGGTGTTTGGATGCGCGATCTCTTCCCCAATAACGTCATCCCCCAGTCGCGAATCGATCCGGTGGCGCGCAAGGTGCTCGAGTTCGACCCCTGGAAACTACCCAATCGCGCGGGAGCTTTCACGTCTACCGGTGCTACCAATAACTACCTGGCCGACGAGATTTCCCAGGTTTTTCTCGACGATGTCAACCTCCGCCTCGACCACCAGTTCAGTTCGAATTTCAAGATCTACTATTCCTGGACCGACAACAAATACTTGCCGGGACTCCAGCGGCCATGGAATATTCGCGAAGACCGCGGCCCGTTCGACGCCGCCGCCGGTTACCTCGCGCCGTCTCGCAACCAGCTAATGTCCTTTGGCAAGACCTGGATCGTCTCCCCGTCGGTGGTGAACGATGCCCGAGTAGGGTACACGCGCCGGTGGGCCCAGCAAAATCCGTACTCCTACAAGGAGAACTGGGCGCAGCAATTGGGAATTCCCAACGTGAACGGAGATCTGATGCCGGGCTTTTCACCGACCGGTAACGATCGGAATCAGCCGGCCTCGATCTATGGCCTGTACGGAGTCAATGCCAGCCAGAACGTGAACGAAACGATCTCCTTCCGCGACGACGCCTCGTACATCCGCGGCAAGCACGCCTTCAAGATGGGCTATGATCTGCTTCGCTTCCGCCTCAACTCGGCCGTCTTCGCCAATCCCGTCCGCTACGATTTCTCAGGCTCGACCACCGGCCTCGATCCGAACGGCGTCGCGACCCCCAATACCGGCAGTCCCTTCGCCGGCTTCCTGACCGGCTACGTCACCTCCGCCACCACCACCAGCGAGCTCACCAGTTGGCTGCCGCGCTCGTCGATCCACAGCTTCTATATTCAGGACGACTGGAAGGTTACCCCGACGCTCACCGCCAACATCGGTATCCGCTATTCGAACGAGAGTCCCTTCAATACCAAGTACGGCCTGATGAGCAACTTCGACCCCACTGGGACCGATTCGCTCACCGGCGGACGCGGCGCGATCATTCATCCCACCAGCGGTCTCAATCGCCGCGACAACAACAATTTCAACCCGCGCCTCGGCCTCGCCTGGCATCCACTCGAAAAGTGGGTGCTGCGCGGCGGCTTCGGCTTCTTTACCGTGGACGTGAAGTTCCCCAACGGCCGCGACCAGTATGACGAATATCAGGGCATCGCTCTCCAGCAAGCCGCCCCGGGCGACCCGACGCCGATCTATCAGATCAGCAAAGCCACCGCTCCCCCGGCGGCCCGCATCGTCAACGGCGTTTCCCCGTATCTCGGCACCAACTACAGCGGGCGCAATATCAGCATGTGGGATCCCGCTCTCCGCAATCCCTACGTCATGAACTGGAACCTAAGCGTCCAGCACGAAGTCGTCCGCAATCTCCTGATCGAAGCCAGCTATCAGGGTTCGAGCGGCGTAGGCCTGGTCGAGCGCTGGGAGCTCAATGCGCTTGCCTTCAACGATGCCAATACCGCGCTGCTCCGCTCCAACCTCGGCGCCGCGCAGAACTACCGCCCGTTCCCGCAATTCGGTAACATCAGCGCCCGGTCGAACTTCGGCCACTCCACCTTCCATTCCGGCACCATCAAGCTGGAAAAGCGCATGTCGAAAGGCCTGTACTTCCAGACCTTCTACACGTTCTCGAAAGCGATCGATAGCTCCGACACCGACACCAATGTGGTAAGCGCCGTGGCGCCGCTTCAGAACCGCGATCTCGAAAAGGCCCGCGCCGGCTACGACCGCAACCATCGTTACATCGGCACGATCAACTGGGAACTGCCGTTCGGCCGGGGCAAGCGTTTCACCTCCGACAACAAGGTGGCCCGTTGGATGATGAGCGGTCTCGAGTTGAGCTGGATTCAGACCATCGAATCCGGCAATCCGCTGAACTTCACCTTCGCCAACGCCCCGACCAACAACTACTACCCGACCTTCGCCAGCGCACGGCGTCCCGATCTCGTCGGTACCCCCGTGTACGACTTCAGCAAGTGGAACAACGGCGGACCTGACCGCTTCGTCGAACTCAATCGCCCCGCCGTGATCGACATCAACGCCTTCGCCTATCCCGGCGAATTCCGCGTAGGCACCGCCGGCCGCAACATTCTCACCGGACCTCGCCTCGTGTGGGCGCAGGTGTCGGCGCAGAAAAACTTCACCATCAAGGAACGCTTCAAGACGCAACTCCGCTGGGACATGCAGAACGTCCTGAAGACCTACAACTTCAGCGGCCCCGGCACCACGGTAGACTTCCGCAACCCGCAGACCTTCGGCAAGCTCCGTGACGATCCGCGCACGGCTTCACTCGGCGGCCAGCCGCTGATGAATCTTACGCTCGCGGTCATCTTCTAGAGGATTTTCAGTATCTCGTAGACTCCGCTTGTTACGCGCGCGAATCAGAAAACCGAGATGGAATGAGAGGGCCGGCCGGTCCTCGCGGGATGCAGTAAGCTCCCAATAGGATGCGCACGCGAAGTGCAAAAGGAGAACCGGCCATGAAGAAGAATAGCAGCAGCAAGCCCCGGAGTTGGAAGCGGCTGGCCCGTGGCAAAGGGGATGGTTGGACGATCGGGATGGACCTGGGAGACAAGACCAGCCGCTATTGCGTGCTGGACGAGAACGGCGCAGTGCTGCTGGAAGACAGCGTGGCCACGACGCGGGGGGCGCTGACCAAGAAGTATGCCGGCCTGGTGCCGTGCCGGATCGCCATCGAAGTGGGCGGGCATTCTCCGTGGGTAAGCCGGTTGCTGCAGAAGATGGGGCACGAAGTGATCGTGGCCAACGCGCGCAAAGTCCAGCTCATCAGTGCCAGCAGCCGGAAGGACGACCGGCTGGATGCGCAAATGCTGGCGCGGTTGGCGCGGGTGGATCCGGAGTTGTTGGGGCCGATCCGTCACCGGAGCGAGGAAGCGCAACTGGACCTGATGGAGATCCGAATACGGGCAGCGCTGGTGGAGGCGAGGACGGGGCTGATCAACACGGCGCGTGGCTTGGCCAAGTCGGTAGGCGAACGGGTGCCGAGCTGTGATGCCGACAGCCTGGATGTTGAGCGACTGGCGGAACTGCCGAAGACATTGCAGGAGACGCTGAAACCATTACTGGAAACGATCGCCTCATTGACCGAACAGATTCACAGTGAGGATAAACGAATCGAGCAGATCGCCCGGAGCAAGTATCCGGAGACCGAGCGGCTGATGCAAGTCAGCGGAGTCGGGACTTTGATCGCTCTGACGTTCGTGCTGACGATCGAGGACGAGCAGCGATTTGGCAAAAGCCGGGAGGTGGGATGTTACGTGGGGTTGCGGCCCAAGCGGAGCGAATCGGGGCAGAGCCAGCCGGAGCTGCGGATCACCAAGGAAGGCGACGTGTATCTGCGGAAGCTGCTGGTGCAGGGGGCGCATCATATTGTGAGTAAGCGGGGGCCGGACACGGATCTGCAGCGCTGGGGCTGGAAGCTGGCCGGGCAAGGTAAAAAGAACGCCAAGAAACGAGCGCTGGTGGCGGTGGCCCGGAAGTTGGCGGTGCTGTTGCATCGGCTGTGGGTGACGGGTGAAAAGTACGAACCGTTGCGGAACAGCCAAGTGGCCGCTGCAGATACGAAGCGGCGCGCGGCCTAGCCGGTGTGAGGTTTGAGCGAATCGCCGAGTTCGGGTGACTGCGAGGGCGCGGCGGAACGGAGGTTCCTGCGAGGGAACTTTCAGTTCGGCACTGAGATAGCAGCCCCGTTCAATGAATTGAGAACTCCAACTGGCACGGGAGTAGTAACTCCCTTACAAGTGCGAATGGAAGCAGGGCGCATTGGCGATTGGCAGATTGAAGAAGTAGGTGGGAGAGCGTGGGCCTCCCGTTGGTCAGCAGCCGGCAAGCGTGGTGGCCGGACCGATCAGGCTTTCGAGGAGGTGTGCGCAAGAGCAGGCGCCTCCCGTTGGTCGGCGATCGGCAGGCGTGGTGGCCGGACCAACGTAAAAGTTCGGCTGAACGTCTTGACAACGGCAGCCCTCTCATGGAAGCCGCGCCCGCAGGAAGGAGTCTACAGCGAAAATGAGATTGCTCTAGTCGCCCATCAAAGGGCCTCCCCAAAAGGGAGGCCCTTCGCATTTATGATCGAAGCAGTGACGCGCTCCTTCTTCCTCCTCCTCGCCGTAACCGCCGCGGCCGCCCAGCAACCCAACGAAATTAAACTCACCGACGACCCGCCCAAAGTCACCGACCACCAACTCGCGTCACTCCACTACAAAGCCCACACCGGCCTGATGCCGCTCAAGACCGCAACCGGCGACACCGAAGCCAACCTCTTCTACGTCGCCTACACGCTCGAGCCCGCCCCGCCCGCCGCCACCCGTCCCCTCACCATCTGCTTCAACGGAGGACCCGGAGCCGGTTCACTCTGGCTCCACCTCGGAGCCATCGGACCCAAGCGCGCCCGGATGAATCCCGACGGCTCGCTCCCCCCGCCGCCCTATCAGCTCCCCGACAACGCGGCCACCTGGCTCGACCGCTCCGACCTCGTCTTCGTCGACCCGGTAGGCACCGGCTTCAGCCGGGCCAAAACCCCCGAGATCGCCAAGAAATTCTGGGGCGTACGCGGCGACATCGATTCGGTAGGCCAATTCGTCCGCCTGTTCCTCACCCGCTTCAAACGTTGGAATTCGCCGCTCTTCATCGCCGGCGAAAGCTACGGAACCACCAGAGCCGCCGGTCTGAGCCAATACCTCTTCGATCACGGCATAGCCCTCAACGGCGTGTTCCTCATCTCGACCGTCCTCAACTTCCAAACCATCCGCTTCACCACCGGCAACGACACGCCGTTCCCCCTCTTCCTCCCCACCTACACCGCCACCGCCTGGTATCACAAGAAGCTCCCACCCGATCTGCAAGCCGATCTGCACAAGGCAATCGACGAATCCCGCCGCTTCGCCTCCGGTCCCTACCTGCAGCTCCTATATAAAGGAGGCTCCCTCACACCCGCCGAACGCGATGCCGCGGCGGGCCAACTCGCGCGCCTCACCGGCCTGAGCAAATCCTATCTCCTCCTCACCGGGCTCCGTCCCGAGCACGAGCACTTCTGCCGCGAGCTCCTCCGCGCCGAAGGCCGCACCGTCGGCCGCCTCGACTCCCGCCTGACCGGCATCGCCCCGCCCGACACCGCCGAAACACCCGAATTCGACCCCTCGAATACGGCTATCCGCCCACCCTACACCGCGATGATGAACTACTACGCCCGCACCGACCTCGCCTTCGAAACCGACCGCGAGTACTTCGCCCTCGGCGGCGGCATCACCGGCCCCTGGAACTTCGACGTTCCCGGCGGCCAAGGCTTCGCCGACACCGCCCAGAACCTCAAAAACGCGATGACGAAAAACCCCCACATGAAGGTGCTGATCGCCTACGGCTACTACGACCTCGCCACCCCCTTCCACGCCGTCGAATACACCATCAACCACCTCGACCTCGCCCCCGAACTCCGCCGCAACATTCGCTGGGCGGACTACGAAGCCGGCCACATGATGTATATCCACGAGCCCTCGCTGGCAAAGCTGAAGAAGGACGTGGACTCCTTCTACGACTTCGCCCTCAAATAATCACCCCCCAATCAAACTTTGCGCCCATTACTAAAGATTCCCCTAGAGCCGCCGATAGATCTCGTGAGAGAAGAGCCTATGGACGCGATGTTATGGATGATGCTGCCGATGTTTACCGCCGCCGGCTCGGCCCTGCTGGCGTTTTACATCATGCAAGCTCGAATGGAAGTCGCCATTGCCAAGGAGAGAGAGGCATTGGTGGAAGCCAGGGCGAGGCTCCTGGGCATGGAACGCGAAGTGGACGTGCGAGTCAAAGCCGCCGAGGAAGAAACACGCCGCCGCAGCTTCGACGATTTCCTCGCCGACTTCCGCGTGGAAGAGCGTCACTACACCCGCGAAAGCAAAAGCCTCTTCCTGAAGAAAAAATCGATGGTTCTCCAGGAACGGCTCTTCTTCCGCAACATCCCGCTATCAAATTGGGTTGAACACGAGCTGACAGTCGAAGAGGGAACCGACGCCCGCAATCTCGCGCGCGCCGCATCGATCTTCAGCACGCGCGGAGTGGGGGCCGGCGCCGCGCCGGAAGACGAGCAATCGTCCCCGGCCAAAGCTGCCTCCGTGATCCCAGGCCTGCACGCCGGTCGCGTGCCCTCGCCCGCGCGAATGATCGCCTGACAAACACATCAGTCCGTCTACAATAAAGCGGTGGCAAGCTTGCCGCCGCTTTTTGCTTTTCATCTCAACATCCCATGAAGCCCATCACCGAAATCGCCGCCCGCCTCGACATCAAACCGGAGGCGCTCTACCCCTACGGACCCCACATCGCCAAGCTCCCGATCAGCCTGACTGGCCCGCCCCGAGGCAAGTTGATCATCGTCACCGGCATCACGCCCACGCGCCACGGCGAAGGCAAAACCGTAACCGCGATCGGCCTCGCGCAAGCCCTGGACCGCCTCGGCAACCGCACCATCGCCACCATTCGCCAGCCGTCCCTCGGCCCGGTCTTCGGCGAAAAAGGCGGAGCCACCGGAGGCGGCCGGTCCCAGCTTGTCCCGCATGACCGCATCAATTTCCACTTCACGGGAGATTTCCACGCCGTCGCCGCCGCGCAGAACACCCTCGCCGCCCTCGTCGAGTCGCATATGTTCCACGGCCTCGAGCCCAAGCTCGACCCGCACTCGATCGACTGGCCCCGCGCGCTCGACGTGAATGACCGCTCGCTCCGCGAAATCGTCACCAGCCTCGGCGGCCGCCTCAACGGCAACCCCCGCGAAGCCGGCTTCGTCATCACCGCCGCCTCCGAGATGATGGCCATCCTCGGCCTCGCCGAATCGCTCGCCGACCTCCGCAGCCGCATCGGCCGCATCGTAGTCGGCGGCGCCCGAGTCGAAGAGCTCAAAATTACCGGAGCCATCCTCGCGCTCCTCGCCCACGCCCTCGACCCCAACCTCGTTCAAACCACCGAAGGCACGCCCGCCATCGTGCACTCCGGACCCTTCGCCAACATCGCGCACGGAACCGCCAGCGTCGCTTCCCTCCGCATGGCGCTCAGCCTCGCCGACTACGTCATCAATGAAACCGGCTTTGCCGCCGACCTCGGCGCCGAAAAGTTCTTCGACATCGTCATGCCCGCCACCGGTCTCCGCCCCGCCGCCGCCGTCATCGTCGGCACCCTGCGCGCCGTGGCCGCGCAGAGCGGTGAGCCCGGCGTCTCCGTCTCAACCCTCGAACGAGGCGTCGTCAATCTCGCCCGCCACGTAGAAAACACCAAAAACTTCGGGGTCCCGGTCATCATCGCCGTGAACCGCTTCCCCTCGGACGACCCGGCCCTGCTCGATTGGCTCCAAAAATACTGCGAGACCCAACTAGGCGTCCCCTGCGCCCACAGTGACGTCTACGGACGAGGCGGCGAAGGCGGCATTGACCTCGCCGAAAAAGTCATCGCCGCCACCGCGCAGCCGGCCGACCCGCAGCCGCTCTACGCCCCCGAGGTCCCTCTCACCGAAAAGATCCAGCGCGTAGCCACCAAGGTCTACCGCGCCGCGAACGTAGTCTACGAACCGAAAGCCGCCCGCCAACTCGCCAAACTCCAGGACACCGGCTTCGGCCACCTCCCCGTCTGCATGGCGAAGACGCAATATTCCTTCTCCGACAACGCCAAGCTCCTCGGGGCCCCGACCGGTTTCCCGCTCACCATCAACGAAGCTCACCTGCGAGCCGGGGCCGGCTTCATTACGGTCGTGTCCGGCAGCATGGCGCTGATGCCCGGCCTGGGCAAGCAAGCCGCTGCCTACACACTCGACGTCAGCAGCGAAGGCCGCATAACCGGCCTATCAGAATAACCAAAACGTCCGAAACGCCGGTAGACCTGACTCCCCAGATTCCAGGCCCCGCCGGAAGTGCGTTCGCACGTCCAAAAAATAAATCATCCCCATCCGGCTCATCCACTTACCGCCATCGATCGAGCCGCCCTCGCGAACCCAGCCGCCAAAATCAAGCCGGCATGGAACACCTCACCCCCAGGCAACTCGAAGTCCTGACCCACCTCGCCGCCGGCAGCACCATCGCCCGCGCCGCCCGAAAGGCCCAGATCCACCGCTCCACCATTTACCTCTGGCTCAAGGAATCGGAAACCTTCCGCGAAGCCCTCGACCATCACCGGACCCTCCTCGCCGAAGCCACGGCCGACCGCCTCCGAGAGCTCCGCATCGAAGCCCTCGACGCCCTCGAAGAATCCCTCACCGGCCCCGAGTCCACCCCCGCCGTCCGCCTCCGCGCCGCCATCTACGTCCTCAACGGCGGCCCGCTCGACAAAACTCGACACTTTTCCGAAATCCCGCCCCACGACTCGCATACCATAGTCCCTGATGATCTTCGAACCGTCGCCCCGGGTCCGGGACCTCGAGACCCGTCTGCTTGCCTTCTTCGACGAACACATCTACCCGAACGAGCGCCTCTGGACCCGACAGGTGAACACGGGGGACCGCTGGAAAACGATCCCGCTGCTCGAAGAGCTCAAGACGAAAGCCCGCGCCCAGGGCCTCTGGAACCTGTTTCTGCCGGAGTCCGAACACGGCCCGGGACTGACCAACCTCGAATACGCGCCGCTGTGCGAAATCATGGGCCGGGTCGCCTGGGCCCCGGAAGTATTCAACTGCAATGCGCCCGACACCGGCAACATGGAAGTGCTCGCCCGCTACGGCACGCCCGAACAACAGCGCGACTGGCTCACCCCCCTTCTCGAAGGCCGCATCCGCTCCTGCTTCGCCATGACCGAGCCCGGCGTCGCCAGCTCCGATGCCACGAATATAGAATCGGCCATCGTACGCGAAGGCGATAGTTACGTGATCAATGGACGTAAGTGGTGGTCCACCGGCGCAGGCGACCCGCGCTGTAAAATCGCTATCTTCATGGGTAAGACCGACCCGTCCGCCCAGAAACATAAACAACAATCGATGATACTGGTGCCCTTTGATACACCCGGAGTAAAAATCGAGCGTATGCTAAGTGTCTTCGGCTATGACGAAGCACCCCACGGCCACGCCGAAGTAACTTACACCAATGTAAGGGTGCCGGCCTCGAATATATTACTCGGCGAGGGCCGCGGCTTTGAAATCGCCCAGGGCCGCCTCGGACCCGGCCGGATCCATCACTGCATGCGCCTGATCGGCCAAGCCGAACGCGCCCTCGAATTCATGTGCCGGCGCGTGAAACAGCGCGTAGCGTTCGGAACCCCGCTCGCCGAAAAGGGCTCAATCCGCGCCGATATAGCCGACTCGCGTATGGAAATCGAGCAGTCCCGTCTCCTCGTTCTAAAAGCCGCTTATATAATGGATACCGCCGGTAACAAGGCGGCCCGCGCCGAAATCGCCATGATCAAGGTAGTCGTGCCTAATATGGCTCTGCGCGTAATCGACCGCGCTATCCAATCCCACGGCGGCGCCGGTGTCTCCGAGGACTTTCCCCTCGCCTCCTCGTGGGCGCTCACCCGCACCCTCCGCCTCGCTGATGGTCCCGACGAGGTACACCGCGAAGCCGTCGCCAAGCTCGAACTGAGAAAGTAGTTACGCGTGTAAGTCAGATGTAGTTACTTGCGTTTTCTACTCGATTGACATTCTTATTGGGCCTCGCACAATATAGCGGATATTTCGCATAATATAGTGTAACCGCGCCTGAGCTACTTTCGTCTTAATGACATGGGTAACCCACGCGGTGTGAAACGTGACTTCGACCAATTGGAGCGACGCCGGTTGAAGGCAGCCAAACTGTTTGAGGAAGGTTTGAATAATAGCCAAATTGGCCGCGAGCTAAAAGTAGCCAATCAAACCGTCAGCCGTTGGCGAGCCCAGCAGCAGAAAGCCGGTGTGGCGGCACTAGCCAAGGCCGGACGGGCCGGCCGTAAGGCGTTGCTAAGCAGTGAACAGTTGGTCAAGTTAGTGGAATCACTCAAGCGTGGGCCGGCGGCGCACGGCTATGAAGCCCCGTTATGGACCTGTGATCGTGTCGGTCAGGTCATCGAGAAAGAATTCGGTGTGGACTATCACCCCGGCCACGTTTGGAAGATTTTGCGGCAACTCAATTGGAGTCCGCAACTGCCGGTGGGGCGGGCGATCGAACGCAATGAAGCGGCGATAGACGAGTGGAAGAAGCACCGCTGGCCGGCCATTAAAAAAAAGCCCAGGAAGAAGGCCGGACCATCGTCTGCATCGACGAAAGTGGGCTGAGTCAGCGTCCGCATCGGCGGCGCACTTGGGCACCGCGTGGGCAGACGCCGATTCTGCAGCATCACTTCAATTGGAAAACACTGGCCATCATTGCCGGCATCACCGTCTGGAACTTCTACTTCGAACTGTTCGAGGAAACCATCAAGAGTGAGCACGTGGTCGTGTTCCTACGGCATCTGGCGCGACACCTACCTGGGAAGCTGCTGATTGTCTGGGATGGTTTGCCCGCGCATCGCGGCAAGCTGGTGGCCGAGTATCTGGCTACGCTGGAAGGCCGCATCCAAGTGGAACGCCTGCCCCCTTACGCGCCGGAGTTAAATCCGGTCGAATATATCTGGGCTTACTTGAAACACCACGAGCTACCGAATGTCTGTCCGAAAGATTTGTGGCAGCTTGGCAGCGGAGCAGTGCGCTGCCTGAAACGGATGCGGAGAAGACGGCCGTTGATCAAATCCTGTTGGCAGCAGGCTTCTCTGTGGGATTAGATCCGCTATATTATGCGAGGCTCAGTAATAGCACCACTAAACGCTCTTACTAATAAGAACTCCTAGTTGCTCCGATAAGAGAGCTGAGGAGAGGAAAGGCGTTCAGTATGGAGCCTGTCCCCGGATCGTTCCGCTTTACCAAATGGGTTCTGCCTCGAACCCTGCTGGTGGCCGGTTGCGTCTTTGCCGGTGCGTTACTCACCGGTCAGTTCGGACTCATCGCATCCGCGGCCGTATCGGGTTGGGGCGCATTGGCCGGTCTTGCCTGGATGCACCACGTCGGCGCCCGGCGCGCCCGTGAGGAAGCCCGCTTGAGGAATGCTGAAAAGCAGCTATGCCTCGCGCTCGAGCGAGTGCAGGATTACATCATCGTGATCCTCGACAGCGCCGGACGAGTGGCCAACTGGAACGCAGGCGCCGAGCGGATTATCGGCTACACTGCCTCGGAAATCCTCGGCCAGCACTATTCGGTGTTCTGTCCGGGTTCCTGTGGACGGGAGGGACTGGCTGAGTCTGAAGGCCAGATGATTCGCAAGGACGGCGCCCATTTCTGGGTCAAGTGCCTCATGACTCCGATTACCGGCGCCGCCGGAACTGTCTCAGGCCATTGCATGATTGCGCGGGACCGCTCGGCTCAGAAGGCAGCCGAAGAAGAACTGGCCGCGGCCACGCAGCGGGCCGAGGCCGCCAATCGCGCCAAGAGTGAATTCCTCGCCGTGATCAGCCACGAAATCCGGACGCCGATGAACGCCATTCTCGGCATGGCGGACCTGCTGCACGAGTCCGCGCTCGGTGAGGACCAGCGTAAGTATGTTGAGGTATTCCGCCGTGCCGGCAACAACCTGCTCGGTCTTATTAATGACCTGCTCGATCTGACCAAGATCGAGTCGGGCCATCTCGAACTCGATAAGATCGAGTTCGATCTGCTCGACGTTGCCGATCAGGCCGTCGAGTTGATCTCGCAGCGGGCGCGCTCGAAGGGTATAGAGCTGGTAGCGCGCCTTCCGGAGGTGAAGACGGCCTTCCGCGGAGACCCCGCGCGCCTGCGCCAGATTCTGCTCAATCTGCTCGGCAATGCCGTGAAGTTCACCGACAAAGGCAGCGTGACGCTCACGATCGCGCCGCGCGCCGCGGCGCCGGGCCGCTTCAGCTTCACGATCGCGGACACCGGCATCGGCATCGCCCCTGACAAGTTGTCGACGATCTTTGAAGACTTCGCCCAGGCCGACAGCTCGATCGCGCGCAAGTACGGCGGCACCGGGCTCGGCCTCGGCATCAGCCGGCGCCTCGCCGCACTGATGGGCGGCGAGTTGACCGTGACGAGCAAGCCGGGCGAGGGCAGTGCGTTCCGCTTCGATGCGCAGTTTGAGCCGGTGCCCGGCTCGGAGCTGCAGCCGTCGCCGCAGGCCGACGAGTTGAAGGGCATGCGGATGATGATTGTCGACCGCGACCCGTCTAACCGCGGGCTGCTGCGGCAGGTCCTGTCCGGCTGGGGGGTCGAGGCCGACGAGTTTGCCTCGGGCGGCGAAGCGCTGGTGGCGCTCTCGGGAAGCAGGTACTCGCTCGCCTTCATCCACGCCCAGATGCGCGGCATGGATGGCGCTTCAATGGCCGAGGAAATCGCCGACGCCGCGCCGGGCCTGCCGGTGATCCTGCATGAATCGGACCAGCGCGCGGCCGAAACCGTCACTCGGGGTCGGTGCTTCGCACTGCGGCCGATCCGCCGGGGCGAGTTGCTGCAGGCGGTCCGCAAAGCGCTCACCACGCCTGCCGCGCGGAAGCCGCCGCGCGCGGCAGTACAGTCCGCGCCGGCTTCTCCGGCCAAACAGCGGAATGGAACGCCGCCGCCAAACGGCAAGCGCCGTTCGAACGGCCTGCGCATCCTGATCGCCGAGGACTCCGATGACAACCGTCTCCTTATGGAGTTCTATCTCAAGGAGACGCCGCACCAGATCGTGCTGGCCGTCGACGGAAAAGAAGCCGTGGACCAGTTTGTCTCGAAATCCTTCGACATTGTCCTCATGGATCTGCAGATGCCGGTGATGGACGGGCTGACGGCGACGCGCCAGATCCGCACGCTCGAGTCCGACCGTCACCTGAAGCGCACGCCGATCCTTGCCTTCACGGCCAACGCCCACGAGCCGGATCTGCACAAAAGCTTAGTGGCGGGCTGCAACGCTCACATCACCAAGCCGATTTCAAAGCCCGCCCTGCTGGCCGCCATCGAGCGCTACGGCACCGCCGAGAAAGCGGTCGAGGCCCCCGTACCCGTCGTCGAGTCCAAAGAGATTCAGGCCATGGCCCCCAACTACATGGCTGCGCGGCGGCGCGATCTCGAACAGCTCGCCCGGCTCCTTGAAGCGCGTGACTTCAACCAGATCCGCAAGATCGTGCATGACTTCAAGGGCACCGGCGGAGCCTACGGATTTCCCAAGCTCACCGAGCTCGGCGCGGCAATGCAGGCCTCGGCCGAAGTCGCCGACCCGGCCGCGCTCGAAACCCAATTCGCCGAACTCGCCGATTATCTCTGGCGATCCCCAACGTAATAGGAGGCAAAACCGAGCCGATAAGAACGCCGAGTCCGTCATTTGACATATTTACTATGGCTACAGAGAAGGTGGTTTTGTGTCTCTTTGCCGGCGCCTTGAGCGTCGCTGCCCAGATCTCGACAGGCGTTTTCCGCGGGGAGGTACGGGATGCTACCGATGCTGTCGTCCCGTTTGCGCGCATCCATCTCAGGTCGATCGATTCGGCCGCCGAGCGCGTGGTCAGTTCGAATGAAGAGGGTATCTACGTCAGTCCCGGCCTGATCCCGGGACGGTACACACTCACTGCCACACTGCCCGGATTCCGCTCCTCGGTCTTCGGGCCGGTGAACCTGCCGGTGAATCAGACGGTGCGCGTCGACTTCCGGCTCGACGTCGGCGACGTGGCTGAATCGGTGCGCGTGGACGCGACGGGTTCGCAGTTGCTGGCCTCGGAAAGCGCCGACATCTCCCAGGTCATCGCCCGCCAGCCGGTCGCCGAAATCCCGCTCAACGGCCGCCGCTGGCAGCAGTTGATTGCGCTCAGCGCGGGCATCAACACGGGCGCGCCCGGCGAGACCGGCTCACCGAGTCCGATCAACATCAACGGCCAGCGCAACAAAGCCAACCTGTTCCTGGTCGACGGCCTCACCGTGACCTCGTCGGCGCAGGGCCGCGGCAACAACTTCAATATGCCGCTCGAAGCCGTGCAGGAGTTCTCCGTTCAGGCCGGAGCCTATTCAGCCGAGTTCGGCAATGTCGCCGGCGGCGTGATCAATCTCCAGTCGAAGTCGGGCGGCGCACAATGGCATGGCTCGGCGTTCGAGTTCTTCCGTAACGACAAGCTCGATGCCCCCAACTACTTTTCAAACGCCACCGGGCAACCCAAGAACGCCCTCCGCTACAACCAGTTCGGCGGAGCGATCGGCGGACCCATCCGGCGCGAGCGCACCTTCGTCTTTGCCGACTACCAGGGTACGCTCACCTCGAGCGCGTCGCCCATGGTCACCACGGTGCCCTCGAATGCGCAGCGCCAAGGTGATTTTTCGCGCTCTCCGGGCGCCATCATGGACCCGTTGTCGTGGACGCCGTTCCCCGGCAACCGGATTCCGGCGGCACGCCAGGACCCGGCCGCGGCCCGGATCGCCGCGCTCCTTCCGCAACCCAATCAGCCGCTCGCCTTCAACAACTTCGCGGTCACGCGCGCGATCGAGGCCGACGTGCACGCCTTCGACGTCCGCGTCGATCACCAGTTCTCCCCCCGCAACAACATCTTCGTACGCCACTCTTTCCAGGACTCGAGCAGCGTAGTCCCGTCGATCTTCGGGCCGCCGCTCGGCGGAACGGTATCAGGCGCCGGGCCATCGCGCGCGCGCAACCAGAACGTGGGCATCGGCCACAGCTATCAATTGAGCCCCTCGGTGGTGCATGAGTTCCGGCTCGGCCTCAATCGCCAGACCACCGAACTTCTCCAGGAAGACTACGGCCGGAACCTGTCGCAGGAGTTCGGCATCCCTGGCGTCAATCACAGCCCCGATACTTCGGGCCTGAGCACGATCACCGTGGCCGGCGTATTCAACCTCGGCGGCAGTATTCTAACGCCTTTGCGTCTTGCGGTCACCAACTGGAACTGGAGCAACCGGCTGCTCTGGGTGAAGGGCCGGCACACGGTCAAGTTCGGCTCGGACTATCAGTACGAGATGGGCAGCAGCGGCTATCGCGTGTTCGGCCGCGGATACTACACGTTCCTGAGCCTCACCACCGGCGATGCCTTCGCCAGCTTTCTCACCGGCGCCCCGCTCCAGATCCTGCGCGACGATTTCCCGCCCGGCTTGACCGGACTCTCCTCGATGCGCACCGGCATCTGGCTGCAGGATGACTTCAAGCTGTCCTCCCGGCTCACCGTGAACCTCGGAGTCCGCTATGACATCCTGCCCTATGCGCACGAGAAGTATGACCGGCTCTCGAACTTCGATCCGGCCACGCGCACGATGCTCCTCGCCGGCAAGACCACCGGCCGCAACCTGCGCAATACTGACCTCCGCGATCTCGCGCCGCGCGTGGGGCTCGCCTATTCACTAGGCTCGCAGACCGTCATCCGCGCCGGCTACGGCATCGGCTTTATCGACCCGGTCGGCGCGGCGAGCGTGCTCAACAGCACCCAGTTCAACATTCCCTTCTACTTCCGCGACAACATCACGCAGTTCCCGCCGGCGCCGCCCCGCTACCTGCTCAGCAGCCTGTTGCCCGGCCTCGCCGTACCCTCGCCGAACTCGCCCACCGGCGACCAGCGCTACCTCGTGCCCGGAGACCGCAACCAGTATTCGCAGACCTGGAGCCTGAGCGTTCAACACGCTTTGACCAAATCGCTCCTGATCGAATCGGCCTACGTCGGAACCAGCGGGAGCCGCCTGCTGATCACCTCGAACATTAACGCCGCCGCGCCGGGCCGCACCGATCCGGTCGCGCGCCGCCCGTTCGGGCCGGCACTCGGCGAAGTGCGTGCGTTCTCAAACGGCGGGCACTCGACCTATCACGGGCTGCAGTCGCGAGTCGAACAGCGCTTCTCGCACGGCCTCTACTTCCTCGCCTCGCACACTTGGTCGAAGTCGATCGACAACCAGAGCACCGGGTCGGACGACTCAGCCGCCGGCGGCCAGTCGCCGCAGAACCCGCGGAACCAGGCGCTCGACCGCGGCGTGTCGAGCTTTGACCGCACGCAGCGAGCAGTCGGGAGCCTGGTGTGGAACGTCCCGTTTCTCTCCCGGCATCGCTTTGCCGGCGGCTGGCAGTTGAGCGGCATCTTCGAAGCTGAAACCGGCGCTCCGTTCAGTGTCCTGATGCCCTGCGCCGCCATCGGAGCCGAAGGCAACAACTGCCGCCCTGATCTCCTGCGCGACGGCGCAGCCTTACCCGGCGATCAACGCTCGCCTGCGCGCTGGTTCGACAAGACCGCCTTTGCAGTCCCTTCGACGCCAGCCTTCGGCAACGCGGGCCGGAACCTGCTGCGCGGGCCCGGCTCGCTCGGCTTTGACGCGGCCCTGTCGAAATCGTTCGCGCTCGGAGCCACCGATGGCCCGCGCCGCCTCCGCCTGCGCGGCGAGGTCTTCAACTTCTTGAACCACGCCAACTTCGGCCTTCCCGTTCATAGCATCGACTCAGCCGCCAATGGTACGATTACCTCGGCGGCGCCGGCCAGAGTAGTTCAGATGACCGCGCGCATGGAGTTCTAGCGAGAATGGTCGTCCGATTCTTCAGGAACCTCTGGGAGAAGCGTCAGTCGGCGTGGTTCCGCTACTCGCTCCCGTTCGTCTCCATGATCGGCGCGCTCACCACGCAGGCCTTCGTGATGGTATTCGTGGGCAAGGACAGCGCCTTTCCCTTTGCCTTCTTCTACCTGATGGCCGTCTTTGCGACGGCCTGGGTGGGCGGCGCAGTCCCCGGCGTGATCACCTGCGTGCTGACCATGGTCGGTCTTCCCGCAGCCGCCATCCCGGGATTTTCCTTGGCCCGCGTAGAATGGATCAAGCTGGCTGTCTTCTCCGGCGTCTCGCTATTTGTGAGCTGGATGGCCTGGGTGCAGCGCAACATGCGGAAGAAGCTGAGCGATGCTAATGAGGAACTCGACCGCCGCGTGGCCAGCCGCACCGAAGAACTGGCGTGCGTCGTCGCTTCGCTCGAAGCGGAAGTGGCCGAGCGCCGTAAGACCGAACTGTGGCTGCGTGAGAGCGAGCAGCGGGTCGACTCGACGCTCGATGCGGCCGGCATCGGGCGCTGGGATCTCGATCTGGCCACCGGCAAAGTAACCCGCTCGCTCCGGCACGACCAGATCTTCGGCTACGACGAAGTGCGGCCCGATTGGACCCACGATGTCTTCGTCGGCCACGTGCTCGCCGAGGACCGGCCGGATGCCGAACAAAACTTCCAGAATGCGCTCTCAGCCGGCGGCTACTTCGAACTCGACACCCGCATCCGGCGGCGCGACGGCGAGATCCGCTGGATCGCCGTGCAGGGCAAGGTCCTGCGCGACTCCGCAGGCCGGCCCGTCAGCATGCTCGGCAGCGTAGCAGACGTCACCCGCCGCAAAGTCGTCGAGCAGCGGCTCCAGACGCAACTGAAGCGGTTGAATCTCCTCGACCACATCACGCGCGGAGTGGGCGAGCGGCAGGACCTGCGCAGCATCTTTCAAGTCGTCGTGCGGAGCCTTGAAGACAACATGCCGATCGACTTCGGCTGCGTGTGCCTTTACGACCAGTCGGCGGCCAAGCTCGAAGTCACCTGCGTGGGAGTGAACAGCGCAGCCCTGGCGGCCGACCTCGCCATGACCGAGCACGCCTCGATCGATATCGACTCGAACGGTCTCTCGCAGTGCGTCGAAGGCCACCTGGTCTACGAACCCAACGTCGCCAGCCTCAACTATCCGTTCCCGCGCCGAGTCGCCCAAGCCGGATTGCGGGCCCTGGTCGCGGCGCCGCTGCTCGCCTCAAACCAGGTTTTCGGCGTGCTCATCGCCGCCCGCCGCCAGCGCGAAAGCTTCGCCAGCGGCGACTGCGAGTTCCTGCGCCAGTTGAGCGAGCACGTGGCGCTCGCCGCCAATCAGGCGCAAATCCGCGGCGCTCTCCAGCAGGCCTATGACGACCTGCGCATGAGCCAGCAAACCGTGATGCAGCAGGAGCGGCTCCGGGCCCTCGGCCAGATGGCAAGCGGCATCGCGCACGACATCAACAACGCCATCTCGCCGGTGGCGCTCTATACCGAATCGCTCCTTGAAAACGAGCCGAACCTGAGCGCCCGCACCCGGCAGTACCTCGAGACCACGCAGCGAGCCATCGAGGACGTGGCCGAGACCGTCGCGCGCATGCGGGAGTTCTACCGGCAGCATGAGCCGCAGCAGATGCTCGTGCCCGTGCAGCTCGGAACACTGGCCCGCCAGATTCTCGACCTCACCCAGGCGCGCTGGAGCGACATGGCGCAGCGGCGCGGCGTGACCATTCAGGCGACCGCCGACCTCGCTCCCAACCTCCCCGCCGTGCTCGGCATCGAAAGCGAGATCCGCGAAGCGCTGACCAACCTCGTCCTGAACGCCGTGGACGCCATGACCGAGGGGGGAATCCTTACCGTGCGCACCCGGACGGCGCTCTCCCGCGACAAAGGCTCGCAGGTGGTCTACCTCGAAGTGATCGACACCGGAGCCGGCATGGACGAGGATACGCGCCGCCGTTGTCTCGAGCCGTTCTTTACGACCAAGGGCGAACGCGGCACCGGCCTCGGCCTCGCCATGGTGTACGGCGCCGTCCGTCGCCACAACGCCGACATCGAGATCGAGAGCGCGCCGGGACGCGGGACCACCGCGCGCATCGTCTTCCCCGTCCCCGAGCCGTCTGACATCATCCCGGAATCGATTCCCGAAGAGAAGCCGTCGGCGCAGCGCCTGCGAATCCTGGTGGTCGACGACGATCCGCTGCTCCTCCGCTCGCTCCGCGACACGCTCGAAGCCGACGGGCACGAGATCGTCACCGCAAACGGAGGCAACGAGGGGATTGCCGCCTACCGGGCCGCGGTCGACCAGGATGAGCACTTCTCCGCCGTCATCACCGACCTTGGGATGCCGTATGTTGATGGCCGCACGGTAGCCAAAGCGGTGAAGGCAGCCCCGCGCCCGGCGCCGGTCATTCTGCTGACAGGATGGGGGCAGCGCCTGGTGGCCGAGGGCGACGTGCCGCCGGATGTCGACCGCGTGCTCAGCAAACCGCCCAAGCTGCGCGACCTGCGCGCGGCTCTCACCGCTTTACTCGAAGCTCAACCCGCGCCGGTGCTCTCGGGGCGCACTCCCGTGTCGATGAGAGATGGAGACTGATTGATGTCCACGCCGGTTGCCAGACTCTTGATTGTTGACGACGAAGCAGCCCTCACCCGGGCCCTTTGCGACACACTACAATCGGAGGGCTACAGCACCACGGGCTTCACGTCGGCCCGCGCCGCGCTCGCCGCCCTTCGCGAGCAATCCTTCGACTGCCTGCTGACCGATCTGATGATGCCCGAAATGGACGGCATCTCGGTGCTGGCCTCGGCCTTCGAGATCGATCCAAACCTGGTCGGCATCGTCATGACCGGGCACGGCTCGGTCAACACGGCGGTCAAAGCTTTGAAGGCGGGCGCGCTCGACTACATCCTGAAGCCGTTCAAGCTGAATACGATTTTGCCGGTCCTCACGCGCGCGCTCACCGTGCGGCGACTGCGGACCGAGAACATCCAGTTGCGCGAGGCGCTGGGGCTGCACCAGATGAGCATGACGATCGCCCTGGCGCGCGACCTTCAGGCCGTGCTGCAGCGCGTGGCCGACGCCGCCTTCGAACAGAGCGAGGGTCATGGTTTGGCAATTCTGCTGGTCGAGGACAATGAGGATCCCTACGTAGCGGCGCTGCGCGGCGACGGCCTCGCGCTGCAGCCGGGGCAGCGGGTGAACTCGACGCCGGAGCTGCGGAACTGGATGGAGCGGTGTCACGAGTCGCCTCTCAGCTCGGCGCCGGGTCTGCCGCCGGGGCTTTCGCTTCCTCTGCTCGCCGGCGGCAAGCTCATCGGCATTCTCCATTTCGGGCTGGGCGGCGCCTACCGCGGGTTCACGCCGGGCCAGATGAAGGCGCTCGGCATCCTTGCCAGCACAGGCGCTTCCGCCCTGGCGGCCGCTTCGTTCATGACCCAGCTGCGCGTGGCCGAGGAGCGCTACCGGCACCTCGCCGAGAATGCGCCCGATATCGTCAGCCGCTTCGAGGTCCATCCCAAGCGCAGCTTCGCTTATGTGAACCCGGCCGTGACCCAGGTGACCGGTTACACGCCCGAAGAGTTCTATGCCGATCCCGAGCTGGGTATCTCGATTCTGCATCCGGACGACCGTGAGTTGGGCGAACAGATTCAGCGCGGGGAGATCCCGAGCGGGCGCGCGGAAACCCTGCGGTGCCTCACCAAAAGCGGCCGCACGGTCTGGATCGAGCAGCGGACCGCGCCGGTGCGTGATCGCGACGGGCGGCTCCTGGCCATCGAGACCGTCGCGCGCGACGTCACCTCGCGCAAGGACCTCGAGGACCGGCTGCGGCAGTCGCAGAAGCTCGAGGCAGTCGGAAAGTTGACGGCTGGCGTGGCGCACGACTTCAACAACCTGCTCACCGTCATCAACGGCTACAATGCGCTGGCGCTCCAGGAGGTGAGTCCGACCGCGCCTACGTTCTGGAAACTGTCCGAGATCAAGAAGGCGGGGGACCAGGCGGCGCGGCTCACCAGCCAGTTGCTCGCCTTCAGCCGCACGCAACTGCTCAGGCCGAAGGTGGTGAATCTCGGGGCCATCGTCGAGGAGATGGACAAGATGATCCGCCGCGTGACCGGCGACGGCGTGGCGGTGACCGTGCGGAAGGCGGACGGGCTCGGCACCGTGAAGATCGATCCGACGCAGGTGGAGCAGGTCATCCTGAATCTGGCCGTCAACGCGCGCGACGCGATGCCGCAGGGCGGCAAGCTCACCATCGAGCTGGCCAACGCGAGCCTCGACGACGCGGGTGCGCGGGCCTACGGTGTGACGCCAGGCCGCTTCGTCATGCTCTCGGTGGCGGACAACGGCTGCGGCATGACGCCGGAAGTGAAGAGCCGCGTGTTCGAGCCCTTCTTCACGACGAAGAAAGTGGGGCAAGGCACGGGCCTGGGTCTCGCGACCGTTTACGGCATCATCCAGCAAAGCGGCGGTCACATCCATCTGGAAAGCGAGCCCGGCGTGGGCACGCGCTTCACGATCCTCCTCGAGCGGTGCGACGAGCCCGTCGAACTGGTTCGCCAGGAACCCGAAGCCGCCTCGGGAGGATCGGAAACGATTCTGGTGGTGGAGGACAACCCCGCCGTGCGGGCGCTCGTGCGCGAGGTGCTCACCGGAGCGGGTTATCGGGTGGTGGCGGCCGCGAGCGGCGAAGAGGCTTTGCAGATCCTTGACGGCGGTCCCGGCCAACTCGATCTGCTGCTGACGGACATGGGGCTGCCCGGCATCCTGGGCCACGAACTGGCTGAGCAGGTGCGGGCGCGCCTGCCGCAAATCGAAGTCCTGTTCATGTCGGGCACTACCGAGGTGAGGCCGAAGACGACCTTGGGCGAGCTTTTGCAGAAGCCCTTACTGCCGCGCGATCTGCTGGCGAAGATCCGGAACCTGCTCGACGCGCGCCCGAAGCGCGTGATGCAGCGGGTGCTGGTGGTGGACGACGAAGAGCCCATCCGGTATCTGCTCAAAGAGATCCTCGAAAGCGAAGGCTATGATGTCGAGACCGCGTGCAACGGAAAGGAAGCCAAGCGGCGATTGGGCGAACAGCCGTTCGACCTGGTGATCACCGACCTGATCATGCCCGAAGTGGAGGGGATCGAGTTCATCGGCGCCATGCGGAAGGAGCGGCCCGGGATCAAACTGATTGCCACGTCGGGCGGCTCCTGCCTCGATCTGCTGGCGGCGGCGCATATGCTGGGCGCGCATGCGACGCTGCCCAAGCCGCTGACTCCGGAGGTGGTGCTGGGCTGCGTGCGGGGTCTGAAATAGCTGGCGTCACTTCGTCAGATGCGATCTTTGAGCAGCCGGAATAGGTGATACGGGTCCGCTGGCGAGGGGCTCGATATTGAAGTGCTCCTAGAAGGCCTTGGCCTCACTATCTTTCGCATGCGCGGACAAGGCTCGGATTCCCGCGATGTCAGCGGCCGCCAGCATCCGCATCATGGCATCTTTCAACAAGCCCGAGCCCAGGCCCTTGCCTTGCAGACCGATCGCGATCGCCAACCGGGCAAGCAGCATGGCACGAGCATGTAGTAGCCGGCGACCGCCTCTCCCTCACCGCGACGTAAGTCAGTGACGCACCCGCTTGTTGGCTCTGCAGAGCGTAGCGTAGCAGGAATCGATTCAGCGCCTCGTGCCTGCAATCGAAGCCATCCACCGCACGGCCGCGGTGAAGCTTCTCAATGCGGAAGCTCACTTACGGCGCTCAAAACACACTTGGCTCACGAAGCAATTTGGCGAGACGGGGAGCCGGCCGGATGGTGCATCGAACGCTTTCCACTGCGCGGCGTCGAGCCGGAAACGGCGGCGGTCCGGCGGCGTTTCTTCCGCTCGCGCGAGGGCGCTTTCGAGGACGAATTCACTGACAGAGCGTCCTATTGATGCAGCCGCATCTTACAGTGCTCGCTTGGAGGCGATCGTCAGCCGCAAGTCTAAGCTTCTGGTTGCGAGTCTCGTGAACGCCTGCTCACAGACCAGCTGACGCCAGACATTGTCGTGACACTATTCGCCAATCTCTACCAGCAGGTCCTTCGGCTCCACGGTCTGCCCGGGCTGCACGGCGAGGCGCGTCACCTTGCCCGCGACGGGCGCCGTCACCGTAGTCTGCATCTTCATCGCCTCCATGACAAGGAGCTTATCGCCCTGCTTCACGGGTGAGCCCTTCTCCACCGCAATACTCGTCACCGCGCCCGGAATCGGCGCGCCCACTTGCCCGGGCTTCGACGGGTCGGCCTTCTCGCGGTCACGCGCCTTCGCCTCGAGCGAGTTGTCGCGCACCGTCACTTCGCGGGGCTGGCCGTTCAGCTCGAAGAACACCGTTCGCGTGCCGTCCGGGTGCGGCTCGCCGATGGTCAGGAACTTGATGATCAGGAGCTTGCCGGGCTCGATCTCGACCGCGATCTCGTCGCCCTTCTGCATCCCGTAGAAAAACTGCGGCGTGGGCAGCACTTCAACGTCACCCCAGGTGCCCTGGTTGCGGGCGAACTTGAGGAACACCTCGGGGTACATGAGGTAGCTCATCAGGTCCGTGCGCGTGGGCTTGCGGCGGAGCTTCGCTTCGAGCTCGGTTTCGACCGCCTCGAACTTCACTGGAGCCAAGTGCGCGCCCGGACGCCCGCGCTTCGGCGTGCCGCCCTTGAGAATGATTTTTGCCAGTTTCTTCGGCCAACCACCCTGCGGTTCGCCGAGCGAACCCTGGAGCATGTCGATCACCGAGTTCGGGATATTGAGACTATGCGACGGCCCTAGATTCTCCACCTCGCGCATCGAAATCCCATGGCTTACCAGGAACAGCGCCAGGTCGCCCACCACCTTGCTCGACGGCGTGACCTTCACGATGTCGCCGAAGGCCATGTTGACGTCGGCGTATGTGCGCGCGACCTCGGGCCAGCGCTCGCCGAGACCCATCGACTCGGCCTGTTCCTTCAGATTCGTGTACTGGCCGCCGGGCATCTCATGCAAGTACACTTCGGCAGTGCCCGACTTGGGCGCGCTGTCGAATGCCGTGTACCAGGTGCGGACGGACTCCCAATAATCCGCGCATTTCTGCAGGACGCCGGCATCGAGCCCGGTATCGCGGTCGGTGTGGGCGAGCGCGGCGACGATCGAGTTCAGATTCGGCTGCGACGTGGTGCCGGACATCGACGAGATCGCCGCGTCGGCTGCGTGCACGCCGGCATCGGACGCCTTCAAAATCGATGCCGCGTTGATACCCGAAGTATCGTGCGTGTGGAAGTGGAGAGGCAGATCGGTCGCCTCGCGCAGTGCGTTGAACAGCTTCGTCGCGGCATAGGGCTTGAGCAGTCCCGCCATGTCCTTGATGCCGATCACGTGCGCGCCCATCTTCTCGAGTTCGCGCGCCATGTTCGTGTAGTATTCGAGCGGATACTTGTCGCGCTTGGGATCGAGAATATCGCCGGTGTAGCAGATCGCCGCTTCGCAAATCCGGTTGGTCTTGCGCGCGGTTTCGACCGCCACTTTCATGTTGGGCAGCCAGTTGAGCGAGTCGAAGATGCGGAAGATGTCGATGCCGCGCGCGGCGGACTCGACGATGAACTCGCGCACGACGTTGTCCGGGTATGCCGTGTAGCCGACGGCGTTCGAGGCGCGCAGCAGCATCTGAAAGCAGATGTTCGGGATCGCCTCGCGCAGCTTGCGCAGCCGCTGCCACGGGTCTTCGTGCAGGAAGCGCAAGGCCACGTCGAACGTCGCACCGCCCCACATCTCGATGCTGAAGAGCCCGGACAGATTGTGCGAGACGTAGTTGGCGATCGCGAGCAGATCGTGCGTGCGCACGCGCGTCGCCATGAGCGATTGGTGGGCGTCGCGGAAGGTGGTGTCGGTCAGCAGCAGCCGCTTCTGCGACTTCATCCACTGCGCGAAACCTTCAGCGCCGAGCGAAAGCAGGAGATCGCGCGTGCCCTCGGGCGGCGGCGTGGCATCGTACGGCGGCACCGGCGCGGACTTGAACGACGCCGGCCGCTTCTTGCCCGCAACCTCGGGATTGCCGTTGACGCTGACGCCCGCGAGGTACGACAGCAAGCGCGTGGCGCGATCCTTGCGCGGCGTGAACTTGAACAGCGAGGGATTGTCGCCGAGAAACCGCGTGGTGACCGTGCCTGCCTGAAACTCCGGATGATTCACCACGTTCTCGAGGAACGGGATGTTGGTCTTGACGCCGCGGATGCGGAACTCGCGCAGCGCGCGATCCATGCGCTGGCAGGCGTGCTTGAACTCGGGGGCCCAGGCGGAGATCTTCACCAGCAGCGAGTCGTAGTAAGGCGTGATGACCGCGCCGCCGTACGCCGATGCGCCGTCGAGCCGAATCCCGAAGCCCGCCGGTGAGCGGTAGGTTTGGAGCTTGCCGTAGTCCGGCGTGAAGTTGTTTGCCGGGTCTTCGGTCGTGATGCGGCACTGCAGCGCGTAGCCGTAGATCGGGATTTTGTCCTGCGTGGGCAGGTTCATCACGGGACCGTGGAGCTCATGGCCCATGGCGACCTGGATCTGCGCGCGCACGATGTCGAGGCCCGTTACCATTTCGGTGACGGTGTGCTCAACCTGGACGCGCGGGTTGACTTCAATGAAGAACCACTCGTCGGTCTCTGCGTCGACCAGAAACTCGACCGTGCCGGCGTTGTAGTAGCCAGCCTTTCGTGCGAGCGTTACCGCCGCGCCCGTGATCGCATCGCGCAGTTCCCGGCGCAGTGAAACGGCGGGGGCCACTTCGACGACCTTCTGATGCCGGCGCTGTACCGAGCAGTCGCGCTCGTAGAGGTGCAGGATGCTGCCGTGCTTATCGCCGAGGATCTGCACCTCGATATGCCGCGGCCGGCGGATGAAGCGCTCGAGGAAAACCGCCCCGTTCCCGAACGCCGCCGCTGCTTCGGTCTGTGCCTCTTCGAGCAGTCCGGCGAGCTGATCGGGTTTCTCGACGACGCGCATGCCGCGCCCTCCGCCACCGAACGCCGCCTTGATGATCAGCGGGAACCCGATCCGCGCCGCGGCTTTCTCGGCTTCGGCTAGTTTCTTGACCGCTTTCTCCGTGCCCGGAATGACAGGCAATCCCGCCTGCGTCGCCAGTTGCCGCGCGGCGGTCTTGTCGCCCAGCAGTTCGAGGATTTCCGCGCTCGGCCCGATGAAAGTGATTCCCTCGCGCGCGCAGGCTCGCGGCAGGGCGGGGTTCTCCGAAAGAAACCCGTAGCCGGGGTGAATGGCGTCCACGCCCTTCTCCCGCGCCAGGGCGACAATGTTGTCGACGTCGAGGTAGGCCTGGACGGGGCCCTTCCCTTCGCCGATCAGGTAGGCCTCGTCAGCCTTGAACCGGTGCAGGCTCAGCCGGTCCTCCTGCGAGTAGACGGCCGCGGTGCGCAGTCCCAGCTCGTTGGCAGCGCGAAAGATGCGAATGGCGATTTCGCCCCTGTTCAGGGCAAGCAGTTTTTTCACGGTGGAAATGGGGTGCGACAGGGGACCGAAAAAATCTAGGCTAACACGGAACGAATCCCGGGCCTCATTCGTAACTTCTGCATGGCTTATCGTCTGTTGCCTTGCTTTGCACTCTTGGCCCTGGCCGGTTGCGAAATCGACGAGGCCTGGGCAGACTCGCAGCGTTTTACCGAGGACTTTCACCATAGCTACGCCCTTAAGTCCGGAGGGCGGCTCGAACTAGAAAGCTTCAATGGCTCGGTAGAGATCTACGGTTGGGATCAGGAGAAAGTAGAGATCAACGGGACCAAATACGCTTCCTATAAAGATGCGCTGGACGAAATCAAGATCGACATCTCGAACACCCCGGATTCGATTCTGATCCGCACGGTACGGCCTGAGTGGCACGGGAGCGGACACCGCGGCAATCGTGGCGTGAAGTACCGGATCCACGTGCCGCGCAAGACGCAATTTGACCGGATTACGACTTCGAACGGATCGATGAGGCTCGAAGGTCTGGAGGGGCGCGGGCGGTTCCGTACCTCGAATGGCGGGATCCACCTGCTGTCTTATACGGGCGATGTGGATGCCCATACTTCGAACGGCCGGATCGATCTAGACGGCTTCTCGGGAAGCGCGACGCTGGTGACGTCGAACGGGCGGATTGAAGCGAAGGGCGTCAAAGGGTTTCTCGAGGCGAGTACGTCAAATGGTCCGATCGCGGTCGAGACGGCGAACCTCGATCCATCGCGGCCGGTGCGGCTCGAAACTTCCAACGGGCCGATCACGGTGACGCTGGGCAGCAAAGGCGGCGGACCCGAAGTGCGCGCGCGGACCTCGAACGGCGGCATCGTGGTGAGGCTGCCCGAGGGCGCCGGTGCGCGAGTGCGCGCTCACACTTCCAATTCAGCGGTGACGAGCGACTTCCCGCTCAACAACGTGACCGCGATGGGCAAGACGCATATGGATGGGACGGTTGGAGCGGGTGGTCCCCTGCTCGACTTGTCGACTTCGAACGGGCCGATTCGGCTGTCGCGGGATTAGCTTCGTCCGGGTTGTCGATGTTCTAGGTATGATTGTCGATGTTCGAGGTATCATGCCGAAACCATCCGATCTCCTCCAGGGAACACTCGACCTGCTCATTCTGAAAAGCATTGTCCGCGAGCCGCTGCACGGCTGGGGCATCGCTAAACGCATTCAGCTTTTGTCGGATGAAGTGCTGTCGGTGCAGCAGGGTTCGCTATATCCCGCCTTGCACCGGCTCGAGCAGCAGGGTTGGATTGAGGCTGAGTGGCGCGCCTCGGATTTGGGCCGCGAGGCGAAGTTTTATTCCCTCACGCGCGAGGGGCGCAAACAACTTGCGCGGGAGCTCGAGAGCTGGGACCGGCTGTCTTCCGCAGTCCGGTTGCTCCTGGAGAGGGCATGACCATGACACTCCCCTATTCTGTTCGGGGTGGAGCCGCTCGATCCCACGGCGATGGGGTGGGCCGCGGGTGCGCTGGCGGCGGTCGCGGTGGTGGCGGCGTGGCTGCCGGCAAAGCGGGCGGCGGCAGTTGAGCCTTCGATTCCGCTGCGGTCAGAATAGAAGAGTGACCGGTGTTCGGCTTGACAAGTGGCTGTGGGCAGCGCGATTCTTCAAGACTCGTTCGCTCGCGGCGCAGGCATGCGAACTCGGGCGCGTGCAATTTGCGGGGCGTCCGGCGAAGCCAGCACGCGAGGTGCAGCCCAACGCGATGCTCCGCATCGAGACTCCCGGCGGCGATTTCGAAGTGCGCGTCGTGGGACTGAGCGAGATTCGCGGGCCCGCTCCGGTTGCGCAAGCGCTGTATGAAGAGACTGCGGAGAGCCGTGAGGCTCGTGCCAAGGCGGCGGCGGAGCGGCGATTGAACTGGGAGCCGGCCGCAATCATCGCGGGCCGGCCGTCGAAGAAGAATCGGCGCGAACTGGCGCGGCTCAAGGGCAACGAGCGGTTCTGACGGTCACTCCTCGCGAAGCACTCGGCCCGGATCGAGATTCATCGCGCGGTAGGCCGGGATCGAACAAGCAGCGAGTGCCGTCACGAGCAGAATAGCCACCGTCGCGCCGAGCACGCCCGGCTCGTTGGGACCCACGCCGTACACCACCGTTTGCAGCACGCCGCGCAATGCGAAGCAGGCGAGCAGACCCGCCGCCGCGCCAAGCGCCGTGAGCCAGAACGCGCCCGCCACTACCATGCGAAATACTTCGAAGGGCTGCGCGCCGAGCGCCATCCGGATGCCGATCGAACGGCGGTCCGAGTTTACCGTGTAGGAGAGCACGCCATAGAGGCCGATGATGGCGAGTGTCAACGCCATCGCTGCAAAAGCAGCAAGGACTCGCATCTGGAATCGCTGCCGCGCCGTCGCACCGGCGAGCACGTCGTCCATCGTGCGAAAGGTGATGGCCGCGTCGGGCTGAACCGCTCGCACGATTCTACGGAGCGCCGGCACCAGCGATGTGGGATCCCCGGCTGTGCGCACCAGCAAGTGTCCGGTGCCGAGCATTCCTTTGAAGCGAATCTGCGGGTAACTGACATATGCTTCCGGCTGCACGGGTTCGATTAGTCCCGAATGGCGAACATCGCCCACCACTCCCACGATCGTGAACCAGCGCGCGGGCTTGGGATCGAACCGCTCGAACCAGACGCGCTCGCCGAGCGGATCGCGATCCGGCCAATAGCGCTTCGCCATCTCCGCATTGACGACGGCGACGAGCGGCGCATCGGCCGTGTCGGCGTCCGTAAAGCCGCGCCCGCGGAGGATGGGAATGCGTAAGGCGTCCATGAATTGCGGGCTGACGATGCGGTACCCGGACTGCAGATCGATCTCCGCGGGACGGCCATCGATGAAGAACCTGCCGTTGCTGCGTGGCGTCTCGAGCGGCAAATCGCGGCTCGTACCCGCGGCGACGACGCCGGGAAGAGCCCGCACCCGCGCGAGCAGGTCGTCGTAGCGCGGCGCGATTCGCTGAGTCTCATCGGCGCGCATGGGAAACGACAGATCGCCGGCGAGCACGCCTTCGGCGCGGAATCCCGGATCGACGGCGCGCAGCCGCAGAAACGTGCCTACCAACAAACCCGCGCCGGCCAGCAGCAACATCGCCAGCGCGACTTGCGAGACCACCAATGCGCGCTGCGTCTGTCGCGTGAGGCGGTTCGACCCCGCGCCGCGGGCGCGTGACCGCAGCGACTCATTGATGTTGATCAGCGAGGCTTGCCATGAAGGCAGCGTGCCGAAGAGAACGCCCGCACCAGCGGCCACCACGATCGCGAAGGCGATCACCCAGCCGTCCACTTCAACGTCGCCCACGCGCGGCACCGTGGAGGGAATCAGAATACGAAGCAAATCCACGGACCACACGGCGATCAGAATTCCCAGCGCTCCGCCGGCGGCCGCGAGCAACAGGCTTTCGATAATCAGTTGCCGGAAGAGCCGCCATTGCCCGGCGCCCATCGCGAGCCGCACGGCGAGTTCGCGCGCGCGATCGGTTCCGCGCACCAGCAGCAGATTTGAGACATTGATGCAGACGATCACCAGCAGCGTTCCGACGGCGCCGAACAACAGCAGCATCGGAGTGCGCACGTTCCCCGTCAGGTGCGCGGCAAGCGAAGTGGCGGCGGCGTGCGGAGTTTGGAATGGATCCGGGTATTGCGCCTTCAAGCGGGTGGCGATGCCGTCGATCTCCCGGTTCGCCGCGTCTACGGTCACGCCTGGCCGCAAGCGACCGAAGACCGAGAAATTGTGGGCGGTGCGAATGCGCGTGTAGGGTTCGTGAATGGGACGGACGGAGGTCCACAACTCGCTGCCTTCGGGAAAAGCGAATCCCGCCGGCATCACGCCGATCACCGTCGCGGGCCAGCCGAGCACCGTGATCTTGCGGCCGATGATCGCGGGGTCCTTGCCGTAGGCGCGCTGCCAGAGCCCGTGGCCGATGATCACGTGCGCGAAGGGATCGCCTTTGGCATGCTCTTCGGCGGAGAACACGCGGCCGAGTGCCGGTTGCACGCCGAGGGTTTCGAAGAATCCATCAGTCACCAACGCGCCGCGGGTGCGCTCGGGCGCGTCGCCTCCCGCGGTGAGGAACGGGCCGTCACTATAAGCAGCCATCGAAACGAAGCTGTGGTTTTGCGCTCGCCAGGCATCGAAGTCGACCAGCGATGTGCTTGTCTCGCTGCCCTGGTTGGTGCTGGCGATCCACGCAAGCGCACCGGGATCGGCATACGGCAGTGGCTGCAACAGCACGGCTTTCACGACGCTGAACAGCGCGGCGCAACTGCCGACTCCGAGTGCGACCGTCAGCACGGACACCGTCGTGAGTCCCCGCATGTGCAGCAGCGATCGAACCGATTGCCCCAACTCTTGGCCCAACATGTCGAGGACTTAGTGCAAGCCGTCTGCCACGCGCGCGGCGGATCTGCCAAGGCGCGGGCCCCGGTGCACTGTCCGCTGGTGGGACACGCTGTGCGCTTTTAACGCGTGCCGCGCCAGTAGGCGGGGAGACCGGACTTGGTTTCGAGGAGGATTTCGCGGATTGCTTCACGATCGGCCAGCGTGAGTGCGGCGAATTCTTTGCGCTGCTCGCGGCCCGTGAGCACGTCCCACACGCGGCGCCAGATATACTCTTTGGCCGGCGCGGGGAGCGCGTCGAACGCCTCGGAATAGACGAGGAAACTGAGCGGATACCGGAACAGGCGGGTCTTCAGATCGAGCTCGCGCAGCGAGCGGCCGCGGCGATCCGCTGGACCTTGCCTCGCGAACTCCGCCGCGAAGTTCGAGGTGCCGCGTACCGGCGACGACAGCCTCGCTTCGTCGATGAACAGCATGTAGCGGACCAACGTTTCCGCGGGCCCGAAGATGCGGCGGCGGGTTGAGTCCGACCAGCCCGCGCCCGGTTGTGCGCCCAGCACCTTGTCCATCGCCTCCTGCGATTCGAGCGCGAGTCTGGTTTCAAACGACACACGCGTGATCAGGTTGTGCATGTGGGCCTGGTGCTGCAGGACCATTTGCGCGACGAGGTCGCTGTGCAGCGCCAGGTACGGCGTGATGTCGGCAGCGGTGATCTTCGTCACGTTCGCGCCCGCCTCGGTGTCGAGTTTCTCGGGCTGCGCGCGATCCTGCACGTAGACGTTGCCCATGTGCCGAGCGGCGCCATGCGTCCCGGTGACGTACCAGCCGCCGAAGCGCTCGGCGAGCGGCGTGCGATGATCGACGTTCACTCCGCCGCCGGTGAACATGGGTTGGCCCTCGCTGTCCACGTGCAGCGAGCGAATGATGTGGCCGGGCACTCCCAGCGTGCGGCTGCTGGCGTGGCATTGGAGGCACTCGTCTGTGCGCCGGATTTGGGGAGCGGGAACGTCGCGTTGCTCGAGCGTATAGAAGATGCCGCCGCGTTCAGGATCGACCGCGGAGAGTTCGAGCACATTGCCGCGCTGGACGAAGCCAACGTAGGTGTCGTCATTGAAATAGAGCGCGCGCGGCGTCTCCGGCCCGATCTTGTGAAGCTGCTGGCTGGTTTTCGAGAAGACCAGCATTTGCGAGGAGACCGGCACGTGCAGCGCGTCGAGCAGCGAGCGCAGATACCCGCGCCCGTTGGGCTCGAACTGGAGCCGCACTTCGCCGGCGTCGAGCCGCTTTTGCAAGCGCGCGATGGGATCGCGCTCGGCGGGGCGATTGTAAGATATGGGGCCTTGCTCGAACTCGAGCACGTACGATCCGCCCAGATCGGCGGGTTGGTAGACCGCCGCCGAATCCGCCGCCAGCAGCAGGATTGCGAGAACCTTCATCATCGCGCTGCCGCGGCGACCTCCACGAACTCGCACAGCGGCCGGTGCTTCGAGCCGGTGCCGAGCACCTCCGCGAGCGACGTGGTGCGGAACGAAGTTTCGATGGTGGCGATGGCGTCATCCAGCTTCTTGTGCAACGGACAGAGCTTGACTCGATGCGCAGACAAACCGAGGGGACACGTTTTGATTCGCCGGATGGGATCCACGGCATTCACGACGTCGAGTACCGAGAGCGTCTCGGGTCCGCGTGTCAGTTCGAAGCCACCGCCGGCGCCGCGAGACCCGTGCACCAGACCCGCCCGGCCCATCGCTTGCAGACATTTCGCGAGATACGCCGCGGGCACCTGCGTGGCGGCGGCGATCTCTTGCGTGGTTTGCGGAGAGCCCTGATTCTGGGCCAGCCAGACGGCGGCGCGCAAGGCGTATTCGGTGGTCTGGGAGAACATGGATATCTGGATCTATATATCCACAATTCGGCCGCGCCTGTCAAGGGCGGGCCCTGTGACGCAGGCTTTACCTTGCTGTAGCGCAATGCTAACGTTGCTGTGCGAACCTGAGGAAACTCATGGCCCAAAGACTCGCTTTTCTATTTGTCTATCTGTTTCTTGCTTCGACGGTGTCCGGCCAGTTTGAAACCGCGGAAGTCCTGGGAATCGTGCGAGATGCCAGCCAGTCTGGCCTTCCCAACGCGACTGTGACCCTCACCAACCGGGGCACTGGTATCGAGGCAAAGACTACTACTGATGCTTCCGGAAATTACAATTTCTTCAACGTTAAGGCCGGTACTTATTCACTGACGGTCGAGGCCGCCGGGTTTTCGAAATTCATTACGGACGGAATTGTCGTAAACGTCGGCGCCCGCCAGCGCGTGGACCCCCAGATGCAGGTTGGCGTGGTGACCGAGTCCATTCAGGTGAGCGGCGTCGCCTCGGTGCTCGAATCGGATACCAGCGAGCACGGGCAGGTCATCAATACGAAACAAATCGTGGAGCTTCCGTTGAATGGGCGCAGTTCCGCGGATTTGGCTCTCCTGGCGACCAATGTTCACCGTTCGCCGTTCTCAGTGGCCTTCGCCGCCAATGCCACGCCCCGGGAGGGAGCATTCAACGCCAACGGGATGCGGAGCACCTACAACAATTTCCTGCTGGACGGGATCGATAACAATGCCTATTCCACGAGCAACCAGGGCTTCAGCAATCAAGTGGCGCAACTGTCGCCGGACGCGCTGTCTGAATTCAAGGTTATTACCAGCAATTTCAGCGCCGAGTACGGGCGAGTGGGCGGAGCGGTTGTTAACTCGGTGATGAAGTCCGGAACCAATGAAATTCACGGAAGCGCCTTCGAATTTGTGCGGAATACCAATCTTAATGCCATCGGGTATATCTTCGGCCAGCGTCCCGCCACGTTCAAGAAGCCTACCCTGCAGCGGAACCAGTATGGATTCAGCGTGGGCGGGCCGATCGTCAAGAACAGGATTTTCTTTTTCGCCGACTATGAAGGATTTCGACAGCTTTCGCGGTTTCTCAATTTCGACTCTATCCCGAGTTTGACGGACCGCGCCGGCACGCTGCCGACTACGGTTGTGAATCCGCGGACGGGCGCCGTCTATCCCGCGAATACTCAGATTCCGGCGAGCGCGATTCTCCCGTTCGCGGCGAAGGTGCTCAATGATCTGCCGGCCCCGAACGGCGCGGGGCGTTCCAATAACTACCAGGCGCTCCTGCTGCTGCGCGACTATGCCGACCGGTTCGACGCCAAGATCGACGGGCAGATTAATTCGAAGATGACCGGGTTTATCCGATTCAATCAGCGCAAGGACAATGTGTTTTTCCAACCCGACTTACCGGGGCCGTCCGGCGGGGCGCAGAACGGATACGTCCGCGCTTTGCAGCAAGCGGCCGCGGTGGGGGTCACGCTGGCCGTCACGCCGACCTCGCTCTTTGAAGCGCGGCTGGGCTTTGCTCATATCGTGGGCGGGAAGAATCCGCCCTTCCTGGGCGGCCCCAGCATGCAGGACCTGTATGGCATTCCGGGCCTGCCGACTTCACCGAACATTACCGGCGGGCTGAACACGCAGAGTATCTCCGGATTTACTTCGTTTGGCCGCCAGTCCACCAATCCGCAATTCCAGAATCCGACTTCGTGGAATCCCAAGTTCAACTACTCCTGGACAAAGGGGCGGCACTCGATCAAAACCGGCTATGAATTCCAGACGATCCGGACGGAAGTGAACGACATCAATCCGCTTTATGGACTCAATACTTATGCGGGTAACTTCAGCAGGCCGACGTGCGCGCAACTCGGGCAGCCGGCTACCTGCACGGTGCCGGCGGATTCGGCGACTTATAATCTGGCGGATTTTCTATTTGGTTTGCCGAGCCAGCTTCAGCTTTCTAACCTGGTGATCGGCAACTACCGGCAGCATGTCCACTCGCTCTACGTGCAGGACGATTGGCGGATCAGCCCGAAGCTTACGCTGAACCTGGGCCTCCGGTGGGAATTTGCCACGCCGCGCTGGGAGCGGGATAACGTGCTCTCGAACTTCGATCCCACGACTAATAAGATGATCACTGCTTCGAGCGGTAGTCTTTATAACCGCACCCTGGTTGATCCGGATTACTCGAATTTCGGACCGCGCATCGGGCTCGCTTATAGCGTTCTGCCCAAAACGGTACTGCGCGGCGGCTATGGGATCAGCTACACGCATTTCAATCGCGTGGGCAGCGCGGATGAGCTCGGGATCAATGGTCCGCAGGTGATTTTCGGGTTGATTACGCAGTCGATTCCCGCGGGCGGTTCGGTTCCGGCTAACTTCATCACGACCGAGCAGGGTTATCCCGCCGGTATCACTAATCCCGCCAATTTCAATCCGCTGGCTGCTAATAACGCCTACATTCCGCGCGACACGAAGTGGCCTTACATCCAGTCATGGTTCTTCTCGGTGCAGCGGGAGCTGTTCAAAGATACCGTTCTCGAAGTGGGATATAACGGCAATCACGCGCTCCGGGTGCCAATTATCGCCGATTACAACCAGGCCGTTCCTAATTTGCCGGGCCAGAGCTTGGGTGTACAGGCTCGCCGCCCGATTTCTACTTTCTCGGCGATAACCTGGGTGAACCCTGCCGGCCAGCAGAGCTACAACGGGCTGTCCGTGCGGTTGGAACATCGCTTCGGCAGCGGGCTTTACTTCCTGAATTCGTTTACCTGGTCTAAGTCGCTTGGCAATACCGAGCAGGCTCTGGAGAGCTTTCCGGGGTCTTTCGTTGCAAATCCGCAGAACATCCGGAATCTGGCCGCAGAACGCGGACCGTCCGCCTATGACGTAACGGTCGTCAACGTTACCAGCGTGGTGTACGAGTTACCGTTCGGCAAGGGCAAGCGATTCCTGGGAAGCGCTAAGCCGATCGTGAACCACGTGCTCGGCGGGTGGGCGCTGAACGCCATCAACACCGCGAATACGGGTGTGCCGTTGGATGTGATCTATCAACCCGCGGCGGCGAATGATGTTACGGGGCGGCTGGCCGATTATCGCGGCGTCGCGCAGATGCGGCCTAATGTATCCGGCGATACGGGTGGGTCCAGCGGGCCGGCGATGCTGGATAACTATTTCAACAAAGCGGCGTTTTCAATTCCGGCCGCGAGCGACCCGTTTGGGAATCTCGGGCGGAATTCGCTGCGATCGCCGGGCCTGGTGCAATGGGATTTGAGTGTGACTAAGAATTTCCATGTTAGGGAACGCGTGAATGTTCAGTTCCGGTCGGAATTCTTCAACGTTCTCAATCACACCAATTTCGGGCTCCCGGATACCACGTTTACCAACGCTTCGTTTGGGACGATTCGCACCGTGTATCCTCCCCGACAGATCCAGTTCGGTTTGAAGATACTTTTTTAAGTTAGGGAGCGGATGCTCCACTTAGTATGCGGCGAGCCAGCGAGCCTTCTCGAGGAGCTTCGCCATGTTCGGCAGGAAAGCCTCCTCGAGCGGCGGGCTGTACGGAACCGGTGTATCCGGTGCAGCCAGGCGCAGGACGGGGCCATCGAGGCAATCAAACGCCTTCTCCGTAATCCGCGCGCTGATCTCCCCGCCAATGCCGCCCGTGAGCGTCGCTTCGTGCAGCACGATCGCCTTCGAGGTCTTGCGCACGCTGGCGAGGATCGTCTCTTCGTCGATGGGTAACAAGGTGCGCAGGTCGATGATTTCCATCGACACGCCGTCCTCGCGCTCGAGCACCGCGGCAGCTTCGGCCGCAACGTGCACCATCGCTCCATACGTGATCACCGAGAGATGCCTGCCTTCGCGGAACACACGCGCCTTGCCGATCGGCACCGTGTATTCCGTGTCCGGGATATCTTCCTTGATCTTGCGGTACAGCGCTTTGTGCTCGAAGAAAATCACGGGGTCGTTGTCGCGGATGGCGGACTTGATCAGCCCCTTCGCGTCATAGGCTGTCGACGGCTCCACGACTTTCAGTCCGGGCGTGTGCACGAACCAGGCTTCGGGATTCTGCGAGTGATAGGGGCCCCCATGAATCCCGCCTCCGGACGGCGCGCGCACCACCATGGGCACCGGCGCATTCCAGCGGTATCGGCACTTGGCGGCGAAGTTGACGATCTGATCGAAGCCGCAGGTGATGAAGTCCGAAAACTGCATCTCGGCGACGGGACGCAGGCCCATGAAGCTTGCCCCGATCGCCGCGCCGACGATCGCCGATTCGGAGATCGGCGTGTCCACCACGCGCTTATCGCCGAAGCGATCGAGCAGCCCCTGCGTTACCTTGAACGCGCCGCCGTAGACGCCGATGTCCTCGCCGATCAGGAACACGTTCTTGTCGCGCTCCATCTCTTCCCAAATGCCCTGGCGAATTGCCTCGAGATAGGTAGCCTGCATCAGCCGCGTTCCTCATACACACCGGTGGTCAAGGTCGACGCATCCGGCAGCGGGCTCGCTTCGGCCCACGCGATCGCTTCATCCACTTCGCGGCGAATCTGGGCGTAGAGCAGGTCGAAGGTCTCACGCGACGCCTCGCGGCGCTCGATCAGCTTGCGCTCGAGTCGTTGGATCGGGTCTTTCGCCGCCCACTCGGTCCACATGTAGCTCGGCACGTAGTCGCCGGCGTCGTGCGCGGAGTGGCCTGTCATCCGGAACGTCTTGCACTCGAGGAGGTACGGCCCCAGTCCCTCGCGGCAGTGCGCGGCCGCGCGGCTCGTGGCTTCGTACACCGCCTCGACGTCATTCCCGTCGACGATCTCCGCGGGAATTCCATAGCCCGGCGCGCGATCGGCCACGTGCGCGCACGCCATCTGCTTCTCGAGCGGCGTCGAATAGGCGTACTGGTTGTTGTTGCAGATGAATACCACGGGCGCCTTCTGGACGGCGGCGAGATTGATGCCTTCGTGCCAATCGCCGCGTGAGGTGGCGCCGTCGCCGAAGTAGTTGAACACGATATTGCGCGAGCCCTGATACTTGAGCGCCATCGCCGCGCCCGTGGCCACCGGGACGCTCGCGGCCATGGCGCTGATGATCGCGATGATGCGCTTGCCGAGGTCCCCCATGTGCATGTTGCCGTCGCGGCCCTGCGTGAGGCCGCCCATGCGGCCCATGTACTGTGCAAATACCGTACGCGGGTGGATGCCGCGGATAAAGTACAGCCCCAGATCGCGATGACACGGGAACAGCACGTCCTCCGGCTCGGCGACCAGCCCGGAGCCGACACAAATCGCTTCCTGCCCGCGGCCCACATATACGCCGCCGAGAATCTTGCCCTGGCGATAGAGCTTGCGTTCAATGCGATCCTCAACTTCACGTTGGAGGACCATGTAATAAAGGAAACGGGCGCTGAGATCCGACTCGGCGCCCGCTTCGTTTGCCTGTAAAGTACTAAGCGCGGGTTCTACTGCGGCCATAACTGAGCCCAAACCCCACTAGTATAGCCCGCGCGCGGCCGCTGTTATTGCATCAACGCCGCGCGGACGCGCGACATCAAAGTAATGACTCGAGCGAAGCGAGCGTAGGAGGTACGCAGGCTGAACCGCGCCCGCAGGAAGCGGAGGAATCTGAACGCGAACCCTCATCACGACCACTCCCTTTGGTCGCGGCTCAGCCTGTTATTGCATCGATGCTGCGAGTCCCGCCACGGCCCAGGCTGTAGCCGCGCTCGAGATCCATTGATCATGGCCGTACGGAAATCCGCTCTCGAAGTATGGCTGGAACTTCGGGGCGCGGCTCCGTACGTGCCACGATCCGTCGGCCTGCTGGTTGCGCAGCAACCATGCAGCACCGCGGCCGTACGACTGCGGGCGCTCGGCGGCGCGTCCGGTTTCGGACAACGCGAAGATCGCCACGCCAGTCGCATACGCATCGGACGGCATGTCGGGGTTGCCTCCCCACCCGCCGTCGACGCGCTGCCGGCTCTCCACCACCTTCGCGGCGGCACGCTTGTCGGCTTCCGGCGCGCCGATATAATGCAGCGCCAGGAGCTTCATGCTGGCGTCGTCGGTGGTAATTACGGGCTCGCGGCGAATGCGCGCGTTGCTCTGCTCGAGCACCGCTTTGTACTCGTCACGCATGGCCGGCGGCAGGTAGCGATTCAGCGCGCGCACCGCGAGAGCAGTCCGGCTCAAGCTGCCTTCCGCGATCGGGGCGCGAGCGATACCGCCGGCCCACCAGCCTGTTTCGGGACGATGCTGGCGGAACAGGTAGACGGCGAAGGCATCGGTGGCGGCGTTCGGTTCCACACCGGCGGACTCCATACCGAGCAGCGTGTACATCGCCGTGTCGCCGGAGCCCGGCGGATCGATGAGCTGCATCAACATCGGTGCCACACTCTGCGTCTGTGTCGAGGCCACTTTGCGGAACTCCTCGGCGGCCGTCGCATTGCCATTCACGCCATGCGAGCGCGCAACCTTGGTAGCCATCGCGGTGATGATGCCCTGATGGCAGGCGACGCACCCGGTCTTGCTGAAGAACTCCGTCTGCGAGCGCTCGAGCAACTTCACGGCGCGGTCCACTGCTTCAGACACATTGGCCGCGGGTTGGGCGGCTTCGGGAACGGGCGTGATCGCGGTGGCGCCGAGGAGTGTCATTACCGGGCGGCGATTGAATTTGCGAGCCCAATCGAGCGCCGTCTCGCCCGCCTCGCTCTTCAGGTCGCGTTTGGCGCCACGCGAGAGCAGGAGCTTGACGAGCACCGGGTCCTGCATTTCGGTCGAGACGGCGAACATGAGCGGAGTCATGCCGCGAATATCTTTGGCGTTGACATCGGCGCCGGCGTCCAGCAGCGTGCGAACGGCGTCCACCGGGCCATACGAGCTGGCGAACATCAGCGGGGTGACCTTATCGAGGGCGATTTTGCCGTAGCGCGCCGGCAGGGCGAAATTCAGCCGCGCGTCGACACTCGCGCCGTGTGCCAGCAAATATTTGATCATCGCCGTATCGCGATTGGCGGCGGCAAAGTGCAACGGCGCGCCGCCGGGCGCGGGGTTGTAGTTCACATCGGCGCCGCGTTCCACCAGCATGCGGACGACGTCGAGGTTCCCGGCCAACGCCGCGGCGAGCAGCGAATTCTTGCCCATCTTGTCGGCGGCTTTCCAGTCGGCGCCGTGCTCGAGCAGCATCGCCACCGTGGCGCTATTCCGCGGCACCGAGGCGGCGACGATGAGCGGCGTGCGGCCAATGCCCGAAACGGCATTGACGTCGGCGCCCGCGTCGATAAGCAGCTTCGCTTTTACCGGATCCGAGGCTCCGTAGATAAGAGGCGTCCCGCCGAGATTATTGGCCTTTTTGGCATCCGCGCCCGCGCCGATCAGCATGTTCACCGTGGCGGCGTTGCCGACCGAAGACGCGTGAATCAGCGGCGTGTTGCCATGCTCGTCCGACGAGTTGACCTGCCAGCCGGAAGCGATCCAGCCTTGAATCTTTTCGATCTGACCGGTGCGTATTGCCGCGTAGACCTCGTTAGCAGTGGGTGGCGCGACCGAAGCCGAAAACAAAGCTGCGGGCGTAACGAACAACGCCGCGGCTCGAAATCTATTCATCATGGAACCTTGCGGACCTCCTGTACACCATCGAACGCGCGGTGTCGTCGTGATATGTATCAGGAGGGCGCTGGAATTTTGAGAGAGAATAAGAGCGCATGAAGTTTTTGGCTTTTTGTCTGATGGGAGGCGTGTGTCTGGCCGCGTCCCCGGACCAAGATTTCATGCAGGCGCAGGCGATGCTGAACAAGTATTGCCTTGCATGCCATCAACCCAAGGGCGCCGCGGGCGGGTTTCGGGTCGAAACGATTTCGCAGCCCGAGAGTCTTCGTTCCGAATCTCGGCGCTGGCTCGCCCTCGGCAACCGGTTGCGCGAGTTCGAGATGCCTCCGCGCGGGGCCCCGGCTCCTTCGCTCGAAGAGCGCGAGCATTTCCTAAGCTGGATGGATGGAGCGCTGCGGCGCGAGGCGTGTGCGACGGGTCCGGTGGCTGGACCATCGTTGATCCGGCGGCTCAACCGCGACGAGTATGCCGCGACCGTGCGCGACTTACTGGATCTGCAGATAGACCTGAGCTCGATGCTGCCTGCCGAAGGCGCCGGCGGCGAGGGTTTCGACAACGCCGCCGAGACCTTGTTCCTATCGCCGCTCCACTCCGAGAAATATATGGAGGCGGCCAAGCTGGTGGCGGACTTCGCGGCCAAGGATTTCAAGCCCCGCGCCCGAATTCTGATTGCCGAGCCCAGCGCGACGGTTACGCCCGAGGCGGCCGCGCGCACGATCTTTGCTTCGCTCCTGCCGCGTGCCTTCCGGCGTCCCGTCACCGAAGCGGAAACCAAGCCGTACCTTGATTTATTCCAGGCCGCAATGAAGCAGGGCCAGACTTTCGAAGGCGCGGTTTTCTTTGCTCTCCGCGGCGTGCTGGTTTCGCCGTTATTCCTGTTCCGCGCCGAACCGCCCAACGCCACTGGAGCCCAGCGCCCGCTCGATCAGTACGCGCTCGCCTCGCGGCTTTCTTATTTCCTGTGGGGAAGCATGCCGGACGAACTGCTGTTCGATCTCGCCGCCGACGGCAAGCTGAACGACCCGAAGGTGTTGCGGCCGCTGGTCGCCCGCATGGTCCGGAACGACCGGTCTTTCGTCTTCGCGCAGCGCTTTATCGAGCAATGGCTGCACACGCGCGATCTCAACGGCAACAAGGCGCCCGATGCCGCAGCGTATCCGGCGTGGACGAAAGATGCCGACCTGCGCGGCGACATCACGCTGCAGCCGGTATATTTCTTTCGCGAAATGCTGATTCGCGACGTGTCTATTCTCGACCTGATCGATTCCAAGTACACCATCGGCACCATCGCCCTGTCGAAGCATTTCGGACTGAAGCTGCCGTTGAGCCAGAACGGAAACTCGCAGCCGCAGTGGGTGGAACTTCCGCCGAACAGCCACCGCGGCGGGCTGCTCGGGATGCCCGCCGTGCTGGCGGTTTCCTCGCATACCTACCGCACGAGCCCGGTGCTGCGCGGCGCTTTTATTCTCGAATCGATTCTCGGCACGCCGCCTCCGCCGCCTCCGCCGAACGTGCCCTTACTCGAGGAGAACAAGGAGGGCGCGGCGCCGAAGACCATGCGCGCTCGCCTCGAGCAGCATCGAGCGAATCCCGCTTGCGCGGGCTGCCATAGCCGCATTGACCCGCTCGGGTTCGCGCTCGAGAACTACGATGTCATGGGCAAGTGGCGCGACGAAGACGCGGGTAAGCCGGTGGACGCCTCGGGCGAGTTGAATGGCGGCCGGAAGTTGAATGGCGCGGACGACCTGAAAGCGGCGCTGCTCGAGCGGCGCGACGTGTTCGCGCGCAACCTGACGGCGAAACTGCTCGGCTACGCGCTCGGCCGCGGGCTCACGCTCGCCGATTCGTGTACAGTGGATTCCATCGTCGCCAAATTGAAGGACAATGGGTATAGATCGCGGGTGCTCATAGAGGAGATCGTTCTGAGCACGCCGTTTAGGGAGCAAGCAAACCAATGAAGAGCTGGCAACCGATTTCGCGCCGGACAATGCTGCGGGGTCTGGGCGGTGTCTCGCTCGGGCTGCCGTGGCTCGAAGCAATGGCTGCGCCTGCGCGAATGCCGGGCTCGCGCCCGCCGGTGCGGTTCGCTGCGCTCTACATGCCGAATGGCGTGAACGTCAATGCGTGGACGCCGCTCGGCAGCGGCCGCGACTTTGCACTCTCGCCCACGCTTGCGCCGCTCGCGGATTTGAAAGATCGCATCGTCGTGATGAGCAATCTTTGGAACGAGGGTTCCAAGGGCGGCGATGGCCACTATGTAAAGGAAGCGGCGATCCTGACCTGCCGCACGATCAAGAAGACTCCGGGCGCCGATATCGCGAACGGTGTTTCGGTGGATCAGGTTTGCGCGAAGAAGTCGGGGTTGGTGACGCCGCTGCCTTCGCTCGAGTTGGGTGTGGCGCCGGTGGCGATTGGCGTGGACGCGGTCGTGGGCTACACGCGCATTTATGGTTCGCATATCGCCTGGTCGAGCCCGACCACTCCGCTGGCTCGCGAGCTGAATCCGCGGTCCGTGTATGAACGGCTCTATCGCGCGGCTTCCGGGCAGGACGCGGGCGCGGCGAAACTGGACGGCTTGCTGCTCGATCGCGTGCTCGACGACGCAAACAAACTACGCGCGCAAGTGGGCACGCAGGATCGCGTGCGAATTGACGAGTATCTTTCGGTGATGCGCTCATTGGAAGAACGCGTGGATCGCGTGGCGGACTCGACACAGGGCGCCTGGAAACCGCGCGCGGCGATGGACATGAAGAACGCGCCGGTCGAGCAGCCGCGGGGTCACGCCGAGCATGTGCGCCTGATGATGGACATGATCGCCACCGCGTTTCAGACCGACACGACGCGCGTGGCGACGTTCATGTTCGGCAATTCGGTGAGCGATATCAGCTTCCGGTTCCTCGAAGGCGTGACCAGCGCGCACCACGAGACTTCGCACCATCAGAAAGATCCTGAGAAGCTGCGGCAATACGCGCTCATCAACAAGTGGCATATCGAGCAGTACGCGTATCTGTGCCGCAAGCTGAAGGGCATGAAAGAGGGCGACTCGAATGTCCTCGACAATTCGATGATCCTCTTCGCGTCGGCGCTGAACGACGGCAACCGCCACTGGCCGCATAACCTGCCGTTGGTGCTCGCGGGCAAAGGCGGCGGCCGCATCGATACCGGTCAGCATCTCGTATTTGCTGAAGATAGCCCGCTGTCGAATCTTTATGTTTCGGTGCTGGATGCGTTCGGCGCGCCGGTGGCCCGGTTTGCCGACAGCACGGGTCCGCTCGCGGGGTTGATGCACTCATGAGGCTCGCCGCGGCTCTGCTCCTGGCGGCGCTGAGTTTGCCGGCCGCGGATTTGACGGGTGTTTGGATCGGCCAGCTTCCGGGGCGGAATAACACCTTCACGGATATCGCGTTTCGACTGGTGCAAAGCGGGACGACCATCACTGGCAAGCTGTACGGAGATTACATGAGCTATGCGATCACCGAAGGCAAGCTCGAAGCCGATCACATCGAGTTCATCGTAGTGACACGAGAGCAACGCGGCAACGAAATCAACGACACACGCTTCAAGTTCTCCGGCACGGTGAAGGAGAGTGGCGAATTGGAGCTGACGCGCGAGCGGCAGAGTGTGTCGAAGGTGGCGAGCGGCGAGGCGGTGACGGTGCGGAATGATAATAAGCCGGTGATTAAGCTGAAGCGCTTGACCTAACTTCCGAGCCTCGATGAGAATCTTTCGCAGATCCGTCACGCACTGCTGCGCGTCACTTTGAATCACGAAAACTCCCAGTTCCCCGCGTTTTCAGAATTGAACACAGCTTGCGCCCGGGCCAGGAATCCGCTCCAAAGTCTTCGGACATGATGAGCAGAAGGTCGAGGTCTTCCGGAGCGGGGCTTAATAGTGACGAAGCTGCCTCATACGAAAACGCGCCTGAGTTGGCCGGTCTCCGCGGCCAGTTTCACTACTACCTGGGGGCCCCGGCCGCGTCATCTATAACACCCGCACCACGATCAGATCGGTACGCGTGGGAACCTTGTCGCGAACCTCGGTCCTCAACACCGCCTGAAACAACCACGGACCATGATGTTGCGCGGCTTTTCCCCGAAGCGCGGCAATCAGCGTGCGGGCGCTGGCGGGATCGCTCAGATATTCGAGCGCCGTTTCCGTGCCCTCGGTATTCAAGCCGTTCACCAGCAGCAACTGGCGCTTGCCGTCGAGCCCGTTGAGCATCGAGATCAGCGCGAAGTCCTGCGAGGGCTGGTCGTCACGGGTCGAGTAGTGAAGGCGATACTCGGACTCCTCGCCGGGCTTCGCCAGCGTATCCAGAATCCGGCGGGGCTTCTCGCGGTCCGTCGGAGCCAGCCGCATGGGCAGCTTTGCCAGGATCGGATCGAGCCACCGGTTCGCCTCGTCGTGCCCGAGCAGAATCAGGTTGGCCGTGCGGAATTCGTCCCAGCTCAGGAGGCGGCTTTGCGTGACGTGGATCGGCACCTGCTGGGCGGCAAGCATGGCTGCCAGCCGCACGCTGCCCACTGCCTCGCCCATCTTCGCCTGCGAGATGGCCGGCGACAGGTAGAGGAAACCGCCCGGGGGCAGATGCAGCCACTTGCGGAAATGATCAGCCTCCTCTGGCCGCATCTCGATCCGCGGAGGAATGGTGGCGTCCGGCGGCGGAGCGCTGAATTGCTTCACCACTGCCGTCACCGGGCTGCTAAAACAGATCGTCGCGCCGCCAGGATCGCCGAGCCAAGGCGCCCAGATCTCGGCGAGCGCCGGATCGAGCCGTGCGACGGCCGGTCCGCGATTCGCGGTCGCCGCGAGCCAACCCGCTCCGACCAGCAAGGGCGCCGCTGCCAGCGCCAGCGCGAACTGCCACGACGGCCAGCGGAGCTGCGACGGCGGTTCCGGCGCGGCCACCGGAGCCACCGGCACCGCTTCCGGCTCGGTTTCCGTACGCACGAACGACGGCACGTACCTGCCCACGGGCAGCACGATTCGAACCGAATCGTCCTTCCCGGGACCGGCATAGTAATCCTGCAGTTTCTGGCGCACGGCATGCGCTTGCCGGCGAACTACGGAGTCCTCACCGGGCGAGTATCCCGGACCGCGCCCGAATACCTCGTGGGCAATCAGATATTCGTTAAGCTGCGAACCATTGCCGTTGAGCGTCGTTTCGCAAACAAAACTCAGGAAGCGGCCGTGCCGTTCCGCGCGGCGGAATGCGTCGCTCGCCAGTATGCGATCCAATTCTGTCTGGATCTCCTGTCGCTCTGGCGGCTTGCCGGCGCTGGCTACGCTGGACGGGGACATGGTCGCGATTCCTATCTACTATACGCCTGTCCGCGAACCGTTCGGTAACATGTTCGAACCGCGGCAGACCGAGCGTTCGGGCGTGCCTGGTGCTACCCTCATTCAGATTCTTTGATGGGAGGGCCGTCCATGCGCCGCCTCTTTGCCTTGTGCTGCCTCGTCGCCAGCAGCCTGCCCGTATTTGCACAGCAATCCACCGCCCGATTGCTTGGTACCGTACTCGACCCCTCGGCAGCGGCGGTCGCCGGCGCCACCGTCACGGTCACCAACCTCGCCACCTCGCAAGCCAAGTCCGTTCAGACGAACGCGGACGGCGAGTACTCGATTCCGCTCCTGCCCATCGGCGAGTACACGATGCTCGTCGAGGCCTCCGGATTCGCCAACCGGTCCTTCCGCGGGATCGTCCTCAAGGTCGACCAGGAAGCCCGCTTCGATGTGAACCTGACGCTTGGCTCCACCACGGATACGGTGACCGTGGACGCCTCCGCCCCGCTGCTCGTAACGGATACCTCTTCAGTGGGTCAGGTGATCGAAAACAAGGCGATCGTCAACATGCCGCTGAACGGGCGCGCGTTCTGGCAGCTCGCCCAGCTCACCCCCGGCGTAGTGTTTACGCCCGGGGGATCCGACATCAGCTCGGGCGGCCAGGGGATCCGCGCTACCCGGGTCGGGCTGCGGATCAGCGGCAGCAGCCGTCTCGCCGGGGGCTGGTTCCTCGACGGCTTTGACATCACCGAGTATGAGCTCGGCGCCACCTCGATTACCCCTTCCACGGACGCGATCGAGGAGTTCAAAGTCTTGAGCGGCGGCATGAGCGCCGAATACGCGCTGCCCTCGGTGATCAATGCCGCGCTGAAGAGCGGCGGCAACAGCTATCACGGCAGTGCCTACGAATATCTGCGCAACGAGAAGATCCAGGCCCGCAACTTCTTCTCGGCCACCGTTCCACCCCTCAAGCGGAACCAGTTCGGCGCCACGTTCGGCGGCCCTATTAAGAAGGACAAAATCTTCTTCTTTGGAGACTACGAAGGCGGCCGCACGCGCCAGGGCACCACGATCGCCTCGGTCGTTCCCACCGCTGCCAATCTCGACGGTAATTTCGTGGGCGGCCGGCCTTTGTACGATCCGCTCACCACCCGCGTGAACCCCGACAACCCGTCACAGTTCATTCGCGATGTCTTCGCGGGCAACATCATCCCACCGAACCGCATCGCGCCGCAGGCCGCCTACTTCCGGTCGATGTTCCCGATCCCGAATACCGGCGCGAACCGCTTCACGTATTCACCCGCCCTCGCGCTGAACACCAATAAGTTCGATATCAAGGTCTCGCCGCGCCTGACGCAAAAGGACAGCATCACCAGCCGCTACTCCTTCGCCGACAACACCGAAAGCGATCCGTCTGCCTACCCGGCCCTCGGGTACTATCCGCTCCGCAGCCGCTCGCAGAACGCCGGGCTCAGCTATCTCCACGTCTTCACGCCGACCCTCGCTTGGGAAGTCGCATATAACTACTACCGCACGTTTTTCTACTTCCTCAACGGCAGCAACTTCAACGGGAAGGACGTGGTTTCGCTGGCGGGCATCACCGGCTTTGAAGGAATCTCGAGCCTCCAGCCGGCTGCCCCTAACATCGCGCTCACTGGCTATGCGACGCTCGCCGGCAGCACTGACAACCGGCCCAAGGCGAACCGCATCCGGACCTATCAATACCGCACCGGCCTGACCTGGTCCCACGGCAATCACGACATGAAGTTCGGCGCACAGCTTTCCCACCAGGCGCATGCGTTCCTCAACGGCAATGCTTCCCAGGGGACCTTCAACTTCGACGGCCGCTACTCGCAAAACCCGAACAGCACCGGCAACACCGGCGACGCCTTTGCCGACTTCCTGCTCGGCTATCCGTTCAGCGTACAGCGTGCCACGCCGATCCAGATCTTCGGCGACAGCGGCAACTTCTTCCACACCTTCGCCCAGGACAACTGGCGTATTACGCGCAATCTGACGCTGAACATCGGCGTCCGCTGGGAGATGAATTCGATGCTGGTCGGCATCCGAGGGCAGTCCAACGTATTCGACTTCGCCACCGGCAAAATAATCATCCCGACGCGCAACGGCACCCCCGATCTCACGGCCCAGCCCGGCGCAGCCGACGCGTGGCGCGTGTTCCGTCCGCTGCTCGAGACCAGCGAGGAAAAGGGTCTGCCGTGGGAGCTCCGGCACGGCAATCCGCACGACTTTGCGCCGCGATTCGGCTTCGCCTGGCGCCCGTTCGGGAGTAACAAAACCGCAGTCCGCGGCGCGTACGGGCTGTTTTACGTATACCCCGATTCCAACATCCTGCTAGGCCAGGTCCGGACGCCGCCCTTCGTGATCCTGCAGGTGATCCAGAACGATGTGCCGACTGCGGCGACGCCCACGCCGCGCCGGAACCTGGCCAACTACTTCCTGGGCCAGCCGCTGCTCGACGTGAACGCCACACCCGCCCCGACTACGGGCGGTTCCGACTACGCCACCACGTACACTCAGACCTGGAACCTCGGCATCCAGCACGAGTTCTCGCACAACATCGCCGTCGAAGCCAGCTACGTGGCCAACAAAGGCACGCACCTGCAGACTTCCTCCGAATACAACATTCCGCTGCCGGGCGCCGGAAACATTCAGGGTCGCCGGCCGTACCCGAACTGGGGCGTGCTCGACTACAAGATTTGGGGTGGATCGAGCACCTACCACAGCCTGCAGGCAAAGATCGAAAAGCGATTCTCGAATGGCTTCTCGTTCCTCGGATCGTACTCGTTCTCCAAGTGCCTCGACGGCCCCGGCAGCGAAGAGGGAGGCGCCCCCGCCTACTATCTGGATAACTTATACAAGGGTCGATGCGACTACGATGTGCCTCACAACTTCGTCACCAGTTATATCTGGGAACTCCCGTTCGGCAAGGGACGCAAGTTCATGGCCGGCGCTCCGAAAGCCCTCGATTTCGTGATCGGCGGCTGGCAATGGCAGGGCATCAATACCCTGCAGTCCGGCGTGCCGTATAACGTGAGCATCAGCGGTGACCGGGCGAATACCGGCGTCAGCCAACGCCCCGACGCGCTCTCGACGCCCGTCGAACCCCGCGACCTGGGCTGCTGGTTCTTCACCGCTTCGAATCCGACTTGTAAGGCGCTCCTTCCGGCCCAACTCGACACATTTACACTTCCGGCCCAGTTCGTATACGGCAACGCCGGCCGGAATCTGTTGCGCACCGATAAGCTGATTCAACTCGACATGTCGATGATCAAACACTTCCGGCTGACCGAAAGCAAGGGCTTCGAGTTCCGGGCCCAGGTGTTCAATCTGACGAATACTCCATCTTTCGCCGCGCCCAGCGGTACCGTGAACCTCGCCACCGGCGGACTGGTGACTTCGACACGCAATCAGCCACGACTTTTCGAATTCGGCCTTAAGTTCAATTTCTAGCTCAAGTTGCGGCAGGTCCGGGCCGGTTTGCGAACCGTTCGGGGCTTTCTAAATTGACAAAGTTGTCCGAACATAGATACTGGAGTGGCTTGTCTGATGCGGCGAAGACTGACCTGGATCGTAGTGTCGATTTTTTCCCTGGGTGTCGTGCTGGTGGGCGCCAGCACGGAGGGGGGCAAAGGCTTTACGGACGCGCAGCGGAAGTATTGGGCGTTCCAACCGCTGAAGCTCCAGCCGAACGGTTCGATTGACGGGCTCATCCGCGCCAAACTCGAAGCCAACGGCCTCTCTCTCAGTCCGGAAGCCGACCGGGTCACGCTCCTCCGCCGCGTGAGCTTTGACCTGATCGGTTTGCCGCCGACTCCGGAGGAAGTGGACGCCTTCGTTCAAGACAAGTCCCCGACCGCATATGAAAAGGTTGTGGACCGTCTGCTCGCCTCTTCTCATTATGGAGAGCGCTGGGCCCGGCACTGGCTCGACCTCGCCCGGTTCGCCGAGAGCGAAGGCTTCAAGAGCGACGAGACCCGGCCGAATGCCTGGCGCTATCGCGAGTATGTGATCCGGTCGTTCAACGAAAACAAGCCGTATGACCGCTTCGTGAAGGAGCAGATTGCCGGTGACGAGTTGTACCCGAATGACTCCTGGGCACGCGTGGCGACGGCTTTCAACCGCCATTATCCGGATGAGAGCAACGCCCGGAACCTGATGCAGCGGCGGCAGGAAATCCTGGACGACATTACTGATACGGTCGGTGCCACGTTCATGGCTATGACCTACGGGTGCGCCCGCTGCCACGACCACAAGTTCGACCCGATCCTCCACACCGACTACTACAAGCTGCAGGCTTTCTTTGCCAATACCACAGCCGACGATGAGGTCCCGATGGTTTCGCCCGCCGAGATGCAGAAGTGGCGGGAACGCAAGGCTGCCTGGGAAGCTGCCAGCAAGCCAGTTCAAGACAAGATCGCCTCGCTCCTCGATCCTGAAAAGGCAAAGATTCTGAAGGAGTTTGTCGACAAGTATCCGGCTGAGATCCAGGATGTCCTCACCAAGCCCCCCGCACAGCGCACTCCTTATGAATGGATGATGTTCTATAAGGCGAAGCCGTACCTGACGATTGATGACGAGGTCGCGGCCAAGGCCCTCAAAGGCGATAAGAAGAAGCAATACGAGGCCTTGCTGGTCGAGCTGAAGCAATATTCCGCGCTCGACCCGGGCGAGCCGCAGCTTGGCATCGGTATGCGCGACATTAGCGCTACCGCGCCGGCGACCCATCGTTTGAGCGTCGGCGTCTACGACGCCAAGCTCGAAGAAGTGCAGCCCGGGTTCCTGTCGATCATCGATCCCAACCCGGCAAACATCGTACCGCCCGCGGGGGAGAACAGCACCGGCCGGCGCACCGCCCTAGCCAATTGGCTGACGAATCCGAAGAACCCGCTGACCGCGCGCGTGATGGTAAACCGCATCTGGCACTATCACTTCGGACAGGGCATCGTGGCATCGCCCAGCGATTTCGGAGTGATGGGCGGCCGCCCGTCCCACCCCGAGCTACTCGACTGGCTGGCGTCCGATTTCATCCAGAACGGCTGGGACATCAAGCGTCTTCACAAGCAGATCGTGATGTCAGCCACCTACCGCCAGTCTTCGGCGTTCAACGAAGTGGCGGCCAAAGAGGACCCGCACAACAAGCTCCTGTGGCGCTTTTCGCGCGAGCGGCTGGAAGGCGAAGTGATTCGCGACGCGGCGCTGGCGGTCTCGGGCGTGTTGAATGACAACGTCGGCGGACCGAGTGTGTATCCTGAACTGCCTGCAGGAGCCGGCAAGCCCCGAGGCGGCTGGAAGGTTTCCGGGGATGCGGCGGAGCGCAATCGCCGGAGCATCTATATCTTCGTGCGCCGCAATGCGCGGTACCCGATGCTCGAAGCCTTCGACATGCCCGACACGCACGAGTCTTGCGGGCGCCGGAACCAGACGATCACCGCGCCTCAGGCAATGTCGCTGCTGAACGGCAAGGTGAGTCTCGAGTGGGCCCAAGCGTTTGCCGGGCGCGTCCTTTCGCAGGCGGGCCCGGACATGAAGGCGGACATCGATACGGCGTACCGGCTCGCCTTCGGCCGCCATCCCGACGGCTTTGAGAAGGACAGCGTGCAGACGTTCTTCGACAAGCAGAAGTCGATCGTGGCGGAGCGGAAGGCGTCGGGCGGCAAGCTCGCGCTGCCCACCGTGATGCCGGCGGGCTACGATCCCGCGCAAGGCGCGGCGCTGGTGGATTTCTGCCAGATGCTGCTCAACTCGAACGAATTCGTGTACCGCAACTAGAGGTAGTCATGTCGCATAAACGCCAACCGGCATCGAGACGCGATTTCCTTTTGAACGCCGGCAGCGGCCTGGGCGCGATCGCGCTCAGCTCCATGCTGCAGGCGGAAACGGCCACCACCGACCCGCTTCAACCCAAGAGGCCGCACGCGAAGCCGACGGCGAAGTCGGTGATCTTCCTCTTCATGGAGGGAGGTCCGAGCCACCTCGACCTGTTCGATCCCAAGCCCGCGCTCGACAAGCTGGCCGGGCAACCGATGCCGGCTTCGTTCGGCAAGGTGATCACGGCGATGGGGACGTCGAACAACACGATCATGCCCACTAAGCGCAAGTGGAAGCAGCATGGGGAGAGCGGCATCTGGGTGTCCGACTGGTACCCCGAAGTCGCCAAGCACGTGGACGAGATGACGGTGTTCCGCGCCTGCTGGGCCGATGGGCTGAATCACGTGGGCTCGGTTTGCCAGATGAACACGTGTTCGATCCTCGCCGGCCGTCCTGCGCTGGGTGCGTGGGTGACGTATGGACTCGGCTCGGCGAACCGCAATCTTCCGACGTTCGTGATTTTGACCGACGCCTCCGAGGTCGTGGGCGGACCGAAGAACTGGAGCGCGGGATTCCTGCCGGCGACTTACCAGGGCACCCTGCTGCGCAATCAGGGCGCGCCGATTTTAGACCTGATCCCGCCCGATTCCATCGGCGACCGCCAGCAGCGAAACCGGCTCGATCTGCTCAAGACTCTGAACGAGCACTATGGCGCGGACAAGCCTGAGGATACCGAACTCGACGCTCGCATCGGCGCTTATGAGCTTGCGTATCGCATGCAGGCCGCGGGCCCCGAAGCGGTGGATTTAACCAAGGAATCGGATGCGACCAAAGATCTATACGGCATGAACGACGAGGCGACGTCGAAGTTCGGCACTAATTGCCTGCTGGCGCGCCGGCTGGTGGAGCGCGGGGTTCGCTTTGTCGAGCTTTACTCGGGCAGCGGCAGCGGCTGGGACGCGCATTCGAATATCGAGGGCAACCACTCGAAGATGTGCCGCTCGTCCGACAAGCCGGTCCACGGGCTTCTCACGGATCTCAAAGCGCGTGGGCTGCTCGATGACACGCTCGTAGTGTGGGGCGGAGAATTCGGCCGCACGCCGTTCAACGAGAAGGGCGACGGGCGCGATCACAATCCGTGGGGCTTCACGATGTTCATGGCCGGCGGCGGGATCAAGGGCGGCCAGGTGCTCGGGACCACCGACGAGATTGGGCTCCGCGGGATCGATAAGCGCGCCCACGTGACCGACATTCACGCGACGATTCTTCATGCTCTCGGTCTCGATCATAAGAGCGTGACGTATCTGCATAATGGGCGGTCCGAACGGCCGACGATTGTGACAGGCGAGGCGATGAAGGAAGCGTTCGCTTAACTAAGGGAACGGGATCGCAACGTCAACGTAGCCTCCCGGCTCGATGCGATCGACTGCGTCGACGACCAGCGATGCCCATTTCCTGATGCGGATCCAGTTGTTTGTGTCGATAACCACCAGCGCAAGGCGCCGCCCGGTCAAATTCTGTTGATAGCGGATGCGTTGATCGGTGGTGACCATCAGCTCGTAGCCGGCGCGTTCCACCGTCGTCAGGAGCTCCCCGTTGGTCAACTCGGCCCACCCACGTTCGTATGCGGTCTCGACCTGATGTCCGATCAGCCGGTACCGCAAAGGTGCTTGTGTACTGTGATCGAGCAAAATCCGCATGGAGTGACGTCATGCCGGAACGGGATCATTCAGGCTGCGAGAGGCGTGTTCAAGAACCAGATTCACCTGCTCGCGCGAAACGCCAGGAAACCATTCGAGAAATTCGTCGACTGTCGCGCCGCTCTCCAGGTTCGAAAATAAGGCGGAGACAGGGACACGGCTCTTTTTGAATATCCAAGCGCCACTCAGTTTTTCAGGATGGCGTTCAACAGCGGGGCAAGTCGTCCAATCGAGCATGGCCTCACTCCATTATGCGTAGTGTGCCACGCCGCGAACAACCTGGCGCTGCTCGTTGAAGAAGAGAACCTCCGCCGCTCTCCTGCCTGTCCCTGCTCGCCGATACTGAATCGTGATGCTATCCACACCGATGTACACCTGCTCGAGCTCAAACTTCAAAGGCGGCGGCAGCGCGAGGGCCCTCGTCCAGTAGCGCCGAATCGCATCCTTGCCCTTCAGCGTTCCAGATGCCTCATCCATCAACTGCACGATGTAGGGAGAGCTCATCTCGAAGTCATCGGCGTAGTGGGCCAGGATTCGATCGAGGTCGTGTGAATTCCACGCGCTGATCCATTCGCCCGTGAACTCCAGCGCGAACTCGCGGTCGATCATCGCACCGGCAACTCCACGCACACGCGCAAACCCGGCCGGCTGTTCTCCGCCCAGATCCGTCCCTCGTGCAGGGCCACGGCGCGCTGCGCAATCGACAGACCCAGCCCGACACCGCCGGAATCGCGGCTCCGATCCTCACCCACGCGCACGAATGGTTTGAAGATCTCCGGCAGCATATCGTCGGGCACCCCGCTGCCGTGATCGCGAATCGCGACCGACGCGACGCCGTTCAACTGCGCGACGGTTACTTCGACCGCCGACCCCTCCGGCGCATGGCGAATCCCGTTGCGCAGGACGTTCTCCACGGCGCGGCGAAGCAGTTCCCGGTCCACGCGCAGGATCGGAATGCGTTGCAGGTCAAGCCGCAGTTGGCAGCCGCGCGCCTGTGCTTCCACCTTGCAGTCATCAGCCAGCTCTTGAATGAACGTGTCGAGGCGGAGTTCCTCGAGATTGCGTGTGGCCGGATCGCCTTCGGCCCGCGTGACCTCAATCAACTCGTCCACCAGCCGCGCCAGCCGGTCCGCTTCGCGCTGCACACGATCCATCGCCGTTTTGCGATCGGGACTCGTGCGCCCAAGGTCCACGGCGAAGTTCAGCCGCGCCAGGGGCGAGCGCAACTCGTGCGAGACGTCCTGCAGCAACCGCCGCTCGGCCGTCAGCAGCGTATCGATGCGCTCGGCCATCTTGTCGAACGCCGCACCGAGCTCGCCGAACTCATCGCGCCGCCGCCAGCCGAGCCGCGCCGTAAGATCACCGCGTCCGAAGCGCTCCACCGTTGCCACCAGCGCTTCGAGCGGCTTGATGAACCGCGACGCGAGCAGATACGCCAGCAGCGCCACCGCGCCCAGAATCCAGAGATAGTAAATGAAAATATCGGTGAATTGCCCGCTCGCCGCCGGCATCACCACCAGCAGACGATATCCAGCGCCGTGTTGAGGCGTCGCGATCACGCCGCGCGGAGGGCGCAGGAATGGGATCCAGCGGCTTCCCGAATTCGCACGGACTTGCTGTACGAGCGATGAGCGGTCGTCTCCGCTGAAGAGGTCGCGCCCCTGCGCGTCCACTACATAATGCTCGGTCTGCATCTTCGCGTTCAGAGCGGCCAGATAGTCGCTCGCGGCGCGCTTGCCCTTGTCATGATAGATCACGAGCATCTGCTCGAGCATGAACTCGTTCATCTTCGCCAGGGGCGATCCGGGCCCGGGAAACGCGCGCCACAAGTAGATCGACGTCCCCACGAAGCCCGCCAGGCACACCACCAAAGTCAGCAGGAACCAGGTGAGTACCTTCGCGTAGATCGTTCGCATCAGATTCGGTCGCCGTCGCCTGCCCTGAACAAATACCCGAGCCCGCGCACCGTGAGGATCAGATCGCGGCCCGCGTCGAGCTTCTTGCGCACGTGGCTGATGTGAACGTCGAGCGAACGATCGAGCGGGGAGGCGTCGCGCTGATGCAGCGTTGCCGCAATCTCGTCGCGCGATACGATTCGTCCCGCTGATCTCACCAGGAGATCGAGGATATCAAACTCGAGGGCCGTCAAGCGTACCGGTGCGCCACGATAGCAGACTTCGCGAGTACGCGGCGTCAACCGCACGCCGTTGGCCTCCACGACGGGTTCTTCAGAAACCGGAAGCTCGCGTCCCACGGTTCGCCGCAGCACCGCCCGGACCCGCGCGAGCAGTTCTTCCGGCCCAAACGGCTTGGGCAGGTAGTCGTCAGCACCGCCTTCGAGCCCGGCCACGCGGTCCGTCTGCGAGGTGCGCGCCGTCAACATGATCACGGGAATCTTGCTGCGGCGGCGGATCTGGCGCAGCACCTCGAACCCGTCGAGCTTGGGCATCATGACGTCGAGCAGCACCAGGTCGTGACGGTCTTCCACGGCTCGGGCGAGGCCCTGGGCCCCGTCCTGCGCCGTGTCTACTTCGATTCCATGCGTACCGAAGAACTCGGTCATCAGCCCGCGGAGTTCCGCGTCGTCGTCAACCAGCAGCAGTCTCATTGCGTCTCCGTTAAAACGACAGACGGAGTTGCAGTTCGAGCCGCCGGTTCCCGGCTCCACCCGCGCCGCCACCGCCGGGCCCTCCAAAGCCGCCGGCGAGCGAATTCGATTCGCCGAACAACGGCGAGCTCAAACTGCCGATCGGAGTGCCGTAGTTGGTGTGGTTGAGAAGATTGCGCGCCTGTAGCGACAACGTCAGGTTGAAGCGCTTATCGCCGGCAGCGTCGAACATACCGCCACCGCCGCCGAACCCCCCGCGGCCGCCGCCGCCCATGCGCCCGCCACCGCCGCCTCCGCGCGGGCCGCCCATGCCTGGACCACCGAACCCACCGCCGCCTCGGCCTCCCTGCGGCTGCGCGCCGGCGGCGCCTTCACTCTTGGAGCCGAAGCTCCACGTTCGCGCCACCCGGAGGTTCACGGTGAACTGTCCGGGGCCGTTTCCGTAATTGCGCGGGATCAGTTGTTCGCCCGGCAACGGCACCAGGTTGAACGCGCCGAACTGCGTAATCTTGACGTTCGGTCCGTTCATGTCCGTCGCAAACGAAGGCCGGTCATTGAAGATGGTATCGCCGTTGGCGTCGCGGCCGGTCGTGATGTTGAACGGCGCGCCCGAGCTGGCCATGATGAACGGCGCGAAGATGACTCCGCCCCACTTGGGACTCAGGTTCCCGCCCAGCACGACCCGGTTGTGCACATCGAACGACGTGCGTCCGTAGTCGGCGGCCAAGTTGTAAGGATTGGCCGGAAATGTGTTCACGTTGTCGGTATCGCCCTTGGCGCGGCCCAGCATGTAGAACCCGAACAGCATGACGCGCGGATGGAAGCGCGTGCGGAAGTTCAGCATCAACTGGTGCTGGTTGAGGAACCCGGTTGACTCGTACAAATACACGTTACCGGTATTGCCGTAGGGCAATGTGTTAGTTCCCGGAAGTGGCGTGTTGATATTAACCGAGCGCAGCATGTGCACGCCGCGCGAGTTAATGAAGTTGACCGAAACCGTGGTGCTCTTGGGCAACTGGCGGTCAATGCCAATCACGTACTGGGCGATGTACGGCGCCGTGAGGTGCGAGTCCACGATGTGCCGCGTCTGGGTCTGGAGAGCGCCGGCCAACTGATCGGGCGTGGGAATCGTGGGGTAGAAATCCGGATTCTGCACGACGTACTGCTGTTGAGTGATGCCGTTGAAGCGGAGAGCGGACAGCGTCAGACTGTTCTGGAAGCGGTCATAGAACATGCCGAAACCGGTGCGCAGCACGGTCTTGGTGGGCTTTCCGTTATGGCCGTCGATGCCCCAGGCAATGCTCAGGCGGGGAGCGAAGTTGTGGTTGCTCGAGATGTTGGTCTGGTTCTCATAACGCAGTCCCGCGCTCACCGTCAACTGCGGACGCAGCCGCCAGGTGTCTTCGGCGAACAGCCCCACGTCGGCCTGATTTACTGCAGCCAGGGGGTTGCCCGCCGCCAGCGAGAATTGGCTCGCTCCGCCGCCGAGCAGCCGAACCTGCGCCGCCGTGAGTCCCATGTTTTGGAAGAGCAGCGTGCGGCGATAGCGCTCGAGCGAGGTGAGCTCAACCGCGGTGCCCGCAATCGGCTGATTGTTCGCGTCGAGCTCCGGTCCGAAGCCGCCGGCAAAAGTGTACGAGCCGCCGAAGTTATTCGGCGAGACATCGGTGAGCCAGGACGAGCGTACGCGGCCGCCCAGCTTGATCATGTGCGCGCCGTGCGAGATCGACGTGATGTTGTGGACCTCGATGCTATCAGTCACCGTCGAGCCGACGCCCGTCTGCGCGCCGCCGCCGGTGAACGCATCGAGCACGGTGAGCGCGGGAATCGTGTTGTCGCCGAACTGGCCGGCATTGGAGCGGCGGAACTGGAAGCGTGTTTCGTTGATTACCTTTGCCGACAGCACCGCGGTCTCGGTGAGTTGGGCGCCGTGTTCGTGGTCGGTCGAGTTATACGCACGCTGGGCGAGGTTGAATTGGCCGATGCCCTGGTTGTCGCTCTCCGATTGCGAGTAGGTGTAGCGGCCGACCAGAGTGTTCTTGGGGCTGAGCTGGTAGTCGATGCGCGGCGTCACAAACAGCCTGCGCTGCGGAGTCACGATGGCCTGGTTGAAGGAAGTCACCTGGAGACTCGGGTCGAGAACCGTCGCGTTGACGACGGCGTTCTCGTCCACCGCGCGCCGCTCGACATCCATATTGAAGGACGACTTCTTCGAAAGCGGTCCGCCAAAATTGAAGCCCCAGTTTCGCGTCTGATAGGGAGCTCGCACCGACGAGAACGGATTCCGCGAGTTCAGCGATTCGTCGCCGAAACTGAAGAACGCCGAACCGCGGAACTTGTCGGCGCCGGGCTTGGTGAGGATCTCGATGCGGCCGAATCCGAGCTTGTCATACTCGGCCGAGAACGGATTCTGGTTGATACGGACTTCGCGGATGGCGGACTTGGGCGGAAGCTTGCCGCCGCTGAATCCGTCAATGAAAATCTCGCCGCCGTTGGGTCCGGCCGCGGGTCCGGCGAGCGCCTGCAAGTCGGAGGCGAGATCGTCCGGATTGTCGGAAAGAACGTTGAGATCCTCACCCTTCAGCACGACCGCGCCGGCCGTGGCTTCCGCCGGGTCGACGCTGATCGCTTCATCCTCAGCCACCGTGATCGCCTGCACTTCGGTCCGGATGGCGAGCTTGCCTTTCACGGCCACGGTTCGGCCGGCAGCGGCGTTAACGTTGCGCGCTTCAAAGGGATTGAACCCTTCCGCCGTCACCCGGACGACATACTTGCCGGGTGGCAGGCCGTTCATATTGAAGCGGCCCTGTTCGTCCGTGGTAGCGTTTCGTGTGATGCCCTGGCCCGTGGCGGCCACCGTGGCGCCCGGTATAGACGCGCCCGAAGGGTCGGTTACGTCGCCGCGGATCTCGGTGGTGGTGGCGGACGGCTGTGCGAAAGCTACCGTCGCCGCCGCGACCAGGCATAAGTAGAGTATGGCTCCTGAGCGATTCATGTATTTTGTCCCTGTTTGCTTTTATGAAAGCCGCGGGGCTACTGCGGCATACCCATTTCCAGATTCCAGTTGGCGACCATTTGCCCGACCGCCTGCGGTGAGGCGCGCAGCAGGAAATCCATCCCCGCCACGAACGTGATCGCTTTCACGTGAGATTCGTCGGCGCCCTTGGCCACCGAAACGATAACGGCGTCGCCTTGCTTGAGGTCGGCCACTGTCGCGGGTGGAAGCCGCTCGACCATGCGCTGCATGTCGGGACCGCCGCCTCCTCCGCCGAAGCCGCCGCCCCCGCCGGGACGCATGCCTCCTCCGGCCCCGCCGGGACGCATACCGCCCGGACCGCCGCGCATTCCTCCTCCGCCGGCCATCTGCGGCATCTTGCGCAGGGTGGCGTCGGCGCCGATGGCGATCACCACCGGCTTCTTCGACTGCAAGTCAGTGACGGTGACCTCGCGCTTGTCGGCGTTCAACGACTTGATCTCGCCGGCCACCGTACGGAAGCTGCCGAACACGATCGACTCGGCCGTAACCTTCGAGGCCGCGTCATCCCGGGCGCCGAGCACTCGCAACTGATCACCAGGGCGCAGCACCTGGAACTCACTCGGCTTCGCGTCGGCATATTTCACCGAATCGTCGGCATAGCGCATGAGGGGAACCGCGGGCGCAACGGTGACAGTCCATTCCTTTGGTCCTCTGGTAGTAAGGGTGATTTCGCGCTTGTCGCTGTCGACGCTCTTCACCACGCCTGCCAGACTCTTGGTCTTCCAGTCTTCCTGCTCCTTGCTCTGGCGGGCTGCGATGGACGACTTACTCATGACCACGAGTGTCCTTGCGATAACCGTCTTGTCGCTGGCGTTCACTTCACCCCGGATGAGAAGCCGGTCACCTACCGCGATGTCGCTGAAGGTGATCTTTTCCGCTTTCGACATATCGCGCTCGCCGGGTGCTATGCGTAACACCTGGGCGTTCGTATCAGCGATCGCACCATAGATGTCGCCCGCGTCTGTGCGCAACGATACCTCGCGTTTGTCCGCGGTGACCGCGCTGACCACACCCATCACCCGGTTGGCCGGAGCGGGGGGCTGCTGTGATTGCAGCGCCGGTGAGAGCACCGCCACCGCTAACGCCAGGAAGATCGGCAAGTCCCTTTTCATGCTCTAAAGCCAAGACGACGCGACGGGGCCAACGGTCACCGGGAGGGTGCAAGTCGCCAGTAAAGATTTGTAAAGCTCCTGAGAAACCAATGGTTTACAAAACTTTACCATCCCGGAGTCGACTGCCTTGCGAATTTCTCAGGAGCCGCCGACCGGTCTAGTCGATCCAATAATCTTCGGTTACAAAATGAAATGACTGTGTCAAACTGGCATCCTGCCAAATCCGGCCACCCTGAAGTAATATCTATAAACAAACACTGAATGGGCCGTTCCGCGCCCTGCCGATGTGGCGGCGTAACCTTTCGTTCTATCCGTTCGGGATGAGTTCTCCGCCGGGTTCCTGGGACTGTTCCGGGGTTTTGTGAGTGCCGATACAGTGGCGGGGCAACCACTCTAGCCTCAAGGCCTTAGTTAGGGTATACCCTATCAACGGTATGCTTCCAAGCTCAAATATTTGCGGCGACCATGGAACATTTGGCACTCGAACTGCATCTTACATTGCGAGATGAACAAGTCACAGGCCGCTACCGTAGAAAAAACACTCCGCGCAAAGCGGGAAGAGCTGATCGCGGCCCTTCGGCACATCGACGACATTCGAATCGAGCGGGTCTCGGAGGAGCTGGATCAGATTCAAAATAAGGTGAACCGCGAACTCGCGGTAAGCGACATCAACCGCAATTCGCGGTTGCTGCGCGAGATCGACAGCTCGCTCGAGCGCCTTCACGAAGGCGCGTACGGCATCTGCCGTCATTGCGAAGAAGATATCAGTCCCAAGCGTTTGCACGCTATTCCCTGGGCCGCGCTCTGTATCACCTGCCAGGAAGTGGCAGACATGAGCGGTGGTTTCGACGACGACGAACATCGTCCTGTGGTCGACACCGAGGCCGAGGAATCCGCCCTCCAAAACGCCGCCTGAGCTGCCCGGCTGGAGCCGGGCAAACCCACGCCGCCGCATCGCGTACTTCCTCCTCCACACGATGCGGCGGCGCTCTTTATTTATGGATTGCCGAATCGGCTGTGCCGCCTGTTGTATCGTGCCGGGCATTTCTTCGGCGATTCCCGGGATGCCGGCGGGCAAACCTCCGTTCGTTCGCTGCGTCCAACTCTCTTTCGACAATCGGTGTATTATTTTCGGCAAACCCGACCGGCCCGCGGTGTGCGCGAGCCTCGCTCCCTCGCGTGAGATGTGTGGAAACTCGGACGCGGAGGCGGTGGCAAATCTTACTCAGCTCGAGTGGCTGACCCGGCCTAAATGAGTCCCCAGTCCTGGAGTTGCTCTTTCAGCAGGCTCGGTTTTTTGAAGTGATGCGTCGCAAAGCCGAGGCGCGCCGCCGCCTTGACGTTCACGATCGAATCGTCGATGAAGAGAGTGCGCGCCGGATCGACTCCGCAGGCTCCGATCAAATGACGGAAGATCGCCGGGTCCGGCTTGACTATCCCGAGCTCTCCCGAAACCGCGATGTACCCGAACCAATCGAGAAAATCATACATACCCCGCGCGATGGGGAACGTCTCGTGGGACCAGTTCGTAAGGGCAAACAGGCGGCGGTCCTGGTCGTGGAGCGTAGAGAGCAGGTCGACGGTGCCGGGGATCGGGCCGCCCAGCATTTCGGGCCAGCGATCCCGGTAGGCGCGGATCAAATCGGCCTTCTCCGGATGACGAGCCACCAGCTCGGCGATTCCGTCGGCAAAGGGGCGCCCGCCGTCCATCTGGATGTTCCAATCGTGATTGCAGACTTCAGCGAGGAAGCTCTCCATGGCCAGTTCGTTGTCGAAGAGCTTGCTGTAGACGAACCGCGGATCCCACCTGATCAGTACATTTCCGAGGTCAAAGACAAAAGTATCGATGGCGGCCGGCATGTTTGGGGAAACTGCCAGTTTAGCATCGACGGGTTACTTCGTAAGCCTCGTCGCCTGGCGAGCGACTAATTGCCAACCCCGCGGTCCCTTGTTCCAGGCATGCAGCACGTTCATATGCACGATGTTGGTGTCGCTGTGCCACAGATCGACGCGGCACCGCACCAACGCAGTCCCGCCGTAGATACGAACGGTCACGTCCGAAAACTCCATTTTCGTAATGACGTTCTTCCCCGTAGTTACGGCCTTCAGCACGTCGGCCTTGGACTCGAACTGCCCACCCGAGTGGACATAGGTCAGATCCTCCGCCAATAACCTGCCGAGCACGCCGGCGTTGTTGTGGATCAAGGCGTCCTGGTAGGCCGTCATGTTGGCGAGAATTTCCTTTTCGACGGCAGGGTCGCTTTTGGGCGCCGCCACGAGCGCCGATGCCGCCAGGAGGATCCGGAGATGCCGCTTCATCGCCCAGCCAGTCTACAGAACGGCCACCGTGAACGCAAGCGCCGATCTGCGCGTAACTCCCTGTCCCATAAGTACTTTCTTGACAGCGCCGCGCCCCTGTGATAGATTTCCCGATTCGGCGAAGGAGACAAATCCCATGAAGATCCTACTGGTGTTGGCCACTCTCTCGACGGCTGCCGTCCTGCTGACGGCGGCGGGTGCAAACGGTGTCAGCTACGTCAGCCACGACAAGGTTGCGAGCGCACTCGCAAAAGGCGGCCCCCTGGCGGAAGGGCCGGACATCAAAGTCTCGTGCAGCCATCGCGATAAGGCGGGCAAAGTCGAAGTACACGACAAAGAGACCGACGTAATGTACATCGTCGACGGCGAAGCGACCCTGGTCACGGGTGGCAAAGTGGTTGGACTGAAGCGCACCAAGTCCGACCAGTCCATCGGCGATGACATCACGGGCGGCGAGGCGCACCACATGACCAAAGGTGACGTGATCGTAGTTCCGGCCGGCGTTCCGCACTGGTTCAAGGAAGTCCCGAAGTCGGTGAGTTACTACGTAGTCAAGGGAGTCAAGCCCTAGCGTCCGTCATGAAACTGCGCGGCCGCGTGGTGGTGGTGACCGGCGGGGCGACGGGCATCGGCCGGGCGCTCTGCCTGCGTTTCGCGCGTGAGGAACTGGCCGGGCTGGTGGTGGCGGACCTCGACGAACCGGGCGCCATTGCCGCCGTGCGCGAGTGCGGCACCGGAGTTGCGATCGGCGCTGATGTTTCCATCGAACCGGAAGTGCAGCGGGTAGCGGCTGCGGCGCTCTCGCGCTACGGACGCATCGACCTGTTCTGTTCGAACGCGGGCATCTACATCGCGGGCGACGAAACCACCACTCCCACTGCTGTTTGGGAACGCGTCCTGAGCGTGAACGTAATGGCCCACGTCCATGCGGCGCGCGCGGTGTTGCCGGCGATGCTCGAGCGCGGCGAAGGATACCTGCTGCAGACGGTCTCGGCCGCAGGTTTGCTGAATCAAATCGGTTCGGCAAGTTATGGCGTGAGCAAGCATGCCGCCCTCGGTTTTGCGGAGTGGCTCGCGATTACTTACGGTGACCGGGGAATTCGCGTCTCCGCCATTTGTCCGCAAGGCGTGCGCACGCGGATGCTGGGCCACGGCAGCTTTCTCGAGGAGGGCGCGATTGAGCCGGAGGAGGTGGCGGAAGCGGCGGTCGCGGGCGTCGCCGCCGAGCAGTTCCTGATTCTGCCGCATCCGGCGGTGCGCGAGTATTTCCAGCGCAAGGCGAGCGATTACGACCGGTGGCTGCGCGGCATGCGGCGGCTGCGGGCGAAGGTGGAAACCGGCCGCGCAACCGGGTGAGCGGCAGCCCCGTTCACGTGCTGCGCATATTTTTCTTCTCTCTCATTCAACGTGAGTTAGTCGGCGGCATGATGCCGCTCCGTTCGAACTCGGCACGACCGTAGTTGCAGGCGCGCCCGTCTGTGTGGCGAGCGCGTGACTTTGCAAAGGAGGTCGCACTGAGATGAGACCAGAAGACTTGGCCGGTCTTCCCAATTACAGCGGTATTTATTTCGATCCCCAGACCGGAAAGACATATCGCGAAGATGGAAGCGACACCGGCTACACGTTCGAACGGGCACGCTGGACCGGGCCCTTCGGCGTCGATTTTTCGTGGCCTTGGCTGAATCCGATTTCGTTCGCCACGGCTGAGACGGCCCAGAAAATACTTTCGTGGGCGCGTGGCATCGCGCCGGCGACGCTGGCTGTTACGCTGGACGAAAATTCGAACATCGTGGGTCCGTTCACCCGGACGATCGAGCGGTTGATCGTCGTTACCGATATGGGCGGCCATTCGGAATCGTTCAGCGCGGGATGGCTTGCCAATTCGATCATTCGCAATGGCGAGCGCCTGGCCGGCACGTATTTCCAAGCCGAGTGGCGTTCGTCGGGTCTGCAGTTCTAACCTGAGTAGGTTGACCCGATTTTTCCTTCTGGCGGCGGTGTGCGTCACGCCGTGGTTTACCACCGTGGCGTCCGCCGCCGTTCAGATCGAGATTCATTTTCCGGTTCTCGAGCGCGCCATCGCCGAGCAGATTTTCTCGCAGGATGGTCGCAAGTATGTGAAAGGCACGAAGGCTGACCGGTGCTCGTTTGCCTACCTCAGCAAACCGAAGCTCGGCGGATTCAACGGGAAGCTGAGCATTCAGGCGCGATTCACGGGCCGCGCCGCGGTTGACATTTTCGGGCAATGCATCGGACTCGGGGACGATTTTGCGCTCACCATTCTTGCCACGCCGCATTATCAGGCGGGCAAACTCAAGCTCAAGGACGTGAGCATCGTCACCGAGGGCCGCGATTCGATGTACGTGCGCAACGTGCGGCAGAAACTGGGCCAGAGCCTCGAGCGCGAGTTCTTCTACCAGCTCGATACCGATGCGCGGCGGCTGCTCGAGGAGTCGCGGCCCGGCGCGCCCTACACGCTGCACGTGAGCGACTTCGGTATCTCCGAGATTGGCGTGACCGATCAGGCCGTGGTGCTCACGCTGGATTTTCGGCTGGCCGTGAAGTAGCGAGCCAGGCGATCACGAGCTGCTCGTACTCTTCCGCCGCGACGCGAATCGGCTCGGTGTGGCCGGCGCCGGGGACCTCCCAGTATTCAGCCCCGCTGACTGCCTGGAGCCGGCGCGAATGGTCGGCGAGGATCGCTTCGTCGGCTGAGCCGTGAATCAGCAGCACCGGTTGGCCGGCGTCGCGGAGCGCGTCCACGGGGCGGGTGTCGTGCAGGTTGAATCCGTAGCGCCAGCGCACGTAGAGGAAGGCGAGTTCGCCGATGGGACGAAAGGCGAGGTGGGCGAGCCACGCCGGAATGCCCGCGCGGCCGGCGAGCCTGTCGTAGGCGGCTTCCCGAAAGGTGGTGAAGGGTGACTCGGCGATAATTCGCTCGAGCCGGCGTTCGCCGGGCAGCGCGTTGATCAACACGGCGGCGCCCATCGATTGGCCGAGTCCGATGAAGGTTTGGATGTGGAGGCGGGCACAGAGCCAGTCGGCCCAGGCGCGCACGTCGTCGGCTTCGCGAACCCCGAAGCTGATCGCCGCGCCGCCGCTTTCGCCGTGTCCCCGGCTGTCGGGCGCGAGCACGGCGTAACCGTGGCGAAGCAGGAGGCGGGCGTGGTCGAGCATGGCAGCCCGGCTGTCGACGAAGCCGTGCAGGACCAGCGCCGCTTCACCGCCCCAGTGCTCGGGATGGAGGAGCCAGGCGCGGAGTTTCACGCCGTCGCGCGCGACGATTTCGACGGATTCGACTTCGGCCGCCATGGTGCGGGCGAGTCGATCGTCGGCGGCCTTGCGGCGCGGGGCTCGCACGCGGACGTTGCGTTCGGCGAGCCAAATCGCGGCGGCCACTACAATCAGGAAAAGGACAGTGGCGCTACTTACCATCGGTCACTCGAATCATTCGCTCGAGCGGTTTCTCGATTTGCTTGGGTTGCATGAGGTGGCGCTGCTGGCGGACATCCGCAGCATTCCGCATTCGAAGCGTCATCCGCACTTCTCGCGCGATGCGCTGGATGCGGAGCTGGCCGGCCGCGGGATCGAGTACCGGCATTTTGCGGCGCTGGGCGGCAAGCGGGCGGTGAGTTACGCCGAGCATATGGCTACTGTACAATTTCACGAGGGGTTGGAGCGGTTGTTGGAGGTGGCGGACGGACGGATAGTTGCGGCGATGTGCGCTGAGGCGGACCCGATGCAGTGTCACCGGCAGTATTTAGCCGATGCGGTGGTGGCGCGTGGAATTGACGTTATCCACTTACTGCCGGGGGGAGGGTTTCGGTATCACTTACGGTCGCAGTTGACGCTGCCGTTGGAATCAGGCGGCTGAGCCCGGCGGCATGTTCAGGCGGCGTTCGATCTCGAGGATGCGCGACTCAACGGTGCCGAGACGAGACAGTACGTTTGCGTCGGCGCCTTCCACCAAAACGAGTCGCTTATCGGTTGTTTGCGCGTAGCTGTAGAAAGCTCTGAGGAGTTTGGTTTCGGTGTCTCGTAGGGCCTCGAGTAATCGCTCCTCAACAGCGTGGGAACTTTCCTCGATGCTTTTCTCCAGCCGCTCCTCAAGAGCTTTGAGGTCAGCTTTGGTCGCCGGCCCGCTTCCGTTTTCTTCGGCCATAATTCTGATCCTATTCTATTCCAGCCCGCCGTGTGCTCAATGGGGGAAAATAGTCGGGTGACGGGTCTCGCTCTCCTTCTTTTCGCACAGTCTGTGTCGGGTCAGGATCTGCGCTTGTTCTATCGCTCGGCCGTCGACAACACCGAGCAGCCGTATCGGCTCTACGTGCCGTCGGCGTATCGAAGCGATGGCCCGGCGCTGCCGCTGGTGATCGCCATGCACGGCACCGGCGGGAACGAGGGCACGCTGTTCGATGGCGACTCCTACAAGCAGGGCGCGCTAAAGCGGGCGGCGGAGACCCACGAAATGCTCGTCGCCTCGCCGCTCGGGCGCGGGGTCACGGAGTATCGCGGCATCGGCGAGAATGACGTGTTCGAGGTGCTCGAAGCGGTGCGGTCGCACTATCGCGTGGACCCTGACCGGATCTATCTCACGGGGCATTCGATGGGCGGCACGGGCGCGGCGTACCTCGCGCTACATCACCCGGATTTATTCGCGGCCGCGGCTCCGCTGGCGGCGGCCTACAGCTTTCCATGGCTGGCGCGCAATGCGGTCTCGGTGCCGTTTCTCTGGATCGGCGGGGCGCAGGATGCCGAGTTCTATCATCGCGGTGTCGCCGCCGGAGTCGAGCGGATGCGAATGTTCGGCGCGCCCGTGATTTCGGAGGCGCTGCCGGGCGAAGGGCACGGCGGACCGGTGAAGGATTTCGATCGGGTGCTCGCCTGGCTCGGCAAGCACAAACGCGACCCGCACCCGCGCTCTTATTTCTTCGAGCTCGATACGCCGCTTCATGGCGAGGCGTGGTGGACGCGCGTCGAACGCATCGCGCAGCCCGGCCGCATGGCGTCGATCGAAGCACGCGCCGATTCACGGGAGCGGGCGGTGTTCAACACCGTGAACGTCGCGGCGTTCGTATTTCATCCGGATCGTACGGTGTTCGAAGCAGGCGCGCCGCTCGAAGTCATGGTGAACGGGCGCGGCGTGTGGAAGGCGATCATCACGGACGGCCAGGATCTGCGCATTGCGGCCGGCACGGCTCGGCTGGTGCCCGCGAAGCCGCGCAATCTCACAGCGTGGCACACGGAAACCGTCGCCCGCGCGCCGCTTTCGCTCGACATGCAAGGCGACGAAAAGCTCCTGGCGAATTGGATCACCGACGCGATGCGCTATGCGACCGGCGCCGACATCGCGCTCTGGGGAGGTTGGGCGTACCGGGGCCTCGCGATCCCGCAAGGCGAGGTGGATATGGTCGACCTGATCCAGTGCGGCCGCCCGTTCGATCAGTACCTGGTCACAGTGCGCCTCACTGGCAGCGAGATTCGCGCGATTCTCGATGACAACGTGCCGCATCCGAAAAAGGATCAGCCGACGCGGATCGATTCGCCGGGCGCCAGCCGGCTGCTCCAGATCTCCGGCGCGTCGTATGTGTTCGACCCGCACGCGCAGGACGGCAAGAAAATCGTGAGCACCACCCTGCAACCGGAGCGCGTCTATCGCGTGGTGCTGGAAGGACAGGTCGTGGAGCGCGAGACAGCGCTGCTCGCCGGACGCTTTCGCAAGTTGAACTACGAGACCACCGGCATTCCGTTCACGCTCGCTCTCTATGGGTACGCGGCCCGCACCGGGCGCATCGAAGCGCGGCAAGAAGGCCGCGTCCGTGCCGTACGCTAGTAGAACATGGGTCCGCACGCGATTCAGCGCAGATACCTTGCGGAAGAACTCATGCGCGCCCGCCGCGCCGATGACCAGGCTCGTTTTGCGGCATCGCAACGGCAAGGGCGGATCGATCCGAATCCCCACCAGATCGACGCGGTGATCTTTGCGCTCAAGCGCATCCCGGAAGGCGGTTGCATTCTCGCGGATGAGGTCGGCCTGGGGAAGACGATCGAAGCCGGCCTGGTGATTGCGCAATTGCGCGCGGAGGGTTCGGCGAAGCGGATTCTGCTGATCGTGCCCAAGCCGTTGCTAGGCCAGTGGCAGACCGAGTTGTACCAGTTGTTCGGGATCAACGCAATTGAATACTCCCGCGAGTCCGATCCTACTTTCGGGCCGGGCGTGTTTCTGATGGGCCGAGAGACTGCGGGCAGCGAACGGGGCGCGGCGATCTTACAAGGCGGGGATCCGTTCGATTTATGCGTGATTGACGAGGCGCATGAGATATTTGCCAATGTCTACCGGCGGTTCGATCGAGACGGAATTTATCGCGACGATTCTCCCGATGCCCAGATGGCTGGACGAGTGCGCAGCTTTCTTCGCCACACTCCGGTGTTGTTACTAACTGCCACGCCGATTCAGAATAACCTCACCGAGTTATGGGGCCTGGTGCAGTATGTCGAGCCGACCGGCACCTTACTCGGCAACTTACCCACGTTCCGCAATGTGTTCTGCGATGGTGACGACCGGACGCTGGTCAAAGGGCAGGATCATGAACTGCGGCGCCGGCTCGGGACCGTAGTGCAGCGGACGCTGCGGCGACAGGCGCAGGAGTTTCTAGAGCGGCCGTTTGTCGGGCGCCGCGCGCAGATCTTCGAGTACTCGATGACGCCGCCGGAGAAGTCGCTCTATGACGATGTGACGACGTATCTGCTGGACCCGCATCTGATTGCGTTTCGCGGCAATCAACGCCGGCTCCTGCTGATCGGGTTTCACCGGCTGATGGCTTCGTCGATCGCGGCGTTGACCGCCAGCTTGCGCAACGTGGCGAAGCGGCTGGAGGCGATGTCGGGCGGCGGCGACGTGCCCGCGCCGGACTTCGATTTTCTGCATGATCTCGAAAATGACGAAGGCGCGGATGAGGGTAACTTATTCGAGGATAGCCAGCCTCCCAAGCCCGAAGTTATCGGCGCCGAGTTACACCGCGTGCGCGACTTTATCGATCGCGCGCAGAAGCTGCCTCGCGATAGTAAGGCGCAGAAGCTTCTTGATGTGATGCAGGTGATCGCGGATCGCCCGCCCGACCGTCGCCGCGCGGTGATTTTTACTGAGTCGCTAGTTACTCAGGAATACCTCGCCCAGTTACTCGTTGGACAGGGCGGATTAGCGCCGGAAGATATTACTATCTTCCGTGGCGTGAACGACTCACCGCGCGCCACGCAAGCCCTGCGCCGCTGGCAGAAGGAAGTAGGCGAGAATCTGCCGGCCGACCGGCTTCCCAGTCGTGACATCGCCGTGAGAATGGCGTTGGTTCACGAGTTTAAAACGCAGTCGCGCGTGTTCATTTCGACCGAGGCCGGCGCCAAGGGCTTGAACCTCCAGTTCTGCGATACGGTCATCAACTACGACCTGCCCTGGAATCCGCAGCGCATCGAGCAGCGGATCGGCCGCTGCCATCGTTACAGCCAGGTGCATGATGTTACGGTGATCAACTTTCTCGCCTCGGATAACGAGGCGCAGAAGCTCACGTTCGAGATACTCAGTCGCAAGCTCGACTTATTCGGCCAGGTGCTCGATGCTTCCGACGTCGTGTTGCATGAGCCCTCCACCGATGCACCCGAGACGCTGGCCAGCGCGCTCGGCAACGATTTCGAAGGCCGGCTGCGGCGCATCTACGAACGGGCGCGCACCGTGGAAGAAATCGGCGATGACCTGAGGCGGCTTCGCCAGGAAATCGACGAGCAGCGCAGCCGGTTCGAGGAGGCTTGGGCGCGCACGGCCGGATTGATCGAATCGCGGTTCGATCAGCGGGTCAAGCAGGTTTTCACCAAGCTGCGGACGGAGCTTCCCCAGGGTCTCGCGCGGCTTGACGATGAGCTGGATAGAGTGATCAGCGGCTATCTCGACGCCGCCGGCATCCTGCACAGCCGCGTGCGCACGGACGACGTGATCCGCTTCGACATTCTCCCTTCCATGCAATTGCCCGAAGGCTGGCAGCAGGGCGCGTGCGTGGCGATCGGCAATGCCAAGGGTTTGACAGACGCCGACATACTTCACTTCGGCCATCCGCTGGTTCGTGCCGCTGTCGAGGAGGCGCGCGCGGCGGCGGCGGGGCGATTGCGCGTGCTCTGGAATGTGGGGGCCGATGCGCCGCCGCCACTGAACGAAAAACGCGGCGCGCGCGGACGGCTCGCGGTAGACCGGGTCCGCTACGAAGGCTTCGAAGTGGTGGACCGCCTGTTGCTCGCGGCCGTGCTCGAAGGCGACGACGATCCGCTCGACTCGGCTTCGGCCCGCTGGCTGCTGGATCAAACGCCGTCGGATCTGGCTGAGATCAATCCCGCCATCAACCTCGACGATGCGCTCGCCGATGCCATGGAGCAGGAAGTCTTCGTCGACCAGGCCGAAGTGGCCGCCCAGGAGCAGCAGTTTTTCAATCAGCATATGGCGCAAATCGAGCGCTACGTGGAAGACCAGATTCTCGTGCTCCGGCGGCGGGTCAGCGTGGCGATGGCGGAGCTCGAGTCGGCGAAGGACAAGCGGGACTCGGCCTTGGGTTCAGACGCGCGCGATCATGCCGAAGCCCGCATCCGGAAAGCGCAGGGCGAGATCGAAGAGCTGGAAGCGGAGATCGAGCGGCTCGAGAAACGCGACGACGCCGGCTTCGAAAAATGGCGCGAGCGGGCGCATAAGCGCAGATATCAGCCGCCATCGGTCGAGCGGGTACTTGACGTGGAGTTTATCCTCGAATGAAGCCATGGGAGGCACAGGAAGACGTGGCCCTGAAGATCCTGCACACGGCTGACTGGCACTTGGGCTGCCGGTTCCGGTCGTTCGAAGAGGAACAGCAGAACAAGCTGACCCGTGCTCGTCTCGAAGCCGTGGACCGTATCTTCGGCTTGGCTGAGAGTTACTCGGTGAATGCCGTTCTGTGCGCCGGTGACTTATTCGATGAGCCGGCGCCTCCAGAGAAATGGTGGCGCGGGTTACTGGAAAAAGTGAATCAGCGAAAGTGGAAGGACCGGCCGGTTTTCCTGTTGCCCGGCAATCACGATCCGCTCGAGGCGAATTCGGTCTGGACCGCGGATCATCCGTTCCGCAAGGCTCTGCCCGCTTGGGTTCACGTGATTGACCGTGACGACTATATGATCGAGCTGTCGCCCGAGGCGGTGCTGCACTCGACGCCCTGCCGGAGCCAGGCAGGCTCGGACGATCTCGCCATGCGGCTCCCGGCGCGGCAACCGGGCGACCGGAGAATCCGCATCGGGCTCGTGCACGGGCAGACGTTCGATATCAAGGGCTATCAAACTAACTTCCCGATCGACTGCGAAGCGGCGGGCAAGCGAGGGTTCGACTATCTCGCGCTCGGCGACACCCATGGCTTTCGCGAGTTGCCGCCCAGGGAAAGCCCCGCCGTTTATCCAGGCTCGCCGGAAGCGACTAACTACGGTGAGACTGATGCGGGTCACGTAGCCATCGTGTATTTCCCGCGGCAGGGCCGGGCGCCGATGATCCAGCAGGTCGCGGTGAGTAAGTGGCGGTGGCGGGACGAGGTATGCCGGAGTGTCGCTGACTTAGAAGGTCTGCGGCGTGAGGATCTGCGCGATTGCGTCATGCGGCTTGCGTTGAATATGGAAGTAAGTCTCGCCGAGCAGCACCGCGTGGATGCCATCGTGAACGAGCTCCAAGGCGACGAAACCGCGCACGGCAAGGTGGGCGTGCTGCAGGTCGACCGAAAGGCTCTGCGTCTGGTCACCTCCGACCTCGGCGGTTTCGGCGAAGGCCTGCCCGATGTGCTCAAAGCCGTGATCAGCCGCCTGCAGGAGCAAGCCGCGCTCGAGCCGGGCGGGCACGTGGCCCGGCGCGCGCTCTATCATCTTTCCTGCATCGTGCGGGAGGCGCGGCAGTGAAGTTTGTCTCGTTGCTCGTCGAGAATTTTCGTGGCGTGCGCAGGGCGGAGATCGAGTTCGGCCCCGGGCTCAATGTGCTGTACGGGCCTAATGATCTCGGTAAATCGAGTTTGGCGACGGCCATTCGCGCCGCGCTCCTGATGCAGGCTTCGTCTCGCGAGCATGAGGAATTCGTGAGCTGGCATGAGGCGGGCGAGCCGGAAGTTCATCTGGTGTTCGAGAGCGAGCCGCAACGCATCTGGCGGGTGCGGAAAAAGTTCTCGAGTGCGGGCCAGTCCTTTCTGGACGAGTCGCGGAACGGCGTCGAGTTCTCCACCTTGAAGCGAGGTCGCGAAGTGGACGGCCATCTCAGCGAAATCCTGCGATGGGGTTTGGCGCCGCCGGGTCTGAAGGGCCGGCCCAAGGGCATGCCGATGACGTTCCTCTCGACGGCGCTACTGGCCGAGCAGGAACGCGTTGCCGCGATTTTCGAACGCGCCCTCTCCGATGATTCCGATGAATCCGGGCGCAATCGTTTGACCGAGGCGCTGCAGGCCGCGGCGGAGGATCCGCTGTACAAGCGCGTGCTCGATCAGGTGCAGGAGCGTGTGGACGTGGCGTTCACCTCCACCGGGCAGCGGAAGCGCGGGCAGGGGTCGCCGTGGATTCGTATTCGAGACGCGATCCAGCGCAAAGAAGCGGAAGTGCGCGAGTGGGACGAGCGATTGCAGCGGACCCAGACGATTGAGGCCGAGATGCGGGAGTTGCGCGCGCGTCAGCTCGAGTGCAAGGATCGGGTCGGCAAGGCGGAAGGCAATCTGCGGCTGCAGGAACAGCGTGCGGAACTGACCGAGGTGCTGGGGATCCTGCGGCTCGCGCGTGAGGCTGAGCAGAAGTTCGATGAGGCCGGCAAGCAAGTCGAAGCGGCGGCGAAACGGGAACTGGCGGCACGGCAGGCGCTCGGTGAAGCCTCACGGCAAGCGGTGGCGGCTAAGGATGAAGTGGGCCGGCTCAAGAGCGAGGACCGCGTGCGAGAACGGTTGCTGCAGCGGGAGTCGATCGAGAAGACCTCGGCTCAACTTCGCGCGCGGTTGGCGGCTGTCGATGGGCGGGTCGGGTTGATTGAACGGGTCAGGCGCGCGGCGATGCGCGTGCGTGAGCTCGAATCGGAGGGCGCCAGGCTCGAGACACGCGCGAGCGGATTGCGGGCGCAGCATGAGCAGGCGCGCACGGCGTTGGAGGAGGCCGGCCGCGATGAACGGGATCTGCTGACCATCGGGCAATGGCTCCAATGTGTGGATGCGCGCAAGAGCTTGGCCGAAGCCGCGGCTGGTCTGGCCCAGGTCGATGCATGGCGGGCGGCCGCTCAGCAGAAGCGGGCCGCTGCGGCGGCGTTGGCGGGTTCGGGGCCCGCGGGAGAGTTTCCCAGCGCCCCGGAATTCCAGAGCTTGCGCAGTCTCGATCAGGAATTGCGGATCGCGACGGGCAAGCTCGAAGTGGGACTGCATATCGCGATTCGGCCAAAGAAGAAGCTGCGGGCTTCGCTTCGCGCGGATGACGGCGCACCCGTGGACGCTCTCGAAGCAACGGCCCGGCGTGAGATCGCGATCGAGCTGGAAGGCATTGCCGAGATCACCGTCTCCGGCGGGGCCGCGGACGCGCGCAAAAAGGCGATGGAGCTGCGGGCGCGCTGGCTTGCCGAAGGAGAGCCTGCACTCGCGAAGGCGGATGCGGCGAGTCTTGACGATTTGGCGCGCATGATGGAGGAGCGGGCCGACCGCGACCGGCGCGTGAAGGACGCTCTGAACGAGGCTGCGCAGCTGGAACAGCGGGTCGCGGACCAGCAGGATTGGGCCAGGCTTCGCGATCAGCGGCAAGCCGAGTTGAGCGCCGCCGAGCGGGCGTTGGCCGGCGTGGATGAGTCCGCGGTTGAGAAGCTTGCTCGCAAGTTGCGCATCGCCAACAAGGCGGATGCGGACAAGCGCGTGACCTCGCTTCGCGCTGAAACAGCCAAGCGGAATGCCGAAGAGCGCCGGCTCAGCGATGAGGCCGCACGTGGTGAGGCGGCTCGGCAGGCGCACGAGGCTGCGTTGACTCCGGCACGCCAGGAATTGGCTGACGCGCAGTCCGCGATTGAAGGCGATTGGGAATCGGCGCTCCGCCAGTGCCAGCTCGAACGGCAGCAGATTGACGCGGAGCTCAAAAAGGCCCAGGCACAGCTTTCCTCGCTCGGGTCGGAGGACGATGCGGCTCTGCTTGCGGCGCAAAAGCTGCTGGCAAAAGCCGAGACTGCACGCGTGGACGCCGAGACCGCGCATGAACGGGCAGGTGCGGATCTGCGCCGCATTGAAAACGTGAAGGCGAGCCTCGAAGGAGAGCTGAATCTACGGCGGGAGGCGGCCGCTCGATGCGATGAGGCCGGTGCGCGGGCTGCGGTCTCTCAGGCGGAAGTCGAACTCGGGGCTGCTGCGGCGATGGTCGATGTGGACTCGGCGCGGCGTGCGGTGCAGGAGGCGCGAGCGGAGTTACAGCGCGTCGAGGACGATATCAACGCCAAACGCGGCGCACTCCAGCACGTGGGCGGCGATGTCGCCCGGCAGCACGCCGCCGATGCGCTGGACGCCTTGCGGGCTGAGCGTGAACGGGAGCAGGAAACGCAAAATGATTACGACGCCTGGAACCTGCTGCGCAACACGCTGGTGGAGGCGGAGCGGGAGGAAGGCATTCATTTGGGGCGGGCGCTGGGTGGTCCGATTACGGCGCGTTTCAGCGAGCTGACCAACGGGCGTTATGGCGATATGGCGCTGGGGCCGAATCTGGATGTGCCCGGCATCACGGCGGCGGGCGCGCTGCGGGATTTGGCCGCGCTGTCGGTAGGCACGCGCGATCAGTTGTCCACGATCTTCCGCTTGTCGCTGGCCGAGCAGTTGAACAGCGCGGTGTTGCTCGACGACCAACTGGTGCAGACGGACTCGCACCGGATGGGCTGGCTGCGCGACCTGATTCGCGAAGTGACGAGCCGGATCCAGGTGATCGTGTTCACGTGCCGTCCGGGCGATTATCTGCGCCCCGAGGAGTTCCACGGCGCCGCGGTTCGCGTGATCGATCTTGCGCAGGTGATCCAGCGAGGCGCGGCAGTGGCTCCACGCACGACTGCCGCGGGCGGGTGACAATTTGACGCCGGTCACGCGCGGCGCCATCCGTGGCACGCGCGTCAAGTACTCCTGCACCCGTCGTTTCCGAATCTTAAGCTCGCGGTATACTGAGGTTGCCCGCCGCTTCGGACCAACGGGGGAGTGGTGGAATGGCAGACACAGCAGACTCAAAATCTGCCGGCCTCACCGGCCGTGAGGGTTCAAGTCCCTCCTCCCCCACCAATCATTAGCGCGGCGGCGCGAAGCGTCATCCCGGTAACCAGCGGACACCTAACCGTGCCGAGGCAGATCCGGTGTACAAGGCAATCAAGGAATTCCCATTTCGCCCGCTGCCCCGAATTTCGAGACCGAGGTTGCCGTCGTGGAAAATGCACGCCTGAGGATGAATACTTCGGCGGAACGCCAGCGACAGTAATCGAGCGGCGCTGCTGAATTCCGGCTTTGACGAACTCCCACCGCGAACGTGTAGTTAGAGTATCTCGGACTATATTCCGGTCTTATCTAGCGGGCAGCTCACACTAAGTGGCATTTTCGCAAAAACAATCTGAGAATTTCCCCCTGCTCGCCGCACTGTATGTATGAGTGCGGCTAACCGCACCGAAAGTATAGGGGGCAATCCAACACATGGCATCGGCAGCGGCGGCTTCGTCCGCGCGTGAAAACGCGTTGCAAACAGTAGTCACGCAAATGGAGAAGCAGTTCGGCAAGGGCGCCGTCCTGCGGCTTGGGCAAAACAACGTGCAGCCGGTGTCGTCGATCTCCACCGGCTCGCTTGCGCTCGACTCAGCGGTGGGGGTGGGCGGAGTACCGCGCGGGCGTGTCGTCGAGATCTATGGCCCCGAGTCCTCCGGCAAGACCACGATCGCGTTGCAGGTCATCGCGCAGGCGCAAAAGGAAGGCGGCCAGGCGCTCTTTATCGACGCCGAGCACGCCATGGACCCCACCTACGCCCGCAAGCTCGGCGTGAACCTAGACGACCTGCTCGTCTCGCAGCCGGATCACGGCGAGCAGGCGCTCGAGATCGCCGCCGCGATGATTGCGAGCCAGGCAATCGACGTATGTGTGGTCGACTCGGTTGCCGCCCTCGTGCCCAAGGCCGAACTCGAAGGCGAAATGGGCGACAGCTTCATGGGCCTGCACGCGCGGCTCATGTCGCAGGCGCTGCGGAAACTGACTGGCGTGGTGTCCCGCACCAACACGTGTCTGGTCTTCATCAACCAGGTCCGCGAAAAGATCGGCGTTGTCTTCGGCAATCCCGAAACCACCACGGGCGGGCGGGCGCTGAAGTTCTACGCTTCGCTGCGACTGGAAGTGCGGCGGGGCCAAGCGATCAAAGAAGGTGACGTGGTCGTCGGCAGCCGCACCAAGGTGAAGGTGGTCAAGAATAAACTCGCGCCGCCGTTCCGTGAGGTCGAGGTCGACATGATCCACGGCGAAGGGATCTCGCTCGAGAACGAACTGCTCGATCTGGGCTCCGCGCACGGTGTCGTCGAGAAGAGCGGTTCGTGGTTCAGCTTCCGCGGCGAGCGGCTCGGACAGGGTCGCGAACAGTCGCGCCAGCATCTCAAGGAAAACACCACGCTGCGAGCCACCATTGAGACCGAATTGCGCACGCGCCTCGGTATCACGCCGTCAGAGGAAACCCGCAAGCCGGCGGCAGCCGGAGCAGCGGCAGGCCGGCGCGAAGCCACTCACTGATCCGAAAGCGCCTCCACCGGCGAAATCCGCGCCGCCCGGTGAGAGGGCAACAAACACGCCGCGATCACAATCGCGCCCATCACCACCGCCGACCCCGCCAGGGTCGGCAGGTGTATCGCTGGTACGTCGAACAGCAGCGTCTGCATCGCCCGGCCCGCCAGCCATGCTCCGATCATCCCGAGCACCGAACCCACCGCCAGCAGCCGGAGGCCCAGCGAGAGAAAGTGCCCCCCGATCTGCCCCGGCCGCGCGCCCAAGGCCATCCGCACGCCGATTTCCCGCCGCCGCTGCGCGATCGCATAGCTGAGCACGCCGTACGTCCCCACGGCGGCCAGCAGTAACGCCACCCCGGCGAAAATCCCGGCCAGCACGGCAGGCGCGCGCCGCGTCACCAGACTCCTCGCAACTTGCGTCTCCATCGAGCGGATATTGTAGACAGGCAGCTCCGAGTCGATCTTGCGAACGATTTGCTGCAGGTTGCCGGCCAGAGACTCGGGCGGAAGCGACGTACGGGCCACCACGAAAATACTGAGATCACTGCGATGCCCGAGCGGAAAGTACACGGCGCCCTGGGACCCGGACTCGGTCAGATCCGCCTGTTTCACTGCGCCCACCACGCCGGCGATCACGTAACCGTCGGAGTCCGCCTGCGGCCGCGCGCCCAGGAACAGCATGTGGCCCAACGCGCCTCCCTGCGGCCAGTAGTGACGGACAAAGGCTTCGTCGACCACGCAAACCCGCTCAGCGCGTCGCGAGTCGGCCGCGTTGAGGAAACGGCCCTCGAGCAGCCGGAATCGCATCGCCGCAAAGTAGTCTCCGTCCACGCTGAACGAATAGGCGGCGACCGGGAGTTGGCCGGGCCGCAGTTGCTCGCCCTTCACCTGGATCGCGCTCTTGACCGTGTTCCCGCTCAGCGGCAGATTCGTGGTTACGCCGGCCGCGGACACACCGGGCTGGTGGCTGAGTTCCTCCACCAGCTTTTCGGTGAAGGCGAGCCGCGCAGAGTTCTTCCCATAGCTGTTCCACGGCAGCGAAATCCGGCCGCTCAGCACATGATCCACCGGCAGGCCCAAGGGCAACGTTGCCACCTTCTTGAAGCTCAGCCCGAGCAGGCCCGCTCCGGCCAGGAGCACAAAAGCAAACGTGATTTGCGCCACGATGAAGGCGTGGCGCAGCCGTTGCGCCGAGCGATGGGCCGTGCCCGAGCGGCTCTCGGTTTGCAGTGCGTGCCCGAGATGCCCGCGCGCGTTGAACCAGGCAATGGGCAGACCCGTCACCACTCCAATCACGACAGATGCCGCCAGCGCGACGAGAGCCAGCCGCCCGTCGAAGGCGATTTGCGACGCAAGCGGCAATCGCTCGAGGCCGAGCACGGCGAGCAGCCGGATCCCGCCCGCGCCGAGCGCCAGGCCGAGCATGCCGCCGAGCGTGGTGAGCAGCGTAGTCTCCACCATGACTTCCGTGATCACGTGACGCCGGCTCGCGCCCATCGCCAGCCGTATGGCCAGCTCCTTTACACGGCCGCTGGCGCGCAGGAGCAGCAGATTCACCAGGTTCACGGCGCCGATGAGCAGCAGGAAAAGCACGCCTGCCTGCATCAGCAGGAGGGTTGGCCGAATCGCCGCCACGTGGTCGGCATGGAGGGGCGCCACCACGGTGCGGTAGCCGGCGTCGGCAATCACCTGCGCCTGAGGATACTCGTGCGCCGTCGCGGCATCGAGCGCGTCGATTTGCGACTGGACCTCTTCGACCGTCGCCCCCGGCTTCAGCCGTGCAATCAACTCGCCGCCATTCCCGGAGTGCCGATTGGCCGCCACGCGGTCAGTCGGCGACGAGGAGAACGGGACGTAGATCCTGGCTTCGGAGGAGAGAAACCGGAAGCCCGGCGGAAGGACGCCCACCACGGTTCGCGCCACCCCATCCATCCGAATGTTGCGCCCGATCACGTGGGGATCGGCGTGAAAGCGCTGCCGCCAGGCGGCGTCGGTCAGGATCGCGACCCGGTCTGTGCTGTAGGTCATCTCCTCTTCGGAGAACGCCCGCCCCATGACGGGCAGGAGCTTCAGCGTGGAGAAGAAACTCGCCGAAACCTGCACGAGTTCCTCACGCTCGGTTGACCCCGTCTCGCCCACGATCGTCGTGCCGTAGCGCAGGAGCGCGAAGCTCTCGACGGCGGAAATGCGGCCCAGGCGCTCGTAGTAATTGGCTGCCGCGGCTCCGTCGCGCATCACGTTGACCTTCGGATAGGTTTTATATAAAACCAGGAGCCGATCGGCCTGCGGAAACGGCAGCGGACGCAGTAGGACCGCATCGATCACGGCGAAAATGGCCAGGTTCGCCCCGAGACAAAGGGCGAAAGGGGCAAGCGCCGCGGCGGTGAAGCGAGGCGTTTTCACCAGCACTCGCGCAGCGTGGCGCAGGTTGCGCCATAACTCGTCGAACCCGTGCAGTTGCCGCGATTCCCGGCACTCCTCCTTCACCCCCTCGACGCCGCCGAACTCGAGCCGGGCCCGGCGCGCGGCCTCCTGAGCGGGGACGCCGGAACGGACCAGTTCGGCTGCGTACTGCTCCATATGGAAGCGGAGTTCGTCGGCCATGCCGTCTTCGAAGCCGCGGCGGCGGGTGAGTACATCGAGAACAGAACGAAGCCGCTGAAGCACCTTCATACCTCCTCCGGCTTGGCGCCGAGGGCCGCGCCGATGGCGGAAGCCAAGCGATTCCAGCCGGCTGCCTCCTCGGCAAGCCGCTTCCGGCCCGTGGCCGTCAGAGTGTAGAACTTGGCGCGCCGGTTATTGTCGCTCTGGCCCCATTCGGCGGCGATTAGTCCCTGGTGCTCGAGGCGATAGAGGGCAGGGTAAAGCGACCCTTGCGGGATGTCGAGGGCGCCGCCGGAAATCTGGCCGATGCGCAAAAGCACGCCGTAGCCATGGAGCGGCGCGAGCGACACCGCTTTCAAAATGAGCATATCGAGCGTGCCGGGGAGAAGGTCTGCGGTTTTTCCCAATGCGGCTCCTTCCTAGTCTGTCTAGGAGGATTACGTCCACGCGGGGAATTTTGTTCAAACCAAGTTTAACTGAGCCGATAAACCCCTTAGGCACGATGAGGCGACTTTGCCAGACAATGGTGGTGGCGGCGCTGGCCGGCTATGGGGCGGAGCACGTCGAGTCTCCGAAACCGTATGACAGAGCGGTATTTAAGGCCCGGTTTGTCCGGCCGCGAGCGATTCCGTTTCCGGCCGGCAACGCCTACAGTCCCGAGCGGGCCGAGCTAGGTAAAACGCTGTTCTTTGACCCGAGGCTCTCCCGGTCCGGCATCGTTTCCTGCGCCACCTGCCATAACCCGTCGTTCAGTTGGGGAGACGGCTTGCCCCTGGCCGTCGGCGATACGATGCAGATCCTGGGACGTCGAACGCCCACGATTCTCAATCTCGCCTGGGCGGAAACGCTGTTCTGGGATGGCCGGGCTGAGTCGCTCGAGGAACAGGCGCTCGGGCCGATTGCCGCGCCCGGCGAGATGAACCGCGACCTGAACGCAATGGTGCGCTCGGTGAGCGCGATCCCGGGTTACCGAGCCCGTTTCGATCAGGCCTATCCGAACGAGTTGCTTTCACCGCAACTGGTTGCCAGGGCGATTGCCAACTTCGAGCGCACCGTAGTATCGGGGCCGGCGCCGTTTGACCGGTGGATCGAGGGGGAGGAAACGGCCATCGGCGAGGCAGCCAAGCGCGGCTTCGATCTGCTCAATAGCAAGGCGAACTGCGAAAAGTGTCACACCGGTTGGGCCCTGACCGACGACGGCTTCCACGACATCGGCGCCTATTCTGCAGACCTGGGCCGAGGGATGCAGTTGAAGTCACTCGCAAGCATGCAGTACGCCTTCAAGACTCCCACGCTCCGGTCCGTTGCCAGGCGGGCGCCGTACTTTCACAACGGTTCCGTACCGACCCTGGCCGCCGTCGTTGATTTCTACGATCGCGGCGGCGACGTCCAACGCGCGAGCCACGCGCCCGACGTGAAACCGCTCAACCTGACGACGGCTGAGAAGCAGGACCTGCTCGCTTTTCTCGAAACGCTGACTTCGGTCGACGCACCCATGACACTACCCGTGCTGCCGCGATAGGAGGCCTATCTGTTGCGCTTCTTGATTCTCACTTTCGGCGCCGCCCTGCTCTCGGCCGCGGCCGATCACTCGATCCTTCAGAAGGATCGGGCGTTTTCCCAATCCGAAGTGACGATTCGCGTGGGAGATACCGTCACCTTCAAGAACCAGGACGAATTTGTCCATAACGTGTTCTCGAGCACGGCAGGGATGGAGTTCGACATCCGGCGCCAGAACCCCGGGGGACAATCGACGATTCCGTTTTCAAAAGCGGGAACGGCCGAAGTACGGTGCGCCATCCACCCCAGGATGAAGCTGTTGGTGAAGGTCGAGGCAAGGTAGGAGCCTTCTGTTGATACCCGCGTTTCACGCGGCGCTCGCCTGGGTTGGCAGGACGTGGCCTCGCATTCAGCAATCGGTTCGCGAGCGGCTCCAGCCGTTGCTGGCCACCGCGTGGACAGCCGCGTCGCCCGTGCTGAAGCGGGCCTTTGCCTGGACAGAGAAACCCTGGAATCAGGTTCAGCAGTCGCTCAGTTGGCGCCTCTACGCGATGCTGCTCCCGACCGCTATTGCGGGCATCTGGATCGGCATCGAAGCTCGCGCGGGGCTGACCGAGAACGCCACTGGGCTGATCGAAGCGACACAGATCAAGCAAATGGTGATCGAGTCGTACAACCACGTGCTGGTGCAGGACGAAGCTTCGATGACCATGGTTCTCTTTCCCGACGACACCACGGCGATGGCCCGAAAGATCAAAGCCTTCGACGCGAACACGGCGATCCTTGCCGCGCTTGCCAATCACGTGCAGGAGACCGGCCTCCGCGCCATGATTCGCCACCTGAAGTCCATCGCCGATAATCGGCTGGCTCCCGCCGATACGGACTTGTCGGAGGCCGCCGGCGCCGGCAATCTGGCGAAGGCGAGTGAGATCTACCGGACACGTTTTCTGGCCGCTCGCCGGGACTATGAGGAGACCGCGCGCCGGGCCGCGCAGCAAGCCGAGCATCTCGCCGCCCGCGCCGGGTCCGAGATGGCCCGGCGCAACCTCGCCTCGCTGCGCACGATTTTCGCGGTTCTGGTGATTGGTGTTGGCGCGGCGTTGGGGGGCCTCGTCCTGTTGTTCCGGATGTCGGTGGTCAAGCCGCTCGTCGACGCGAGCGAAGCCATGGCGACCGTCGCCACCGGCGATTTCTCGAAGAAAGTATCCGTAACGGCCAAACACGAGATCGGCCGCGTGGCCGAGGCGGTGAACGGCATGCTCGATTCGGTGCGCGATTCGATCCACGGCATCTCCGGTTCATCGCGCGAGGTCGCGTTCCAGGCGCAAGCGCTGCACCACGTCAGCCAGTCGATGGAAGACGGCGCCACGCGTGCATCCTCCGAAGCCGCGCAAGTCTCGAACGCCGGCAAGGCGATGATGGATTCGGTCCACCAGTCCTCCGCCCTACTCGGGACGCTGGCATCCTCTATCACGCAGGTATCTCGAGATACAGACCAGGCGGCGGCCCTGGCGCGCAACGCGGTCCGGATGACCCGGGAGACGCGCCAATCGGTCCAGCGGCTGGCGGAAAGCGGCGCGGTGATCGATTCGGTCACCGAAGCGATGAATCGCGTGGCGTTTGAAACCAATATCCTCGCCCTGAATGCGGCCATCGAAGCGGCGCGCCAAGGTGTAGCGGGGCGTGGGTTTGCCATTGTCGCCAAGCAGATCCGGAGCATGGCGGAACAGACGCAGCAGGCGACTTCGGAAATCTCCCGGCGAGTCGGCGTGGTTCACGAAGGCATCACTGCGGCGGTCTCCGGCATCAGCGCGATCGATCAGTCCATCATGCAATTGGCCGCGATCGCCGCGTCCATTGCCGCCGAAACCAAACGCCAGGGGAACGCCAGTACCCAGTTGGAAGGCAGAGTGGACGCGATAATGACGTCGACAGCCGAAATCTCCAAGCACCTGGCCGATGTTGCCCAAGTGATCGATCAGACGCGCGCCGGAGCTAACCGGACCCGAGCCGGCGCGGATGCGGTTGCAGCGTCGGTGGAGGAACTCGACAGAATGCTCGCGCACTTCCGTGTGTAGATGTACGCTCAGCCGGCGCGGCGCGCGCCGGCCGGTTCGCGGACCGATTGAACCACGCTACGGGCGATGCAGCGCCGCCGCCGCCCGTTCAGCCAGGTCGAAGAACTCCCTCCGCTTGGCGTCATCCGGGAACTGGATCCCCGCCGCGCGGAATGCCGCCAACTGCTCGTCCCACTTCGCCGCCACCGCTGCCCGCGCCGAGGCGACGCGCACCGGGCGGCCATCGCGGAGCATATAAACAGGATTCGTGTGGCCCCACAACTCCGGCTCACCCTTCTCGTTCCGGGCCCGCACCCGCGCCGCCACCCAGCAGCTCTCGGAATCGTCTATTGCCGCCGTCACTTCCGGGCCCGCACCCGACGCCACCACGACTCCGTTCCGCACAATCTCGACCTTCTCGAGCGGCCGGTAGAAACTCGCCCGCGCCGTCGCCTGCTTGCCCGACATCGACAGCTCAACGATCGGCCCGTTGCTCACCACCACGCGTCCCTCGCGCACGCCGCGCGCCCACGCCTCGTAAGAATTCTCACCCGGCTTCGCCTTCACCAGCGCGCGCTCGGGACCGAGCAGCGGAATCCAGTGCGGCCACGGTTTCATCCGGCTCAACGGCACCGGAAAATCGCTGCCCGCGATACCGGTGACGCGCAGCCCCGAATTCAACAGCTCATACCAGGCCTTGTCCTTCAACACACCGAATTGAAAGACCTCGACAAAATCAATCGTGCCGAGCGCGGCATCCATGAAAATCGCCGAGTTCTGCGGCCGCTCGAAGAAATGCGCATAGCCGACGACGCCGCCGGCCTTGCGGCCCTCGGCAAACAGCAGGCTCGGGAACGGATACGACTCCGGCGAGTTCGCGTACATCGTCCCCGTGCTCAACGGCTCGATCATCCGCTCCGGACCGAGGATATTGATGTGTCCCCAAAACTCATTCCGGGATTCGTGGCCCGACCGGATCGCATACCCGCCCCGCCGCGCCTCCGCCGCCCGGCCGAATCCATACTGCACAGCCGCCTGCATCTGGCGCTGCAACTGGAGGAAGTTGCCCACCGTCAGATCCTCGGCCTGCAACCAGCTCAGGTACACGGCGTCATGCTTGCGCCCGCGGGTCAAATGGATGTGATCGTCCGCGGAGATCCACCCCGCCGGATCCGTCCATGCCTTCATTGGCAGCGACACACGCGTGGTCTGGCCGCGCGTCAGCTCGAACTCAACCCGCGCCGGTGTGTAGAACAAGCCGCGGTAGGCATCGATCCGATACTTGCCCGGAGGCAGGAAAAATCGCCCCGTGCCCTTCAGCAGGAAATAATGATACTGATCCGCCGCGACCAATTCCATCGTGGCTGGATCAGGCACCTTCGAGTAGTACGTGTCGCGGTAGAAGGTATCGCTGCGAATCGGCAGCACCGCATCGACCGGCGTCAGCCGGAATTCGTTGCCGTCCTTATAGAGATAGATCCGCGCGGGCAGCCGCGGTTCCGTCGCCAACTCGAGGATCGCCGCATCCTTCGGCGGACCCAAATCCTCCCACTGCGCCCAGGCGAGCAGCAGCGCGAAGAGCCCTCCAACGGCCGCGCGGCGGATCACTGCGGAGTCGCCGCCGGAGTGGGCGTGGCGGGCGTTGCGGTGGTGGTGGCTTCCGGCACCATGTAGATAATCAGCGTCCGGCCGTCGGAGTGGAACTCTTCGCCATGCGCCGTCTTGGCCGTGGTGATGGCGCCCTGCGGCGTCATGTATTCTACCTTGGCGACGACGCCGGTCCCTTGCAGCGTCTTGGCGATGTACTCGCGCTCGAGGTCCGTATCCGGATCGATCTTGTGCGTGATGCCGTTGTTCCGCTGATCCCGGTCAAACCCGATATCGTGCGTGCCCGCGCCGGCGATCACGGTGACTCCGTCCGCGGTGAACGGCGCTTTCCACAAGCGGAAATGATGGCGCGTCGCGACCACCTTCAGCGGATCGCCCTGCGCGAAGCCGTAGTCCTGGCTGCGTCCGAACAGCATGAGCTCGCTCATCGGCATCGTCACGTAAGATGCCTTGCTGAGCACCGCCAGTCCCATCGCGAGAACGGCGTCCTGCTTCGATTTGTCGACGATAGACCAGCCGGCCTGCTTGAACGCGTCGACCAGCTTCTTCTCGTCGCCTAACACGATGAAGTTGACCCGGTCGCCTTGTGTGCCCGCGGCGTCCTGGACGCGCGTGGCGATCGAATCGAGCAGCTGTTGCGTAAACACCGGGAGCTTCAGCGTCTTGGGATCCACTGGCGGAGGCGCCGGAGCCACGCGAGCCAGCGTGACAGTAAACGAGCCCGCGCCGGAATCGCCGGTTGCCTGATTGACGCCGAGGAAGAGGCGTCCGGAAATCGGCGCTTTACCTTCCCACTTCTCGCCCACCGCAAACGCGTACGAATCGCCGAAGCGCGCCACCAGCGCTCCGCGTCCGGCGGCGTTTACGGGCAGGGTCTTGATCATGTCGAGAAACCCGCGCTTGAGGCCCGTGGCGGTGGCGGTCAGCTTTTCGCCCTTCTTGCCGAGATACTCGAGCGATCCGGTCGCCGTAAGACTGATCGTCTCGCCGGCTTTGACGTCCTGATTGGTGTCGGTCCAGACCTGATCGCCTTTGACTATGAGATCCTGCGCCGCGAGGAGCGAGGTGAGGAGCAATGCTGGCAAGGAGAGTTTCGTCGCCATGCCATCAGAATACCGCTACTGCAGTGTCCGGCAAATAGCCCGGACAGTTAAGCCCCCTTCGTCCATACTTCGGGCTTTATTTGTCTTCGCATATCGAGACGAACTGGAACGATGGCCGTAAGCGCTTCGCCAGAATAGACCGCTATCAGATGGGAGGCAGCACGCATTGGAGTGCTGCGGCGTAGAGCATGGCAAGATGTGCGAAAGAAAAAAGAGGCCAGGAGCGATCGCCCCTGCCGGCAGCGCTTCTAGCGTCAACACACAAGTGGGCGGGGTACGTGCTTTTCCAGCGATCCTCAACGGCGGAATTACAATTTCGGGAGTTGAGAGACATCCCAGCCGCCGCCGAGCGCTTTAATCAGCAGAACAGTGGCGCCCATTTGCCGGCGCTGGATATCGACGGCCCGCCGCTCGCTGGTCAGGGCGATAGTCTGCGCGGTCAAAACCTGCAGGTAGGTATCCACGCCGCCCTGATAGCGGTTGGTGGCCAACTGGAGCGATTCGCGGGCTGCGTCAATGGCGCGAGCCTGCTGCTTTGCCTCGCTGTCGAGAATCCTCAGCGCCGCGAGATTGTCCTCCACCTCCTGAAACGCGGTGAGCGTGGTTTGGCGATAGTTGGCGATGGTTTCGTCGTAGGCGGCCTGGGTGCTCTCGGATACCGCCCGCCGCCGGCCCGCGTCGAACAGAGTCTGCATCGCCGCGGGGCCGACCGCCCAGAGCCGGCTGGGCCAACTGAACCAGTTGAGCAAAGACGTTCCCTGCGCGCCGCCCGTGAGTCCGAATCTCACGCTGGGATAAAACGCCGCGCGCGCGATTCCGATCTGCTCGTTGGCTTCGGCGGCGCGCCGCTCCATGGCGGCGATGTCAGGCCGCCGCTCGAGCAACTGCGCGGGGAGTCCCACCGGAACAGCAGGCGGCTGGAGCGGTGATGGCGTGACGGCGAGACGAAAATCGGCGGGAGCCTGCCCCGTCAAAACCGCGATGGCGTGCTCGAATTGGGCGCGGGCCACGGCGGTATCGGTCAGGTCCGCGCGCGTCGATTCGAGTTGCGCGGTGGCCTGCGCGACGTCGCCTTTCGGAGCGATTCCGCCTTCAAACCGGTTGGTCGTCAATTTCAGCAAATCCTCGAGCGCCCGCACCGTGTCTTCGAGCACGCGTTGCTGCGCTTCGGCCGCGCGCAGTTCGTAGTACTGAAAGGCGAGCTCGGCGTGCATGCTGAGCCGCGCGGTCTCGAGATCGGCGGCGCTGGCTTGTGCCGCGGCGCGAGACGCGTCGATCGTGCGGCGCACCTTGCCCCAGAGATCGACTTCATACGAAAGGTCGAAGGGCAGCGTGAGATTGGCCGAGGACTCGGTGGACAGATTGGCGGGGAAACCGGGGCGATTGGCCGAGTTGCGCAACCCGCCGATTCCCGGCGAGGTAGAAATCTGCGGATACCGCGCCGCGTTGTTGATGGCGATGGCCGCGCGCGCTTCCCGGAAGCGTGCTTCAGCGGCTTTCAGGCTTTCGTTCGAAACGTCGACGCGTTGTTCCAGAGCATCGAGCTCGCGATCTTTGAAGAGTTCCCACCAGTTGCCGCGCAGCGACTGGTCCGCGGGCTGGGCCGTCTTCCAGCCCTCCGCTTCCTTGAACGCGGGCGGCGCCGGGATAGTGGGCTTAACGTAATTGGGTCCGACTTTGCAGCTCGCGGCCACCAGCAGCAGAGCAGTCGCAATGACGCCGGCAGTCCTCATTTCGTGATCCGAACCTGGGCGCCGCTCGTGAGCGAATCCGCTGGATCGGCGACGACCTGGGCATTCGAGGCAAGGCCGGAGACCACTTCCACAGCGTCCCCAAAATCGCGGCCGATCGTAATCGGAACCAGATCGGCCTTGCCATCATGGACCACGGCGACGCGCAAACCCTCGGCCCGGAACAGCAGCGACGTTGCCGGAATCGTCACGGCGCGCGTTTTTTCCGAGAGCACGAGGCGAACCGTGACGTAGGCCCCCGGCAGAACCGCGCCCGAGGAGTTGTCCATCTCGAACTCGGTCAACAGCGTCCGCGCCGCCGGATCGATCGCGCTCGAGGTCCGCACCAGCTTCCCGCTAAACTGCCGTCCCGGCATCTCCTGCAGCGTAATAGCCGCGATCGATCCTGGCCGGCACGCGGCGGCGTAGACCTGCGGAACGTTCACGAACACGCGCAGGCGCTGAATGGCCGACAAGTGAAACAGCTCTTTGTCCGCGGCGCCGGCGCCGGCCGAGATGAGTGCGCCGATGTCGGTATTGCGCGCCGTGATCACGCCGTCGAAGGGCGCATAGATCTTCTGAAACGAATGCAGGTCTTCGAGGCGCCGGACGTTCGATTGCGCCGCGTCGAAGCCGGTCTTCTGCACACTGAGACTCGCGATCTTTTCGTCGGTCTCCTGCCGCGAGACGGAGTTGGTCCGCAGCAGTCCCTGCCAGCGTTCGGCGGTGGACTGCGCGAGACTCAGGCTGGCCTGCGCGGTGGCGAGCTCGGCGCGCGCCTGTTCGAGCTGCTTGTCCACTTCCGGCGTTTCGATCTCCGCCAGCAGTTGTCCCTGCCTGACGTGCGAGCCGATGTCGAAATACCAGGCTTTGAGGTAGCCATTGGTGCGCGCGTAAATCGGCGTCTCGCTGAACGCCTGCACGTTGCCCGGCAGGGCGATCTCCTGCATCGGAGCGCCCGCTTTGGGACTCACTACTTTGACGGCGGGAATGGCGCTGCGTTCGGTTTCGCTTTTGAGCAGCGTGTCGGCGGCGACGCGGTCATGCAAGCCGCGATAGACGGTGACACCGATCGCGCCAGCGGCGATCGCGACAAACAGAACCAGCCATTTGCTCGAAGCGGAGGCGGGTGTGGACGTCGGCGTACTCATTGGGACTGAACCTTCTTCTTATGCAACAGACTGAAAACCACCGGCACGAACAGCAGCGTGGCGATCGTGGCGCAGATGAGACCACCAATCACGGCCCGGCCGAGCGGAGCGTTCTGCTCGCCGCCTTCGCCGAAGCCCAGCGCCATCGGAATCATGCCGATAAGCATGGCGAGCGCGGTCATCAGCACGGGGCGGAAGCGCGTGAAGCCCGCTTCAATCGATGCTTCGATCGCGTCGCCGTGCTCATGGAGCTTCTCCTTGGCAAATGACACCACGAGAATACTGTTGGCGGTGGCGACTCCCATGCACATGATCGCTCCCATCAAGGCCGGCACGCTCAGCCTGGTATTGGTAATGAACAGGAACAGAACGATTCCGGCGAGCGCGGCGGGGAGCGCCGTGATGATGATAAACGGATCGAGCCAGGACTGGAAATTCACGACGATCAGCAGGTACACGAGCACGATCGCGCCGGCGAGCCCGTACAGCAGTCCCGTGTAGGATTCACGCATTGTCTCGAGCTGCCCGCTGACGGTGACAGTGCTGCCGCGGGGCAGGTACTTGCGATTACCGGCGACGATGCGTTCCACCTCTTCACCCACCGCGCCCAATCCGCGATCCTGCACCGACGCATAAATATTGAGCACGCGGCGCAGGTTGTAATGATTGATCACGGCCATTTCCTGCGAACGCCCGATCGAAGCATAGCCGCTCAGAATTTCCGGCCGCATCACGCCGGCGGCGCTGATGGGAATGTTCCGGAGCGCGTCGAGCGATTGCATCTCGTATTGCGGGGCCTGCGTCACCAGGCTGTAGTTCACGCCGTTGGCCGGATTGAGGAAGAACGACGGCGTGGTCTGAAAGCTGCCGCTGAGCGAGACCAGCAGACTGTTGGCGATGTCGCGCTGCGTAAAACCGCCTTGGGCCGCCTTGGTGCGGTCCACGGATACGTCGAGCTTAGGGTAGTCGAAGCGCTGATGGATGCGCAGGTCGACAGCGCCCGGCACGTGCCGAAGCTGCTCGAGGATCCGGTTGGCCACCACCCGATTGCCCGCGATGTCGGAGCCTTCGAGTTGCACGTTGATCGGCGCGGGGACGCCGAAGTTCAGAATCTGCGTCACCATGTCGCTCGGCATGAAATAAAACGTGGCGCCGGGAAATTCCTCGGGCAGGCGCTTGCGCAGCTCACGGACGTAGTTTTCGGTCGGCGCGTGTTCCGGCGAGAGAGAAACCAAAATGTCGGCGTCGCCCGCGCCGATGATGCCCGACGTGTTGTACGTGAAATTGATCGTGCTGTACGGAATGCCGATGTTGTCGATGATGTTGCGGACCTCGCGGGCTGGCACCACTTTTCGGATCGACGCTTCGACCAGGTCGCAAAGCCGGGCGGTCTCTTCGATGCGCGTTCCCGAGCGGGCGCGCACATGCAGCGTGAAGGCGCCGCTGTCTGAGGTGGGAAAGAAATCCTCACCGAGCCACGGCACGAGGAACGCCGCTGAAGCGCAGGCGAGCAGAAACGACGGCAGGAACACCCAGCGCCAATGCACGAGCGAGGTCAGTACATCCCGGTACGCTCGGCGGAGGTATTCGAACCCGCGCTCGAAAGCGCCGTCGCTTTTGTGATGATGTGCTTTTAGCAAATACATCGCCAGCGTCGGCACGAGCGTGCGCGACAGCACGTACGAGGCGAGCATCGCGAAGATCACCGCTTCGGCCAGCGGCACGAACAGGTAGCGCGCCACGCCCGTGAGGAAGAACATGGGCAGAAACACGATGCAGATGCAGAGCGTCGACACCAACGCGGGTACCGCGATCTGTGCGGCGCCGCCGAGGATCGCTTCGTTGAGCGGGCGGCCTTCCTCGAGGAAACGCTCGATGTTCTCGATGGTAACCGTCGCGTCGTCCACCAGAATGCCGACCGCGAGCGCAAGCCCGCCCAGCGTCATGATGTTGATCGTCTCGCCCAAAAAACTCAGCGCGATGACGGAGGAAAGGACGGACAGCGGAATCGAGATCGCGATGATCAACGTGCTGCGCCAACTGCCGAGGAAAATCAGAATCATGATGCCGGTGAGCGCGGCCGCGATCACTCCTTCGCGGATCACTCCCTGCACGGCGGCGTTGACGAACACCGACTGATCGGCCAACGGCTGCATCTTGAGCTCGGGCGGCAGCGAAGGCGCGATCACCGGCAGCATCTTTTTCACGTCGTCGACCACCGATATCGTGGAGGCCTTGCCGGATTTGAAAATGACGACGAGCGACCCGCGGCGGCCGTCCTGCCTGACGACATTGGTCTGCGGCGAGAACCCATCGCTCACCTGCGCAATGTCGCGCATGAAGATCGGCGACCCCCCGGCCAGCCGGATCGGAAAATCGTTGAGCTCGGAAACCGTCTGGGTGCTCGAGTTGAGACCGATCGAATATTCGAGGGTGCCGATCTTGGCCGTGCCGGACGGCAGCACCAGATTCTGCTGCGACAGGGCGTTCACCACGTCCGCCGCAGCCAAGCCTTTCGCCTGCAGTTGCGCGGGATTCAGGTTGACCATCACCTGCCGCTGCTTGCCTCCATAAGGATACGGCACGGCGGCGCCCGGCACTGTGATCAGGCGCGTGCGGATGAAGTTCAGGCCCAGGTCATTGAGCTGCTGCTCGGAAAGCCCCTCGCCGGAGAGCCCGACCTGCAGGATCGGCACGGTCGTGGCGTTGTAATTGATCACCAGCGGCGGATTGATCCCGGCCGGCATTTGTTTAATGGCATTCTGCGTCGCCGCCGTCACTTGTGAATTCGCGCGGTCGACGCTCGCACCCTGGTGCAGAAAAACCTTGATCAGGGAAACGCCGTTGATGCTGGTGGACTCTACGTGTTCGATGTTATCGACGAGCGTGGTCACGCCTTTTTCAAACTGCGTGGTGATTCGGCCCTCCACCTCGGCCGCGTTTAATCCCGTGTATTGCCAGCCGACGGCGATCACGGGGACGTCGATATTGGGAAAGATGTCGGTAGGAGTTCGACGAATTACCACGGGGCTTACGAGCAGAATCAGCAGGGCTAATACTATGAAGGTGTACGGACGGCTCAACGCGACTCGAATGATCCACATTCCGAGGCTCTACAGATTATTGATAATTTGTGCGGCGGAAAGTTGCAACTAATTTATACTCATGTTGACAGGGGGTGCACCGTTGCCGGGCTCCATTCAGCGCGACTCCATGGCCGATCGCGTCAAGCAAGAACTGTTCCGCGGAATCCTGACCGGCGAACTGGCTCCGGGCACCCGCCTCGTCGAACTGCAGATTGCTCGCGAGCTGAATACCAGCCAGGGTCCGGTGCGCGAAGCCCTGCGGGAGCTCGAGGCGCTGCAACTCGTTACCACTGAGCCATATAAGGGCAGCTATGTCCGGCAGGTGTCGGAGCGCGATACGCTCGAGGCGTACCAGACGCGCGCCGCGCTCGAGGAATTGGCGGGCCAGCTCGCCGCCCCATTTCTGAAAGGCGCCACCCAGGATTTGCGCCGTGAGGCCGAAGCGATCCGCACGGCCGCCCGGGAAAAGGACCTCGAGGGCTTCGCCGTGCACGACATTAATTTTCACCGGGGGATCGTCGAGGCGTCGGGCAACCGGGTCCTGCTGCGCACTTGGGACTCGCTGTCGTTCGAAATGCGCATACGGCTCTGGATCTCGCGGAGCCCGCGCGATTTGAACGTGGTACAGGGCGACCACTGGGAGATCATCGATGCGCTCGACGCGGGCGACGGAGAGAACGCGGGCCGTCTCCTGCGCCACCATCTGTCGTTTGTAATCAGCCGCATGAAAGCAGCCGTTCTGGCCGCGGGCGGGTGAATCGGCCGATCACTGCCACCCACCGCCCAGCGCCTTGTAAAGCTGCACGACGGCCAAAATCTCCTCGAGCCGTAGCTGCGCCAGATCGAGCCGCGCCTGAAACAAATCGCGATCGGCGTCGAGAGCGTTGAGCTGCGTGTCGACTCCGCCGCGATAGCGGATATACGCGAGCCGCACGCGGTCTTCAAGAGCCACCACGAGCGCCTCCTGCTTCTCGCGGCTTTCCCGCACCCTCTGATGCGAGATCAGCGCGTCGGACACTTCCTTGAACGAGGTTTGAATCGTCCGCTCGTATCGCACCAGCATCAGGTTCCGTTCCGCCTCCGCGAGTCTGACCGTCGACTTGATCCGGCCGGCGGTGAAGATCGGCTGCGTGACTTGCGGGACCAGGTTCCACACGGCGGCGGGTCCGCTGAACAGGCTCGTCAATTGCGTACTCGCTCCGCCCAGCGCTCCGCTCAGAGTGAGCCGCGGAAAGTATGCAGCCCGCGCCACACCGATCTCC
>JADMIO012770911.1_pt1 | contig 95465 bp, 83 predicted proteins | sample 8958161 | NCBI WGS metagenome assembly JADMIO01 (sample SAMN16585339, study PRJNA669376) | soil metagenome | isolation source: Crop rotation soil | place: USA: Cullars Rotation, Alabama | collected 2011
ATTTATTATTGCAATTTAAATCAATATACATTATACATTATACGAAGTTATATTCGATGCGGCCGATCTAGCAGAAAGTCAAAAGCCTCCGACCGGAGGCTTTTAACTTCTGTCACCTAGGTTACGCCCCGCCCTGCCACTCATCGCAGTACTGTTGTAATTCATTAAGCATTCTGCCGACATGGAAGCCATCACAAACGGCATGATGAACCTGAATCGCCAGCGGCATCAGCACCTTGTCGCCTTGCGTATAATATTTGCCCATGGTGAAAACGGGGGCGAAGAAGTTGTCCATATTGGCCACGTTTAAATCAAAACTGGTGAAACTCACCCAGGGATTGGCTGAGACGAAAAACATATTCTCAATAAACCCTTTAGGGAAATAGGCCAGGTTTTCACCGTAACACGCCACATCTTGCGAATATATGTGTAGAAACTGCCGGAAATCGTCGTGGTATTCACTCCAGAGCGATGAAAACGTTTCAGTTTGCTCATGGAAAACGGTGTAACAAGGGTGAACACTATCCCATATCACCAGCTCACCGTCTTTCATTGCCATACGAAATTCCGGATGAGCATTCATCAGGCGGGCAAGAATGTGAATAAAGGCCGGATAAAACTTGTGCTTATTTTTCTTTACGGTCTTTAAAAAGGCCGTAATATCCAGCTGAACGGTCTGGTTATAGGTACATTGAGCAACTGACTGAAATGCCTCAAAATGTTCTTTACGATGCCATTGGGATATATCAACGGTGGTATATCCAGTGATTTTTTTCTCCATTTTAGCTTCCTTAGCTCCTGAAAATCTCGATAACTCAAAAAATACGCCCGGTAGTGATCTTATTTCATTATGGTGAAAGTTGGAACCTCTTACGTGCCGATCAGATTAAAACGAAAGGCCCAGTCTTTCGACTGAGCCTTTCGTTTTATTTGACCATGTTGGTATGATTTAAATTAATACGACTCACTATAGGGTCAGTGCGGCCGCGACTTCAAGTCACGTGAATTCCAAGCTTCGGATCCCACTGTGCTGGAAAGGGGAGAAGCATTTCTGCGGGGGCCGTAGCCGCCCACGAGTGCGGTCATGCCGTCCAGCATGCCACTTCTTACGGTCCCCTGACCCTGCGGAGCAAACTCGTCCCGGCCGTCCAGTTCAGCTCCATGCTGGTAAACTGGATCCTCCTGGCAGGTATGATCCTGCTGGCCACGACGAAGAACCCTACCGTGCTCCTGGTCGGGATCATTGTCATGAGCGTAACCGTGCTTTTTACCCTGATTACCCTTCCGGTCGAGTTTGATGCCAGCAAAAGGGCCCTCGCCTGGCTGAATACCACCAATGTGACCAACCCCGAGGAATACCCCAAGGCCAAAGATGCCCTGAAATGGGCGGCTACCACTTATGTTGTAGCAGCCCTGGCGGCCGTGGTCACCCTGGTACAGTATATAATGATCTATTTGGGAAGCAGGGACAGGAGCTAAGGAATGGTGAACAGATGAACAAGGAATGATGAACAGAGGAACAGGGAATGATGAATGAAAAAGTAGCGGTTCAATGAAGTATAACTTCACCTGTTCTGCAGCCCTTGTTCATCTGTTCCATATTCTTAGAGTATGATCTCTTCATCATGCTGATCGAAGAATTTGTACTCCGTCAGGTGATAGTTGCTATTCTCTTCCAGTCTTGTTTTCTGGCCGAATTTCTTTTTCCATTTGGCCATCTGTGTATTCCAGGGCCAGAAACCTTTGGTGAGATAGGCGTAAAGGATGGGATGGACAACCAGTTTCAGGTTGCTGTTCTTATGGGTAACTAAATAACTGAGGTTCTTTTCGATTTCATCTTCCAGTAAAAGGGTCGAAGATATTTTACCGGTACCATTGCAACTGGGACAAACCTCCTGTGTATTGATGTTCATCTCCGGCTTCATCCGCTGGCGGGTGATCTGCATGATACCGAACTTGGAAATGGGAAGTACCGCGTGCTTGGCCCTGTCGGGACTCATGAACTCTTCCATCCTTTCCACCAGTTTGCGCTTGTTGTCCGGGAGTTTCATGTCAATAAAATCCACGACAATAATGCCACCGAGGTCCCTTAATCTCAATTGGCGGGCAATTTCTTCGGCCGCTTCCAGGTTTGTTTCCAGGGCGTTTTGTTCCTGGTTATTGCTGACACTTTTATATCCGCTGTTCACATCGATGACATGCAGGGCTTCTGTATGTTCAATGATAAGATAAGCGCCGCTATCCAGGTTGACCGTTTTGCCAAAAGAGGATTTTACCTGTTTGGTGATCCCGAAAGAATCAAAGATGGTAGAACCATTCTGGTAAAAGGAAACGATATCAGCTTTTTCGGGAGCGATCCTTTGTATATAGTTCTTTGTATCGCTGAAGATGTTCCTGTCATTCACAACGATCTTGTTGAAGTCCTCGTTGAGCAGGTCCCGGAGAATGCTGGTGGTCTTGGTTTGTTCGCTTAAGATCTTGGCGGGGGCAACAGCGCCCTTGAGGTTATGCTGTATGGTCTTCCACATGGCAACCAGCGCAGACAGGTCTTCGTGCAACTCCGCTGTATTCTTTCCTTCCGCCGCTGTACGCACGATAACACCGAAATTCTTTGACTTGATAGCTTCCACGATCTTCTGGAGTCTTTTTCTTTCTTCGGAAGAGTGGATCTTGCGGGAAACCGCTACGATATCATTGAAGGGGGTCAGTACCACAAAACGCCCGGGCAGCGAGATCTCACAGCTCAGCCTCGGTCCTTTGGCAGCAATCGGCTCTTTCAGGATCTGTACCAGTATATTCGGCTTACCACCCAGCACTTCATTGATCTTCCCGGTCTTGATGATCTCCGGTTCAATGGTGAATTTGCCAAAGTCAAGGCCTGTTTCGCTCTTATCCTGCATGCACATATTCGTGAATTTCAGCAGGGACTTGGCATAAGGACTCAGGTCGGTATAGTGAAGAAAAGCATCTTTCTCAAATCCCACATCTACGAATGCAGCATTGAGCCCGGGTATCAGTTTTTTGACCTTACCCAGGTACAAGTCTCCCACGGCAAAACGTGCATCGCTTTTCTCGCTATGCAGTTCTACCAGTTTCTTGTCCTCCAGGAGGGCTATTTCGACACCCTGCGGAGCTGCATTAATAATAAGTTCTTTGTTCATTACAGCTTACATAAATGAAACACCTTCTGCTGTTCCGATTGCCATCGGGACTGGCTGCCGATTCATACCAAATGCGGGGACTGTCTTGCCGGGAGTACTGAGAACAAATTGATGAGATGCAAACTAGTACGTTAAACAGCCAGTGGACTGAATTTAAGTGATGGGTATATAGAGTAATAAGTATATACTCTATATACTCATTTACTTATTACGTTTCTTATGACGATTCTTTCTCAGTCTTTTTTTTCGCTTGTGCGTCGCAATTTTATGACGCTTCCTTTTTTTACCACAAGGCATACTCAAATAATTTTTTAATCTTGTTTATAAAATAAGTTTACTCAACTTCTTGTTACTTCTTCAATTCAGCGATCCTTTTTTCGATCGCTTCTTTTAATTCCGCCTGCTTTACAAGGGGAATCGATCGTTGATACCAGGCTGCCGCGTTTTTCTTGTCCCCGGTTCTCTCGTACACTTCCGCCAGCAGCAGGATGGCATCCATATCCGCCGGTTTGAGGCGGTTAACCGTTTCTAAACGGGCGATGGCTTTATCATATTGCCCGGATATCATCGCACCTTTTGCCAGCATCAGTTGAGCATAGACATCGGTACTGTCTTTCTCTGCCACTTCCCTGATCTTCAATATGCCCTCCATCGGGGTGGAAGAGATATTGCCAAAAAGGTAGCAGGCACCCAATCCCACTTTCGCGGAATCGTTATCCGGGTTAATCTTCAAAGATCTTTCAAAAAGGTCTTTGGCCTGCAGGGCCTTCCACTGTCTCCGCTGTTCCACTTCATCATTCTGCAGGTTCTCCAAAAACAAATGGGCTGCGAAGGTGAGGTTTTTTTCTGAATTTTCCAATCTGGCGGCCTCTGCCGTATACCAGGCATAAGGCTCGAAAACATGGGCAGAATCAGCCCAAAACCGGGCAAGTTGGTGGTAAACATGCAATTGCTGGTCCTTTACATCGCCCCTTGAAATGGAATGTTCCAGGGTATTTAAACGGATAACCTGCTCAGGTTTCAGTTCTTTTTTGGCCAGGTTGAGTAAGGTGTCAATAGAGATGGAGGCCTGGGTGCCATGATCATGCCCATCATCCGCGCTGTGCGCAGTAACGGCGATCGTCTTTTTATGAGGAACAGTTCTTCCAAATAAAAACACAGCGGCAGTTAGGAGGACAGCCAATAAAATAGTGATCCATTGAGGTTTCTTCACGGTCAAAAATTCAGGATGCAAAGGTACTGGCAAAATCAGTTGGTTGAGGCCTTTTAATGTAAGAAAGGGAAGTTTTGCAGCAGTGTATCGCCATGACAGATATTCCTTATCTTAATCCCCGTTTACAGCTCCTGGCAGGCCGGCCATTTCATTTTAAACTGCTTTATATGAGACCCCATCTTCCCGGATATTTTATTGCCTTCCTGGTCTTCGTTCTTAGTTCCTGCGCGGGTAAAGATAAAAAGTCCCCCGGCACGGATCCTAATGCCAGCGCTGCGGATACCACCCAAATGGAGAAGAACAGCATGGGTGCCAATAGCGCTGCCGACAGTACCCTGGCGCCTTTCGCATCCAGTATTGAAAAAGGACTGGATAAATGGGTACGATCTTTCAATGGATTCAGCATTGATTCGTTTCACCTGGCCCAAAAAAGCAGTTTTACAAATACAGAATATGAGGGAGGGGATGATCTCAACCGGTTTTATGAATTGTATAAAGCTTCGCTTAGTTATTCACCGGATAGCAGCCAATTCATTGACCTGCACAGCGCAGGACTGATGCTGGAGAAAAAAGGAAAAAAGATCATTGCCAGCGCGGATGTGGACCAGGCCGTGACACTTTCTAACCTGAAGACCAAAACATGGAAACAGATCGCCTTCTTTGGCCCTTCTGCATGGATGGAAGAAGCAATATGGGTATCGCCCACTGCTTTTATACAGGCTGGTGTGCTCGTAAATGATAATGGAGATCAGACTGCACTTATAATGCTCGGTGATACAAACAACAATTCCTTCCGTTGGTTTGAGTCAAACCTGACTAGACCTCAATCGGTTAAGTATGAAGCCAGCGGGATAACAAAGTTGAAGATCGACGAATGGGAATAACAGGGACTATTCCGCCTCTTCACCCGGACCAGGATCTGGTTTGGGCTCTTTCAGCTTCTTTACTTCTGCTACAAATTCTTTGGCAGGCTTGAATGCCGGGATATAATGCTCTGGGATATGTACAGCAATGTTCTTCTTGATGTTACGACCAATTTTCGCCGCCCTTTTCTTTGTAATAAAGCTGCCGAAACCACGGATATAAATGTTTTCGCCAGCGGCCAGCGTGTCTTTTACTTCTTTGAACATAGTTTCAAGAGTAACAAGCACATCTACCTTGGGTATGCCTGTTTTTTCAGAAATCTGATTTACCAGGTCGGCTTTTCTCATTGTTGAGGGGTTTAAGTGGTTTTACGAAGACCAATTTATAACAAAATTATATGATAGTCAACTAAATAGGCATAATTTTTTTCAACGGGATTTACACCATTCCATCGAAAATGACGGATATTTAGCGGCCTGAATCAAACCCGCAACCGTATTTTTTCATGAAAAAAACAGCCCAGCCAGCGTTGAAAGCAAGATTTTCCCGCCTTTTATTGAAATGGAACCGGGAAAAGAACAGCCGCCAAATGCCCTGGAAAGGAGAAAAAGATCCTTATAAGATCTGGTTAAGTGAAATCATCCTGCAACAGACCAGGGTCGATCAGGGCCTGGCTTACTACAATAATTTCATACGGACCTTCCCCACTATCTCGCAACTGGCCAAAGCGCCTGACCAGCTTGTCTTCAAATTATGGGAAGGATTGGGTTATTATACCCGGTGCAGGAACCTGATCGCCACGGCGAAATATATTTCGAAGGAACGAAAAGGGAAATTCCCGGACAGTTATGATGAGATAAAGGCATTGAAAGGCGTGGGACCTTATACAGCCGCCGCCATTTCTTCGTTCGCTTTCAATTTACCACATGCGGTAGTGGATGGTAATGTCTTTCGCGTGCTGGCAAGGATATTTGGTATCGGTCTCCCGATCGATTCTGCTGAAGGGAAAAAATTCTTTACCACGTTGGCGGAAGAATTGCTCGATAAAAAAGAACCCGGCCAGTACAACCAGGCGATCATGGATCTTGGGGCGGTTATCTGTAAACCTGCGGCACCTCTATGCCCGGCCTGTGTTTTCAAAAAAGATTGCGCGGCTTTCAGGGAGGATAAAATAAAAGAATTGCCCGTAAAAGAAAAAAAGATCAGCATCAGGAAACGCTGGTTTTATTATCTCGTGCTGGAATACAGGAACCGTATCGCTATTCGCCTGCGCACCGAAAAAGATATCTGGCAAGGACTTCATGAATTTCCCCTGGTCGAATCGGCCACGGAACTGGGCAAGAAAGAGATCCTTCAACAAGCGGGTAAAAATAAATGGCTGCCGGGGAAAGAGTATGAACTTATCTCGGTATCCGCCTTGTTCAGGCAACAGTTGTCCCACCAACTGATCGCCGGCCAGTTCCTGAGGGTCAAATTAAAGCAGAAGCCCGTTGTAAAAAATGACTGGCAATGGGTGGAAAAAAGCAAAATAGGTCCTTATGCTTTCCCGGGGTTCATCAACCAATACCTGCAGCAAAAGGCCGGTCAGCCTGCTTTATTTTGATATTAATTGCCCCGTAAGGAACCGCTTTTGCTGGTTTGCTCTCAAAAATATTTTAACTTTAAGGAGCATGAATACCCGTAGACGATTTTCATTACCTAAAGAATATATGTATGAGAGGCGTAAACAGAGTAATGCTTATTGGCAACCTGGGTAAGGACCCGGATGTCCAGCACCTGGAAGGGAATATCGCGGTAGCTAAATTTCCGCTGGCAACTACTGAAACTTTTAAAGACCGCTCCGGTAAACTGGTATCACAAACCGAATGGCATACGGTCGTGCTGTGGAGAGGGCTTGCTGAACTGGCCCAAAAATATTTGCATAAAAGCAGCCTTGTTTATATTGAAGGAAGACTTCGGACCCGTAGCTGGGATGATAAAGATGGCAACCGGAAATTCGCGACCGAAGTGGTTGGCGATAACCTGATCATGCTGGATAAAAGAGCAGAAGGAGCGGGTAATCATAACGAGGGCGGCGGAATGGAAGGAGCCGGTGGTGACATGCCCATGGGTGATCCTTCTGAAAGCCTTCCCTTCTGACATGAATTAAAAGAGTTATGAGATAAAACCATCCGTGCTTTACCTTTGTTCAGGCTTACAGGCAGGTCTTTCACCTGCCTTTCCTGATAAACAAAACCCCCTATTTTGGAAAGTCACCCGATACTTATTTCCATTACCGATTATCTTTCTCATGTTTTCCTGGCCGTGAACCCGCAGGGAACTACTTTTTTGGCGATCACGCTTATCATTTTACTATTGCTTACGTTCACCATCTCTGGGGCGGAAGTGGCTTTATTTTCACTGAGTAAAAAAGACGTGAACATGCTGAAAACAAAACAGCATGTTTCTGCCAAACGTATCGTGACGCTGCTGGAAGAACCCAAGGAAGTATATGCTTCCCTGCTGATCGCCGGCACGCTGGTGAATATCTGCATCATTGTCCTTTCGAATTTCCTGATCAGCCAGTTCGTTTCTTTCAGTAAACTCGGCGCCGTGGTGGAAGTCCTTGCCAAAGTGATCGCTATCGCTTTTACACTGGTCTTCGTCGGCAAGATATTTCCCAAGGTCTGGGCCACACAGAACAACCTGCGTTTTGCTTATGGCTCTTCTGTTATCGTGGAGGGGTTGCACCTGTTGCTGCGAAGGATCAGCAAATGGGTAGTGAAACTGGCCGATCGTATCGGCAAAGGCGCCGGCGCTGACAAGACCGACGCGATGAGCATGCAGGAACTGGATGCTGCCATTGATATCAAAACAGACGCGGAAGCCTCGCAGGAAGAAAAGAATATCATGAAGGGGATCGTAAAATTTGGCAATATCTCCGTCCGGCAGATCATGCGGACCCGCCTGGATGTAAGCGGTATCGAATACAATTCCTCTTTGGCGAATGTCATCAAAAGAGTGGAAGAGCTGCATTACTCCCGCCTGCCTGTTTATAAAGACAGCCTGGATGAAGTGGTGGGTATCATCAATACCAAGGACCTGTTGCCCTTCCTGAACGAGGAAGAGAATTTCGACTGGCACCCCCTGATGCGCCAGCCTTATTTTGTACCGGAACCCAAACTGATCGAGGACCTGCTGAAGGATTTCCAGCAGAAAAGGATCCATTTTGCCGTTGTTGTGGATGAGTTTGGTGGTACCAGCGGTATCGTGACCATGGAGGATATCCTCGAAGAGGTCATCGGCGATATCCGGGATGAGTTCGATGAAGAAGAAAGCGGTAACCGTAAACTGGATGAGAACAATTATATTTTCGAAGGCAAGACCATGATCCATGATATCTGCAAGACCATGCGCCTTCCGATGGATACATTCGACGGGGTAAAAGGGGAGAGTGATTCATTGGCGGGACTGGTGCTGGAACTCGCGGGAGAATTTCCCGTTGTGAATTCCGTTACCAGTACCGGTGATTTTGATTTTACGGTCTTGCAGGCTGATAATAACAGGATCCAGCAGGTAAAGGTCACGATCCATCCAAAAACAGATCAATGAAAAATTTTATAAACCGATTATTTCTATTTTTTGTGTTGCTGGTTGCTGGTTGCTGGTTCCTGTCTGCCTGCAACAGCGATTATTCTGTCGGGAAAAAGAAAGGCTATTTCCATATTGATTTCCCCGAAAAGAAATACCAGCTATTCAACCAGCCTGGTTATCCTTATACGTTTGAATACCCGGTCTATGCCGTTGTTTCAAAGGACTCTACCTTCTTTGATGATAAGGCCGGTGACTGGTGGGTGAATATCGATGTGCCGCAATTTGCCGGCAGGATTTATATCAGCTACAAAGAGATAGGTGGCGCCAATAAATTTGATTCCCTGGTGCGGGACGGTTTTAAAATGGCCTACAAGCAACATGTGGATGTTTCAACCGGCATCGAGGAAACAAGGATTCTGACACCTAATAATGTGGAAGGCATTTATTTTTCACTGGGTGGTAATACCGCTACTGCTAATCAATTTTTCCTGACGGATTCCACCAAACATTTTCTCCGCGGCGCTTTGTACTTCAACGCGGCGCCCAACGCTGATTCGTTGGGTATCGTGAATGATTTTCTGAAAAAGGATCTGCAACACCTGATCAATACGCTGCAGTGGAAATGATGCTGAAGCAGAACAGGGATCAAAGCTATTAACTCGGTCAACCTTTTTGCTCACTTCAGCGCAAGAAAAACCCCGACGGACACGGTCGGGGTTCAGAGCAGACCACTGTATGCTATTTACTGCTCTTTATCTTCAGTCTTTTTGTCTTCTGTTTTCTTCTCGGTTTTTACTTTAGGTTCAATATAACGCTCATCCAGGGCGCCGCGGCTGAACAGCTTGGTGCTGAGCTTTCTCTTTTTAACAGGCTTTGCCACGTTGTTTTCTTTGGCAGGTATAACGTTCACACTGGGCTTTTCGATACTGGTTGATTCCGGGTTCAGTTTTTCGTCTGCCGCGATCGGTTTGATGGCAGGAAGGGCCTCCTCTTTTTCCGCGACCACTTTTTTTGTTATCGCCGGTTTCGTTTTTTTGGCGACCGATTTTGTTTCAACTGTTAAGGCAGGTACTTCTTTTTTCTCCGGGACTGCCACATCTGCCGTTTGGGAAGTAACGGCCGGTTCCACATACATGTCCTTAAATTCCTTTTTCTGGCTGGTCTGTTTGTAATCAACGAACCCATAGATGCTGGCACCGATCATTAACGTGGCGCCGACGTACAAGATAGATTTCATGGTAGTTTTATTTTAATGGTTTGACGAAATGGTTTTATATAGCAAATGATTTAAGATAATTCTTGCTTTGACGGTAGATCACCCATTCGGCGAACAGCATGTTACCGATCACGCTGATCCAGAGGGACAGTTCATAGTTTTCCAGGTGACCCCAGTTCAGCAGGTAGAACACGATATGATAAACGCGGAACGTAACAGCCGTCATCGCCATCGCGTAACTTCTCATCATCCATTGCTTGTGGGCGATCACATTCCTTTTGTGAATGGTGGTCAGGCCATATAAAGTGGTGATGAACCAGAAGGAGGCCATGAACATGAACAGGGCCCTTTCCCAAAAACTTCCTTTGGCAAAAAAGGACATGTACAGGCCGGTAGGCGCACCCAGGAACAGGACAACAAACACATAGATCTTGCCGGAGAAACGATGGATGGCCTTTGATTTCTTCAGTATATATCTCGAAAATTGGATAAGGGCGGTCAGGATACAAAGCGAACCCGCGAAAATGTGGACATAGAAACAGGTGTTATAAAAATTGCTTTTGAAAAGGAAACTTCTTTCTTCGATAAAGCTAAAATCCTTGCTGAACGAGAAATAGGGGAGGGTATTATAGATAAGAAGCAGGCTGAGAGCGGCTACTGGAACCCAGAACAACATCTGGAAAAAAACCTTCACCGACTTCTGAAGGGTGATGATCCTTGTGTTTTGCATACAGTGGTTTGAGGCTAGGATGCCGGGGTCCAAATTCCTCCATAACCGGCTTGTGTTAGAACTGTGTTAAAGGAATTTTTACGGCGGCCGAATCTTTATTAATTTCAGCTTACCATGCTAACGCTAAAGAGAGTTCTCCTACCTGTTTTACTGCTCGTCCTGTTCCTTCCAGCCTATTCCCAGCAGGACCGGACCGTCGATTCCCTCAAAAAGGTTGTTGCCACATCAGCGGATGCCCGGGTCAAAGTGGAGGCCATGGATATTTTGTGCAGGATGCTGATGAATATCAACCTGCAGGAAGCCGAGGATTATGGTAACAGGATGATCTTACTGGCCGAGGAATCAAGGGATCGTAAACTCATGATCAATGCCTACCTCGCAAATGGCCTGCGGTGCAGCTATTTCGCCGGCAGGAAGGATTATGCGCAGCGCAGCATCGGCTATTATAACAAGGCACTGGAAATAGCCGTTAAAAATGAATACCAGGAAAAGATCGCTATCGCACAAATGCGTTTATCGGCCACCTACCTGGCGGTGCTTGATAAGGACAACGCGTTAAAATTTGCCAGCCAGGCCTTTTCCATTATCAATAACCTTGAAGATGATAGCCTGAAAGCAGAAGCATATAAAACTTATGGCAATGTATACCTCGCCAGGAATGAAAAAAAACTGGCGCTGCAATATTACCTGGATGCGTTGCGTGTCGCTGAAGATGCAGAAAACGACCGCATGATCCGGGATTGCTACCTCAGCCTCGCCGGTTTTTATTCTGCTATCGAAGACTATGATAAAGCGATCGATTACCGGACCCTAGCATTGAAAAAACTGGATGCTTCACCCGATGGACGTACTCCCTACCAGAAGACCGTTGCACTTGCAGCCATCGGCGACCTCTACGCAGCTAAAAAAAGTACCGATATAGCCATAGGTTATTATAACCGGTCACTGGCAATGGCCGATTCCTTTAAACTTACCAATCTCAAAGTACTGGGATACCAGTCATTGCTTAACCAGTACATCCGGATGGATCAGCCTGCCAAGGCGCTTGAATTCTTTAATTCGGCCGCCGGGCAGAACCTTAAGGATTATTTCAGCCGACTGGGATTTTCCCCGATCATCAATGAAGCCTACGGTGTAATTTATACGGACCTCGGGCTGTATGATTCGGCGAGGATCAATTATAACAAGGCCGCTCCTTATTTTGAAAAGGAAGCAAGCGAGATCCAGCGAATGAATTTCTACGCGTTATGGGCCAATTTTTACCAGAAGACCGGTGATCTTAACAAGGCCATCGAATATTTTTTAAAAGTAAAAACGATATCCGAGACGAACGGGCTGATCGAAAGCGCTGAGTTGGCAGCCAAACACCTGGATTCCCTGTACACGAGGACGGCCAATTACCAGTTGGCCAGCCAGTATAATTCCATTTACTATAAGTACAAGGACAGCAGTGAAAAATTGAACAAGGAAAAAGAACTGGCACAGGTGGAGGCGGCTGATGTGCAGCATCGCCTGGAAAAAGAAGAGAAGAAAAGGCAGGAAAAAGAAATAAGGGATCATAATATTCAATACATGGCGATCACTATCGGCATCGCGATTTTCTTTGTTTCGCTGGTTGTAATGGGCATCTTCCGGGTCTCTGAGAATATGATCCGGGTCCTTGGTTTTTTTGCCTTTATCATGTTCTTCGAGTTCATCATCCTGATCGCCGATAATAAGATCCATCATCTTACACATGGGGAGCCCTGGAAAGTGCTGGGCATAAAGATCATCCTGATCGCCATGCTGCTTCCGCTGCACCATTGGCTCGAACATAAAGTGATCAGTTACCTGACCTCGCATAACCGCCTGACCTCTACCGGTCATCATATCAGGAAGATCTTTAACCGGAATTAACCGGAAGGGCTTTAAGACTTACCTTTGCCAAAAAACTATTGATAGTAATAGATAATATATTGATCAGTGATGACGTAGTACAAAAGCAATTTGTCTGCGATCTTGCCAAATGCAAAGGTGGTTGTTGTGAGGAAGGAGATGCTGGCGCGCCACTGGACGAAGATGAACTGGAGATCATCCTCGAGATGTATGAAAAAGTGAAACCCTATCTTACCCCTGCATCCATTGCTGAAGTAGAAAGAAAGGGGAAATATGTTTATAACAGGGAGTTTGGCTGGGTAACCCCCACGCTTGGAAACGATAATGAGATATGTGTTTACGGCCACCGAGATAAGACAGGGCTTATCAAATGCGCTTTTGAAGAGGCTTATTATGACGGGGTGATTCCCTGGAAAAAACCCATCAGTTGTCACCTCTTTCCTGTTATAGCCCACAAAGGAAAGAACGGTGATTATGACAGGTTGAATTATGAGCCGCGGGAAAAACTCTGCAATCCCGCCTGTGCCCTTGGAAAAAAACTGGAAGTACCCACCTACGAATTTTTAAAAGAACCCCTTACCCGGAAATACGGGGAAGACTTTTATAATGCACTGGACAAGGTCGCCAAACTACAGGCTGCCAAAAAAAACCTACAACCATAGCGAACCGTGAAAGAAAGAGCAGCAGGATTTATTGCCAAAAGCATCGTCAAAGCAGCGGACAAAGAGCATCGCCGCAAGATCAATTTTAATATTGGAAGGTACAATGCTGTTGTGCCGAAGGGGAAAGAACAATTTTCCAACCTGGACCTTGCAAGGGAAAGAGCAAAGAATGTAAAATGGAAGGCGATCGAAACACTGGATAAACAACTGGAGACCTTCGAGGCGGCCATCATGAAGCGGGGCGCCAAAGTGATCTGGGCCGAAGATGCTGCACAGGCGCTCGAAGCCATCCAAAAAATATGCGAAGAAAAGAGCTGTAAGAAACTGGTGAAGAGCAAGAGCATGGTCACCGAAGAGATCCACCTGAATGATTTCCTCGAAAAGAACGGGATCGAAAGCGTGGAGACCGATCTGGGCGAATATATCCAGCAACTCGATGGGGAACCGCCTTATCATATCGTGACCCCTGCCATGCACAAGAGCAAAGAAGATGTGGCGAAACTTTTTGCCGAGAAGCTGGGCACCGATCCCAAAGCCACGCCGGAGCAACTGACATTAGTGGCAAGGGATATCCTGCGTGAAAAATATGTACAGGCGGAAATTGGGGTGACGGGCGCCAATTTCATCATCGCGGATATCGGTGGCATTGCGGTGACAGAAAATGAAGGCAATGCGCGGCTGAGTTGTTCCATGCCCAAAACACATATCGTGATCGCCGGTATCGAAAAGGTCATTCCTTCCATGACCGACCTGGCCCTGTTCTGGCCGCTGCTCGCAACTTTCGGAACGGGTCAGCAGGTTACCGTATACAATACGATCATCACAGGACCCAAACAGCCCTATGAAAAAGATGGACCGGAAGATATGTACGTGATCTTATTGGATAACGGGCGCACCAATATCCTTGCCAACGAGAAACAACGGGAGAGTTTATATTGTATCCGTTGCGGGGCCTGCCTGAATGCCTGCCCTGTCTATAAAAATATTGGCGGTCATACCTATGCTGCTACTTACAGCGGCCCGATCGGCTCCGTTATTACTCCCCACCTGAAAAACATGGGCGAATGGAAACATCTTAGTTATGCTTCATCGCTCTGCGGTAATTGCACGGAAGTATGTGCGGTAAAGATCAATCTTCATGAACTCTTGCTGGAGAACCGGCATGAAGCTGTTGATGAAGGATACAGTTCTGTTAGTGAACGAATGGCCTGGAAAATGTGGAAGCAGGGAATGTTACGCCGCAAATGGATGAACATGGCGGGAGGCGGTACCAAGAACTGGGTGGTCAACACGCTGGTAAAAGGATGGTCCGCGCATCGCGGCAAGATGGAATTCCCGAAGAAATCCTTTAATGAGCTGTGGAAGGAAAAGTATGGGAAGTAAAATAGTGTACAAAGTATATACTATTATATACGTATATACTTTATTAACTTACTTTAGTCAACATGCTCGTTTACAGCGAATCCATATCATCCCGCCTGCGTTATACCTGCGATTTTATCGGTAAAGAAGTGACCGGTGAACCTTTCAAGTTTACTGACAGCAAAGAAGTATTCAGGAATTTTCCCGGTCCCCGTATCAATTACAGCGCCGCCAGGACCGGGGAGGAGGAATATTGGTTTCGCCCGCATGCGTTATTGTTTGAGACAGGTACACGGCAGCAAACGATCCATGTTTTTGAAACAGGCGGACAAAAAGCCTTTTTCAAAACAGAAGGAGACCTCTCCTTTGATATTTTTGCCGCCATTTTTTATTTGCTGAGCCGCTATGAAGAATATTTACCCCACCGGAAAGATGCCTATGGACGGTATGATCATCAAAATTCACTGGCATTCCGGGAAGGTTTCCTTGACAAGCCTTTAATAAATACCTGGCTGGAAGAATTCAAAAGGAAATTAAAAGATCGCTTCCCCTCGCTCAACATTCAGCATTCTTCCTTCACCTTCCTCCCCACGTATGATATTGACGAGGCCTGGTCATACAAACACAAAGCATGGCGCAGGAGAACAGGGGCCGGTATAAAGGAGCTGCTCAGGGGTAATTGGGATCAATTTATGACCCGTAAAAAAGTAGTGAAGGGAACCCTTCATGATCCCTTTGATTCCTATGAATGGATGGACAAGCTGCACCAGCAATACAAATTAAAACCCCGTTATTTTTTCCTTGTACCGGAAAGAACAGGAAAATACGATCGGAATATTCTTCCTGCTGAAACGGCCTTCCAGCAACTCATTCAACAGCATGCAGCCCAATACGAGACAGGCATTCATCCCTCCTGGCAAAGCGGGGATGATCCGGGCTTATTGAAAAAGGAAATACAAACCCTATCAGCGATCACGGGGAAAAAAACAAATTTTTCCCGCCAGCACTATATACGTTTCACCCTTCCCCAGACATTTCGTTACCTGGTTGAAGCAGGGATCAAAGAAGATTTTTCCATGGGTTATGGCAGCATCAATGGTTTCAGGGCTTCGGTTGCTTCGCCTTTCTATTGGTATGACCTGGAAAAAGAAGAGCCCGTCGATTTGCTAATTTATCCCTTCTGTTATATGGAAGCCAATTCTTTTTACGAGCAAAAATTCTCTGCCGGACAAGCGCTGGAAGAAATACGTCATTATTATGCGGAAGTAAAAAAAGTGAACGGCACTCTGATCACTATCTGGCACAACACTTTTTTAGGAACGGATGAACGGTTCAAGGGCTGGAGAGAAATATATAAACGGTTCGTTGAAGAAAGCCAGGCGGTCTCCTGATCTTATACACCTTCCGCTTCCGGTTGCTCCGGGGCGGGTACAGCCTTAAAGGCCTTGTTGACCAGATATATTCCCAGCAGGGTCACCAACCCTCCGGTCGTAATAAAGATGGTGACCTTTTCACCAAAGATCAGCCAGCCGCAGAGTACGGCTACCATAGGATTTACATACGCGTATATGGAGACCTGCTCAGTCGGTAGATTCTGTAAAGCATAGAGATAACAGATAAATGCGATCAGCGAACCAAAAACAACAAGGTAGGCGATGGACGCCCATGATTGCCACTGGATGGCAGATAAGGGAATGGCTTTGCCTGAGGCAGCGGAAAAGCTGTAGAGACAGATCCCGCTGATCAGCATTTGCAAACCCAGGCTGAAATAAGGATTGAAATAGGAAGCTTGCTTTTTTGTATATAGAGTGGCAAAGGCCCAGGTCCAGGTGGCGATCACGGAGAACAGGATCCCTAACTGGAACCGGGGATTCAGGAAATCGTCGAGGTGATCATAAAAGATGATGCAGACGCCGCCAAAACCAAGCAGCAGGCCGATGAGGGCAAGGGTAGGCATTTTTTCTTTCGACATAAACAAGCCAATCACCACGATCCACAAGGGAAAGATCGCCCCGATGATGGCGCCGAGACCGGCCGATATCTTGTACTGTAAAGCCAGTGTGCTAAGGCCGTTACTGATCATGAAATTCAGAAAACTCAGGATAAGAATCGGGATCCATTCCTTTCCTTTGGGCAGGGTCGCTTTTTTGAAAAGAAAAAATGCGACATAACAGGTGCCGCCGAGTAATTGCCGGATGGCGGCCATCTGCAAGGCATCGGGAATATGTTTCACTCCTTCTTTGGAAGCGATCCAGGTGGTGCCCCATAAGATACAAACCAGGGCAAGACAAAAAAGGGCTTTTGATCTCGCACCCTTTTTGTTGATGGTAAGCGGGTTGAATACCGCCAGTTTCTTTAAGGAATCAGCAGAGGATTGGAGGATCGTTTTATGAAAATCAAAGAGATTCATTAATGTTTAAAATGCCTTAAGCCTGTTATTACCATCGCCAGCCCATTGGCTTTACAATACTCGATCGAATCATTATCCCGTATAGACCCACCCGGTTGAATAAAAGCGCTGATCCCTGCTTCATGTCCCATCTTCACACAATCATTAAAAGGGAAAAAAGCATCGCTGGCCATGACGGCACCCGTAAGGTCAAAATGGAACTGCTTTGATTTTTCTATCGCCTGCCGCAACGAATCGATACGGCTGGTTTGCCCGCAACCCTTACCAACAAGCTGTTTATTCTTTACCAACGCGATCGCATTCGATTTTAAGTGCTTGCAAATGATATTCGCAAAGGAAAGGTCCGCTTTTTCAGCCGCTGTGGTTTCCCGTCCGCCGCTTTCTTTCCATTCCGCGTAATTGCCCGTATCGTTTCCCTGGATCAATACGCCGTTCAGTACTGACTTATATTGTTGCGTGGATGAAGGTTGACCTTTTAATTGTAAGAGGATGCGGTTCTTTTTAGATCGTAAAATGGTCAATGCGTCTTCATCAAACGACGGCGCGATCAATACCTCGAAGAAGATCTCGTTGATGGCATTGGCCGTAGCTTTATCAATAGTACCGTTACAAACCAATACACCACCAAAAGCACTTTCCGGGTCACCCGCCAGCGCGGCATCCCAGCTCTCTTTCACAGTAAGCCGTTGAGCAGCGCCGCATACATTGGTATGTTTAATGATCGCGAAAAAAGCTTCTCCCGCTGCAGGGTTGGGGGCCGCATCTTTTACCAGTTGCATCGCGGCATCCACATCCACCAGATTATTATAGGACAGTTCCTTTCCGTTAAGCTGATCAAAAAGTTTGTTCAGTTCCCCGTAAAAAATACCCGATTGGTGCGGGTTCTCTCCATAGCGCATGGCTTGTGGATTCGGAATGGATGCCAGGAAATACAAGGACCCAGAAGGGTTGAAATATTTCGCGATCGCCACGTCATAATGGGCAACTACTTCAAATGCCCTGGCGGCAAGATCCTTCCGTTGTTCTAAACTGGTCTCTCCTTTTTGCTCCTTTAGTATAAGTTCCAGCGCAGCATAATCCTTTTTGGCAGCGATCACGACCACATCCCTGAAATTTTTGGCGGCTCCGCGGATCATGGAAGGCCCGCCGATATCAATTTTTTCAATGATCGCTTTTTCTTCATTGGTGGAGGCTACTGTTTCTTCGAAAGGGTAGAGATCAACGACTACCAGGTCGATTTCGGGAATATTATATTGTTTCATTTCCCCGACATGGGTCGCATCGTCTCTTTTTCCCAAAATACCGCCGAATACAGAAGGGTGTAATGTTTTGACCCTACCGCCAAGAATAGAAGGATAGCTTGTCAAGTCCTCTACCGGCGTCACTTTGACGCCCAATTTCTCAATAAAGGTTTGCGTACCGCCCGTAGAATAGATCGTTACCCCCTGCGCAGATAATAGCCTGACGATTTCTTCCAGTCCATCTTTATAAAAAACAGAAATAAGGGCCGATTGGATCTTTTTGTTCATAAAATGATTGAGTTAAAAGGCAGGCGTATCCGCCGTTGCCAAAGCTATGGTGGACGAGTCCGCAAAGGTAAGTTACCGGAGGTTCATCACAAAAGCGCCGCTGGTTGTTACATCATGCCAGGGTATTGCCAATGAATCACAGTCTTTTTTCCAGTACCCCGATCTCCAGGCGGGCACAGAGGCATCAAAGACCACCTGTTTTATTTCCAGCGCAGCCGCCAACTTTTTCATATACAATTTAGGATTCTTAGAAATAACCAGCAGGTCAATGGCAGGCCTTGAAGAGGAAGGGATATAGGAAACGGGGCCATCAAGCAACAAAATATGTTTGCCGCGATATTCCAGGCAGTTTTCCCGCACAGACAATCCCTCCATATCATTTACTTCTTTGATCCTGTGTAATACACGGGAAGGTTTGAGATTGAAATTACGTGCGAGATCATTTTCGAGCAAACTGCTGTCCCCGGCAAAATAATAACCCCTTCCATTTATTATATCGATCGCTTTTTTTTGGGAAACATTGTACACGATGATCTTTTGCTGCCGGCTGCTTTCCAGGAATGACCAGGACCGCAATGCCGAAAAACCTAAAAAAGCTACCAGGGCCCATTTCAATCCCCGTGCGGATCTTTCCATCAGCCAGTAACTGGTCCCCACGATGAACAGCAGCAGTAGCAGGGCCTGCGCAAGACCTATTTGTAATCCATCCCATAAGGAGAACGGGATCGATTCAATATGTTCAATATAAGTATTCATCAGCCCGATGAACATGGCGATCAATTTTCCAACCCACAACGCAACCGCGGGTATAAAAGAAACGACGCAAAGTAATATCTCTCCCAGCACAATGAGGCTGGAAAGAGGTACCGCGACGAAATTCGTCAGGAGAAATAAATTCGGGAACTGGTGAAAATGATAAATGCTCAGGGGAATGGTCAGTAGTTGCGCCGCGATCGTAACAGCATTCATTTTCCAGAAAAGGTCCAGCAGTTTATTTTTTATATAAAACTGGTTATAGACCGGCCGCATAAAAATAATTATGCTCAATACGGCCGCATAGGATAACTGGAAACCGACATCCCATAACCAGAACGGGTTGATGCAAAGCAGGATAAAAGCAGAGAGGGCCAGGGTATTATAGATCGACGTTTTTCTGGATAGCGATTCGCCCAATACGATACAGGTGAACATCAGCGCGGATCGGAGAATGGAGGGTTGTGCGCCTGCCAGCAGGCTGAATAACCACAGGCCCGTAATGATCAGCACCGGCCGTAGCCAACTTAGTTTTTTTTTCCGTTGCAGGGGTTTGAATACAAGAGCCAGCAGCCAATAGATCAACCCAAGGTGCAGCCCGGAAATAGCAATGATATGTACTACGCCGGTATTGGTATAGGATTGGACCAGTGATTGCTCCAGGTCATTTTTATACCCGATCAGCAGCGCTTCGGCCAGTCCCAGTTCTTTCTCCCCCTGTATATTACCGCGAAGGATGCTCAGTATCTTTTCACGCGAGTCATAAATGAATTTCCTGGACCAGCTCTCCTCCTTACCGGGGAGCAATTCAACATCACCGGTAGTAAGATAGACCTGGTGAGTGATGCCTTGGAAAAGCGAGTATCGTTTATAATCAAAACCACCGGGGTTACCTGCATTCTTTATTTCCTGGAGTGGTTTATTTATAAGGAGCCGGGAACCATAAACCGGCGCCGGCAAACTCTCTTTTTTGAAATAGAGAATGATCTTTCCTTTTACAGGAAAGGATCGACCATCACGCAGCAAGTAATTGACCAAAGCATTCGCCTTGACCGACCTTGTTTTCTCTACAGGGGGTTCATCCACGGTTACAACCAGCGCGTCTTCCTTTCCATACTGATGACCGAGCCACTCCCGGTTATTCCGTATATCTTTTTGGTATACCAAAAGAGCGCCTGTCGAAGTAAAAAGAAAACAGACAATAAGACCATTGATAAAAGCAAACCGGTAGCGGTCGAAAAAGGGCAACAAGAAAAAAACAAGCAGGAAGGAGACAGAAAACAAAAAGATAATGCGCCAGGTTTGTAAACTTGCCTGCAGATACCATTGCAAGAGAATACCGGCTACCAGGGCCAGCAATAGCTTGATGAATGGCGCTTTCTTCCAGAAATTAGAGCCATGCCGGGGCATGATGAAAAGGTAAGGACCCGGGCGGGATCCAGCAATACTACTTTCGGGTTATTCAACGTTGTATCTTTATTTCTCAATACAGTATTATGAAGAAGAACCTGTTTGCTTTCCTGGCCATATGTCTTCCCCTTTTCGCGGTTTGCCAAACCCTCCAGGAGATAGAACAGAAAAGAGTACAGCTACCCAATGGGTGGAGCCTTACACCTGTGGGCAAGGGTCTTCCATTAGGCGACCTGCCTTTGAATATGGCGGTCTCTTCTTCCAAACGGCTGATCGCTGTTACCAACAGCGGGCAAAGCGTACATTCATTACAATTGATAGACAGCAAAACGGATAAAGTTCTTGACCAGGTGATCATACCTAAAGCCTGGTATGGATTGAAGTTCTCGGCCAATGAAAAATTCCTCTATGCTTCAGGAGGTAATGATAACTGGATATTACAGTATGCAGTCAAAGATGACAAGCTGTTACTGAAGGACAGTATCAAGCTGGGCCCCAAATGGCCAAGAAGGATATCGCCCGCAGGGATCGAGATAGACGATGCCACCAACAGGCTCTACGTGGTAACAAAGGATAACGACTCCTTATATATAATCAACCTGCTGACCAAAACGACCAGCGAGGCCTATAAACTGGATGCGGAAGCCTATGCCTGCCTGCTCTCACCCGATAAGAAGAAACTTTATATCAGTTGCTGGGGTTGTGACAAGCTGCTCGTCTTTGATACCAGGACAAAGGATTTTACAGCAAAGATCCCGGTGGGAGATAACCCGAATGAACTATGCCAGACAAAGAATGGCCGCTATCTCTTCGTGGCCAATGCGAATGATAATGCTGTTTCCGTGATAGATACCCGGCAGAACAAGGTCGTGGAAGTATTGAACGGTGCACTTTATCCCAATTCGGCTCCCGGTTCAACCTCGAATGGAGTGGCGCTGAGCGAAGATGACCGGGTATTGTATGTGGCCAACGCGGATAATAACTGCCTGGCTGTATTTGATGTCCGCCAGCCCGGTTTCAGTAAAAGCAAGGGCTTTATTCCGACGGGATGGTACCCCAGTAATGTAAAAGTGGTGGGAAGAAAAATCTATGTCACCAACGGGAAAGGTTTTTCCTCCATGGCTAATCCCTATGGACCGAATCCCCTGCGGAAGAGGGAAGAAGTGGTGTACGAAGGGGGCGACAGGAATAAACCTATTGATGTCCAGTATATCGCGGGCTTGTTCAAAGGCACAATGAGTATAATGAATATCCCAACCGATAAACAACTGGCTGTTTACTCGCAGGCGGTCTATCATAACACACCTTATAACAAGGAAAATGAACTTTTAAGCAAGGGAGAACTGAACAACCCCATTCCCATGAAGGTGGGTGAAACATCGCCCATCAAATATGTTTTCTATATTATAAAAGAAAACAGGACCTATGACCAGGTGCTGGGTGATATTAAAAAAGGTAACGGCGATAGCTCACTGGTCCTTTTTGGAGAAAGAATAACACCTAACCAGCATAAACTGGTGAATGAATTCGTATTGCTGGATAATTTTTATTGTGACGGGGAAGTAAGCGCTGACGGGCATAACTGGACCATGGGAGCTTACGCCACCGATTTTTTGGAAAAGACATGGCCTACCAGCTACGGGGGTCGTGGCGGGGTTTATACCGCTGAAGGGAACAGGGCGATCGCCAATAACAAAGGCGGTTTTTTCTGGGATCATTGTAAAAAGAATAAAGTGAGTTACCGTACATACGGGGAGTTCGCGGATAATTATAAGGCCAATATCCCGGTGCTGAAAGGCCATCTCTGTCCTTATTATACGGGATGGGACCTGTCGACAAAAGACACAACCCGTTTTTATCAATGGAAAAGAGAATTTGATTCTTTATTGGCAGTGAATGCGGTGCCGCAATTCAATTCATTGCGATTCGGGAACGATCATACAGAAGGACTGAGAAAGGGTAAGCCGACGCCTTATGCGCATGTGGCTGATAATGACCTTGCGGTCGGGATGTTCATCGAATACTTAAGCAAGAGTGCGATCTGGAAAGAGACAGCGGTCTTTATCATTGAGGATGATGCCCAGAACGGCCCAGACCACGTAGATGCGCACCGGACAACCGCTTATGTAGCGGGTGGTTTTGTTAAGCGGGGTTTTGTGGATCATACGGCCTATTCTACTTCTTCCATGCTGCGGACCATGGAACTGATACTGGGAATGCCGCCCATGACACAATACGATGCGGCAGCAGAGCCGATGTGGAGATGCTTTAGCCCTGCTGCTGATCTTACTCCTTTTGTTTCCCTGCCTGCCAATATTGACCTGGCGGAAAAGAATATGGCGGTAAATGAATGGCAAAAAAGATCAGAGGCCTTTGATCTTACAAAAGAAGATGCGATACCGGATATGGAATTCAATATTGTTCTGTGGTATGGACTCAAAGGCGAACATATTGCGTTCCCGGGCCCGCGGCGGGCAGCTTTCCTGAAACTGAATGAAAAGAAAGAGGATGATGACGATTGATCAGGACAGCATTTTATGGAGATAAGCTATCTGCCCGAGATGATAGATATTGTGTTCGATCATCCCGTTGATTAGATAACGGAAATTATAGTTGCGGTAATCCACTTTCTCGTCCAGGAATGGGTCCTCTTTTTTCTTCAGCAGCGCAATGATCTTTTTGTGAATGGCTTTGAATTCTGCCAGCCCCTTTTTCCAGCTATGCTTTTTCGGGTCGATCTTTCTCCAGTCAAGTTCTTCCGCGGCCGCCAGGTCATTGATCTTGTCCTTTTCAATTCTTTTTAAGGTGAAGTCTGCCCAGGTGATCATATGGTAGAGCAGGGCGGCCAGCGAATGCTGCTCGTTGGGACTTATAAAGACCTTTTTAGGGTCCACTTCTTCCAGGAGGGTATAAACGGGTCTTCCAAACCAGGGCTCACCGCTGTTCACATTCTCTATACGCTGAATGATCGATTGAATTTCCTTTTTCATAGCATCAATTTACAAAACTATACTTCCACCAAAGCTCCCTGTTTCACCTTTTTCTCTACATACTGGCGGTACGAGATCCGTTGTACTTTGCTGATCAGCCAGCCGGGGTAATTGAAAATGCTGAAGATCATCTGTTGTACAATATCATCCTTGTTCTGGTCGAATACTTCCAGGGCTTTCTGGAACTCTGTGATCTTGCTTTTGTTATCCTTCATGTAAAATGTGCGGTGGAGGCTCTGTACAACGGCCGTTTCAAACGGGTGTTTTTTCTTTCGTTTATAGAAATAGGTATAGGTGGCGCGGTATTGAGCATCAAAGAGCCTGGAGTTGTCGAGGTTGTAAGTGATCAGTAGCAAAAGGATATTCGCCATGGCGGAATGTTCTTCGCGGGTGCCATCTTTAAAATAGGTGATACCTCTTTTCGTGAAATAAAGGGCATCGTTATATTGCTCCAGCACAAAACAGGCGATACCCAGCGAAAGATTTACGGTCCTGTTGAGATCGGGATTGAGCGCAGGCTCCCATTGCCGGTATTTCAGCTTCATGAATTTGACCAGTTTTTCCACTTCATCATAGCGGGCGGTCTTGTTGAATATTTTATTAAGGGCGAGGTATTTGATCGCTTCGAAATTGGCTCGTTGGGAGGGTTCCTGGATCAGCTCGTTGATGCTGTCATTGAAGGCGACCGTTACGTATTTGTAATCCCCGTGCAGGATGCCCGCGTAATTGATCATGTACATCAGTTCGATATAATATTCCCCGTTGGTGCTGATAAAAGCACTGTTCTTTTTCCAGTCGTCCAGCACTTCCCGCAGCAATTGCATGGACCCCGGGATATCGTTCAGCAGGTATAAAAGGGTGGCTTTGCTCATCCGGTAATAATGCCGGAACCAGAATGATTGCGCCGGAATGACCGCCTTGCTTTTATTGACCTCCGCCAGCAGGAAGAGGATCTTGTTTTTCAGTTCATCATCCAGGTCGAAATGCACTTTTCTTTTCAGCAGCAGGGTTTCAGTATAGATATCCCGCAGGGTGATCATTTCGGCATATTGGTTATAACTGATGATATGTCCCTTGAAGACAGTATGCAGCTCATCATATTTTGTGTGAAGACTGCTGAAAAGGATCATTTTCTCAAACTCTGTTTTTAAAAGATTGAGCAGGGCAAAGGATTCTGTTTGCCTGGCTTTGGCAACAGCTTTTTTCCAGATCGCATGGGCCTCGTCAAACAAACCTTTTTTCCGGTAGATCCTGATCAGCTGGATCTGGTTGTAGATATCCTGGCCGGCGTTATTCCGGCTGTCATATTGCACAATGGCATCGCCTACCTGCTTTTGGAGATAATGTTTTTGGAAGGCGATATTTTTTTTGGTCAGGAAGGGCTGGAATTTTTTGAGAATGGCGGCTTCGTCATATTCTTTTTGCGCCGCGATGGCATCGAACAGTTTTACATAGAGCCGTTGCCCGGAAGAACTGCTATCCGCAAAATTCCTTTTAAAGAATAATTTTTCACCACTGCTGAGCGATTGAATAAGCTGCCAGAGAAAATTGGAAGAGGTTTTCATCAGGTCCTGTAAAAAATGAAGAATCTGTAATAACAAAAGCTAAGTTATGAGGATTAATAGCACAAATCAATAGGGTAATTAAAAATAATTAAAGCTATTATAATCAATTGGTTGTATGGAATATGTCAATATTATCAACCATGATAGACCAAATAATAGAAGAAATTAAAACCGGGAGGGAAGAGGGCCCACAGTACTTTTATGGCGTGGTAAGGGAAATGTAAACCAGGACTTATTCTACCTTATTCATAACAGGATCAAAACCAACTGCGAGGGGTTCTAGTCCAAGACCATTAACCATTAAACTTTAAACCCATCACCGGTAACAGGTGATGGGTTTGCCTTTTGAAGCCGCTGCAATTTGGAATTTTACCGCAAAAACAGCTGAGTGCTTATTTACTCAGGTACATGCTCCTGTCCTTATACAACTGGCGGAAATAGGGGTCGCGCAGATCTTTAATAAAACGGATCGCTTCTCCCGTACTTTTCATTTCAGGTCCCAGTTCTTTATTGACGCCGGGAAATTTATTAAAACTGAATACAGGTTCCTTGATCGCGAAGCCATTTAATTTCTTTTCGAATGTGAATTCCTTCAGCTTATGCGTGCCGATCATTATTTTGGTCGCAATATTCAGGTAAGGGATCTGGTAGGCCTTTGCGATAAAAGGTGTCGTCCTTGATGCCCTTGGATTGGCTTCTATTACATATACCTTGCTGTCCTTGATCGCGAACTGGATATTGATCAGTCCTTTTATTTTTAATTCCCGGGCGATCTTCTCGGCGTATTCTTCCATGGTATGCACCACCAACGGCGTAAGATTGAAGGCGGGTAATACCGCGTTACTGTCCCCGCTGTGTATGCCGGCGGGTTCGATATGTTCCATCACGCCCATTACATGAAAATCCTCCCCGTCGAAGATGCCGTCGATCTCGGCTTCCTGGCAACGATCCAGGAAATGGTCGATCAGTATTTTATTACCCGGTAAATGTTTTAACAGGCTCACCACGGCTTTTTCCACTTCTTCATCATTGAGTACGATCCGCATGCGCTGCCCACCCAATACATAAGAAGGGCGGACCAGCACGGGGTAACCTACTTTATTGGCTACAGCAATGGCTTCGTCCACACTTTCGGCCGTACCATAATCCGGGTAAGGGATCTCCAGTTCTTTTAACCGGTCGCTGAACCTACCGCGGTCTTCCGCAATATCCATGCTATCATAAGAGGTGCCGATGATCTTTATTCCTTTTTGATGAAGTTTTTCCGCCAGTTTCAGCGCGGTTTGCCCGCCGAGCTGAACGATCACACCATCCGGTTTTTCATGTTCGATGATCTCCCAGAGATGTTCCCAGTAAACAGGTTCGAAATACAATTTATCGGCCATGTCAAAATCCGTACTCACGGTTTCGGGATTGCAATTCACCATGATGGCTTCATATCCACATTCCTTGATCGCTAAAAGACCGTGTACACAGCAATAGTCAAACTCAATTCCCTGGCCGATCCTGTTGGGACCAGAACCCAGTACGATGATCTTCTTTTTACCAGAGACCTTGCTTTCGTTAAAATTTCCGCCCTCGAAAGTCGAATAGAAATAAGGTGTCTTTGCCTCAAACTCGGCGGAACAGGTATCCACCATTTTATAGACCCGGGTGATGCCCGCTGCCTTTCTTTTATTATAGACATCCTCTTCATCACCGTGTTCGGTGATACGGCTGATCTGTTCATCGCTGAAGCCATTTACTTTGGCTTCTCGTAATAATTCAAGGGGCAGATCGGCCAGGTCGTATTTGGCGATCTCTTTTTCAAGGTTGCAGATCTTTTGTATCTCGTATAAGAACCAGCGGTCAATACCATTGGTGGCTTTTGAAATAGTGCCGACAGATATGCCAGCCATCAGTGCATCCTTGATACGGAAAATGCGGTCCCATTTCGGTGTCTTGATATATTCAAGCAATTCATCCGCGTGCATCAGGCTTTTGCCGTAATAACCAAGTCCCACCGCGTTATTCTCCAGGCTCTGACAGGCTTTTTGGATCGCTTCGGTAAAACTCCTACCGATCGCCATCACTTCCCCTACACTCTTCATTTGTAACCCGAGTGTATCATTCGCACCTTTGAACTTATCAAAATTCCACCGGGGTATCTTCACGATCACATAATCCAGCGCCGGTTCGAAATAAGCAGAAGTTGTTTTCGTGATCTGGTTCTCCAGTTCATCCAGGTTATAACCGATCGCGAGTTTGGCAGCGATCTTGGCAATAGGATACCCGGTAGCCTTGCTCGCCAGTGCAGAAGAGCGGCTTACCCTGGGATTGATCTCGATCGCGATGATCTCTTCGGTATCGGGGTTCAGGGCGAACTGGACATTACAGCCTCCAGCGAAATTCCCGAGGTCCCTCATCATCATGATAGCGGTATTCCGCATCAGTTGCATAGCCGTATCGCTCAGCGTCATGGCCGGGGCCACGGTGATGGAGTCGCCGGTATGCACACCCATCGGGTCAAAATTCTCTACCGTACAAATGATGCAAACATTATCGGCCGCGTCCCTCAACAGTTCCAATTCAAATTCTTTCCATCCCAGTACCGCTTTTTCTACCAGCACTTCATGGATGGGTGATGCCTGCAAGCCGCGGTTCAATGCTTCGTCCAGGTCATCCTTATCATGAACAAAACCGCCGCCGGTCCCACCCAGCGTGAAAGAAGGACGGATCACCAGCGGGAATCCTATTTCCTGTGCGAATTCTTTTCCTTCCAGGTAAGAGTTGGCTGTTTTAGCCTGCGCCACGGGCACTCCCAGTGCGATCATCCATTGACGGAATTTTTCCCTGTCCTCTGCTTTATCGATCGCTTTGATATCCACTCCTATCAGCCGCACATTGTATTGTTTCCAGATGCCAAGGTCCTCTGCTTCTTTAGCAAGATTGAGTGCTGTCTGGCCGCCCATGGTAGGAAGCACGGCATCGATCTGGTTTTCCTGCAATATCTGTTCGATACTCTCTACGGTCAGCGGTAATAAATATACCCGGTCGGCCATCATCGGGTCGGTCATGATGGTAGCGGGATTGCTGTTGATAAGAATGACCTTTACGCCTTCTTCCCGCAGGCTCCGTGCCGCTTGTGTACCGGAATAATCGAATTCACAGGCTTGACCGATAATGATAGGACCCGAACCGATAATGAGGACCGAAGTGATCGAATTGTCTTTTGGCATTTTTTGTTTTAATATTTGATTGTCATGCTGGTCCCGATAGCTAGCGGGAGCGAAGCACGTTATGAAAAAACAAATTGCGCAAAACTAAGGGAATGGAAGGGTTTTGAAGAGGCCGACACCGGTTTTTTTTACCCATTTCTATTGCGACCCGGCAGGTTTGAGTGGCTGCGGTTTGATGATCTTCCGGTATTTGAGTGAATACTGGTCGTCGAAGACATTTTTTTGCTGACTTAGCAGGTTACTCACCGCCAGCTTGATGTCCTCCGGCCGGTTATAGATCTTTTTGACAGAAAAATTCTCCGTGATCGTCTTTACATCCAGGGTGTCATGGGACCTTTGCAGGGCGGATAAATAATAAACCTTTTGTTTTTTATACTCGGTGGGTTTATTCCTTCGCTGAACAGGCACAATGATGAAGCTTTCGATATTCATATAGCGCTGGCTATCTATATAAGAGACATACCCCGTGAAATAAGAAGTATCCGGCAGGATGATATCGCCTTTCACCGCCTTACCATAGCGGGTGATAGCATATACCGAATCCGATTGTTGGGTGATATCCAGCGCCTCGATCCCGAAAAAATCGCTGCCATCTTTAACAATACCATACCAATAGCCGATAAGCGTGCTGTCCACCGGTTCTTCCGGGGCAGACGCCAGTGGCACCGTTGACTCGAACGGGCAGGCACATAACACGGTGGCCAGGGGAAACAGCCACAACAGCTTTTTGATCGTCATAAAAAAGAACGAAAAGATACAAACAACCGGGGGTTTGACCTATACCTAAACCGGGTGTTTTTGAACTACTTATTTTTGCATATGCGGATTAGGATCTTTTTACTGACGGCTTTGATTTTCTTTTCGTTGTACACGGAGGCGCAACCCCCTGCCATTCCCCGTAATTATTTCAGGAAACCTCTCGATCTGCCCATGCAACTGGCCGCCAATTTCGGGGAGCTCCGGCCGGACCACTGGCATATGGGGCTTGATATCCGTACCGATGCCAAAGAGAACCAGCCCGTCTATGCCGCGGCTGAGGGGTATATAGCCCATATCGGGATCCGACCCCAGAGTTTTGGGCGTTTTATCATCATCAATCATCCAAATGGGCTTTCCACTCTCTATGCCCACCTGAATGATTTTTATCCCGCACTGGAGGAATATGTTACCGAACAGCAATATAAACAGGAGAGCTGGGCGATCGAACTGGATTTTACCAAAGAGAAATTCCCGCTTACCAGGGGAGCTTTTATTGCTTACAGTGGTAATACTGGTGGTTCACAGGGTCCGCATCTTCACTTCGAGATCTTTGATACCAAAACAGAAAGAAGGATCAATCCTTTATTATTTGATTTTCCCATCGAAGACAAAGTGCCTCCCACACTTGTCAAACTGGCGATGTATGACAGGAGTAAGAGCGTTTATGAACAAAACCCGGTATTATTTTCTTTAAAGAATACCGATAGTGGCTATATCATTCCCAAACCAGCGGTGATACGGACAGGCTTGAACAAAATAAGTTTCGCGATCCAGGCTTATGACCGCATGAGCGGCTCGGGAAGTCCTGATGGTGTGTTCTCCGCGCAGTTATACCGGGATGACGAACCACAGGTAAGTTTTGTACTGGATAGCATTGATTATAATGAAACGGTCTATATCAATGCACATATTGATTACCGCTTTAAAAGTAACGGGGGTCCTTTTCTCCAGCACCTTTCCCTGCTGCCAGGAGAAAATGGAGCCGTTTACAGACCGGGCAAGGGAAATGGCGTGCTTGACCTTACCGATACACTTGACCATCTGATCAGCATTGATGTCAAAGATGCTTACGGGAATGCATCGGTGCTGAATTTTACGATCCGCTATGATGACAGCCTGGCAAAAAAACAACAACTGGTATCCGCGGGTACCCAGCTTTCTCCCAACCAGTTCAATAAAATTGATAAACCCGACCTGGAGATACAGATGCCCGAAGGTTGTTTATATGATAGTGTCCCATTGTTCTATTACCGGAACAGTTCAATGACAGGATACGCGGTATCGGCACAGCACCAGGTGAATGATGCTTCTTACCCTGTGCACGAAGATTTTACTGTAAGGATCAAACCCAACCGCTCCATCCCCGAAGAGTGGAAGGACAAACTGATGATCATAAGAAGTTCCCGGGGTAATACCATCCGCAAAGCAAAATGGGAAGGAGAGTGGCTGACGGCCTCTTTCGCCGACTTCGGGACCTTCCAGGTTGTGGCAGATATCACAGCGCCTGCCATCAATGAATTGGGTAAAGGAGATACGGTCAATCTCAGTCCCGCTACCCGCATTTTGTTTACTCCGACCGATAATTTTGGTATCGTAAAAAATTTCCGTGTGGAGCTGGACAGTCAATGGCTGCGCTTCACCAACGATAAAAGCCGCAACTGGATCTATAAATTCGATGAACGCTGTCCTTACGGTATCCATCATTTAAAAGCAACAGCTACCGACCATGCAGGGAATACGACAATAAAAGAGTGGTGGTTCCGGCGTGAACCGTATACACCCCCACCGCCAAAGAAGAAAGCGATCAAGAAGGGAAGTGGGAAGAAGGCAATGGGAAGTAGCACAAAAAAGAAAGCGACGGTTAAAAAGAAAAAATAGAAAAATCTATTTCTAATAGTCACTGGCTTTGTGTCCTCTGTGTATTTTTTGTAGCACAAAGAACACAAAGAGGATCACGAAGACTGTTTATTTAAACTCATTATATCGTATTAAATCCTGTTAATCTTAGTTCTATGGTAACACTTAAGGAAGGAGACAAAGCGCCTGCATTCACCGGTACAGACCAGGATGGGAAGAAAATTTCATTAGCCGATTATAAAGGCAAAAAACTGGTACTTTATTTTTATTCCGAGGCCGGGTCGCCTACCTGCACTATTGAGTCCTGTAATCTCCGGGATAATTATGGAGCCCTGAGAAAAAAAAGATTTGAAATACTGGGTGTGAGCCCGGACAGCGTTGCTGTTCAAAAGAAATTCGAAACAAGATACAAACTGCCTTTTCCCCTGCTGGCAGATACCGGTCATGAGGTCCTCGAAAAATATGGCGTATGGGACCAGAAAAAATTATTCGGCCGGGAATACATGGGTGTGCTGCGCACCACATTCGTCATCGATGAAAAAGGAGTGATCCGGAAAATATTCTCCAAGCCAAAGAATAAGGCGCATGCGGAAGAAATAATGGCGGCGATGGCCGACAATAAGAAATGAGAAAGGTTGCTTCGGCTCTGCCTCGCAATGACATACGCTTCGGGGAAAATATGATCTCTGTACTTTAAACGACCGGCTCCGGACACCGGGCTTCCGACTCCGGACTTTTCAGTTTACAGGCAACCCCCTGCCCCTGATAAACGATTTCCAGATAAACCAATCAACAACAGCAGATGAAAAGGATATTTATGCTCGCTACCCTCTGTATTTCCCTTCAGTTACTGGCGCAGGATGAAAAAAAACCGGTAGCTATATTCAGTTCTGAAAAAGCGATCAATGCCAACACGCCGGAAACCGTAGGCCAGGGTAAGATGGCTTTTAAAGTGGCGCATAACTTCGGTGATATCGGCGGATCGGGCGGAGGTATCAACCAGTTCTTTGGACTGGATAATTCAACCGATGTGCGCATTGCCTTCCAGATCGGCCTGGGCAAACATTTCGACGTGATCGCCGGCCGCGCCAAAGGGGCTTCCCAGCAGCAACGCCTGTGGGAATTAGGTTTGAAATATAAATTCATGGAACAACGAGAGAACGATCCTTCTCACCCCATTTCTGTTGCCTTTTTTGCCAATATGGTCGCCGCTTCCAACAAGGCAAGCGCTTTTCCCAACCTGGACCATAGTTTCAAAAGTTTTTCGGACAGGCTCAGCAATACTTTCCAACTGATCATCGCGAAGAAAATGGGAAATGTCAGTGTGCAGTTGGACCCCACACTGGTGACCCGCAGCTATGCCATCTCTTACGATCAGAAAAGTTATTTTGCTCTGGGGGGCGCCGTTAAGGTACCCGTTGTAAAGAACAGGCTGAACCTGCTGGTGGATTATTTCCATGTATTCCGCAGGGAATCCGTGGAAGATTCTTTCCGGGTCAACAACAATATTCATTTTCACAACCCGCTGGGTATCGGTTTCGAGATACTCACTTCAGGACATATTTTCCGGCTGAACTTTACCAATGCAACGGAATTACTGGAGAATCGTTTTATTCCCCGCACCATCAGTTCATGGGGCAAGGGCCAGTTCCGCTGGGGCTTTACGATCTCGAGGAATTTTACATTGTGGAGGAAGAAGGGATAACGGGAATAGCGAGTAGGTATAAAGTCTACAGTATCCATTCCACCTCGCCGAAATCAAACCCGATAGCTATCGGCTTTTCTTCTATCGAATGCTGAACAAGCAACTTTCCTGTTGGCGTGATCGTTTGCAGGATCGCCTCAAACACCCGGTTGTCTTTTTTCAGTTTTACTTTCTCGTTTTTTTTATAGAGATGTGAAAGATATTGCTGGTAAATATTCTCGAAACCATCGTTTGTCAGCTCATTGAATTTTTTATCCAGTACCGCGCATAATTCTTTGGCTAAAGCAACCGTATCAAAATTTTTCCCCGTGATCTGTTTCAATGAAACAGGATTAGATAAATATGCAGGAAAATGCGGCTGGTTGATATTAATGCCCATCCCCACAATAGCCCATTCCCAGGTAGGCTCGGAGGTCGCGGCTCCCGGCTCTTGGCTCATATGGCTCCGAACAATATTCTCAATCAAAACGCCCCCTGCCTTTCTGTCCTGCCAGTACAGATCATTGGGCCATTTGATCTTTGTATCATCGCCGCCATATTTCACAAAAAATTCATGAACCGCCACGGCTACACAGGCGCTCAGCCGGAATTGCTGTGCAAGCGGTATCCCTTGCGGTTTTACCAGCACACTCAGGATGATGTTGGAACCAGGCTCAGAAGCCCAGACCTTTCCCCGCTGTCCTTTTCCCGCCACCTGTTTATGAGCGAAAAAAGCCATGCCGTGTGCTGCTAATCCCTGACTTACAGGCAGATTAGAGAGTCTTGACGCCTGTATTTGCTCCCGGGCATAGTTGTTGGTACTATCCACCGATCGCAATTCAATGAAGGGGCTTCCGATGGGCTTTGTAACAGGGGGTTCTGGCAATTAATTGCTATTTTTGACAAAGTAAACTAGTTTCTGGTTGCTGGTGCCTTGTTCCTGGAAAATATTCGTTCTTTTTTGGACGTTTTGACCAGCAACCAATAACCAGCAAAGGAACTCCAAACAAAAACTAAACACTCTCATTATTGGAACAACTGGTATCACTGACCAACCGCAAGAAAAGTGCAGCACGGTTAACGAAGAGTTCAAAGATCATCAAAACCATTATTGCAGCTATCCAGGAAAAAAAGGGTGAAAATATCATCTCCCTTAACCTGCGGAAAATAAACGAGGCCGTAGCGGATTTTTTTATCATCTGCGAAGCCAGCAACCAGCCCCAGTTAAAGGCGATCGCCGATAACGTGGAGCACAGGGTGCGGGAAAAATGTGAAGAGAGTCCTTACCATCATGAAGGATTCAAAGAGTTACACTGGGTGCTGATCGATTACGTGAACGTGGTGGTGCATGTGATGCTCCCGGAAACCAGGAAATTCTACCAGTTGGAAGATATGTGGAGCGACGCGGTGGGAGAAGAACACAAGGATAATGTTAAATAGTACCGGCTACGGAACTTTTTGTCTCAATAATTATTAATTAGCAGAATACAGAACAAAATATATGGCACAGGAACCCAATAGAGAAGATAACAGGCCGCCACGATTTGGCAATCGTCCCGGTGATGAACCCGGCCAGTCCCCGAAGAAAGGCCCGCGTTTCAGTATTTACTGGATCTACGCCATCATCTTTGCCGTACTGATCGGTTTCCAGCTGTTCAACCCGTTGTCGCCCAATATGGCCAAAATATCTTCACTGGAGTTCAGGACTATGTTGGCCAATGGTGAAGTGGCCAAATACACCATCGTCGACAACCGGAAAACGGTAAAAGTGACCCTGACCCCCGAAGCAAAAAAGAAATACGAGGATAAGATCAAGTCAAAGGTCACCGGTAAAGTGAAGGAGAGTGGTCCCCACATGTCCTTTAAAATAACCAGTGGTGATGCTTTTCAAAAAGAGATCACTGATTTTTATAAGGCTAACCCCACGGTGAAGGAAGTTCCTTCCGATGTAGATAATGAAAGGGACTTGTTTGGTGGCATCCTTCAATTCTTATTGCCCGTACTGTTATTTGTCGGTCTCTGGATATTGCTGATGCGCAAGATGGGTGGTGGTGCTGGTGGCGGTGCCGGGCCCGGTGGTATCTTCAATATTGGTAAGTCAAAAGCGACACTCTTTGATAAGGGAACAAAAGTCAATATCACGTTCGCGGATGTGGCCGGTTTGGATGAGGCCAAAGTGGAAGTGATGGAGATCGTTGACTTTTTAAAGAATCCCAAGAAATACACCAACCTCGGTGGTAAGATACCTAAGGGTGCTTTGCTGATCGGCCCTCCCGGTACAGGTAAGACCCTGCTGGCAAAAGCGGTGGCCGGTGAAGCGCAGGTTCCTTTCTTTAGCCTGAGCGGTTCCGATTTCGTGGAAATGTTCGTAGGTGTAGGCGCCAGTCGTGTAAGGGACCTGTTCAAACAGGCAAGGGAAAAAGCTCCCTGTATCATATTCATTGACGAGATCGATGCCATCGGTCGTGCCCGTGGCAAGAACGCGATGATGAGCAACGACGAAAGAGAAAGCACCCTGAACCAGTTACTGGTAGAGATGGATGGTTTTGGAACGGATGTCGGTATCATCGTCTTGGCGGCAACCAACCGCCCCGATGTACTCGATACAGCGCTGCTCCGCCCGGGTCGTTTCGACAGGCAGATCACGATCGACAAACCGGACCTCGTAGGTCGCGAAGCGATCTTCAAAGTGCATTTGAAACCGATCAAGATATCTAAAACTTTAGATATCCATAAACTGGCCGAACAGACCCCCGGTTTTGCAGGCGCAGATATTGCCAACGTGTGTAACGAAGCAGCACTGATCGCTGCCCGGAAGAATAAAGAAGCAGTGGATATGCAGGATTTCCAGGATGCAGTGGACAGGGTGATCGGTGGGTTGGAGAAAAAGAACAAGATCATTTCTCCCGAAGAGAAAAAGATCATCGCCTTCCATGAAGCCGGCCATGCGGTATGTGGCTGGTACCTTGAACATGCCTATCCCTTGCTGAAAGTAACGATCGTACCAAGAGGTACCGCGGCATTGGGTTATGCGCAATACACGCCGAAAGAACAATACCTGTACAATATTGACCAGTTGACCGACCAGATATGTATGACCCTCGGTGGCCGGGCCAGCGAGGAGATCTTTTTCCATAAGATATCCACCGGTGCGCAGAACGACCTCCAGCAGATCACCCGTATCGCTTACGCGATGGTAACGGTCTATGGAATGAATGATAAGATCGGTAACATAAGCTTCTACGATCCGCAACAGGAGACCACTTTCACCAAACCTTACTCCGATGAGACTGCGAAGATGATCGACCAGGAAGTACGCAAACTGATCGATGACGCGTACGAGAAGACCAAGCAGCTTCTCACCGAAAAGAGAGGAGACGTGGAAAAGTTGGCAAACGCTTTGCTGGAAAGAGAAGTATTGTTCCAGAGTGATGTAGAAGCGCTGATCGGTAAGCGTCCGTTCGAAGAAAAGAAATCACTGGCAGTAGATGAGGTCCCTTCGGTAACACCGGCTGAACTGCCGCTGATAACAGGAGAGACCAAGACGCAAGACGAGAAATCGACGGGCGAACAGACCGGCGGGCTGGAACTGGCACCATCCATTTAACTACCAACCATGAATATTTCCCCATCGAAGGAAAATATTTTAAAAAAGATCCGCAAGGCGTTGAGTCATTCAACGCCTTTGCCTTTTCCGAATAGCGAAGGCAACCAGCCTGTTTTCCAGCCCCTGGAGCAGGAACCGGAGATCGAGTTTGCCGAACAGTTCACCAAATTGCAGGGCAAATTCATCTATTGTATCAACCAGCAGGAATTCGCTTTCCAGCTTGGCAGCCTTGTGAAAAAGCAGGATTGGCAAAAAGTCTTTTGCCTGGAAGATAAACTGGTAGCGCCCGTAGCGGCCCAACTGGAAGACAGGCTGGTAAAAACAGGACTTGCCGATTGTGATGTCTCCATTACGGGTTGCGAGAGCCTGGTGGCGAGGACCGGCTCGATCGTGATGAGTTCAGCACAGGCCAGTGGACGCACGGCCAGTGTTTATGCTCCGATCCATATCTGTGTGGCATATACAAATCAGCTTGTCTACGATCTTAAAGATGCGTTACAGACCGCCAAAGACAAATATGGCAGCAACCTGCCCTCCCTCATAACCTTTGCCACGGGCCCCAGCCGCACCGCTGATATAGAAAAGACCCTGGTGGTGGGCGTACACGGGCCGAAGGAGGTGTATGTTTTCCTGATTGAAGCGTAGGTTGAGCAGGCAGTATAAAAGTTCAAAAAGTAAATAAGGTAAATAAAGAAGGCTTCGTAGCTACTCTATGTACTTTTTATACTCTATTTACTCTATTACCCTATTTACTTTATTTACCCTTTCCTTCTCCTTTTCTCTTTTAAACTCTTAGCTTATCTTTATACCCATGACCAATCCAGGCGTCTACCAGCTATTCGTGTACGGTTCCCTCCGCAGGGGATTCCGCAGCCCGGTATATGAATATATCAGCCGGTTCTTTAAATTCATCGGTGAGGGTAATGTAAGGGGCAAATTGTTTGATATGGGAAGTTATCCTGCCGGTGTGCCCACGAATGAAAGCAGTTTTATCCTGGGTGAATTGTACCAGGCCAAGAATGAACATGAGTTTTCCTGGGCTATCGGCCAGCTCGATGATTATGAAGGGGTTTCCGTGGAGCCCGATGAGATCCAGTTGTACCGCCGCGAAATAACGGAAGTGCAGGTCAACGGCCAATTGACCCATGCCTGGATATATTGGTACAATGGCGACGTGAGCGGTCACCCCCTGATCAGTTCCGGTGACCTGCTGGAATACCTGGGCAAAAAAATATAATGCATGAACCGTTTTCCTGCTTCTGTTCTCTTTGTTTTTCTAACTGTCTTTTTGTCCTCCTGCGAGTTCCATTGTTCCATCGGGGAAAAGGACGAACCCAAAGGAACTGCTGTTGTAAAAGATGGTTCCAGGATCTACAATAATATTAATTTACTCACTACGGCTGTAAAAGTGAGCAAAGCTTACCTGGTCTTTGATAATGGAGACCGGGTCCCCGATGATAATTTTGTCGATTTTAAAAAGCCTGTCCGTCTCCAGTTTGCTATCGACAGTGGCTGGGTGGAACAAAACGGCAAAGTAATGCTGGGCGCTTCCGAGATCATTGCCGATGAAAAAGGAAGGATCGTGTTGGAAGAAAAGGACCTTTTCCGGCAATACCCCGAAGGCATATCGGCAAAGGATGCAGGGGCTATCTATTTGTCAGCAAGCCTTACCTTAAAACCCAATGCAGCCCCCACATCTTTTACCGTATCCTTCCGTGTCTGGGATAAGAATGGGGAAGGATCCATTGAAGGCAGTTATCAATTGTATTCGAGGTAATTCAGTAATCACCCGTGTCTCTAAATCAACCCCGTGGCCAGTAAAATTTATTTTCTTTCTGATTTCCATCTTGGCGCACCAGATCATGCGAGCAGTCTTGAAAGAGAGCGGTTGCTGGTACAATTCCTCGATGAAATAAAAAAAGATGCTACCGAGATCTTCCTCGTCGGTGATATGTTTGATTTCTGGTATGAATATCGTCGCGTGGTGCCCAAGGGTTATGTCCGTTTACTGGGTAAACTGGCCGAATTATCGGATAAAGGGATTCCCATCCATTTCTTCGTGGGGAATCATGATATGTGGATGCGCGATTATTTTCAAAAAGAACTGAACATCCCCGTTTATTTCAAACCCGAAGAATTTGAGCGGGAGGGAAAAAAAATCCTGGTCGGTCATGGCGATGGATTAGGCCCGGGGGACCATGGCTATAAAAGATTGAAAAAAGTATTCCGGAACCCCGTGAGTAAATGGCTCTTCGGGATCTTCCCGCCGAGGATGGGCATGGGTCTTGCTAATTACCTGAGCCGTCGCAGCCGGGCCCAGACAGGCGCTTCAGAGGAGGTTTTCCTCGGCGAGGACAAAGAATGGCTGATCACTTACTGTAAAGAAGTGCTGACGGGAAAAAAGATCGATTTTTTCGTCTTTGGGCATAGACATTTAGCGATCGACCATCGTCTGAATGAAGGCAGCCGGTATATCAATCTCGGCGACTGGATCCGGTATTATACTTATGCGGTATTTGACGGCTCCACGATGGAACTGAGATCTTACCAGGGAAAGGATGACAAGATCATCCGGAATTAAATGAAAAGAACACTGGGCATATTATTCACTTCTTTGCTGCTGTCCCTTTATGGTAGGGGACAGGCAGATACCACTTTTCAATTGCTGAGGACCTTGTCGGGCGATATTGTGGACTTCACGGTCGACAACCTGGACAATGTCTATATCCTCAACAGCCGTAACCAGGTAAAGAAATACGATAATAACGGGGATTCGGTAGCCGTATTCAATGATATCAAGAAATTTGGCAAAGCCACCCTGATCGATGTATCCAATCCCCTTAAGGTATTATTATATTATAAGGATTTCGCGACCGTTGTGATGCTCGATCGCTTCCTGAACGTGGTCAATACGATCGATCTCCGTAAAGAGAATATCCTGCAGGCAAAAGCCATTGGCCAGTCCTATGATAATAAGATATGGGTATATGATGAACTGGAAGGCAAGCTTAAAAAGATCGATGAAGATGGAAAGTTATTGCTGGAGACACCGGATTTCAGGTTATTACTGGGGCAGGCACCTACTCCCGTGAAAATATTTGACGAGAACAAATATGTCTACATCTATGACTCTGTGCTGGGTGTATACGTGTTCGATTATTACGGGGCGTTGAAGAACAATATCATGATCGATCACTGGCAGAACTTCAAAGTGGCGGGTAAATATATCTTTGGTTCACGCGGTGATATCCTCTACCGATACGAAATAAAGAACTTCCGGGTAGATGACTGGAAAATGCCGGAAGAGATCCATAAAAGCAAGGCCTTTAATTTCTCTTCTTCCCGTCTTTATGCATTGAGGCCCGGCTGCACAGAAAATAATAACTGCATTTTTATTTATAGTATCCGCTGAGCCGTTCTCCCCGGGATTCAATATTTTTAGGGCTCAAATGCTGTTGATCCAATGAATGATTTCCTCGAACAGGTCTGGCTAGATAATACCGTGAAGAATTATTTTATTGTCGCGGGTGTTATCTTGTTTGTCATTATCCTGAAGCGGTTCATTTCCCGCTACCTGGCCGGGCTATTGTTCAAACTGGTCAATAAGATCTGGAGCGATGTAGATAAGAGATCCTTTACCAGCCTTGTGATCCAGCCCCTGGGCTTTTTCCTGCTGATCCTTGTTTCCATCATTAGCCTGCACAAGCTCAACTTTCCCACGAAGCTCAATGTAGAGATCTACGAGTACAGTGTGAAACAGGTATTGCATTGTATCGCTACGATCATTCTTATCGTCTCTTTTATATGGCTATTGTTGCGGATCATAGATTTTATCGCGACCATACTGGAAAAGAAAGCCGATCTCACGCCGGACCAGTCCGATAACCAGCTCATTGTTTTCTTCCGCGACTTTTTCAAAGTGGTGATCTCCATTGTAGGGGTGATGATGATACTGAATTATGCTTTTGACCTGAACGTGGGCAGTTTGATCACCGGTCTTAGTATCGTAGGAGCCGCCATCGCACTGGCATTACGGGAAAGCCTGGAGAACCTGATCGCTTCCTTTATCATTTTTTTCGATAAACCTTTTACCCAGGGCGATCTTGTAAAAGTGCTGAATATAACAGGGACGGTTGAAAAGATCGGGCTGCGGAGTACCCGAATAAGATCGGATCATAAAACCTATGTCAGCGTGCCCAATAAACAAATGGTGGATAGTGTGCTCGATAACCTGTCACTCCGCACGCACCGGCGGGGAGACCTGAAACTGGAACTCGGCCTGCAAACATCCACCGGTAAACTGGAACTCCTGATAGCGGGGGTCAAAAAAATATTGAACAGGAAAGAAATTGAAGAGGCCAATGTGGTGATGGCTGAAATAACAGGCAATGCGTTGATCCTTCAATCGGACTATTATACGGCTCCTGTAACGATCAGGGATTTCAACAATATCAAACAGGAGATCAACCTGCAGACCTTGAAATTAATGGAAGAATTGAAGATAGAGATTGCAGGGGCCAGTACGGATGTGCGTCTCAGCAAACCCGAATGATCATTTTATCGTGCCGAGTATCTCTCCCAGTTCCTTATCAAATAATCCATACTTGCCGAATTCGACCACGCGGCCGACCTCTTTACCGTTCTTCATTACGATGATCGTTGGCACATTCGTCACATTCAGGGCCTCGGAAAGATGGCTGAGCGTTTTCTTTTGCCTGTCCACCCCGATCAACGTGACGCGATCCTTTGAAAAACCGGCTGCATCGGTAAGGGCAAAGAATTTAGGAATGATGAAATGCGAATCTTCGCACCAGGTGCCCATGAACGCAAGCAGTTGAATGGAATCGGCATTCTTTTTCAGGCCGGCCACTGCTTCCGGGTTAGGATTATATCCTTTCAGGTTCTCGGCATACCAGGTAAAAGCGGTATCCGTTTGGATCAGTTCGCGGGAAATGATCCCCTTAAAGGTCTTTTCACCGGGTCTTTCGGACATGGTCTGGAACTGGTTTTGAGCATTCGCGAGGTGGGCGAACAACAAACCTGCCAGGGCGGAGAGTATCAATTTCTTCATGCTGTCAGATAAAATAGATGGCAAATGTAAAAGGGCGCAGGCAAAAGATGAAGGAAGGCTTGTTAAAGTTGCAAGAACATCAATGGTCCATGGACCATGGTCAATCGGTGGTCACAAATTCGCTTTCAGCTCCAATAGGAAACCCTTGATCTTCTCCAATGACTGTATCATCGCGAATTTCTGTTCGGCTTTTTTATTCTTTTTCAGGTAATCTTTGGCGCCTTCAATGGTGAATTTGCGCCGGCGGAGCAGGTCATAGATCAATACCAGGTTCTTGATGTCAACAGGACGGAAAAAGCGGTCGCCCTTCCTGTTCTTTCGGGGTTGCAGGATATCAAATTCGGTTTCCCAGTAACGGATCAGGGACTGGTTCTCCCGGAACATCAGGGCCACTTCGCCGATCGAATAATATTGTTTCTGGAAAAGGATCTCGTCAGGAGGGATACTGATCAGGTCGGCATTGATAGCAATATCTTTCAGGGAGCGGCGTCCCCGCTTGCCTGCGACCGTACCGGGCGTGGGAGGATCATCTTTTTTGATCTCCATTACCGGTTCATTGATCACTGGCGGTTCCTCTTCCTTTTGCATAACGACCTTTTCTTCCACTATAACGGGAGAAACAGCTACCGGAGTATTTTCTGTTTCCTCCGTGGGAATAAAATCAAAAGTTATTTGTGACAGCGTTTTCCCCATGCCTGGTAAAGGTACGATGCAATACAGCGCAAGTCGGCAGTTATACATCAATGTGGAAAAATCAGTTTAAGGAGGGATGAACACGGAGTAACAGAGATTTTGAGATACACAGAGATTTGCAGCCAATTCTCTGTGTAACTCTGTTCCTCTGTATCTCTGTGTTGGTATTAATCGAAGCTCTGGTTGGAAGCGGCCGCTTTTTTCAGCAGCATATCGAATTGTTCAGGAGTAAGATCATTATAAAAGAAATAGACCGGGTCGATCTTTTCGCCATTCTTGTGTACTTCATAGTGACAATGCGGCCCGGTTGATTTTCCTGTACTGCCCACCCAACCGATCACTTCACCTCTTTTAACGGTCTGCCCGCTCCGCACTTTTACCCGCACCATATGACCATACAATGTCTCGTAACCATAACCATGCTGTATTACGACATGGTTACCGTAGCCGTTACCGGTACTTCCTGCAGTGGTAATGGTTCCGTCTGCTGTCGCATAGATAGGAGTACCCTGTGGCGCTGAAAAATCGAGCCCGGCGTGGAATTTCGTGGTCTTATAAACGGGGTCGATCCGGTAACCAAAACCCGAAGCGATACGGTTAAGATCTTTGTTGCTTACCGGTTGTATTGCCGGTGTATGGGAAAGCAATTGTTCCTTGTTCTTCACCAGTTCCTCCACTTCATCATAAGATTTCTTCTGCGCGGCAAGACGGCTGGCCAGGTTATCCAGTGTATGATCAATGGCTGCTACGAGCTGGTTATCTCTTAATTTCTGGATCGTGGCTATCTCCAGTTTATTCTCCAGTTCCTTGGCCCGGGCACTATCCGGTATGGGACTGGCCTCGAAGATGGCCCGGTATACATTATTGTCCCTTTTTTCCAGTTCCTGCATCTGCGCCTGGATGGATTCTATCCGGTCCTTTAACTGGCGGTAATTATCCCGGAGACCTTCGTTTTGCTGCTGGAGTATCTTTTCTTTGGGTGAACCGATGAACTGGAAAGCGACATAGGAAATAAGACCCGCCGTTACCAGTGCGGCGGCAATAAAGCCAAAGATCCGCAGCAGCTTTACGCGGAGAGGTGTCTCCAGCTTTTCATAGCGAAGTGTATTGGTATTATAGTAATATTTGATTTTCTTCATGGAGGGGCCTTAAACCTGTTCCCGGGAAAAAATGCCACCTGAATATTTTACCTTTGCCTGCCTTTGCAAACCGGGTATCGGCGGGAAGCAGGGGACCGGCCAAATATTACGGGGCTGACAAATATAGCCCGATAAACCACAAAAATCAACCCGGATTGCCGTATTGATAATCAGGAAGAAAAAATGAGAAAAATACTTATGATGCCAGCGGTAGTACTACTATTCACTATTCAACATTCACTATTCACTTTATGACCAGCGCAGATATACGAGAGGCTTTCCTGGATTTTTTCCGTTCGAAGGGGCATGATATCGTTCCTTCCGCCCCCATCGTGGTAAAGGATGATCCTACGCTTATGTTCACCAACGCGGGGATGAACCAGTTCAAGGATTATTTTTTAGGGAATAAAAAAGCGGCGAACCCGAGAGTGGCCGACACACAAAAATGCTTGCGGGTAAGCGGTAAGCATAACGACCTGGAAGAAGTGGGTGTCGATACTTACCATCATACGATGTTCGAGATGCTGGGAAACTGGAGCTTTGGCGATTATTTCAAAAAAGAGGCCATTGAGTGGAGCTGGGAACTACTGACAAAAGTATATGGGCTGGATAAAAACAGGCTCTACGTTACCATTTTTGAGGGAGATGCCAAAGAAGGTCTGCCCCGCGATGAGGAAGCTTATAATGAATGGAAGAAATGGATACCGGAAGACAGGATCCTGAATGGTAATAAAAAAGATAATTTCTGGGAAATGGGAGATACCGGTCCCTGCGGTCCCTGTACCGAGATACACTATGACACCCGTCCGGAAGCGAACAATGACGGGCACTCACGCGTGAACAATGATGATACGGGGATGGTAATGGAGATTTGGAACAATGTGTTCATCCAGTTCAACCGGAAAAAGGACGGGAGCCTGGAACCTTTACCCGCCAAACATGTCGATACGGGCATGGGACTGGAGCGATTGGTGAGGGTGATACAGGGTAAGATCTCTAATTATGATACCGACGTTTTTTCGGGAATGATCAGCGAGATCGGTAAAAAAGTAAATAAAGTATATAAGGCCGGTAACGATAAAGAGAGTGTTGCTTTCAGGGTTATAGCCGATCATATAAGAGCTATTGCTTTCACTATCGCTGATGGACAGTTGCCTTCCAACACGGGTGCAGGTTATGTGATACGTCGGATACTCCGCCGGGCGGTGCGTTATTATTATTCTTACCTGGATTATAAGCAACCACTGTTGCATCAGTTGTTGCCGGTGCTTTCAAAACAGTTTGAGTCCGTGTTCCCTGAATTGCAAAAGCAGCTTGATTTTGTAAGCCGGGTGGTGAAAGAAGAGGAAGATGCTTTTTTAAGGACATTGGACAAAGGATTGAAACGCATTGATGATATTGTCGGCACCGCTTCTTCCAAACAAATAGGTGGAAGGGATGCCTTTGAACTATATGATACATATGGGTTTCCCCTTGACCTCACAAGACTGATCGCTTCCGAAAACGATCTTGTTGTCGATGAAAAAGGATTTGAAACAGAAATGAAACAGCAAAAGGACCGGAGCCGCGCGGCAACCGCTGTCGATAAAGAAGACTGGATCATTATAAAGGAAGGGGCGAATAAGTTTGTGGGCTATGACTCTTTGGAAGCCAAAACTTCGGTTCTCAAATACAGGAAAGTAAAAGCCAAAGGAAAAGAAGGCTACCAGCTTGTGCTGGAAACAACGCCATTTTATGCCGAGAGCGGGGGCCAGGTGGGAGACAGGGGTGTATTGATATTTGAGAATTCATCCTTCACTGTTACGGATACAAAAAAAGATAACGACCTGATCATTCATTTCACCGAAACCATTCCTGCTGATCTTTCAGTTGAAGTGACCGCGAAGGTCGATCCTTCGAAAAGAAAGGATACTGAACTGCATCACTCCGCCACACATTTATTACACGCGGCATTAAGGAAAGTATTAGGCAATCATGTGGCACAGAAAGGTTCGTTGGTGAACGAAGAGCATCTTCGGTTCGACTTTTCCCATTTCGCCAAAGTGACTCCAGGAGAGATCGCCAATGTGGAAGCCCTGGTGAATGAAAAAATAAGGGAGAATATACCCGTAGTGATCAAGCAAATGCCAAAGGATGAAGCTATGAAACTGGGAGCCATGGCCCTGTTTGGTGAAAAATACGGCGACGTCGTGAGGGTGGTGATCATTGATCCTAATTATTCGGTGGAGCTATGCGGTGGAACGCATATTGGTTCAACTGGCGAATTGGGTTTTTTTAAATTGACCAGCGAGTCTGCCGTAGCAGCCGGGGTTAGACGGGTGGAAGCAGTTTGTGGCAAGCTGGCGGAGGATTTTGTGAATGAACAGTTCGGGTTACTGGATACTTTAAAAGAAACATTAAAGAACCCCAAGGATATTCAGAAAGCCATTGAGAACCTGCAATCGGAAAACGCCGATCTCAAAAAACACCTGGATGCCATGGAAGCAAGGCAACTGGTCGTGATCCGTAACGAGCTATTACAAAAGGATGAGATCATCAATGGCGTAAACTTTATCGGCGATATCATTGAAGTAAGTAATGCGGAGGCGCTGAAAAAACTTTGCTTCGATCTGAAGCATCATTTGCGTGACCATGTGGCGGTATTATGTGTGAATATTGGCGGTAAACCATTTGTAGCGGTTGGCATATCCGATACGGTGGTGGCTGCTAAAAATCTTGATGCCGGGAAGATCATTAAAGAACATATCGCGCCTTTAATAAAAGGCGGGGGCGGTGGACAAAAAACATTGGCGACGGCCGGGGGGCAGGATAGCAGCAAATTGCAGGAAGTGATCGGGGCGGTAAAGAAATTATTGTAGATCAGGGACGGAGGCGGCGGAGTTCCTCTTCATCATCGTCCTCTTCTCCTTTTTTAGGACCCAGTTTACGGTTTTCTTTAAACACCTTTAGCCCCCATATAATGACGGCGAAGCAAATAACTATGCAGGTTCCTGCTATGAGGTATTCCATAAAAGGGCAGTTACTGATTTTCTTATATCCTTAAAAATCAGCTATTCATACTCCTGTGCAATACCATTTTGCGGTTAGTAAAAATACGGCCGCCAGAACGCATGAATATTATTATAGAAACAAACCGTTTAGTGCTCCGGGCCTTTACCCCTGAAGACGCACCCCTTATCTACGAGCTAAACCTGGATCCGGATGTGATCCGCTATACGGGAGACCCCATAAAAGACCTGGCACAGGCGAAACAAGTATTGGAACAGACGATCATCCCCCAATATGCATTGTATAATCATGGACGCTGGGCCGTACATGTAAAACACAATATGGAATTTATCGGTTGGTGTGGTCTTAAAGCAAGACCCGAAAGGAACGAGATCGATCTTGGTTACCGTTTCATGAAAACTGCCTGGGGTAAGGGTTATGCCACCGAGGCTGCCTTTGCCTGCATCAAATACGGGTTTGAAAAACTGAACCTGGAAAGGATCGTAGGCAGGGCGATGCCGAAAAACACTGCCTCCCTGAAAGTGCTGCAAAAATGTGATATGCAATATGTTGGAGACGAGATCGTGGATGATCACCCGGCAAAGACCTACGAGATACTCAACCCGTTCATCCGCCAATAAGACCCCTCAAAAAGGACAAGCCATTTAACATTTCCGAAACATTTCGTATTTGAAAAAATGTCTTTATATTTGGTCTACGAAACTTAACGTAGATAATCATAAAAACAAAATTGTATGAAACAGACCTGGGTAAAATTTTCCGCTTTGGCCATTGCGGTTGCCTTGCTTCTTCCGGTTGCCACGCTTGCGCAGAAAGAGGAAAAGGAAAAAGATAAAGAAGTCAAAGAGAAAAAAGACGTGGACCAGATCATCATCACCCGCAAGGGCGATGATAAAGAAAAGGTCGTGGTAGAGATAGCAGGAGATAAGATCACCATTAATGGAAAACCGCTCGATGAATATAAGGACAAGGACGGGAATGTAAGTGTAAGACGCAGCCGCTATAAAGGCGATTATGAAGGACTGGTGTTTGACAGGATGGGCAGTCCCCGCGGCGGCTGGAATTTCAATAGCGACGATCACCTCGCCATGATCGGTGATGCCAATAAAGCCATGCTGGGCGTGTCTACCGAGAAAACAGATGATGGCGTGAAAGTAATTGACATTACCAAGGAAAGCGCGGCTGAAAAGATCGGCTTAAAAGAAGGCGATCTCATTAAAGCTGTGGATGATAAAAAGATCGAAACACCCGATGACCTCTCTGATGCTATCCAGGCACATAAACCCGGCGATAAAGTAGCAATTACTTATTCCCGTGATAAAAAGGAACAGAAAGCCACGGCAGAGCTTACTAAATGGAAGGGAATGAGCGGGGCTTATACCCCTTTCAAAATGGACCTGGGCAATTTGAATTTTGATAAATCAATGCCCCGTGTATTTTCCACTCCCGGCGCAAAGGGTCAAAACTGGAGTTGGTCCAGCGGTGGTCCGAAACTCGGCCTCTCCGTCCAGGATACGGATGATGGTAAAGGAGTCAAGGTGATCGAGGTGGATGAGGAAAGCAGTGCTTCCAAAGCGGGTATAAAAGAAGGTGATATCATTACTGAAGCAGATGGGAAAACCATCAATAGCACTGATGATATGGTAAAACTGATCAGGGAAAGCAAGGACAAAGGCTCTGTAATGATCAAATTAACAAGGGCCGGTAAAGTGCAGAACATTGAAGTTAAGATGCCCCGGAAGATCAAAACAGCCGACCTCTAAGCTTTATAAAATAGTTTTCATTGTGAGAGATGCCCCCGTTATTGCGGGGGCATTTGCTTTCGGGTATCGACTGCAGCAAATGGTCTATTTTTGCCTGCCCCACCGGATCCGCCAGCAGGCGTAAAGGTGGACTTATTAAATAATGACAGTTCCCAGCGAATATGAAATAGTGGTAGGTCTTGAGGTACATGCCCAGTTACTCACAAAGACCAAACTTTTTTGTGGTGATCCCGTGACTTTCGGTGCTGAGCCCAATACGCATGTCAGCCCTATCACATTGGGTCATCCCGGCACACTCCCCAAAATGAATAAGAGGGCCATTGAATTCGCGGTGAAAATGGGGTTGGCCTGTAACTGTGCCATCGAACAGCATAACTATTTTGCCCGTAAAAATTATTTTTACCCCGACCTGCCGAAAGGTTACCAGGTATCTCAGCATACTACCCCGGTTTGTAAAGGCGGGTTCATAAACATTAAAACGGATCCTTCGACCGGCCCGGGAGAAAAAAAGATCCGGCTGAATCGTATCCATATGGAAGAAGATGCCGGTAAGAGCCTGCATGATGTGGACGAGATGAATACCTGCATCGATTATAACAGGGCAGGAACGGCATTGATCGAGATCGTAACAGAACCGGATCTCCGTAGCGGTGACGAAGCCTTTGCTTACCTGACCGAGATCCGTAAACTGGTTCGTTACCTGGAGATCTGCGATGGCAATATGGAAGAGGGTAGCCTCCGTTGTGATGCGAATATTTCCGTCCGGCTAAAAGGGACTTCCCAATTAGGCACCAAGGTGGAAGTGAAGAACCTGAATTCTATCCGGAACGTAAAAAGAGCGATTGAAACAGAAGCAGCCAGGCTAATTGACCTTTTAGAAAGAGGTGAAACGATCATCCAGCAAACAAGAAGCTTTGATGCGAACAAAGGAACGACCTTTACTACCCGGGAAAAAGAAGACGCGGATGATTACCGTTATTTCGCCGAACCGGATCTCACGCCTTTTCATCTGACCCATGAATTTATCGAACGCGTGAGACGGTCCATTCCTGTCTTGCAGGAACAAAGAATAAAAAAATATACAGGAGAACTCCTGCTTTCGGATTATGATGCTGCCACGCTTACGGAAGAAAAAGCATTCGCGGATTATTTTGAAAAGATCATCCATGACACAACAAACAGTAAAGCCGCAGCCAACTGGATGCTGGGCCCAGTAAGGTCCTGGTTAAACGAAGAGAACAAAGAGATCGGCGAATTCCCTTTGTCACCGGATCAGATCGCCAGGATGATCGGGTTGATCGATTCAGGGAAGATCAATTTTTCCATTGCCGCGTCAAAAATATTTCCTGAATTGATCAAACATCCGTCAAAAACAGCGGAGCAGATCGCTACCGAAGAAAACCTTATTCAGCAATCGGATGAGTTGGTCATCGGGCTCGTCATTGACGAGGTCCTGGAAAAATTGGCAGACAAGGTTATGGAGTATAAAAAAGGAAAAAAAGGATTGCTGGCCCTCTTTGTCGGGGAGGTGATGAAACGGTCTAAAGGCAAAGCGGATCCCAAACTGACAAATGACCTGTTATTGCAAAAACTAAAATGATAAGGAAAGAATGAAAAAGATAGTAATTGTATTGGCTGCCCTGGCGGGATTTGTCGCCTGCAAGGATAAGAAAACGGAAAAAGGTTTCGAGGTGAGTGGTGTTATTAAGAATAACCCCGCTAAAATGATCTACCTGGAAGAGATACCGATGACCACTATGCAGCGGATGGTGATCGACTCCATGTCCCTTGGGAATGATGGTAAGTATAAGCTAAAAGCTCCTGAAGCGGAAGCAAGGGTTTATAACCTGCGCCTGGACCAGAACAACTATCCGCTGGCAGCGGTTATTAACGACGCGGGAAAGATCACCGTGGATGCGGTGTTCAATAAGGAGAATAGCCAGTTTGCTGAGACCTATGAAGTAAAAGGATCGGTGGCCAGCAGCCAGATGAAAGAATTCATGACGGCCTTCAATACCAAACTGCAGGATATTTTCTTTAGTGATAAAAAGGCAGACAGCCTGCAAAAAGCGGGTGCGCCGGACAGTTTGATCATGGTATTGAAAAATGAGAAGACACGCGTAGCCGCCGATATAAAAACCCTGTTACTGACCTCATTGGAAAAGTCCGGTAACCCCGCGCTGACCATGTTTGAATTGGGTTATTACCAATCAACGGCCAATAATCCCGCTTTTCAATTGGAACCCATGGACAAAGGGGAAGTGACCGAAATAGTGAATGCCGCGGCGGTAAAATTCCCTCAGCACCAGGGCCTCGCGGCCATCCAGGGATCGCTGGGCGGATGGATTGGAAAACAGGCACCTGATTTCAGCCTTCCCGATGCGGATGGTAAAGAGATCAGTCTTAGTTCTTATAAAGGCAAGTATGTGCTGGTAGATTTTTGGGCCAGCTGGTGCAGGCCCTGTCGCCAGGAAAACCCGAACGTCGTCAATGCCTGGAATAAATTCAAGGATAAGAATTTTGCGATACTGGGTGTATCATTGGACAGGCCCGGGCAAAAAGAAGAATGGCTGAAGGCCGTGAAAGAGGACAAGCTGACCTGGACACATGTGAGCGACCTGCAATACTGGGAAAGCAAGGTCGTTCCTTTATACAAGATAGAAGGCATCCCGTATAATGTGTTACTGGATCCGCAGGGAAAGATCATCGCGGAAGGGCTGCATGGGGAGGAACTGGAAAGAAAGCTGGCCCAGGTATTAAAATAAATTCAAACTAACTCTCCAAAAGTTTAGGAACTTCTCAAGAGCTGATATATAAATTAAAAAACCCTCCAGGCTTTTAAAAAGCTTGGAGGGTTTATAATTTATTCCAAGGTCTGTTAATTATCCCAGAATACCCTGCTCTGAAGGTCTCCACCTTTCTGGCCGGGGTTATTGGGGTTCAGGTCGATCTCGGATTGAGGGTAGAAGAGTGTACGTGGTACGCTGCCCAGAACACCGTTGGCGGGTGGCGTCAGTGCAGGATATCCTGTTCTTCTCCAGTCATTCCAGGGTTCAACAGTAACACCAAAAGAGGCTATATATTTCTCTTCGATGATCTGCCTGAGTTTCTGAGCATTGGTCCCTGCTAATGTACCATTGGCAGTAAGATAAGTGGTGATCTCAGCAGGTGTATTTCCTACTTCCTGCATGGAAGCAGTAATGCCATCCGTGAAGAACTGCTGGGCGCTTCCCGGAGCTCCCATCAATGCCGCTTCAGCACGAATGAAACAATATTCCGCATAAGATATCATACGCTGGGGCTTGTCACCGGTATAGGTGAAAGGCTGTACTGTTCCAGTATAAGGAGCAGGAGCTGTAGCACCTGTGGTAATGGCACCTCTTAAAAAAGTATGAATACGGCTGTAGTTATTGTTGGGAGCAATAGGAGGTTTCGCTGAGGAAACACCCCTGTATACCGGTTGGAAAGTGATTGCAGAGCCGGAAGGAACAGGAGCAATAGCATATCCAACTGTTTCGTCATCATTCAATGTAATCGTCGTTGTTGTCGGTGTTGCAGGAGCAACAGGCGTATGTGCAACTGACTTTACGATCGTGTTGGGCGGAATACCAGGACCTGTCACAGTCATACCAGCAACAATAGTATTGGTATACGCAAAAGAGATGGTATTGCCCACCGATGCGGCATTGCTTACTACACTGAAAGGTGTAAAGCTGAATGGGAAAATAGCAAAATAGAAAGGACGACGGGGATCTGCTTTGCTGTTCATCAGGTCGATCATACTACGGTCCGCAAACAGGTAATTAGGACGGCTTACTTCAAAAGCAGAGATCGGGCTACGCTGGTTGGCGATATTGAAGAAAGGCATCTGGAAATTATCAGCATTAGAAGCTAAGAAAGTGATACCAGCGGTATTGACCAATGCAGTGATCTGCGCAACGCAAAATGCAGGGTCCTTCTTGCTGTAATGCAACAATAAACGAAGTTTCAGTGTATTGGCCAGTTTGATCCACAAAGCCTTCGCTGTAGCAAAAGTAGCATTGCTGTATATAACTGAATTGGTACCTGGTGTAAGAACACTCGAGGTAGCGTTCAGGTCAGTGACCGCATCGGTAAGCAAGGTGATGAGCTTGGGATAAATGGTAGCGTCATCATCATAATGGGGTTGGGTATTGGCGGTCAATAACTGGGCCTCTGTATAAGGAACATCTCCCCATACATCCACTACCAGCGAATATTCGTAGGCTTTCAGGATCTTAGCGATCCCTGTATAATAAGGGCTCGCTGCTCCCTGTTTGATGATCAACTCCAGGTCATTCAGCGTGGTGGCATGGATACTGCCCCAGACGTTATTTTGATCACTACCGGTAATATTATACCGGTAATATTCCCAGGTCTGGTTGGCTTGTGAAGCCCCGCCAGACATATGCTGCATGATAAGTGTTGTGTACCTGAAAAGATCGCTTCCTCCTTCAAAACCCAGGTTCACCTGTGCTGATGTCAGCAACTGGGCGATAGGGCTATTGGAATCGGGGATACGATCGGGGTCATAATTGATATCCATCTTTTTCTTGCAGGAACTGACAACAGCAATTCCGGAAAAAAGAAGGAATATTTTTAAATATCTGAGTTTCATAATTATAGTATTTATTAATTAAAAACCAAGTCTTAATGATACACCTATACTGCGTGTCTGTGGCAGGGCGTTGAATTCCAAACCTTGCGCGTTACTGATACCCAAAGCGTTTTGCTCGGGATCCAAATGCGGGTAGTGAGGAGCGTTCAAATAAAGATTGCGGCCAAACACAGCTAATTCCGCACTTCCAAACGGTAACTTGTTCAATACGCTCGACGGAACCTGGTAGCTTACAGAAGCTTCCCTGATACGGAACCAGGTGGTTTCATAGATAAAACCTTCGGCAGCAGCGAACTTGCCACTGTTACCCCAGTATTGTTCAGCGGTAACCTTAGTTGTATTAGGTGTACCGTTGGCATATACTGCATCAAACATGTAGAACTTGGTAGCAGCACCTGTAGCATCAAACCTTGGAAACTCAGCAGTTTCCTTGACCACGCCATTCCTTTGCAGGTCGGCGATATTACGTGAGTATTGATCCCCACCCTTTTTGTAATCGATCAGGAAGGTCAGGCTCATACCTCTCCAAGTAAAAGTGTTAGTCAGACCGATCAGGTATTTTGGATTGGGATTTCCGATCTTCTGAACACCTGTAGTGATCAGCGGTAAACCATTCGCGCCTACGATCATTTTGCCTGTTTTGGCATCACGCTGGTAAGCGTTACCATAGATCTGGCCATACTCATCGCCTACTACAAGACGAACGTTGGGTGTGGTAAATCCGCCCAGGAAGATATTCGTTACGCCATCTTCCAGTTTGTCAACATAACTTTTGAACTGGGTATAACTGAAGTTCAGGTTCCAGCTGAAATTCTTTGTTCTTACTGGGGTAGCTGTGATCCCTAATTCATTTCCCACGTTGGAAAGATTACCTGCATTCCTTACAACAGAAGTGATACCTGATGTTGCAGAAACAGGAACTGCAAAAATGAGTTTTCTTGAAGCCTGCCAGTAGTGTGTGTATTCAATATTCAGGCGGCCTTTGAAGAAACCGAGCTCGGCAGCAATTTCCTTATTCGTTGTAAACTCGGGTCCGAGGTTGGGATTACCGGCAGAGTTACTCAACGTGAAACCTTGTATCCCGTTAAAAGGGAAAGCGATAGTAGGTCCAAAGCCATCAGCAGAGCCTGCACCGGCAAAATAAGAATCGGTTGAGTAGGCGAAATCACCCGCCTTACCAACAGTGGCCATATTACCGCGGATCTTCACTGATTCGATTACTTTATTTTTCAGGCCGGGAACCCATTCTGTGAAATTGATAGAACCACCAACTCCGTTATACAGGTAAGAGTTCTTACCGATCTTAAAGGTCGAGGCCCAGTCATTTCTTAAGGTCACGTTCAGGCTAAAGATGCTTTTGTAACCAATGGTGAAATCACCATATACTCCCAGCAATCTTACTTTGGATGACCCGCTGGAAGGAGAAGGACTGAAAGTGGTCGTATTGCTTAATTGTTCGAAATCACGCACAATGATGGTTTTGCCATCCAACTGGGCTGCAGCACTATAGGTCTGGTTGAATTCTGTTCCTATGATCGCTGTCCCTGTAAAATTCTTGAAACGTTTGTTGGCAGTAAAATAACCGTTGGAACCCAGGCTGCGGAACTGGTTCCGCACCTCGCGGATACCACCCACTCCATTGGCCGTGGTATTGGCACCACCGCGGGAACCGATCTGGTCATAAGCATGACGGAAAGTAGAATAGACGTCGGTACCTACTTTATAATCTGCCTGTAACCATTTGGTAAGCCTGAAATTCAAATTCACGTTACCGATGAACCGGTTGATCTCATCCCTGTAACGATTGTTCTTGATCGTCCACAGGGGATGATCTTCTCCCAAAGGATATAACTGGTTGCCGGCCGCATCTTCCCACTGAAGACCTTTCAGGTCGTAGCTGCGGGGGGTGAACCAGCCACGGAACAGGGGATTTGCAAGTTGGTTACCCTGTTGAGTCCTGCGGGAAGCATTATTGGAATAATTGGCGCTTACTGAAACAGTAAGATAGTTGTTGACCTTGGAACTTGTATTGATTGAAAAATTATGTCTCACCAATACGTTGTTCGCTATCACACCGGTATTTTTCAGGTAGCCATAAGAAAAACGGAAGGTGTTTTTATCCGTACCACCGGAAAAAGCAATATTGTTTTGCCAGTTGGTACCATGCTGCATGATCTCGTTCACATTGTTCGGGTAGGCAGTCAGTACTTCCGTCCGCGTATTGGTATTGGTGGCGGGGTTATAAGCAGTCGTCACTGTAACAGGCTGGCCATTGACCGGGCTGATAAAAGCAGGTCCCCAGGAAGAAGAAGAAGTGGCAGAAAAAACACCACCTGTTCCCTGGGCATAATCATTTTGATAGTCGGGCATGCGGTTCACGCTCTCAACCTGGTAGCTGGTGGAGAACTGGATCGAATTCTTTTGACTGGCTTTACCTTTCTTGGTAGTGATCACGATAACACCATTGGCACCTCTTGAGCCATAGATAACCGCAGCGGAAGGGCCTTTCAGCACACTCATGCTTTCGATATCTTCCTGGTTGATGTCGATGGCCCTGTTGGAAACAGAAGGACCATTTTGAAGGGGGCTGCCACCACCGCTGTTATCGATGGGAATACCATCAATGACAAACAGGGGCTGGTTGCTACCGGTGAATGTCGTGTAACCACGGATAAGGATACTGGAACCGGTGAAGGAACCACCGCTTCCGCTGACACGCACTCCCGGAACTTTACCGGCCAATGCATTCGTAACATTCGTAGTATGTGAGCGGGTGAGTTCTTCCGAATTGATCTGGGTAACACCGTAGCCCAGTGTTTTTTTATCTTTCTTGATCCCCATTGCGGTCACTACCACTTCAGACATCGTCTTGTCTTCGTTTTTCAGCGTGGCATTTACCGTGTTTCCTGCTATAGCCATTTCAACAGGACTCATGTCAACAGCAGAAAAGACCAGTGCTTTTCCGTTTGCAGGTACGGTCAGGGAATATGTACCATCTTCTTTGGTAGTTGTACCAACTGTGGTACCTCTCACTAACACTGATACATTGGAAAGGGGTTTGCCTTTATCATCGGTAACCTTACCGCTGACTGTGCGTTGTGCCAATGCCTGGGTAGCAAAGAACACAAGACCCCAAAGGAGTAAAAACAGTTTTCTCATGTGCGTTTAGTTTTAGTATATAAATGAAATCCAAGCCCCTGATCCCGCCTAATCCGGGATGAGGTCAGAGGGCTTGAAATTAATTAACCTTAGACGAAAAACTGAAAAAAATGTTCAGTTTTTGAAAATACAGCCTGTTAGATGATTGTTTGCCTTAAACCTTGTTGTGAGCCTGTCTTTTTATGGACATTGCAATGCCGTCTTTTGCTGCATATAACCCCTTTCTACCGGTCGTTCTGATGCCCTACTAAAGGTACTGGAAATAGGTTATTTTTTGATCTTCACAAAAGAGATCAGGATCGAAGGCAAAAGGACCAGGTTGGTAAAGGTGGCGGTGACCAAAGTAAGGGAGGTAAGCCAGCCCAGGGCCTTCGTCCCGTCAAAACCGCTAAAACAGAAAATCACGAAGCCCGCGATCAGTACAAGCGAGGTATAGATAATGCTGATCCCGGTACTGTGAATGGTCTCAATGACCGTTTGTTTCATGTCAAAATTATTGTGGGGAAGTTCCTGTTTGTAATTGACAAGGAACCGGATTGTTACGTCAATGGCGATCCCGAGTGCTACGCTGAAAACCAATACAGTGGAGGGTTTTAGCGGAATGCCGACCCATCCCATGATGCCTGCGGTGATGAGCAGCGGGATGATATTGGGGATCAGTGAACAAACCAGGATCCGGGCCGACCGGAAAAGGTAGAGCATGCAAAAAGCGATCAGGATAAAGGCCCAGATGATACTGTCTTTTAAGCCATTGATAATATACCGGCTGCCTTCCAGGAAAGTGACACTGGTGCCGGTAAGCTCGACATGGTACTTGTCCTTTGCAAAAAGCTGGTCTACTCTTGCCGAGATACTGTCCAGTATATGGGGAAGCCGCTTGCTGCCTACATCCGCCATGCTTACACTAATGCGTGCCTCCTGTTTCTCACTGTCCATGAAAGTGGCCACCAGTTTGGCAAATGAGTTCCGGGTGCCCGAATCTCCTTTCATACTGAGGTATTGGGAAAGGGCCGGGAGGTCAAACTCGGAAGGCATGGAATAATTGCTGCTGTCACCCTCAAAAAATGCCTGTTTGGCAAATTTGAGTCCCTCTGTAATGCTTAAGGGGCGGGCAATATCCGGGATGGAGGCCAGGAACTGGGACAAGGAATCGATCCGGACAAGGTTATTGAAGTTGCGGGATACCCCCCGTTTTTCTTTGGTATCCACCACGATCTCGAGGGGCATGACACCTTTGAAATTGCTTTCGAAAAAGCGAAGGTCGGTATAGAGCTTGTCGGATTTGGGAAGATCGTCCACGATATATCCCAATGTTTGCAGTTTAAAAATGCCTGCGATCGACACTGCGACAATGCCCAGTGTAACCATGTAAATAAGCTTGCGATGATTGAGGGACCATCTTTCCAGGCGGTCCAGCCACCTGTTTAGCCCGGGGTTATCCAGGTATTTGGTATGCCGGGTTTTAGGTGCCGGAAGGAAACTAAGTACTGCCGGGATAAAGACCAGGGAGATAAAGAACAAAGCGATGATATTGATCCCTGCTACGATGCCGAATTCCTTCAGAATCTGGCTTTGCGTGAGGGCGAATACAGCAAACCCGATGGCGGCTGCCAGGTTGCAAAACAAGGTGATGACCCCCATCCGGTCAACCATCATGACCAATGATCTTTTTTTGTCACCCGTCTCATTATAGGCCGTATGGAATTTATTGAGGAAATAGATACAATTCGGAATACCGATCACCACGATCAGCGGGGGAATAAGCGCATTCAGGATACTGATCTTATAGCCGAGCATTTCGATCGTGGCAAAACTCCAGATAACTCCCAGCATGACGACGGTAAGAGAAAGTACCATGGCGCTGACCGAACGGAAAAAAAGCAACAGGATCAGGGCTGACAGGATGATGGAGGCCAGGATGAACATCCGCATTTCTTTTACAATGCGCACGGATAATTCGGTCCTGATATGGGGCAAACCACTTTTATAAACAACCAGATTATTTTCTTTTCCGAAATCATCCGCCATCTTGCTGATGGTATGTACAATGCCGATACGGTCGCGGGAAGCCATCAGGTCCTTGTTGATGCGTACACCCATCAACCAGGCATGCGTGGAAGGATTGTATAAAAGATACTGGTAAAAAGGGAGGTTTAAAAAAGTGGCGGCCCCGCTGTCGATCTCCGCTTGGGTAAGCTGGCGGTCCGGGAAAATAGTGTCGGCTTTTAATTTTTCTGTTTCAGGTACCTTGACGAGAGTGACAGCGGTAGGAACGCTGATGATATCATCTACTCCTTTTATTTTTTTAAGAGCACGCTGGAGGTTGGCGTAGGAATTGAATGTTTTTTCTTCGAAGAGTTTATCGGTCTGGATGCCGATCACGAGCAGGTTGCCGTCCTCACCGAATTTTTTCCGGAATTCCTGGTAAGCCTTGTACTTGGGGTTGTTGATCGGGATGGCCCTGGAGAAATCATAGCTCAACTCAACTTTGCTGGCATGGTAAGCCATAAAAACAGTAATTCCTGTCAGTACCAGTAATAAGGGTAAACGATATTTCAGGATGAACTGTCCGAGTCTTTGCCACATAAAGCAATGATAAATGTTGAACAGCGCAAAGAAACACAAAAAAGAAGTCAAAGAGGTCAAAGAGATCAAATAAGTCAAATCATGCCATTTGACATATGTGAGCCATTTGAGATATCTGCCATTCTTAACTTTCGAATACTTTTGAGGAATGGGTTGTTGTCTTAAGTAACTAATAGTGGCGGATAAATTACATAAAACAAAAGGTATTGTACTCCGTACGGTCAGGTACGGGGAGACCAGTATCATCGTGACCATCTTTACGGAATTATTCGGGGTGCAGTCGTACATCGTGAACGGTGTAAGGACGGCTTCGAAAAAAGGAGCAGGAAAGGCAAGTCTGTTCCAACCCGCAGCCATCCTGGACCTGGTCGTCTACCACAACGAATTAAAACAGATCAACCGCATCAAGGAATTCAAATGGGGTTTTTTGTACCAGCAGATCCTTTCCGATGTTCCCAAAAATGCGGTGGCCCTGTTCATGGTGGAGTTACTGACCAAATGTTTGAAGCAACCGGAGGCCAATCCCGATCTATTCCATTTTACTGAAGATATTTTCATAAAACTGGATGAGTGCAAAGGTCCTGTAATGGCAAATCTTCCTCTTTTCTTCGCCCTGCACCTCACCCATTTTTTCGGGTTCAGGATCGATGATAATTACAGCGGGCAAAATAGTTACCTCGATATGGATGAAGGAAGTTTTGTGTCTGAGCAGCCGCATCACCCGCATTTCCTGGAAGGAAAACAGGCGGCCGTAACGTCGCAGTTATTAAAAGTGCAGCAGGTGGAAGAGCTGGAAGAGGTCAGGCTTCATCACGATTTCCGCCGGAATTTGTTGTACGTGTATGAGACTTACTATGCATTACATATAAATGATTTTGGAAAGATGAAGAGCTTGCCGGTATTAAAAGAGATATTGAGTTAAAGTTGAAATTATGCCAGTTAATTTTTTAGCGACTTTTTTTCTCTCATGAAAAGCCAGGCTTAAAGGATCCTTTTTAATTCTCCCGTCTCATTGATGAAAATGATCCCCGGTCTTTTGCCTTTTTCAAAACTTCCGAGTAAAGAATCCATCTGTAAAGCTTTGGCGCCATTGCTGGTGGCCCATTTCAGTAAAGTTTCCATCTCCAGGTGAGGGAAATGCTCCCGGATCATGTTTATCTCTCCCAGTATATTCAGCTGCTGATTGGATGCAAGACTATCGGTGCCCAATACGATCTCTCGATCATGTTTCATCAGCAGGTCGATGGGCGGCATTTGTCCCGTGATATATTGATTGGCTGCCGGGCAAAGACACCAGTAAAGCGTACTGTCGCTCTTCTTTGAGAATAAAATATCTTCTTCTGAAGTATGGACATTGTGTACCAGGATCAGGGATTGGTTATTCAGCAACCTGGGAAGGTAGGTCTGCAGGCTGCTCCTGCCGGAGGGTTGGAAGAAAGAAACATCAATATTCATTTTCTCGTAAAGCGTCGTGAATTCCCCTTTTTTATTTATGAACCAATCATTCTCCCCGGCAGTTTCCTGGTTATGGATGGTGAGTAGATGATTACCGGGGAAGTGGATGATCAGCTCCCACAGTTCATCGGCAACAGAATAAGGGGCATGCGGAACGATCGAATTCGATTCGACCGGGATCGAATAATTCTTCGCGTATTCACGGAAAAATCCAAGGCTTCGTTCAAATCGCTGCGGTACGATCGAGGGATTGAAACCGCTGGCCTCGATAAAATTGTGATAATATATTCTGCCCTTTGTTTTTTGTGCCAGCGTTAAAGCATTATTGCAAATGTCGCCCACTGCAACAATACCATTGAGCAGCATTTCTTCTTCAGCTTTTGCGATCGCATTCAATATTTCTTCTTCGGGGAAATGACGTTGTTCCACTACATCAAGCACAAATCTCACCAGGCCTGTTCCCTGGGGAATATAGCCTTTCATGTGGCTTAATTCGAGGTGGCAATGACAATTGACAAAACCCGGTGAAAGGATCCCGTTCAATTCCTGTACATCCGCACCGGCCTCACTGGCAGCAATAATATCCTCTATCGTCCCGTCCTCAGCAGTGATGAGTACACGGTCGGTTGCCAGGAAACGATAGCCGTCAAATAGTTTAGCAGGATGGAATTTCAGGAATGCCATCCTCAAAATTCAAATTTCAAGGCTCAAAAACCAAATCATTAAATTTGCGGCCCGGGAATAATACTATGTTAGACAGGCTAGAAGCGATAAAAGCAAAATTTGACCAGTTGGGAGTAGCGCTCACCAATCCTGAGATCGTTGGCAACAATAAAAAATTTGCAGAGACAAGTAAGGAATACCGCAGCCTTGAAAAAATAGTCGTGGCCTACAATGACTATAAAAAATTGCTGGATGATATAGAATTCTATAAAGAGGCGCTGGCAGGCGGGGACGAAGAAATGCGTGAGCTAGCCAAGATGGAAAGTCCTGCCCTGGAAGAGAAAAAAACACAGATGGAGGCTGCCATCCGGCAATTGCTGATACCCAAGGACCCCCAGGATGAAAAGAATGCGATCCTGGAGATCCGGGCGGGTACGGGTGGCGATGAGGCCAGCCTCTTCGCCGGGGACCTGTTGCGGATGTATATGCGGTATTGCGAGAGAAGAGGATGGAAAACTGCCTTGTTGAGCGAAAGTGAAGGAACGGTAGGCGGTTATAAAGAAGTTCAATTGGAGGTTACCGGCGATGATGTGTACGGGATATTGAAATTTGAAAGCGGTGTGCACAGGGTGCAAAGGGTGCCTGATACAGAGACATCAGGGAGAGTGCATACTTCGGCAGCCACGGTTGCAGTGATGCCCGAGGCGGAGGAAGTGGATTTTGAATTAAATCCAGCCGATGTGAAAATGGAGACAGCCCGTAGCGGTGGTGCGGGTGGTCAGAACGTGAACAAGGTGGAGACCAAAGTCATGCTGACGCATATCCCAACGGGTACAGTCGTGATCTGCCAGACTGAACGTTCCCAGTTAGGCAACCGGGAGAAAGCTATGCAAATGCTGCGTACCCGTTTATATGAAGAACAAGTGCGGAAACAGGAAGACGAGATCGCCCGTCACCGGAAAAGCCTGGTGAGTACGGGAGACCGTAGTGCCAAGATCAGGACGTATAATTTTCCCCAAAGCCGGGTCACGGATCACCGGATCGGTCTCACATTGTATAACCTGGATGATGTATTGAATGGAAATATCCAGGAACTTATCGATGCCCTCCAGTTTGCTGAGAATTCTGAAAAACTGGCAAAGCAGAATTAAAAGATGTTTGCCTGCTTCTATTCTGGGTAATAAGTCTACCTTGGATTCTAAAACACAGATTATGTTAGACCAGCTTTTTGACCTCGTCAAGCAATTCGGGCAGGAGACAGTAGTTGATAACCCGGAAGTTCCCAATGAACACAATGAAGAGGTGATCGCAGATGCGACAAACACGATCGGGAGCGGTTTTCAAAATGTAATGGCCGGGGGAGGGTTTCAAAATATCCTTGATCTTTTTAAAGGAGGGGGAAATAATTCCGGCGGGATCGGCGGTTTACTTAAGAACCCCATGGTGACGATGATGATCGGTCACTTTATCAGTAAGCTGGTAGGGAAGTACAAAATGAGTCCTTCAGCAGCCAGTAATGTATCAAACAATCTTATACCCAATGTGCTGAATGGCCTGATCACCCGGACAAACAGCACGGATCCCCAGCATGATGCATTTGATTTTAACGACCTGGTGGGGTCACTTACGGGCGGAAATACCCCAACTTCCGAATCAACAGCAGGAGGATTCAATTTCCAGGACCTGCTGGGCAAGCTCACAGGCGGTGGTAATGGTGCCGGCAGTGGCGGTTTTGACCTCCAGGATATCATCAGCCAGGTAACCAGGGGCACGCAGCAAAACCAGGAACAGCAGGCCAATAGCGGGGGCGGGCTGATGGACATGATAAAAGGCTTCTTTTCAAGGTAATTCCTGATCTTTTTTATACAGCCACGCTAATTCACTTTAGCGTGGCTTTTTATTTTCAGGCTAAAAAGGGATTTTGGCATGAAATTTTGAAGGTATAGTCAGGAATATCCGTCCAATAAACGGTTCAGTTCTTTGTCAATTGATTGTCAGCTTTCCAGGATGGAAAGCATAAAAACAAAAGCTTCACTTATGCAATTCCTTGCTTTTAAACATCCCTATGAACGGGGATTTACCAGGGATCGGTTAAGTGGAATTACTGAGGCAGTTCTTTTAAACTTTCATTAACAGCAAACATCATACTACCGGCAGTAAATTTGCGTTATAACAATGTAACCCGATTATTTAAACTCATTATAAAAGCAGTCAATTTTCTCATAAGCAGTTAGTTTTGGTTGCGACCCCTGTTTCCACAGGGGTCTATTTTTTTATATACCTGGTCCTGCTGAAAATGACACCTAACAGGCAACCCACAGCATCTGCTGCAATGTCTCCTGGATCAAATGACCGGTTAGGAACAAAGAATTTCTGGACGAATTCCATCCCCACTCCATACAGAAGTCCTAATAGTCCCACTACAATAAAAGCTTTTTTAAGTTTTTCCTTTTCTTTCATTGAGCGCAACAGTCCCCAACAGCATAAAACAACGAGGATCGAAAACATTCCGATGTGCACCCATTTATCAAACCAGATCTTCCCGAGCCAGTCATCCTTTGGAAAGGCGGAACCGGGAAGTATGAGCAGGATGGTGGAAACCAGGAACCAGCAAGCAGCCGGGAAAAGGCTGGGGTTGATCTTTTTCAAGTAAAAGCTTTCCGCAATATTAAGAAGAGATCATGTAGAAAATAAATTGAAAAGGAGCCCCGGAAGAGGCCCCTTTATTTAACCAACTATAGAACCAAAACTACTATAGCTATAGTTTATAGTTCTAATTACGTAAGGGTAATAATTTCAGATTGCCTGTTATAAAGGAAGATTATAGGCTGGTTTTCCCCATTGATTGTAACTGTTCCAGCGTTGGGCCCCCTTTGTTACCTCTTGATTCTATGGTAATAGCGAATGCATCGGCTTTTTTCGCACCCTCCATTTTCAGGATCACTTTACCATCTTCACCCATATCAAAAAGGCCAAGGCTTGTAGGCTGGAGACTACCATCCTTGCCATTAATGATCGACCAAAGCTGGTATTGTTTGTCGGAAGGAAGTTTGGGCATGTTCTTTACAACCAGGTATACATCAGCAGAAGTAGAGTCCCAGTAAATATTGGCGGAAGCTTTCGGCGCTTTCTCGGTACCCTTGAGTGAAACAACAGCCACGTTCGGCTGCATGACTATCTCAAGGTTCTTTAGCCGCGCATTCATTTCTGTTTGCGAGTCTTTTGATTTGGCTAATTCCTGCTTCAGTTCTTTGTTCTTTGAATAGAAATTATAACCAAAATAAGCAGCAGCCAGTAAAAGAATTACGGCAACAGCGGCTGCATAACGCAACCAGCCTGATCCAGGGGTTGAACGGGTGTTTTCCATACTTACAAGTTTAGATTGACCGGCAGGAATATCCTGTCGGATACTTTGCAGTATTCTTTCTTTCATTCCCGGTGCCGGTGCAGTGGCTTCACTTAACAGTTGCTTTTCCAGCGCAGCCTCAAAATCATTGCGGGCAGCCACCAATTCAGGATATTGGCTGCAAAGCATTTCGAACTCGGCCCTTTCTTCCGCAGAAGCCAGCCCAAGCACATAGCTCTCAATTATTCCACTTGATATGTATTCCCCGATATTCACTTTTTAACGGATCAATGTTCTTAATTGTATTAATGCACTCCTGATTCTTGTTTTTACAGTACCCAAAGGGATGTTCAGTGATTTGGCTATCTCCTCATGGGTAAATCCCTGGAAATAGGATAATTCAACTAATATCTTCTGTTCGTCTTTTAATTTATTGACCAGTTTTCTCAGGCCATAGTCATCCGTATTCTGCTTTACAGTCTGACTTGTATATACGTCATCTGTCAGTGGCTGGTTTTTTAAACCGTCCTGGTAGGCCTTTGACCTGACCTTATCTATTGCTGCATTCCGGGCCACATTCAGCATCCATGTGAACAGCCTGCCTTTTCCGGGGTCGTATGTACCTATCTTTCTCCAGATGTTCACAAAAACATCCTGCAGCACATCGCTTGCCAGTTCTTTACCTGTAACGATCTGGTTGATAATATTGTACAATGCGCCTGAATAGTTATCATAGAGATAACTGAACGCGTTCTCATCCTGTTGTTGCAGTTGGTGAACCAGTTCCGCTTCGCTATATGTTGATTTGCCGTTCAATCGTTGGTTAAGATACAAAAAAAGCGGACTTCATATAGGCCGCTGATTTACGAGAAAATTCTTGTCCCGGATTTTAACCTACCACCGCCTCATAGCCTGCAGCATCGAGCAGGGCTTCTACATCGGCGGGATTGTTGACCTTCATTTTTACCATCCAGCCTTTGCCATAAGGATCATTATTTACGGCTTCGGGTACACCGGCCAATTCAGGGTTTAATTCAGTGATCGTGCCGCTCACCGGCAGGAAAAGATCCGATACGGTCTTTACCGCTTCAACGGTTCCAAAAACAGCACCGGCCTGCAGTTCTTTCCCGATCGTATCTACTTCCACATACACGATATCACCCAATTCTCTTTGGGCAAAATCAGTGATACCGATAGTGGCAATATCGCCTTCCAGGCTTATCCATTCGTGGTCCTTTGTATAACGGAGATGGGAGGGAAAATTCATGCTTAATCGTTTGAGTTGCAAACCTAAGGGAAAACCACGAAAAATGAATTGAAGGGTAAATGACTTCATTTCCGGGGTGAGCAACGATTTTCTCAGTTCACCGGAGTTTTCATGCCGTTCATGGCAGGAATTGCACCATTGGTCGGAATGAGTTTTACAATTGTATGACACAGACGTATCTTTGCAGCACAAAAATCAAAAAAGCATCAAAATGAGAAAGTTATATGTGTTTTTAGCATTGTTGGGATTGTCATTTTCTTCAGTTCAGGCCCAAAAGGTCACCGGACTGGTGAAAGATGAGCAGGGAAAAGGTTTGGGTCAATCAACTGTCTCACTGCTCCGTACGAAGGATTCCTCAGTTGTAAAACTGGCGGTTACAGGAAATGACGGAAAGTTCTCCATACAATCTGCGGCGGGTAGCTACCTGGTGAGTATATCACATGTGGGTTATGCCCCGCAATATTCAAAGCCATTTGACCTGTCGGCGGATCTCACATTGCCCGATATACAAATGGCGAAAATGGCTGCTAATCTCCAGGGTGTAACGGTTGTAGCGCAAAAACCCATGATCGAGGTAAAAGCAGATAAGACCATCCTGAATGTTGAAGGAACGATCAACGCTGTTGGATATGATGCGCTGGAATTATTGCGCAGAAGCCCGGGTGTTATGATCGATAAGGACGATAACGTTAGCCTTGCCGGTAAGAATGGTGTACAGGTATTCATCGATGGCAAACCTTCACCTCTTTCAGGCACTGACCTGGCGAATTTTTTGAAGAGCCTCCAGTCCGCCCAGATCGAAGCGATCGAGATCATCACCAACCCTTCTGCCAAGTATGAAGCGGCTGGTAATGCCGGTATCATCAATATCAAACTGAAAAAGAATAAAACATTTGGTACAAATGGTTCGATAAACCTTGGATATGTACAAGGCACTTATGCCAAATATAATACGGGCTTCAATCTTAATTATCGTAACAAAAGCATCAACGTTTTTGGTAACTATAATTACAATAATGGTAAATATTTGATGCAGATGAATTCCGTGAAGGAACAGTTGGATACCTTGTTTGAACAAAAGAACAGGATGCTGTTCAAGAATAATACACATGGATTCAAAGGCGGCCTGGATTATTTTATCAATAACAAAAGCACCATCGGGGTGGTAGTAAGCGGGAATATCGCCGATAATAATTTCAGCACTTCGGGCCCGATGAATTTTACGTATATGCCGACAGGCCAGCTGGTGAAGATCTTAAAGGCTACCAATAATAACGCGATGACAAGGAATAATGTGAACACGAACCTGAACTATCGTTATGCGGTCACCGGCGGAACAGAATTGAATATAGATGCTGATTATGGTTTCTTTAAGATAAGAGGGAACCAGATGCAGCCCAATTATTATTACCTGGCAGATGGCGTAACGGAAACTAACCGGGTTGTATATAATATGCTGTCACCAACCAATATTGACCTGTTCTCTTTTAAAACGGACTACGAAAAGAACTATAAAGGCGGTCGTCTCGGTATCGGCGGAAAGATCGGTATCGTGAATACGGACAATGACTTCCAGCGTTATGATGTTTATTCGAGCAGCAAAGTGCTGGATACGGCAAAAAGCAACCGCTTTGATTACAAGGAGAATATCAATGCCCTTTATGTGAACTATAACAAACAACTGAAGAAAGGCATTATGTTCCAGTTTGGTTTGCGCGCCGAGAACACCCATTCAACCGGGCATTCCACAGGGTATAAAAAACAGGCGAATGTCTGGACGAATTATGATTCCAGTTTCAAAAGAGATTATACGGACCTTTTCCCCAGTGCGGCCCTGACATTCAACAAGAACCCGATGAAGCAGTGGACCGTGGCTTATAGCCGCCGGATCGATCGTCCTGCCTACCAGGACCTGAATCCTTTCGAGTTCAAACTGAATGAATATACTTATATGAAAGGTAATACCGAGCTGAGACCGCAGTACACCAACAGCTTCAGCCTTACCAATATTTATAAATACAAGTTTACGACCAAGCTGAACTACAGCCATGTAAAGGATATTTTTGCGCAAATCCCCGATACGGCTGCCGGCGAAAGCACCAAAGGATTCTTGCAAAAAAGAAACCTGGCCAAGCAGGATGTGTGGAGCCTGAATTTGAGTTATCCGTTCCAGAAGAAATGGTATAGCTTCTTTGCTACCGCCAATGCCAATTATTCCCGTTACCAGGCTGATTATGGTACAGGTAACCGGAAAGTGGACCTGAAGGTATTTGCCTATACTTTCTTTATGCAGAACAGTTTCAAACTGGGTAAGGACTGGTCAGCCGAGCTGAGTGGTTTATATCTTTCACCATCCGTATGGCAGGGTGTGATAAAATCCAAGGCAATGGGTACAGTGGACGTAGGCCTGCAAAAAACATTGTTTAAAGGAAAAGCATCTGTCAAAGCCGCGGTCAGCGATGTTTTCAAAACCATGAAATGGGGTGGAACTTCTGACTTCACCGGGGTATACAGTAAATTCAGTGGTCATGGTGAACAGCCTCAATTCAAACTGAACTTCAATTACCGTTTTGGTAATAACCAGGTGAAAGCAGCCCGCCAGCGGAAATCAGCGGTAGAAGAAGAAACAAAACGGACCGAGAATGGTGGCGGTGGAATGGGACAACAATAAGAAGAAGGAACTATTTTATAAAAGCCCCGGTGATTCACCGGGGCTTTATTTTTATCTGTGCTTTTTTCGCTTTATCAATTTGGCCTGGATGATCTTCACATCCGCCAGTGGCCTGTCCCTGTCAGCCCCTTTGCTGGTCGCAACCGCGGCAATAGCGTCCACCACTTCTATTCCCTTCACCACTTCCCCGTATACGGTATAGTTCTGATCCAGGTGCGGAACACCGCCGATCGTTTTATAAACTTCCCTTTGATCCGCAGGTATCTTGCGTCCATTCAGGCGAAAGGTTTCTAAGGAATCGAGCCCAGCATCAGTATAGATCTTTCCCTGCGTGATATAGAACTGGCTGCCACTGCTGGCTTTCTCCGGGTTATTATCCCGTGCGGCGGCAATCACTCCTTTTTTATGAAATAAGGTAGGGACAAATTCGGCCGGTACCGTGTAGGAAGGCCCACCATTGCCTAAAGGTTGCCCGGGCTTTGCATTTTTACTGTCTGGGTCCCCACCCTGTATCATGAAGTTCCGGATCACCCGGTGAAACAATACACCATCGTAGTAGCCAACTTTTACCAGTTTCAGGAAATTGTCCCGGTGTAAAGGAGTGAGGTCAGACAAACGGATCACGATATCACCCATACTTGTTTGCAGCAGTACATCTCTTTTCCGGTCTTTTTTCCTGATCGTCGAATCTTTTTGTGCAAAGGAAGCCGTAGAAATAAATAAGCAGGTGAAGAATAGTAGTTTTTTCATGGTCATTGTTTAATCGGTCAGGTCGTTGGTTTCAAAATAAAGTAATATATGGTCCTTTAAAAAATTCTCCTGTTCGATAGCGTTCATATCGGGCATGGGCTTGAGTTGTTTGAAATGCGGCCAGCCGTCCTGGTCAACACTTTCAAGTTCATAAAAGCCACTGGGGGAAAGCAGGCTGCAGACCGCTATATGCATCAGGTCCTGTTTTTGTTCCTTGGTGAATTTATCCTTGATATTGCCGAATTCCTGGAGGCCGATCAGGAATAAAATGGTCTCCACATCCGGTTTTTTGCCGAACCGTTCCACCAGTTTCGCTTCGAGATCCCACCATCGCTGCTGCAAGTCATCTTTTGTAAACATAGCTGCAAAGATAGTGAGCCGGGAATGCTTATGCTTTTTCCACCAGCACTGCTGTTCCGTAGGCCAGGACTTCAGTAACGCCTCCGATCACCTCGTTGGCATCATAACGCATACTAATGATCGCGTTCGCCCCTCTTTGCTCCGCATGCTCCATCATTTGCTGGAAGGCTTCCTCCCTTGTTTTTTCACAAAGCTGGGCATAAATGGATATCCTTCCACCGAAAAGTGTTTGAAATCCACCGGCGATATTTCCGAAGATACTCCGGGACCGGACAGTGATCCCTCTTACAACTCCCAGGTTCTTTGTTACCCGGTACCCGCCCAGTTCGATATTGGTCGTAACCATTGTCTGATCGATCATAGCATAAAATTTCAGACTAATGTAGATAATATCTGCCGTTGTTCATCTCCTGCTCAAAAACTACCTTTGCCGAAATTATAATACATGTTGCAGTTACAGGTATTGAGACAGGATCCAACGGCAGTAAAGGAAAGACTGGCGATAAAGAATTTTGCCGATCCCGGCCTGGTAGATGTGATCATCGGGCTGGATGATGAAAGAAAAAAATTGCAATTAGAGTCTGATAACCTGCAATCAAAAATAAATTCGGCTTCCAAAGAGATCGGCCAGCTCATGGCGAAAGGACAAAAAGAAGAAGCGGAAAAGAAAAAACAGGAAGTGGCCGCTTTCAAGACTTCGTTGCAGCCATTGGCCGAACAATTTGCCGCAACCGAAAAGCAGCTCCAGGAAAAACTGGTACTGCTCCCCAATCTTCCTTCTTCCAGCGTACCGGCAGGAAAAACTCCCGCTGATAATGTGGTGGAAAGAGAAGGAGGGAGTAAGCCGCAACTGGCAGCAGGAGCAGTGCCACACTGGGACCTTATAAAAAAATATGATATCGTTGATTTTGAAACAGGAGCAAAGATCACCGGGAGTGGGTTTGCTTTATTCAAAGGACAGGGCGCCAAATTGCAACGTGCCCTTATCCAATACTTTTTAGATTTCAATACGGCAGCGGGTTATACAGAATACCACCCGCCTTTTATGGTGAATGAAGCTTCGGCATTTGGTACCGGGCAACTGCCCGATAAAGAAGGACAGATGTATCATATGCCAGAGGATAAATTCTATATGATCCCGACCTCGGAAGTGCCGGTGACCAATATCTACCGCGATGAAATGATGAAAGAGGAAACCCTGCCTATAAAAATGACGGCTTATTCTCCCTGTTTCAGGAGAGAAGCTGGAAGTTTCGGCAAGGATGTCCGGGGATTGAACAGGGTCCACCAGTTTGAAAAAGTAGAGATCGTGCAGATCGTTCATCCAGAAAAAAGCTATGATGTGCTGGAAGAAATGGTGCGCCATGTCGAAAAATTATTGAACAGCCTGGAACTGCCTTATCGTATTTTAAAATTATGCGGCGGGGACATGAGTTTCGCTTCCGCCCTTACTTATGACTTCGAAGTGTACAGTGCCGCCCAGGAAAAATGGCTGGAAGTAAGTTCGGTCAGCAATTTTGAAACTTTCCAGACCAACCGGATGAAGATCCGTTTCAAAGATGCAGAAGGGAAATCAAGGTTATTGCATTCGCTGAACGGCAGTTCCCTGGCCTTGCCCAGGATCATTGCCTGCCTGCTCGAGAATAATCAATCGCCGGAAGGGATCAGATTACCTGCCGCGATACATAAATATTTTGGAGCGGCTTCCATTAGCTGAAAAACTGTATTTTAGATCCCTAATTTTATTGATTTATGAAGAAACTAATGGTATCGTTACTGTCCCTTGCATTGATCGCTGCCGCCTGTACCAAAAAAATGGCACCCGCTACAACCGGGACGGAAACTACGCCGATGAAATCACCCGATAGTGATAAGGAAAAATCGGGTGAAGCAGAAAAGACGACCGAACCCACAAAACCTGTTGAATCGTCCATTCCTGCTCTTCCGCCTGCCAAACCTATGTCTTCATTACCCAACAAGCCTTCGGAGGAAGAATCTGGCAAAAATGTTTATTCTACCAAATGCGGAACTTGTCACGCATTAAAGAACACCGGTAATTATACTTTTAACCAATGGGAAGTCATCCTGAAAAAGATGGTGCCGAATGCTAAATTATCAGCAGATGAAGAGTCGCAAGTGGTCGCTTATATCAAGGGCAATTCAAAACATTAAATAAGAACCAGGTAAATAAAAAAAGCTGTCTTTAAAAGACAGCTTTTTTTATTATTGAATGTCATGATCAGGGTTGTACATAAGTGCTTCTCGGGCCGCCATTGGTAAGCACTGCCAGCATCCTGGCTTTCTGCCCCAACGTGAACATGAACATGCAGGGATCATCTGTATAATCCATATAATTCATGGTCATTTCTCTCGGGAAGCCAAAAGGATTGGTTGAAGCATTGTTCGTACAGGTAATGGCCAGGACTCCCGGGCATCCGAAATTAGATGTGCGATGAGGAGGAGTATCATTCACCAGGTCAGTGCCGCAGGTAGCATCACCCCAGATATGCGCCAGGTTAAGCCAGTGACCCACTTCATGCGTGGCGGTACGACCAAGATTATAAGGAGCCGTTGCTGTTCCTGTCGTGCCGAAAGCATTGTCATCTATCACCACCCCGTCCAGTTCCGGGGCAATGGTGCCTGGATAATAAGCATAACCAAGATAGCCGCTGGTCAGATTACAAACCCATATGTTCAGCATTGTCGTAGGATTGGTGGCATCGATCCCGCCCTGCTGGGTTTTTTTCATGGCATTATTCAGTTGCCATTTGTTTTTGTTCGTTTCCCGGCGTTTCACCTGTGACAATACGAATTCAATATGCGTATCGCCGGAACGCACGCCCTGGAATACAGCCGGCACCGTGTTATAATCCGGATTGGTTGCACTATAATCTTTATTCAAGGCAACGATCTGGGATTGGATCTGCGCCAGCGAAATATTCTTGGCAGGTGTATTATAAACGACATTCACCACGACTGGTATTTCCATGTTCCCATTTCGATTGACACGGAACGTCCCTGGATTTTCAATAACACGGCGGACAAATTCTTCCAATTGTGCCCGACGGTCATGAAGGGATGGGTCTGCTCTCATCTGTTCTTCAAAGACTTCCTGGGACCCACATTTTCGTTCCCTCCCGGTTACTTCATTTTCAGCAGTAGCATTTTCATCGGCCCTGGTCTGGGATTTCTGGCATCCTGTAAAAAGGAAGAAGCCTGCGGCAATCAGCACGATCGTTTTTTTCATAAAAAAAATTATGGAGTAAGAGAAAAAATTAAGCAGATAAATTTAATCCATTTACATTTCAGATGACTAAACGAATCCTCTTTCTTTGGATCTTAAATTTTTACTTTTACCGATAAATATGAAAAGACTGCTGTTATTAACCCTTTCCTGTTTCCTGGTCCTGCTGTCTTGCCAAAAAAAAGGCCTGCCTGTCATTACACAAAGAACAGAACAGCCTGTAAAGGAAGTTATTACACCCCCTGTATCCCCGGACACCGTCGCAGGGAAAGCGATCTTTATTACCCGATGTGCCCGTTGCCATGACCTGCCTTTGCCCCAGCAGTATACCGCATCAAGATGGGAGGTGATCCTTTCTTCCATGATGCCCAGGGCGAGACTTAACAATGAGCAAAAGGTCCATATTTCAGCTTACCTGAAGGCCAATGCGGCGGGTTGATCTCCCCGGTCATGATCCAGATAAAGACATATTGATTTTATTGATGATCTATAGCGGGAAATAAAACAATGCCCCAGGCGTTTTTAAGGCAGGGAATTTGTGTCTCTTTTAAACTTACTACCTTCATAATAGTCTGAAAACAAAATGTTAGCCCATGTCATTGACCAACCAGTTAAAGAACCAGCACCTCATGTGGAGAGCCGGTTTCGGTCCCGCCGTTGAGCAATTAAAAGACCTCTCCCAATACAGTCCCAAACAGTTCTATAAAGCCCTGGTAAAAGCCGCCGATAAAAAGCCGGAATATATCGATGTGGCGGATGATTACCTGAAAGGACTCATGATGGGTATCGAGGAAGTGGGTCGCCAGGCAAAAAAAGAACTGGACAAGGATGAAAAGAAAATGGTCCAGCAAAAGAACAGGGAAGGAGTGCGCAACCTGAATATGTTCTGGATGCATGAAATGGTCAATACCGCTTCGCAATTAAGAGAAAAAATGGCCTTCTTCTGGCATGGACATTTTGCCTGCCGTAACCTGAATGTATTTTACCAGCAGGGTTTGCTGGATGTGATACGGAAAAATGCGCTGGGCAATTTCGGTGACCTTTTAAAAGAGGTTTCCAAATCAGCCGCCATGCTGAATTTTTTGAATAACCAGCAAAATAAAAAAGATCATCCCAACGAGAATTTTGCACGGGAGGTCATGGAATTATTTACACTGGGCCGGGGAAATTATACAGAGACAGATATAAAAGAAGCGGCCAGGGCCTTTACGGGCTGGGGCGCCAATATAAAAGGCGAGTTCCAGTTCCGTCGTTTCCAGCATGACTTTGGCAGTAAGACCGTACTGGGCAAGACCGGGAATTTTGACGGCGATGAAGTATTGGATATCCTTTTACAGCAAAAACAGACAGCCCGCTATATTTCCAGGAAGATGTATAGATTCTTCGTGAATGAGAAAGTGGACGAAGCGAAAGCAGAATGGCTGGGGGAACGTTTTTACAAGAGTAATTACGATATCGCCGGGCTGATGGAAGATATTTTTACCAGCGACTGGTTCTATGAAGAGAAGAATATCGGCGCACAGATCAAATCCCCGGTCGAATTACTGGTGGGTATCCAGCGGATGCTGCCCATGAAACTGGAGAATGAAGAAGCGCTGATGCTCTTGCAAAGAGTGCTGGGGCAATTATTATTCTATCCTCCCAATGTGGCGGGCTGGCCGGGTGGCAAGGCCTGGATCGACAGCTCTTCGCTGATGATGCGGATGAGGATCCCCAAACTGATCAATGATGTGGATGAAATGAATGTACAACCCAAGGACGATGACGATACCATGATGGGAATGAAAGACAACAATGATCCCGTTAAAGGAAGGCCGGGTAGCAAGCAGGCCGCTGGCGGTTATGCAGGGATGCGTCGCCAGCAGATCAATGCGGATGTTGACTGGAAGCAATATGTGAAGTTTTATGAAAGCACGGAAAGAGAGAAACTGGCCGCAACGATCTCCAGCATCCTTTTACAAACAAAAACCGGGGTGGGAATGGATCTTATCACCCAATACTCGGACCAGACAGGGCGGGAGAATTTTATCAAAACAGCTACCCTGCAGATCATGAGTACACCGGAATACCAACTTTGTTAAATCAGCTGTTGGTTGTTAGCCTTTAGCTAACAACCAATAGCTAAAAGCTACATATCATGTTAATCAAACGTAAAGAGTTCATCCAGATCGGGTCGCTGGCAACAGCTTCCCTGATGGTACCTAAATTCCTGAAGGCCTTTGAAAGGCAGAGCGTGGTGATGCCCGGGAATAAAGTGGTGGTGATCCTGCAGTTGAGCGGGGGTAATGATGGGTTGAATACGGTGATCCCCTTCCGTAATGACCTGTATTATAAAGCAAGACCTAAATTAGGTATTGCCAGGGACAAGGCATTGGCATTAACGGATGAAGTAGGACTGAACCCTGCGCTGGGAGGTTTCAAAGAACTGTTTGATGACGGCAGTCTTGCTATTTTAAATAATGTCGGTTATCCCAATCCTGACCGTTCGCATTTCAGGAGCATGGATATCTGGCATACGGCCAGCCAGAGCAATGAATACTGGACCAATGGATGGGTAGGCCGTTACCTCGATGCGCAATGTCATGGTTGTGATAAACCCACACAGGCCATCGAGATCGATGATGTGCTGAGCCTGGCATTAAAAGGGGAGCAAATAAAAGGGATCGCCGTAAAAGACCCGCGACGTTTGTATGGAACGGCGAATGAAAAATTCTTCCGGGACGTCATGAAGAACCATAAGGATGAAGCAGGGGAACAACCCGTGGATTATTTATACAAGACAATGGCAGAAACACTTTCTTCAGCCGATTATATATTCCAGCAGAGCAAGATGCATCCCAGCAATGCTGAATATCCAAAGACAGAGCTGGGAAACAGCCTGAAGACGATCGCCTCGCTCATCTATTCCGAGATCAATACCAAAGTGTATTATGTATCCCTGGGCAGTTTTGATACGCATATCAACCAGGAAGGACAGCAGAACCGTTTATTTACGGAAATGAATGACGCGGTAAAGGCTTTTGTAAAGGACCTCAAAGAACAGCATCGTTTCGAAGACGTGATGTTATTCACGTTCTCCGAATTCGGCAGGAGGGTACAACAAAATGCCAGCGCCGGTACCGATCATGGTACGGCGAACAATATGTTCCTGGTAAGCGGCGGGCTGAAGCAAAAAGGTGTTTTGAACGCGATGCCGGACCTCGGCGACCTGAACGAAGGAGACCTGAAGTACAATGTTGATTTCAAGAATGTCTACGCGACCGTGCTGAACAAATGGCTGAAAGCGGATGATAAATCAATCTTGACCAAGCAATACCAATACATGGATTTTATCTAAGCTATGGATGATCCGTAGCCTTAAATTGAAAAGGTCCCGCTTCAGCGGGACCTTTTTTTATACAGGTTCTTTTATTAAGAGGGTTTCCGTTTACTGATAGCGATCCGGTACAATGTATAACCCATCAACGCGAAGAAGGCAACGCCGAGCCATTTATATCCTTCTCCCCCCAACGCACCTGTAATTCCATGTTCTGCATTGACCTCCGCCACTTTGGAACTAATGCTTGGGATAGAAGAAAGTATCGCCACCAGGACTCCTGCGAGCGCCCCTCCCGCGACGAGACCGGTTGCAAAAAGATTTCCTTTGCCCAGGTCCTCTTCTTCCGGGGCCACCTGTATATTTTTCTTTTTCTGACGCCATTCAACAACACCCCTGATGGCACCACCGATAAAAATGGGGAGTGTAGTTGATAAGGGAAGGTAAATACCAATGGCAAAACTGAGCGCTTTGATGCCGCAGAGTTCCATTACCACTGCAATGAATACACCGACCAGTACGAACTGCCAGTCAAGATTGAAAGAAAGAATACCTTTTATCAGGGTGGCCATCAATGTTCCCTGCGGAGCCGGGTAAGTGTCGGTCCCGATGGCATGTTCAATTCCCTGTGCCGCCATGGCAGCTGTCGGGGTATCGAGTATCTTGATCGTAGCACCGATCGCCAGGGATGATACAATGGCGCCGACAAACAACGCGATCTGCTGGTATTTGGGTGTAGCACCAACGATATAACCTGTTTTAAGGTCCTGTGAAGTGGCCCCGGCATTCGCCGCGGCGATACAGATCATACCACCGACCACGAGGGCCATTGGTTCATAAAAATGCCCTGTCCATTTTACAGCGATGAAGATCAAACAGGTCCCCATCAGGGTGGCGATCGTCATCCCCGAAATGGGGTTATTGGATGAACCGATGATGCCTACGATCCTTGATGAAACAGTAACAAAGAAAGCGCCGAAGACAATGACCAGTAACCCGAGCAATAATTTGCTGCCGATATTAGCGCCGGGGATCAGGGTGCCGGGCATTAATGCGATAACGGCTAACAGGACAAGACTACCGATGCCTACCACCTTCATGGAAAGGTCCCTTTCAGTTCTTGGAACATGCGCATCACCCTTGATGCCATCTTTTTTCAATGAACCGATACTTCCCCTAAAAGAAGAAATGATAGTGGGGATCGTTTTGATCAGGGTAATAAAACCACCTGCGGCAACGGCGCCCGCCCCGATCTGGCGGATATAAGCCCGGTAAATGGCTTGTGACCAATCATCAAAACCCTGGGTGGCAGGGTTCCAGCCACCGGGTCCGCCCGCTGTATTTACATCTTTTAAATAACCCAGTTTAGCCAGTTGAGCCGCAACGATACCGCCGTTATCATTCAATAAACTTGCTAGCAGGGGTGTAAAAACAAACCAGCTTAAAACACCACCCGCGACGAGCACCCCGGCGATCTTCGGTCCGATAATATAACCCACACCCATGTATTCAGGCGTTATCTCACCACTTACTCTTGCTGAAGGGAAAATCTTATTCGCCTGTTTCGTTGCAAAAGCAGGCGCTTCGGCAACCACATGAAATATTTTTTGCAGCGTGGCGTAAGCGAAAGCGAAACCTAATCCAAGAAATGCCGTTCGCGCAAAATCGCCGCCCTTTTCTCCCGCTTTTAATACCGAAGCGCAGGCGGTCCCTTCGGGGTAAGGCAATGTGCCATGTTCTTTAACGATCAGGGAGCGACGTAGCGGGATCATCATCAATGTTCCCAGGATACCGCCGAAGATGGCAAGGATGAGTATCGTAAAATAATTAAAGAAATTGGCGCTGCCGCTTTCACTGAGGAAAAGAAAACCCGGCAAAGTGAAAACGACACCGGCAGCGATACTTTCTCCAGCAGAACCGGTGGTCTGGATAATATTATTTTCGAGAATGGTTGTTTTCAGGAATTTTCTTCCCAACGTAATCGCGAGTACAGCGATCGGGATAGAAGCAGAAACGGTCAGCCCGGCTTTCAGGGCAAGATACACGGTAGAAGCGCCAAAGATGATCCCAAATGCCGCGCCGGTAAGGATGGACTTGACGGTAAACTCGGCCATTTTTGTTTCCGGCGAAACAAAGGGTTTGAAAACGGGTTGTTGTTCTGCCATAACAGTAGGATTTATTGTTAAGGGAAGATAGGAAAAAAAGCCATTAGCCATTAGCTTTTAGGCTTTATATCGGAGTCTTATTAATAAACGAATTCCCTGTTATCAGCTACAGCTAATAGCTAGTTAGCCGGAATATCCATCATCCCGGTTCCGCACCCACTACCCAGGCAATACCTTTTTACTTAACATCTTAAGCTGGAACTATAGCCGGCGAAGACCGCTGGTCATTTATGTAAACATTATATCTGTAAATATATTTTTATTTACACAAAAAACATTTACATGAAGAGGCAGAAGTTGCTGCCTGCTCACAGAATATCAGCACGGCAGCAAGCCCTGCCCGTAGCTTTTCTCAGTTTACTCCTTTTTCTTTCATCACTTTGTTCAGCCACTTTAGAAGAACGAACAGGAATACCGCTGCCGCTCCCAACAAGATAAAGTTCAGCCAGAAATAGCTGGCCTTATCATCATACTCATCCCATTTGCTGGCGAGCACACCGCTTAATTTATTTCCGATAGAAGTAGAAACGAACCAGCCGCCCATCATCAGGGCCGTGATGCGAGGGGGGCTCAGTTTGGATACCAGCGATAATCCCATCGGGCTTAGGAACAGTTCCCCGATCGTGATAACTCCATAGCTCCCGATCAGCCACCAGACAGTTACTTTTTCCGCGCCATTATGTCCCGCTTTTACCGCGGCGATCATCACGAGAACTGATAATGCGGATATGAATAAACCAAAAGCGATCTTGGTTGGAGTGGAAGGTTCTTTTCCTTTTCGGCGCAGCCAGGTGAAGAAGGCAACGACGAGCGGCGTTAACGCGATCACCCAAAAGGGATTAATGGACTGGCTCAGGTTTGGCGCCCATACTTTGATCGCTCCGCCATCGGCGGGGATCTCTGCCGGGTCGATATTCTTAAAATATTCGGGATAGCCGAATTCTTTTACTTCCTTACCATCCAGTTTTACTTTCCGGAACAGCGCATCGGTCTTTGTAATACTATCCTGTTTGTAGGAGACCGATTTGGTCAGTTTTAATGCGCTCAGGGTCTTTTCAATGCCACCATCAACATGCCGTTCCGTAAATTTATTGGCCCAGGTATTCAGGGCAGAACCATTTTGTTTGAAGATGGCCCAGAACAGGATCACTACGGCAAAGATGGCCAGCATCGCCGCCATGGCCGGGCGCTCCTGTTTATTACTCTTGACTAGTAACACGGTATAAAAAACACAGATAGGAATACAGGCAAAAATGAAGGCATCGGTGGAATTGGAATCAAAAACATAGCCATCCCCGTTTAGTTTCCACCCGATAAAACCAAAAACGATACAAGGCAATATGACGAGTGTAATGATCTTCCAGAGCGGCATGTCGCCGGGTTGCAGCGGTTTTCTTACATCAAAGGCCGCGTAATGTTTGGTGCCGCTGATAAAAACGAGCACGCCGATCAGCATGCCCACACCGGCCAATGCAAAAGCACCGGCCCATCCGAAAACGTTTTGCATGGCGGCGCCAAAGAAATTGCAGATAAAGGCGCCGATATTGATCCCCATGTAAAAGATATTGTAGCCTTCGTCCTTTTGATGCATATGTTGGGGAACAGAATAGACATTGCCCAGGAGCGTTGAGATATTGGGTTTGAAGAAACCATTGCCCAATATCACCAGTGTCATTGCCAGGTAAAGCATATTGAGGTTGTGGATGCCCATCATGCCGTAACCCGCCGCCATCAGGAGACCGCCGAATATGATGGATCTCCGGTAGCCCAGTACACGGTCAGCCAGGAGTCCCCCGAGAAAAGGAGTAAAAAACACCAGGGCGATGAAGGTCCCGTAAAGGCTGGCCGATTCCTTCGTTGTCATATTGAAGCCTTTGGCCGAATCTTCCAGGTACAGGGTAAAGATCCCGATCATCAGGTAATAGCCAAACCGCTCCCACATCTCGGAGAAAAATAAGAAAGGCAGGGCTTTGGGATGTTTCTTCCACATGGCTGATCGTTTAAGACTTTAAGATAGGTAAATTGAAACTAGGCAAAACAAAAAAGGTGACCCGCATGGATCACCTTTGTATGAACGGTGAATGTTGTTATACGGCAGAGCCGGTTTTGTCTTTAACGATCTTGTCCAGGCTTTTAACTTTCGCGAAGATCAAGAGGCCACCCAATATTGCGGCAAGCGCAATGATGCCGAAGAATATTCTTTTATCATGCATACTGTCCCAGGAACTCGCCATTACCCCGGCAACTTTACCGCCGAGAGAAGTAGAGATGAACCATCCTCCCATCATCAGGGCTGTCAAGCGTTGCGGAGCCAGTTTAGAAACAAAAGATAATCCGATTGGACTTAAGCAGATCTCGCTAACCGTAAAAACTCCATACGTAAGGAATAGCCAGATGGAACTGGTCTTATGTGTGTAGATACTTGGCACCGACATTACGGCGAATACCATCACAAGAGCGCTCAACCCTGAAATGATAAGTGCCCAGGCGAATTTACTGGCGGTGCTTACTGGTTTACCCCGCCGCGCCCTCCACGCAAAGAATAATATGAGCAGCGGCGTAAAGGCAACGATAAAGAATGGATTAATAGATTGGAATAATTCGGTATTACCCACTTTGGCTACACCATTGGACGGCCATTTGTCTTTAGGCATGTTGGCAAAATAAGGATCCGGGCCCATTGTTTTAATGGCATGGCCGGAATCATCCGTTACCACCCGCATATAACTATCGAGGCTATCGACCTGTTGTGGTCTTGTCTCCAGGTTTTGTAAGGCGTACACACCATCAGCCGGGCCTTCCATGAATTTTGGAATGGAACGGTCTGTATGCGATTCTGCCCAGATCGTTAAACCGGTTGAGTTTTGATTATAAATGGTCCAGAAGATAACAGAAACGGCAAATACAAATAATAATGCACCGATACCTTTTTTGTCATCCGATTTCTCTTTTCTCCAGAGATTGACATAGAAGAAAATTACCGGTACACAGGCCAGAATGAAAGCGTCAGAGGAATCACTTCCGAAAATATTGCCCGGAATGATCCAGCCCAGCGCTGCAAATACGATCATTGGAGCGAATACAGAGCCTAGTATTTTAGATGTCGGCATATCACCAGGCTGCATCGGTCTTTTTATATCATGCGCTTTTATATACTTTAAACTAAAGGCCAGTGTGATGAGGCCGATTATCAAACCAATGCCTGCCGCGGAGAAAGCCGCCTGCCACCCGATCCTGTTCCGGAGAATGGCTGCTATGAAATTGCAGAAGAAGGCACCGATATTAATACCCATGTAAAAGATATTATAGGCATTATCTTTTAGGGGTCTTAGGTCCTCCCGGTTATACATATTGCCCAGCAGGGTAGAAATATTTGGTTTAAAAAAACCATTCCCGATAATGATCAACCCCATTGATATGTACGCCGTATACTCTCCCGGCAAAGCGATCGTGAGATAACCTGCCGCCATTAAGGTGCCCCCGATAAAAATAGATTTAATATAACCCAGGTAACGATCGGCAAGCAAACCGCCGATGAAGGGGGTTAAATATACCAGTGCGATAAATGTTCCTACCACATCCGTACCCATCGCTCTTGGTAGCCCTTTCCCCGAGCCGTCTGTAAGAAAGAGCAGCAGGATCCCCACCATTAAATAATAACCAAACCGTTCCCACATTTCCGTAAAAAATAAAACATAAAGCCCCTTGGGGTGTTTGCCGGTTTGTGCAGGTTGATTCATACAGGTTTTTTTAATTAATTAATCAGAGTCCTTCAGGCGGCCGAAGCCCGCCTTCGTTAGAGCAACCAAAATACAGAAATTTAGTCACCAAAAACTTTTTTCGGATTATCTTTAACGGATGTACCCGATATTCGCAACGCATTAAAATCCAGCTACAGAACCAACCATGCGTATCCTTTTATTAGGCTCCGGTGGCAGGGAACATGCCCTCGCCTGGAAACTTTCACAAAGCCCCCTTTGCGAAAGTCTTTTTATCGCTCCCGGTAATGCAGGTACCGCCCAATGCGGGATCAACCTGCCGGTGGGCATTTCCGATTTCGAATCCATTAAACAGACCTGCATTGACGAAAAAATCGACCTTGTTATCGTAGGACCTGAAGAGCCCCTGGTAAAAGGCATTACCGATTTTTTGATCAGCAGTCCTGGTCTTCAAAGCATAGACGTTATCGGGCCGGGAAAAAATTGCGCACAGTTAGAAGGCAGCAAAGCGTTTGCCAAAGCGTTCATGATCCGGCATAATATCCCGACGGCCAGGTATAAAGAATTCACGGTAGACAATTATGAAGAAGGGATCAGTTATCTCCAGCAACATGCCTTACCGATCGTCATGAAAGCAGACGGGCTGGCAGCAGGCAAAGGCGTGGTGATCTGTGAGAACCACCTGGAAGCCATCGCGGAATTCGAACTGATGATACAAAGGGCCAAATTCGGCGATGCGGGTAAAAGAGTGGTGGTAGAACAATTCCTGAAAGGAGTGGAGATGTCGGTCTTTGTGCTGATGGATGGCAAAAACTATGTGATACTGCCCGAAGCAAAGGATTATAAAAGGATCGGGGAAGGTGATAAGGGTCCCAATACCGGCGGTATGGGAGCTGTCAGCCCGGTACCTTTTGCCACGGAAGCCCTGAAGAAAAAGATCGAAGAAAAAGTGATACGGCCCACCGTAACAGGTTTGCAAAAAGAAGGATTGGAATACCGCGGGTTCATCTTTTTTGGATTAATGATCGAAAAAGAAGAGCCCTATGTCATCGAATACAACTGCCGGATGGGTGATCCTGAAACAGAGGTAGTGATACCCCGGCTGAAAACAGACCTGCTCGAATTGCTGGCTGCTGCTTCGGAGCAGCGGCTGGATAAAATAAAAATAGATACCGATCCGCGTACTGCCTGCACAGTGGTGGCCGTCAGCGGCGGTTACCCCGGGGAATATAAAAAAGGTTACGAGATCAAAGGGATGGATGATATCAATCCTGATGACAGCATGTTATTCCATATGGGCACTACAACGGAGAATGGCAAACCCGTCACCAATGGCGGCCGCGTATTCTGTATCACCTCGTACGGCAGGTCGATCTTTGATGCCGTGGAAATATCAAAAGAAGAAATGCAAAAAGTATCCTTTACCGGGATGGAGTTCCGCGGGGATATCGGTTTCGAATTTGAGTGATGGTAATTATTCCTAATTTGCGCCTGTTCGTTTTACCGGCGAATCCCAGCTATGGAAGTACATTACCACGATTACCTGCAACTGGATAAGATCCTGAATGCGCAATCTCCCGAAAGTCATAAGCACCAATTGCCCGCGCATGATGAAATGCTGTTCATTGTCATTCACCAGGCCTACGAACTATGGTTCATGCAATTGCACCATGAAGTAGATTCCATTGTTGCCATCATGAGCAAACCGGCCCTCAATGATAATTCCCCGGAACTACAGACCGTTGTGCACCGACTCAACCGCTGCGTTACCATACTGAGAGTATTGGTGCACCAGATCGATATCATGGAAACCATGACGCCGATGGATTTTCTCGATTTCAGGGATATGCTCCGTCCTGCATCCGGTTTTCAGAGCTGGCAGTTCAAGGAACTGGAAGCCAAACTGGGTTTAAAATTTGAACAGCGGCATGGAAAAGAATATTATACCGCGCAGCTCAAACCCGAACACGTGAAGCTGATCAAAAAAGCAGAAGGAGGGAGATCTTTATTGGAATTGCTGAATGGCTGGCTGGAAAGAATGCCTTTTTTCAATGAAGAAGGGAACTGGAAGGATTTCGCGGTACACAATAAAATGCAGGGGGTACATCCCTTTTGGTCGGAGTACCGTTACCAGTATGCCAATAGCCTGGCCGAAGCAGAGAAAAAGAACAGTGATGCTTTCGATACCGTTTTCATACAAGGGGATGCCACGGAAAGAACGATCGGACCCGCTGCCTCCAGGGCCGCTCTTTTTATTATGTTATACCGCGGTTACCCGATGTTGCAATTACCTTTTCAGTTACTCAATGCCTTATTGGAAATAGATGAGCAACTCAGTTCCTGGCGTTACCGCCATATGAATATGGTGCATCGCATGATCGGGATGCGGATCGGCACCGGCGGCAGCACCGGGAAAGATTACCTGAAAGCCGCAGCCGATAAGCATTATATCTTTCGCGAGATCGCGCAGCTCAACAGTTTCCTGATCGAAAGAAGAAAACTACCGGTACTCCCGGCAGCCATTGAGAAACGCCTGGGATTTGTAGCGGGTTAAAAAAACCTTGCCTCGCCGTCAATGGTCCTGTAAGGGTTGGAAAAGAAACGATCCACCACTTTATTGAAATCATCCCTGTACACAACCGGTGTGCTGTGACCCGAGCCCGGTAAGATCCATAAATAAGCTCTCGGGATATTCTTATAGATCAGCATCGTGTGTTCTTCCTTTATTACATCATGATCGCCACCGATTACAAGGGATGGGCAATTTATTTTGTGCAGGTCCTCCGTGGAAATATGAGGCTGTTCTGCCAGTAAACGAAAAAGTTTTAATGAATTCTTTTCGGGATCGCTCTTATTGGGTTTGTTCTTCAACTCTGTCAGTGCCGGCATGACCATATCCCAGATCTGCTGGGGTACGGCGGAACTGTCCGGAACAAGGTTGGCACCCGTGACCGCCAGTTTCTTTACTTTTTCCGGGTGGCGGATCGCCAGCAATAAGCCGTTGATACCGCCATCGCTCCAGCCAATGACATAAGCGGAATCTATCTTCATAGCGTCCAGCAGGGCGGCATAATCATCCGCCATCATTTCATAGGAAAGACTGTCTCCTTTGTCAACCGACTTCCCTTGCGAGCGGCTGTCCGCGATGATAACTTTATATTTTTTGCTGAAATAGGGGATCTGGTAAATAAAATTATTGATGGAACCGCCATTGCCATGAATGACCAGGAGGGGTTGACCCTGGCCATATACTTCGCAATACATTTTGATACCACGGATATCATAATATTTTCCTGCCAGCTTGTTCTTGCCGTAAGGGCTTTTGGGATCGTTCATTGATTTTTGAAAATCTTCGGATATCTTTTTCATATCCTGGGCTCCTGCATGCGAGAGGATCAGCAGGCTCAGGACGAAAACGGGGAGAAACTTTTTCATACCGGCAAATTTTACCAAATATAAAAAGAACGGGGCTGCTTAACGCAACCCCGTTGTCCCTGATAAAAAAGAGAGGATATATATTAAAAGGTATACCGGATACCGAGTCCACCCCAGCTGCCCACAAAACCGCGGTTGTCACCGAATTCAAAAGAGGGCTGCCAGTCGAGCGATACATTGATCGGGGCTCCCTTGAACTTATAATCCAGTCCCAGCACCCCGTCTATGCCAATAAAACTTCCATCACCATATTTCGTGTTATAGAATCCCACGTGCGCTCCCGGGCCGATGTACCATTGCAAACCCGATGCGCCGCTGATAGGTCCGTGTATCTCGTAGAGACCTGTTATTCTTGTTCCCCTGTTCCAGAAATAACCTATCAGTTCAAGTGCGTTATTCCCGTTTAGAAATGTTTTGAAAGAGATACCACCACCATCCCAAACCTTAAATCCCAGGGCGGTTTTGTAGGTTGATCCGCCGCTGCTTTTGCTTTGGGCCTGTGATACGGAAATAACCAGTAAAGAAACAAACGCAAGAAAGATCTTCTTCATATAATGGCTTTAAAAAATAGGGCAAACTTTTATACGCCATTACTGTGCCAAAAAAATGTTAAGGGATAAAAAAGTCCGGTCAATTATTTTTCCCTGATCCTGAACAGGAAATAGAGAACAACGAGCAGGGAAACCATCGCGGTACTGATAAAGGTGGACGTGCTGCCGAAATTCGTCCATATGGCACCGGCGATGACGCTGGCCAGCAAGGTGCAGATACTTTCGCAACTGGTATAGAAACCGATCGCTGTCGCGGTATTTTCCTGTTGGGCAAGATTGGTGATCCAGGCTTTAATGACACCTTCGGTGGCCGCTGCATAAATACCGTACACGGAAAAAAGCAGGAAGATGATACCCACCGATGGGCTAAAAGCAAAGCCGCCATAAACGATACTGAATAAAGCAAACCCGAAGAGAATGATCTTTTTAAAACTGAGGCGGTCGGCCAGGATGCCCATCGGGTAGGAGGCCACGGCATATACCAGGTTATAGAGTATATAAGCGGCGATGGTGATGCTATCGGCATTGAAAGTAACTCCCAGTAAGGTTATTGTGCCATCACCGATCGTTTCCTTCGTGATCAGTAAAAGGAAAATATCAGAACTGTTGAACAGGGCGAACAATAACAGGCCGGCGACGACCTTCCTGTATTCCGGTGTGGCTGCTTTCCAATAATTGAAAAAGGAAAAGAAATTTCCTTTGCCAAGCGTGGAGACAGGCTGTTTTTTTTCTTTCAATAAAAAAATAAAAAGGATAGAAAGGATACCCGGTATAAAAGCGATATAAAAAAGTGGTTTGTATTGACCGGGATAAAAGAATAAGAACAGCAATGCGATGATGGGTCCTATTGCAGCACCTACAGTATCCATGGCGCGGTGAAAACCGAACACTCTTGCTTTGGTTTCCCTGGTCGCTTCCTGGGAGAGCAGGGCATCTCTTGCGGCAGTGCGCACGCCTTTGCCAAGGCGGTCCATTGTTCTTACAAAAAAGATCCAGAGCGGGTAAGTGAAAACAGCGATCAATGGTTTTGAAACGGCGCTTAACAGGTAGCCAAGTTTTACAAAAGGTAAACGCAATCCTTTCTCATCACTTAGTTTTCCAAAATAACCTTTACTGATACCGGCGGTAAAATTCACCACGCCTTCCAGAACGCCGATCCAGAAAACAGTAAAGCCGATCTCTTTTAAATAAACAGGAATGACGGGATACAACATCTCGCTGGCGATATCCGCCAGCAAACTAACCATGGATAAAATCAAAACGGTTCTTGTGATGATCCGCATAGCAATGAAGTTATAGCAAATTATTTTCTGCGATGATGTCGCGATGAATCCTGCGAAGCAAGCAGGCATTGAATTTGCCCAATAGGGAGTTTACTAAAAATTGAGGAGAAAAGCCAGCGTAGAATTTCTTTTAACCCCGATTTGTCAAAATGGTCAACCCAAAAAAAATCCTTGCCCGGCAAGGTTTTGCTTTGCTAATTCAAATTATTTCCTCCACCTTTGCCTGCAATAAATCCGATATAAATTAATGGGACTTTTTAACTGGTTTACACAAGAAATAGCCATCGACCTGGGTACTGCCAATACCCTTATCATACATAATGACGAAGTAGTAGTGAATGAGCCTTCCATCGTAGCGCTCAACCGGAACAACCCCAAAGAAGTGCTCGCCGTGGGTAAGAAAGCCCTGATGATGCACGAGAAGACGCACGAGAGCATCCGCACGGTACGTCCCCTGAAAGACGGTGTGATAGCGGATTTCAACGCTGCGGAGCTGATGATCCGGGAGCTGATCAAACTCGTTTACCCCAAGAAACCCCTGTTTCCCCCGAGCTGGAGGATGATGATCTGTATCCCTTCCTCTATCACGGAAGTGGAAAAAAGGGCCGTGCGTGACAGCGCCGAACAGGCCGGAGCCAAGGAAGTCTACCTGATCCATGAACCCATGGCGGCTGCGTTGGGTATAGGTATCGATGTCGAAGAGCCTGTTGGCAATATGATCATTGATATTGGTGGTGGTACCACCGGGATCACGGTGATCGCCCTCGCTGGTATCGTTTGCGACCAGTCCATCCGCATCGCCGGGGATGAATTTACGGCCGATATTATGGAAGCTCTTCGCCGTTATCATAGCTTACTGATCGGTGAAAGAACGGCCGAGCAGATCAAGATACAGGTGGGCGCTGCCATGAAAGAGATCGACAACCCGCCCGATGATTTTCCTGTCAATGGCCGCGACCTGGTGACAGGGATCCCCAAGCAGATCATGGTCTCTTACCAGGAGATCGCAGAAGCGCTGGACAAAAGCATTTTCAAGATCGAAGAAGCGATCCTGAAAGCCCTGGAACAAACACCTCCTGAATTGGCCGCTGATATCTATCGCAGGGGCCTGTACATAACGGGTGGCGGGGCCTTGCTGAGAGGGCTGGACAAAAGGCTGAGCAACAAGATCAAACTGCCGGTACACGTGGCCGACGATCCCCTGAAAAGCGTTGTAAGAGGCACGGGAATTGCTCTAAAGAATTACAGCAGGTTCCCCTTTGTAATGAGATAACAGGAATGGGTGTTCAGGCTGCTCTTGTACCTTGCCTCTTCAATCTTGTGCCTTAATAAATGCGTAATATATTTCTCTTCATTCGCCGGTACATTACTTTTTTCACTTTCCTGGTATTGCAGGTGGTGGCTTTATGGTTTTTGTTCACCTATAACCGGTTCCACCGCGCCCGTTTCCTGGGTATTGCCAACGAGGTCACGGGGCGCATCAATTCCCAATACAACCAGGTGGAGGATTATTTTACACTCAAAGAGGAGAACCGTAGGGTTCACCGCCTCAACGATTCCCTGATCAACCTGTTGCCGCGTAATTATATGCACCGTGACAGCAGCATGAAAATGATACAGGACTCTGTGCCCTATGATACACTGGGCAATTACCGCCGTTATTTCTCCCGCCCCGCCACCGTGGTATACAGTACGGTCAATGCGCAGAAGAATTATATCCAGATCAACCGCGGCTCTGACCAGGGAATAAAAGATAATATGGCCGTTGTCGGTTCGGATGGAAGTGCCGTGGGCGTGGTAGTGAATGTTAGCAGCAATTTCAGCCAGGTAATGAGCCTCCTGCACGTACAGAACTCTGTCAGTGCCTCCCTAAAAAGAAGCGGTGATTTTGGTACGGCTGAATGGGATGGAAAAGATCCCCGTTATCTCCAGTTGAGAAGGATCCCCAAAACGGTGGATGTGAAAAAAGGAGATACGGTCCTGACCAGTTCTGTATCCTTTAATTTCCCCCCGGGGTACATGATCGGGACCATTGAAGATATCAACCTGGACAATACGACCGGCATGTATGTATTGAAGTTGAAGACCTCTGCCAATTTTTACAACCTGCAGCAGGTGCATGTGATCGAGAATATTGAAAGGGACGAGCAGGTAAAACTGTTCGAGGAAACCAAAAAGAAAATAGAACAAGCTAAAAAAAGCCCCCGGTGAGTGACTTTTTAAGAAATATGCTTCGGCTGATCATCTTTATACTGATACAGGTATATGTATTGAACAAGATCCCTCACCTGCACCGGTTCATCACTCCTTATATATATTACCTTTTTATTCTATGGCTGCCTTTTTCCGTGTCCCGGTTGTGGTTGCTGGTGATCGGTTTCCTGACGGGTCTTATTCTTGACTATTTCATGATGACACCCGGTCTTCATGCGGCGGCCTGTGTGCTGATCGCTTATGTGCGGCCCTTTATCATCGGGATACTTACTCCCAAAGACAGTTCCGAGTTCAATTACCGGGAGCCATCACCGAGAGCAATGCAATGGACCCCTTATGCGGTGTATGTCTTTGTACTCACCCTGCTCCATCATGGATATATGGTCTTCCTCGAGTGGCTTGACTTTGGCAGTTTCCTCGATTTTCTCATCAAGGTAGTGGCCACTACAGGTATCAGCCTGCTGCTGATCTTCACTGCAGAGTTATTGTTCCCGCGAAGGTTGAAGTTCCGGACAAATACTGCGTAGTTTCGATCTGCATGATAAGAGCGTATCGAAAAAATTCTTAAAAAAAATTTTATTGTCAAATAGATTTGGAAAGGGCCTCTTCTAATTCGTACTTTGTATTTTATTATTATTTCTTCACCCTGTTCCTATAAATCTCCCGGTAGCGATCGGGATCGCCTGTCGTTCCATGCCTGTGTTCAACCAATCAAGAAGCCGTATCATCCGCCTTATCTTCCTGGTTGCATTTATCATCATTATCGCCCAATTGTTCTACCTGCAGGTCGTTTCCGGTAAATTTGGCCGATTGGCCGATGAGAACGCCATCCTGCGCAAGACCGTCTATCCCCCGCGGGGCCTTGTTTTTGATAAAAAGAAAAGGGCCATACTCAATAATACCCTGACCTATGACCTGATGGTGACGCCGGCCCAGGCAAAGGGGATCGACACTGCTTTTTTCTGCCGCCTGATGGAGATCGACACGGCCGAGTACCACAAAAGGATGATCACGGCCATTATCAAGAACAGTTCCCAAAAACCTTCCGTGTTCGAAGCTTCCTTGCCGCCGCAGAAATATGCCCGCATCCAGGAAAACCTGTGGCGTTTTCAAAATGGATTTTATATACAGGAACGACCGATCCGTTCCTATCCTTTTAATGCCGGGGCCAATATCATGGGCTACCTCGGGGAAGTGGATACCAATTACCTGAAAAAACATTCCGAAGAAGGATATGTGAGCGGGGACTATGCCGGGATGACGGGGATCGAATCCAGTTATGAGAAAGCACTGATGGGAGAGCGGGGTGTGCAGATCCTGATCAAAGATAATTTCAGCCGCATACAGGGGTCTTATGAGAATGGCGCCCTCGACGAAGCAGCGGTAGCCGGCAGTAACCTCTATACCAGCCTTGATATTGAATTGCAGCAACTGGGCGAGAAGTTGATGAGTAATAAAGTAGGATCGATCGTGGCTATTGATCCTAAAACAGGCAGTATCATTACCATGGTCAGCAGCCCGACCTATAACCCGGGATACCTTACCGGCGCGGAAAGAAGAAAACATTTCTCTGAACTTTACACCGATCCGAGGCTGCCGCTACTCAACCGGGCGGTGAATGCCAGCTACGCACCGGGATCCACTTTCAAAACATTGCAGGCCCTGGTGGGCCTGGCGGAAGGAGTTATCACGACCCAAACCAATTTTAGTTGTTCGGGGGCCTTCTATGGATGTGGTGGTAATAACCCGATGGGATGTCTTGACCCGGGTACTTTTCATTTATCTACAGGCATCACGCATTCCTGCAATACCTATTTTGCCAACGTCATGCAACGGGTGATCAACAACCCTAAATACCCCAGCCAGGACAGTAGCCTGCGGAACTGGAACCGTTACATGTATGCATTCGGGCTGGGCCATCGCTTGGGAGTGGATATACCTACCGAACAAAAAGGAACGATCCCTACTCCCGAGATGTTCAATAAGGTCTATGGGGCCGGGCATTGGGGTTTTTGTAATTATCGTTCCGTAAGTATCGGGCAGGGCGAAGTTACCGCCACACCTATACAGGTGGCGAACGAGATGGCCTTCATTGCCAACAAAGGCTGGTTCATCATTCCGCATATCGTTGATTCCATCGAGGGAGGAGATAAATTTGGCCTGCTGGACAAGTATAAGGTAAGAAATGTGCCGATCAATATCCCGGATAGTATTTTTGAAGCGGTGCATGACGGGATGCAGGGAGTAATGGAAAGCGGCACGGGCCGTGGGGCTAAGGTTCCGGGTATCACTGTGTGCGGGAAAACGGGAACCGTGGAAAACTATTACCGCGGCGTCAAACAACCCAACCACTCTTTTTTCTGCGCCTTTGCTCCACGGGAAAATCCAAAGATCGCCATCATGTGCGTGGTAGAGAACAGCGGCCGTTTCGGGGGTACCTATGCTGCGCCGATCGTGAGCCTGATGATCGAAAAATACCTGAATGATACGATCGCTGCCGACCGTAAGCCGCTGGAAGAAAGGATGGCGAATACCAACCTGATACCACCGCTGATGCTGCAAAAAATGAGAACGAAGGATTCCCTGCAAAAAGTAAAGGAAGCAGAGCGGGAATTAAAGAATGACCTGAAGAATATCAAGGATACATTACAGTCGGAAGACAATCTTTCCGAAGCAGAGATCAGGGCGGGTAAGACAAAGGATACCAAACTGCCGAAAGACACGCAACAAAAAAAACCGGTGAGAGCAGAAATGGTCCCCCCGGAAAAACAAAAAGAACCTGCCGCCCCGAAAGACACGGTAAGGAAATAGCACATGAACCAACGAAACCCCGCCATATCAAAAGGGATTGATTGGAGCCTTGTAGGGATCTACCTGTTACTGGTGGCCATTGGGCTTACGGCTATTTTCGCGGCGACCTATAAGGAAGGAGACGCGGTGATACAAAGTTTCCTGAAATTCAAAACCGATTACAGCAAGCAGTTCTTTTTCTTTTGCGCGGGTACGGTAATCGCTTTTTTCATTTTGCTGACCGATAGTAAATTCTTTTCTGCTACAGCCAATCTCGGGTACGCACTCGGGATCTTCCTGTTATTATTGGTATTTCCCTTTCACTCCAGGATAAAGGGAACGGAGTCCATCATAAAAATGGGTGCCTTCAATTTCCAGCCGGCTGAATTCTGCAAGATCTTTGTAGCCCTGGCGCTGGCCAAATATCTTTCGAGACCTGAAACGGATTTTTCCCGGGGCCGTTCCCAGCTTATCGCTGCCGGTATCGTTTTATTTCCCGCAGCCCTTACTATCCTGCAAAATGAGACAGGATTGGGATTGGTTTTCTTTTCCTTTTTTATTGTCATGTACCGGGAAGGTCTTCCTTCCAGCATCCTGTTAGTGGGTTTCGCGGTGGCCGCACTGATCGTAGGGACCATCGTTATTGAACCCAATACACTCGCGATCGTTCTGACGGCTATCGCGGCCCTGACGATATATGCTTTACGAAGACAGATCAAACGCCGCCGGGCAGTTCTCACCATGATCGTTTTTACCTGGGTGCTTTGTGTCGGCATCCAGCGATTCGCCGTGCCGTATATTTTTAAGAATATCCTGCAAAAGCACCAGGTCGAAAGGATCTATGACCTGTTTGGAAAAGACAATCCCTACCTGAAAAAAGGGGAATCGGAAACGGCCGAGATGACGGCGAAGAAAAAAGAAAGCGGAAGTAGTTATAATGTCCGCCAATCCAAGATCGCCATTGGCAGCGGCAGGATATTTGGCAAGGGCCTGCTGAAAGCTACGCAGACCCGGTATGATTTTGTACCCGAGCAACGAACTGATTTTATCTTTTGCACAGTAGGTGAGGGTTTTGGTTTCCTGGGCAGTATCGTGCTGCTGGGATTGTACCTGATCCTGCTTTTCCGGATCGTTACGATCGCTGAACGGCAACGAAGTACTTTCAGCCGTTGTTACGCCTATGGAGTGGCGGCTGTTTTCTTTTTTCATATTGCCATTAATGTCGCTATGACGGTGGGACTTGCCCCTGTAATTGGTATCCCGCTTCCCTTCGTGAGTTATGGCGGAACCTCCCTGCTGACCTTTACGATCCTGTTGTTCATCCTGATACGGCTGGATGCGGACCGGCAGATGGTCCTGAGATGATTATGAAAAGTGAAATTGGGAAATTGGAAAATTGTATTGCAACTTGCGTTGTGAATCAATTTCTGAATTTCGCAATTCCAAAATCTCCTAATGCGCATCATCCCTCTTTCTGAAGGCACATTCACCATTGACAAAACAAAACTCTTTGTTCCTTTTGATGAGGATAAGGACAGGTTACAGGAAAGACCTGCCGGCAGCCTGCTGGTGGAGGTCCAGCCTTTTGTGGTGATTACATCAAAGGACATCTTATTACTGGATACGGGTCTGGGTTTTGAAAAGAACGGGATCCTGCAGCTGCACCAGAACCTGATGGATAACGGGATCAACCCTTCCGAAGTGACCAAAGTATTGATGAGCCATTTACACAAGGACCATGCAGGGGCCGTTGGTATTGAAAGAGAGGGGTTGGGTGGGCGGCTCTCCCTGCCCAACGCGAAATATTATGTGCAGCGGAAAGAACTGGCTTTTGCATTTGAAAAAGGGTTTCCCTCCTTTATCACGGAAGAACTGGTCTGCCTGCAGAATAATGAGCAGGTGATCTTATTAGAGGAGGAAGGAACCATCGATGATTATATACAATATCAAGTGACAGGGGCCCATTCACCGCATCACCAGGTGTTTTGGATCAGGGACGATAAAGAAATTATTTTCTTCGGGGGTGATGATGCGCCACAATTACACCAGATGAAACACCGGTTCATTGCCAAATATGACCATGACGGGAAAAAAGCGATGGAATTAAGGCAGGAATGGTGGAGCGAAGGAGAGAAAAATAAATGGACCTTTCTCTTTTACCATGATGTAAAGAATCCTGTCTGGAGATTCTAAAAGAAAATAACCGGTCATTTAAGACCGGTCATTACTAAGTATGAAAAACACTAAAATCTCAAACAATTTATTCAACCATTAAGCGGTTACGCCGGATCGGTCTCCGGTCAAGTTGCTCCTGCCGGAGCCTTCTTACTTCTTTAATGAAGATCTCCTGGTGTTCATAGATCTGGTTACACCTTTTTTCGCCGACGATATCTTTGAATTCGGTCCTGTAACGTATCCTCAATTCAGCAATGCGGAGCTGCAACAGCGGCTTATCATTCCTGTTCGCCTGCAGCGTGGTCTTCCATTCCCTGAAATAACGCAGGAAAATGGGATTGAATTTGTCCGCTTCCGCCCGGGACAAGCCCATCCTTCTTTGAATGAACTCGCTCATTTTCTCACGGATCTTATCATTGGTATTATCGTCTTCCTGCGCCATGCAGAAAGAGGCGGTGAAAAAGGTCAAACCTAGTATGATCAGTAATTTTTTCATGTTGGGTATCAATTCATCATCGTTCCGTCATCATTGCTCTCTGTCTCGGGTGTTTCATCCAGGAAATCCTGGATCTCTTTATCTGAAACATCTTTCATCAGTTCTTTTATCTCGTTCTGGCTGGCAGGATTCACCACTACATCCTTTTGCGAAGGAAGTTCTTCATCCGCCAGTTTTACAAAGGCATCAATATCTTTTGTGTCAACTTTCTTGATACTTTTCTTGATCCAGGCATAAGGTTGTTCAACAGGGTCCACCTGGCGGGAATTGTAATACAGGAGCCCGCCCAATGCGATAACCCCCGTTATTACAGCCGCTGCTGCATAACGGAACCATTTACGGCCGGTAAAGGAAATGACCTTTGCGGCAGGTTTATCACTCACAAGGTTCTCGAAATATCCCTGCGGAACAGTATACGGATTTTGTTTTTTCAAGCCGCTGAGCAAAGGAGAGATTGTTTCCAGTTCTTCTTTTGCTGTTTGATGATCGCTGCTTTCCCGGATGGATTGCAATACATGTTGCCCTAATCCTTCAAAATAATCCAGGGGAACCGTATAAGGCATTTGCTTTGACAGCTTACTCAACAAAGGAGACAAGCTACCCAACTCTTCCTGCGGGTTTGATGCTTCCATTGCTTTGATACGATCGAGCACCCGGTCAACCAACCCGTCAAAATATCCTGCCGGAACGGGATAGACATTTTGAACCGGCGCATTTACCAGGCTGCTCTTTAACTCGCTCAATTCTTCTAATATGTTGTCCCTCTGTGTCATTTTAACGGTAATAAGATGGATTCCGCCTCCCAAAGTTTAATGATTTAGCATATAATCCTCAATTTTTTTGACCGCATGGTGATAACTCGCTTTCAGGGCCCCTTCGCTGGTTTCCAGGACCCGGCTCATTTCCTCGTATGGCATTTCATCGTAATATCTCAAGCCAAACACAACCCGTTGTTTATCAGGTAATTGCTGGATGGCCAATTGTAATTTCCATTCTAATTTATTGGGATCGAAATGCTTTCCAGCACATTGGGATCCTAAGCTTAGAATTCCACGTGGACAAGTTGTCGCG
>JADMIO010548828.1_pt1 | contig 95463 bp, 83 predicted proteins | sample 8958161 | NCBI WGS metagenome assembly JADMIO01 (sample SAMN16585339, study PRJNA669376) | soil metagenome | isolation source: Crop rotation soil | place: USA: Cullars Rotation, Alabama | collected 2011
CGACAACTTGTCCACGTGGAATTCTAAGCTTAGGATCCCAATGTGCTGGAAAGAATCGGCTCATCGATGGGTAAAGGCATTCGCGAATTCAAGCGCTCCATCTCGGGTTCGGATGAGGTGCTTCCAGGAAGTGGTGACTCGCCTGCACAGATGGGTGATGGCGCCGGCACCGGCGCGGCTCCGAGCCGGCCGAGTGGGGAGCCGAAGAGATTGTCGCAATAATAGATCGTCGATCGTGGATCGTAGAGGGTACGAAAAGGGCGCCTTTGCTTTTGCAAGGCGCCCTTTTCATATCCACGATCTACGATCGACGATCCACGATCCACGATCGACGATCGACGATCTATTATGATGGCTTCTTCTTCCCCGCGGCGCTGGCATTCGCCTGTGCCGCCGTGGTATTGAAGAGGCTCGCGCGATCATCCTTGATCTTTGCCGCGTCGCGCAGCTCTTTCTGGAATTCACGCACGCGATCCTGGCGCGCCATATTGATCTGCTCGCTGCGGTACTTGTCGAGCCCTGCATGCCAGAGGGTCGAGTCTGGCGTGGTGTGATCGAGCACCTGGAGAACGTAGCGTCCCTGTGAGGTGGTGATCAGTTCGCTGCGTGCACCCTTGGCCAGTCCGAACGCTGCACCGATCAGCAGCGGACTCGGCACCGGTGGCTGACGGCGGGTGAACGGTCCGAAATCCTTGTTCGGCAGGTTGAGCGCCTTCGATGCATCCGCCAGCGATGCTCCAGCCTGCAGGCGCTTGATCAGTTCCGCACCGATCGCAGCCGCACGCTCTTCCTTCTTTCCTTCACGCACCAGTTCTTCGACGGCCGGTCGCACTTGATCGAGCGGCGGGACGCCTGCCTGCTGCGTCGAATCCACGCGGAAGACATAGTAGGCATCTTCACCTTCGATGATCGGCGACGTCTCGCCCTGCTTGGCACGGAAGGCCCACACCGCCGCATCGGGGAAGATCATCGGACCGACGGTTACCGGAGTTCCCTCCTGCGCCGGCTGTGCCTTGCCGATCGGGAGGTGCAGAACCTTCGAAACGGTATCGAGCGTGCTCGGATCGAGCTGGTCCGCGGCAATGCGCTCAAGGGTATCCGTCTGCGCATCGACGAGATCACGATGTGCACCGGCCAGCGCAATCGGAATCAGGATGTGGCGCGCAGTGACCGAATCACCGGCGCGCTTGGTGACTTCGAAGAGGTGATACCCGTCGATGTTGAGAATCGGCTGCGAAAGCGTCTTGAGCGGAATGCTCATGATCACCTTCTGGATCGCCTCAGGCTGACTCCCTTTGGCGAACGTCCCCATTTCACCGCCATTCGCTGCGGTACCGACATCGGCCGATTCGCGCTTGGCGACATCAGCGAACGGCGCACCCGCGGTGATTTCGTTGCGCACCTGATTGGCATGCGCCAGTGACGCGGCGGAATCGGAAGCATCGATGCGGCGCGGGACCGCCACATAGCTCAGGAATGCAGTCCGCGCACGGCGCAGCACTTCCTGATGGGTCTTGTAGTACTCCTCGACTTCCGCAGTCGTGACACTGACAGCGCTGTCCGGCACAGCATTGCGGGTGATGATGGCGGTCATGTTGATCTTCACCGCTTCGCTGGAATACTTGAAGCGATCCCAGAGCGCAGCATCGGAAAGGAAGACGTCGGCGACAACCACGCGATAGAGCTTCGACTGGAGAATGCGATCACGATATTCAGCTTCGAGCATCGGAATCAGCTGTTCCGCCGCTGCCGAGCCGAGCCACATCTGGTACTTCTGAATGTCGAACTTCCCCTGGGTCTGGAACGAAGGTTCCGAGGCGAACTGGGGCGGGGGATTGTACCGGATAGCGTCAGCGATCTCTTCGGTCGATGCGGTCAGATGACGGCGCTTGTACTCTGCATTCATCACCGAGGTCTGGATGAACTGCTCCCAGACGTCATTCCGGACCTTTTCAGTGGCATCCATGCCCAGCGCACCACCGCCATTCGCAGTCTGCTCGCTGATGGCGTTCTGAACCGCCTGTTCGTAGGCCAGACGGTCAACCGATTGCCCGTTGATCGACCCGACCGAGGTCTGGGTAAAAATCCCGCCGCCTCCGGTGATACCGCTCAGCTCGAGCACCATCCAGGCAAGGAAGGTCACGGTGACGATCAGGATGAATGGCTTTGAGATGTTACGAATCGCTTGCATCATGGCGCGGAACCGGCTCCGGACTGTGGGAAATAGCCCGGAAAGATAGGCGCGGGGCCAGCTTTAGGGAAGAATGGACAACCGGGAACCGAGATGGATCTCCTTTTTCTTTGTTCTCGGTTCCCGGTTTCCTGTTACTTTCCCCAACCCCATGTCCACCGCCGAATTCGACCACCTGGTCGCCACCTGGGCCGACCAATCGACTGGTACCGTCTGCGCTGCTGTTGCAGAACGCTACCGGAAGGAAGGGCGCCTTCCTGATGCCCTCTCGCTGGCCGACGAGTGCGTTCATCGGTGGCCGGAGTATCTGCCCGGGCACCTGGTCCGCGGGCTCACCATCCGGGATCAGGGCGACCTCAGTGCCGCAGATGCCGCCCTCCTTGCCGCTCTGGCCATTGACCCGTCTCACCCGGTTGTGCTGGAGGAGCTGGCCCACATTGCCGAATTGCGTGGCGCCAGGGCCGATGCCAGCGCATGGCAGCAACTCCGCGATGCCTCGGCTGAGCCGGCACCCCCCGGGCTTCCAGGTTTCCTCGCTTCGCCTGCATATCAGGATTCGGTCGCTGACATGCACCGTTTTGATGGTTCCTTTGAAGAGGACTTCGAGGAGCCATCCGACGAGTTGCTGACCGAATCGTTGGCCGCGCTCTATCAGGCCCAGGGTCATCTGGAGCGGGCCGCCGAGGTGTACTCGGTGCTGGCGAGCAGGACGCCGGACAACCCCACGCTGGCGCAGCGTCGCGATGCCATTCAGGAAGAAATGGCGCGCTCGCGCCCGAGGCCGTACGACGCACGTCAGAGCGGTGGTGCGCCCCTGGGTCGCTGGCTCAGAACGATCGCGATCGGGCGCCCGCAGAGTGATGCCACTCCCAGGGGTGGCTATGATGCATTCTATCAGACCGCACCAGTCAGAGAACCGACTGAAGATCTTGCGGCATTCCAGAACTGGTTGAAGGGGCTGGGTCGATGACTCGCATTACCGTCGTAAACGGTCCGAATCTCAATCTCCTCGGCAGTCGTGAGCCGCAGATCTACGGCAGCATGACGATGGCACAGCTCGAAGAGATGATGCATGCACATGCCGCCACACGTGGCGTCACCTTGCAGTGGGTACAATCAAATCACGAAGGCGAACTGGTTGATCTGATTCAGTCGCTCCCGAAACTTGCGGATGGCGCGATCATCAATCTCGGTGCGTATACGCATACATCGCTCGCGCTGCGCGATGCATTGCTCGCAGCACCGATTCCATTCGTTGAAGTGCATCTCTCGAATCTCTACAAACGCGAAGCGGAACGTCAGCGTTCGCTGACGGCCGACCTCGCGATCGGAATCATCGCCGGTCTCGGCACGCAGGGCTATCAGCTCGCACTCGACGGTCTCCTGCAGAATCTGAAGCGTGACCGATAGTCGAATCACGCGGAGAGCCGCCGCAGCCGCGGAGATCGCGGCGGCGGGCGTCGATGCCCTGCTGCTGGTGCATCTCCCCAATATCCGCTGGCTCACCGGCTTTACAGGAACAGCCGCGCAGGTCGTGCTGACCGCACAGGGTGATGCCATTCTGATCACCGATTTTCGTTATGAAGTTCAGGCGCCGGCAGAGGTGGGGAATGCTGCCGAAGTCGTGATTGATCGTGTCAACGTGCGTGAGCGACTCAAGAAAGTGGTGGAGAGTCTTGGCGTCACGACGCTCGCGATTGAATCACACGTCATGACCGTGAATGAATCGGAGCGACTGAACAAGTTGTTGAACGTTCGCACGGTTCCGGTGGTTGATCTGATCGAGAATCTGCGGCAGGTGAAAGACGCGGGCGAAGTCCATGCCATTCGTGCAGCCGCTGACCTGGCGCACGAAGCCCTCGGGAAAATTCTGCCGAATATCAGAGTGGGCGACAGTGAGCTCGCGATTGCCGCGCAGCTCGAGGCGGAACTGCGCCGACTGGGCAGCGAGTGGCATCCGTTCCAGACGATCGTCGCGTCGGGGCCGAGGTCGGCGCTCCCGCATGCACGGAGCAGTGAGCGCCGGATCGCGAAGGGCGAATTTCTCCTGATTGACTATGGGGCGAAGGTGGATGGCTACTGTTCCGACATCACCCGGACCTTTGTGGTGGGAGCCCAGCCTGATGACCAGCAGCGCGAGATCTATCGGGTGGTCGGGGAGGCACAGCAGCGCGCCCGTGAGGGGATGCGGGCAGGGATGAGTGGGCGGCAGGCCGACTCGCTGGCGCGTGAGGTGATCGCGGGTCAGGGGTACGGCGACGCCTTTGGTCACTCGCTGGGACATGGAGTTGGTCTGGAAGTACATGAAATGCCGAGACTTGCATCGACGGTCGATGCTCAGCTTCCGCTCGGGGCGGTGGTGACGGTCGAGCCGGGGATCTATCTTTCTGGCTGGGGTGGGGTCCGCCTGGAGGATGACGTTTGGCTCTCGGCCGGAGGGCCGGTCCTCCTCTCAAATGGCAAAACTGACCTGATCGTCCTCGACGCTTAGGAGTACTGAGTGGCAACAACAGCGGATATCCGCAATGGGCTGGTGCTGGACATTGATGGGAATTTGTATCAGATCTACTACTTCCAGCATGTGAAACCGGGGAAGGGGAGCGCCTACGTCCGCACCAAGATGCGGAACGTGCGCACCGGCCTCACACTGGAGCGTACCTTTCCTTCGGGCGAGCGGCTGCAGATTGTCGATCTGTCGCATCGACCGATGACCTACTCGTATCGTGACGGCGACTTCTATCACTTCATGGATCTGCAGACCTATGATGATGTGATGCTGTCGGGCACCCTCATTGGTGATGATCAGCTCAAGTATTTGAAGGAAGGGATGGAGTGCACCGGGCTGACCCAGGACGAGACGGTGATTCTGCTCGAACTGCCCAACTTTGTCGAATTGCAGATTGTTGAGACGGATCCGGGGATTCGCGGAGACACCGCGACCGGTGGGACCAAACCAGCCAAGCTCGAGACCGGCGCGGTGGTGCAGGTGCCACTATTCATTGAACCCGGAACCCTAATTCGTGTCGATCGACGCGAAGACAAATACCTCACACGCGTATGACGCCTGATGAAATGCAGGAACTCGCCCGGGCCATGGCACAGGTCCCGGGGCTGAAGGGAATCGATTTTCGTGATGTGAGACGTCTCGCGCAGTTGCTGCATGAGCGTCCCGAAATCGGCTCCGTCGAACTCAAGGGTTTCTTCGGAACTGGTGTCGTGATCACCAGAACGAGTCACTCGACGTCATCCTTTGCGATGCCCATGCCGGTCGCACAGGCACACGCACCGATCGCTCCCGTGGCCCACAGTGCTCCGGCCGGCGAGAGTGCATCAGCCGCGGCCCCTGCTGCTGCTGCGAGCTCGGCACTGACGGAAATCAAGTCACCGATGGTGGGGACGTTCTACGCACAGCCAGAGCCGGGTGCTGATCCGTACGCGCGGGTGGGCACCCGCGTCGCGCCGGGTGAGACGGTGTGCATCATTGAAGCCATGAAGATCATGAACGAGATCGAAGCAGAAGTCACCGGTGTTGTGCGCGAAGTGTGCGTCACCGATGGTTCGCCGGTGGAGTACGGGCAGGTGCTCTTCCGCGTCGATCCGAATGGTTGATCAACAGGTCTCGGATGAAGCGCTCTCTCCGGAGGGCGCCGGCGGCGGGTTCCAATTCCGTCAGGCGATTGTGCAACTGGTGCAGGCGCAGGGTTCTGACCTGCTCCTCAAAGCCGGAAGGCCGCCAACGATTCGCGTGAACGGCAACCTCAAGGCCTTGCCGATGCCGCAGTTGAAGCCGGAAGAGTTGAAGTCGCTGGCGGAGTCGCTGATGACGCCGCGCCAGTGGAAGGAATTCCAGGAAACCAAGGAAGCCGACTTCGGCATCGGTGTGCCGAGCATCGGGCGCTTCCGCACCAATGTGTATCAGCAGCGCGGCACGGTCGCGTTTGCCTTCCGTTCGATTCCCTATGAAGTCCAGACGATCAAGGAGCTGCAGCTCCCGCCGATTCTGGAAGAGATTGCATTGAAGCCGCGCGGGCTGGTGCTGGTGACCGGGATCACCGGGTCCGGCAAATCCACCGCGCTGGCTGCCCTGGTCGATCACATCAATCGCAATCGCCGCGTCAACATCATCACGATCGAAGATCCGATCGAGTTTCTCCATCGGGATCAGCTCGCGAATGTTTCGCAGCGCGAAGTGGGGAGCGATACCCAGTCGTTCGGTGCAGCACTCCGTCATGTGCTCCGTCAGGACCCGGACGTGATACTGATCGGCGAAATTCGTGACATGGATACCATGGACACCGCGCTCAAGGCCGCGGATACCGGCCACCTGGTGCTGACGACCATTCACACCACGGATGCGACGGCGACGATTTCGCGCGTGCTCTCCTTCTACCCGCCGCACCAGCATCATGAAGTGCGGATGCTGCTCTCGACCGCACTCACTGCGGTCCTTTCTCTGCGCCTCATTCCGGGCAAGGATGGGAAGAGCCGGGTGCCGGCGGCCGAAATTCTCGTCAACACCGCTGCGGTGGCGGATAACATCCGCGACACGCAGCGTTCTCTCAACATTCCTGATCTGATCGCTGATGGTGGTGTCAGCTACGGCATGCAATCGTTCGACCAGTCGTTGATGCGCTGGTATCTCGACGGCGCGATCTCGTACGAAGATGCCGTCTTCCACGCCACCAATCCCAGCGAATTCGAACTCCGGATTTCGGGCATCAGCGCAGCGTCAGATCGCACCTTCACGGACATGACTGGCGGCCTTGGCTGATGTTTCGCAAAGTTCTGGTGGCAAACCGTGGCGAAATCGCCCTGCGCGTCATCCGCGCCTGTCACGAGCTCGGCATTCGTACCGTGGCAGTCTACAGCGAAGCTGATCGTGAATCCCTTCCGGTGCGCTTTGCAGACGACGACGTCTGCATCGGCCCACCGCCGGGAAGACTCTCCTATCTGAAAATCCCGAGCCTGATTGCCGCTGCCGAAGTCACTGGCGCCGATGCGATTCATCCGGGATATGGTTTCCTTGCCGAGAATGCCGAATTCTCGGATACCTGTCGTGCCTCGGATATTGTGTTCATCGGACCGACGGGAGATCAGATTCGTGCGATGGGTGACAAGGCGTCCGCGCGGCGGCTCGCGAAGGAGGCGGGGGTTCCCACGGTTCCCGGCTCTCCGGGGATCATGTCGGATGTTGAAGAAGCGCTCGCGGTTGCGGAACAGATCGGTTTCCCGGTGATCATCAAGGCGACTGCCGGTGGTGGTGGCAAAGGGATGCGGATTGCACAGGACGCCGAGCAGTTCTCTACGCTGTTCTCGCTGGCCCAGAACGAGGCACTCTCGGCCTTCGGCAATGGTGATGTGTATGTCGAGAAGTATCTCGTGCGGCCGAGGCACGTCGAGATCCAGGTGATGGGCGATCAGCACGGTCGCGTGGTGCACCTGGGTGAGCGCGACTGCTCGGTGCAGCGGCGACACCAGAAGCTGATCGAAGAATCGCCGTCACCGGCGATGACGCCGAAGTTGCGTCAGGAGATGGGTGACGCCGCCGTGCAGCTGGCGCAGGCCATCAATTATGTCGGCGCGGGCACGGTGGAGTTCCTGCTGAATGAAGACGGGAAGTTCTACTTCATGGAAATGAACACCCGCATTCAGGTCGAACATCCGGTCACCGAAATGGTCACCGGGCATGATCTGGTCAAGGAACAGATTCGTGTCGCCATGGGTGACCCGATTTCGTTTGATGAGATCGGAATTCGCGGACACGCGATCGAAGTGCGCATCAATGCCGAAGATCCGTATCGCAACTTCCAGCCATGCCCCGGATTGATCACGGCGTATCACCCGCCCGGCGGGCCCGGCATTCGTGTCGATACCCACGTCTATGCCGGCTATCGTGTTCCGCCCTACTACGACTCGCTGCTGGCCAAACTGATTGCGCACGGACGTGATCGTGCGGAAGCGTTGGCGCGACTCGGTCAGGCACTCGACTCCTTCATTCTCGAAGGTGTGACGACCACCATCCCGTTCCTGGCACGAGTGATTCGTCATCCGGATTTCATCGCCGGGAAGATCGATACCCGATTCCTCGAGCGCGAAGCGCATCTGCTGAAGCCTGAGTGAGCGGCGATGAGTCTTGACGTAGCATTTTCGCCGCTCGGGCTCCCCGCGAGCGATATCGCTGGCCGCCCCGTCGTCGTCATTGATGTGCTTCGCGCGACGACGAGCATCTGTGCCGCCCTGCATGCGGGTGCGCGCGAAGTGATTGCCGTGGCCGATCCGGGCGAAGCCAGTACTCTCGCTCGCGTCCTCGACCGGAATGATGTGATTCTCGCCGGCGAACGGAACTGCGAGCGGATCCCCGGTTTTGCGCTTGGCAATTCACCTGGCGATTTCGGTCCGGACACGGTGCGCGGCAAGACGATCGTGATGACCACAACCAATGGCACCAGGGCTCTGCTCGCCACCGGTGATGCGAAGCAAGTTGTCATCGCCGCGGCCGTCAATCTGGATGTGGCGGGTGGGTGGGCCAAGAAGGCCTACGAAGATGCAGGTTCACTCTTGATTCTTTGCGCCGGTCGCGATGAGGGATTTGGAATGGACGATGCCTACATTGCCGGTCTCCTCGCACAGGCGGCACTCGGCGGCAGACGCTCACGCAAAGAACTCAACGATGCTGCCATGGTGTCGCTCGATCTGGTGCGGCGCTACGGTGACAAGATCCCACGCGTGCTGGGCATGTCGGGAGCGGGTCGGCGTCTCGCGGCGATCGGATATCAGGCGGACGTGATCGAATGCGGTCGACGCAATCTCCATCCGGTGTTGCCGATCTATCATGATCGACGCCTGACACTGGCGAACGGGAAATGAATCAGGCCAACCGCCGCAAACTTGGTGCGGTGCTCTTTCTCGGGGCAGGAGTCTTTCTTGCCCTGACACTCATTCCTGCAGCTCCCACCGGTCCATTCGGCGAAACGGTCGGTCCCTTTCTCTGGCAGTCATCGGGTCTCGGTGCACTCGGTGTGCCCATGCTCTGCTTCATGCTGGGACTCGCGGGTTTCGATCGACTGCCGCGGCTCGATCAGAAGCGTGCCGCCATTCTGACGATCGGGATCAGCTTCCTGCTCCCCTTCGTGATCGGGTTGCTCAACGATGTCACGCCTTCCGATTTCAATATCGAACCACACACGTGGGGCTGGGCCGCACGGACAACGGGATGGTTGCCGGGATTCGTCGCGCGCACCACACTCGACAGTATCGGACTCGCCGGTGGACTCGTCGCCGCGTTCATTGTGCTGACCGCCGTGACGCTCGGAACACTGGCCTGGCATCCGTTGCACCGACTTGAGAAAGGTACGGAGCCCGCACCGGCACCACTCAAGGCTGATCCGGTCGCTCCGGCGTTTCCTTCACTTGCCGCTGCACTTCCTGTCATTGAAGAAGAGCATGAGGCACCAATCGAGGTGAAACAGGAAGAGCTCTTCGATGCTGCCGCCAAATGGGGAAGGAAACCACAGCAGATCGATCTGGTCGATGAACTCGCGGCCTCGGCCCCCGCGCCGAGAAAAAAGGCCCGCAACGCTGGTGAGGACGCGCTGCCGACGGTTGATCTTCTCGATCAGCCGCGCAATGTGAATGTCGAGGCGAGTGAAGCCGAAATGCAGCGCCTCGGCGAAATGCTGCTCAGTACCATGCGCACGTTCAAGGTCGAAGGTACGCTCGCAGGGTATACCAGCGGACCCACCGTCTCACAATTTGAAGTGGTACCGGCGGCGGGAGTGAAGGCAGGAAGAATTCTGGCACTCGCCGATGATCTTGCGATCACGATGCGGGCCACCTCACTGCGGGTTGCGCCGATTCCAGGTCGTGGGGCCGTGGGTGTCGAGATTCCCAACCCGAGCCCGCGCATGGTGGGATTGCGCGAACTCCTGCAGAGTGATCTCTGGCGCCGCACCGAAGCGATGCTGCCCATCGCGCTGGGCCGCGATGTTGAGGGCAAGGTGGTGATCGGTGACCTCGCCAAGATGCCGCACTTGCTGGTGGCAGGCGCCACCGGATCAGGAAAATCGGTGGCCATAAACACCATCATCACGTCGCTGATCTATCGCTACACACCGCGCGAGCTGCGGTTGCTGATGATCGATCCGAAAATGGTCGAGCTGTCGATGTACAACGATCTGCCGCACATGCGGCACAAGGTGGTGACGGACAACAACGATGCCGCCACGGTGCTCAAGTGGGCGGTGTATGAGATGAACCGCCGGTACGAGCTGCTGCATGCGAACGGTGCCAGGAATCTTTCGGACTTCAACAAGAAGGTGCAGGAAGGGAAGCCGCTGAGAAATCCGCCGAGTGCCAAGCCGACACTCTCGTCGATCATGGAAGAAGCTCCCGATACTCCACCGCCGGAAACGCCATTCACTGATGACTATCAGGACGGTGAGCTGCCGATGTATGTGGTGATCGTCGACGAGCTCGCCGACCTGATGATGACGGTGCAGGCGGAAGTCGAGCGGCCGCTCGCGAGTCTGGCGCAGAAGGCGCGCGCCATCGGGATTCATCTGATTCTGGCGACGCAGCGCCCGAGCGTGAACGTGCTCACGGGATTGATCAAGGCGAATTTTCCGTCACGCATTGCGTTCCGGGTGGCGAGCAAGGTGGACAGTCGCACCATTCTTGATTCGAATGGCGCCGAGGCGCTGCTCGGCAATGGTGATATGCTCTTCCTGCCGACCGGGGCGAATGAATCGAAGCGGATTCAGGGCGCCTACATTTCGACGGAAGAAACCGAACGGTTGATGGCGTGGTATGTGGAGCAGCGGGAGAAGGGTGACGCGCCGGCACGTGAGAACGAGCAGGACATTCTCGAAGAGATTCGCTCGCAGGACGGGGAGCAGGCCGGGACCGGTGGCGGCGCTGCGGCTGATGATCGGGATGTGCTCTTCAGGCAGGCAGCAGAGCTGTGCATTCAGCATCAGGGTGGTTCGACGTCCTTGTTGCAGCGGCGGCTCGAGATCGGATACGGACGGGCGGCGCGTATCATTGATCAGCTGCATGATGCCGGGATCCTTGGCCCTCCGAGTGGGAGCAAGGCGCGTGAGGTGTTGATCGGGATGCATCAGCTGGATGAGTATGCAGGATAGGACGCCTGCGCTTCTGCGGATGCTGGTCGCCGGCGCCTGCATTGTCATCATTCTCGCGGGTGTGAAAGCTGTTGCACCTGTGCTGACGCCATTTCTGCTCGCCCTGCTCCTGGCGATCGTGCTCTCCCCCATCATGATGTACATGATGAAGCACCGGGTGCCGCAGGGGGTGGCGGTGGCGCTCACGCTGCTGCTGGTATTTGTAGGTGGGGCGGCAGTCATTGCGCTGGTCGGTACCTCGATGACGAAGCTCGCCTCGCGCCTGCCGACCTACGCGACGCAGCTGGTGGTGCTGCGTGATCAACTCTTTGCGTACCTGCAGTCGCGGTGGGGGCTCGATACTTCGACATACACCTCGCTCGACCTGCTGGATCCGGGCGAGATGGTTCGCCACGCCGCGGGAATTGTGGCGGTGGTGCTCACCGACCTTGGCCACTCCTTTTTCATTCTGCTGATCACAGCGCTGCTGCTGATCGAATGTGCCGTGCTCTACCGCCAACTGGAAGAGGCCGAGCCCGGAACCAGGACATTCGTGCATCGCTTTGGGGAGATGAGCGCCGATATTCAGAAGTATGTCAGTATTACGGCGGCAGTGGGTGTGGTGGGGTCGGTGGCGTACATGATTCTGCTCAAGGTGATGGGCATTCCATTTGTGTCGACGTGGGTCGTGCTCTACTTCATTCTCGGGTTCATTCCTGCCATCGGCGGGGTGATCTCGATCATCCCGGTGTTTCTCGTGACGCTGCTGGAGCAGGGGATTCAACGGGCGGTCGTTCTGCTGGTGATCTTCATCCTGATCAACACCTTTCTGGGCGAATTTCTCAAACCGAAATTCATGCAGAAAGGGTTCGAGATTTCGATCGTGGCGATCTTCTTCTCGCTCGTGGTGTGGAGCTGGCTGATCGGTCCCATCGGGATGGTCGTGGCGGTGCCGTTTACGATCACCATCCGGCGGTTGATGACGGAATTCGCGCCCGAGGTCAAGAAGGTGCTGGTGTAGGAGAAAGGCGACGGGAAAAAGGTGAAAGGAGAGAGACAGGTGAATGGAGAAGAGGGAGGCTTCGATTCTCCTGTCTCTTGTCTCTCTCCTTCCTCCTATCTCTTTTCTCCCGTCTCCACCATTCGGTCAGGCTTCCCAACGTAAGTCAAATCTTTGACCCAATCGGGATTCTTCACATCAACCGCCGGCAACTTGCGCATATCATCCGGCGCAAAGAGCAGCGCCATCGACACCATCGCACTTTTTGCGAGCACTGACTTCGTCGGATTGAGATAGCGTCCGACAATCCGGTAGTTGTGATCAGTCTGCATCTTGAAGCCGCTGCCAGTCACACCTGGCAGTGCGCGCGTCATCCCGGTCACCTTGCCATCGGCGGCACGATTGGCTGTGAGTGTCAGCAGATTCTTCGGATTCGGGAACGAGGCATCGAGCAGCGAGACCTCTACGCCATTGTCGTGCATGTGCGCGCCCGCGCCGAGGACACGACCATTCATTGGCACATGGAAATCGGCCTGCCACGACGATGCGCCAGGCGGGATATCGAAGCCTGACGGAACACCGACCTCCTTGATGACTGACACCACCAGTGGGAGGACGCTGATTGGCGCCGGGTTCTGATTGGCGGGGAGGTATTCAATCGTCAGTTCGATGCGTGCATCGGGGATCGTGGCGCTGGTTTCGTTGAACCATCCCATGGTGATTCCCATCGGCATCCCGGCCGTCACCGGAATTCCCACGGTGGCCGGCAGATGTGCGTCGCCCGTTTCCTGGCCGATCGCGAGGAGGCGTTCGGGAGCGCCGAGCACCAGCTGACGGCGGGCAAAATTGACGACACCCAGGTGATGAATGAGTGCGCGCGGGAGATCGCGCCCGGCAGCGTCGATGACCCGGAGTTTGAAGCCGCGAACCCAGCCGTTCACCGGCCAGGTGAATTCCTGGAGGGCAGGCTGCGAGTGGTGGCTGTGCGCGGAGGCGGCATAGCCTTCCGGATTCGGAGCGACGCTCCACGGGCCAGCGGTGAGGACGACGGTGTGTTTGCCGGCATCGACCCGGACTGATGCTCGGTTGGGCTGCGGGTCAGATGCGGACAGCGTTGCAGTCGAGAAGGTGAAGGCGCAAAGCACGGCGATCGAGCGGAACATCGGGGTCTCCCGTTAGTGGACGGGAGAATGTTCGGAGGCGGGGGTCAAGAGGGGGTCAAGAGAAACTGGAAAGGAGATCCGAGAACCGGGATCCGAGACTTCTTGAGGGAAGCGAAGAGCCCGCCCAACAACGTGAAGGGACCTCAATCTCAGTCAGCATTGAAGTCCCTTGCAGCGCTCAGGCTGACACCCAGAGGGATGTCAGTTCATCCGATACTCATGCAGCACCGCTTTCCCTGTCACCGTTTCCTTCAGCAGGAGACGTCCACCGATATCGGCGGCAACCGGAGTCATCCCGGTGGGAATATCGGCGCAGGTGATGGCCCCGTTCTGCATCGGTGCACGACAGATGCTGCTCGAAGTCGAGGCGGGTTTGCGGACTGTGAACCATGCATCGCCTCTGCGATCGACTTGCAGCCAGCTAAGGGGCGCGACAAACGGTGGGACATGGAGTTTCCGGTTCATTTCATCACGAATCTCAGCCTCCAGTGGCAGGCTGCCATTTTCTGCTCGACTCTTATCCATGTTCGTGAGCAGGGAACCGATGTATTGATCGCGGCTGTTGAGCGCGACGGGGAAAGTCGCACTACGCGTCTGGAGCGTTGTCCCATCGGTCGAGACCCATTTTATGCTGATCACTGAATTCGCAGAGGCATCTGGATTTGAGGAATCCATCAGGACAATACCCGGAGTCATCCGGGCTGCGGCGACCAGTGGTGGCGCCACACCCGGCTGCGGCATCATCAACATGGTTTTCGAACCCTTGAGAGTAATAATTTGTGATTCGAATCCTTTGACGACGAGATCACGTGATGTTGCTTCTCCGGCCTTCGTCACCGCAACCGAGAATGAATCAATAGTTGCTGGCGCGTTCGGGTTGTTGGCATTGGCCCGGACCACCCGCTGGACTAGCCAATAGTTGTTACCGAGGGGGGCAATCGGGGAACTTGAGGTTGACCAGCTACCTAGCCCGAAAACTCCGGTCAGTTTGCCGTCGATCTGGTAAAACGACACTCGCCGCAAGCCACCGTCCAGGGCACCCAACGAGTCTCCGGTCCAGAGAAGGGAAGTTACCTCCCGCATTTCTCCCGGACTCCGTTTGCCATCGACACTGATCGAATTCTTCAGTGTGCTGTCAATCAGCAAGAATGGCTCGCGATTGCCGATTGCCAGCGCGAGCGTTCCTTTCGCTCCGATCGAGCCAAACGTGATGTTGGTGACATCGGCTGGCAAAGTGACCTCGCCGACTCGCTGCAGCACCGCCAGTGCAGGGGTCTGCGCGGCGAGGGTCTCGCTGCACAGCGAGGTGATCGTGAGGAGAAGCGCCAACGCTCGAGTGGTCATCACGCACTCCATGTTGTGGGGATAAAGAAAAGTAGCACGCGTTATTCAGTGCCGCCCTGCGTCGCCTTGTTGGGCAGCGGACCTCCGAGCCACCGATCTTCGGACATGCTCAAGGGTATTGATAGTACCGGCTGGACCGACGCTCGTCACATCCTCGGCCTCGAAATCGAGGAGCGGGTCATCACCTGGCTCACCCGGAAAGGGTGGTTCATCGAAGCCCACCGTTTTCACCTCGGACACAACGACATCGACATCATCGCCCGTCGGGGGACCCTGGTGGCGTTCATCGAAGTCAAAGCCAGAAGAAACGCTGACTTCGGCGCCCCCGAGGAAGCCGTCGGCAAGAAAAAGCGCCGGATCATCGAACGCCTGGCCTGGGTCTGGATCACCCGATACGGCCGGGAAGGGGACAGCTATCGCCTCGATATCGTGGCGATCCAAGGCCCCAAGGGAAAGGAAAAGGTCCGCCATATCGAGGATGCCTGGAGACCAGGATGGCGCTGACCAAGAAAAGTGGATCAAAACACTACAATTTGACACCACTTGCTTCGGGTAATATTCGGAGCTATGATTCATCCAGTAGCCAGGTGGATGATTTTCATCCACATCGGCATAAGGCTCACTGATCGCTGTTTCACCACTTTCTCCAGTTGAGGTTCTCATGTCCGTTGATGCCCGCACCGAGTCCCGGCAGGATACCGAAAAAAAGAAGGCCCTCACCCTCGCGATCTCGCAGATCGAAAAGCAGCTCGGCAAGGGCTCCATCATGCGGATGGGTGCTGAATCCCCTCGTGTGAGAGTCGCCGCCATTTCGACCGGTGCCATCAATCTCGACGCCGCCACCGGTATTGGCGGAGTCCCCCGCGGTCGCATCACCGAGATCTACGGTCCGGAATCTTCCGGCAAGACCACGCTCTGTTTGCATCTCGTCGCCAACGTGCAGAAGTCCGGCGGAGTGGCCGCGTTTGTCGACGCCGAACACGCGCTCGACATCGAATACGCCAAGCGTCTCGGAGTGGATGTCGAAAATCTTCTGGTCTCGCAGCCCGATACTGGTGAGCAGGCGCTCGAGATCGTTGAAATTCTGGTACGCTCTGGTGCGGTCGATCTCGTGGTGGTCGATTCGGTGGCTGCCCTGGTACCAAAGGCCGAAATTGAAGGCGAGATGGGCGACTCGCACATGGGCTTGCAGGCACGCCTCATGAGTCAGGCGCTGCGGAAGCTCGCTGGTGCCATCAACCGCACCAACTGCGCGGTAGTCTTCATCAATCAGCTGCGCGACAAGATCGGAGTGATGTTCGGGAATCCCGAAACCACCACTGGTGGCAAGGCGCTCAAGTTCTACGCCTCGCTGCGCCTCGATATCCGTCGCGTTGGTGCGGTGAAGGAACGTGAAGCGGTGATCGGCTCGCATGTGCGAGTCAAGGTCGTCAAGAACAAGGTGGCGCCGCCGTTCAAGCAGGCCGAGTTCGATGTGATGTTCGATGAAGGAATTTCACACACCGGACTGGTGGTCGATATCGCCAGTGAAGCAGGGATCATTCAGAAGTCCGGCGCCTGGTACTCGTACGCCGATCAGCGCATTGGTCAGGGTCGCGAGAATGCCAAGCTCTTCCTCAAGGACAATCCGCTCCTCCTCGCCGAAGTCGAAGCGAAAGTGAAGGAAACACTCGGCGTGCTCGCGGCCGCTGGCCCGGGGACGCCGCCGGAAGAAGAGGAAGGAGAATGATGGTCGACGCCCTGGTCACCGATCCACGCCGACGGGAAAGTACCCGCGTGATGATCGGTGGCCGGGCCGCATGGACCGTCCCATCAGATCTGATTGCGCGCCTGGGCCTGGTCGAAGGGGCTGCGCTCACGGGCGATGTGGTCAGAGCACTTGAGGCCGGTGCAGATGAGGAGGGGGCCTTCCGCGCCGCGATGCGTTCACTCGAGCGTCGCGGACACGCCGCCCGCGAACTTGGCAACAAGCTCGAACGCAAGGGACATCCGTCCACCGCAGTTGATGGCGCGCTTACACGCCTCAAGCGGCTCGGGCTGTTGAACGATGTGATTTTTGCGCGTGACTACGCGCGTGTCAGAGTAGAGCGCGGAATCGGTGTGGCGCGCATCGAGCACGATCTCCTCCTGCTCGGAGTCGCGCGCGATGTTGTGATGGATACACTGAAGTCACTGCCGAAAGGAGAGACCGACCCGCTCGAACGGCCGCGCACGCTGGCGCAGAGACGCGCCAGCAAGATGGCCGGTTTGCCGCGCGAGACCCGCCATCGGAGGCTCTCCGCCTTCCTCGCTCGACGGGGATTCAAGGGCGAGGAGCGGAGGAAGATCGTTGAAGAAATAATGAAAGGAGAACTGAAATAGGTGATCCGAGAACCGAGATCCGAGAACCGAGTGGTCATCCTGAGCGCAGCGAAGGGGCTGATGCCGGATTATCCACTTCGGTTCTCGGTTCTCGGATCTCGGTTAACTTTTCTTCAGACTCGTATACACCCCGACAAGCACCAGCAGCAATCCGCATGCGCACACAATTGCGGCGCCGGTCGGCATGTCGAATTGATATGACGTCCACAGTCCGATAAGCGACGCTGTCGCTGCAACCACCCACCCCACCGTCAGGCGCCCGATCCACGATTTCGACAGGGTTACCCCGCAGACCGCAGGTACAATCAGATATGCAAACGTGAGCAGCACACCAGCAATGCGAACGAACGACACGACGACGATCGCAAATGCCGCATAGAAGAGAAAATCCCAGAGCCTTACGTTGATCCCGGCTGCCGTTGCCTGTTCCGCATCGCCTGAAATCATGGCGAACTTCTTGTGGAACGTGGCGTAGAAACCGGCGAGGACAAGAAAAATTCCCGCACGCTGACCCACCGCGGTGGCGGTGACATTGAGAATGTCACCGGTGAGGAGATTCTCGAGTTCTTCCTTTCCACCGGCGACTCGACTCAACATCAGGATCACACCGGCCGCCGCCACAACAAAGGTGATTCCGATAATGGCTTCCTGCGGCACCGCATGTTTGCGGCTGTTGCGCGTCCACGAGAAGAGTGCTGCGCCTGCAAAGGTCACCGCCAGAGAAATCCAGAAGGTGATCTGATCGTCAAAGTGATAGCCGAGCAGCAGGGCAACGCAGGTGCCAAGAGTGGCGACCTGCGCGAGGGCGAGGTCGACGAAGATGACTTCCCGCTTCACCACGTGCAGGCCGAGGTAGACCAGCAGCGGCGGAAGAATGAGGCACGCGGCAAGCGGCCACTTCATGACCGCCCAGATGACCGCGGGATCAATCGGATTCATGCACCCCCCTTGAGCGCAGTGGCGAGTGATTTGACGATGTAATCCATCAGCGTGAAGTAGGTGGCGGTGTTGGCAATAGCACCGGGCTGCTGCGAGATGTCGAGGACCGTTCCGATCCCGGCCTGACGGACCACGTTATCGGCGGTTTTTCTGTTCTGGAATGGCTGCACCAGAATCGCGCGCACCTTCTGCGCCTTCATGGTGCTGATCACCTGCGCCAGATGGGCGGGAGATGGAGCAATGCCCGGCTTGGGTTCGAGGGTCTCGACCACATCCAGATTGAAGCGCGCTGCCAGATACACAAAGTCATTGTGATAGGTGACAATCTTGGCACCCTTGAACGGCGCCATCGTTGCCTGCCACTCGGTGTATTTGGCATCGAGCGTGGTATTGAACTTTTTCAGATTCGCGGCGAAGGTGGCAGCCGACGCGGGTGCAACCTTGCTGAGATGATCGGCAATCTGCCCGGCGATCAGTTTCACGTTCACCGGATCGATCAGGAAATGGGGATTGCCCATGGCATGGACGTCGCCCTTGGAACGATCAAGTGTTGCGGGCACTTCGAGGAGCCGCACGCCCACGGCGGCGGAAACACGCCCCGGTGCGCCATTGGCCAGCTTGGCGTTTCGGGCGCTCTCGAGCAGCGGCGGGAGCCAGCCGATCTCGAGCTCTGCTCCGCCATCAATCAGCATGTCTGCGCGGTTCAGTGTCGCGATGTGTCCGGGTTTGGCATCGACAAAGTGCGGGTCTTCGGTTGGCTTGGCCAGCGCAACGACGTCAATGAGATCGCCACCGATCTCGCGGGCAATGGCCGCGAGATCAGGGGTGGTGGCGACGACCTGCACCTTGGCCACCGGCGCGGGCGCAGGACTGAACGCGGTCACCAGAGCGACCGCAGTTGTCAGCGAAAAGAGATGCAATGTTTTCATGTGCGTGTGTTCTCTCTAGAATTTGTGGGCGGCGTGTGCGCCCAGCAGGAATTCGAACTGGATCCAGACCGAATGATCAACACCGATCCCGGTCCGATGGTCATAGTTGTACTGCAGGCGGAACTTGGAAAACTCGCTGGGATACCAGGTGAGATTTGGCGAGAAGCGATAACGGTCGGCGCGCTGCTCAGACGCAAATGCTGCTTCGTCTCCACTCGCAAACTCGCCACGCAACCCGGCAACCATCAGCGGCTTGATTCCCCACAGCATCTGCGCATACATCCCCCGGTCCTTCAGCACCTCACTCGGCAGCGTCACATTCAGGTCTTCCGCCGACACGCGCTGGGCCGCGTCGTACTTGCGAGTCATTGCTTCGGCCTGGAAAGAGACGAACGGGAAGCCCTGAAAAGCCCGCGGCGATTTCCATTTCCAGTAGAGATCGGCGCCGAGAATGGAGGTCCGGGCATCTGGCCCGGAATTGTTGGGACCGAACGCACCCGATGCACCGATCACAAGGGTCTGGTTGTCAGTGAGATCGAACGATGCGGCGAGTCGTGGTGCGATCAGGAGATCTTTGGCCTTCCTTACTTCGCGCTCATCGAGCACACCGCCATGAATTTCGGAGGATTCATCGGAACGGAAACTCGATGTGGTGCCACCGGCGCTGTTGAACACGCCAAGTGTTGCTTCGGAATAGAATTTTGTCGGGGCGAGCCAGGAGACCCGGGCGCCCTGACTCCGGAGACCCTCGGCACCGAACATCCGGTTGAGCACCAGTGGTTCATCGGCAAAGGCCCACGCGTGCGGGTGCTGCGGATTCTGTCGACCGAACTCCGTGAAGAATTGTCCGGCCTTGAGCTGCAGATTCCAGGGCAGGGAAGTCGTGAGGAAATACATCTCCTCGAGTTCGACACCTGTCTCGCCATTCTCGTCGAGTTTGTAGACAATATTGGTGAAGCCCTTGAAGTACGGATCGACTACACCATCGAGCGAGAGCTCGGCGTTGGGAATCGAGAAGCCGCGCACACGCGGATCATGATCGCCCACCTGCAGCCCACGAACCTTCGGAGTGCTTGACCAACCGAAGACCGAGAGGCCATCAAACGAAACATTCATGTAGGCACCACCAGCACGCGCAGGGGTTGCGGGGGCCGCGGAACCTGATTGAAGCGAACGCTCGAGCGAGTCCACCTGTGCCTGCAACTTGCGGAGCGATGCGATGAGCGAATCGCTGCTGCCCTGTGCCTTGAGCGGTGCAGTCAGCAGCGTGATGCCCACGATGGTAGTGGACAGGAGGAACCTGATTTTCATGCCAGCCTCATTCCAGGACGTTTTGCCGTGCACCGTTGTGCCGGACAATTGCTCGCGCTGCTCGTGGCATCGCGAGAGGATCGTGAACTGGAGAGATGTGACGATGCGCAGGGACCTCCCCTGCGGACGCGACAACACCTCAGGCTATGGTTGGTGGGGCTCGGGACTGATGGGTGGAGGGGAGATGCGATTCGAGTCTTGGGGTCGGTGAAAAGACTTCAGCGACGCGACTGGCGAAGGTTGCGGTCGGAATCCGTACGCCCGACTGGAGTTCGGCATGTAATGACTGGGCAATACAGGCCGGGCATGAGGATGAATCGTGTTGCGCCCGCTGCTGCTGGGTCCCGGAGTCTACCGTTGACGAGGTGTGATTCAGCGAGAACGCGGCAGTGGTAGCGCCTCCGTCCCGAACCTCGATCATCGGCGCGAAGGTCATCAGCAACTGCGCAAAGATCGCGACACTTGCCAGTGCGCGGATCAGGCTGGTTGTGATTTCACTCCGACGACGCGTTGCCATGGTTAACAATGGTAAGAGAGGCTCCAGACGAATACCAGTCTTCAGGGGTTGATCAGGTGTCAATCTGCAACAAAATCCACTCTCTACTATTAGATTCTGGTGATGAAAGCTGCAGACATCCGCCGCAGGTTCCTTGAGTACTTCGTTGCCAAAGGACATACGCTCGTCCCGTCGTCTTCGTTGGTACCCGCGGACGATCCGACCCTGCTTTTCGTGAACGCCGGGATGGTGCAATTCAAACGCACCTTTCTCGGACAGGATCCGCGTCCGTACGTCCGGGCCACCACCTGTCAGAAGTGCGTGCGCGCCGGTGGCAAGCACAACGACCTTGAACAGGTGGGGCAGACCACCCGGCATTTCACCTTTTTCGAAATGCTCGGCAATTTTTCCTTCGGCGACTATTTCAAGCGTGATGCAATCGCCTTTGCCTGGGAATTCATTACTTCACCTGCCGGTCTGAACCTTCACCCCGATCGCCTGAGCGTCACCGTCCACAAGAGCGATGACGAAGCGCGCAAGCTCTGGCTTGAACTCTCCTCGATCCCCAACGATCGCATCTACGGGCTGGGCGACAAGGAAAACTTCTGGCAGATGGGCGACACCGGTCCCTGCGGGCCGTGCAGCGAAATCTTCGTTGATCTCGAGTGGAAACCTGGGCGCGGCCCGGTGAAAACGTCGCAGGAAGATTTCGAAGTGCTGTCCGATACCGGTCGATTTGTCGAATTTTGGAATCTGGTGTTCATGCAGTTTGATCGGAGCACAGATGGAGTGCTGACGCCGTTGCCCAAGCCGAGCGTGGATACGGGTGCCGGGCTCGACCGTCTATCGTCGGTGCTGCAGGGGTACGACGACATCTTCCATTCGGACATCATGCGGGCGCTGCTCGATGAAGTCGGGCGACTCGTGGGCCGTCCTTATCCGGGTGGTCCGCAAGGTGAAGGTCTCTCGTATCGTGTCCTCGGTGATCACGCTCGATCCGTGGCGTTTCTCCTGCTCGATGGAGTCTTTCCGAGCAACGAGGGTCGCGGCTTCGTAGTGCGACGAATTCTCCGTCGCGGGGTACGGCATGCCTGGCTGCTCGGGCGCCGTGAACCAACGCTGGCGCTGCTGATCCCGAAGGTTGTCGACGTGATGGGTGAGGCCTACCCGGATCTTGTCGCCAAACAACAGATGATCATCGATACGGTGCGTGGCGAGGAAGAGCGTTTCCTCAGCACCATCGAAGCAGGCCTCGAGCGACTGGAAGGATTTTTTGCGAGCGGTGTAAAAACCATTCCAGGGGATGAAGCATTCAAGCTCTTCGACACATTCGGATTCCCGATTGATCTGACCGAACTGATCGCTGCAGAGCGTGGTGTCGGCGTTGATATCGATGGATTTGAAGTCGCCATGAAAGAGCAGCGAGAGAGAAGCCGCGCAGTCGGCAAGGCGGCGAAGGGAAAGAGCGGCGGCACTTCCACCGGATCGAGTGCCGGTCAGATCAGCGGCAGGTCATCGTTCATCGGATATAGTGCAACAGCTGCCGAGACGAGCACACTGAGTGATGCCGAGGCGGCGAAATCGGGGGTGCTGGTACTGCAGGAGTCGCCATTCTATGCGACGTCCGGTGGACAGACCGCGGATACCGGTCTGGTGAAGGGCGCGGGATGGACCTTTGCGGTCACTGATGTCGTCAAGGATCCTGATGCAGGGCAACGCCTGATCGGTGCTCTGAGCGGCGAATTTGTTCCTGGCAGCGTGCAGGCTTCAGTCGATGTGGGTCGTCGTCGCGACATCGAACGCAACCACTCAGCCACGCATCTGGCGCACATGGTGCTGCGTCGACGGCTCGGTGATCATGTGCGTCAACAGGGTTCTCTGGTTGAGCCGGGCCGTTTGCGCTTCGACTTCTCGCATGGCGGGGTGATCGATGCGAATCTCTTTGCAGAGATCGAAGCAGAAATCAATGAACTGATATTGGCGAATGCAGAAGTCGATATCAGAGAGCTCCCGCTTGATCAGGCGCTCAAGTTGGGGGCGATGGCATTCTTTGCGGACAAGTACGGTGATGTTGTCCGGGTGGTCACGATCGGCGATTCGATCGAACTCTGTGGCGGAACGCATGTGAAGAGCGCCGGACAGATCGGGCTCTTTCGCTTTGCCTCACAGGGGGGAGTGGCCGCGGGCGTTCGCCGCATCGAGGCCATCACCGGGCGCGGCGCGTATCAGAGCGTCACCCAGCAGGATCGGCGTATCGGCGGGATTGCCAACACTCTCAAGGCGGCACCGGACCAGCTGGAGCGCAAACTCGAGTCCCTGATCGGTGAGCGTGACAAACTTGATCAGCGTCTGAAAGAAGCGTTGAAAGGCGGCGGAAGCGCGCAGTCCGAAAAAACCTTCGACCTCAACGGTGCCACCCTCGTGGTGACGGAAACCGTGGCAGAGGATCGCGGGCAACTGGGTGAGATTGCTGATGCCTTCCGCGGAGCGCGGAAGCAGGGCGCGGTGCTGATGTTGCACAATCCTGTGGTCGCCACCGCGTTGTCTGTGGCGGTCACCGATGATCTGATCAAGCAGGGAAAGGATGCCAACGCGTTGATGAAATTTGTCACCGGAAAATTTGGTGGGCGCGGTGGCGGCCGACCGACCTTCGCAAGCGGAAGTCTCGGCGGCGAGGTCGCCACGCTGCTGGCAGATGGGCTCCCGGCGGCGGTTCAGGAATGGTTGACCGCATGAAGCAGGATGCCTCGACCTGGTTTGCGCAACACACCAGCCGTGCACCTGAGCGACTGAGAGCGCGGGCAGCAGAATTGCTGAGCGCCGAAACAGATAGTCAGCAACTGATCGCCGTACTCGCAGCCTCGGGATCGCGTGCCCTCGACAGTGCAGTACAGGCTGGGGCAGGACGCACCGCTGCGCTCGATCTGCTGACCGCGGATGCGCTGATCACACTTTCCCTTCTTGCTGCGGCCGAATCAACTCCCACAGAACTCGGCAGCCTGGCGAGAGCGCTGCGCCTTGGAGCGGTGAATGATTGATCTGCACTCGCACGTTCTGCCCGGGATTGATGATGGGTCGCGCTCACTCGATCAGTCCGTGCGCACCCTGCGGATGTTCCAGCTGCGTGGTGTTACCGAAGTGGCCTGTACCTCTCACCTCACTGCGTCACGCGCCGACGCCGGGCTGAGCGAGAAGTATGAGGAGGCGTGGAAGCTCCTCAATGACAATTGCCCTGAAGGAACCAGGCTGCATCGTGGCGCCGAGGTGATGCTTGATCGGCCGGTGCTACCGTCGATTGCGGAGCGGAAAGTGACGATCGCCGGGTCGCGCTATCTGCTCTGTGAATTTCAGCGGATGGTGCCGACGGAAATCGTTACCCGTGCACTCGATGACATTCTGCGCCTGGGACTTGTGCCACTGCTTGCGCACCCGGAGCGGTACTCCTGCTGCACAGTCGAGGCCGTGCAGGCGTGGCGGGACATGGGTGTGCTGATGCAGTGTGACGCGACCACGATTACCCAGAAGAGCAGACGTGGCGATCGTGCGCGTGACCTGGTGCGTGAAGGACTTGCCGACATACTTGCGGGTGACAATCACGGGGATGAACGGAATCTGGGTACCGCACTCGACTGGTTGAGTGAACACAAAGGAGAGGATCAGGCGATTCTACTCCTCGAAACCAATCCGCGCGCCATTCTCGACGATGAAACCGTGTATGAAGTCGACCCGCTGAAAATCAGCAAGTCGCTCTGGAGCCGGATGACCTCACTCTTCCAGGACGAGCAATGAGCACGGAAGCGATCGCGGCAGGACTGCGTTCGCTGGCCATGACCGCTGAACGGGTTGCGGACCGCGCGGGTGAGCTTGCTCCGATCGTCGCGGCGATGAGACAATGTCTGCAATCAGGCGGCACTCTCTTCTTTGCGGGCAACGGTGGATCGGCAGCCGACGCGCAGCACATCGCCGCGGAATACGTCGTTCGCCTCCAGGCTGGAACTCAGCGCGCAATGCGCGCGATCGCCTTGACGACAGACACCTCCATTCTGACTGCCGCCTCGAATGATTTCGGATTTGATCAGATTTTTGCCCGGCAACTCGAAGCGCTGGGCAGAACCGGCGACGTCCTGATACTGCACAGCACGTCAGGCGCTTCGCCCAACTGCCTCCGTGCCGCAGAACGTGCGCGAGATCTCGGGATCGTGACCATCGCGCTCCTTGGTGGGAATGGCGGGGCGCTCCGATCGCTGGTGGATCACGCGTTCGTGGTTCCCGATGCGCCGGTCAATCAGGTCCAGGAGATCCACCTGGCAATTCAGCATCAGATTGCGGCGGTGCTGACGCGGAGCGCCTGAGCAGAAACGGTATTCCCGCGATTGCTGACCCGCTGATTCCTGTTTATCGTTGTTCCGTCTCCGTACTCCGCCTCCTCAGGAGGGCCAATGTTTCAGCATCTCCGGACCACATCATATCTCCTTGTGACAGCTTGCGCGTTGACTGTGGCCCCGCTCGCTGCCCAGGGTGGTGACTCGTCGCCCAACGACAACAAGCTCTCCGCCGCCGAGAAACAGGACGGCTGGGTTCTGCTGTTCAACGGTCGCAACCTCGATGGCTGGCGCCCCTACAAGACCGACAAGATCACCGGCTGGTCGGTGGTGAATGGAGACCTGGTCAAGCAGACGGTCTCCGGCAATGGGGATATCGTCTACAACCAGCCCTTCACGAATTTCGAATTCACCTTCGACTGGAAGATTGACGCGAAGGGAAATTCCGGCGTCTTCGTGCGTGCGACAGAGGAGTACAGCAAGATTTACTGGAGCGCGACGGAATATCAGTTGCTGGATGACGCCGGGCACCCTGATGGTGCGAATCCCCTGACGTCGGCCGGTTCTGCGTACGGGCTGTATCCGTCGATTGCCGGTACGGTCAAACCCGCGGGTCAGTGGAATTCCTCGAAGATTGTCGTGCGCGGCACCAAGTATGAACACTGGCTCAACGGCATCAAGATGATCGAGTATGATTCGAAGTCACCGGAGTGGGTGGCCAAGGTCAAGGCATCAAAGTTCAAGGACTATCCCAATTACGGTCTGGCACAGAGTGGCCTTATCGGCATCCAGGGTGATCACCCTGGGACGCTGACGCTGAAGAATCTGAAGGTCCACCCATTTCCCAAGTGACAGCGACCTCCTGAAGGATGTGAAGGAGCTCAATCTTCCTGCCCGCATGGACGCATTGAGTTCCTTCGCTTCACTCGGGAAGTTTCAGCGATGAAGACTTCCGTCCCATCCGAAATCATCGACATCCTGCGCCGTCTGGAAGGCGCAGGTTTCGAAACCTGGTGCGTCGGCGGGGCCGTCCGCGATGCACTGCTCGGTGGTTCTCCAAAGGACTTTGACCTCGCGACGGCTGCTCTCCCGAGTGACATCCGCCGGGTTTTTCCACGAACCGTTCCCATCGGAATCGAGCACGGGACGGTTGGCGTCCTGGATGATGCCAATGTGCTGCACGAAGTCACCTCGTTTCGCAAAGATGTGAAGAGCGATGGGCGTCACGCCGTTGTCGAATTCGGAGTTTCACTCGACGATGACCTCGCCCGACGCGATTTCACCATCAATGCCATCGCCTTCCATCCGATCCGACAGGAATGGCGCGATCCCTTCAAGGGCCAGGAAGATCTCCAGCGTCAGATCATTCGTGCGGTGGGTGATCCCTCGGCTCGTTTCCGTGAAGACCGGTTGCGAATCCTGCGTGCCATCCGTTTCGCTGCACGCTTCGGATTTTCGATCGACCCGGCGACACTGGCGGCCATGAAAGCGCAGGGGGGTGACACCGGGCATCTCTCCGCCGAGCGCGTTCGCGACGAATGGGTGAAGTCACTTGGTACGGCTCGCGATGTGAGCACTGTGACCGAACTCTGGCACGAATGTGGTGTTGCAGCCGTGTGGATGCCGGAGATGTTGCTCGACCGGACCAGCTGGGAAGGAATGCAGCGTGATGACGGCAGGGAACGGCCCGCTGATCATGTGGTGCTCACCGCCGTCATGACGTCAACGTCGGCACCTGTCTGGAAAAGATTCAAGGGATCTGGTGCAGAAATTCAGCGCGCCGAAGCGCTCGATCGGGGGCCACATCGACCGTCCGATACCACCCCGGCAGCGGTGCGCCGCTGGATGTCCACCGTGGGTGAGGCGGCAGCAGGATTGCTCGAAGTGGAGTATTGGCGGATTTCGCAGCGCGATGATGGTGCGCGCCGAGATTTCTGGGAGCAGTGGGATGAGATCTATCGTACCGTGATTGATCGCAATGATCCGGTCACCCGGGAAGCACTCGCACTGCGAGGTGATGATCTGATTCGCTCGGGTGTCATCAAACCGGGGCCCGCGATGGGGCGCGTGCTTGACCGGATGCTGAACGCGGTGCTCGAGGATCCGTCCCTCAATACCAGAGACGCTCTGCTCGATATCGCGCGAAAGGCAGTATGAGTCATTCGCTCTTCTCGCCTGCAGAGCCGCTCGCCGCGCGGATGCGCCCGCGTACTCTCGCCGAATTCGTGGGCCAGATGCATCTGTTGTCGCCTGGCAAACCACTGGGCGATGCGGTGCGCCGCGGCGATGTCGGCAGCATCATCCTCTGGGGTCCGCCAGGAACCGGGAAGACGACGCTCGCGCGTCTGGTGGCGAGCACCACGGATCGCCATTTCGTTTCGTTCTCCGCAGTGAGTGAAGGGATACCCCGCGTTCGGGAAATCATCAAGGAAGCGGAGGATCGCCGCCGACTCGGGCGGGGCACCATCCTCTTCGTTGACGAAATCCACCGCCTGCATCGCGGGCAGCAGGATGCATTTCTCCCGGCCGTGGAGCAGGGCATCGTCACCCTCATTGGTGCGACCACGGAGAATCCGTCATTTGAATTGAATGCGGCGCTTCTTTCGCGCGCGCGGGTCTGGGTGCTGCAGCCGCTCGCTGCCGAGGAGATTGGCCAAGTCATTGCGCGAGCAATGGCGGACCGGGATCATGGCCTCACCGAGCAGGTGACGATGGATGATGGCGCCCGGGCACTCCTCGCGAGACTCGCGGACGGTGATGCGCGGCGAGCACTTACGGTACTGGAAGCCGCAGCACAACATGTTGGCGAAGGTGGCGCCATCACCGAGGACGTGGTCACGGCCACACTTGCGCGCCGTGTGGCACCATTCGACAAGAGTGGCGAGCAGCACTATGATCTTATTTCGGCACTGCACAAGGCGATCCGCGGTTCTGATCCGCAGGGTGCACTGTACTGGCTCGCGAGAATCGTCCAGGGTGGTGAAGATCCGATGTATCTCGCCCGACGAATGGTTCGCATGGCGTCGGAAGACATCGGTCTCGCCGATCCGCATGCACTGACTGTGACTCTCGCTGCACGCGATGCGTTTCATTTTCTCGGCTCACCCGAAGGTGAACTCGCACTCGCGGAAGCAGCAGTGTATCTGGCGACTGCGCCCAAGAGCAATCGCGTGTATCTCGCGTGGGGAGCGGCACAGGCTGCTGCAGCAGATACACCAGCAGCCCCCGTCCCGCTGCACATCCGCAACGCACCGACCAACCTGATGAAGGAATTGGGGTATGGGGCGGGGTATCGGTATGCCTTCGAAGACCCCGCGGCCTATGTCCATCAGGAGTATTTGCCCGAAGAAATACGGGGGGCAGAGTTCTATGAACCGGGTCCGTTCGGTCAGGAACGACGCATTGCAGAGCGCCTAGAGTGGTGGCGGAACCGGCCAAAGCCCACCCCATAACCCATTGAAAAATATCAACTTGCCTGAGGTGTCCGGCGCCGGGGACCTTGGCCCGTCCATTGCACTGTACCCAGGCGTTCGCTGACCTCTGTCAGGTGACCGGGACGCCTGGCAGCAAGTTTTTCTTTGGCTCTGAGATCAAATGTGCGGAATCGCGGGTTTCTGGCAGCCTGACGGACTGAGTTCCTCGGCAGGCGACATCATCAAGCGCATGACTGGCGCGATTGCTCATCGTGGACCTGACGATGACGGCGCGTGGCTTGATGCTGCTGCAGGCATCGCACTCGGGCACCGTCGCCTTTCGATTCTCGATCTCTCCGAAGCCGGCAGTCAGCCCATGGAATCGCCCAGTGGTCGCTACGTCATGATTTTCAATGGCGAGATCTACAACTGGCGCGGATTGCGCAGCGAAGAGGATCGGCACGGCGCGCAATGGCGTGGCCACTCCGACACCGAAGTTTTTCTCGTGCTGGCCGATCGACTCGGATTGAGTGAGGCTGTCAAGCGAGCGAGTGGTCAGCTCGCGATTGCAGTGTGGGACAAGAAAGATCGTACCCTCACCCTCGTGCGCGACAGACTCGGCGAAAAGCCACTGTACTACGGCTGGTGTGGAGCAACACTTCTCTTCGGATCGGAACTGAAGGCGTTGCGTGCTCATCCGGTGTGGAATGGGACCATCGATCGCGGTGCCGTCGCGCTCTACATGCGCCACAACTATGTCCCTGGCCCGCACAGCATTTACGAACAGATCAGAAAACTTCAGCCAGGGTGCATGATCACCTTCGGCGGCGCTGCGGGCCGGGACCCGCAGCCAGTGAGGTACTGGTCCGCGATGGATGTTGCCGTGGCCGGGTCGCGCAATCCGTTGACGGGCTCCGAAGAAAGCGTCGCGAACGATCTTGAAGCGCTGCTGATGCGCGTCGTTGGCGAAGAGATGGTCGCCGATGTGCCGTTGGGGGCGTTTCTTTCGGGTGGCATCGATTCATCGCTTGTTGTGGCGCTGATGCAGGCGCAGAGCCGCCAGCCCGTAAAGACCTTTACGATCGGATTTCACGAAGCGGGATTCAACGAAGCAGAATACAGCAAGATGGTCGCGAAGCATCTCGGTACGGAGCATCACGAATTGTACGTGACTCCGAACGATGCCCTCGATGTCGTGCCGAAACTTCCCGCAATGTTTGATGAACCGTTCGCGGATTCTTCGCAGATACCGACCTTCATGGTGTCGCAGATGACGCGCGAACAGGTGACGGTGGCGCTCTCCGGTGACGGCGGCGACGAGAGTTTCGGGGGATATCAGCGGTATTTTACGGCACCAAAGATCTGGCGCTGGCTCTCGCCTACACCACGACTGGTGCGGCGGGGCGTTGCCTCGGCACTGACGTCCGTCGGTGTGTCTGGCTGGGACTCGCTGGGAAAACTCTGGCCGCTCCAGGGTACGGTCAAGCTGAACGGCGATCGCATTCACAAGCTCGCCGCACTGATGGAGATGCCCGACCGTCGCGCCATGTATCACGGCTTCAATTCACACTGGCTGAATCCGGCCACCGTCGTGCCGGGCGCAGTCGAGCCGATGACGGAGCTGACCGATCCACTGCAGCAGCAGCTGTTGACCGATTTCACCGCGGACATGATGGCGATGGACACAGTTGCGTATCTCCCTGATGATATTCTCGTCAAGGTGGATCGCACGTCGATGTCCGTGTCGCTCGAGGTGCGCGCCCCGCTGCTGCATCATGAAGTGATCGAATTCGCATGGCGTATTCCACCGCATCTCAGATCGCGTGACGGCCGCGGCAAACTTCCCCTGCGCAAGATTCTCGATCGTCATGTGCCGGCGGCGCTGGTCGAACGTCCGAAGGTCGGATTTGCGGTGCCGATCGATCACTGGTTGCGCGGCCCGCTCCGCGAATGGGCCGAAGCAATGCTGACCCCCGAGCGGCTGCGCGATACCGGACTCTTCGATCCTGCACCGATCCGTCACCTCTGGCATGAACATCAGACCGGGCTTCGCAATCGACAGTATCTGCTCTGGGACGTGCTGATGCTGGTATCCTGGCTCGACGAACAAGGACGAAGTCCCCGTGCCTAGAATCCTCTACATCGGCACCGGGACCAATCGCGGAGGAGCTGAAATCCAGACTCTCCAACTCGCCACCGAAATGAAGGCACGCGGTTGGCAAGTACGAATGGTCGGTATGATACCTCCCGGACCGATTGCAGCAGGATTCGAAGCCGCCGGCATTGAGTGCCGGACACTCAATATGCGGCGCGGTGCGCCGTCACTGGCCGCTATCCGTCGCCTTCGTCAGGAAGTGCGCGAGTTCCGGCCTGATGTGATCCATTCGCATATGGTGCACGCCAACATCCTGGCGCGGATTGCGGTCGGTGGTGGAAAGCGCTGGCCTCCGCTCATATGCACTGTTCATAATATTGACGAAGGTGGCCACTGGCGGCCGCTGGCGTACCGCCTGACCGATCACCGCGCCTGGCGTACCACCCACGTCTCCGCCCTCGGCCTCGCCGCACAGCGACAGGCCGGACTGTTGAGCAAAGAGCGGTCGCTTTTCATCCCCAACGCCGTGCGGTTTGACTCGCGGGAACCCGGCAGAGGTCCCCGTGAGAATGACGGAGGAGTCGGGACTCAGGCCGCTTTCACATGGCTCTACGTCGGGCGCCTCGATCCGGTGAAGCGGGTTCCGTTTCTGGTCGGCTGCTTCCGGAGAGTCCTCGATGCGTTTCCCGACAGCCGACTGATTCTGGTTGGCGGTGGCAGCGATGCGGCAATGATTCGGGCCATGTGCGGAGCTTCTCCGCTGAAAGAATCGGTCGACATTGTCGGGCCGCAGGACGACGTGCAATCATGGCTTCGGCGCGCCGACGGGTTCGTCACGCTGGCGCATCATGAAGGGATGCCACTCACGATTCTCGAGGCGGGAATGCATTCGCTCCCGGTGGTTGCCACCGATGTGGGAGGCGTCGCCGAGATGATTGCCGACGATTCGCAGGGATGGTTGGTGGATCAGACCGAAGCGGGTGCGGTCAATGCCATGTTGGAGGTCATGCGACTCTCACCCGGGGCACGGGCAAAGTTCGGAGATTCGCTGCAGCAACACATCGCCGCGACCTTCAGTGTGAACCACATCATGCCGCAGTGGCTTGCATTGTATCAGGAAGCGATGGCGGTGTCGGCATGACATCACTTGCCGCGCGCGGTTCAGCGATAGTGAGCAATCATGCCGAGGGCCTGATGGCGGTCGTCGAAGGTGCTTTCCGCGAGTTCGCGACCGTGCTTCCCCATGGTGGCGCGCAGCGCGGGGTCGCTGAGCAGTTCGATAATCGCGTTGGCCAGTGCATTGACATCCCGCGGCGGGACGATGCGACCATTCCATCCATCACGAACCGCATCACGACAACCGGGAACATCCGTCGTCACAATCGCACGCCCGGTGGCGGCCGCCTCCTGCAGCGATTTGGGCACGCCTTCGCGATAGAAGCTGGGGAGAACGATCAGCGCTGCATCAGCAACAAGGGAGGGCATGTCGTCGCGATGGCCGAGCCATTCGACGGTGCCCTCACTGGCCCACGCACGCAGCTGGGATTCGGGGACGGCGGCAGGGTTGGCGCTGTCGGTGTCTCCGGCGAGAAGAAAGCGCGCTTTCATTCCGCGTTCACGCACGACTCGGGCCGCCGCCACAAACTCGATCACTCCCTTGTCGATCAGCATTCGTGCGGGGAAGACAACCGTCGGAATACCATTGGTGCGTTCGGGCTGGACCACGAATCGATCGAGTGCAACTCCGACACCGCCGATATTCTGCAGCCGCGCACTCTCGATGACAGCTCCAGCGAGCTGCTTCGCATCATCAGTATTCTGAACCTGCACGAATGTGCCGGGTCTCCGAAAGAGCGTACGGAGAATGCGCTCAAGCACGGCGCGTTGGACACGGACACCGTAAGTATCGCGGACGTACAGGTGTCCGAGACCGGGAAAGGTGTTGATCACTCTCGGCACTGCCGCACGTCGGGCCGCCCAGCTCCCGTAGAGAACGGGTTTCATGGCAATGTGGTGCACCACGTCTGGTCGGAGGCGACGGTAGAGTGCGGTCAACTCATTTATGGATGCAATTTCATTCCATGGATTTCGGCTTTCGCGCGCCAGGCCGAGCGGAATGAGTGTCGCGCCGGTGCTGGAGATCGCGTCACCATGGTGGCGAACTCTCGCGGCCACGAACACCTGCCAGCCATCGCCAATTGCAGCGCGAATGAGCGGCAGCCAGTGAAGTGCAAGAAACCAGTCTTCCGTCGCAACGATGACGACGGTGCCGCGGGTACTGGTCACGCGAATGTGATGTTGGGCATGCGTGAATTCAACTCAGGGAAGCTCGTTCGCGCCAGCCGTCGTGGATTTGCCACCGGCGGAGTTTGCCAATGACCGCCCAGATGGGAATGATGCACTCGCTTCGCGGTCGCTTTCAGGGTGACGGAGTTTCGGCGGTACTCTGGCGTGCGGGCACCGGCTCGCTTCTGAGTGGTGGTGCCGCCGCGGGTCTGGCAGTGGTGCTGCAGATCGCGATGACGCGCATGCTGGGGACCGCGGAGTTTGGCCGCTACAACTACGTGCTCACCGTGGTCAATCTGTTGTCGCTGCTCGCGCTGGTCGGATTCGATACCGCCGCACTGCGATTTGTGGCGCACTACCATACGCTTTCCGAATGGTCCACACTGCGCGGATTCCTGACCGGCTCACTGCGGCTCGTGACTGTTGTCGGTCTCCTTTGTGGCGCGGGACTCTGGCTCGGGGGCGGGATGCTCGTCCCGCATGGTGAAGCGCTCGGTGACGTCATGGTCGTGGCAGCAATGCTCCTTCCCGTGCTCAACGTCGTCAGACTGCTGGGGAGTCACATTCAGGGACTCCGCCAGATTGTCACGTCCTCGCTGGTGCAGAGTGTCCTTCGACCTGCACTGATCGGCGCACTGGTACTGGGCATCTGGCTCGGCAATGGTTCACTCTCGGCTCCGCAGGCGATGATGCTGAACCTTGGCTGCACCGCGGTGGTGCTCATGGTCATGTGGCGATTCTGGGTCAAAATCGTGCCGTCGAGCGCGTTCAACGACCCACCGGTATTCGAAATGCGCACCTGGCTGAAGACGTCATCCGCGCTGATGCTGATTGCCGGTTCGCAGGCACTGCTCGTCAATACTGATACGCTGATGCTCGGGCAGATGCGCGGTACGGAAGAGGCCGGACTCTATTCGGTGGCGGCGTTGCTGGTGACGGTGATCACACTGGGCATCACAGCGGCCAACGGGATTGTGGCACCGATGATCGCTGAGCTCAATGCCAGGGGCGATCGTGAGGGGTTGCAGCGACTGCTGCAGATGTCGGCGCGGGGCGTGCTGGCGTATGCCATTCCCGTCGTGCTCTGTCTCGGATTCTTCGGAAAATCGCTGCTTGGCATCTACGGAGAAGCCTTCCGTGCGTCATGGGGGCCGATGATGGTCCTCGCGGCGGGTCAACTCAGCATTGTGGCGTTTGGTTCGGTGGGATTTCTGCTCACGATGTCAGGGCATGAAAAAATCGCGAGTCAGACGATTGTGGCCAGTGCGATGCTCAACATCATCCTGAATCTGGTTCTGATCCCGAAATGGGGAGCGATGGGCGCCGCATCTGCGACGGCGATCGCCACCTTTGCACGAAGTGCTGTACTCACCCTCTGGGCCAGTCGGAAGCTTGGACTGACCGCCACTGTGTTTGCAGGACCACCCGTTCACGGAGAGCACTGACACCATGGAAACCATGAAAGAAGAGCTGCGCGAAAAGTTTCCGGGACTCTATTCTCTGATGCGCCCCGTCAAACAGCGCGTTGAAATCGAGTGGCGCACTCTTCGTTATTTCCGTGTCAAGGATCTGACGCGCTGGCTCTGGCCGAACAAGGACCTCTGGCAGAGCGAGCTTCCGATTCAGCAGGTGCGTCGATACCCGGTCAGCGGGACGTTTGATTCCGTCCTGGCCAGCGTAGCGACCGCGGATGGTGGCCATGCACGCTATCTCTCGCCTGCCGCCTGGCGTACCAGCGGACTGGCTGGCCTGCGCAAGCACTTTCCTCCCGATGCCGGTCTCAAGCTGGTGCGACAGGTCGGAGACTTCGCCACAGGCGAGTATCTCAGTGGGACCGAGCACGCGCACCTGCAGCGGAAATTTCTGCACGGTCACCCGAAATTGCTGCTGGTCGCGAACACACTGTACCTCGAAGGCCTCGGGCCAAGACTCTATGATGTCATCGAAGTGGCACTCGATGACGGGATTCACGTGGGCTATGTCTCGCGGCACGTCGGCGGCCGTGCGCCGACCAGTGCGGAATGGCAGCGGGGGATTGCTGCGCTCAAAGCACTCCAGAACAAGGATCTGCTGAGTGTCGTCATTCCCGGGGGGTTTTCTCATCTCGATTTCCGCGAGCCCGACTGCTCCGGGAACGCCTTTGTCGACAGTGAAGGCCGCTTTCAGTACGTGGACTTCCAGAACTTCGTGCTTTCAGGCTACGCGGGATTTCTTGATACCATCGTGATGAATGCAGCAGAACGCTCACACTTTGGTGACAAGAGCATTCTGCGCGGTGGACGGTATCTCTATCAGACGGTGCCAGGTGTGGACCGACCCGCCAAGCGCGACATTGCGCCACGTCTCGAGACCATGCGGAAGATCTTTGCCGAAGCCGGTCTCGACTTGCGCGGACGCAGCGTCTTTGACATCGGTTGCAATATCGGCATGATGATCGGCTCCTATCTCCGTGAAGGTGCTGCGTGGTGTCATGGTTTCGACATGCCCGAAATTGTGCCGCACACCGAGCGCGTGCTGCTCGGCACCGGTTGCTCTCGGTTTTCGTTGACCGGCGGCATGCTGCGACCGGATCGCGACCTGCTGGCGGATGTCCCTCCATGGCTCAAGGATGGCCGTACCATGGTGCTGTCATACCTGGCGGTTCACGGTCACATTGGCTGGCTCAATGGCCTTGACGCGCTGCCGTGGGACACGATGATCTATGAAGGTCACGAAGGAGAGTCCGAGGAGATGGCGCGCGGATTCATTGCGACGCTGAACGAAAAGATCCCGTGCCGAGTGGTCACGATGACGACATATCGTGACGGCGACTCCGATCCACGGGTACTGGCCATCATCGAGCGCACGTGAACCGCCTGGACGTCCTCTTTGTCGTCCGGACCCTTGGCGTTGGTGGCTCGGAACGACAACTGATTGTCCTCGCCCGAGGACTCGCCCGCAAAGGTCGGCGAGTCGGGATCGCTGTCTTCTATCGCGGTGGACAGCTGGAGAGCACTCTCGGCGATGGGGTCGAACTGATCGACTTGCAGAAGAGTGGCCGATGGCAACTCACCTCACTGCTGCGTCGATTCCGCGATGTGCTCAGGTCGCGTCAGCCACGCGTGGTCCACGGATATCTCCCCGTTCCCAACCTGCTGACACTCTTTGCCAGGCGATGGGCTCCGGGTGCCCGTATTGTCTGGGGTGTACGCGATTCCGGCATGGAGGCCGCCTCCTATGACCGGCTGACCAGGTTCACCTTCTGGGCTACGCGCGCGCTCTCCCGTTACGCTGATGTTGTCATCGCGAATTCGGAAGCGGGGCGGACACGTCATCTTGCGCTTGGCTACCGTCCAGCGCGTCTGCACGTTGTTTTCAATGGGATCGACACCACGCGATTTGTTCTTCCCACAGCGTCACGCCTTTCACTCCGCTCGCGACTCGCTGTTCCGGAAACGGTTCCGGTTGTCGGCTGTGCCGCACGGTACGATCACGTGAAGGGTGTCGATGTTCTCCTGGAAGGATTCGCCGAGGCGCGTCGCGAAGGATGGCAGGGTCAACTCGCCATTCTCGGCGATGGCAATCCGGAGATTGGTGATGAATGGCGTGCACGCGCCGAGCGACTTGGTGTGAGCAGTCAGATCACGTGGAAGACACACGAACCACTGTTGGCAGAGTGGTATGCTGCAGTCGACGCGGTCTGTCTCCCATCGCGCAGTGAGGGGTTCTCGAATGTGCTGGCTGAGGCAATGGCGTGCGGTACCGCATGCATTGCATCCGATGTTGGTGACGCCAGGGAGATCCTGGGCGGAACGGGAACTCTCGTGCCACCTGGAGATCCGCAGGCTCTCGCGCGAGCACTCATGCAGGTGAGGAGCATTGATCGCGACGATGGGTCCGCCGCTCGGCGAGAGAGAATCACCGCGAAGTTCTCCGTCGACCAACTCGTCGCTCGAACCGATGCGCTTCTCTTCCCGGCGGACCTGTGAAGCTGCCTTCCATTGGCCGGATGATCTCGACATTCTCGGCGGCGATGCTGGTGGTTCTGTTTGGTGGCAATGTCGTGCTCTTCCTGTTTCAGGCAGGGATCTGGAGCGTCCCGCCATTCGTGTTTGTCACGGCGTTGGGAGTCCTTGCTGCAGCGCTCGCTTTTTCTCGCGCTGAACGTCAAGCCCTGCGACCGTGGCCGCTGGTGTTCTGGTGTCTGGCGTATGTGGTCCTCAACAGCGCCTACTTCCTCTTCTCATCCCAATCGGCGCCAGTCCTTCAGGAATTCACCACGAGGCTCTGGTCAGCCGCATTTCTGATTGTGGCCATGTTGATCTTCGCCACACCCTGGGGGAGAGGCACGGGCGCACGTGCGTTTGCACTCGTGCTCATCGCAAGCCTGATGTTCAATCTTGTTGATATCATGCAACCGAACACCTTCAGCATCGTGGTTGGCCGTGCTGCAGGCCTCTATCTCAATCCCAATATTGCGGCCGGTGTGATCGTCGCAACGATGCTGCTGCTGATTGCGTCGATTCCCGCGCGGCGTATGCTCTGGTTGTTGATCGGATCGCTTGCAGTCATCCTCACGCTCTCACGCGGTGGATTGATTTCCTGGGTGGTGGTGGTGATGGTGCTGCTCTTCAAGCGAACTATCCCGTTTACGTCCGCCCTCCGGTGGGTCGCGGTGCTCGCGGTTGTGGTGACATTGCTCGGCCTGGCCGGGTATCTCGATCCGATTCTGCAGACCTTCACATCAACAACGGCATTCGCAAGTCGCATTGCCGCGTTCAGCGCGTCACCCGGTTACAGCGGCGAATCAGGCGACGTCAGTATTCCGATGCGACTGCTGGCCGCAAAAGAGGCCTGGAATCTCTTTCTCGCCCACCCACTCCTTGGTGCCGGTATCGGGGCAACCACCGAGTGGTCCCTGAGCATCTATCCGCACAACATCTATTTGCGGCATCTCGCCGAGCATGGCATCCTCGGTTTTGTGATCTATCTCTCCTTCGTGGCAGCCATTACCTGGCGCATGCCGAAGGGAGTCCGGTTCGCGATGGCGGCCTTCTGGTTGGTCCTCGGACTCTTTGACCATAATGTGCTCGACAATCGGGCTCTGCTTACCATCGCCGGCTTCTGCGCGTCATGGCCCTGGCTCCCGGGCCCTTCCAGGACGTCTTCCCCTCCGGTGCCGAAAAACGCCACTTAGGGGGCATGGGAGTTGCCCCCTCCGGTACTCCAGCGGCCTGATTCTACCAGCCGCCACGGGGGAAATAATGAGACACAGCGCGGCTTTCTGGGCGCTCACGGCTTCACTTACAGCTCTGGCCTGCAGTCAGTCGACGGCGAATCCACCGGACGACGGGACCGGTGTGCCGGTCACTCAACCGTCGCAATTTCTCACGTTGTCCCCTGTGGCATTGTATGAAAGTCAGACAGAGACCCTCACCGTTGCCCCGCTGCAGAGCTGGGCCGGGGCAGGGAGAGTTGCCCTCTCGTCGGCCGGCCAGAAAGTGAATGCACAATTCGCAGGTGACCGCGTCATCCTCGTCCCGCCTGTCGGCTGGATCGGGCCCGATACTCTGCTTTTCCGGATTGTGCCCGCATCGTCGAGCGACACCATCCGGTTTTTCAGATTGCCCGTGGAAGTCCGCTCCGGACCATTCGAGGTGATCCGGAATCCATATGCAGGTGTCGATTGGAGCTGGCCGAGGTGGAAGGTGCAGTTGCATGATCATCCCGGTGTCAATCCGGATGAATATCGTGCCTATGACAATGCTGGATATCACGCGGTCGTTTTGATGCAGTACAGCGGTGTCCCATCGCTGCCGTATGCATGGACGGCCAGACACTGGCCCGCGGAGAATTGGCTTCCGGCGTCACTGCTCAACTCGTTCCAGAATATCAGGACATTGATACCGGCCGCCGAAGAGGTGGGTGGCTGGCATGTCACGTCCCCTTTTCTGACCAACTGGATCGGCAAGTGGGAGGCGAGTCTTGCTCCTGCACCGAGGGCGTGGGAGTACACCAGCACCCAGGGTGCCGTCGACAAGGTGCGCGAGTATGGTGGCTTTCCGATTCTCGCGCATCCGTGGCTCGACGACAAACTCGCCGTGGTCGAGCGAATCGCTGGCGAAGAGATCTACAGCGCCTTCGCCAGTTATCGACAGGAAGAGGGGGTCGACACCTTCTTTACAAACTCCGACAGGAACGAGACACTCCTGCGCGTCTGGGATGCGCGACTGAAAAAGAATTCGCGCGTGATTGGAGTCGCCGTAAACGATCATTTCGGTCCCGGGAGCACTGAGCCGAACATTTCGCCTCGCACCCGGGACAGCGGCAAGACCCTGGTCCTGGCTCCAGCACTCACGCTCACTACACTCAGAAGTGCCATGGAAGTCGGGGCGATCTTTGCTGTTCGTGATCGTGGTGTCACGAAAGATCATTTCCCGATCATCCGTTCGATCACTGTCGATCAATACGGCATTCATCTGGTCGGTGACGGCAACGTCCGTTGGATCGGTGATGCAGGCGTCATCGACACCAGTCATGATCTGCTCTTTACACGGCTGCCAGTGGGCACCACCTACGTGCGTGCGGAACTCGCGGATGATGACGAGAGCGTGGTTTATACCCAGGCATTTGCGCTGAGCAAGATGACACCGGCGCGCCAGCGTGAAGTGGGGCTGCGCCCGTGATCCTGTTGACGGGGGCGACCGGCTTTGTTGGCAGGGAGATTCTCCGTCAGGCACACTCAGCTGGTGTGCGAGTGAGGGCTCTCGTTCGCTCCGAGGGAAGACTTTCCAACGCTGCCGATACCATCGCGGTCGGAGATTTTGCCACTCCGCTGCCTGCTGAACCGTTCGCCGGATGCGACGCCGTCATTCACTGCGCTGCGCGTGCCCACATCATGCGCGAAACATCGAGCGATCCCGAAACCAGTTTTCTGCGCGCCAACTGCGAGATGGCGCTCGCCGTCGCCGAGGCGGCTGCCAGTGCCGGTGTCCAGCGTTTTGTGTTCGTCTCATCCATCAAGGTGCTCGGCGAGAGTACCGAGCGTGGAGATTCGTTCCGTCCGACAGATTCCCCGGCGCCGATGGATGCCTACGCACGCTCCAAGGCCGCGGCCGAACGCGAACTGCGCGCGGTGGCGACGCGCACCGGCATGGAACTGGTCATTGTACGACCACCGCTGGTTCACGGCGCCGGCGCGCGGGGTAATCTTGCCGCTCTGGTCAATGTCGTCAGGCGAAGTATTCCGCTGCCCTTCGGTGCGGTCGAAAATCGTCGCTCACTCGTTCACGTCGAAAATCTTGCCGATTTTCTGCTGCTGGCCGCAAGTCACCCGGCTGCCGCGGGACAGACGCTGCACGCGACTGATGGTGATGGGCTCTCGACGCCCGAAATCATTCGTCGCATCGCCGAGGGGTTGAGCGTACCCGCACATCTCTGGAGCGTAAGGACGGAATGGCTACGGTTCCTTGGCCGTGTCAGCGGGAAAGAAGGCGCGATTTCTCGCCTGGTCGATTCACTCGAAGTCGATAGCAGCACGTCGGCACGGATGCTCAACTGGCGACCGAGAATTTCAACCAGTGATGGCCTGAGACAGATGGCCGCAGCGACCCGCGCATGAACATCACACTGCTTGCAGTGCCGGCTGTTACCATGGGGCTCACTGCCGTGGTGATCCAAGTCGGGCGGAAGCATCTGCTCGATCATCCGAACGCCCGCTCATCACACCAGGTGGCAACGCCCAAAGGTGGCGGAATTGCAGTGATGTGCGGGGTGGTGATGACGGTGACAATGTCCCGGAATCTTGATCTTGTCCAGGTTGCGGCCCTGGTGATCGGACTCGCTGCTGTTTCACTCCGTGATGATATCAGGCCACTCTCACCGCGACTTCGCTTTGTCTTTCATGCGCTCGCCGCTGTCGCTGCGCTGGCGCTCTTTGGTGCATTTCCTGTTGCGTCGGTGCCGGGACTCGGGAGTGTGACCAATCCCCTGGTGTTGCTGGCGATGACGCTCTGCTGGCTGATCGGAATGACCAATGCCTACAACTTCATGGATGGTATCGACGGTATCGCCACGGGGCAGGGAATCGTTGTCGGACTGCTCTGGTGGAAGTTGGGGAACACCTTCGGAATCGAGACTCTGACCTGGGGCGGTGCAGCGCTGGCGCTCTCATGTCTGGCGTTTCTGCCATTCAACTGGAAGCCCGCAAAAATATTTCTTGGCGATGTCGGGAGTGCGCCGCTCGGATTTCTGATCGCGATGCTGCCAATTCTCGCGGCGCGCGATGGCAATGCCGCGCCGTGGGCTGCCGCAGTCGGAGCGCTCAGTGTCTGGCCTTTTCTCTTTGATACGCTCTTCACCTTTGTGCGACGCGCCAGGCGGGGTGAAGCGCTTCTCGAAGCACATCGCTCGCACCTCTACCAGCGAATGGTGATCGCAGGGTGGTCGCACGCCCAGGTAACCATCGTGTATCTCGCCCTCGCGCTCATCAACGGCCTCTCCGCGATCGCACTCACCGATGGCCAGTACCTCTGGTGCTGGCTGGCCGCGATCTGGACCGGCATTGTTCTGATCTTCCTCACCGCGACGCTCGAACGGCAGGCCAGGCCGGCACCCTCGCCCGCCACGTAAGTAGATTTCACTCGGACCCCGCAGCAACGGGGATCCATGTCTACTTACCGAGAGCCGCCCATCCGTACGCTGCACGAAGTCACTCCTCCCCGCGAACGAGTCATACTGGTTGCTGCACCTCGCAAGGGTTCGGCCGACGCCGCCAAGATCGACGAACATCTGGAAGAACTCGGCCGCCTGGTCGACACCGCAGGTGCCGAGGTGGTCGGTCGCCTGACGCAGCAGCTGGCATCGACCAATCCGGGAACACTCATCGGTGAAGGGAAGGTGGAGGAGTTGCGCGTTCAGGTCATCGAGCAGCAGGCAACTCTGGTGGTCTTCGACGAAGAGCTCTCGCCCACGCAGGGGCAATCTCTGGAAGAGCTTCTGCGCACTCGCGTGATGGACCGGGCGGAACTGATTCTCGACATTTTCGCGACGCGTGCCCGGTCACACGAAGCGAAGCTGCAGGTGGAGCTGGCGCAATTGCAGTACATGCTTCCGCGCCTGACCCGGATGTGGACGCACTTGTCGCGAATCCGTGGTGGTATCGGACTTCGCGGTCCTGGGGAAACACAGCTTGAAACCGATCGACGCATGATCGGTCAGAAGATTTCGCTGCTCCGGGAAAAGCTGCGCGACTGGGAGCGCCACCGCGCCACCCTCCGCGCCGGCCGACAGGCCATGCTGACCGCCGCACTGGTGGGTTACACCAACGCCGGCAAATCGAGCATCATGCGGGCGCTTTCGGGGGAACACGCGATTTTTGTCGAGGATCGCCTTTTCGCTACTCTCGATACGCTGACACGCGAAGTTGATCTGGGTGACACACTCAAGGTTCGCGTCACCGACACGGTGGGCTTCATTCGCAAACTGCCGCACCACCTCGTCGCGTCGTTTCGTGCGACACTCGAAGAGGCAGGCGAGAGTGATGTCCTTTTGCATGTGGTGGATGCGTCGCATCCCGAATGGGAAGATCAGCTGCTCACCGTCGAAAACGTGCTGACCGAACTCGGCCTCGAGGAGCACCCGATGGTGGTGGTCTTCAACAAGCTCGACGCGGTGAGTGAGCCGAACGAGTTTGCGGCTCGTGCGCGTGATCGCTGGCCCGATGCCCTCTTTACGACCACGATGCGAACCGACGGGCTCCAGTCACTCAAGGCTGCACTCCGTGGTCGGGCCGAGGCGATCCGCCCGGTGGTCGAGGTGGTGATTGATCCGTCGGACGGGAAACTTCTGAGCTCGCTCTACCGGATGGGCGATGTCCTCGGACAGACCCTTGTGGACGAGCAATTGCGCGTCACGGTTCGGCTGGAGCCCTGGCGCGCAGAGCAGCTGAGAAGGGAGGGTGTCAAAGTCCTGCCGGAGTGAGGGCAAAGCGACCAACGCGATTTTCAGGAGTTCAGGCGCTTTGACCCCTTGAAACATCCCCACTGTCAAAGGAACCCCCTGTTTTCCCTCTCTAGACCCCTGTGGATTGATCGGGTAACTTATTGTATATCATGCAGTTACCTGATTTCGGTCGACTGTCAAAAAAATGCGGCCTGGCCTTTCCATCTGTTGCAACACCGGTAGGCAGGATTCTGGGCTTCCCACTCAGGGGAAGCGGAGCGGAGCAGCAACAGTCAGGCAGGAAGGTCATGAAACATCTGGTAACCGGCGCTGCCGGTTTTATCGGCTACCATGTCAGCGAACGTCTTCTCGCGCGCGGCGATGAAGTTGTCGGATTCGATTCCGTCAACTCCTATTACGATCCGTCGCTGAAGGAGGCGCGGCTTGCGCGTCTTGCCCGTCACCCGGGGTTCCGTTTCGTGCGCGGCGATCTGGTTGATCAGGGCGCCGTCGAAACACTCTTCCGTACCGAACGCTTTCCCCGGGTGATTCACCTCGCCGCCCAGGCCGGGGTGAGATACTCGGTTTCGCATCCCCACACCTATGTCGCCAGCAACGTCACCGGCTTCCTCAACATCCTTGAGGGGTGCCGCCACGAAGGTGTGGAACATCTCACCTACGCGTCGACGTCTTCAGTCTACGGCCTGAACACCGACATGCCGTTCTCGGTGGATCAGAATGTTGATCATCCCGTCTCACTGTACGGCGCCACCAAGAAAGCGAATGAGCTGATGGCTCATTCGTATTCGCATCTGTACCGGCTCCCTACCACAGGTTTGCGCTTTTTCACCGTGTACGGTCCCTGGGGCCGTCCCGACATGGCGCTCTTCCTCTTCACCAAGGCGATGCTCGCTGGTGAACCGATCGTCCTCTTCAACAATGGCGAGATGCAGCGCGACTTCACCTACATCGATGACATCGTCGAGGGGGTGGTGCGCGTCTCCGACCGTCCTGCGGCACCTGACGCTTCCTGGACTGGCAGCGGGTCCGCGCCGGCCAGCAGTTCGGCACCATACCGGCTCTACAACATCGGCAACAATCGTCCGAACCAGTTGATGGAGTTGGTCAGCTCGCTCGAAAAAGAACTCGGCATCACCGCCAAAAAAGAATTTGCACCAATGCAGCCGGGCGATGTGCCCGCCACATCCGCGGATGTGGACGCGCTGGTGCGCGATGCAGGCTTTCAACCAGGCACACCCATCGAGACCGGCATCGCCCGCTTCGTCTCATGGTACAAGGAGTACTACCATGTTTGATACTCAGAGGCGTTTCGCCATTGCAGCCATGGCTGCAGCGATGCTCGCCGCCGTCAGTGCTGCTGCGTACGGTCAGACTGCACCCGATGGTGCGAAGTCGATCACACCCGCATCGGCACCCTCAATGCACCCTGGTGATCTGCTCCGCTTGCGCATCTATCGGGAGCCTGATCTCTCCGGCGACTTCCAGGTCAACGAGCGTGGTGCCGTTGTTCTGCCACGGCTTGGCGAAGTACGCATTGCCGACTGGCCGACGGACTCGCTGCAACCCCGTCTCACGCGCGCCTTCGCCGAATACCTCCGGAATCCGACAGTCGAAGTCACTCCGCTTCGCCGGATCGCCGTGACCGGTGCCGTGCTCAAGCCGAATCTCTATCAGGTGGATCCGACCATGACGGTGATGGATGCACTTGCGATGGCCGGTGGCTCTGCACCTGATGGCGTACGCGATCGTGTCGAACTTCGCCGTAACAATCAGCGTCTGGTCGCTTCACTCGATCAGCGCTCGCTTGTTGCCGATTTGCGCCTGCAGTCAGGCGATCAACTCTTTGTACCGCAGCGCAGCTGGTTGTCACGCAATACCTGGCTGGTATCAACCGTGATTGGCGCAGCGGTAACATTCACGACCGTCATGGTGGCTCGCTGATCATGGAAAATCCTGTGACGAAGTGGTCTCCCGCTCCTTCCGCGCATGAATCGGCAAACCCGGTCACGCCTGGCTATCCCCAGGCAGCGGAACCGGAAGGACTGAACATCTGGGCGGTGATTGGTGTCATGAAGCGTCGCTGGTATGTGATTCTGCTCAGCATGATCCTCGCCGGTGCCGGTGGCTGGCTGATCACGGGGTGGATGACTCCGGTGTATGAATCCTCCGCCACGCTCCGCATCAATGATCGGGAATCAGGTGTCGCTTCGCTTGACATGCTCAACCAGTTGAGCGGGCAGGGAAGTGAAGTGAATACCGAAATGGAAGTACTCAAGAGCCGTCAACTGGCGGATTCCGTTGCGCAGGAGTTGCAACTCCGTCTCACCGTTCGTGAGCCGAGGCAGTCACCGCGCTCCGCGCTGCTGTCGTTCATCGACGTCAGTGCCAGCGCGGATACCGGCGAGATCATGGTCACGACAACCGGGTCGCGTCTGGCGCTGCAGCACGGCACACATCGGATCGAAGCCGCTGTGGGTGACACCGTATCACTCGACGGTGTCCGCCTTGCCTTTACCGCGGCCGCACTCAGGCAGCCACAAATCGTACTTGGTGTGCATCCGTTTGCGGCAGCGACATCGTATCTGGTGAGTTCGCTCAAGATCACGCGTCCATCGCGTGAAGCGAACATCATCTCGGTTCGCTATCACCACTCCGATCCTCAGCTGGTCGAGGCCGTACCGAATCGACTCCTGGAAATCTTCCTGGTCCGTCGAGCCGGAACACGAAAGAGCGGCGCCACCAGTACGGTAGCCTTCCTGCAGAATCAGCTCGACACACTGTCCGAAGAGTTGCGTCTGGCGGAGGACACGCTGCGCGCATTCAGGGAATCGAACAAGGTTGTCTCGCTCGAACAGCAGGCCTCCGTGTCGGTCGGCAAACTTGCCGAGCTGAAGGCGGAGCGTGATGCCACCGCCTCCGAACTCGCGGCGATCGACACCTTGCTGACCAAGGTTACCGCCACTGCCAGCAATACCGGCTCCAGTTCGGATTTCCGGCGCCTGCTGGCATTTCCAACGCTGCTCCGTAACAACACCGCATCGACGTTACTGACGTCGCTGACGACGCTCGAAAGTGAACGCGGTCGCCTGCTGGCGACGCGCACCATGAAAGATCCTGATGTGATCGTGCTCTCGGAGCAGATCAGCGGCCTGGAATCGCAGGTGCGCACTCTCGTCAACACATATGCCGACGGGCTTCGGCAGCAGGTCGCGGCGTATGACCGCACTTTGTCGGAGTCCGGCGCGCAGCTGAATACCATCCCCGCCAAGGAAGTTGCTCTTGCGCGTATGGTGCGGAACACTACCGTCCTGGGTGATCTCTCAACGCTGCTGCAAACCAAATTGAAGGAAGCGCAGATCTCCGAGGCGGTGAACGATCCCAGTGCCCAGGTGGTTGATCGTGCCATCAGACCCGAACGCCCGGTCTCACCCCGCAAGGGTCTCAATCTCGCCATCGCCACCATGCTCGGCATGATCATCGGGCTCGCCGGCATCTTCGGCAAGGAATTGCTCGATACCAAGGTGCATTCGCGCGAAGATCTCCAGAAGGTTGCACCTGTGCCGGTACTCGGTGTCATCCCGCATTTCCGGCAGGAGCGTCGCAGAGCGGTCGGTCGTTTGCGCCGCACACCGCTGCCGGCACCGAATGGTGGTGCGATTGCCGCGACCTCACTGGCCGCACTCGAGAATCCGAATGGAACCGTGCTCGAAGCGTATCGTTCGCTGCGCACCAATCTCGCTTTCGCGCTGGCGGACCATCCGCCCAAGGTGATCGTGATCACCTCGCCGACGCCGAGCGATGGCAAGTCGACGACGACAGCGAATCTTGCGGCGTCACTGGCGCAGCAGAAACTCAGAGTGCTCGTGGTGGATGCCGACATGCGACGTGGCGCGCTGCATCGTACACTTGGCGGTGTGCGTGGCCCCGGGCTCTCGGAAATACTCACGGGTCGCTCCACCGTCGCCCATGTGGTGCAGCCGCTCTCGTTTGGCCCGATCGGTCGCATTGACCTGATCAGCACCGGAACGGTCCCGCCGAATCCGGCGGAATTGCTGGCGTCGCCGCGCCTGGTGGACTTCCTCGAATCGGTCGAAGGATCGTACGACACCATTCTGATCGATTCTCCGCCGGTGGCGAATGTGAGTGATGCGTTGATCATTGCTCCCCACGCTGACGGACTGCTCCTGGTGGCGCGCGGCAACAAGACTGAGCGTGGTGCTATCCGCTTTGCGATGGAACAGCTGAATAACGTGCGTGCCAAGGTGATGGGCACGGTGCTGAACGATTTTGATATCGGCCGCGCCGAAGCATACGGTGGCAAGTACAGCTATTACGGTGGTGCCGGGTATGGCTCCGTCGCTGACGATGAGGTCTCGAATGCCGCGTAGTCGTTCGCACTTCTGGCCCGATGCGCTGCTGCTCCTCTGCGGAACAGTGGTGGCATTTGCCATTCGGTTCGAAGGACTGGCGGATCTTGATCTGCATTTGCCGGAAGCGTTGCCGTATCTGGTGTTGACGCTGCCGGTGCGACTTGGTGTGTTCTGGTACGCCGGCATCTACAAAAAGATGTGGCGCTATGCGTCGGTGGCCGACCTGGCAACGCTGGTGTTTGCTGGCGGGTTTGCGGCCCTCGTCAACCTGCTGCTTGGCGCAGTTATTCTGCCCAGCCTGCATCTGATGAGTGGTCGCGTCCCGCTGGCGGTACTGGCACTCGATGGTGCATTCACCATCGGCCTGCCCGCGTTACTGCGACTGTCGCAGCGGCGACGGGATCGGCGTCGTGGGCCGCGCACGGACCGCACACAATGGAAGTCAGTGCTGATCGCCGGAGCCGGGTCAGCTGGACGAATGATTGCGATCGAAATGAAAGAGAATCCCGATCTGCAATTGCGTGCGGTCGGATTCCTCGACGATGATCGTGAGAAGCAGGGGCAGCAGCTGGTGGGGATTCCGGTACTGGGCACCATCCGCGACATGGAGAGCGTGGTCCGGAGCACCGGTGCCAACGAACTCATCATCGCGATCCCTACCGCCAGTGGATCGTTGATCAGGGACATCACGCAGCAGGCCGCGGAAATCGGACTGCCGACGCGCACAGTCCCCGGACTCTTTGAAATTGTTTCCGGCAGAGTCTCGGTCACTGCACTCCGCAAAGTCGAAATCGATGACCTGATGCGTCGCGAGCCGGTGAAGACCGATCTCGCTGCCGTGCGTGCGATGGTCAAGGGGCGCCGTGTGCTGGTGACCGGAGCCGGTGGATCAATCGGCAGCGAGCTTTGTCGCCAGATTGTGTCGTTCGGTCCCGCCAAACTCGCGCTGCTCGGGCACGGTGAGAATTCCATCTTCGAGATCGATCGTGAATTGCGGCAGCGGGCACCAGAGGTCACCTGCCTGCCGATTCTGTGCGATGTTCGTGATCGCGAGCGCCTCGAGCGCATCTTCGACAACTTCCGGCCGGAACTGGTGTTCCATGCCGCGGCTCACAAGCACGTGCCGATGATGGAAGCGAATCCGAATGAAGCGATCACCAACAATGTGATGGGAACGCGCAATGTGGTCGAATGCGCGCGTCAGTTCAAAGCCGAGCGCTTCCTCATGGTGTCAACGGACAAGGTGGTTCGTCCAACCAGCGTCATGGGGGCATCGAAGCGCGTCGCCGAAATGGTTGTCCAGCAACTCGGTGCTTCGGGCGACACCCGGTGCACGGCAGTGCGATTCGGCAATGTGCTCGGGTCACGCGGCAGCGTGGTGCCGCTCTTCCTCGATCAGATCCGTCGTGGAGTACCGATCACGATCACGCATCCGCAGGTGCGTCGCTTCTTCATGACGATTCCCGAAGCAGTGCAACTGATTCTGCAGGCGATGACGATGGGGAAAGGGGGCGAAGTCTTTGCGCTCGACATGGGTGACGCTGTGCGCATCGCCGATCTCGCGCGCGATCTGATCAAGCTCTCGGGTCTCGAGCCCGAACGCGATATTCCGATTGTCTATACCGGATTGCGTCCGGGCGAAAAATTGTACGAGGAAGTTTTCTTTGACCAGGAATCCGCTGAGCCCACGCCTCACGCCAAGATTCTCAAGTCGCGCATGACACGGCCACCGGAAAATCTCCTCCGCCAGGTCGACGCGCTCATCGCCATGGCGCTCGCCGTGGTCGACCGCGAAACTGCACGACGCAGACTGCAGAGCATCGTTCCCGATTTCCAGGTTCCGGGGGAGGGACCCAAACTCGATCCGATGGTCGAGCCCGCGAAAACGGGGGCCGTGGGAGTAAACTAGGCGGGAAGGCGTGAAGGCGTGGCCGCGTTGCTCCAGAACTTCACCAGCCGTTCCGCAATCGCGGCATCCCCGAACTCCTGCAACGCCCGTTTTCGTGCACCTTCGCCAAGGGTGATCGCCTGATGGGGATCGGTCACGATGGTCTGCAGCGCACGCGTGAGCGCATGACGATCATTCTCCTCGATCACCAGGCCATCCTCAGCCACGACATCGGGTAAGGCACCGCAGCGTGTGACGATCGGTGCAACGCCATGCGCCATCGCTTCGAGCAGAATATTTCCGGTCGGTTCGACCCACTCCGCTGTCGACCGCGATGGTGCCACCAGCGCATGAATCGAATTGAAAAAGGCCGGCCAGTGCTCTTTTGGCAGGCCTCCCAGCCACTCGATGCGCGATGAGAGGCCAAGTTGCTGCGCCTGTCCCTCGAGGCGCTGTTGCAGAGGCCCTGATCCGAGGATTCTCACCCGCCAGTCACCGAAGGTTTCCGCCAGCGAATCAAAGAAGAGATCGACGCCACGTTCGGGGGTCAGGCGGCCCATTACCCCGAACACAACAGGAGGCGCATCAGCGTGACGCCAGAGCGTTTTCGGAAATTGATAACCACCCCACGGAAGTACCGCCGTCGGACGCTGTCTGTCAGTTCCCGCCAGAAGGTCGAGCGCGGGGCGGCTGATTCCTCCCCAGCCCAAAGCGCCCTCTCGCACCCTGTTCGACTGCCACTTTGCGGTGAATCCGGCCGGGCCACCACGGCTCGAGGTTCCCACCAGGGCATACGGAATTTTCAGATACCGCGCCGCCGCGGCACCCGCCTCGGCGGTTGGTGTCCACGGATCCCCGGTGATGTGCAGCAGGTCCGGGCCGGTATCTCTGATTGCGGCGCGCAACGCTTTGCGCGACCAGCGCAGATCCATCGGAAAGTGCCAGTCACCACGGTGCGCGACGCGCACGTAGCGAATGATGCCATCGACTTCAGAATCACCGCCTGGCCGGGCGACGATCGGTTCGATACCCAGCGAGACGAGTGAGCCGAGGACACCGCGAGGGGTCGGTTCAGCGGAGAGGAGGAAGATTCGCACGGGACAAAGATGGACCGATCGCCGTTACTTTCCAGTCCATGCGAATTCTCCACCTCGCCAAATACTACTGGCCACACTCCGGCGGAATGGAGCGGGTGGTTCAGGGGCTGGCGGAGGGAGTCGCCGAGCGGGGTCACGAGGCTGAAGTGGTTGCCGTCACGTCGGCGTGGGATATTCGGCCGGGACAGAAAAAGCGCGCCACCGTCAAACGTGCCTGGTCCTTTGCACCGGTAGGAAGTCAGGAGCTGGCGCCCGCCTACATGACTGCCGCCTGGCGCCGTGCCGACATCATCCATCTGCACCATCCGCACTCGCTGGCTGACGTCACCTATTCGCTGCGGCCCTCTTCGGCGCCGCTGGTCGTTACCCAGCATGCGGACTATCCCTCGCTCAAATACAAGCTCCCGTCGAAGTACGTCCTCTGGCGGGCAGAAGCGATTGTGGTGCCGAGCCGGGCGCACATCGCGATCTCGAAAGAGCTGAAAGGATTTGAGGAGAAGGTCAAAGTCATTCCGTTTGGAATTGATGAGCGGCGCTGGGAACTGGTGCCACCTCCTCCGCCGGGCGGACCGCCGCGGGCGATTTTCATCGGCAGGCTGGAGCCATACAAAGGGGTCGATTTTCTGATTCGCGCCCTCGCACTGGTACCCGATCTCCGACTCGACATTGTCGGTGAGGGTCCGGAACGACATCGCCTGCAGACCCTCGCTCAGGCGCAGGCCGTCGCCGACCGAGTGAAGTGGTGGGGTGAGTACCCCGACGAAGATCTCACGCGCCGAATGGCCGACGCCGACTTCCTGGTGCTCCCCTCGGTGAGTGTCGACGAGATGTTCGGGATGGTGCTGCTCGAGGCGATGGCAGCAGGTCGACCCATCATCACCACCGCAGTTCCGACCGGAGTGCGTGAAGTGAATTTCCCGGGGGTCACCGGACTCGAAGTTCCGATTCGTGATGTGGAAGCTTTGGCGGCGGCGATGACAAAACTGGTCGAAGATCCGGTGCTGAGAGAAGAGTTCGGCAGGGCAGGGAGGGCGAGAGTGAAGGAGAGATTTTCCCTTGCGGCCATGGTCGATGCGCATCTGGATTTGTATCGAAAAGTCAGAGGTGTATAGATCGTAGATCGTGGATCGTTGATCGTGGATGCAAGCGAAACCCGGCTTTCAAACTCCACGATCCACGATCTACGATCTACGATCGATGTCTGTGGATAACTCGCTACGTTTTGGACATTATTCAGGGGGGAGGGGGTATCCCGGGTGAGTAATGTGGAAAACAAGTTACTTGAGATACCTCTCGTAAGCTGTTGTTTGATAATCGATTCGGCCCCGTAGCTCAGGTGGTTAGAGCAGCGGACTCATAATCTGACGGTCGGGGGTTCAAGTCCCTCCGGGGCCATGCTGTTGTCAGAAAAGTGGTGGTGTGGTAAGATCGTGCACGGCTTGGGTGATTAGCTCAGCTGGTTAGAGCGCGCGCCTCACATGCGCGAGGTCGGGGGTTCGAGCCCCTCATCGCCCATTCGGTTCGAACCGCCTCGTCAGGCGGAGTAGAATCGCCGAGTCAGTCAGCGAGTGGAGCCTCCCGGGCTGGCTCGGAACGGATTGAAAAAGTGGAAAACGAAAGAGCCTTCACCGACACTGGTGAAGGCTCTTTCATGTGTGGAAAACTCATGATTGGTGTCGGCACCGACGTACTCGTCAAACCTACGCCTCGATCAAATCCAAAACTTCGCGGGTCGATGCGGTTGCAGTTCCACGCTTCGCGACCGTAACACTCGCCGCGACATTCGAGAGCCAGACTGCCTCAGGTACTGTTGCCCCGGCGGCGAGTGCCGCACCAACCCAGGCACTGACCGTGTCTCCGGCACCGGACACATCGAAGACGTCCCTGGCGATACTCGCCACATGCTGTGCCGGCCCTCCATGCGTGGTCAATTCCATTCCCTCGGCACCTAGCGTCACCAGGAGATTGTCGACCTTGAGGCGGCCTCGTGCAGCAGCGAAATCGACGTCCCCCGGCAGCGCATTGAATGCACGCTCGAGTTCCCGGCGATTGGGTTTGAAGACCGTGGCCCCCATGAACGCAAAGAAGTTCCGCTCCTTGGGGTCGACCACCACCGCCACCTTGTGTGACTTTGCTTCGCTCACGAACTGTCCGATCATCTCGGCGTCAAAGACCCCCTTGTCGTAGTCCTCAAGGATCAGGGCATCGCATTGACGCAAGGCTTCGAGTGTGTGACTGATCAACTCTTCCCGCGCCCTCGAGGGGAGGGAGGTGGTGACCTCCCGGTCGATTCGGACCACCTGCTGACTCCGAGCAAGAATTCGGGTCTTGGTCGTTGTGGGGCGGCCGGGGATGGTTACCAGTTCGTTGGTCGGCAACCCGAATGCGGTAAGGGCCTGAAGGAGGGCGTGCCCGGCATCGTCGTCACCCACCACACCGATCAGGCGACACTTCGCGCCGAGCACCGCCACATTGGTTGCGACGTTGGCGGCTCCGCCAGGTACGCTCCACTCTTCCCTGACCTGAACCACCGGAACCGGGGCTTCGGGGGAGATGCGATCGACGTCGCCGGCGAGATAGCGATCAAGCATCAGATCGCCCACCACGAGCACACGTGCACTCGTGAGGCGATCGATGATTTCAGCTGCGCGATTTTTTCTTACTGGAGCCAGTGCAAGGGTCAACGAAGCTTTCCTGAGGTCCCGACGTTGATCAGGGCAGTCAGACGTCCCTCGAGCCGGTTGGCTGTCCGGCCAGCCACGTGGTCGGCATTGGTCAGATGATTCACACCCGCTTCACCAGTGAGTGCAAAGGGTCCGACTCGACCATCGAAATGACCAGCCACGCGAAGGGTACGCTCTACCGTTCCCAGAAAGATACCGCGCATCGGCGTGATCGCATTGTAGGCCGCATCGAGTCGACCCTCTCCCTGCCGGAGATAGGTGATTTCAGCTGCGCCGAGGAGGCCCGCCGCAACCGGTTTGCTGAGGGTCAATGTGAACTGGTCATTGTCGGCAAAGCCGCGACCCAGGCCAATCCCGTTTTCGGTGAAGTTCTCGTTGGGATTCATGGTCCGGAACGCGAGCGACGACGCTCTGGTGTACATCGCACGGTAGGCGCTTCCGGCGATCGCCGGCCCGGTGGCCGAAACGGTGAAGGCGTAGCGATCCGGGAATGAGTCACGCTTGTGGAGCATGATGTCGTCGAGGGCAGCCTCGATCTGCAGCGTCGTGCTCTTCTTCAGTTTGAACTGGGCCTGCACACCTACCATTGCGTTGTTCTTCACATCACCCATGCCGAACTGATTGGCCAGGGGCAACAGCATGAGTGGATTGCGGAATGGTCCTTCGAGTGAACGATCGACGCCCTGCACAATTGTTGTCTGCCATGCGGCCACATGCACTCGTTCGCTCAGCTGCACACCAAAGCGGGATGCGACATGATAGCGGTGAATGGTGGCACCGGTTTTCGACTTGGTATCCTGCAACTGACTCATGGTGGAGAGCATGTGCAGGTCGTGTGAACGCACTTCCATGCCGATCTCCTGCCGGGCGTATGCGATGTTGCTCATCGCGATACCAGCGATGCCGACAGGTCCCCAGTTGCGACCCACCGCGCCGTAGTACAGGCGGAACGCGCCCGGCTGATAGCTCAGATAGGCTTCCGGAAAGCGCCAGCGACAGCAGACCTGCGTCGGATCAGCGCGCAGTCCCGGCCAATCGGGATCGAGCGATGCGCGTTGATCGAGCGTCGGGCGCGTTACCAGAATCAGTTTGCCAAGCGATGCAGCGAGATTGAGGTCGGCATGAACACGCGTACCACCGATGCCGCCAGGATGCAGACCATCAAGGCGGGCGGCGGTAAAACTCTCTCCACCGAAGTTGAGCGAGCCTTCCCAGAGCGAATCGGCCCGTGACCAGCGACGGAGGAGATACTGAACGTTGGCGGAGTCCCCTTTGGCTCCGAGGAGCACGGCAACGGCTTCTGCGCGACGAATCGGGCGAACGAATGGAGTGGGATCAGTGATTACGCCGCGAGCGATGAGGTGCTCGAACAGAGCGAGAGCGGGATCATCAAGTGCGATGTATCGTGAAGCCTGGCCCTGGAGCGGGGCGGCCGCCAAAGTGATCAGAGTGAGAGCGGCGAGGTGGAGTCTCAGACTGTTGAATCGCATGGTGATTCCCCCTGGGGGATGTCGGGCGCGGCGGCGGCCGGGTATCTTGGGCCGCCATGGTTGATTTTTGGGTAGGGGCAAGCCGCGGACCGATCATCGAGTCGCGCCACGACGTTTCAGTCGCGGTGGTCAATGCGCGCGGAAAAATGATTGCGTCGGTGGGAGATGTCGGGCTGACAACCTTCTGGCGCTCGGCGGCGAAAGCCTTCCAAGTGTATCCGCTGGTTGAACTTGGCGGACTCGAGCATTTTCCGATCGACCGGGAGATGCTGGCACTCGCCTGCGGATCCCACAATGCGGAGACGTTTCATCTGGAGGTCGCCAGAAGGTGGCTCCAGGCGATCGATCTCCCCGAAGCCACGCTCGCATGTGGCGGCCATCCATCACTCTGGCAAACACTCGCGGACGATATGTTGCGCGAACACATCACCCCCACGCCGATCTGGAGTAACTGCTCAGGGAAGCACGCTGCGCTCCTTGCGCTCGCCCAGTTGAAGCGTTGGCCGCTCGCCGGTTACGAATCGCTTGGTCATCCGGTGCAGGATCAGGTAACTGCCAGCTTCTCACGCTGGAGTGGTGTCGCTGCCGACAAGTTGATCTGGGGAGTCGATGGTTGCACTGCAGCAGCGGTCGCGCTCCCGCTGCAGTCGATGGCTGTCGCCTACGTCAATCTCGCAACCGCAGCGGACTCGGCCGCGAAATCGCTTTGCGACGCAATGATGTCCGAGCCGATGATGGTCGCCGGGACTGATCGCATCGATACCGCACTCATGCAGGCCTGGCCAGGTCGGGTGCTGGTGAAAGCAGGCGCAGAAGGTGTCTTCTGCGCCGCGCTTCCCACGCTCGGCATCGGCCTCGCGCTCAAGGTGCACGATGGTGATACCCGTTCCTCCAACCTGGCTCTGGTTCGGGTGCTGGAGGAAGTGACCAGCCGATTCGCCGCCACTGACACATGGCCACTGGAATCACTGGCCCCCTGGCGCAACCCCATCATCCGGAACACACGCGGAGCAATCACCGGCAGCTATTCCGTCAACGGTGGTCTGCGTTTCCTGTGACCACATCGCGTTTGCCGGACACCCGCTCCAGCACTGGTGACTGTTAGGATGTCGAGTAATCGTGACGTGCTCGACCTCAGGACGGTCGCACTGCTGGAGCTCGCGATCGCCATCGCGATCGGTAAGGAAGCGCTGCTCTGGGAAAAAACTCAGGAAGCGTTTGACTTCGGCGTGCCGCCGGAATGGGTTGATGAACTGATTCTGCAATCAACGCTGATTGTGGGATGGCCGAGATCGTTGACGGCAGCGGCACGGTGGCGGAAGACGGTTGGTGAACCGGCAACAGGTGGTGGGGGTGAACTCGATTATTCCGAATGGCCGATGTGGCAGGCGCGAGGTGAAGCCGCGTGCCGGGAAGTGTACGGTGACACGTACGACCTGCTGCGCGAGAGCGTGAAGAAGTTGCATCCAACGCTCGACCTGTGGATGGTGACGGAGGCGTACGGGCGAACACTTTCGCGGCCATTGCTCGACCTCAGGCGTCGTGAGCTGTGCACGGTGGCACAGACTGCAGCGCTGAATACGCCCAGGCAATTGCACTCGCACCTGCGCGGTTCACTCAATGCTGGTGCAACTGCTGAAGAGATCGAAGCAACGCTTGCCCTGGTGCATCGTGTCCTCCCCGACGATGAATGGATCGCCGTGTGGGAGCGCTGGGAACATGTTCGTGACCGCTGGAGCGCAAAGCAATGAGTTTTGTTGATCGCGTCGAAGTCGAAGTCAATGCGGGCGATGGCGGACGCGGGGCAAGTTCCTTTGCGCGCTTCAAGTATCGCCCCAAGGCCGGTCCTGATGGTGGCGACGGCGGGCATGGTGGCTCGGTGTATGTCCGCGCCGATTCGAATCTGGCCACATTGCTCGACTATTCGTACAAATCGATCTGGGCCGCAGAACCCGGTGGCAACGGCAAAGGGAAGCAGATGACGGGCGCCACCGCCGATGATCTCTATCTCCCAGTCCCACCCGGCACGATCATCGAGGATCTCGAAACCGGTGCCGTGCTTGGCGAAGTCATCGAACCCGGTGATGTGCTTCGGGTAGCGAGAGGTGGGCGCGGTGGGCGCGGCAACATGAATTTCGCGACCGCGACGCATCAGGCGCCGAGAGAATTTGAAGAAGGAACCAAGGGAGAGCAGCGGAAGCTGGCGTTCGTGTTGAAGCTCATCGCCGATGTCGGCCTGGTGGGTGAACCGAATGCAGGAAAGAGCACGCTGCTGTCGGTTGTCAGCGCTGCCCGCCCCAAGATTGCAGACTATCCCTTTACTACGCTCGAACCGAATCTTGGCGTGGTGCAATTGTCAGGGTCACGTACCGTCGTGGTGGCCGACATCCCGGGAATCATCGAAGGCGCACACGCCGGGAAAGGTCTTGGATTGCAGTTTCTGCAGCATATCGAGCGAACACGGATTCTGCTCTATCTCGTTCCACTCGAGGCCGAGCATCCGCAGGAGGTCTACGAAAAGCTGCAGCACGAGGTGCGGCAATACAGCGAGAAGCTTGCGATGCGTCCGCACATGGTCGTGCTGAGCAAGCGTGATCTTTTGCCCGTGGACGACGCATTGCCTGAAATCCACGCACCCGGAGCGATCGCGGTGATGTCGATTTCCAGTGCGGCCGGTCAGGGTATTGATGAGTTGAAGGAGTATCTCTGGAAAGTCGTGCAGGACTACAACCAGCAGGAGCCTGATGGAGACGACGAAGCACTACTCTGACGAACAACTCGCCTGGCTCGCCCTCGCGCTCACCCCCGGCCTCGGCCCCCGCACTCTCGCCGCACTTCTCTCCCAACACACTTCAGCACTCCGCGTTATTTCGGCCAGCGCCGCATCTGATCGCTCCACTGATCGTTTGCTGGGAGCGATACGACGAGATCCCGATTCGGCGATGCGATCGGCAGCAGAATTTGCAGCCACAGTCCAGGTACGCGGGATTGCGATGCATACACCATCCGACGCGAGCTATCCAAAGCAGCTGCGATCGATCCCGGATCCACCGCTTCTCCTCTACACATCGGGGAAGATCGATCTGGTTGATCGCCCCACTGTGGCGATTGTCGGGAGCCGGGATCATACCAACTATGGGCGAGACGCGACTCGCGAGATCGCCACCGCAGCTGCAGCGGCAGGGATCGTGGTGGTGAGTGGTATGGCACGCGGTCTTGACGCGGTGGCACATCAGGCCGCGCTTGACGCCAGCCGGAGTTCCATCGGCGTACTGGGAAATGGCATCGGCTTCATCTATCCAAAATCCAACGCTCATCTCTATCAGGAGATGACTTCAAACGGACTCCTCCTCACGGAAAATCCTCCGGACGAGTCGCCGCAGCCTGGCGCATTTCCCCGACGCAATCGCCTGATCTCCGGATTGGCGCAGGTACTCGTGGTGGTTGAAGCGGCCCACAACTCCGGCACCATGCTCACTGTCACCTCCGCGCTCGAGCAGGGGCGCGACGTCATGGCAGTGCCGGGTCCGATCAATTCGAAGACGTCAACTGGCACCAATCAGTTGTTGCGCGATGGCGCAACGCCGCTCCTGTCACCCGATGATCTGCTCGCGCGCTTCGCGATCACCGCACCCGCACGCGCCGTTGCCCGTGCTGTAGTGCCACCCAGCCACCTCTCGCGGGAAGAGGCGATGGTGTTTGATGTGCTGTCTGGTGAAGGGAGGCAACTCGATGAAATCACCGTCGCCGCAGGCCTGCCAGTCTCAACAACCCTCGGAGTGCTGTGTGGCCTGGAACTCGGCGGAATGGTCGAGCAACTGCCCGGAAGCTTTTTCAGGAAAGCGAGCAAATAGAAAGGAGAACCGAGATCCGAGATCCGAGCGCATCATCCTGAGCGCAGCGAAGAGCCCGTCTTGAAGGGAGCGAAGACAGCGGATGCAGGAATGGCATTCTCGGATCTCGGATCTCGGTTCTCCTTTTGCAGTTCTCAGATCTCGGATCTCGGTTCTCCGGTCTCCTATTACTTTTTCGCTGTGCACCTCTACATCCACGTCCCCTTTTGTGCCCGTCGCTGCTCCTACTGCGATTTCGCCATCGCAGTTCGCGCGGTGACACCATCCCGTGAATTTGCGACCGAGATCCTGACCGAATGGCATCAGCGCAAGCAGGCGCTGGCTCCTGATGAGCCGCTCGCGACGATCTATTTCGGAGGGGGAACGCCTTCGCGCCTTGATCCCGCGAGCATCGCCGAGATCATTGCGCTCATTGCGCGGGAGCATCCGCGCACGGCTGATTGTGAAGTCACTCTCGAAACCAACCCCGATGATGTCACACCGGAGCGTGCTCGCGCGTGGGCAAATGCAGGAGTGAACAGAATTTCATTGGGCGTGCAGAGTCATGATCCCACGGTACTCGAGTGGATGCACCGCACCCACCGCGCCGATCAGGTGGCACCGGCGATCGCCGTCCTTCGTGACGCTGGGATCAGCAACATTTCGGTCGATCTCATCTTTGCACTTCCCACTGCACTGCAACGCGACTGGTCGCGCGATCTCGCGCTCACCTTCGCGTTCGAGCCGACGCATGTGTCGCTCTACGGTCTCACGGTGGAGGCTCACACTCCACTGGCGCACTGGATCGAGCGCGGAGAAACGACCGCGACACCCGAGGAGAGTTATGTCAACGACTATCTCCTCGCGCATCAGGAGCTGGTGTCCCACGGTTTTGAGCACTACGAAGTCTCGAATGCCGGTCTGCCGGGAAAACACTCGCGTCATAATCGCGGCTATTGGCGCGGAATCGAATACCTTGGTCTCGGGCCGTCAGCGCATTCGTATCTGAAAGGGATCCGCTCGTGGAACATCCGCGAATGGGCGAAGTACGCCGCCACTGTGGCCTCAGGGAGATCTCCAGTGGAGGCATCCGAAGAACTCAACGCCGCGTCACAACTTCTGGAACGCCGCTATCTCGGGCTGCGAACCAGCCACGGTGTTGCACGCGACGATCTCCCCGAATCGGTCCAGGGGCTCTGGCGCAATGCAGGGTGGGGCGAAGACGCCGGGGACCGGTTCAGGCTGACGACGGCCGGGTGGCTGCGCCTCGACGCGCTGGTTGCCTCGATTGGTTCCGGATGAGACCGGGGGCAGGGGTAGCGCCCCCGGCTAGATTTCTTCGTGATGCATGACTCCGATTTCCTGACCGAACGCGAGCGCCGGGTGCTCGAAGCGGTCATCGAGACCTACATCGACACCGCGGAACCTGTGGGGAGCCAGACTGTCGCAAGACGCTCCTCCCTCGGGATTTCATCGGCGAGCATTCGCACGACCATGAGCGAGCTCGAGGCGAAGCAGTATCTCTTCCATCCGCACACCTCTGCCGGACGTATTCCGACTGATCGCGCGTATCGCACCTATGTGGATGTGCTGATGCGCCGTGAGCCGGCTGCTTCAAATGACCGGGCCCACCTCGAGGTCGAACTCACGGCCGTCGCCAACGCCACCGACGACCTCCTCAAACGTGCGGCACAAGTGCTCGGCATTCTCACCCAGGAACTTGGGGTCGCGGTCGGTCCAGCTCTCGAAGAACTGATTCTCGAACGAATGGATCTGGTTCCGGTTTCGACAGAACGTCTCCTGCTGGTCCTCCACCTTCGCAGTGGCAGTGTGCGCACCATTTATGTGCGACTCCCCAATGCACTGGGTATCGCCATGGTGGAAGAAGTGCAACGCGTTCTCAATCAGCGATTCGAAGGACTGTCACTTCGCGAAATCCGCGCGACGGCAGGTGAACGTCTGCGCGATGCCGGCACCTCTTCCGAAGTCTCGGATCTGTTCGACATCATCCTTGCTGAGGGTGAGGGAATCTTTCGGGATACCGACACCGGTGACGGCATCCTGCTCGGCAGCGCCGCACCACTTGTTGATCAGCCGGAGTTCGCCACCGCCGAAAAGATGCGGACACTGCTCGCACTCACCGACAAACGCGATCTGCTGCAGGACGCGCTCATGCAGCGCCGACAACAGGGTGTCACCATCTCCATCGGCGATGAGCACGGCGATCCCGGCCTGCTCGGTTTCACCATGGTGACCTCGACCTATCGTCGCGGTGACGCGACTGGTGTCATCGGCGTACTTGGCCCGACGCGCATGCCGTACAGCAAGATCATCGGCCTGGTCGAACACACTTCCCGCCTGGTAGAAGGGCTTCTGCATTGAGCAACTATTACAAGACCCTCGGCGTGGAGCGGAACGCTTCTCCCGAAGAGATCAAGCGCGCCTATCGTGCCGGTGCCAAGGAATTTCACCCGGATGTGAATCCGGCCCCTGAGGCGGCAGCGAAGTTCAAGGAGATTTCCGAGGCGTATCAGGTGCTTTCCGATCCCGACAAACGCGCGCACTTCGACCGGTTTGGCGAAGCACCAGCGAGCCAGGGCGGGTTCGGGTCAGGATATCAGCACATCGATCTTAATGAAGCGCTCAACATCTTCATGCGCGATCTCGGTGGCATGGGTGGCTTCGAAAGTCTTTTCGGCGGCGGGCATCAGAGCGCCGCAGAACGCAATCGCGGTTCCGATGTGCGTGTAACCGCCAAGCTGTCGATGGCCGAAGTCGCCGTCGGTGTCAAACGCACCATCAAGATCAAGACCCAGGTGCCGTGTACTCACTGCCATGCCACCGGGGCAGCCAAGGGCGCGCGCCCGGTCACCTGTGGCACATGTAACGGCAACGGCGAAGTGCGTCGGGCGGCACGGTCAATGTTCGGTCAGTTTGTTCAGGTAGGTCCGTGCCCGGCCTGTCACGGCGAAGGTACGGTGGTGCGTACGCCCTGCGAAGTCTGTCGCGGCGAAGGGCGCGTGAAAGGCGAGAAGACGGTGACGGTCGATGTACCGCCGGGAGTTTCTTCGCAGAACTATCTGACATCGCGCGGTGATGGTGCTGCCGGTTTGCGCGGAGGCGCGTCAGGTGATCTGCAGGTGATGATCGAAGTGACCGAGGATGAACGCTGGAAGCGTCATGGCGACGATCTGGTGCATGATCTCGCGATTTCATTCTCCCAGGCTGCGCTCGGTACCACAGCCTCGATTCCAACACCGCTTGCCGAAGAGCGGCTCAGTGTGCCGGCGGGAATCCAGTCGGGGACGCTCCTCCGGCTGAAGGGGAAAGGGCTGCCGCGATTGGGCGCCAATTCTGTCGGTGATCTGCACGTGCGTGTGCATGTATGGACACCGGATGAACTGAACGACGAGCAGAAGAAGCTCTTTGCAGAGATCGCCAGGCATGAGGGAGAGGGGCCGAGCAAGAAGAAGGATTTCTGGTCGAAGCTCAAGCACGCGCTGGGCGCGTGAGTGGAGAGTGGTGGCGGCTGACCGTCAGATGTGAGCCCGCTCAGAGTGATGCGGTTGCGTCGCTACTGGTGCATGAGACGGGGCAGGGAGTCGAGGAATCTGCAGCTGGCGAGATTCGCTCGATTGCCGAGAGTGAGGGTGAGGCAGATCGTGTATTGTCTGTCATCCGGAAACAGTTTCCCAACGCACAAGGAGAGATCAGTGCCCTCGCGCCAGTTGACTGGAGCGTGCACTGGCGTGACGGCATCGAAACCCACCGCTTCGGGCGACTGGTCCTCTCGGCGTCCTGGCTCAAGCCTGACCTGAGCGATGGTGACGTGCTGGTCACCATCGACCCGCAGTCCGCTTTTGGCTCGGGGGAGCATGGCTCGACCCGCGTCGCATTGCAGCTGCTGGAGCGCCACCTGAAGGCGGGTGACAGAGTGCTCGACTTCGGGAGCGGATCAGGAGTCCTGGCGATTGCGGCGGCGCGACTCGGTGCGGCGAGTGCGATCGGGATCGAGGTCGATGAGGATGCCATTCCGATTGCTGAAGAGAATGCCGCGAAGAATGATGTCGCAGCGCGAGTGACCTTCCTGCTCGGTGACGCCGATGATCTCGGAAGACTTGCGGGGCCAGCAGATGTGATCTGCTCGAATATTCTGCGGAGCGTGAATGTGCTGCTGCTGCCGACGCTGAAGGCGTCGCTGGCACCAGGAGGCGTGGTGATTTTCGCGGGAATGGAAACGCCTGAGGCGGAACTGTTCAAGCCAGTACTGGCGCGTGAAGGCTGGCGCGTGGTGGACGAAGCGATTGACAGCAACTGGTGGGGTGTCGCGGCGGTGGTTGCGTGATTCACGTCATGGTCGCACCGGGGTCGCTTGAAGCAGGGAAGATGATACCACTGCCCGATGATGAAGAGCATCACCTGCTTGTGCGGCGCGTGCCGGACCGGACTTTTGTTACAGCACTCGACGGTGCCGGCGTGGTGGCGAAAGGACGAGTGCAGAAGCTGGGCAAGCGCTGGACCCTTGAAGTCGGTGAGGTGCACCGGGTTCCTGCGCCATCAGAGACCATTCTCGCGGTTGGCGCCGGTGACCGTGAACGATTTCAGCAGGTGATCGAGAAGAGCACCGAGCTCGGAGTCACGCGGGTGATCCCGCTGGTGACATCACGATCGGTTCAGGTGGCCACGCATATTCGTGAAGGTGCCATCGCAAAGTTGCGTCGCTTTGCGGTGGAGTCCTGCAAGCAGTGCGGCAATCCATGGGCGCCAGTGGTTGATTTTCCGATGGCATTGTCTGCCTTTGTTGCATCACCTCCCGTGGCCACCTGGTTGCTGGCGGATCCGGCGGGTGAGAGAGCACCGCAACTTGGTCGCGAGGCGAGTATCGGCTGGTTGATCGGCCCCGAAGGGGGCTTTACGGAAGAAGAGAGCCTGATCCTCACGCGGGATGTCGGTGCCAATCATGTGCGACTCGGGCCCCACGTACTGCGTTTCGAAACCGCAGCCGTGGCTGCCGCCACGCTGACGCTCGACCGACGGGGCCATGGCTGAGGATGTACGCACACTCGACGAAGCATTGTCGGGCGACTTCGAAGTGCTCGACCGGAATGGATTGCGCCGATCACTCCGGGAGTACTCCGGCCGAAATGGCGCAGGTCTCCTCCTCGCATCCTCCCTCAGGTCCGTGCGGGATTTCTCCTCCAACGATTACCTCGGACTCGCTTCCGATACTCGCGTGGCCGGAGCACTTACACGCGCTCTCGAGGCACGCGCACAGGGAGGGGTCTCCGCGGTCGGAGCTGCCGCCGCGCGCCTGATTTCCGGAAATGATTCCTGGCATGCGCGCCTTGAATCGCGCATTGCGTCGTACAAGGGGACCGAGGCGGCACTCCTTTTCCCCACCGGATTTGCTGCCAACACCGGTGCCATCCCTGCGCTGGCGAGGCGTGGTGATGTCATCTACACCGATCGATTCAATCACGCCTCCTTGATCGATGGCTGCAAACTCTCGCGGGCCGAAACCAGGGTCTTCGGGCACTGCGATCTCGAAGAGCTGGAACAGATGCTGATCGCGGACCGCGGGAAGTATTCGCGACGGTGGATTGTGGTCGATGGAGTGTTTTCCATGGACGGCGATCTCTTCCCGCTCGACAGACTGGTGCCGCTTGCGCGCAGGTATCATGCGTACACCTATGTTGACGACGCACATGGGACGGGAGTTGTTGGCGCGACAGGGCGAGGGAGTGCCGAACATTTTGGTGTTGGTGGTGCGGTGGATGTTACGATGGGCACGCTGAGCAAGGCGTTCGGCACGATGGGAGGGTTCATTGCAGGGTCCAGGACGTTGTGTGCCTGGCTGATCAATCGCGCGCGGTCATTCATTTATACTACCGGTTCCCCTCCACCCCTGGCTGCGGCGAGTGTTGCCGCAATCGATATTGCCGAAGCCGAACCGTTCCGTCGTGAGCGTGTGATGACGAACAGCGCGAAAATACGAGAGGGGTTGGTGAGTCTCGGACTGGACGTCCCGAGAGAAGTATGTGGTCATATCATTCCCGTGATGGTCGGGGAGACCGATCGGGCCATGCGGATTGGTGAAGCACTCCGGAGTCAGAGGATACTGGTTGGCGCGGTACGCCCGCCTACCGTGCCGATGGGAACTGCAAGGTTGAGAATCACGGTGAGCGCGGCGCACACCGACAAAGACATCGAGGCACTCTTGAAGGCGATGGCAAAAGTATTTCAGGTGAGGAGTTGAGCCATGTCCGATTGCATTTTCTGCCGGATTGCCGCTGGCGAAATTCCGGCAAGGGTGGTGGCCAGAAATGAGCACGCAATGGCCTTTCACGATCTCGGTCCCCAGGCGCCGACGCATGTGCTGGTCATCCCGATCAGGCATTACGATTCGGCCGCTACGGCACGAGATGGTGAAGGCACCCGGATCATGGGTGAAGTCATGCAGATGGGAAATCAGGTCGCTTCCGAACTCGGTCTGGTGCACGGATATCGATTCGTGGTGAACACCGGCGCAGACGGCGGGCAGAGCGTGGGGCATTTGCACCTGCATGTGCTGGGTGGCAGGAAAATGACCTGGCCTCCCGGATGAGCAGAATGTGAATTCTGTTAATCCTCCCTTCACATTCTCTTCACCAGGCGTCATTAATCTCCGCAGAGTCTGAACCCGCAACCTCAAGAGCATATCTATCTCGCACAGCAGCGACTCGCGTCTGGAACAGCTCGTCCTCGCCGGCCTCGCCCTGACATCCGAGGCCTCGCTCGATGGCGTACTGCATCGCGTTGCCCAGATTGCCGCGCAGGTGATCGGGGCCCGCTATGCTGCGATTGGTGTCCTGGGTCCTGACGGCAGGCTGCTCGAGAAGTTCACCACCTTCGGTATCAGCGACGCGGACCGCGACAGGATTGGCCCGCCTCCGACGGGGCACGGGATCCTGGGTCTCGTCATCAGGGAGGCGAAACCGATCCGTCTCCCCGATCTCGCGAAGCACCCCGACTCCGCCGGTTTTCCGCCGCATCATCCGCCGATGCATTCATTCCTCGCGGTACCGGTGCGAGGTGCCCGTGGAATTTTCGGCAACCTCTATCTCACGGAAAAAATCGGCAGCAACGAATTCACTGACGACGATCAGCACATAGCTGAACTCCTCGCGGCCATGACCGCCGCAGCCGTCGACAACGCCCGGCTCCACGAAGAGAGCGCTCACCTCCTCACCGAGGTGCACCAGCTGCAGCGTACCCGCGAACGCTTCTTTGCCATGGTGAATCACGAACTCCGGAATGCGCTGGCCGCAGTGCTCGGCTGGTCAGAACTGCTGGTGCGCAAGAAAGATCCGGCCACGCTTCCGCGCGCCGCCTTTGAAGTGCATGACTCCGCCGAACAGGCCGTCGCACTCATCAGCGATCTCCTGGACCTTTCTCGTCTTGACGAAAACAGACTGAAGCCGGTCTTTCGACTCGTTGATCCAGGACTCCTGGTGCATCGTGCGATTTCACGGGTGATGCCCGCCGCCGAGGCCAAGGAGATTCGCATACATGTGAATGCTTCACCCGGTCTCGCACCAATTGAAACTGACGCCAGTCGTGTTGAACAGATCCTGGTCAACCTGCTGACCAATGCGGTGAAATACTCGCCGATCGCCACCGACATTACCGTCATGGCGGCACAGGCGAGCGGACGCCACTGCTTTCAGGTGGAAGACGCCGGGCCAGGTGTCCGCCCCGAAAATGCCGAAATGATTTTTGATATCTATGTCACTTCAGTGGAGGGGGAGAAACAGGGCATCGGCCTCGGTCTCCCGCTTTCACGACGGCTCGCACGCCTCCTCGGTGGCGAACTGCAAGTGGTACCACACGTCGGCGCCGGAATATTCATCCTGGATCTGCCGATCGTGCAGAGCAGCTGAGCGCAACACCATGCCACGGTTCCGGAGCGGAGGGATACTGCGATGAAACTTCTGGTGGTGGAGGACGACCGAAAGGTCGCCTCCTTCATACGGCAGGGGCTCGAAGAAGAGGGCCATGTAGTTGACGTCGCTCCCGACGGTGAGGCTGGCGGCATGCTCGCGCATGTCTATGACTACGATGTGATCCTGCTCGACGTCATCCTCCCCAAGAAGAATGGATTTCAGCTGGCGGCGGAGCTGCGGCGTGAGGGAAGGGAAACACCGATTCTGATGCTGACGTCACGGGACGGGACCGAAGATGTGGTGCGTGGACTTGATGCTGGCGCCGATGACTACCTCGCCAAACCTTTTCGATTCGAGGAGTTGCTGGCGCGCATTCGCGCGCTGGGCCGGCGAACCGGCATCGCCCACACGGAAGTGCTCCAGTACGGGCCGATCGCACTTGACCGGTCTCAGCACCGTGTCGTCGTGTCGGGCCAGCGACTCGAGCTCACGCCCAAGGAATTCCACCTCCTGGAATACTTTCTTCAGCACCCGGAAGAGGTCGTTCGTCGCACGACCCTGCTCGAAAAGATCTGGGATATGCACTTCGATCCCGAGAGTAACGTGGTTGACGTCCACCTCGGCAATTTGCGGCGCAAGATCGAAGAAGCGGCAGGCACCACCCTGCTGCAGACCATCCGCGGCGTGGGCTTCGCGCTGCGGATGGAGAAGTAAGCGTCAGGTGGCCGGAGTCATTTCACAATCAGAGCCGTGACCATTCCGTACATTCCGTGATTCGATTCGGCATGCGAAAGAATGTGACAGTGAAACGCCCACGTTCCCGGATTGTTTGCCTTCACAATGACATCCCACCGCTCTCCTGGCGCAACGTTGAGCGTGTCGCACTTCCACGGGGCAGGCTGCATCCAGCCATCCTTGGCAATGACGGTCATGTGCATCCCGTGCAGGTGCATCGGATGGATCATCGATCCTTCATTCATGAAGCGGATACGGACAGTCTGTCCCAGCTTGGCAACAATCGGTTCGGTGGCGGGAAACCCCTTGCCGTTGAGTGTAAAGCCGGTCATGTCGTTGAGAATCATGACCGTGTCGACGTCAGCGCGTGGTTCACTCGCCGTGTTTTTCGGTTCGACGATGAACGCCCCCAGGAGGCCTTTGCCGACCTGCATGGTGGCATTGTGATGCGAGTGATACATGTGCGAGCCGCTGTTGGGTACCGTGAATTCGTATGTGTATGACCGCCCGGGCTTGATCGGGGGCTGAGTGATGAAGGGGACGCCATCCTGATCGATCGGCAGTTCGAGTCCATGAAAATGAATCGCGGTCGATTCGGGAAGCTTGTTGTGCAGGATCACCCGTACCCGGTCACCTTCACGGACACGGATCTGCGGGCCGGGAACCTGTTCATTGTATGCCCATGCCTGCACCTTTTTCCCCGGTTCACTCTCCCAGTCGATCTCCGAGGCCGTGAGTTCATAGACCTGGACGTGACCGTCGAGCCTGGGCGTCATCACCTGATTGCCTTTACCAGCGGTTTTTGCCGGGAACGATTTGATCCCGGCTTCGTGCATGGCATCCATCTCGTCGGCTTTTTGTGCTGCCGTCTTTTCAGGTGCTACGGGAGTCTGCGCGCTCTCTTTTTCCTTCGGTTCCGCAGAGCAGGCCGAGAGCAGGGCGCTGCCTGCCGGGATGGTGGCTGCGAGAAGGGCACTGTTCCGGAGGAAATCGCGCCGGGAAGCTCTGGCGGTGACGAGATCGGTGGTCGACATCATGGACTCCAGCAAAGGTCGGCCACTGGTCGGGATGACGAAGTGGCGAATTCAAGTTGGTGAGAGTCCTGTGAAGAGAGGTGAGAGGGATCATGAAGGAATCTTCACTTTCGCTTCGATCGTTCAGCCGGTATTCTTTTTTATCGCTCAAAACCCGATGGAATTCCCCCGGTACCGTCCAGGAGATTCTATGAAGCGCATCGCCTTGCTGTTCGCGTTGGTCGCACCGGTGGTCGCCCCGCAGCCCCGGTGGAACCCACCGCAGCAGACTCCCGCTGTTCTTGACACACTCCTCGCCCGCCTCGACGCCACCGACAAGGTGGCCGATCTCGGCATGCCGACCGGGTGTCAGACCTGGAATGCGACGCTGCGCAGACTCTGTGAAGGTGTCATTGAGCTCCGCCGATCAGAACTTTCAGGTGAAGTCCCCGACATCACCAACGCACGCGACATACTCGAGCGTGTCGTGCAGGAGGAACCCAAGTGGGTGCTTGGCTGGTATGCGCTCGGTCGTCTGCGAATGAAAGCCTGGCAGGTCAGGATGGTCTCTCATGAAGGTCCGTTGCAAATGGCCGGTGAATCGAACGCCGAAGGTGCTGCACGAGCGTGGAGTCGTGCAGTTGAGCTTGACCCGACCTTTTCCCCCGGGCTTGATCGCCTGGCACGTGCACCGATTGCGTGGACCGCAAAGGGCCAGCTGAAAGATCGCGTGGCCATGTTGCGTAAAGGTCGGAAGTATCTCTCTGGTGACGGCATTGTCGGCGCAGCACTCTTCGAACTCGATGCGGGGTTTCCTGACAGTGCTGTCAGCATGCTCAAGAGTGCACTCCTCGCGAACGGACTTCCGATGCCGAGAGGCGAGGCACAGATCACGCTTGCGCGGGCGTTGTATCGCGTGAACAAGCCGGTGGATGGCCGGAAGGCGCTTCTGGCCGGGGCGAGTGAAACTGATTCGAGCGGTCTCGCAACGTATCGCGAGCAGATTTCGTGGGTTGGAGATTCGCTCGAGATGAAGAATTGGGAAAAGCTTCCGCCTGCCTCGCGTCCCGCGTGGCTGGCAGCGTTCTGGGCCAAGCGGGATGTGCAGGACGGCCGTCACGACGGCGAACGATTGATCGAGCACTACCGGCGAGTCAATATCGCGTTTGAGAAATACCGGATGGTGGCGCCCTTCACCGGTCAGCAGCGAATGGTCGGCTCACCCGAAGAAGGGGCCTTCCGCCGCGAGCTGAACGATCTCGCTGTCAAGCTGCAGTACAGCGGCTTGATCAAGCCTGACACACTCCGCATGGTGCGGGAGTATGGAGATATCCGCGCATCGCTCGGAGCACAGAGTGCGATTCGGGTGTTCAACAGCAATCAGTCACAGCTCGATGATCGTGGATTGATGTTCATCCGTTACGGCGACCCCAGTGACCGTGTCACCGCGGTTCCGGGCTATACCAGTGTCGGGAAGCCCCGAACACCGGGTGATTCGGTTCAGACAGTTTTCAGATACATGGGGCCGACCGGAGCAGTCGTCGATACTGTCACTCGCGATTCGGTTCAAGTTCGTGTCCCCGGGACGGCAGTGGAGATCTGGCGTTATAATCGCGCCGGTCCAGCTGGTCCCCTCCTGCTCTATTTCGTGAATGCACCATTTCAGGGATCGATCGAACCCAACCTGCTGGTGCCGACACTGCTGGCTGAAGATCCGGCTACACGCAACAAGATATGTGTCCTTGATCCGAGTCTCTGTCCGGTATTCGGAGATCTGATCAATGAGATCGCCACCGGGAGAATTACGATGGGGAGCGTCGCCGAGTCCCGACAGAAGGGGCTCGAGATGATCAAGGAGGCGGTAACTGGTGATGCGTTCCCCAGAGATTTCCCCAAAGTGCTGCATCCTGTTGTGCAGACGAATCTGCTCGAGCGCGCGCAGGGAGGCGTGCCGAGGATCGTGGTGGCGTTTGCGCTGCCAGGCGATGAACTGACACCGAAGACCGACAGCAAAGGACAAAAGCCGGATCAGAATGCACCCGCAGCGTACCCGTTGCTGATTGAGGTTTCGGCGGCAAGAGCCTCCGATGGCAAACGTATCGGACTCGACTCGGCGCGCACGTACACCATGCCGCACACGCTCAAGAAAGGCGAGTGGCTCTCCGGGTTCATCGAGATCCCGCTCGAATTTGGCACCTGGGTCACCAGCGTGGTGATCAGTCAGCCCGGGCGAGTCGGTGCGATTCTGACCGGTGGTGAAATTACGGTACGCGACTGGCGCGGCCAGGTACGGATTTCCGATCTGGTGGTTGGCAGCGAAGAGAGTCACCTCAAATGGCACTCGGGAACGGGCGGACAACCCGTCCCGCTGAATCCACTGAACACCTTTCCGGTCGGCAGCAATGCCACGCTCTACGCTCAGGCGGCAGGATTGAATCCTGGCGAAGCGTATGACATGACCATTGATCTGTTCGAAGGAAAGGAAGCACAGGGAAAGCCCGCGCTGTCTATCTCTTCACCGGGAATGCCCGACGCAGCCAGGATCGAGATCAGCAAGGTGCTGAACTTGAATACATTGACTCCCGGGAAATATCTGGTGCGGATGACGTTGACGTCGCGGGGAGAATCCGTGGTGGCGCTGGGGGGATTGACGGTGGTGAAGCCGTAGGCGAGGTGTTGAAGGGTGAGGCGAGAAGAGAAAGGGTCCGGGGCCAAGCGGGCGCGTAAATTGTCGCGTGAATTTGAACTTTTGCATTTCGACATCTAGTTGCGTGGTCACTTCCAGGGTATTGACATCGGGTGACGGGTTCATGCTGCCCTTCCATTCCGATCCAGTGGGAGTGATCTCTTTGTTATCCAGCATTCCATCTTCCCGCTTTGCTGTCGTCCCCATCTTGAAGCTGCAGCATTGCGCTTCAGCTTCAGAACTTTCCGTGCCGCGTGTTCTGAATCGAGGAGATCGACCCGCGAGGTCCGTGGCGTGGGTGGCGTACTGCTTCTCATTCGCCTTGACTACCTGGTGCATGGCGCGGACCCGACGGGAGATGGTTTTCGTGGAAGCAGGCGTTCTCTGCCACTGGGGCGGTAGATGCTGGCTGAGTCCACCAAACTGAGAGAACGCTACCGGGCACGGGAAATGCTCGAGTCGGCGCGAGTTTTATTCGGGCTAATAGTTCTTGGCAGTGTTCTGAGTTTCCAAGCATTCGCAATGAGCTGATACGGCGACAAATTCACCAATGTTTATCGGATGCTTTGCGTCAGGCCTCGACCAAGAATGGCCTGGAAATGACTGGAAGAGTGACATGCATTCTTCTGACGATTGCAAGAGACGTCGGCAAAACGCGGCACTCGATGCTCACCGTTTTTCGGCTGCTCTTTTGAGATCAGATTTCAGGATTTTCCCACAGTTGTGTCGGATCCCCGGGAGATTCAAATGGTCCAGTTTCGTCTAAAGCAAGAACTCGGCCCACGTCGACGAATGGTGGCTGAGTGTTTGCTTTCCGGGATCACCACAGATAAGGCTATCGCAAAACATCTTGGGATATCCCCCGCTACTGTCCATGCCCACATGACAGCCCTCCTTCAAAAGTTTCAATGTCAAGACCGCGCCGCGTTGGTTGCCAAGCTCTTTCTTGCGAGGTATGAACCTTCAGACATCTGAGGGTGATTGCTCCTAGTCCAATAGGCTCTCCTCCAATTGGATCCCTTCCTCGCCTCACCGATGTTGCGGTAGCTTCCCAGAGGGAAGATGAGCGAAAAGCACGGCAACAATAGCTGGATGGTATTTGCACAGGCCCCCGACAGTGCTCCCAATCAGGCCAGAAGCCCGCACGTCAAACAATCAATCAATCTGTCATGCAAGTTGTTGGTCGAATCGTTGAACAATTGTCCTCACGGAGGGGGTTGGAGCTGTGGCATTCATCGTTCACGGTATGTTCATCAGGTCGCTGTTTGAGGTGATGAACCTGGAAGGAGAATCGTTTAAGGTCCCTTTGGGTACGGTTATTTGTGTGGAGACACCATCTCAACTGAATGCAGAGTTTCTGGCTCCACTGGCGTGCATCCTGGAAAAGTTCCCCTGGGTGCCGGTCGTGGCCGAGCCAGTTTCCGCTCAATCCCTACGTGTCATTTTTCGACAAGCTGAAGATCGGATTTGTGAGTATCCGCCGCTCGCTACGATAGCAGGCAGCACCGATTTCGACCCCACAATTGCGCGCTTCGCAGCTGGCATTGCTCCAACATCCTCAGCCCTGGTGTCTCACATTACGATGCGGCTAGGGGCGGGCCGTGGTGGGGCAGTCCAGGACCTGTTCACAGTATTTGGGTGTGATTCTACAAAAAGGCGCAAGCTTGCCGCCCATCAGCTTCCCAAACCGCACGACTGGTTTCAGCTCCTGGAGACCCTGCAATGGTTGTCTGAAGTCGCCGTTTCCGACGCGACGCAGGCCGAGATCGCATGGAAACACAGCGTGGATCCGAAGACTCTGTCGGTCAGGTGTCGGCGTTTGTTTTCAGTTCCGTGGCGGACGTCCGCAAAATGGCCCTGGCAGGCACGTGTTGAGCAGTTCCTTCGGGTACATCTAGGCGGGGAGTTTTCAACGCCATTCTCGCCTGGGTTTGACCCCCTGGAGCCTCAATCTGCGTTTCTCCTCTCTATCGAGAATCGAAAACTTTACCGTTCTGCTTAGAAGTGACAAAAATCAGTGGTTTGTTTTCCAGGTTATTGGTTGAAATTCAAAGCTTGGATGGAGAAATGCCCCCTCCCTGGGCTTGGCGAAGGAAGCCCGGAGGCTGATATCTCTTGATGTATGTCTGAGGGTCGATGTCCACTCGCTCTGACAAATACCTGAATTTCATGACTACGATGGCAGTGTTAGTTGCTGTCGTTGCTGTCGCGGCACGAATTCGTCCGGGGATATTCGGTCAGAGCCCACCGCTCGGGGCTGCGGGCGCCCCCCCACGCAAACCAGTGCCAGTCGAAAACTGGGAGTCGTACGCAAAGGTTGGGCACAGAATTGGTCCAGAGAACGCCTCAGTGACGATTCTCGAATTTGGCGACTTCGAGTGTCCTGCATGTCAGTATTTCGCAACCCATTCCTGGGCAGGAATTCATGACAAGTATCCGAATGACGTCGCCCTGATATTCAGGCACTGGCCCCTTTCCATTCACAAGTTTTCGTACGCAGCTGCCCGCGCGGCCGAGTGCGCCGGGAACCAAGGGCGGTTCGAAGAGATGCACGATCGCCTTTTCAAGAAGCAGGATTCACTTGGATTGAAGCCGTTCGAAGAATTTGCCCGGGAAAGCGGCGTGAAGGACTTGAAAGCATTTGAGGCATGCTCACACGCCAAAGGCCCTGTTCCAGCAGTCGATACTGACAGCGGGGCCGCGCGGTCGCTTGGTGGAATGGGCACACCCACAATTGTCATCAACGGAATTCGTTACATGGGTGGAGGGCCGGACAGTACCAAGCTCGACTCAATCGTGCGAGCAGGCATTCACAAGAATTGAGTATTGGAGATTTGTACGCCTGGTAATAACCAACAATTATCCGGAGTTTCCAAATGAACCGAATCCGCAAGTCCCTCGTGATCGGCGCCTCAGTTTTCGTTACGCTACTCTCAACGGCACCGGTGGATGCCAGTGAGCTCCCGCCGCCTCCTGCATGCAATACGCAAGGCGACTGGTCCAAGGTGAATTGTATCTATTCCACAGACTACGAGGATGGTTGCAACGACCAGACTTTCCCTGGATACACATTCTATTGCCAAACCAAGCTTGCTGAGGCTTGCCCGACCAATTGGTACCTCTGGACAACCTCGGGTTTCGATTCCCCGCTTTGCCGGAATTCCATTGAGTCTACCCTTGAATGTCCTGCGGCATATATTAATGAGAATTGGGAAGATGCTACCGGGTCGCTGGTGTGCTACTATTGGCTGATCTCGCTTCACTACGGTGAATAATGGTCTTTTTCCGCGGTTGAATGAGTGGCTCCATTTAGTCCTCCAGGCCAGATGCGGGCCGGCGCCGAAAGGGTGGTGGGTGCATTCTTCGTGATGAAGCGATGGCTCAGCATTGTTTTGCTTGTCACATTGGTAGTTGCACAAAAACTTTCTGCCCAGTCGCCTGAAGAGCGGCGAGTTATCGACTCGATACTCGCCGCACTTCCCGGCGCATCCATTCCCAGTGTCACGAATGACAAGAACTTGGGCAATTGCGCACGTCTCAGTCCGTCAATCGAACATCTCTGCAAAGGCCTCCTCTGGACGGCATCGGGAGGATTCCTGCCCATGGGCGACCATCAATCCATTGGCAGCGGCCTCCAGCTTGGATCGGTCTCACGGGATACGATCACGTACTGTTCCGGAGGGATGCGTTCGGGCGATGCGGCAGCGGCTGGTCGCAATGAATTCTGGGAAGCATCTCTCAAAACACCATCGTGGGGCGTCACTTACTACGGAATGGCGCTGATAGAGTTGGACAGTAAGCATCGCTATGACTCCGTCTTCACGCTGCTGCAACGGGCACGCACAGCTGGTGGCATGCCAACAGGGTTGATCGATTTGCTTGAAGCGCGGACCAGGTACTTCAAGGGAGACAAGAATAACGGCTGGCGTCTGATGATCTCGGCGTTGCGCGATACATCTTCGGCTACTCATTCCGCTATTGGTTCGATCTTCCTCCCTCTCTTGCCCACGAGTTTGCGTCGCACCTGGGACTCTCTGCCGCCTGCCGCTCGCGCAGAATGGATGATTCGTCAGAATCAGATCAGAGATCTGGTAGCGCACTCAGTGGTTCCGGTGCTGATGAAAGCATGTGTCAGCAGCAGAATGAAGATTTACGCAGAGGAGAAGCGGGGGAGCGGGATGCTGGTAATCCCTTACGAAATTGAAGGCCCTACCTTGAAGCTTGATACCCTCAGCAAGAAACCGATGCGTCAGGTCTACCGCTATCAACTGCTGGTACACGCGGTGCGCGAATCGGATGGACTGGTCGTCGAATTGGATTCGAACAGGACCACTGAACTTCCCATTCCGATTCAGATGACCGGTCCACTCCGTTCTTCATTTGAGTGTATCCCGAGCACGAGTTCGCCCAGTGGTCAGGTGTGCGGCTACGCCGAGGGCGCCTCCATGCCGGACAGGAGTTATCGATTGTTGGATGGGGTTGAACTATCCGTCCCACCGGGTACCTACGTTGTCACAATAAGTATGCTGCAGGATCAGGCGAGGAGGGGTATCACAAAAGTATTTTCTTCCGTCACGATCGATCCCCCATCACCGAACCTCAGTACGACGGATCTGGTGCTCGGCATTCCGGATCAGGGAATAACCTGGAATTCCGGATCACAAATGGTTCGACTGAACCCAGGTGGTGAATGGAACCTGGACGGTACGGCGTCGCTCTATGCTCGGGTGCGCGGTTTGAATGCGGGAGCACCATTTCATGTGACATTGCAGCTTTTCAAATTCGATGGGAACATCGGTGTGAACCAAACGCCCGTCGTGAAATTGGAAATGGATGAGCGAGCATCAGCTTCAACCCTCGAGTGGGCCAAGATTCTCGACCTGCATAGGCTTCCGGTGGCACAGTACTGCGTGACCGTCGACTTCCTCCAAAGTGAACGTCGAGTTCGCGCTGTCGACCGTATTGTCATCAACCTTCATGTTGGTGAAGAGGTTCCAGCGGAGGAGCGCAGGCGAGTCAAATCGTTGGCCGAGAAACCGGGGCTGACCGTAGCGTGTGCCGCCCTTGCTGGCCAATAGTCTATCGGTATGAATTGTCCTGATGGATGATTGCGGTGATGAGACGATGGCCCGGATTGAGGGCTTGCTTTACTGATTCGAACAAATGTGGTCAAAAATCGTGGTTTTCAGAGTGCTGCATGAGGAGGTAACCTTCCTTTCGGTTCGAGTTTTCTGAATTCTGGATCTTCTTTCCAAAACATTCATCGGTTGCAGGTAAGCCCATGGCAACAGGCAAGTTGGGATCAGAGCGACTCACGAACATGTTGCTGGTCGTCCTGGTGGTTTGTGCGGTGGCGATGACGACGAATAACCTGTCCAGATCGTCGGCAGCAAAGCAACCTGCCAGACTGGCAACGCCCAAAGAGGTAAAGAACTGGGGAGAGATCGCCTCAGCTGGGCGTTCGATCGGTCCGGACAGCGCGCCAGTTACCGTGGTAGAGTTTGGAGATTTCCAGTGTCCAGCGTGCCGAAAATGGATGACTGAGGTTTTTGAGCCATTCAGAGAGAAGTACCCCGGAAGCATCCGCCTGGTTTTTCGCCACTTCCCGCTAGCGTACCATAAGGCTGCCTACTCTGCAGCAAGGGCGGCAGAATGTGCTGCCGAACAGGGGCGGTTTGACGAAATGCAAAAGTTGTTTTACGAGAAGCAGGATTCCCTCCTTGAAAAAAGTTACCTGAGTTTTGGAAATGAAGCCGGTATTTCTGATCTCAAGCGCTTCGGAGTGTGCGTGAAGTCTACAACAGCCTTGGCTGTGGTAACTCGTGACAGCATTCTTGGTCAAAGCCTCAAAGTCGATGGCACACCTACGATCCTGGTCAACGGGTGGCGGTTCCCGTTGGCGCCAGACGGGAGTGTCCTCGATTCGATTCTGCATTCGGTGGTACCGAACAGGAAAGAGTGATCGACCATCGCAAAGGCAAGCGGCGCACATGATCAAAGGTTTGGAAGGGCTCCAGGCGCTCCAGATATACCATTCACTCAGGGGGGGGTATGACATTCAAGAAACACCTTGTCGCCTGTTTCGCGGTAGCAGTCTGCCTGGCAGGCAGTCGAATAGAAGATCTCCAGGCTTTCCCACCACCAGCCTACTGTGTGCCGGGTCATCATTATTTTTGCTTTGCCGTCGAGAGTGAGGATGACTATATTTGCCAAGTTACACCAGTGAATATGGGGCAACAATTTTGTCAGGCATTCTATGATGTCATGTGTGAGGGGGAGGGTCTGGTAGCCGAGCCCTCAACATCTCCTCAGATATCAAAGTGTTATACTTTGGCCGAGTCGTCGCCCTGCGATACGCTAGAGCAACGAGTCAAGTGCGGAGTCCATTAGGAAGGTCCAAGGGATTGTCAGAAGTGCCACCGCAATTCAACGGTGCAGAAAGACGCTCCATCAAAAGCCTGGAGGATAGATCCGAAGGGTGCTGAAACCGCGACAATTGACTGTGCTCCCTTCGAGAGGAGCCCCCCTCCTGGGTCATCTTATTTGGGGGGGGGTGATTCAAGTCGTGCTCCTGGGGCACACCGCAACAGCCCAGTCTGGCTCGAATCGATTAGCGTTGGCCACAGAAGTTTCCATTCCGGTTGGAACGCTGGCCCCACAAAATCGAGACTGGTTTCTGCTCGACCTGAAAAATGGTGATGTAGGTCTGACTGATGCGCGAACTGCTGTGATTCACCGATTCAATTCGGCAGGGAAACCCATCGGGCTGACGCCACTTTCCGACCCGAACGCTGGCGCCATAGGCATCCTCGGTGGGCTTCAGCTCCTTTCGGATACCCTCTACTCTGCCGACGTGGTCGGCAACACCTTCTCCCGATATGAGTTGTCGGGGAAGCGAATCGGAGGAGCCCCCTTTCCTTCAGATCTCTTTCGTGGCGCCGAAAGCTTCCCGGCGCTCAATTCGACTGAACGTAAATCGGCCCGCTTTCTTGGCAACAGCGAAGTGGCGATCGAACTTGGATCGTTGGTGCATCAGCGCCTCCTTGGGCCAATGGTCGAATCGCAATTCTGGGTCATCACAACAAAGGGCGAGTTGCGGAAACCGATGCTTGCAGTGATGTATCCGCAATGCAATAGTCCCGTGGCCGACAAATTCTACAGTGGACAATTCTTCTGTGCCCGCCCTGTGAGCGCGATGTCCACCAACGGCCAATGGGTGGCCGTTGCGCAGCCGACAACAACCGGGAGTGATTCGGGTTGGATACGTCTCACGGTAGCCGACCGAAATCGTGATACCTTATACTCGCGAAAATATCGCTTCGATGCTGTCCCTGTCACAGGTGCAGCGATCGATTCTGCGGTTCATGATGCGTATCGTCCGGGAGAGATTACTTCTGAAGATCTGAATCGGGTGTTGACGCTGGCACGGGCGCATGATGCCAAGATCTACCCTCCAGTGCGGAATCTTTTCGTTGGCGATGATGGGTCGGTATGGATGCAGACGCCGGATAATAGATCGATCAGCGATTCGTGGTTGGTGATCGAGCCTCAGGGTAGCGCCACGGGTGTGATACTCCTTCCGAAAGGAAACGCCCCCTTTGCGGCAACTTCGCGAGGGATGTGGTTGATCGAGCGGGACACATCAAGAATGGTAACTGCATTTCATCGAATAACCCTGCGCAAGCCTTGATCCATTCTGGAGTCGCCAGCGATGCCGAGGTATTCAAACTGCCTGCTCGCGCTATTGATTGCACTTGGCGGGGCCCGACGCGCGCCGGCTCAGGAAGTCGTCTCCATCCTTGGAAAAATCATTGAAGTCAGCGGCGCGCCGATAGCGGGGGCGTCGGTCACCATCAGCAGTGGTGATCGGCGAGTCGAGGCCAGCAGCCGAAAGGATGGATCTTTTCAGGCCCTGCTGATCGGGCCGTTACGAAGTGCCCGCATTGATGTACGCATGGTGGGATACCGCCCGGCCTCGGTGCTGTTCCTTCCCTCACAGGTGGACGCGACGATTCGCGGCGAAGTGACTCTCGTTCGAACGCCCTTCCTGCTCCCCGATCTTAACTCAGATTCTCGAAGAGGTGTCACGTCCCGGTCCAGCAACAGTCGATCGATTGGTGACGCTGTCGATCTGAATGGCGGAGTAATGCTCTCCCGCTATGGTCTCGATTTCGGCGAGTTGCAGCGAATCTACCAGTGGCTTGGGGGATTGGTCGTCCCGGATGAATCCGGGTACTCGATTCTCGGCGCGGGGAGTGATCAGAATCAAACCACAATCGATGGATCGCCAACGCTGTTGCAATCGGTACCCGCCGATTTGCGTGGTGGAATCGCACTGAGAACAGCCTCATCCGATATGTCGAAAGGCGGGTACACTGGAGGGCTGCTCGAACTGACGACTGCCAAGGGTTCCAGCTATTTCACTTCGATCCTGCGTCTGACGTCAACATCGCCCGAACTCAGCTGGTCCGATCCGGCATCTTCACAAAAGTCTGATCGAACTTTGCTCTTCGATGGCCGGTTCTCCGGGCCGATCTCGCGCAACGCAACCTATCTCACGGCGTTCTCGATCAGGAGGACTGCCACGCCTCTCCCAACCCTTTCGACTGCAGAATCAGGGTTGCTCCAGCAGAATGGTGTTGTTCCCGACTCACTCCCCTCGCTATTTCGGGCGTTACAAAGTGCTGGTGTTGATACCTCGGCGATTCATGCACCTCGGCGGTTTGAATTGACGACGGCTTCACTGAGCAGCAGCGTGGATTTCATGTTATCTCCTTCGACGCCAGTATCGATTTCATTTCTCGGAGCAGCGAGTACCACGCAAGGGAACGGCGTCAGTGTGATGACGCTTCCGACAGTGGGAACAGCATCGTCAACGCGGAGTGGCCGCCTGGCGTTGCAGCTTTCAAGCTCACCACTTGGCCTGCTCCATTCCTTCTCCTTCAGTGCGGAAACAGTTCGACGTCGGAGTCATCCCGAGTACCGGTTACCTGCCGGACTCGTTGGACTGCCGGGCAGCTTTGCGAATTCAACGCCAAGCTTCCCGGTCATCGCGTTTGGTGGTGGTACAAATGCAGAGACGGCCACACAACAGCTTGTCACCTTTCAGAATCGTATATACCGCTCGCTCGGCGGGGTTGATCACCAGTTGGAGCTCGGTCAGCAGACAGTGTGGCGAAGCGAATTGCGGCAGGCCGAATCGACATCCGGCACGATACGATATTCCGACGTTGAGGGGCTTACGTCACAGACGCCATTTTCTTATCTGCGAGTACTGCCGGGAAGTCCGCTGAAGATTCATCAGCTTACGAACGCAGTGTGGGCCCAGGATGTCTGGCGAGTCTCGCGCCGGCAATCGGTGCGGGGCGGCTTGCGCCTTGATGCTGCGAGCGGTGGTCCGCAGCCGCTGCTGAATCAGGATCTCGAATCGGTTTTTCACGTCCGCACGGATTACATCCCCACCAGCTCGACGCTGAGTGCGCGCATTGGCTCTGTACTGCTGTTGCATGAATGGAAGACCATGCGCTCAACGGTTGATCGCATGTCAGGATACAAGTCGGATCTGACGTGGGTGACCCGTGAGTTTCTCCCACCTGGAGCGCCGACCCCTTTGCGAGTGAATGGCATGGGTGGTCTGACACTCTCGGGGACCTTCGGCAGCTATGTGGGCAATGTATCCACGCAACGACTTGGTAACCTCGCAACGTCGACTGGATTGCCGGGAACGACGCAGGTGCTCTCATGTGTCGGTGCTGCCATCCCGAATCTGGACTGGAATCCGGGAGCAGACGCTCCCACACTGTGTCGAGATGGCAGCGGACCGACCTTGCTTGCCGCGCGGACTCCACGTGTTGAATTGTTATCCCATGGTTTCGCTCCACCGTTGACCTGGGTTGGGAGTCTGAATCTCAACACATTCCAAGTCGGGCAGTGGTTACTCAACTTGAACAGTGTCGTGCAATTCGGTCAGCGACAGGAGAGCCGTGTCGATCTGAATCTGAAAAGCGCACCGGCATTCACGCTTCCATCCGAAGGCGGCCGCCAGGTTTTTGTGCCGACAGACGCCATCGTGGCGACGACCGGCGCGCTGTCGCCTTCAGCGAGCCGAATCGATTCGAGATTTGGCGCAGTGAATCAGATCCGTTCTGATCTCACAAGGCGAAACGCATCGCTGACACTTACCGCTGAGCCGGCATACCTCTTTGACGGCAGGGTACGAATCAATCTGGCGTATACCTGGGCCAACGGTTCTGCTGAGCGCCGGGGTTTTGACCTTTCCACCGACGGCGATCCACGGACGATTTCGCGGGTGCCCTGGTCGGGACCACGGCACACTCTGCAATTGAATGTAGAAACTCGGCTGTGGTGGTTTCTGTTGTATGCCAACGTGCAAATGCAATCTGGTCAGCGATTCACCCCCCGCATTTCGCAGGATGTGAATGGTGACGGCGTCGCCAATGATCGTGCTTTTATTCCCGCCGACAATTCCGGTGATGCAGGTCTCGACAATGAGCTTCGCGCTTTGATCGCGACCTCACCTGCAAATGTTCAGGAATGTCTGTTGACTCAAAGGGGGACGATCGCAGGCGAAGGATCATGTCGGACCAGTTGGCACGGACAGATTTCGACTTCATTTGTCTTCAGTCCCCCAAGAATGCCCGATCTTACCTACAATCCCCGGTTGCGATTCTGGTTCTCGCTCGACAACCTGGGTCCGACGGTGCTTCGCTTGCTCGGACTGAACGGCTCCCTCTTCGGCAGCAACGGTTCTCTTCCGTCACCCGACAATACTCTGCTCCGAGTGACGGGTTTTGACCAGACGACGCAGCGATTTCACTATACCGTGAATCCGGCGTTTGGTCGCCCCATGAACTACACACCGACGCGTGCACCGTTTCCTCCGTTTCAATTGCGCCTGGCAGCGTCGTACTCATTCGGTGTTCCCGATGGAAAGCAGCTGCAGCATCAACTTGGACTCTCCCAGGGTGCCGCCGAGATCTCGCGGAGTGATGACGAAATCACCCTGCGCGTGCTCTCGTACGCGATGACGACGCCGACCGTGATTTTCCTTTCCCTTGATAAGTACTTTCAATTCTCACACGAACAGACAGATTCCCTTCGAACGTTGGGAGATCGCTATTTGAGTGACTACGGACGAGTGCTGGCGCCCACCATCGCAATGATTCATGAGCGAGGGGCGAAGCTGACAGATGTCCAACTGCTTGATGAGATCGAGCGTCGCCGGCCTGAGCTGGCGAAAGTAGCAGAAGGGGAGGCCACTGCTGTCTTGAGTATCTTGTCTCCACAACAGCGCGCGGCATGGGAGCGGCGTCAGCGTGGTGAACATGATTGGTGGGTGAATAAGTGAGTCGGGGAGGAAAGAATGGTGGGGAGATCGGAGGTGACTGGTCGTGACGCCGTAACAGATCGCGGATGACGGATGACAGGTAATCCTCACCCTCCACCTCTGGCGTAGAACATCTGAAGCATCTCAGGCTGCCACCACTTCCGAAGAGCAGCGCGGACCTGTTCGATTGTCACTTTATCAATCACTTCCGCCTGTGCTTCGGGGGAACTCCCTTTCCAGAATACTTCCCTCGTCCAGGCTGAGCCTTCTTCATTCGCCGCACGCAGTTTGTCGGCGACCAGTTGTCGCGATGCTTCGAAGAGTTGAACCGAAGGCCCGTTGCTCACCGCGCGCCCCAGCACCTTCCGTATCTCGCTCATGGCAGAATCGATCGTCGCTAACGGCGTGTCGATATCAAGCAGCCACATTCCACCTTGTGCGCCCCACCAGGGAATCATCTGGCTTCGGAATGAATACGCCATTCCCAGCTCGCTGCGGAGCCGATGCGCGAGCAGGGCGTCTTCCGACCCTCCGATCACCGTATTCGCTACCAGTGCGGCAGCGTCAATCGCGGCTGACGAGCAACTGAAGACCATCAGGCGGCTATTGGTCAACTTCGCCTTCTCCGTGATGGGCCGCGCAGGGGTATCGGTGCTTCCGCATTGGAGTGCGCTGTTTGTCCACTTCAGTGCGTGGAGCACATCCAGGCCACTCGCGGTGAGCCAACTCGCCACGCTGTCAGTGGTAGCGCCGAGTACGGTCAGACGCCCCATGCCGCTCTCGACGAGCGAATTCGCGAGATGTGCGAGATCTGCAGTATTGATTGCCTGGAGTTGCGCAATCTGATCCGACAGAGTCGCCGGCACGACTCGGGCATGATCTGCGGTCGGCATCGCGACCAGATGCTGACGGGCAGCAACCTCCACCTCTGCGCGAGCCGTTGTATCTCTCAGAGCAAGGATCTGCAGTTGGTGAGCTTTCGTTCTCTCGAACGATGACGGCTCCACTCTCCCGCGCAGCAAGGCGTCGTGTAGCATGTTCAGCGCCCTACCCGCTTTGCTCCTCGACGCTACGATCTGGAATTCGATGCCGTACAACCCGATCGCCGTCGGACGATCAGCGAGCAAACGGAAGTCCTCTCCGGTTGCGAGCGGCGGGAAGGGGAGCGGTCGCACTGAAAGCGTCACGCCCTCCGCCTGGATGAGTGAATCAATGCGTTGGCCCTCGGGATTTCGCAGCGATTGCCAGAGACTGGCCAGCAACTCGAGTGTCGCGACATCCTTGAGTTGTGGCTCCGTGTTTCCAGGTGCGAGCACCAGCATCATGAAGACACTGTCATTCACACCCCCCGGATTGGCAGCCCACTCCATTCCTCCGGGTGTGCTCTGCCAGCGGGTTGCATTCTTGTCGGGCGAGTGCCATACGCGCATCGACAGATCAAGCCCTCTGCGTACCGCATACCTCGGCGCAGGTACCGCTCTTTTGGCCGTTGGCCAGAGGAGAGTACTCGTGTCTCCGTCGGCAACGCTGGTCAGAAAATGTTTGAGCTCCCTGCGCGTTGCTGTCGAGATGGAATCCTCGGGAAAGCAGTAACGCCAGTCACTCGCGGCCGCGCATTCGAACGCCTGTGAAGCGATTTCATCAACGGCAGGTGGGGGCGGCGCATTGACGGTGTCAATCGTATTCAGAAGTTGCTGCCACGCCTCCGCCACTCGGGCACTCGCCCGTACTGTGTCAGAGATACTCAACAGCAGGACGCGTACTGGCGACGCCGAGCCCTTGAATTGCCACTGCACGCCCGGATCACTCCTTCCTTGCTGGGAGCGCATGTGAGCAACGGCCGCATCGAGGAGACTGGACCACGGGTGCTGAATACCGGGCACCAATAAGGCCACGCCGTATCCACGTGCAGGCAACAAGCCCGACCAGCGCCGCGCCGTGACCGGAGTCTTGTCCCGTTCGATTGCAGGTACGATTCCACGACCCGCTGGCACGCCTGCAAATACGCGTGAGACATGATCCAGTACCAGCGTGTCCGGCCACGAGGATTCGACAGTCAACATGGCGTTCTGCGGTATGTAATACTTTGAATAGAATCGCTGCAGTATCGCACGAGTGACCAGGTCGATGCCGCTGTGATTGGTGGTGCCGCGATTGTGTCCGGGGAACAGCACCGTTTGCCAGGGTTCCTCAATTCGGCCATCGACTTCGGTATGTACACTGCGGCGTTCCGTGCTCAATCCGTTGTCGGATATCGCCAGCTCCGTCATCCGTTGCTTCTGAAGAGACAGCATCGAGTCGAGCAGCGCGAGATCACTCCTGCCCGACATACCGAAGAGCGTGAGATGTTCCGTGGTGATCGCTCCACCACTGATCTGCAGCGGTGCGTAGCGTGCCGCGAGCCCGGGCCCACTCTTCGTTTCCCGCATCGCGATGTGTTCCATGAGATGCGCCGTGCCAGGTAGCGAGTCATCGGCGAAACCCACGAAGTAACCCATGCTCACTTCGGTACTTGTCTTACCCCCGCTGCGTATCAGGAGCACCTGAAGACCATTTGCCAAATGGTGAAACGAGACTGGTTCCTGTGCGCCGGCGCTGGTTGCGACCGTGCCGAGGGCAAGCGCCACCAGGGTGGCGCTGAAAAATGAAGGCATTGTGTCGATGTCCTGGAGTGGAGAGTTATCGTCCGCCGACAGATGGTCGGATGATCACATGGATTCCGCCGCCGCGAATCGTCAGCGTACCGCTGTCCGGGTCCTTGCTCACATCCGCCTGATTGCCGCTGACCTCAACCTCAGCGCCACCGACTTTTCCGCGGTACTGCAATGAATCTCGTCCCGAACCCTCGCTGAGGTTTTCCCGCCTGGTCGGCACCACGCGCAGTGTGAGTTCTTTCCCGCCGCGCCGAAGTGTGAATGTCGTCGGCAATCCTGGAGTCGCCGATCTCATTGTGCGACCACCCGCCTCGGAGCGCAGAGACACACCATTGATTGCTGTGAGTGTGTCACCGACCAGGATCCCTGCACGAAACGCCGGCCCATCTCTCTCGACCGCTGAGATCAGCATCGGTCCGGGAATATTCCAGTGCGGTATGCCCTGTTCTCCTGTTCCCGCCTTGCACGCGCCGCACGATAGCGCAAAGCCGAACCAGGCGTTCGACGAGATCGATGGTGCAGGGACGTCCATGGCCTTCACGATTGCCTGCCGCGTGACACACAATGGCTTCGGTTGAATTGTCACGTCGAGTGTATCGCGCCCTCTGCCAATTGTCAGCACCACTGCGGCCCCACTCTGATATCGCTCCAGTTGGCCGAGAGCCGCGAGCGAGGTGATCGGTAGGTGGTCAATGGCAATCAGGAAATCGTTCTCTTTCAGCTTTCCCGCTCCTGGGCCGCCATTGCGAATGCCGTGCAGTGATGGGGCTGCGAGATACACGGTGTGCTGCACGCCATTCTCGAGTCGAGAGCTGAGACATCCCGGGCACCCGGTCCACTGATAGCCATAGTCCGGCACGATTCTCCCATCCCGGCAGACTTCCGTCTGTGCGACGGCGACCGACACCTGCAGGAGGCCAGCAAGCAGTAACAACGCCAGGCGCTTCATTGATGCTCCTTCAAAACCAGAGGACGACATTGTTCGCACTCGCTGAGGGTACGGAAGGTGCCGCGGTTGCGTCGACTCTCGCTGGCAGCGGAGGTGAAGTGAGCTCTGCGCTCACTTGCGCGCGGCGTTCACCCACCTGCATGCCGAGGACGAAGACTGCAATCGCCGCGGCGGCTGCCATCGCCCATTGCAAGTGGAATCGTTTCGACTGCTCCTGGGTGAGAACGCCGCGAGCTTCCAGTGCAGCAACAATACGTTGACGCACCACATCATCCGGCATCGGGGATGTGTGCAATGCCTCAAGCACCCGCTGCTCGAGGTGATCGTCATTCCTGTCTGGATCGTGTATCATGACTCCTCCATCGCCTGATATTCTTTCAGCTGTTGCCGGAGTGCTCGACGGGCACGGTGCAATTGTCGCTTTGACGTGCCCGAGGTCACGCCGAGTTGGGTGGCGATTTCTTCATGGGTGAATCCTTCGACATCATGCAGCAGGAAGACCGCGCGTGCGCCGGGCGGGAGAGCGCTGACCGCAGCTTCGAGATCGATCACTTCACCTTCCGGCTTTGCTACCAGGGTGACCTCCTCAAGCGAGAGGTCGATTCCGCGACCGCTGCGGGCGAGCTGCTCACGCAACACGTTCAGGGTGATCCCGAAGAGCCAGGTCCTGAGCGAGGATTGCCAGGCAAACTTCCGCAGCCCGGTTGCCGCCCGGAGCCAGCTCTCCTGCAGGGCGTCGTCGGCGTCCTCGCGGGTGGCGCTCATCCGCAGGGCCAGGCGGTAGAGATGCGGAGTGTGCCGTTCATAAAGCTCCCGGAACGCCAGATGAGACCCCAACTCGACCACGGCCGCGGCCAGGCGCTTGTCGGAGAGCTCGTCGGGAGGCATCTGGACCGGTATGGGCATCACAGGAAGATGAGTGGGAATTGGGGGAAGAAAGGTTGACTGGCCCATTCGGGCCCCTCCGCCAGATCCCCCAAGTTGCCTCCCCGTCCCCCGACCCGTATCTTTCCCTGTCTATACCAGATACCGCCCCTGACCGGGCCAGAGAGGGGTGATTCAGTACATGTCAGAAGTCGTCATTCACGACGATGAAAGCTTCGAACGGGCGCTCAAGCGCTTCAAGAAGAAGTGCGAAAAAGCGGGGATCCTCTCCGATCTTCGTAAACATCGCCACTATGAAAAGCCGAGCGAGAAGCGGAAGCGCAAGATGAATGCTGCGCAACGCAAAAATCGCCGCGGACGTCCGTCGAGTGTCTGAGCTGGTCACCCGCGTACGCGCCGATCAGGTTGCGTCACGCAAAGCAGGAGACAAGGACCGTACCCTGGTACTCGGGACGGTCCTTGCCGCTTTCAAGTATCAGGAGATCGAACTCGGCAGAGATCAGACCGATGCCGATGCCGTCGATGTGCTGCGCAAACAGATCAAGCAGCGTCGCGACTCGGTGGAGCAGTACACCAAGGCCGCGCGCCCCGAACTGGTGGCGAAGGAAGAATTCGAAATCGGTGTGCTCGCCTCGTATCTCCCGCCCGAAGTTGATCCCGAAGTGCTGCGTGCTGCTGCGCGCGAAATGATTGCGGGCGGTGCCAGTGACATCGGCAAGCTCATGGGTGCCATGATGGCGCGCTTCAAGGGGCAGGCTGATGGCAAGATGATCAACCAGATTGCTCGCGAGTCGCTGCAGCAGAAATGAGCCGCCATCCGCAGGATACCACCGGGGTGCGGTCTCCAGCGCGAGACGGCACCCCGGTCTGGTTGGATACCACCAACACCTCCGCGCTGGACACTCTCGAGTTCCGTGCCGTACTCGATGTCATCGCCTCGCATTGTGTCGGGCCCCTTGCCGCAGCGCAGATTGCCGGCCGCTATCCCACAGCCGACATCACCTGGATCGCATCCGAACTTGGTCTCGTCGGTGAACTTCTCGCAGCATTCCGGCGCGGTGAAAAACTCGATGTCACACCGGTTCCAGACTTGCGCGGCGCGATTGCGCGATTGAAGATTGCCGGCTCGGTACTGGAACTGAGTGAACTCACCGATATGCGTGACACGCTGCAGGCTGGTCGCGCCATCAGCAACGAACTTGCCCGACTCGAAGAGCCATGCCCACGCAACGCACTCCTGGGTGTGCCACCGCTGGATCGCGCGATCGAACGCGCCCTCGAACTGGCGATCGGGGATGATGGTGAATTGCTCGACACCGCCTCGCCCGGTCTCGCGGCGGCGCGAAAAGAAGTACATGCTGCGCGTCAACGTCTGATCCGCAAGCTCGAAGCACTCCTCCGCGATCTCGACGGCAGTACCTCGGCGGCTGGTGCCTCGGTCACCATGCGTGGTGGCCGGTATGTCATTCCGGTCCGTCGGGATGCCCGCTCCAGACCCGAAGGAATCATTCACGACGAATCGGGTGCCGGCGGCACCCTCTTCCTCGAACCATCTGCCACGATCGAGCTCGGCAACGCCATGCGCGAAGCAGTCCTCCAGGAAGAACGTGAGGTGCTCCTTGTGCTCCGCATGCTTACCGAAAAACTTCGGCCGGAACACGAACAGATTCGCGCCCTGCACGCGATGGCAGTACAGGTCGATACGCTGGTGGCTCGGGCACGTTGGGCACTGAACTGTGATGCTGACGTACCAGCCCTCAGTGGAGAAGCGGGGGCACTGGTTCTCAATGCAGCGCGCCATCCGCTGCTGCTCGCCCGCGGGATCAAGGTCATTCCGTTCGACCTGACGCTTGATCGCACGGAGCGCACACTGCTGATCTCAGGTCCGAATACCGGTGGCAAAACTGTCCTGCTCAAGGCCGCGGGTCTCATGATCGCGCTGACGCAATCAGGAATTGTTCCACCTGCAGGTCCCGACAGCATGATTCCGATCATTCACCATTTCTTTGTTGATATCGGAGATCATCAGTCGCTTGCGGCCGATCTCTCGACTTTCTCCGGGCACGTCGCTGCGCTGCGAACAATCCTTGATCGCGCTGACAGCACCACACTGGTGATTCTCGATGAAGTCGGTTCTGGTACCGACCCCGCTGAAGGCGGCGCACTTGCCATGGCTGTGCTCGAGACGCTGACGAGTCGCGGTGTCCTGACGCTCGCGACCACTCACCTCGGCACGCTCAAGGAACTCGCCACCAGAATTCCCGGTGTAGTCAACGGCTCGTTGCAGTTTGATGCCGCGACACTTTCACCGACATACCGATTCACGAAAGGAATTCCGGGACGCTCCTACGGCCTCGCCATCGCTCGCAGACTTGGCGTTGCGGCTGACGTGCTGGCCAAGGCCGAAACTCTGGTGCCGGATGCTGAACGTCAGCTCGATCGACTGCTGGCTGCAGTCGAGAAGCGGGAGCAGGCGCTCGGTCGTGAAGAGGCGCAGATGGTGGAGCGTGTCACGGATATCGAGCGGCGCGAAGCAGTGACTGGTGCTGCCGAAGCGAGTCTTGCGGCACGTGAAGCGGAATGGAATCGTCGCGAGAAAGAGGCGGAGCGTGAGCGCGGCAAGCAGGCCAAGGCATACCTGCTCGAGGCGCGCAAACGGGTTGAGGAGGCGCTCGCATTGGCCAAAGGTGCCGCTGATGAGGCCGGCGCCAGAGAAGCGCGACGTCTGGTGGAAGAAGGGGTACGTCTCGAGCGTGAACGAGAAGGTGCGACCGAGTCTGTTGCGGGTGGCAGCGCCGGACCGCTGAATGTCGGCGACAGGGTGCGGATGGCAACGGGAGCGACCGGCACCGTCGCCGAGTTGCGCGGTGACGCCAAGGCGGTGGTCCTGGCCGGTGCGATGCGGCTGGTGGTGCCCACGAAGACCCTGACCTGGCTCGCTCCGGCAGGTGCAGGAAGCCGTCCGAAGCTGGAGATTCCGCTGGGTGACGCTCCCGTCCGCGAGGCCAGCTACGAGCTCGATCTCCGGGGGATGCGTGCCGACGAGGCCGAATCGATGGTCTTTGCCGCGTTGGATGGCGCCGTCCTCGCGGATCAGCCATTTCTGCGTATCATCCATGGCATGGGAACAGGTGTGTTGCGCGACGTAGTTCGCCGTCTGCTGGACTCCGACAAGCGAGTCGCCTCTTTTGATTTTGCTCCGCGCAATCAGGGCGGGCTCGGCGTCACAGTCGCGGTGCTGAAAGCATGAGTCGCATTCCCGACGAAATCATCGAGCAGATCTTCGATACTGCTGATCTTGTCGAGATTGTTCGCGAAAGTGTGACACTCAAGCGCACCGGCTCCACTTTTCGCGGGCCGTGTCCTTTCCATCAGGGGACGCATCCAAATTTTTCCGTCGATCCGAAAAAGAACATGTATCACTGCTTCGTGTGCAACGAATCGGGAACCGTGTTCACCTGGTATCAGAAACGCTTCGGACTCGACTATCCCTCGGCGGTGCGTGAGGTGGCTCGCCGCTACGGAATTCAGATTCCGGAATCAAAGGAAGCGCAGGGCCCGGATCCACACGAGGCGCTGTATGAGGTCTGCAATGTGGCGCAGGCCTGGTTCACTGCACGCTTGCGAGAGGCCCCTGATGCAGAAACGGCTCGACGCTATTTGCAGAACCGGCAGTTCGACCTGGCAACCTCGTTCGAGACAGGACTTGGTTACGCTCCGAAAAACCAGGAATTCGTGACCGAGATGAAAACACTGGGCGTCGCCGATGATCATCTGATTGAAGCCGGTCTCGCCAGGCGAAAAGATGATGGCTCGCTGCGATCGTATTTCTGGGATCGATTGCTGATTCCGATTCACGATCTGCGAGGTCGTATTGTCGCGTTTGGTGGACGCATTCTTGGCCATGGTGAGCCCAAGTATCTCAACACTCCCGAGACGCCGATCTTTCGCAAAGGATGGCAGCTGTTCAACCTCCACAGTGCCAGGTCAGCGATCAGGAAGGAAGAGTATTGTGTTCTGGTCGAGGGCTACTTTGATGTGCTTCGACTGAAGTATGCCGGCATCGAAAATGTTGTCGCGCCCCTGGGCACGGCACTGACACCGGAACAGGCGGGTATCATCCGACGGTATTCTGCCGAGGTTGTGATACTCTATGACAGCGACACGCCAGGGCTCAAGGCAACTTTCCGCGCAGGGAATGAACTCCTCCGGCAGGGTGTCCGGGTCAGAGTTGCCACCATGCCGGAGGGTGAAGATCCGGATACGCTGGTGCAGAAAGGAGGGGCAGATGCCTTTCATGCCCTGCTCAAGCAGACACTTGATCTCTTTGATCGACAGCTGCAACTGATCGAACGCAAAGGGTGGGCGAGCGATATCGACAAACGGCGAAAAGCGCTGGACCGCCTGCTCCCGAGCATCAGGGCCGCAAGCGACCCCGTTACACGAGATCTCTATATCAGTCGAGCCTCCGAGGTGCTGGGCATCTCGAAAGAGACAATCATGACGGAGGCCGAAGAGCCTGAACGGCCCACCATGCGAGAGAGTGCTCCCCCGCAGACTGTGTCCGCTCCGCACCGGGTGGTGGAGCGCTATACCACGCAGCGAAGGAGCAATGGTGTACCGACGGCAACCATCGAGCGGAAACTGTTGCGACTCCTCCTGACGCATCCCTCCTGGATTGCACGGGCGCGGGATGAGCTGTCCCCCGATCTGTTTGCCGTTGCGACGCTGCGGAGAATCTATGAAGCGCTTGTCGGCCTGCCAGATGGGGCACCCGTGGGCGATGCCGCCTCGGTGTTGTCTGACGACGAGCTCAGCGCGTGGAATCATCTCCTGACCGATGTAGAAGTGCTTGGCCAGGACGCCGATCAGGACTATTCGGACATGATTCATTCGCTTGAAGAGATGAAACTGTTCGCCGACATTGCAAATTCCGAAACCAGTGAGCGCATCAGGAGAAGGGCGGCGCTTTCACCGGGTGCACTGATACAGTATCAATCGTACGTCAAGAATTGGCACCAGCCCCCCTCGAAACCCACCTCCACTACCTCCAAGGGATAAACTTGATGCATCCCGATTTACCGCGTCTCCTCGACCTGCAGGCAAAGGATCAACATCTCGCTGGCCTTCTCGCCCAGCGCAAGGCCGTGATGGTCGAACGTGCCGGCCTCGAAACGGCGCTTGAACGTCATCGCAACGAAATCGCTGCGGCAAAGCGATCAGCCGAGGAACTCAAGCAGCGTCGCGATGCGCTTTCCGGCAAACTCGACAAGCAGCGCAGTCAACAGGAGAAGCGGAAGGAGCGGCTGGAGCAGGAACGCAATCCGCGCATCGTCACGCAACTCATGGCCGACTTCGAAATGGCGCGCGGGATTCTGGCGCAGGAAGAATCGGATTGGCTGCAACTTTCCGATGAGGAGGAGGGGCGCGGCCGTCTGGTGCATGATGCCGAAGTGCGCCTCGAACAGGCGACTGCCGAACAGGCGCCGGCCCGCGAAGAATTTGCGCAGCGCCTGGCCGCGATAGAAGCAGAAGTGACCGCTGCGCAGGGCGAACGGGAAGCTGCCGCGTCACAGATCGAGAAGAATCTTCGCACCAGGTACGATCGCTTGCGCAGTGCTCGCAAGACGGTGGTGGTGGTTCCGGTCGAGCACGGCACCTGCACTGGCTGTTTCACGGCCATTCCTTCGTCTCGCGTCGGACCCCTGCAGCACGACGGAGTGCTGATCGAAGGGTGTCAGAGTTGCGGTGCCATCATCTATCTCCCATCGGCGGTCTCCTGACACTGGCCACGCGGTGGCGCCTCACGCCACCTCCGCCAGCTGACGCGGTGGAGCGCCTGGCCGCTTCTCTGGCGGTTCCCTCACCGCTCGCAGCACTTCTGGTGCAGCGTTCGATGCTCGACTCGGCGGCGGCGCGTGCCTTTCTGCGCCCGGATCTCGAGTCACTGGCTGATCCGTATTCGCTGGCAGGCATGTCTGACGCAGTGAATTGCATCGTCAACGCCGTTCGGAATCGAACCACCATCCTGGTCCACGGCGACTACGACGTTGATGGACAATGTTCGGCGGCGCTGCTCACTCGCGCGTTGCGTGAAGCAGGTGCCACCGTGCACGCATTCGTCCCGCATCGACTGCATGATGGTTACGATTTTGGCCCGGCGGGTCTGCGCGAGGCGGAACGTGTCGGCGCAGGTCTGGTACTGACATGCGATTGCGGAATTACTGCCGTCGAAACCGTGGATCGTGCCAGATCGATGGGACTGAAGGTGGTGGTCACCGATCACCACCTGCCTGGTGCTCAACTTCCGGATGCCGATGCCATCCTCGATCCCCAGCGCCCGGATGACACCTCCGGTCTCGGGCATATGTGCGGAACGGGCCTCGCCTTCAAACTGGTGCAGGCGCTCGTTGCACCACTTGGGTTGCCGGCGGCGTTCCCGATGCACCTCCTCGACTACGTAGCCGTGGCGACGATTGCAGACGTGGTTCCTCTGGTCGGCGAAAATCGTGTTCTCGTCAAGCACGGCCTGCGGCTCCTCGCGGCAACGCGCTGGCCAGGTCTTGCTGCACTGAGACAGAGTGCCAGGCTCGATTCCGAAGAATTGCGCGCCGGACAGATTGGCTTCACGCTTGCACCGCGACTGAACGCTGCCGGGCGAGTTGCCGACGCTAAACTCGGTCTCCAAATTCTCCTCACGGATGATCCCGAAGAAGCGAAGCAACTTGCGGACGAGCTGGAATTGCTGAACATCGAGCGACAGGCGCTCGATCAGCGGATCCTCGATGAAGCACTGGAAATGGTGGCGACGGAGTATGCAGATGCCGAGGTGTACCCGGCAATTGTGCTGGCGAGCGCCGGGTGGCATGCAGGTGTCATCGGTATTGTGGCGTCGCGGATTGTGGAGCGATACGGTCGCCCCGCTTTTCTGATTTCACTCGAAGGGGAGCAGGGAAAGGGGAGTGGCAGAAGTATCGAAGGCTTCGACCTCCACGAGGCGCTGGTTCAGTGTGATGCCTTGTTGTTGCGGTATGGCGGACATCGCATGGCGGCCGGACTGACCATTGAAGCCACGCAGGTTGACGCCTTTCGAGAAGCGTTCGTGGCCGCCGCACGCCGGCATCTCTCGCCGGCTGACATCGGGCCGACGCAGCGTGTCGATCTCGAAGTGGCGCTCAGCGATATCACCGATGAACTCGAGCGGCTGGGGCGACATCTCGAACCCTGCGGTATGGGCAACGCAGCTCCAGTGTATGGTATCCGCGCGGTTCAGCTCGAAGGGACGCGGATCGTCGGTACGGCACACCTCAAGACCACGCTGGCAGTCAATGGGCAGAGACTCGATGCCATCGCCTTCGGATGGGCTGATCGAGTTCCCTGGCTCTCGACCGGGACCGCCGACGTCGCGTTCCGTCTTGAGCGCAATGTATATCGTGGGCACTCTTCACTGCAGGCGCGTATTCTCGCGCTGGCGCCCGCAGGTGCGGCGTGACGCGCATTGTTTCAGGAATCTGGGGCGGGAGGCGGCTGATGGTTCCGAAGGATGATCGCGTGAGACCAACGGCTGAACGCGTGCGTGAAGCGTGGTTGAATATTCTCACGCCAGCGATTGCCGGAGCCAACGTGATCGATCTCTACGCCGGCAGCGGGGCACTTGGCCTGGAGGCACTCTCGCGCGGCGCCGCACAAGTCACCTTCGTTGAAAAGAACGCTCCGTCCCTCGCAGCCATTCGCAGCAACATCGCCACACTCGCTGTCGAAGCACAGACCAGCGTGATGCGCGCCGACGCGATCAAGGTGGTCGCGGGGTTATCCGCCGGTGCCTATGACATTGCGCTCGCGGACCCGCCTTTCGCCGCCGATGATGCACGCACGCTGGTGGACCACTGGCAGGAATCCGCTTTTGCCCGCATCCTTGCTGTAGAACATTCGCCCAAGGTGCATCTCCCCGATGGCGACACGCGCCGTTGGGGTGATATCGCCGTCACCTTCTATCACAGCCTATGACTCGCATCGCGATCTATCCCGGCTCATTCGATCCGCCCACCAGGGGCCACGAGGATCTCATTCGTCGCGCGCTCGCGCTGACCGACAGGCTCATCGTGGCGGTGGCAATCAATCCCAACAAGAATCCGCTCTTTTCAGTCGAGGAGCGCCTCACATTTCTGCAGCACATCGTCGGGAATGAGCCGAGAATCGAGCTGGCATCATTCTCGGGATTGCTGGCCGATTTTGCATCATCACGTGGCGCAACAATGGTGGTGCGGGGTCTGCGCGCGGTGTCCGACTTCGAATACGAATTTCAGATGGCAATCATGAACCGACGTCTGAATCCCGGACTCGAGTCGGTCTTTCTCGTGCCAGCGGTCGATCTGACCTATCTCTCATCATCGCTGGTGCGAGAAGCGGCACACTTTGGTGGTTCCGTGGAAGGACTGGTGCATCCGGTCGTTGCCCAAGCGCTCGCCGTCAGGTTTGGTACTGATGTCGTTTCGTAGCGCGCTGCGCGCACGCGCTGCCGGTGGGCTCGCACGCATCGTCTTTGCCGAAGGCGATGATCCGCGGGTACAGGCAGCGGCCACCACACTGCGCAAACTGGAAATTGCCGAACCCATTCTGATCGGCTCCACGGGGATCGTTCCCGGTGATGACCCTCGCCTGCTGAGTGTGGCTGAGCACCTCCGCGCGCGACGCCCCGGACAGGTGCGCGACGGCATTCACGCGCTGGATCTCGCCTCCGATCCCCTCCGGTTCGCCGCATCGCTGGTCGCGCTCGGCGAGGCCGATGGCTGCGTGGCCGGTGCCGTGTCGTCAACGGCTGATGTGTTGCGCGCGGCACTCTGGGGAATCGGGATGCGAAAGGAGATCAGAAGTGTCTCGTCTGCGATGTATCACGGTCTCCCCAGCGGACTCGTCCTCACCTACACCGATATCGCGATCGTTCCGAATCCGACCGCAGAACAGCTGGCCATGGCGGCGCTCGCGGCAGATCGGAAGAG